>VOFH01002088.1_pt1 | contig 564782 bp, 545 predicted proteins | sample 5384091 | NCBI WGS metagenome assembly VOFH01 (sample SAMN12384727, study PRJNA508395) | human gut metagenome | isolation source: healthy gut G | host: Homo sapiens
GCTCCGCGCGCTTTTCTTCCTCGCTCCTGTGGTCGGTGTATCGTTCAATGAGTTCATCCAGATCTTCACCGGGGAATTGTGCGCGCAGTTCTTCCATGTAGGCAGACCGCCTTCCTTGTGTCTACCTCCATGCGGAACGGCGGATACTTCTTTTCCGTATTTATCCTCATACGCTTGAAGCAGTTGGTCATAGCCCAATTCTTCCATGCGCTCAGCAATGCCCGGTACAAAAGGCAAAGACATCAGAAATTCCTCCTAAAACAGTTTCTGGTATTCATCCCACAGCTCTGGGAAAAGTGTTTTCACAAAGTACAGATCCACATCATTCTTGCGTTTCCATAGTAAACAATTCAGCGAAAATCTCCGTGAATGTAAAGGACGGGTTTCTTTCCCAGTATTCGACTGAATGACCAAACTGTGTATATAGCTTTTCCCGCGCTCAATGCGCTGAACACATCCTTCAACGATTTACTGCGTACACTTTGCGCCACACGTTGATAGCCCTCCATGTTTTTCAAAACCCTTTCGCCCGCAAGCTGGACGGCACGCTTAAAGCCTTCGCTTCTGTATGACCTCATATGCATCACGTCCGCGCGGTGTGCGTTTTCATGAGTGTTGGCAAAATCGAAATCCATTTCCGCAAAGCCGGGGGCATTCGGGTTGTACAAAATTTTATCTTTTTTTGCCGAATATGCAAACGGGGCGGCCAGTGTGGGATCTTCTTCGTATCCGGTCGGACTTTTTTCCGTAAAATGTCTTAACCATACCATATTCTTTTCCGGCGCATCCGTCAAGGTGTCAAGATACGCAGAATAGCTTTTCCGGGCTTCTTCCACATCCAGCTTGCCGCCGCTGCCTGTGAGCGTGCCCGCAGGACGCGGCATTTCCAGCGTGCCGTCCGGTTTCAGTGCCCGGCCCAGCCCAGCCGCCCGCAGCCGCTCCGGCGCGGTGCGCAGCCCGGCCGCAGCCGAAAATCGCTTGTATTCCGCGTTCAGCTGCCGCAAAAGGATGCGGCTGCTGCGCAGCTCTCCGCTGCCCAGCTGGCCCTCCTCCTGCGCTGCGGCAATATGGTCCTTGCACTGCCGGATGCTGTTTTCCAGCGCCTGCTGTTGCTGTGTGGCCTCGTACTGCGTGTAATGGCGTCCCTCGTAGGTGATGCCCTTCGCGTTTTCCCGCGCCATCTCCGTCAGCTGCTCCTCCGTCCACTGGGGGCTGTCCACGCCCAGCTTGATGGGCCAGGCGATGTGCTTGCAGCTCAGCGTGCCGATGCGCCGCTGCAGCCGGCTGTTCAGCCGCTTGTATTCCTTATCACTGTACTGCCGCCCCTGATATGGGGCTCATGGTCCGGAGCGCTGGCGCTGTGCGCGCTGATCTCCCACCCGTCGCACCCGCCGTCATCGTGATGCTTCTCGTTGATGGCCGCCGTCATCTCTCCCATTTTGGACATGATCGCCCGGCGTGCCATGAACTCCACGGAAAAAGTGCGCCGTCCGAGCGGTCGACGGTGCGGATGCCGCGCTGCCACAAGCGCAGCGTGGCACGCCGCACGGCCTCCTCCGGCGTCTTCGCGCCGCTGGATACTTCCCGGAACACATAGTCCATCGTGCGCCGGTATACATCTTTAATAGGATACACCCGGCCGTCCACATCCGCCGCGGCCAGCTGGCCCAGCACGTTGGCCACTTCCTTTGCGCGTCACCTTTACATAGGCTTCGGCAATGTTCCGCAGGCTTTCGTTTTCCTCCAGCGGCGCGGTCTTCTCGGCGGCCCAGCGCATCAGCTGCTCCACCGCGTCGTCGGTGAGGTCCGTCTGCCTGCGCAGCGTGTCCGCGATCACATCGTCCGCTCCGGCAAGGCTTTTTGCCAGCAAGAAGCTTGTATTCATCGCCGGACGATATCTGTCCGGCGGCGGTAATGCACCGGCACAGGTCGCGCAGCAGCTCTTCCGTGACGGGGCCGTAAACGGCGAGGATCAATTCCCGCAGTCCGTCGATCTCTTCCGGCATCAGTGCCATGGCGTCACCTCAGCCCGGCCTGGGCGGTCAGCTGGACCATTTCCGGCATATATTTTTCCCGGATGGCCGCAAGGTCTTCCGGCGTCTCACAGGGCAGGTCGTATTTTTTCGCCAGCGCCAGTTCCGGCTTCAGCAGGCCGGCCTCCACCATCGAAAGCGTGTCCGCCCAGTCCTTGTCTGCGTCATACAAAACGCCGTTGCCCCAGCTCACGCTCAGCAGCTGCTCCAGGTCCACCGCACGGGCGTCGCACAGCCCCAGCGCCTGCCCCCACAGGTCCGTGATGCGCAGCGTCTCCAACAGTGCGTCGTACCACATCCGCTGCAGGTCCATGATCGACAGGCTGTAGTCGCCCTCGCTGCTGCTGATCTCCTTTGCCGTGCGCTCCACAGCCTCCACGTCCGACAATATACCGCGTTTCAGGCCGATGATATTCTCACACGCCTTTAAATAGCTCTGCTTGCGCCGTTCAAAGCTCTCATCCCGCAGCGTGGGGGGAGAAGATGGTCAGGCCCTTATCGTTGGTGTCGCCGTCCAGCCCGACGAACACGTCGTCCTTCAGGCGCATCACGCCGCCCTCCGGGTCCGGCGTCATCAGCTTGTCCGCATTGGCCACGATCCGGCTGCGCCCCAGCTCGAACTCACGCCCCAGCTGGTACTCATTTTTGTAGATGTTGTGGATCAGCTGCACCGCGCCCTCGTACACGCTCACGCCGTCCGGGCTTCCGTCCACGTTATTTGCCATCGGCATGCGGATGTAGGTCATGCCCAGCCCGCCGAAGGGCACGCCGTAGGTGTGCTCGGGCCAGCGCCGCATACTGCGGCAGGCTGTCCAGCCGCACCTCCTGTCCCAGGGGTGCTGCTGTTTTTCGAGGTGTACAGCTTGTACCGGATGGTCAGATACCCGCTGCCGTCCACAGTCCGGCGTTCCAGCAGCGTGTAGTAGTCGGAGCCCGCCCGGCTTCGCTCGCTCATCAGCACGTCCGTGATGCCGCGGGGCCCGCGGGCCAGTACGTTGTAGCAGTCGCGCCTTACCACATGGTAGGCCAGCCGCCCCGTGCCGTCCGGTGCAGGCTTCAAAAAGCCTTCGCCGCCCACCATGACCCACTGCAGCACGTCCTGCTTTTCGGCGTCAATGAGGCTGCGCTGTCCGTCCAGCCACGCCGTTTTTCCGGTTCCGTTTTCCGTAAAGCCGGAATCGTACTCCGCAAAACAAGCCTTTGTCAGTTTGTTGGTGATGGTGTAGGGGATGCGCTGCGCCGGGTCTTCTTCCTTGCCCTTCACCGCTTCACGCATGAAGAACAGCTCGAACCACTCCCGCACCGCCGCCCGCATAGCCGCTGTGCTGGTGTCCTTCAGCCCCGCCGCCTGCGCCCCTGTGATGGCGGCGTCGTCAAAAAGCGCCCTTACGACTGCGTTCATCCGCCGTCACTCCTTTCGATCCGAATTTCCGGCTGCTTTGCCCGCAGCCCGCGCTCCACGCCGTTGATGTATGCTCGCAGCGTGCGGTTTTCCGCCTCCAGCTCCCCACACGCTTCTGCGCCGCCGCCAGCGCGTCGCCGTATTCCAGCACCGCCCAGCTGGGCAGGTACTTCTTCAGCAGCCAGTCCTTCAGCTTCATTTGTCACGCGCCCTTTCTCTGCCAGATGCGGCTGCAGGCATACCGCGCCGCGTCGATACCGTGGTCGTTTGCGTCCATCAAAGTCCCCAGCACCGTGCCGTCCGGCGCTACCTCGTACTCCCATTCCAGGAACTCCTGCAGCACGCACGGGCATTTTACCGGGTCGATCACAATGGCGTTTAGGCCTTGCAGCCACCGCACGCCCAGCTCACGGCTGCCCGGCCCTTTCCTGGCGGGCCAGCACCGCAGGCCGTAGCTGCGGTAATCCGCACAGGCTTTTTCGTCCGAAAGGTCCGCAAGGATCAGCTCGCCCGGCGCGACCCTTCCTTTAACGATCTCCGCCGTGACCGCGTTCTGCATTTTGTTGCCGCGCGCTTCGTCGAAAATATACAGCGTACGGGTAGCGGCATGGTAATACGTGCGGATGAACACCCACGGGTCGGGGTAGTACCCCCAGTCCACGCCGCTGATGATGTTGTCGAAGCCCGCGATCTCCTTCGCCGTGATCTTCCGGCTCAAGATGTTGTCGAACACCTGTGTGCCGCTGCCCACCATCTCGCCCAGGTACATGTGCCGGTATTTGAGCGGCTTTGTCTTCCGCAGCCAGTCCGCACCGTCCAGGAACTCCTTGCCAAGCCACTCCGGCGGAGCTTTCAGGTAAGATGAGTGATGCACCAGCTTGCCCGGCTGCTGCTCCCGCGCGTACCGGTTGGCCCAGTTCCGCGCGTTGGCGGGCGGGTTGAAGCTGATGAGTGTTAAGGTCGGGTTGCTCCCCGAGCCGCGGAACGCGGACTGCTTCACGCTCAGCACCGCGTTTTCGCCCCGGCGAAGCTGGTCCGCTTCCTCGAACCACAGGCAGCCAATGTATCCGAACTTCGGTTTGATACCCTTAATTTTCATCTCATCGTCCAGGCCGCGGAAATAGATGGTCTGGCCCGTGGGCTTGTAAATGAGGCGAAGTGGGCTCTTTTTCTCCAGAAAATGCTCCGACAGCCCCAGCTTTGCGACAGCCCACAGCATCTGCGAGTACACGCTGTCCTCCAGCGTGTTTCCCATCTGCCGCATCACCAGCGCGTGGCTTTGCGGCCACTTCAGCAGCCACAGCACGATCTCAACGCTGCAGAACGAGCTTTTCAGGCTGCCGCGCCCGCCTTCCTCCACCAGTGTATGCGCCCGCTGCTCCCGGACGGCCCGGTGCGAAGCATAGAACCCCGGCCCGATCACGTTCTTCAAATCGACCGTCACCGCCGGGCGGCTATATGCTGTCAACGATGTTCACCTCCGCCCGCGCCGCTGCCGCTCTCTTTCTGCAGCTCCGTCCACAGCCGGATCGCGTCCATATCGCCGGCCGGCATTTTTCAGCAGTGCCGCGTGGATCACCGCCGCTTCGTCCGTGCTGTATTTTTCCACCAGCTTATCCAGCAGCGCGAGGTAGTCCCGCTTATTCACCCTGGTATACTGTGCATGCAGCGTTTTTAAATCTTTTAAAATGTTAAATTCCTTTTTCTGTTTTGCCTGCTCAACACCCTCCAAAAGGGCGGTTATGCTGCTTTGAGGGGTCCGTTTCATGCGCTGCTCCTTTCCGGCACGAAAAAACAGGCCCCGAGAAGGGCCTGCGCGCCGTTTTGTATTGCTATATGGCTTGGATATATCCCTGCTCTTTTAAAAGCTCTTAAAAGCATTTATTCCGGGCTTAAAAGCATATATGTCATAGCGGCGGGATGCAGCATCCGTTTTTCGCCGGGCGCGCTTCGCCATCCGGCCGTTTCCGCCCGGTTTTTTGCCGCTATGCCTGCCAGACCATCCGCAGGGGACGAATCGACCCTGTTTCACGCCCGGTTTCAGTACCTTTTTCAGGCATTCGGGCTTTTCCGTTACGTTGCCGCCCGTGTACGTCGCCCACAGGCGGCTGAACTGGCCTTTTACGTCCAGGAATTTCCGTTCCACGGGCTTGGCCTGCGCGTTTCGTGGCAGTGCCGTGTGGAACCCGATGCCCAGATGCTCCATGATGGTGGGCGGGCGGTTGGCTTCGGCCTCCGCGTTCCTTTTGCGGTGCCCCCGTCCGCCCACGTCCCAGGCACAGAAGTCGCTGCCGTTGTCCGTCAGGATATTCTCCGGGATGCCGCGTTCCAGGATGCCGCGCCGCAGCGCCAGAAGCACCGAGTATGCGCTGGGCGTTTCCGTGACGTGCCACCCGGTGAAGATGCCGCTGCGCGCGTCAATGAACGCTGTTAAGTACAGCCGGTGCTCGTTTCCGTCTGCCCCGAGCGTCTTCACGTCGAAGGTGTGGTTGTCAGCTACCCACCACTCGTTGCTGCTCATGGGGTTATAGTCACGCCGTACGAACGGGACAAATTCATCCTTCAGCGCCTTTTCACCGTAGATGCCCAGGCACAGCACCTGCGGCGGGATATCCTCCAGCACCCTGCGCCGGAACGTGCTGTACGAGGGAAGGGGGAGCATGTCCGGGTCCGTCAGCTGGAAGTGTTCTTCCGTCTGCCGCATTGCCTCGCGGATATCCATGTGCTTGGTCTCCTGCAGCAGTGCGCCCCGGAAAAACGTCCACACAGGCTCTGGCATGCTGCGCTGGCCCTTGCGGCCCTTGCCGCGTCCGTCCACCAGGCCGTCCAGGTCGCCCTCCGCCAGCGCTTTGCGCTTCCGGTACAGCGTGGCGATGCTCAGCTTACGGTCCGGATACTCAAGCGCCAGATACGCAAGGAACCGCTTGTCCAGCTCTGCGGCGTTCATGCCGCCCCGCTGCCGGTATTTTTCCCAGTCCGCCAGCACCCGCTTCCAGAATACGATCTCCTCCCGTTCCGCTTCGGTGTAGCAGTCGAACGGTTTAAGCGCTTTGGCTGTGGAGGCGGACAAAGCATCCGCCGGGGCCGCCAGCTCCGCTCGCTGGCGGGCGTAGTATTTTTCCTGTGCGCTGGGCGGGAGGGAGGATATTGCGATTTGGTACTGGGGACGATTATCCTTATTTATGATGGTAACTGCATCAAGTTTGCCAAGAGCGATGCGCTTTCTGATTGCTCTAACCGTACAATCCATTAAAGACGCTGCTTCACTGGGTTTTAGCGTGATATCCAAAAATTCACCTACTTTCGGTCAAACGACCTGCCGTCGTCAGGCGCGGGGCGGTCAGCCCCCGCACGACAGCCCCGCAGGGCTGTTTCGGCTATTCATCTTCTTCGTCCGGTATCGTCCGGCTGAACGGGATTCCGAACTCGCAGCGCAGAACATCCACGCGGTCGCGGGATATCCGTATCTCTACGTTCAGGCCACAGTGCTCTTCCAGATACTTCCGCACAAATTCTGCCGCCTGCATCAGCTTCTCGTAATCGTTCATGCGTCAGCATCTCTCTTACTGCGGTCGGCGGCGATGCCTGAAACCATCCGCGCGGCTTCGTTTGCCAGCTTCTCGATTTGAAGCACATCCGCAATGTCGCGCAAAACTTCCTGATAACATTTTCCCCGGAAGAAATCTGCCGGCGCGCCCGCCGCTTCAAGGTCACGTATCAGCCGCTCAAACGCCTTGCCCCCGCCATTCAACGGCCCACCATGCCGGCACGGCCGCAGCTCCTCACCATCGTCAACCATTGGCTCACCGGGAATGCCGTGTTCCGGCACGCCCCTGCGCAGGGCGGCCACTGTCTTTCCGTCCGCGGCATGGAGATCCATCTGCGCCGTGCGGCTGCATTTATCAGGGCTGTGCTGCGCAGCCTCATCCTGATCGATCCTTTCAAGAAACTCGCAGACCTGAAGCATTGCGTGCGTCAGAGCGCTGAGTTCATCGCCGTCTATACATGTCTCAGAGACCTCCGCGAGCAGGTCGAACTGGTTTTTCAGCGTGTCTTTAATATGACAAGTCATTATTTTCATCCTTTCCGTCTGTGCCACACATCGGCAGCCTGCACTCGATGCGTACCTTGGCGCATCCTGTCGGGCGGATTTCCGTAATGTCTACTCCAAGAAGCCACGGAATACGCACCCCATCAAAAAAACCTGCGCGATCTTCTTCATTATCTATCATGCTGAAATTCATGGTGTCATCTCCTTGTTGTTCCTCCCGCAATGCGCTATACTGGTATTGGGAGGTGATATACATGACTGCTGTTCAAAGGTTAGTGCTGCGGCGTTTATATGAGGAATACTGCCGGAGAATCAAATCGGGAATGTCTCCAGAGCAAGCGGCGTCCTTTAATAACTTAAGAGCTGCGCGTACAACTCTTCTTCCCGAAATTCCTAAAGATGATCTCATGACAGTATTAGCAAGTCTCAAGCATCTGTGGGAAGATCCTAGAGAACCTGACATGGCGTGTTCCGTCACACTGGCCCCGTCAACAATCGCGCTCATGAAGTCGATGTTCGGAACGCTCTAAAACAATAGCGCTGAACTTGATGTCCAACTTCTCCACTTCCGCTTCAAAGACGACATAGGCCTCGGAACGAGAGTTATCGCCTTTAAGCGAAAGGATTTTGCACCGGGGAAGCCTTTGATCGCCTATCATAACGTTCCCTTCAGCACTGATCCATAGCTTTTTTTCCATCGCAAACTCCTTTCCGCCCGCCTCGTGCGGGCTTTTTATTTGGCCTGCCATCGTCAGTGCCGGGCGGCCGGTCCCGGCAGACGGCCCACCGGGCCGTTTCGGCTTCTATGTTCCGCACTTTTCGGGGCGTGTCAAGCCTTGGATGTATTCCAGGGCGACCAACTCGGGAAAGACCGTGTGCGGAACTCCCGCACGGCTGCCTCCGGGTCTGTTTTCAGCACAAGACCAAATACAAGACCGTTGCCGTCTACGTTGCCCACGGCGTAGGTGTGCGATGGGTTCGCAGCCTTACTGCGGAGAAGCACGCAGCGCTCCGCGCGTTTTACCACATCATAAGCGGCCTTAAAATTGCCTTTTAACTCGCTCATCGGTACCCCCTCCTTCAGACCGCCTGCTCCAGCGTGGAGCAGAACCGGTTTACTTCCCTCGGCCACAGCAGCTGCACGCCCGTTGGCGTCAGGAACAGGGCCGGGGCCTCTACGTCGAAGATCGTCCCGTCCTTGATGCGCCGCAGCGTCACCTTCGGCTCGGTGTACCCTTCGTCAAAACTTTCCACCCGGTACAGGTCCCCGTCATGGTTGTAGGTCTCGCCAACATAGATGGATTGGCCGGTCAGTTGGTACTTTTTCATTGCAGTGGCTCCTTTCCGTTTAAAAGCCCGTTTCCGGGCAATACTTGGCTTGTATCGGCGTGGGCAAGCAGCTCGATCGCGGCGGCCAGTGTGTCCGTCCAGCCGATATACTGCCCCGCCGGGCCGTGGATGTAGATGCGGCCCACGGCGGGGTAGTACCGGATGTGGCATGGTGCCCACGTTGGGCTTCGTCCGATCACCAGCTCGTGCCGGCGAACTTCCAGTATGTCTAGGCTCCGGCCGGTCCGGCGCTTCAGCTCCTTCCGGCAGCTGCTTTTCCTTAGCTCTAGGTGGAAGTTCATACCGCTTCCCCCGAAGGAACTGAATAGATGTCGCTGTTGTCGCATCCCAGCGCATTTGCAATACGCGGAATTTCGTCAGCTCTTATATGCCGTCGCCCGGAAAGCATGTCATTAAAGGCTTGTTTTGAAAAACCTGCGCGGTTTGCGACGGCCTTTTGTATGAAACCTTTATCTTTAATGATTGTCCTGATGTTCATCCGGATAATTGCGTCCCATTCCACAGTTTATCACCTCGTTGTATAGAAAAACTATCCTTATCGGTATAATAGCATAGTATTTCTATGAAATCAATACCCTAATAATATTTTTCCTATACTTTCATATTGAAATTAGGATATTTAACAAGTAGAATAGAATTATCTGATAGGAGGGACGAACTAATGAGTTTTGCGTCAAGGTTGAGAGAACAACGAATACAAATGAACTTAACGCAAGCCGAACTAGCTGAAGCTCTCGGTGTTACTAAAGGTGCTGTTGGCCATTATGAAGCAGGGCTCAACTCACCAAAGGCCGAGGTGCTATTTAAGGTTTTCGAAGTTCTCCAGTGCGATGCAAACTATCTTTTTCAGGACGAAATGTCCTCGCTTCGAGAGGATACCGCGTCACCTGAAGAAATGGAGATGCTTGTAAAAAAATTCAGATTGTTAGATGATGATGGAAAGGAATTCATTCTTTCCTCTCTGAGCTATGCTGTAAAGAAGAAAGCGAAAACAATTATCTTTCCACAGCGTGCACCAAGTTGTGAAAGTCATTCACTTGAGAATAGCAACACAATCGAATCTCATAATAAAGTGCCGCTCAAATTCTCTGAGCAAGGAGGCGCGGCCGGGAATGGCGTATATCTGGGTCCAGAGTCTTTCGTTGAGTATATGGTGGAAGACAATGAACTTACCCGCCGCGCTGCTTTCGCTGTTCCTGTGTGTGGCGACAGCATGGAGCCTAAATTCCATAACGGAGATTTTGTTCTGGTAAACTTCGAATCCGTTGAGCCTGGGGACATCGCTTTAGTGACAATGGATGGATACGGGTACATTAAGAAGCTGGGAGAGGGAGAACTGTTGTCTCTCAACCCCAAATACAAGCCCATCCATATGACAGAGGATTTGAGAATCAACGGGAAAGTTCTGGGCATATTTAACCCCGATTGGTTTGGCTGATTTGCAACAAAACGCCAAATTTAGGTGGGAACTTTGTTATTAGTAACTTATATTAAAATTCGCGTAAACCCGCTTGCTTCCTAGGTAGGAACTTTACTTTTAGGTGGGAACAAAAAGTTCCCACCTAAACAATTAAAAACTAAAAAGAACCGCTCCGGAGAGGGAAAAATCCCTGGCTCTGGAACGGTTCTTTTTTCGTCTTTCAAAAATCTTTTAAAATGCTTTTAAACCGCACGGTTATGCGGTTTTCAGGCATTTTGTGTACACTCTTTTAAAAGTCTCTTTAAAGCTGTTAAAAGCATTTTTCAAATCCGCGCCGCCCGGCGCTCAAATCCCGGCAAAACCCTCGTTTTGGCCCTGTTTTCCGTTTTCATCTTTTCACGCAAATTCACTCGTTTTCACGCCGCATTAAAGCCGATTTTCCGCAGTCTCAAGCCATTTCAAGCCTTTTCAAGTCTTTTCAACCTTCGCGCTCGGGTTTTCTCATTCTACATGAATACTCACACGGGTTCGAAAATATCAATACGTTTATCCGTATCTTCAAAAAATATGAGGGCACGACGCCCGGAAGCATCAACAGCTGAGCTTGAAATATCGTCTCGGCGGGAAGGTTGACAAAACTTTCCCGCTTTTTTTGTGCGGTTTACAAATAGATTTGAAAAAAATAGTGATAGACAAAAAAATAGCGATGGCGAAAAATTGTAAATACAAAACAAAAATACATTGCATTAAAAACTAAAGATAGCAATTTTGACGGATTACTGTTAGGCTGAAAGCGTTGAAACCCCGAATTGTTCGGGATAACAAAAAATGGAGTGAAAAGAGGTACAAACATGAAGAAGATCATTTCCGCATTCCTCGCATGTGCAGTCATGGCGCTCTCGCTGGCCGGCTGCGGTGGAAGCGCAAGCTCTTCCGCGCCCGCGGCAGGCTCTGCTTCCAGCGCAGGCGGCAGCACCGCCGGGACGGCAACAACCGTATCCTGGTGGATGGACCCGCAAAACATGGCGTCCAATCAAGTGAAATCCTTTTCGGAACACAAGGGCTGGCAGCTCTATGAGAAAAATGTGGGCGTGGACATTGATTGGCAGGAGCCGGCCAGCGGCCAGTCTGCTGAGCAGTTCAACCTGATCGTGGCGACCAGCGACCTGCCCGACATTATGTATTACAGTTGGGCTACGTCTTATCCCGGCGGCCCGGATGCGGCGATCGCGGATGGGAAGATCGTGGCGTTGAACGATTACATTGAAGAATATGCCCCCAATTTTTCCGCATATCTGGACGCACATCCGGACGTCCGACAGGAGATCACCACAGACTCCGGTAATATCTACTGCTTCCCTGGGGTTTATACCTATACGAGCCAGGACAGCGATGTGTGGCAGGGCACCATTGACCGTGAACCATATGAAGAAAGCTTCATCGGCCTGGTGGTCCGCAAGGACCTGCTGGATAAAGCGGGGCTGGATATTCCTGTCACGCTGGACGATTGGTATGAAGCGCTGGTGGCGTTTAAGGATATGGGCATCAAATATCCTCTTTCCTGCCAGGCCATGATGCTGACGATGGCTCAGTGCTTCTCTTCGGCTTACGATATCACGGTGCCGGTCGTGGGATATGACATCGGAAATACAGCATTTGCACTGAAGGACGATGGCTCCATCTTCTATGGCCCGGCACAGGACAGCTACAAGGAGTATCTTGCTTTTATGAACAAGCTCTATTCCGAAGGTCTGCTGGACCCGGATTTCATGGTGCAGGACCGTACGAACGTACAATCCAAGGTCATCAATGGTGAAGTGGGCGCTTGGGTTGAAATGATGCCTACCGGCCTGGGCAATCTGCGCCGCCAGGTGCTGGCTGACGACCCCAATTCTGAATTTTACCCTGTGGGCGTGCTGAACCCCGTGCTCGAAGAGGGGCAGCAGCTCGTCTACAAGCAGGGCAACGCTGCCTACATTGGTTCGGGCGCGGCCATCACCACTTCCTGTGAGGATATTGCCACCGCGTGTAGGGTACTGGATTACGGCTGGAGCGAGGAAGGCAACCGTATCCTGAACTGGGGCATCGAAGGCGAAAGCTATGAATTCGTGGACGGCTGGCCGAAGCTGACGGACAGCATCGTCAACAACGATCAGGGCATTGCCCCCAGCGAAGCGTTCGGCGTTTACCGCAACCTGAATGGCCCGTATCCGATGGATCACTCCCAGCGCTTGGAATCCAAACGTGATTATACGCTGCAGGAAGGCGAAGTAGACGAAAACCTGAAATCGCTTGATCTGTGGTCCTCCAGTGCGAACGGCACGGTCCGCGCCGGGCTGCCCTCCACGACGATGCTCACCGAGGAATCGGCGGAGTATGCCAATGCTTACAACGAGCTTTCCACCTATGCGGCAGAGATGTTCTCGAAGTTTGTTATGGGCAACGAATCTCTGGATAACTTTGCGAAATATCAGGACAACCTGAAGGCACTCGGCCTTGATACCGTGCTGCAGCTTCAGACAACAGCACTGGAACGTTACAACAGCCGTGTTCAATAAACCGCGGCATTGAATCAAAATCAAAAGCGCCCCCGGTCAAGGGGGCGCTCTTTCAGAAAGGAGGAAAGCCGATGAAAAAATCGCCGCTCATCCTGCAGACCATCAAAAAGGATATTTCCAAAAACAAATGGATCTATATCATGGCCATTCCGGTCATCGTGTTTTACATCTGCTTTTCTTATATTCCGATGGCGGGTATTCAAATCGCCTTTAAAGATTTCAATTTCGGCGCCGGTATCTGGGGCAGCCCCTGGGTAGGCTTCAAACATTTCATCAGCTTTTTTCAGGGGCCGTATGCCTGGCGTGTCATCCGCAATACTCTGTTGGTCAGCCTTTACACCATCGTCGTGTGCTTTCCTGCGCCGATCCTGTTTGCACTTTTGCTCAACGAGGCAAAAAACAAGTTGTTTAAGCGCACGATTCAGACAGTCAGCTATCTGCCGCACTTCATCTCGCTTGTGGTTATCTGCGGCTTGATCAAGGAATTCACGCAGAGCACCGGCTTGGTGAGCACACTGCTGGCTTTCTTCGGTGTGCCCCAGGAAACGATGCTGCTGGACCCGGAGCGTTTCCGCGCCGTATATGTGATCAGCGATCTGTGGCAGACCATCGGCTGGAACTCTATCATTTATCTGGCGGCGCTTTCCGGCGTGGACCCGACGCTGTACGACGCGGCCGCAGTGGATGGCGCCGGACGGTTCCGCCGTGTGCTCCATGTGACGCTGCCGTGCATCCTGCCCACGATCATCATTATGTTTATCCTGCGCGTGGGCCAGTTTATGACGGTAGGCTATGACAAGATACTGCTTTTGTACAACAGCAGCATTTACGAAACAGCGGACGTCATTTCCACATTCGTTTACCGCAAGGGCATCGTTGAATCGAATTTCAGCTTCAGCGCAGCCGTTGGCGTGTTCAACTCTCTGGTCAACTTTGTCCTTGTCGTTGTGGTGAACAAAATCAGCGCCAAGGTCAGCGAGACCAGCTTGTGGTAAGGAGGGGAAACGGCAATGGTTGAAAGAGAATCAGGCGCGAGCCGCCTGTTCAACATCCTGAATTATGTTTTTCTGGCGTTCATCGGCATCATCTGTCTGTATCCTTTTCTGTATGTGGTATTTGCTTCTTTCAGCGACCCGAATCAGTTCATCAAGCACGATTTTACGGTGCTTTGGGCTCCTGCGGGCTTTTCACTGGAAGCATACAAGCATGTGTTCACAGGTGAACTGGGTTCCGGCTATATGAACACGCTTATTTATGTTGTCGCCGGTACTGCCATCAGCATGCTGCTTACGTTTTTGGGCGCTTACGTGCTCAGCCGCAAGGGCTATCTGCTCAAGAAGCCGCTGACAATGGTTATCATGTTCACCATGTACTTCAACGGTGGCATGATACCGTTTTACCTGTGGATCAATCAGTTGGGCATGGTGGATACGCGTTGGGCGATATTGCTCCCGACGGCACTGAACACTTATAATATGATCGTGATGCGCACGGCGTTTGCCAGCGTACCCGAAAGCCTGATCGAAGCTGCGAAGCTGGACGGCGCGTCTGATTTCACCTGTTTGTTCCGCATCATTATCCCTCTGAGCAAGGCAACCGTAGCCGTGGTGCTGCTGTTCTATGCTGTGGCCCGCTGGAACGAATGGCTGCCCGCGACGATGTTCCTGCGCAGCCGCGAGCTGTATCCGCTGCAGCTCTTCCTGCGTGAGATACTGCTCACAAGCTCTGCGGACGCCATCGTGAATACAGGCGGAGAGGCGACCAATGTAACGGCTCTGGCGGAGATTATTAAATATGCGACCATCGTGGTTTCCACACTGCCGATTCTTGTGGTATATCCGTTTGTACAGAAATACTTTGTTTCCGGCGTTATGATTGGAGGCGTAAAAGAATAATGGAATACTATTTTCGCAAAAAAGACGATTTGCCCAGTATCCCGGAACTTCCGGACCCCTTTGAAAAACCGGACGGAAGCCGTGTGATGACGCCTGAGGAATGGCCTGCCCAACGGGAATATCTCAAAGAACTGCTTGCCCATTACCTGTACGGACATATGCCTAAAGATTCCGGCGTAACAAAAGGCGAGGTCGTTTTCTCGCGTCCTGTCTACAACGGAAAGGCCGTGGCCGAAACAATAAAGCTCACGGCAGGACGGAAGGGCGAGGTCGTGTTTTATGCAGACCTGATCCGGCCGGTGAAAGAAGGCAGGGTCCCTGTTTTCACATGGAACCAGTTTACGGGCCGTCATGGTTCTCCGGCAGAAGAGGAGATCGTCTGCCGCAGAGGCTATGCCATTATGGAATTCGACAAGGAACAGCTCGCTCCGGACAACGGGGACGCCATTAACGGTGTTGTGGCGAAGGCTTTCCCGGAGTGCGACTGGGGCGCCATTGCCATGTGGGCCTGGGGACACAGCCGCCTGGTGGATTATCTGTTCACAACAGACTGGGCGGATACCGATAAGATCATCGCCACAGGACATTCCCGCGGCGGCAAGGTAGCGCTGTGCGCTGCAATTTACGACGAGCGCATCGCGCTGTGCGCACCCAACGGCTCCGGCTGCGGCGGGGCGGGCTGCTTCCGCTTTTTGGGTGGACGCTACGGCGAAGGCATTGGGCTGTGCGAAACGGCCGGCAGCATCAATGACATGCTGGGATACTGGTGGACGGACGCCTTTGGAGAATTCGGTGCGCGGCAAAAGCGCTATACGCGTTCCAATTTCCCGGTGGCCAAAAATCAGATGGAGTTTATGGCAAACTTTTCTCTGGACAAACTGGGAACACTGCAAGACGAGGACCGTCTGCCCTTTGATATGCACTTCGCAAAGGCGTTGATTGCGCCGCGCGCACTGATCACAACGGACGGCTTGGGCGATGTTTGGGCCAACACGTTCGGCACCCAGGTCACCTGGCGTGCCGCGCAGGAAGTGTTTGATTTTTTGGGTGTCCCCGAAAAAAATGCTCTGCATTTCCGAGAAGGAAAACACGAATTTCAGGCGGCGGATTGGATCGCCATTGTGGATTTCTGTGATGAGATGTTCTTCGGAAAGACGTCTGCGAACAATATCGTCAGCTTCCGGCCTGTGCAGCAGGCGGGAACGCCTATGGACGTCATGATGGAGCGCATGGACTGGAGAAAAACAAAGCTGCACTATACGTGGTCGAATCCCCTGGAAGATATGTAAAACACACCGCCGGCGAGATTCGGCAGACGTATATAACAGAACGGAAAGCTGTTTTAAAGGCAGCTTTCCGTTCTGCTCATTTTCTTTAGAAAATACGTACAAAAGGTTCCCGTATTCTGTGTATGTTCTGTCCGCAAAGTACCGCGTGCAGCATGAAAACGAAGCCGCGAACCTGCTTTTGGGCGAACGCAATGCTTGTTTTGCCGAAAAAGTCGAATTTTAAACATTCGCAATGTATTCTGCAATAATTAAATATGACGTTATATATTCTTCATGAAAAAGTGTGTTTATGTACCGCGCCGTGCGGCGGGGTAGCATCCACTACCGAAAATTTCCGCGCGCCGCAGATGACACCGTCCAAAGAGTCCGGATCGCTGGAGCAGTGGATGAGCTCCACAGTCTCGCCCTGTTCCTCAAGATGGGCCGCGATGCGCCGCAGCAGGGTAGATTTGCCGCAGCCTGGGCCGGCCTTCAAAAGGGCCGAGGTCTGTGTTTCCGCATCTTTTACAACTTGTGTGTAATAACTGGAAAAACCGGTGGGGGAAAGCGCTCCCAAAAAGAAATCCAATTCCTGCTGTTGCATATGCATACACCCCTTTAGTCCATAGTATGTAAATGCTGGGATTTTGACACAAAAACCCGCTGTTTTACAGCGGGTTTGCAGGATAATGCCTGCGCTTCGGTCAATCATAAGTGTGGGTGCACACGGCTTCGATTTTTTCGCGGATGGCGACATAGTCTGCGAAGCTCAGCGGCTTGTTGCCCGGGCTTCGGAGCAGCGCGGCGGGATGGAGTGTGGCGGTGAAGTAAACGCCGTTCTTTTCCACCCACTGGCCGTGCTCTTTCATGACGCTGTAATCCGGACGGATGATGCGCTGCGCGGCGATACGCCCCAGGCAGACGACGATTTTCGGCTTGATCAGCCGGAACTGCTCGCGCAGATAGGGGATGCATGCGTCCCATTCATTGGGCAGAGGGTCCCGGTTTTCAGGCGGGCGGCACTTGACGATATTTGTGATGAACACATTTTTTTCGCGGTCCAGGTGAATCGCTTTCAGGTATTGGTCCAGCAGCTGGCCGCTGCGCCCCACAAAGGGAAGGCCCTGCTCGTCCTCGTTGCGTCCCGGCGCCTCGCCGATGAACAGAACTTCGGCGTTGGGGTTTCCCGTGCCGAACACGACGTGGGTGCGGGTGCAGCACAGATCGCACTTTTCGCACACAAGGCAGGTTTGCTTTAATTGCTCAAAATCCATTTTTAATCACCTTTTATTGCTTTATTCTTTTAATTATAGCACATACCCCTTGCGGTTTTAAATGCGGATTGCTAAAATAGTATTGTACCTGGAAGGAGGACTTATAATGAATATTCTTGTGGAAACTTCTGCCCGTCATGTGCATGTAACCGAGGCCGATCTGGAGACCCTGTTCGGCAAAGGATATCAGCTCACTGTGAAAAAAGAGCTTTCTCAGCCCGGCCAGTACGCGTCTAACGAGCGCGTGACGGTTGTCGGCCCGAAGAAGGAGCTTGCCAATGTTTCGATTCTCGGCCCGTGCCGCAGCGCCACGCAGGTGGAGCTGAGCATGACCGATGCGCGCTCCATTGGTATTGTCGCACCGGTGCGTGAATCCGGTGATGTGGCCGGGTCTGCCGGTTGCAAGCTTGTCGGTCCGGCAGGCGAGGTGGAGATCGGCGAGGGCGTTATCATTGCCAAGCGGCATATCCACATGACTCCGGCCGATGCAGCGGCCGCAGGCGTGGCGGACAAGGATATTGTCAAGGTCGTTACAGGCGGCAACGGCCGTAAGCTGGTGTTCGATGATGTGGTCATTCGTGTGAGCGAGAAATTCGCTACGGCTATGCATATCGATACCGACGAAAGCAATGCTGCGGGCGGCCCCAACAGCGGAGAGATCATTAAATAAGAATGCCTGCGTGCAGGCGGGACGCGGCTTTTGCCGCGTCCCGCTTTTTTCTTGCATTCGGCTTGAAAATATAGTATAATATAACCCGAAACACCCGGAGGCGCGGCCGTGGCCACGCATGTCTGCAGTTCCGTATAAAGGCGAAGGTGCGGCGGCCGGGGAGCCGCATCAGAGAACAACCGGACAGGGCGAAGGTTTGTACTGTTCGGCATACAGAGGGCGGGCCCTGTGCGACGGGGCTCCATGAACCATGTCAGGCGGGGAACCGAGCAGCATTAAGTGGCCTGCCTTGTGCGCCGCAGGCAGCCTGTCCTCTGTATGCCGAGCCGTATAACGGGCGTTTAGCGCCGCGTCCTGTCCTGTTTTTTGCCGCATCTTCAAAAGGAGGCCGTGAATATGTACCGTGCGCTTTACCGTAAATGGCGTCCTGCAACATTTGAGGACGTTGTGGGCCAGGCGGGCATTACCACGGCGCTGAAGAACCAGATATTGCACGACAAAGTAGGACATGCCTACATTTTTACAGGCACGCGCGGCACCGGTAAAACGACCTGCGCCAAGATATTCGCCAAAGCAGTGAACTGTCAAAGCCGGAATGGCGCAGACCCTTGCGGACAATGCCCGGTATGTACGGGTATTGACGATGGCAGTGTGATGGACGTTGTGGAAATCGACGCCGCATCCAACAATGGTGTGGACAATATCCGGGATCTGCGGGATGAAACGGCTTACACGCCCAGTGTCTGCACATACAAAGTATATATTATCGACGAGGTGCACATGCTCTCCACAGCGGCGTTCAATGCGCTGCTCAAAATAATGGAGGAACCGCCCAGCCACGTTATTTTTATTTTGGCCACCACGGAGATCCACAAGGTGCCCGCGACGATTCTGTCCCGATGCCAACGCTATGATTTCACCCGCATTGCGCCTCAGGATATCGAGGGCCGTTTGCTGTATGTGGCCGGGCAGGAGAAAATCGAATTGACGCCGGATGCCGCCGGGCTGATCGCGCGGTTGGCCGACGGGGCGATGCGCGACGCGCTTTCCATTTTGGATACATGCGCAGGCGTGACGAACCAGGTGGATGCGGACGTTGTGCGCCGTATGGCGGGCGTGACTGATAAAAGCTACCTGTTTGATTTGGCCGGTGCCGTGGCAAGGCAGGATGCGGCGGGCGCGCTTCGCCTGGTGGCGGAGCTGCGGGAGAAATCCATCGATATCAAGCGCTTGTGCGATGAAATGATCCTGCATTACCGCAATCTGCTGCTTGCCGGAATGTCCGGCGGACAAGGTCTGCTGGTAGGTGTGAGTCCGGAAGAAGAGCGGAAGTATCTGGAGGCTGCGCCCGAAGTTCCTCAGAATGATGCGGTACGCGCCATCAAGATCTTATGCGGTGCGCTGGACAAGATGGGGAAGGGGACCGACGCGCGCATCGAGCTGGAAGTCGCGTTGTTCAAGCTGTGCGAGGATGCGCCGGATATCCAGACGGTTCATCCTGTTGTTTCGCAGCCCTTTGCTGCTGTGCCTGCCGCCCCGCAGCCGTTTGCGGCGGCTTCTGTCTCTGCGCCGGGAGCGCAGTTAAGTGCGGCAGCTGCTTCGGCTGCTGAAACTGCACCGGCGGTTGTGTCCTCTGCCCAAATGCCTGCTTCAGCCGCCGAAGCCAAACCTGTGGCTGTATCCTCTCCGCAGCAGGCACCGAAGAAGGAACCTTCCACGCCGAAGCCGGCGGCACCATCTCTGGCGCCGCCTCCGCCGTTGGCGGACGGTGTGGTACAGGAGCCGTTTGCGGCATGGAAAAAAGTCGTTGCGGCGATGGAGGCCAAGGATCAGCTTTTGTTTGTCTATTTGCGCAATTCCAATGCATTTTATGATGGCAAGCGTGTATTGATCGACGGAAGCGACCTTTTCTTGGAGTATATGCGCAAAAATGACTATTCGGCAGACCTTATCAAAAAAACCATTGCCGAAGTGACGGGCACAAGATATGCCATCGGCCCCTACAAGCGCAAAAGGCAGGAGGAAGAGGCCAGACAGAGTGCCGAAGATGTTCTAAGCCAGCTGGAACGGCAGGGTGTTGAAATAGTTTACGAAAACGAATGATATAAAGGAGAAATCGTAATGAAAGCAAGATTACCGCAGGGGTACGGCAAGCAGAGCCAGCAGCAGCTGATGCAGCAGGTGCAGCAGATGCAGGAGAATATGCGTCTGAAGCAGGAGGAACTGGAAAACACGGAGTACAGCGTCACCTCGGGCGGCGGCATGGTAGAACTGAAGATGACGGGCAAACATCAGGTGACAGGGCTGAAAATCAACCCGGATGTTGTTGAAAAAGATGACGTAGAAATGCTGGAAGACCTGATTGCTGCGGCGGTAAACGAAGCTGTGCGTGTGGTGGACGAAGCATCGGAAAAGGAAATGGGTGCGCTGACGGGCGGACTGAATATTCCTGGGCTGGGTCTGTAACGGGAAGAACGCAGAAGGAGCGAGAATCGCATTATGGGATATAACGCGGCGCCGCTGGAACGGCTGATCGAACAATTCGCCAAGCTGCCGGGCATCGGCCGGAAAGGCGCCACGCGCCTGGCGTATCAGGTGCTGAGCATGGATAAAGAAGAAGCTCTGGACTTTGCCCGCGCCATTGAAGAAGCCCATACGAAAATCCATCGCTGCAGAGTGTGCCAGAATTTTACAGAGGATGAGATCTGCGCCATCTGCACCGGAGAGGCGCGGGACCACAGCGTGATCTGTGTGGTGGAAAACCCGCGGGACGTGACGGCGTTTGAACGCACGCGGGAATATCGGGGGCTGTACCACGTGCTGCACGGGCTGATTTCTCCGATGGACGGTGTGGGCGCAGAACAGCTCTGCATCAAAGAGCTGTTGGCGCGTATTCAGGCAGGCGGCGTAAAGGAAATCATTATGGCGACCAATCCCACGGTGGAGGGGGAGGCGACAGCCATGTATGTGGCGAAGCTTGTCAAGCCTCTGGGTGTGAAAGCCACGCGGCTTGCCTATGGCCTTCCCGTGGGCAGTAATCTGGAGTATGCCGATGAGGTAACACTGGGGCGTTCACTGGCAAACCGCGGCGAATTGTGACGTGTGCGGGCGAAGCACTTGACAAAGGGGCCGCAATCGGGTATTCTATTATCCCACGGCAGGAGGTGACAAAATGGCCGGACAGGAAAACAGCAAGTTGATCGCAGTGAACCGCAAGGCACGCCACGACTATTTTGTCATGGAAGCCATGGAGGCGGGCGTCGAGCTGGTGGGAACGGAAGTGAAAAGCATCCGTGCCGGCGCAGTAAATCTAAAGGACTCATGGGTGGAGATCGATGGCGGTGAGCTGTATGTTTTGGGCATGCACATCAGCCCATATGAGAAAGGCAACATTTTTAACCGGGACCCGGTGCGTAAACGCAAGCTGCTGGTGCATAAACGGGAGATCAAACACCTGCAGGAGCAGCAGAAGCTGCAAGGATATACACTGATCCCCTTGCAGCTTTATTTCAAACGTGGTAAAGTAAAGTTGGAGCTTGGTGTGTGCAAAGGCAAAAAGCTCTATGACAAGAGAGCCGATATGGCGGCGCGGGAAGCAAAACGGGACATCGACCGCGCCATGAAAGAGCAGCGCCGTTAAGGCTGTCATCGAACAGCCTTTTATATGGGGATGTAAAGGTTTCGACGGGGAGAGGAAAGCGAAAGCAGCGGGTAGTGCTCGGGGGACGCACTTAAAACGCCTCCAAAAAAATAGCTAACAACAATAAATTAGCTGTCGCTGCCTAATTAAAGGCAGCTGTCTTGCCCGGCTTACCGCGCGCCGGGGTCAAGGCATCATTTAGCGGTGCACGTGAGCAGCATCAAGCTTTGTTTGCTGCCATGAACTGATGAAGCTACCGAAGCGGCGGCCCGTTTACCGGCCTGCCGATGGGGGAATCCTGTAGGTGAACTGCACCCGGAGATACTAGCGTGGACCTCTTTTCGGACACGGGTTCGATTCCCGTCATCTCCACCATAACTGGATACCAATTTTGACACAATGTGTATCAGAGCGGGTGTCCAGTTTCTTTTTGCAAAGTCCCTGCCATTTAACGAAAGCGGGCACTACGGCGACCACTCCTTGGTTGCCGTAGTGCCTTTTTGTGTATAAACTTTTTAATTTTTAGAGCTGGATGTTGTGCATAATACGAACAGGAAGAATTATAAGGTCAACGCACTCCTTGCGTCCTTTCTGCTCGATTATTCGTATTTGACTTCAATAACCGCTGAGTCACCGCCCAACAATCCCGCCAGTTTCTCCGCAGCCAAGTTAATATGCCCCAGTTTGGTGTAGTTCCAAGTGTTTGAGGAAAAAAACACCACAAGCTGATTGCCGGAATACAGCACAATATCTCCCGGCTCGGTGGTCATCTGTACATCATTTCTGGAAAAACTCTGAGGCAGACTGCCCACTTGTTCAAAGCCGCCGTAAATCGTAGTGTTTACTGTAATTGTTCCGTTTTGGGCATAGACGAGCAATTCCTCAACTGTTTCATTATCCTCCCACGAGACATCCAACGCCATACCATTTACGATCATCGTGAGTTCTTTTTCCTGTGGCTCGGGCCCAGGCAGAGTGGTGCTTTTCTCAGATCGCGTAGTTCTCGGCTTGGCGGTGATTTCTGCATGCGACGATATACTGTCTGGAACATACCGCTGCTCAGAGCAGCTGCAGAGCAGCGATACAGTCGCTAACAGCAGACAAAGAAAAATCCGTTTTTTCATTTAAGATATTCCTTAAAAAAACTTTTCAGTTTTTCAAAGGGGATTGCAGTCGGGCTGTCATAGAGGTCAACGTGGTTTGCACCCGGAATGATCATCAATTCCTTGTTGTCTCCGGTCAGCTTTTCATATGCACCCTCGCTGAAATAACGGGAGTGCGCCTTTTCTCCATGCACCAGTAGGACGGCAGACCGAATTTCGCTGGAATACTGCAAAATCGGCATATTTATAAAGGGAAGAGAAGAAGTGACATTCCAGCCACTGCCCGAATTGAGAGAGCGAGGATGGTAGCCGCGCCGGGTCTTATAATAGCTATGGTAATCCTTCACAAACTGCGGTGCATCCTCCGGCAGTGGGTCGACCACGCCGCCGGCAAGAGCGTAGCTGCCGTTTTTGTAGTCCTCGGTGCGCTGGATGTTCATCGCCTGTTTCTTTGCGTAACGGGCATCGGCGGTGTTTTCGCTGTCAAAATATCCATTGGCGCTCACACGAGCCATATCATACATGGTCATGGCAGCGGTTGCCTTAATGCGGGTATCCATAGCAGCGGCATTGACTGCCATGCCGCCCCAGCCGCAAATGCCGATGATACCGATGCGGTCGGGGTCAACATTTTCCTGCACGGACAGAAAATCCACCGCGGCACAGAAATCTTCCGTGTTGATGTCCGGGGATGCCACATAACGGGGACTGCCGCCGCTTTCGCCGGTAAAGGACGGGTCAAAGGCGATGGTCAAGAATCCAAACTCCGCCATTGTCTGAGCATACAGCCCGGAAGACTGCTCCTTCACCGCGCCGAAAGGACCGCTGACCGCAATGGCTGAGAGCTTTCCGGCAGCATTTTTTGGCGTATACATATCCGCCGCCAGCGTGATGCCATAGCGGTTATGGAAGGTGATTTTCTGATGGTCTACTTTGTTGCTTTTGGGAAAGACCTTATCCCATTCTTGGGTCAATTCTAAATTTTCCACGTTTATACCTCCTTGCCTGACTGATAAGCCTGTTCCAGTGCAGGATGTCCGGCAATATCACCAACGCTGCTGACACCGCCTGCAAAGATGGTTTCTGCCAATTCACAGCGGTCAAAGCAGTCTACCCAGCCTTGTACCGCCTTGACAGTGCCCTCTACCGTCGCTGCTTCATTCTCCGCCGCCGTTGCCAGAAGATAAGCTTTTGTAAAAGCATAGTCCGTACCGAACAGCGGATTGGCACGATCCAGCATGGTTTTAAACTGGCCGCTGACGCTGTAGTAATAGACCGGAGTGGCAAACACTAGCACATCTGCGTCGTGCATCTTTGCGGCAATCTCCGCCGCGTCGTCTTTAATTACACAATGGCCGGCCTTGAGGCAAGCCAGACAGCCTTTGCAGAACCCAATCTGCTTTTCACGAAGCCAGACTGTTTCTACATGGTTTCCGGCATCCTGTGCGCCTTTTGCAAAAGATGCTGCCAGTGTTTCGGAATTGCCGCCTTTACGAGGACTGGAAGAAATAATCAAAACATTTTTACGCATCGAAAAATCTCCTTTTTCCATTGCATCGGTTTTGCATTTCTGCTATAGTTATGGTAATACATAAACCTGACTTTAGGTCAAGATGGATTTGAAAATTTATTTGTAATTTTTTCAGGAGAGCGTATGTATACGATTGGACAAGTTTCAGAAATGTTCGGTTTGCCCATTTCTACCTTGCGCTATTACGATAAACAGGGACTTTTTCCGGAGATGGAGCGAGTATCGGGCATCCGCAAATTTAGTGATACCGAACTTGAAGCATTGAGGGTTATTGAGTGTTTGAAAAAGTCCGGACTGGAAATCAAGGATATTAAGCAATTTATGGACTGGTGCGTGAAAGGTGCATCCACCTACTCCCAGAGAAAGGCACTCTTTGAAAAGCAAAGGGAAACACTGGAGGCGGAAATTGCCCATATGAACCAAGTGTTGGATATGCTGAAATTCAAGTGCTGGTACTATGGGCAGGCATCGCAGGATGGCAGCGAAGATCGGGTGCGGAGCATGATTCCTAATGGTTTGCCGGAGGATGTACGGAAAGCATACGAGAATGCACACCATGATTAAAAACAAACAATTAAAAGAAGCACATACCGTTTGACCCTTGCACACAAGGTTGGAGAGGTTCACATTTGGTGTCAAAAAGAGTCTTTGTTTTTTCACGTGAATTCGAACTTGTGCCGATTGGCGATGGGTTCGGATTGGTTTATTAACGAAGAAAAAATTTTATAAAGTTTACACTATTGAAGTTCAAGCAAAGCTTTCCATAACGGATGGTGCCGCATACCCATAAATGAAAGACATCCTCCGTATTGCTGGAAACCAATAAGCGGCCGCCGGAATCATTCCGGCGGCCGCTTATTAAATGGTTTTCCCATGTGCTTTCACGCGCTTTTAGTCCAGCACAATGGCATGGACGGCTTCGATCAGATCGACTGCGCTGGTACGCGTCACCAGCGACACCGGCGCACCGTCAACCACCGCAAGGCAGTGAGAGCCGTCGTAGCGATACAGTTTAATCTGAACTTCCGGATGATTTTCATTATCCAGATAAACCGTCAGGCCAATCTCTTCTTGCTGCGAGGGCTGCTCGGACGTAAAGCTTTCCGCAACCAAGCCTTCCAGAGCGCTCTGGAACATGGCGATATCCAGCTCTTCCTCGCCATAGAAATATGTGCGATCGTTGCCTTTTTTTTCGGAAGCAATGGTATACTCCGCACCATCAAGAGAAATGTCGATTTGCTCGATGTCTGCAAAGTCTGCGCTGAGCACCTCAAGATGACGAAGAGAGTTGTACGCCGCGGCTGTCAGCGCTTTGTAATCCGCTGCAGATATCTGATAGACGATCTGCGATTCCCCAACCCGCGCGTAAGCCGTAATCTCTTCCTCTTTGCTGTCTGTCTCTCCGTTTTCGACGCTGCTCTCCGCTTCGGTTGTCTCATCCGCTTCGGCCGCAGTCTTTTCATCAGGAGCCCGGCTGATATTCAGCACAAAGGCATCGGAAAAGCTCTCGCCATCTTCGTCTTCCGAAGTGTAGTTCACCGAAATTGTCAGTTCCGGTGAATCCAGCCCATAGGACTGCAGCTCTTCCTCCGTTGCGTTATAGGTGACATAATCCGTCAGAACCGCGTCGGTTATGCTGTCCAGATAGCTCTGCACGCGTTCGGTGTCCAACGGCAGCATTTCGCCGCCTATTTGGGCAAAATAAACATCATCGGCACAATAGGTGTTATCGCTGCCCTCCTCATAAACGATACTGTATGTTTCATCTCCGGAAAATTGGATCGAAGCCACGGCATCGAAGCGGGGGACATCATCGTGGTCGATCATGTCGCTGAGCACTGCGTCGAACTGATCCAGCGGGTCGTTTTGCACCAGATAGACATTTCCATCTCCGATTGAAACGTACCGCTCGGAATCCATGCTGCTGTAATCGCCCAACTGCACCTCATATTCCTGTTCATCGGTGGAAAACCGGATGGTGCAAACCGGGACATCCAACCCGTATTGACCGTAATCTTGAACATTCTCAATAATAAAGGACGCGCCGAATTCCTCAAACTGCGCCAGCAGTCCATTTATCTTTTCCTCACTTACAGGAAACGCTTCATCTTCATCATAAAGCCATACTTCTTCCTTGTGAAAAGCGAGGGATTCCTCCTGATACTCCCACGACAGCGATGTTACTGTGTCGCTGGGAACCTTCAAAATGATTTCATCGCTGTTTTTGATCTGCTCCTGATGTTCTTCGAACCGGAGTACACCGAAGGTTGCGATGCAGGCGACGGCCAGAACGCCCAGCAGCAGATACAGCCTTTTATACCGTTTCATTCTGTTTTTTCCTCCTTGTCAGTACCACGCAGATGCCGATTCCCAGATACAAAAGCGGGAACACGCCGATCATCATCACCTTCAGCAAAGAGGACGTGGACGCGCTGATCGTCAGATAATTGTAATTCAGCGACTTGCTTCGAATCGCCATGGCTTCGCTCTCGCCGACCAGAGATGACAACGCGTTCATGGCCATGTCTCCGTTGGCCCCAGAGGAATAGGCATTGTACATATCCTCAAGGAAGCTCGACGAGGCGAACCAGACGATTTTCCCGCCGCTGTTGGCCTCGACCGAGAGTGCAACAGAGAATGGACCGTCAATGTCGTCTTCCTCTTTTTCATAGGTGGAAAGGCTGTATCCTGCAATTTTGCTGAAGGCTGCGTCTGAGGTCGTGAGCAGCTCTGTCACAGTCCCATTTCCGGAAGAACCGGTGATCTTCATCCCTTGGGAAATCGGCATGATGGGAAAATAGTTTTCTTCAATCAGAGAGTCTGTAATGTCACTGCCGGCCATATCCGGAAGCAGTACATAAGGCGCCTGAAACGCATAGTGTTCCCGGTCCGCCTCAATTACTACGCCGTCGCTGGCCTCTACGCCATATGCCTCCAGCAGACCGTACAGATTTTTCAGCGTCCCTTCCTCTGTGGGCCCTGCCATGACAAGCAGCTTTCCACCGTCTGTCACATAGTTGGCCAGCATTTTCTGTTCTTCCTCGGAAATATCGCTGGTGGGTGCGTAAATCAGCACACAGTCCGCTTCCTCCGGCACGGAATCTACCGTCAACAGTGAAAAGCTGCTGACCTCAATGTTCTCCTTTTCAATTTGTTCACTGAATGTAGCCGGAAGCTCTGCTTCGCCGTGCCCCTCCAGCATATACAACTGCGGCAGTTCCTCGCTGACCACATAATCAATGGCTGAGGTAATGGCGCCTTCGCCGTCAAAGGAGGTGTTGTAGGAATAGGAATACACATCTGCTTCTTGGATATAGATATCGTCATAGCCGATAAACCGGCTGCGGTCTCCGCATTCCACAATCAAGCTGTTGTTTTGAACGGTTTCGTTTGTATACTGTTCCGTGAAGGTCGGGAAAACGTCCGGGTTTTTCTTTACGACCTTGATATGCCCGGAAAGGGTTTCGTACTTGCTGAGCAGGTTTTCAATGATGTCGTCCTCTTTTCCGGATTGAACGATCCAGTAAATCGTCACGTCCTGCTCCAGTGCGTTCACAACCACCTTTGTGTTGCTTGTAACGGAGTACAATTTCGTAGAGCTGATGTCGTATTTTGTCATTGCGGAGGGCAGGGCAGAAGCAAAGACATTTGCCACGACCAAAAGTGCCAGCACTACGGCAGAGATTATCAGCGAGTACGAACCGCCGCGAAAGGCGTTGAGGCTTGGCGGATTTTTCTTTAGCGGGTTCATCTTTTTCATCAGTTATACCTCCGTTTCTCAAGCGATTGCACAGACAGAAACAGGAAGAATACAATAACCGACAGAAAATATACGATGGCCGTCATGTCAAACACTCCGTTGACAAAGGTGTAAAAACGCTCAAACAGCGACAGCTTTTCCATAATGCGCGGCAGCAAACCCTCAAATTTAGAGCTGTCGATAAAGCAGACCGCCGCAATTGCCAGGAGCAGAATAAAACTGAACGCATAGGCGAGGTTATCGTTTTTTGTCAAATATCGGATTACCGCCCCCAAAGCCAGAACAATAACGCCCAGAGCAATCACAGAGCCGGTTGCCGTGGAAGAGACGTACTCTGAAAGGCTGACACTGTAATAATTCAGCAAAATTACAGCAATGCCGATGCCCGCGGCAAAGCCCTGGTTTTCTGTAAGGGAAGAAATAAACACGCCCACTGCAATCAGCGCGGCGCCCAGAACAAAAAAGGCAAAAACAGAACCATAGGATGTCAATAGATAAACGTCGCCGAACTGCGAGAAAATCAGCGGGTAAATACAGATGATGCACAGAGGGATAAGATAGACCGTGAGCAGTGCCAGATATTTCCCGATGACTACCTGTGTGGTGGTGATGGGCAGGGAATACAGGAGCTGATCTGTTTTCTGCTTGCGCTCCTCCGCGATGACGCGCATCGTCAGGATTGGGACGATGACCACAAAGACGAGACAGCCGAAGCTGAGAACATATTCAAAGTTGCTCACGGCTGCCTGAAGATTATACATCATGGCGCCGATCCCAACAAAAGCCAACAGAAATGCGCCGAACACATAGGCGGTCAGCGAATGGAAATACGCCCGCAATTCATGCTTCAATACCGCAGTCATTTACTCATCCCCTCGCTTTCTCCCGCTTTAGCTGTTTGGGCGCGTCCTTCAGACGGCTGTTTTTTTCTGTCGTTCTCTGTCAGCTCGATAAACACGTCCTCCAGATTCGCTTTTTCAGCGACATCTCAAGCAGAGCTGTTTTTCTTGTGGAAAAGGCAAAAAACACTGCGCGGGATACTGCAAAAATGTCTTCACAGTCGGTTTTGATATGCGCCTGCACAAATCTTTCATCCCGCGCCTCGATGCGCACATCCGAGATGTTTTTGACGGAGGAGAGGATCTCCCGGATCTCCTGTTGGGACGAGTCGGCTGTGATGGTGATCTCGTTCGGCGCCAGCAGCCTTTTTTCCAGGTTCTCCGGTTCATCAAAGGCGACCAGCCTTCCTTTGGAGATAATCAAAATCCGGTCGCAGATCGTCTGCACCTCTGACAGGATGTGTGAGCTGAAAATAACAGTGTGCGTTTGTCCCAGCTCTTTGATCAGCGCGCGGATCTCAATGATCTGCATGGGGTCCAGACCGACAGTTGGTTCGTCAAGGACGATGACCCTCGGATTGCCCAGCAGCGCTTGCGCGATTCCGACGCGCTGCTTGTAACCCTTTGAAAGCGCGGAAATCCTGCGGCCCTTCACATCTCCGATTTTTGTCTGGCGGATCACTTCCTCGATTTGAGATTCCAGCTCTGCGCCATGAAGCCCTGCCTCACCTACAAAACGCAGATATTCCATCGGCGTTTCGTTCATATACAGCGGCGGCTGCTCCGGCAGATAGCCAATCAGTTTTTTTGCTTTGCCTGCATCTTCAAAGATGTCGTAACCATCAATTTTAACGCTTCCCTCTGTAGCAGACAAACAGCCGGTCATAATGTTCATGGTGGTGGATTTTCCGGCGCCGTTTGGCCCCAGAAAGCCATATACATGTCCCTCGTCTATTTCGAACGAAAGGTCATCGACTGCCTTGAAGCCGCCATAGCATTTGGTCAAATGTTCGACCGATATCATGTTTTTGCCTCCATTCCTGTTTGCTATGCTTTGTCAGCATTTCCATGTTAACACACAAAGCTGAAATGACGCTGAAAGCGCAGCCTGATGTCAGATAGATCACCGAAGATCGTACGCAAAGAAGGCCAAGCGCCGCAGTGCGTACGGCGTTTGGCCTTCTTTCGATTGTGTTACAGACAGGGAAGCTCCACAAAAAAACAGTTGACCCCATCTCTTCCTTCTGCCCATATTTTTCCATGGTGCTGCATTGCAATGCGTTCCGCAATGGACAATCCAAGCCCGAAGCTTCCGGTACGGCTTCTCGCTTTATCGGCACGATAAAATCGCTTGAAAATATCCCGTGCTTCCTGCGGCGAAAGCGGCTCGCCTTCGTTTTCTACGGTCAGAAGACATCGCTTTTTCCCATTCTTTTGAAGGCTCACCCACGTTTTCCCGCTTTCTCTGGAATACTTTTGGGCATTGTCCAGCAGGATATCCACGATCTGTCGGAGCTGTTCCGCGCTGCCTTGTACATGAATATCCTCAATGACCCGTTGCTCCAGCATACGTCCGCGCTCAAAGAATACCGGCTCAAAGGTCAGCAGAGCATTTAAAATAAGCTTGCCCAGCTCCACCTTGCCGGAAAGTTCTTTTCCTCGAGCGTTATCCGCGCGTGCAAGCTCAAGCATTTGCTCAATCAGGTTGCGCATTTGCCTGGACACCGCTGCAATATTGTTCAGTGATGTCCTTCGGACGGATTCACTGCACTCGTTGCTTTGGGCGAGTTCCGTATTTGTGATGATTACGGTGAGTGGGGTTTTCAGTTCGTGCGAAGCATCCGCCACAAACTGCCGCTGCTGCATCCACGCCGTCTCTACCGGCCTTACCGCCCATCGGGAAAGCAGGATGCTGATGCCGAGAAATACGAGGAAGCTAAGCGCGCCGATGAAGCCGCAGGTGCCGAGCAGAGCGTTCAGCGTCGCGCGTTCACTGGAGATATCCGCGAACACGAGACAATGGTTCAGCGGCATATCCGAGCGGTAATATCGCAGGTTATATTCCTCAATGATGCCAAGCTGTTTTGGAGACGAAAAAACAGCGTTTACAAGATCATCCAGAAAATCCGTGTCAGATAAGTCGTAATAGCCGCCGCCGGCAGCAATGCGCTCACCGCGCAGTCCCAGTTGGATCGTAAAATAAGGCAGGCGAATATCCTTCTCTCTCTCATTGGGAACTCCGAGATGGAGTGGGTTGGCCGCAATATTCTGCATCATATTGATGCTCGCGGCCTCCAGATTCGCGCTGGTAAAATAAAAGACCAATCCCAGGATGACGCAGAGCATGATGGTCACGATGCTCATGTTGATCAACACAAATTTGAGCCGCAGCTTTTTAAGCATGTACGCATACCTCCAGGTGATATCCCAGCCGGCGGATCGCCTCGATCCGCACGTTGGAGCCAATATTCGCAAGTTTCTTTCTCAAAAAACCGATGTATACCTCCACGTGATTTTCCACCGCATCAGAGTCATATCCCCATACCTTGGTGAGGATCGTTTCCTTGGAAATGTTATTTCCCTCCGCCCGGAGAAGAAGCCGCATGATCTCAAACTCTCTGGAGGAAAGCCGAATACGCTCCGCTCCACAGACCAGTGTGGCGCTGGCTAAGTCCAGAACGGTATTTCCAAAGGAAAGCACGTCCACATGTACGCCCTGTCTGCGCAGCAATGCATTGACGCAGGCCAACAATTCCTGCGTATCAAAGGGTTTCGTCAGGTAGTAATCGGCGCCGGCGTTCAGCCCTGTCACTCGATCGTCCAGTTCAGATCGGGCCGTCAGCATCAGGATGGGCATTTCCATCCGCCTTTCCCGAAGCCGCCGGGCCACCTCATAGCCGTCCCGCCCCGGCATCATCACGTCCAGGATCAGCAGGTCATAAATTCCCAGCGCAGCATAATACTCGCCGGTTTTGCCGTCGCAGGCGGCATCGGCTTCGAAGCCATTTTGCTCAAGCAGGGCTTTAAGCGAATCGGCCAGCAGTTTTTCATCTTCTATAATCAGGATTCTCATGATGCCTTTTACCTCCAGTGTTCGGTTTTATTATATTACATCAAAATACTGAAGTGAAGCTGAAAATGATATATGCTTAGTGCAGCAAGTGACAGAGATATTTTCACACTATTTTTCAGAAGTGCTTCCGCTTGGCGCGAGTTGAAAATGTCAAACCGGCGCAGGATTTGCCGCCGGGTTTATGAGAGATACCCGACGGATGGAATTTGAAAGGGGATAAGTGGAAAAGTCTGAACTGAAAAGAACTCAAATTCCCACGGTTTTAGACAGCCGAATAAAGTTTACAAAAAAGATATAGACTGTTCCGTCTAAAAGTGATATGCTAAAAGGCGCAATAAATAGACGACTTCGTCTATATTTTTGGGGTGCTGTTTAATATGGTGTTTTTAGATGTGTTGAAATTGATTTTCGCAGTTTTTGTTGCTTTTTTGTTCGGAAAACTGGTTTCAAAGCTCAAATTGCCGGCAATTCTTGGATGGCTGTTGGCAGGCATGACATTGGGCCCGCACGCACTGGGCCTTCTGAACGAGCCCATGATGGAAGCCGCATGGTATACTACTGCGGAAAGCATTCTGGAGTGCGTCGTGGGCCTCATGATTGGTACGGAGCTTATCTGGCGCAAGATAAAAAAGGCCGGCAAGCAAATCGTTGTCACGACCATCACCGAATCCCTGGGGACATTTCTGGTCGTCAGCCTGGTGTTCGGCGTCATTTTTGGGATAACGGGCGTGCCGTTGTACCTGGCATTCCTGTTCGGCGGTATCGCTTTAGCCACAGCACCAGCCCCGTCACTTTCCATTGTGAATGAAATGAAAACTGCAGGGCCTGTCACGAGCACGCTGATTCCTATGGCGGCGCTGGACGACCTTGTCGGGGCACTGGTGTTCTTTACGGTTGTTGCGCTTGTTTCGGCTCACGTTTCGACGGCAGGGATTCCGGTTTTGGGCGTGCTGTTTCTTGTCTTTCTCCCTGTGCTCATAGGAGCGGCAACAGGCTTTGTAGCGGGAAAACTGCTTCAAAAGCCCATACGGCAAGCGGAGCGCTTGCCGCAATGCTGTTGCTGCTGCTGTGTTCGGCGGCAATAGGCATGGTGCTGAATCAATATGTTCTGCCTGTACCGGCCATCAATTTTTTGCTTATTGGTATGGCGTTTTCGACGGTGTTTGCAAATATGATTTCAGAGAAACAGCTTGCAGAAATCATGAAAGTGATGGACCCTGTAATCGGAATAAGCCTGATCATCGCGATACTGAATCTGGGGGCGCCGCTGGACTACCATTTGATTTTCGGAGCAGGCCTTTATACCGCCATCTATATCACGGCCCGGGCGATAGGCAAATACAGCGGTGCATATTTGGGCGCATCCGTCACGCATGCGCCGCAGACAGTCAAAAAATTTTTAGGGTTTACGTTGCTGCCGCATTCGGGAGTATCGCTGGTGTTTACCGGCATCGCGGTCTCTGTACTGAACGGCCCGGCGCCGGAGTGTGCTTCTATCATTCAAGGAACGATTGCAGCCGCAGCGGTTATCAATGAAATCATCGCTGTTTTTATGGCAAAGAAAGGCTTTGAATGGGCAGGAGAACTGCATCAGGCGGAAAGGAATCCGTGATATGACGCAAAGGGAACGGCAGGAGCATGCAAAAAAGACGATTTTTCAGGCGGCGCTGGCGGAATTTGGCGCGCAACCATACGATACCGTGACGATGGACCGGATCTGTTCGCGCCACGGGATTTCGAAAGGGATGATGTATCATTATTTTTCCAGCAAGGATGAATTGTTTCTTCTTTGCGTTAAAGAATTGTTTCAATCACTGCAGGCGTATATCCAGGAAGAATCGACGCAAATACAAAAAGAAAACAGTCATGCCGCTATCCGTCAATATTTCATGCTTCGCGAGCGCTTCTTTGCGCGGGAGCCCGCATGGGAAGTGATTTTTGAGAGTGCGATGGTACATATGCCGGAGCACTTGAGAGCGGATATTCTGGAACTGCGGCGTCCTGTGCGTGAAATGAACCGGCGTTTCCTGCAAGAGGTGATTGCCGAAATGTCTTTGCGTCCCGCTGTAAAAGCAGAACATGCAGCCCGTTATTTGGAAAGCCTGGAGTGTGTGTTCCGCCGGATACTGGAGCAGTATTGCGCAAAAGATGACCCCAAAGATGCTCGCTCTATGCTGGCGGCTGCCGAAGAAGTTCTGGACATGCTGCTTCTGGGCATATTGAAAAGGTGAGAAGTGTTTTCTTGCAAAAAACGGATATTCAGCAATTTTTCACTTTACTATGATAGCGTAATATAGTATAATGAATCTCGCCGCAGTGAACTGTGGTATGAGAGGAGTTTGAAAGCGTATGAAAAAGATTTTCGGCCTTATTTTGAGCGCGGCAGTTTTGGGTACTGTACTGACTGCCTGCGGCGGTTCCGGCGCGGGCGTGTCTTCCTCCGGCGCTGCCAGCGCATCTGAACCAGCTTCGGCTTCGGGGAGTGCGGTGAACAGCAGCGTATATGGCACCACACTCGCGGATATTCAGGCAAAAGGCGAACTTGTCATCGGTCTGGATGATACATTCGCTCCCATGGGCTTCCGGGACGAAAGCGGAAACCTTGTTGGTTTCGACATTGACCTTGCTACGGCAGTGTGCGAAGAATTGGGTGTAAAGGCGACATTCCAGCCTATTGATTGGGATGCGAAGGAAATGGAGCTTTCTTCCGGAAATATCGATTGCATCTGGAATGGAATGTCCATCACGCCGGAACGTGAGGAAGCGATGAGCCTATCCCAGGCATATCTGAACAACAAAATCGTCATTATGACGAAGGAAGGCGTTACAGTATCTGCCAAAGAGGATCTTGCGAATTATAACATCGGCATCCAGGCCGGCAGCGCAGCGCTTGAAGCGGTAACGAACGATGCCGTTTACGCGTCCATTCAGGACAAAATTACGGAGTATCCTACTTATGATGAAGTGATTTTGGATGTGCAGGCGGGCCGTCTGGACTGCATGATCATCGATGAAGTATACGGCGGCTACAAAAACGCCAAGCTGGGGAGCATTTTTGCCGTCTCGGAAGTGGACTTTGGAGACGATTTGTATGCGATCGGATTCCGTAAGGGTGACGCTGAACTGACGCAGGCCGTCAACGACGCTATTAACGCTTTGATTGAAAGCGGAAAAGCAGCGGAGATCAGCGAAGCCTGGTTCGGCGCGGATATCGTCGTCAAAGGCTAAAATGTGAACAGCGCGGACGGGGCCGCCCCGCCCGCGCTTTTTGCTGGGGCGCCACACAGAACTGCAAAAAAGGGGAGCGAAGATGAATCTTGAATATATTCAGGCGATTTTGCCGGCACTGTTGAAAGGAACGTGGCAGACGCTTCAGGTGTTCTTCCTGACGCTGGTCTTATCACTGCCTTTGGGTCTTCCGTTTGCCCTGGGATCGATTTCACGCTTCTTTCCGGTGCGTTTTTTGTCAAAGGCATATATTTGGGTGTTCCGCGGCACGCCGCTGATGCTTCAGCTGTTCTTTGTGTATTACGGGCTCCCCATTATGTTCGGGCCCGCGTTCCGGATGGAAAATACCGTAGCCGCTGTACTTACATTCACGATGAATTATGCGGCATATTTTGCAGAGATCTATCGGGCCGGTGTGCAGTCTATCGACCACGGCCAGCACGAAGCGGCCAAGACGCTCGGCTTCAGCCGCTGGCAAACCATGCGCATCATTATCATCCCTCAGACGATCGCCCGTGTAATTCCGCCTGTGAGCAACGAGGTCATCACGCTCATCAAGGATACTGCCCTAGTGACGGCAATTGGTGTGGGAGAATTGCTGAAAGCGGCCAAGGACGCCAACAACCGGGATGTAAATCCTACGGCATTTTTATTGCTGCCGTGATTTATCTGGCGCTCACCTTTTTGCTCACGCTGCTTTCGCAGTGGTGTGAAAAGCGGTTTTCCCGCCATGAGAGGAAGGAGGCGTGAGATATGGCGATTTTGTCGATCGAGCATGTCAGCAAACGGTTTGGTTCATTTACAGCGCTGGACGATGTTTCCCTTCAGGTGGAGCAAGGGGAAGCGGTGGCGATCATCGGTTCGTCCGGCAGCGGCAAAAGCACATTGCTGCGCTGTGTGAACAATTTGGAACACGTTTCTGCCGGCCGCATCGTCATTGATGGGGATGTGCTGGTGGACACAGTGAAAGGCACGGCGAAATATCCCCCCGAAAAAGAAGTGCGGCGTATCTGCACCAAAACAGGAATGGTGTTCCAGCATTTTAACCTTTTCCCGCATCTGACATGTCTGGAGAATATCACCGTCGCGCCGCTGCGTATTCTCAAGCGGGACAAGGCGGCAGTTCTGGCGGAAGCCATGGAACTTTTGGATGTTGTGGGGCTTCGAAATAAAGCGGACAATTATCCTGCACAGCTTTCCGGCGGACAGAAGCAGCGTATTGCGATTGCTCGGGCGCTGGCAATGAATCCGCAGATCATGTTGTTTGATGAACCGACAAGCGCTCTGGACCCTGAGACGACCAACGAAGTAATTGTCACGATACAGAAGCTGGTGGCGCGCGCGGTTACAATGTTGATCGTAACGCATGATATGCGTTTTGCAAGAGATTCCGCCAGCCGCGTTCTCTTTATGGACGAAGGAAAGATACTGGAGGAGAACACTCCTGAAAAGTTGTTCGAATGCCCTGAAAGCCCGCGGCTGCGTGCATTTTACAGTCTATCCATTAAAAGCGCAAAAGCAACCAGGTGCTTTCGCATCTGGTTGCTTTTGCGCTGTAACGGCTATTGGCTTTACAGGCTGATTACGATCGTGAAAACACATAGCGGCTGGAGGTCGACAGCTCCGGAGAAAAACAATATCCGTCTTCTTCGAAAAGGCTCAGCTGTTCCGGCGCTGTCAAGCGGTTTTTCACGATGAACCGTGCCATTTTGCCGCGTGCCATTTTTGCATGGGTCGCCGGCATGCACCATTTTCCGTGTTTGAATTCCAGAAAATCACAGGTGATAAAAACATCCTGTGCGCGAAGATATCGGGAAACCGCTTTCGAATACTCGGCAGAAGAAAGATTGATAACAGGGGCGCCGGCCTGAAAAACGGCATCATGCAGCATGCTGCCCCAAAATTCATACATTGTTTTGCCGCAGCAGCGAAAACTGCTTTCAAAATCGAGACGATGCGGAAGAATGTTATCCAATGGGCGCAGCACGCCATAGAAAGCACTCAGGATGCGAAGAGTATCCTGAGCGAAGGTGAGATCCTCCCGGGAGAGCGTTGCGGCATCAAGAGCGCTGTAAGCAAGTCCGTGATAGCTGAGGAGCGCGGGAGAGCCGGGGATAGACGCATTCCAGTCTTGGATATCCGTAAATGCACGCAGCGCAAGCTGTGGGTTGACCTTCAGAACGCTCTCCAGTTGAAACGGCGCATAACGCTTCATCGATGCTGCGAGGGTTTCGGTCTGCTGCAAAAACATAGGGCGCGTAGCATGCGGCGGAGTGGGCACACGGTGCATGTTTTTGGCGGGAGAAAGGATCACGAGCATTTCGTGCAGCCTCCTTCTGGCAATATAAGATTAGTATAACATCTTTGGGATGTTTTTTTCAAAGCCTGTTTATTTTGAACGGGTTTGATGCTATACTGTAACAAACAACAAAACTATGGATAAACAGGAAGAAATCTTATTATGCCAAAGGAAAAATTTAAGACTGTATACGTCTGCACCTCCTGCGGAGAAGCAAGCCCCAGATGGATGGGACGCTGCCCCTCTTGCGGGGAATGGAACACAATGGTGGAAGACATCGTAAAAGAAACGAAAGGGAAGGGCGTATCTGCTCCGGCGACAGGAAACGCGGCTATCATCGCCAGCAGGCTTAAGGACATCAGCACCACGGAAGAGCACAGCCGCATCATCACCGGAATCAGTGAACTGGACCGCGTGTTGGGCGGCGGTATTGTTTTGGGAAGCGTCGTGCTGTTGGGCGGCGAACCGGGCGCGGAAAGTCCACGCTTCTTCTGCAATTATGCGGGGCAATTCCAGGCAAGTGGATGTACTTTACATCACGGGAGAGGAATCTACAAGGCAAATTAAGCTGCGGGCAACACGCCTGCGGGTAGAAGAAGAAAATATCATGCTGGCGGCGGAGACCGATATCGGTTCAATTTGCGATTTGGTTGAACAAACAAAACCCGGCATTGTCGTTATTGATTCTATCCAGACGATGCACTGTGCGGAGATATCATCCTCGGCAGGAAGCGTGTCGCAGGTCAAGGAGTGCACGGCGCGGCTGCTTACCGTGGCAAAAACGCTGGAAATTCCCACATTTATTGTGGGCCATGTCAATAAGGACGGCGCAATTGCCGGGCCGAAAGTAATGGAGCATATTGTTGACACCGTGCTTTATTTTGAAGGAGATAAAATGCTGCCGTACCGCGTGCTTCGTGCTGCTAAAAACCGCTATGGGAGCACCAATGAGATCGGCATGTTCGACATGACGGGCACCGGGCTGAAAGTGATTGAAAATCCTTCCAAGCTGCTGCTGGAAGGGCGCCCGATTGGCGTAAGCGGCAATTGTGTTGCATGCACGATGGAAGGAACGCGTCCTATTTTGTCGGAGATTCAGGCGCTGGTAACCAAAACAGGCTTTGGCACGCCGCGCCGCGCCGCATCCGGGTTTGATTTCAACCGGATGAACCTATTGTTGGCCGTGCTGGAAAAGCGGGCAGGATATTTTCTGGGTAATTTGGACGTCTATATCAATATTGTAGGCGGCCTGGAACTGGACGAAACTGCATGCGATTTGTCGGTTTGCCTGGCGGTCGTATCCAGCCTGATGGACAAACCTGTACCGGACGATATGATTGCAATTGGTGAAGTCGGGCTTGGCGGTGAGGTGCGAAACGTAACAAATCTAGAATATCGTCTTCGAGAATCGCAGCGTATGGGATTTGTACGTGCGGTCGTGCCCAAGCACAGCCTTGCACAAATCGATCCGAAGGAATTCAATACAATGGAATTGCTGGGTGTAACGTATGTGAAGCAAGCGATTCAGCTATTGTAGACGATTCAATGCAGTTATGGATTAATCTAAAAAGGGAGGGACGACAAAGGGAGGGACGACGAATCTTGATCTTGAAAAACCCCTGAATTTCAGCGAAGGGAGGAACATATCCGTTAGGAATGAGGAATAAGAGCAATTTCGCTAAATTAAAATTTAGCGAAATTGAGGGCGGTTGTATAATCCGTATTCCTGGTTTCAAACGATATGGATTTTTTTGAGCACCTATATTGATCCTCGCCAGCCCAACAAACATGGCGACTATAAAGATTGTCCGGAACTTGTCGTACGTTATCTGTACGACAGTGAAACCATCCGCGGCCTTTCGCCGCGTACAGTGAACGGATATTACATTGATTTGCGCACCTTTTTTCGTTTTTTAATGCAGGCACACGGGCTTGTCCCGGCAGATGTGCCTCCGGATGAAATCGACATCCGCCGCGTGGATTTGGATACGATCAAAAGCGTCACGACCAGCGATATCTACGAATTTCTGCATTATGTCACGCGGGAGCGTGATAACGCTCCCGCGACTCGCGCACGCAAGCTTTCCAGCCTGAAAGGATTTTATAAGTATCTGTGCAATAAAATGAAGGTTTTGGAAATAAATCCCACCGATGACGTGGAAACGCCGGCATTGAAAAAACGTCTGCCCAAGTACTTATCACTGAATGAAGGCGTCGAACTGCTGAAAAATGTGCAGTCCGACTTTTACGAACGCGATTATTGTATCCTAACGCTGTTTTTGAATTGCGGGATGCGTTTGAGTGAACTGGTTAATATCAATATTACCGATATTCATGATGACGGCACGATCCGGATCGTCGGGAAAGGCAATAAAGAGCGGCTCGTTTATTTGAACGATGCGTGTAATACTGCACTGCGCCGCCTGTGCGACGAGCGCGCCAAACTGCCGAATTTGCAGGACAAAAAAGCTCTTTTTGTTTCCAAGCATACCGGGAAGCGCCTTTCCGCGCGGCGTATCCAGCAAATTGTGGACAACTGTCTGAAAGCGGCGGGTTTGTCTGGAAAAGGATATTCCGTTCACAAATTGCGGCACACGGCGGCGACGCTGATGTATCAGGAAGGCCATGTGGATATGCTCGCCCTCAAGGAGATTTTGGGCCACGCGCATGTATCCACAACAGAAATCTATACCCACATGGGGACGGCACAGCTTCGGCAGGCAGCCCAGGCGTCTCCTTTTGCAAAGCTCGATTTTGAAAAAGCGCCTGAACAGCCGGTAAAGGCTGCAGCGCTGCCTAAGCATTCGGATGACGAACTCTGAACGCCGTTTTCCCTGTCCCCTCCTCCTTATGGCGGTTAAGGTGCATCGGTTAGGATCATTTATTTCAAGAAAACGGGAGCGAATATTACGGCAAGAAGCCCTTCCAAGATTGCCGCAAGCAGCATACCGAGAGAGGAAACAACAAAAATCCGCAGGCAACGGCTAATTTTGGTGCCCGCTCCGGTTGCCTGTTCCAGAAAATTCAGCCGGAACAGGCTTGTGGAAGTATCCAGTGCAGCGTCTGTAAATAAAACCAGAAATACGGATTGCAGGATAGCCGGGAGCCAGAAAAGGATCAGATTGGCCAATAGACCCCTCATCCCCATAGAGGCATACAGGTAGGCGGATACACATCCGATAGAAATACCGCGCAGTACGGGCACACAGGCAAGCACCGGCGCGCCGATACAGGACAGGCTGAAAAAAAGCACGACGGCCTGTAATATCATAGCCGACAAAAAGGATACCGACATTGCCGCGGAAAAGCTGCCGGTATTGTGCCCGGCAAGATATTGTTCTGCAAAATAAGACAGGTATACATTTTGTTGGGAGGCATGCTGCCAGAAGCTGCCGCAGAGCACTCCGGCCAGCAGAGCCAATGCCAGACCGACGGCCTGCAGATGAAACGAATGGCGGCTTCTTTCTGCCTTCGCACGAAATGGCATGTGCAGACGAGTAAACCTTGGCTTTATAAAACCCCGCATTTTAACACTCCTCTTTGCTGTACAAGCTTTGTACAGGATATGAGTGAAATGCGGGGTTTATTCGTTTACGGACGGGCTTTTTCAATGAATGCGGCGGCGGCGTTCACGGAGGGCGATGCCCAAATATCCTCCGATAGCGCCCGCAGACATCATTGCAACGCCTTTCACGGCGGACAGAGATGTGAATTCGGTCTGCCCCTGCGCCAAGGCTGCGATCCAGAGCGCCACAAAAAACATTGCCCCCATGAGCAGACCGTACAGCATCCCCTTTTCTCCGTGCAGTGCCGCGAAAACAAGCCCGGCGGGCAGCATTGCGAACGAAACCGCCACGGTGGAGAGAGGCAAAAGCAGATGCGGCGGAATATCCACCTTGCAGCAAACGGCTGCGACCAGCCCAAACAGGATGAATGCCGACGCGAGGCCGCTCACCATTCCGGCCAGGGCATGTGCCGCAAGGCGCGGCGCACCGCGTTCGGCACTCATTTTGCGTTTTTGCATAAAACAACACCCCCATGTTCCTATCAAAAGGTATGCATGGAGGTGTCTGTTCATTCCGGATTTATTTGCTGACGCTGCTGTCCGCCGGGGTATCCAGCGAAAGCTTCTCGACGTCCTGAATCGCCCAGCGTTTGAAGCGCATTTTCACACGGTCGGACCCCGTCTCCAGCACAAAGGTATCCTCCTTGATGCTGGCAACGCGGCCGACAATGCCGCCGATGGTGGTAATACCGTCGCCCACTTCGATGGAATTACGCATATCAGCGGCCTGCTTCTCTTTCTTTTTCTGGGGACGAATCATAAAGAAATAAAGCAGCACCACCATACCGATCAGCGGGACGAATGTGACGAGCATACTGGTTGTCTCTGCACTCATTGAAAAATATTCCTCCTTATAAGCGTTATCATAAAGTATACCGAAAAAAGCGCGCTGTTGCAAGTGTTTTTCCGTTTTTTTGCAGTTTGTTCACCTTTTTGCGGTGTGGTCAGATACGGGTGTCCAGGAGATTCACGTAACGGCGGTAAAACGCATCAAAGGTACCGTTGTCCAGTGCTTCGCGGATACGGAGCATCAGGTTGTTGTAAAAATGAAGGTTGTGCATCACGGCCAGCCGCATACCCAGCATCTCGTCAGCCTTGAATAAGTGGCGCAGATACGCGCGGGAGAAATTGCGGCAGCACTCGCAGGAGCATGCCTCGTCCAACGGCTGTTCATCCAGTTCGTATTTCGCGTTTTTGATGTTGATGATGCCCTTCCAAGTGTTCAGATGCCCATGACGCGCATTTCTGCTGGGCATCACACAGTCGAACAGATCCACTCCGCGCCGTACGCCCTCGAGGATGTTGCCGGGCGTACCCACACCCATCAGGTAGCGGATCTTATCCTTGGGCATGTGCTCTTCCACCACAGAAATCACACGGTACATTTCTTCTTTGGGTTCGCCCACGGCAAGGCCGCCGATGGCATAACCGTCCAAATCGAGCGCTGCGATCTCCTGCATATGGCCGACGCGCAGGTCGTCATAACAGCATCCCTGATTGATGCCGAACAGAAGCTGATGAGGGTTTACGGCGAGGCCCTCGCCTTTCAGACGCGAAAGTTCTGCTTTACAGCGCTTCAGCCAGCGAACCGTCCGATCGCAGGAGGCTTTTGCATACTGGTATTCCGCGGGGTTTTCCATGCATTCGTCAAACGCCATGGCGATTGTGGAACCGAGGTTTGCCTGGATTTGCATGCTCTCCTCAGGCCCCATGAAGATGCGGTGGCCGTCCAGATGGGAATTGAACGTAACACCTTCCTCAGTAATCTTGCGCAGCTTCGACAGGCTGAACACCTGGAATCCACCGCTGTCCGTGAGGATGGGGCCGTCCCAGCGCGTGAACTTATGCAATCCACCCAGTCTGGCTACGTTTTTGTCACCCGGACGCAGATGCAGATGATAGGTGTTGCACAGCATTACCTGACAGTCGTTGGCCTTCAGGTCGAACGCGGAGAGACCTCCCTTGATGGCCGCCGCAGTTGCAACGTTCATGAAGGCGGGAGTCTGCACAGTTCCGTGCACAGTGGAAAATTCTCCGCGGCGGGCGGAACCTTCGTTTTTCAATAGCTTGTACATTGATATACCGTTCCTCTCTGTTACAGGCTTGCAAACGGATGCGGCGGGCCGTTATAACGGGCAAATGCATCCCCAAAAAATGAGCGGTGTAGGAACACTTCCCCACACCGCTTTTCTTTGCTTTTATCATAACAGGCTTTTCTTCGAAAGTCAACATGGACAATAGGCACTGCTTCAGCATTTGCAGAAAAAAGGTTCAGTGGCTATTCTGATACACAGAACGGAGCCTACGCCGGAATTCGGCGCGGAATGCTGTGTAAAAAGGAGCCGAACCGTGAAGATACAATTGAAATTCTGCAAGCAGTTATAAGACATCACAGAAAAATAGCGATGCTTGGGCTGGTTGGCCTGCTGGCCGCCAGCATTTGGTTACAGTGATGTTTTTATGTCCATTCAAACGTCATCACAAGGCATCGCCAACCAGTGTTTTGATAAACTCCTGTTTAGCAAAAAGAAGCTGTATTAGTTCGTTCTCCTGCTCTCTGACCGGATTTTTTACTCACCCAATGTACATTGCATCTCCAAAGCTGAAAAAGCGGTATTTTTCTTCCACGGCCACACGATAAGCGCGCATGGTGTTTTCGTAGCCACAGAAGGCGGACACCAACATGATGAGCGTGCTTTCCGGAAGATGAAAATTGGTGATAAGACCGTCGATGGCCTTGTATTGGTAGCCCGGATAGATGAAAATATCCGTATCGCCGCTGCATGCGCGGACTTCGCCGTATTTTGTGGCAACAGCTTCAAGCGTGCGGCAGCTTGTGGTTCCCACGGCGATCACACGTCGTCCGGCAGCCTTGGTTTCCCGAATCAGGCGAGCGGTTTCTTCGCTGACGGAATACCATTCACTGTGCATTTTGTGGTCAAGGATATCATCCTCTTTCACAGGGCGGAACGTGCCGAGTCCTACATGCAGCGTTACCTCTGCAAAGCGGACGCCTTCTTTTCGCAGTGTATCCATAAGCTCCGGTGTGAAATGCAGGCCTGCCGTGGGCGCAGCAGCGCTTCCAAGCTCTTTCGCATATACAGTCTGATACTGGGATTGGTCGTCCAGCTGCTTTTGGATATAGGGCGGCAGAGGCATTTTCCCGAAGGCGTCCAGTTTTTCATACAGCGTCGGAGTATCGTAAAAAAATTCCGCATGCTTGTTGCCGTCCTCCATTGTATCACGGACGACCGCCGTCAGTGTGCCGTCGCCGAAGATGATACGCGTACCCGCATGCAGGCGTTTGCCGGGTTTGGCCAGGCATTCCCATACGTCGCCTTTCACCTGCCGCAGCAAAAGCAGTTCGCAGACCGCGCCGGTGCCTTCCTTGTGCCCAATGAGACGCGCAGGCAGCACCTTGGAATTGTTGACGACCAGCAGGTCCCCGGGCTGCAGAAGGCCGGGAAGGTCACGGAATACAGCATGACGGAGCTCGCCGCTGGCGCGGCCGAGGCACAACAGGCGCGCGGCATCTCGTGGTTCACATGGCTCCTGGGCAATCAGTTCTTTGGGCAGGTCAAAATAAAAGTCGCTTTTTTGCATCGTTCAGGCCTTCTTTTCATTGACATCACGTTGTGTGGATGATATATTAAACAATAAATAGAATAAAAACCGCAGAGGTGCGGTTTTCAAGAGTAAACGCGTGTATCGTGATTGCCAAAATCCTAAGCCGCGTCAAAAGGGAAAACCGCCGAAGGCAGCGCGCGGCAAGCGCCGCCTGGCTGCAACGCTGAAAGGCTTGCGGCTGTCGCGTCCGTCGTGGCGCGTTGCGCTGCGGAAGGTAGCAATCTTATATATTATATTGCAATTCTTGCCGGTTTTCAAGCCGGTTTTTTTCTTTTGCGGCTTTATTCGCATGTTCATCGTTTTTGTATCATGCGCATAAAATAGATAAAGAGGTCAATGGGAAAGGGTTGTTAAAAATGAAAGAATACAAAGTCGGTGTTGTTGGCGCAACAGGTATGGTTGGGCAGCGGTTTGTTTCTCTGCTGGAAAATCATCCGTGGTTCCGTCTCGCGGCGTTGGCCGCCTCTCCCCGTTCCGCCGGAAAAACGTATGAGGAAGCCGTGGGCGCACGGTGGGCCATGCCTACGCCAATGCCCGGAGAAGCGAAAAAAATGGTGGTGATGGATGCCGCCGACGTTGCCGCCGTTGCCGCGAAAGTAGACTTCGTGTTCTGCGCCGTGGACATGAAAAAGGACGAGATCAAAGCTCTGGAGGAGGCCTATGCGAAGGCGGAATGCCCTGTTGTCTCAAACAACAGCGCGCACCGTTTTACGCCGGATGTCCCGATGGTCGTGCCTGAGATCAACGCGGAGCATATTGAAGTTATCTCCGCTCAGCGCGCGCGCCTTGGTACCAAACACGGCTTCATTGCCGTAAAGTCCAACTGCTCTTTGCAGAGCTATGTTCCCGCTCTGCATCCCCTGATGCGGGATTACGGCGTTTCCAAATGCCTTGTGTGCACCTATCAGGCTATTTCCGGTGCAGGCAAGACCTTTGAGACCTGGCCCGAAATGGTTGACAACTGCATTCCATACATCGGCGGTGAAGAGGAAAAAAGCGAGAAAGAGCCGCTCAAGCTGTGGGGCCATATTGAAAACGGACAGATCGTTCCGGCCGACAAGCCCTCCATTACTGCCCAGTGCCTGCGCGTTGCGTGCTCAGACGGCCACATGGCGGCGGTGTTCGTCAGCTTTGACAAAAAGCCCACAATGGAGGAAATCAAAGAAAAGTGGGCCGCCTTTTCCGGCCCGGCCCAGGAGCTGAAGCTGCCCAGCGCGCCGAAGCAGTTCCTGCACTATTTTGAAGAGGCCGACCGCCCTCAGACAAAGCTGGATCGCAACCTGGAAAACGGCATGGCGGTTTCCATCGGCCGTCTGCGCCCCGACACGCAATATGATTACAAATTTGTATGCCTTTCACATAACACGCTCCGCGGCGCCGCCGGCGGTGCGGTTCTGCTGGCAGAGCTGCTGGCGGCGGAGGGGTACATGGGCTGATCGTCTTCCCCACCGTTTTGAGATTCAGAAACCGTTTAAAAGAAAGTGAGCGTATACCCCCATGAAGCAGACGATTTTCAAGGGCTCCGGCGTGGCCATCATCACGCCGATGCTGGAGGACGGTTCCGTCAACTATCCGGTGTTGAAAGAACTGCTGGAGCAGCAGATCGCGGGCGGCACAGATGCAATCGTCATCTGCGGCACCACGGGCGAAGCCTCCGCGCTGAACGACACGGAACATCTGGATGTGATAGAATTTGCCTGTGCGACGGTGAACCGTCGTCTGCCGGTCATCGCCGGCACAGGTTCCAATGATACGCGCCACGCCGTCGCCCTCTCCCGCGAGGCGAAAAGCCGCGGCGCAGACGCTTTGCTGCAGGTGACGCCCTATTACAACAAAACCAGCCAGGCGGGTCTTGTACGGCATTTCAATGCGGTGGCGGACGCCGTAGGTCTGCCGATGATCCTTTACAATGTGCCTTCGCGCACAGGTATGAATATTCAGCCTGAGACATACGCAGAGCTTGCGAAGCATCCGCTCATTGTGGCCACCAAGGAGGCGAGCGGAAACGTGAGCGCCATCGCGAAAACGGCTGCGCTGTGCGGCGACGAACTGGCCATCTATTCCGGAAACGACGACCAGATCCTTCCCCTGCTGGCTCTGGGCGGCATCGGAGTGATCTCTGTGCTGGCGAACGTAGCCCCGCGGGAAACGCACGATATCTGCCGGCTTTATTTCGAGGGCAAACACGCGGAAAGCCTTGCGTTGCAGCTTCGGCTTCTGGAACTGATCGAAGCATTGTTCTGCGACGTGAACCCTATTCCTGTAAAGGAAGCGATGAATCTTCTGGGACATGACGCGGGACAATGCCGTATGCCGCTTGCTCCTTTGAACGCAGCGAACCGGGAACGTCTGCGCACGGCGCTCTGTGCGGCCGGTTTCCTGAAAGCGTAAAACAAATCGACAGGCTGCTCTCCAGGAGCATGGCTGCACCTGCGGCCGAACCTGATGCAGCCCCAGCTTCGCAACAGCTTACCTTTGGTTTTGCCATCGGGTAAGCTGTTGTGTTATACTTATATCATCCTTTGAAAAGGAAGTGTGAATATGACCGATATCATCATCCAGGGCATCCACGGGCGTATGGGCCGCGCGCTGTGTACAATGATCGAGGCGCGCACAGACTGCCGCGTGGTGGCTGGTGTGGACGCGAAAGAGCTTCCAAGCGCTGTTCCGGTGTTCCCGTCACTGGAGAAAAACACCGTGCCAGCGGACGTGCTGATCGATTTTTCCAACCCTGACGCCACGCAGAATGCCATTGAATACTGCAGAGCGCACAAGCTGCCCTGCGTCATATGTACAACGGGCCTGAGCGAGGGACAGGAACAGGCGCTGCGTGAGCTTTCAAAAACCGTAGCGGTGTTCAAGAGTGCGAACATGTCTTTGGGCGTCAATCTGCTCATCGAGCTTGCCAAACAGGCCAACGCTGTGCTGGGGACAGATTTCGACGTAGAGATCATCGAAAAGCATCACCATAACAAGCTGGATGCGCCCAGCGGCACGGCGTTGATGATTGCAGATGAGCTTTGCGGCGCGTCCCCGGTTCCCTACCACTATGTATATGACAGGCACGCCGAGCGGCGCAAACGTGAACCGACAGAGATCGGCATTCACGCTGTGCGCGGCGGCAGCATCGTGGGCGAGCACGAGGTGATTTTTGCCGGACCGGAGGAGGTCATCACCATTTCCCACAGCGCCGGTTCCCGAGAGGTGTTCGCCAACGGCGCGCTGAACGCAGCGGTGTTTCTGGCGGGAAAACCCGCCGGGATGTATAATATGAAGGATCTGATGCATCTATGAAACAGAGAAACCAAAAACACATAGCCTTGCTGAGCGTGGTGCTTGTGCCGGCCTTGCTGCTCTCCGCTTGCGGAAGCGGTGCATCGGGACAGCTTTCGTCTTCCAGCACCGCTCCGGGCTCCGAGCCCGCCGTTTCCGTTTCTCAGCCCGAGCCGGAACCGCAGCCCGCCGTGACGACGCTGCGCTTTTCCGCCACAGGCGACAACCTGATTCATGACGGTCTTTATCTGCAGGCCCGCAGCCGTGCAGGCGGCGAAGGTTATGATTTTACGGCTTTGTATGAAAATGTCGCGCCTTTTTATAAAGACTTCGACATCAACTGGATCAATCAGGAAACTCTGGTAACGGACGAGCTTCCGCCTTCCTCCTATCCCTGTTTCTGTACGCCCGGCGCGTTGGGGCGGGCGGTATATGATGTCGGCTGGCGTGTGATCTCCATGTCAAACAACCACTCCTACGACAAAGGCGCTCAGGGTATCGCAGCAACGCTCCGTTTCTGGGACGACATGCCGGACGACGTGGTCACCACGGGCCTGTACGCAGGCGAAGCGGATTACGGCAACATTCCCATCCAGGAAAAGGAGGGCGTGCGCATCGCTTATCTGGCCTATACGGAGACGACGAACGGCCTCCCCACGCCTTCCGATGCTGCCGCCAATGTTATTTATACCAGCCAGGAGGATGTGATCCAGCAGCAGATCGAGCTTGCACGCCAACAGGCGGATATCGTTGTTGTGGGTGTACACTGGGGTGTTGAAGGCAGTCATACTCCCACCGACGCCCAGCGTGCGCTGGGACAGAAAATTGCGGACTGGGGCGCGGATGTCATTATTGGCACGCACCCGCATGTCATCCAGCCCGTGGAGCTGCTTACCGCAGCCGGAACGGGCAAAACGGTTCCCATTGCCTATTCCCTGGGAAATTTTGTTTCCACACAGGCTGCCGCAAACAACATGGTCGGTGTGATCCTGACCTTTGATATCACCAAAACAACACAGCCGGACGGCTCCGCCAGCGCGTCGGTGGGTAATGTTCATGCGGTGCCGATGGTGATGCATTATGATTCCAACTACACCAATGCGCGCGCCTATCTGTACCGAGATTACACGGAAGAACTTGCTGCTGCTCATGGTGTGCGCGCACGCTTTTCCGGTTTCAGTAAGGAATATATCACACAGCTTTTGACAGAATACATCAGCCCGGAATTTCTCGTACTTGAATAAGGAGGCATTGCTATGAACGGCGTAACCAGAATTTCCAGTGAGCAGGACGTTATGATGATTACTTTTACAGAGGTCGATACGGCCTCGGCTCTTGCGGACGCCTTGACCGCGTTTGCGCAAAAAGGCGTTGTTGTAGACATGATTTGCCAGAGCGCGCCCCGTGCCGCTACCATCGACTTCAGCTTTACAATGCCGGCGTCTTATTTTGAATCCGCCATGCAGACCATCTCGGAGTACCGCACGGGCGCGGGCAGCGCGCCTCTTATCAGCAGCGGATACAGCAAGATCAATCTTTTTGGTGAAGAGATGGTGACAAGCTGCGGCGTGGCTGCCCTTGCTCTGCGTACGCTGCGGGATGCGGGCATCGAGGTAGTGCTCATCACGACGTCCGATCTGGATATTTCTCTGCTTGTACGCGGGGAAAATGAGGACAGCGCGCTGAATGTGCTGCGTCAGGCATTTGCCGCATAAACGGACATATTAAAAAACAAGCCGGGACCGCCCTCTGCGGAGCATCCCGGCTTGTTTTTTGGTTGTTTTCCGGTTACAGTGTAATACGGTGATAGACCTTCTTACCTTTTTTGATAACGATGCCTTTTCCCAACGCTTCGGCGTTCACGGCGGCCGATACATCCGTCACCTTTTCGCCGTCCACGGAAATGCCGCCCTGCTGCACCAGGCGCCGTGCTTCCCCTTTGCTGGGCGCGAGGCCCGCGGCAACGAGCAGGTCGAGCACGGAGGCCTTTCCGTCCGCCACAAGCGCCGCGTCCACAACGGTGGCGGGCATATGCTCCGCATCCATTTCACCGCTGAAAAGGCGTTTTGCTGTGGCAATGGCTTTTTCGGCGTCTTCCTTGCTGTGCACAAGGCTCGTCAGCTCATAGGCCAGCAGTTCCTTCGCCTTGTTCACGTCGGAGGCGTTGCCCATGTCAATCGCGTCGATCTCCTTGACGGGCACACCGGTGAGAAGCTTCAGGCAATTTTGCACCTCACAATCGTCTATGTTGCGCCAGTACTGGAAGAACTCGTACGGGCTTGTTTTTTCGGGGTCCAGCCAGACTGCTCCTTTTTCGGTCTTACCCATTTTTTTGCCTTCGCGCGTTGTCAAAAGCGTGAACGTCATGCCGTACACATCGCGGTTATCACATCGGCGGTTCAGCTCCACGCCGCCGATGATATTGCTCCACTGGTCATTTCCGCCGAACTGCATTTTGCAGCCGTACTCCCGCGCCAAGTGCAGAAAATCATAGCTCTGCATCAGCATATAGTTGAATTCCAGGAACGTGATGCCTTTTTCCATACGTGTTTTGACGCACTCGGCGGTGAGCATCTTGTTGACAGAGAAATGCACGCCGATCTCCCGCAGAAAATCCACATAGTTCAGGCCGAGAAGCCAGTCGGCATTGTTCGCCATGATGGCCTTGCCCTCGGAAAAATCGATGAATTTGCTCATCTGTTTTTTAAATTCGTCCGCGTTGTGCTGGATCTGTTCCTGGGTGAGCATTTTGCGCATGTCTGTTTTGCCTGTGGGGTCACCCACCATCGTGGTACCGCCGCCCAGCAGGACAATGGGGCGATGCCCCGCCTGCTGCATGTAGCGCATGATGATAAGCTGCATGAAATGGCCCACATGCAGGCTGTCCGCCGTAGGGTCAAAGCCGGTATAGAAAGTGATTTTTTCTTTGCCCAACAGCTCTCGAATGGATGCTTCGTCGGTGGCCTGCGCGATGAGACCGCGCTCTTTGAAAAGATCGAATACGTTTTCCATGGAACTTCCTCCTGTGTTTTGCGGCAGAAGACATACAAAAAAGCCCTCTGCCAAAATAAATTTGGCAGAGGGCGGATATCCGCGGTACCACCTCTGTTCACCGGCCCCTCGCGGATGCCGGCCTCCGTGTGTCCAGTAACACACTGCGCTTTAACGGGCGCACCCGGCAAGGCCTACTGAATCACTTGTTCAGCCCGCTGCTCAGGGATGTATTCGCCATGCGCACCGCTCCCCTTTTCACCAAACAGAGGTTCTCTTTGCCGGCGCTTTCACAGGTACTCGTTCCCGTCGCTGCATTTATGGATTATAGTATAGCCAAAATACGCGCGGCTGTCAAGCCTTTGCCATCCGAAGCATTTCCCGGGCATTCGCCAGCGCCAGTTCCGTAATTTTATCGCCGGAAATCATGCGCGCCAGCTCCTGCACACGGCCCTCCCCGCTCAGTGCGTCTATTTCCGTATAAGTACGGTCTTCACTGACGTTTTTTCGGATGAGCAGGTGGTTATCTGCCTGCGCCGCGATCTGCGCAGTATGTGTGATGCAGATGACCTGTCTGCCCTGCGCCGTCTGCTTCAGCTTTTCACCGATGCGCCCTGCCGCCAGACCGGAGACCCCGGTGTCGATCTCATCGTAGATCACAGTGCCGATATCATCTTTATCCGCTAATGCGCTTTTGACAGCCAGCATGATGCGCGAAAGCTCGCCGCCGGATGCGATCTTTGCCAACGGCTTGGGCTCTTCGCCCGGGTTCGTAGAGATGTTGAATTCAACGGAGTCCTGTCCGCTGCCCGCCAGCGGGCCTTTTTTGTGTGACAGCGTGAAGCGGATGCCGGGCATGTTCAAAAAGCGCAGCGCGTCCGTGATCTGCGCGTTAAAGCGCTCAAAAGCCTCCAGCCGCGTCTGCGTCAGGGCGTCTGCCAGCGCTTTTGCTTTATCGTACAAAGCCGCCTGACGGTCGTACAATTCATCCAGCCTTTGCGCGCCTGTCTCAATACCGTCCAGTTCCGCCGTGGCCGCATCCAGATAAGCAAGGATATCCTGCACATCCCCACCGTATTTCTGCTTCATGCGATAGATAAGATCCAACCGTTCCTCCACAGCGTCCAGCGCCTGCGGGTCAAACTCGCAGCGCGCAAGGATATCGGCAATGTCGCTTGCCGCATCCCGGGCCGTATAATAAAGCCCGCTCATCTGCTCAGCCAACGGTGCAAAATCCTCAGAAAGACTGCTGATGCTCTCCAGTGCCGTGGCGGCACTGCCCAGCATTTCGCCCGCGCCGGGAGCATCCTCTGCACCGCTGAGCGCGGCGTAAGCAATGTTCAACTGTTCCGTTACGGTCTGGGCGTTGCGGATGAGTGTCCGGCGGTTCAGCAGCTCATCTTCCTCACCGGGCCGCAGCTCCGCAGCTCCGATCTCTTCAATTTGAAACCGAAGCGTCTCGATGCGGCGTTCCTTCTCCGTCTCGTCCATGGACAACGCGTCAATTTCCTTTTTGACGCGGCAAAGCTCTTTGTAGACCACATAATAAGCATCGTGCGCCGTCTCGTTCTGCGCAAAGGAATCCAGAATACCCAGATGCCGCGCAGGGTTCATCAGGCTCTGATTGTCGTGCTGGCCATGAATGTTGATAAGTCCACTGCAGATGTCGCGCACCACAGACGCTGTTGCCGGCATGCCGTTGATGCGGCAAGTGCTTTTCCCCTCTGCCGTGATCTCACGATAGAGAAGCAGCTCGTTCTCCGCTTCATAGCCCGCGTCCGCAAGCTGGGCGCGTGTCTTTGCGCCGATTCCGCGGAACGTGGCCCATATCATGGCTTTGGGCGTGTGGCTGCGCACGATCTCTCGGGAAGTTCGGTTCCCCAGAATAGCGTTGATTGAATCGATCAGGATGGATTTGCCCGCGCCCGTTTCACCGGACAACACATTGAGGCCGTCGCTGAATACAGCGGCAGCCTTTTCAATGACGGCGACATTCTCAATTTTTATTTCGCACAACATGGCAAATCACCTCCGCAGAGCGGCGTCAATGCGCAATATATTTCGCAAGCTCACCCACGAGAGTGCGCGCAGCATCCTCGGAGCGCATCAGGACAAGGAATGTGTCGTCGCCGGAAAGCGTGCCGACCACATCGTTCCACACCATTGCGTCAAACACTTCGCAGGCGGCATTGGCCATGCCGGTATAGCATTTGACGAGCACAAAATGGCCCGCGAAATCCGCCTTAAGCACAGATTCCCGGAAGATTGTTTCAAACCGGCTGGGCGAATGGGCGCTTTTACCTGCGCCGGAGGCCGCGACATAGCGGTAATGCCCATCCCCGGTGGCGACTTTGACAAGCCCCAGTTCCCGGATATCCCGCGATACGGTGGCCTGCGTCACCTCAAAGCCGCTCCGGCGCAAATGCGCGAGAAGCTCTTCCTGTTTATCAATAGAATGCTGGCCGATCAGCTCCAAAATTTTGCTGTGGCGTGCGTTTTTCATTGTGTTACCGTCCTTTCAGCTTTTTGTCTATGGCTTCAAACTGATCCGCCTCGTTGAAGCAGATCAGCGAAATGTACTTGTCCGACAGCGCGACGTCCACTGTGTCTTGACAGGAAATCGTCTCCGGACTGCGGCCGTCGCAACTGAGCAGCGCGTTATGAGGCCCCAACGGAGAAGACAGCGAAACGCGCAGACGGCGTCCGGCCGAAAACACCATGGACGGACTGTGCAGGCTGTGGGCGCAGATGGGTGTCACGACGAGTCCTGCAATGTGAGCATCCAGCACCGGGCCGCCCGCAGAAAGCGAATATGCGGTAGAACCCGTGGGCGTTGCGATGACCACGCCGTCGCCCTGGTAATGGTTGACCAGAATGTCGTCGCAGAAAATCTCTACATCGACCGTCTGAGAGATGCCGCTTTTTGAGATGACCACATCGTTCAGCGCCGTTTGGCGGAACCGATTCTGTCCGTCCACGGAAACAGAAAGGATAGAGCGCCTGTCAAGGATATATTCTCCATGCACCAGGCGTTCCAGCTTTTCCATCTCATAGGCTTCGACGGTGGCCAAAAAGCCCATACGGCCGATGTTGATGCCCAGAAGCGGCTTATTATATCCCAGGCTCTGGCGTGCGGCGTGCAGGATCGTGCCATCGCCGCCCACCGTCACGATCACATCACAAAGTTCGAACGCTTTGGCGTCCTCTGCAAATTCCTGTCCCATTCCGACAAAATACTCCCGCACTGCATCGGACAGCAAAACGCGCGCGCCGGCACCCCGCAGCGTTTTTGCCGCACGAAGCGCCGTGGGAACGGCATTTTCTTTTTTTAGGTTTGGGATCAAAAAAACAGTCACAAAACCACACCTTTACAGGGATTCATGCGCCTTTGACACAACCGCTTCTATCGTACGCTGCGGCAGGCCTTCAGGCTGTACGCATTTGCGCACATGCATCAGAAATTCGATGTTCCCCTCCGGTCCCTTGATGGGTGAAAAATTCAGGCCAACGGCAGAAAAACCATTCTGAACGGCAAAGCCGGACGCCGCTTCAATGACTTCACGGTGGGTAGCAGCTTCGCGCACGACGCCTTTCTTCCCAACCTTTTCCTTCCCGGCCTCAAACTGCGGCTTTACAAGGCAGACACCTTCCGCCTCCGGCGCGGTGATGGCGGCAGCGACCGGAAAGATATGCTTGAGAGAAATAAAGGAAACATCCACGCTGAAAAAAGCGACCGGCTCCTGTAGCTGTTCCGCTGTCACATGGCGGATGTTGGTGCGTTCCATATTCACAACACGTTTGTCGCAGCGCAGCGTCCATGCAAGCTGTCCGTAGCCCACGTCCACAGCATATACCTTTACAGCTCCGTTCTGCAGCATGCAGTCGGTGAAACCGCCTGTAGACGCGCCGATATCCATGCAAACCTTTCCCTCCGGGGTAAGCGGAAACACCTGCATCGCTTTTTCCAGCTTCAGTCCACCACGGCTCACATATCGGATATCATGGCCCCGTACTTCCACGTGTGCATTTTCGTCTACCATATTGCCGGGCTTGTCGCTTTTTTCCTCACCCACATACACAATGCCGGCCATGATGAGCGCTTTTGCACGCTCCCGGCTCTGTGCCAGGCCGTTTTGGCAAAGATATTGATCCAATCGAATTTTCACTTGACGTCTCCTTGCTTCATAATAGCTGCTGCCAGGGACGCCGCATCCAACCCAAAGCGGGCGCGCAATTCGTCCACAGAAGCATGCGTCAGCCCGTTGTTCGGCACGGCGATATGCCGATAAGACGCGTTGCAGCCGCGCTCCAGCAGCGCGGCCGCCAGATGCTCACCGATACCGCCGCCCCGCACGCCCTCCTCTGCAAACAGGATGCTGCGGTAACCGCCGAGCGCATCACAAAGCCCCTGCGGCAGAGGATGTATCACTGTAAGTTTGTACACATCCACGCAAACGCCTTGCTGCGCGGCCAATTTCGCGGCCGCCAACGCTTCCTTAGCCTGTGCGCCATAGGTCACGAGCGCCGCATCCGCGGGACCTTCCGCACGAAACACGTCGTATTCCAGGCCGCTGCAGTCCAGAGCGGCCAACGCTTCGTCCTCCGCGCCGCGCGGGTAACGCAGCGCACGCGGGCCGTCTTCCAGAAGGAGCCGTTCCAGCCAATATGCCAATTCTGCGTAATTGCAGGGAGAAACGATCTGAAAACTGTCGAGCTCACTGAAAAACGCGGCGTCATAGATACCCTGATGCGTCTCGCCGTCACCGGGCACAAGGCCGGCGCGGTCTACCGCGAAAAGCACGCTGAGACGCTGCAAATTGACGTCGTGAATGATCTGGTCGTAACCGCGCTGCAGGAATGTGGAATAGATTGAAACAACGGGCCGCATTCCATTTGCCGCCAGGCCGGCGGCAAACGTGACGGCGTGCTGTTCCGCCATGCCCACATCGAAGAACCGCGATTTGTGCTGCTTATAAAAATACTGAAGCCCTGTGCCGTACTTCATGGCCGCCGTGATCGCGCAGATACGTTCGTCCTGCCCGGCGAGCTGTGCCAACTGCTGCCCGAACACTGTGGAAAAAGAGCTGTCCGGCGCGACGTCCGGATCCGTCAGATGGTTTACATCGAAAGCGGAAACGCCGTGAAATTCGCCGGGATTTTGTTCCGCTGGCATAAAGCCTTTCCCCTTTATGGTCAAAACGTGAACGAACAGCGGCGCGCTTTGCTCCTGCCGGTATGCATCAAACAACATGGAAAGTTCTTTGACGTCGTGCCCGTCAACCGGGCCGACGTATTGGAACCCCATTTCCTCAAACATTGTGGAATGATACAACGAACGCCGAAATGCAGATTTCACCGTTTGGATGCCTGCCTTGATGGCGCCGCCCACAACCGGCGTGGAGTCCAGGAGAGATTCCACATCCCGTTTTGCTTTGAAATAACGTGGGCTGGTGCGCAGTTGGGTAAGATACTGCGCCACCGAACCGACGTTTTTGGAAATGGACATTTTGTTGTCGTTGAGCACGACGATCAAATTGTTCAGGCTACGGATATTGTTCATGCCCTCATAGATCATGCCGCCGGTAAAAGCGCCGTCTCCCACGACGGCAATGACCTTGCCCGGCTCATGCCGAAGCTTCTTCGCCTGGGCCATGCCGATGGCAGCGGAGAGTGAGGTGTTGCCATGTCCCGCGATAAAAGCGTCGTGTTCGCTTTCCCGCGGGCTTGGGAACCCGGAGATGCCTCCCAGCATGCGAAGCCGGTCGAATCCTTCCCTGCGCCCGGTAAGGATCTTGTGCGTATAACACTGATGTCCCACGTCCCAGACAAATTTATCGCTGGGTGTAGCAAACACCTTATGCAGCGCAACCGTCAGTTCAATGGTACCGAGATTGGAGGAAAGATGCCCTCCGGTTTTGGAGACGGAGTCGATCAAAAACGCGCGGATCTCCGCGCACAGCTCCTGCAGCTGTCCGAAATCCAGCCGTTTGACGTCGGCCGGGGAATGGATCGTGTCTAAAAGGCGCGTGCCGTTCACGTCCTTTCTATCAATCGTTTTACTGCCTTCAGGGTGCGGGGACGATCACAGCGATCAAAATTCCCAATAACGCGCCGGAAAGCACTTCAAATGGAGTGTGCCCCACTTTTTCCTTCAGCTTGCGGCCATTCTGCGCCAGATAGGCAGGTGCGTCCTCGTCTTCGCTCAGCCAGTCGGATATCATACGGTTGAGTACCTTGGCCTGTTCGCCGGTCTCACGCCGCACACCCATGGCGTCGTACATTACGATAGCGGCCAGGATAAATGCAATAGCGAAAATGGGCGAGTTGACGCCCTGGCTTTTTGCTGCGGCCATAAACATGGAACAGACGAGCGCCGAGTGTGCACTGGGCATGCCGCCTGCTCCCCACATGCGCTCCGCTTCAAATTTGCCGCTCAGGATATAGTTGATGATCGTCTTACATATCTGCGCCGCCAGCCAGGAGAGCAGAGCGACGGACAGGATGTAATTCCCGAAAAAAAGCCGTTGCAAAACATGCATTACGATCTGGTCCTTTCTACTGATTTCGTTCCAGCAGGCTGGCCGCTAAGGTCTCCAGAAACTGCGCCCGGCCGCCGAATGCCGCGCGCAGGACGCCACAGGCCCCGTCTGTCAATTCCTGCGCAATCCCGCGGGAGCGTTCCACGCCGTGCAATGTAACAAACGTCGTTTTCCCATTGGCCGCGTCGCTGCCAATGGGTTTGCCCAACTGCTGCGCCGTCGCCGTAACGTCCAAAATATCGTCAATGATCTGGAACACCAGTCCTACGGAAAAGGCATATCGCGCAATGGCCTGCCGCTGAATATCGTCCGCACTTGCCGCCACCGCTCCCAGCTGCGCCGCCGCGTTGATGAGCATTCCGGTCTTGTTGCGGTGCACCTCGCGCAATTCTTCAGCCGTGGCAGGCTTTTCTTCAAAAGCAAGGTCAAGCTCCTGACCCCACACCATACCGTTTGCCCCGGCCGCACGGCTCAGCGCACAAACGGCGGCGGTGTTCTGGACGGCAGTGCCTGGTGAACCGGAAAGAGTTTCGAATGCTGCCGTAAGCAGAGTGTCGCCTGCCAGCAGAGCCGTAGCCTCCCCAAAAGCTTTGTGGCACGACGGACGCCCTCGGCGCATATCGTCATTATCCATGCAAGGAAGGTCGTCATGGATGAGAGAATAGCAGTGCAGCATCTCCACCCCAGCCGCATAACAGGCTGCCGCGTTTCTGTTGCCGTCCAGCATATCACACACGGCCAGGCAAAGCACGGCGCGCACACGCTTTCCGCCGCCGAACAGGCTGTACCGCGCCGCCTCACACACGCGGGAGCGTTCGTTAAAGCACCGGTCCGCCTGCTGCGCCAGCGCCGTCTCGGCCGTGTTCAAATATGCCTGGTACTGCGCGTTGTAATCCATAGAACGCTCCTTCTTTATTCCTGCTTTCCGGCGTTTTTTGCGTCGATCTCATCAATGGTGATCTGCGCCTTTTGCAGTGTTTCGTTGCAAAAGGCGATGAGTTCTGCCGCCCTGGCGTACAGCACAAGGCTGCGGTCCAGAGGCGTCTCCGAGTCGGAAAGCTCCGCAAGGATAGCGTCCAGCTCCGTGCCCGCCGCTTCAAATGTCATTTCTTTTTTCATAGCTCTTCCTCTGTAATAATCGTTTCCACCCTGCAGCCCAGCCGTCCTGCGGCCAGCTGTACCTCTACCCTGTCGCCCTCCGAAGCGTCCGCGCTGCTTTGAGCACAGAGCCCGCTTTCCGGGCGATGCTGTAACCGCGCGCCAGTACACTGTATGGACTGAGCGAACCGCAGAGCATGGCTGCGTGAGCAACGCGCCCCTTGGCGGCGTCCATTTTGCCATGCATGGCAGCCCGGGCGGCGTCAGCTTTTTCTGAAAGCTCCCGCAGCAGGCCCAGCGGCAGCGAACGCGCCGCCGCAAGCTGGGGCGCCGCCTCTATATCCCGCACTCTATTATAACATAACTGAAGGCGGTTTTGTATTTCTTTGCAAATATTTGAATAACTGCGCCGAATCTCCCGCAATTCCGCTTCCATGTCCGGCATCACCAGCTCCGCTGCCGCCGAAGGCGTAGGAGCACGCAGATCCGCCACAAAATCCAGAATGGAGAAATCGATCTCATGCCCCACGGCCGAGACTACGGGCGTACTGCTGGCAAATGCCGCGCGGGCGATACTCTCATTGTTGAAAACCCACAGATCCTCCCGTGAGCCGCCGCCCCGCGCAACGATGATCACGTCCACACGTCCGCCCTTGTCCAGCCGCGTAATGGCGTTTGCGATCTCCGGAGCAGCCTCGTTTCCCTGTACGGTTACAGAATAAAGCAGAAAACGTGCAATCGGATAGCGCCTTTGCGTCACGTTGAGGATATCCTGCAACGCCGCGCCCGTTTTGGAGGTAACCAGGCCGACGCATTTCGGCATTGCAGGCAGGGGCTTCTTGTGCTCCGGAGCGAACAGACCTTCCTTGTCAAGCTTTTCCTTGAGCTGCTCGAATGCCATCTGCATTGCACCAATACCGTCCGGAAACATATCTTCCACATAGACCTGAAACGCGCCGTCCCGCTCGAACAGAGAAATCCGGCACCGCACGATGACGCGCATGCCGTTCTGCGGCATGAATGCCAGATTCTGTGCATCACGCCGGAACATAACTGCTTTGACAGAGCATTGCTCGTCTTTCAGGGAAAAATAAAAATGTCCGGTCTTATAATGGTTCGTAAAATTGGATATCTCGCCGCGCAGCGCCACATCTGTTAAAACAGAGTCCCGCTCCAACAGCGTTTTCACATAACGGTTCAGCGCCGTTACCGTGATCACATTGGCCATGCCTGAACCTCCTTTGCCGCCAGAACGGCCACGCCGATGGCGTTGTCGCTGGAATACCGGCCCGGTACGAAATAAATATCCGGCTGCGTCCGCTGTACATAAGCGCGTATGATATCGCTGCTCATCACGCCGCCCGCGCATACCACCGGCACGCCGGGATACTGTTCCTGTGCGGCACAGATCATTCGAAGTACCGTCTGGCCCACGGCACTCAGGCAATATTTCGCAACGTAAGCCGGGGCTGCGCCACGTTCCAGCAGTGCGGCACACTGGTTTTCCAATCCGGAAAAGCTGCAGTCCGCACCTTTTACGCTTACCTTTGGCTTTATCTCTTCGCTGCATTCAGAAGCGAGGCTGGAAAGCTCCGCCCCTGCCGGGAACGCAAAGCCCAGTTTTACGCCGATGCGGTCCACCGCCTGGCCGGCATAAAGGTCGGTGCTGCCGCCCACCCGGCACACGACAGACGTTCCGCTGCACAAAAGGAGCTCGGTGGTTCCGCCCGAAATATGGAACACAAGCACGCGCCGTGCGAAAAGCGACGCCCCCGCTGCGGAGAGCAGAGCGGCGGCGATATGCCCCTGTTGATGAGTGGTGCGCACCAAAGGGACGCCGCGCGCCAGCGCCAGCCCCTGCGCCACTGCAAGCCCTGTGAGGAAGCACGGCATATATGAGCCTTCCACCGGGCGCGGTTTCTCCGAAACGCCGACGGCGTCCACTCTGTGCAACGGAAACTCGGCATCCAGCTCCCGCAGCAGCTCCGGAAGCGCAGCCGTATGGTGAAACACGGCGTCGCTCTGCCGGAGGCCCAGTTCGCCCGGCTTCACGGGTAAAAAACGTTTACGGTCACAAACAACCTCTTCGGCCGCGGTGTCGAACACAGCCAAAGAGGTTGCATAATTACTCGTATCAATGCCAAGGGTGTACATAATGCTCAGGCTTCCTCCGAAGCGGAGTCCGCCGGAACGGCAGGCTCGTCCGCTTTTGCGCTGTGCGCCTCCCGGGAGATTGCCCCCAGCACGCCGTTGATGAACTGGTAGTCCTCTTCTCCGGCGTATTTTTTCGCCAGCTCTACCGCTTCGTTAATGACGATACTGTCCATATCGTCGCTGCCGTTGAACCGCATTTCGGTCACGGCGAGGCGCAGGATGGCCGCATTTACGCGCGGCAGACGGGCCAGCGTCCAATCTTTAAGCCTGGCCTTGATCAGATCGTCCACTTCGGCGCTGTGTGCGTAAAAGTTTGCCAGCAGCGCTTCGCCATACGCATCGACGGCATATTCGTCCTGCTCGCGTGATGCGGCAACGATCTCCTCGATGCTGTTGGCGTTGAAGCTGGCTTCAAAGGCGGCGATAAAAGCGTTTTCACGGGCAATTCTTCTCTTCATGATATTCCTCACAAAAACAAACCCTCCTGCAGAGAGCGGGAGGGTCATGGATTTTCTCGGTTACTCCGCTTCCGGGCCGGCAGTTTCCTGCGCGACGCCTGTTACCACAATGTTGACTTTAGAAACGGTGATGCATGTCATGTTCTGCACAGAACTTTTCACGTTTTCCTGCACCTTCTCGCAGAGCTGCGGAATCTTATAACCATACCTCACCATGATATTCACCGTGATCTCCGCCACATCATCAGTGAGCTGGACGAGGATCGGCTTTTGAAGATTCACCTTATTGAACAGGCTCTTTACACCCATCGTTCCGGTGGATACTTCCTTCACGCCTTCGATCTCAAGCGTGGCGAGCTTTGCGATCTTCGCAATGACATCCGTGGATATCTGCAGGCTGCCGCCGATGGTGCTGGAATTTGTAACGTCCATTTCAAAGCCTCCCTGCCCGCTGCGCGGGCGCACATGCAAGTTTTCAGGAGTGCCGGGCACGTTTTTTCACTGCCGGCATCCCACAAGCCGCTGGCGGCAGGAAAGCCGGCGCACCAACTGTGCGCCGGCCGCCCGTCGAAGCGGCTTTGGAATTATTATACCATCTTCCGGCTGCTTTCACAACACCTATTTCACTTCGACGATACTGATATTTTTCGCCTCCGTCTCCATTTTACCCAAAATGATATCCCGCAGCTGCGCCACCTCACTCTTATCCAATCCTTCGCTGCCTGTTTTCACGGCAAGGTTGATCTTTTCTCCCTCGATAAATGCGACGCAATCCGCAAAGCCTTTCGCCTTTACCATGTTTTCGATGTCGCTTTCCACTGTGATGCTGTTGATGGTGTTGGTGAGCGTTTGGGTGACCGCTGTCTTTTCAGTCTCGGACAACTCGGCATTTTTCAGCGCCTGCTGCATGGTGTCCAGCGCTTCATCCCGCGTTTTGCTTCGTGTCAGTCGAGCCTGTTCAAAGTATTTGTCGTTGCTGGTCTCATTCGCGCTCACAAGCTGTGCGTCGCCGTAGTTCTTGTCGGGCAGCGCCTCCTGCACGGGCAGGGCGTCCAGCACGCCGGATGTGGTGCCGTCTGTAACAGTTTCCACGGCTGCGTTGGCGCTTACAGCACCGGGGTCCTGCAGTGCGAAAGGCGCGTCTGTTTTCGCGTACTCCCAGTTCAGGTACACCGCAACGCCCAGCGCCACCACCAGGGTAAGCAAGGTGAATTGTCTTTTGCTTTTTGCGCTTTTCATATGCATCCTCCGTCTAAATCATTTTTGTAACGCATATCCGGTTGGTCGAAAGCCCCAATACAACCGAGACCAGATCGGTAATGCGTTTTATCACAGTAATATCGTCCCCGCCCTCGCACACCACGGCCACGCCCTTCACCTCCGGTTCGATGTGCGTTTCCACAAGAGGTTGTTTTCCATCCGCCGCGTCAACGATGATATGCTCGCTTTTATAGGATTCCTTTCGGTCCGTCACACCGTCCGATCCGTCCTGCGTCGTCTGTGTATCAGATTGTTCGTCGCGTGCATACACCGTTTCTCCGGCGCTTTCCAGTGTGATCATCACCTGCACTTTGCCGGCGCCCTGCACGCTCTCCAGCATTTCGGTCAGGCGGGTCTCCAATTCCTGAACGCCCGTCGCTGCGCTCACAGCCTGCTGTGTGCTCTGCCGCGCCGCGCCCGTGGAACCCTCCCGGCCTCCGAACAGAATGTCGGATAAAAAAATCAGGCAGATCCCCGCGAGCCCGACAAAGAAAAGCCAATTCTTTTTCTGGAACAGCCCGTGCAGCATTTCCTGCCAGCCCCCATGCTCCGCTTTCTTTTCCATTTGCATTATCCTTCTTCATTTACCGTTACCGGGACATGTGTTCCCAGCGCTTTTGCGACAACATCCTCCACGCCCGAAACATCTGTGCCGCCGGGGACTATTACAGTGACGTCCGCCACCTCTACGGTCTCGCTGTCGGCGTCCAACGCCACGTCCACTTCGGTGTACGCAATCCCGTTCTCCGCAAGCGCGCTGCGCACAGTATCCTCCAACCGTGTGCACACCGTGTTCAACACCATTGCTTCCGTATCCGGCGCCTGCACTGTCTGCGGCGCTTCCGGAATGTCGAACGTTACATGCCCATCGCCCAGGCTTTGCAGCGGGGCGAATGCGGTTATTAAAATATATAGGGTGAGTATCAGCTTTATGACAGAAAACCGCGTCCGGGAGGAAGAAAGCTGCCCGAGGATGCCAGCCGCGATACACGCAAAGCACACGGCCAGCACCCAGGCCCTGATTTGTTCCAATTCTACCCTCCATTCCCCAGCAGGATCATCACAAGCGTGGAAGAAATGACGATCAGGCTAAAAAAGACAACCATCGAAATGTAAAGGCTCACACAATCCGAGAGGCCGGAAAGCAGCTTTGCGCTTTTGGTGCCGCCCGTTGCCGACGCCACGATGTTTCCGGCGGAAAACACAAGGTGGTACGCACAGCACTGTATGAGCAGCGGCAGAAACGACGCCGCAATGACGGCGATCACCGCAAACCCTACTGTGCCTTTGAGCATTTTCAATCCGGCCAGCACACTGCCCATTGCGTCGGAGATTGCCCGTCCCACAACGGGCACGCCGCTGCTCAGCAGAAATTTCCCGGTTTTCAGCGCGAGTGTATCCGCGCTCTGCGCAAATATCCCCTGCAGGCCGATGAGCGCGCCGAACACCGTGGCGCAAAACGTGAGCAGCCACTTCGTCCATCGGCATACGGAGGCGGTCAATTGCGAAAGGTCCAGCGTACTGCCTACGGCCGCAGTAGCATTCAGCGCCAGCAGCACACGCGTGAGCGGCAGCCCCACTCTGCACAGAATATCTGCCATAACCATAGCCGCACCGAAGAAAAAGCCACTGTACAGCGCCGCGCCGCCTACCTGTCCGCAGGCTGTCAGCACAGAAGCGAACACCGGAACAAAAGAAATGATATAAACGCGGCTTGTTTCGATTGCATCCTGCAGTACACCGGTGAGCGCCAGCATGCAGGAAGAACAGAGCGTGAACACAGCCAGCGTGACAACAGTATCCACAAGGCCCGCGAGTTCCGGCGACGTTCGCTCGGTGCACATGCTTTTTCCCACGGCCGCCAGCAGCAGCAGGCCGCACAGCCTTGCCAATAGTCTCAAAGGCTCATGCAAGCTCTCGCGCAGTATTTCCGCGCCCTTTTCCAGCCAGTCGGACAATGTCATCCCGCTGAAATCCCCGGCGGTCATTGGCGCTTCCTGCGTGACCTGCGCCCATTCCTCAGGTATCCCGGATTGCCCGCTTCCGGAGTCTCCCGCCGCCTCCTGCGCCAGCGCCGGCACGCCGGCCGCCGCAACGCAGAACAGCATGGCTGCAAGGCAAGCCAGCCGTTTCCAAATCCTTCGTGAGTGAAGCGGCTCCTTCATCGCAGCAGCGCCAGCAGCGTATCCGTCAGCACCGTGAACAGCGGCATAGCCGCCAGCAGCACGGCCACCTTGCCCGCCAGCTCCACGCGTCCGGCAAGGGCCGTTTGCCCTGCTTCCATGCACAGGTCCTGCACGCTTTGGGCCATCAGCGCGATGGCGACGGCCTTGAACACGGTTCCCAAATGCTCGAAGCCTGAAAACTGCGAAAGAGTTTCCACAAAAGAAAGTACAGGCCCCAGCGCCTGCATGACGAACCAAAGCAATACCATGCAGCAGGCCAGTGCGGCCAGCACCGCGTATCCGGGATTGTATTGGCGCAGTACGCTCAACAGCACCAGCGCACACAGACAGAAGCCCAGGATCTTGAAAATGTCCATGGCAGGTCACAATGCAAACAGGTCCTTGATGGTGTCGAACAGGACGCTGATCTGGCTGATGATCATCATCAGCACGACAATAAGCCCCGCCAGCGTCGTCATCATGGCCTGTTCCTCCCGGCCGGAACGGATCAGCAGCTGGTTGAGCACAGCTACAATGATGCCGATGGCGGCGATCTTGAATACAAAATCAATGTTCATTTTCCGCTTCGCTCCTTTTTCACATACAGCGTGCTGCCCGGAACGCCGCCTGGCTCACAGCAGCAGCAGCGCGGCAGCCCCGCCCAGCGAGAGGCCCAGCGTCCGGTACAGCCGGCGCTGCTGGGCAGCCTCCGCTCTGGCAGCATCCAAAGCGGTTTCCAGCTGTGTTTGGGCGTAGGCCAGCCTTTGTTCCTCCTCCTGCGCGGGACAGCCGCCCAGCCCCTCCAGCGCGCCGCGCAGCAGCACGCGCTCTTCCCGCCGCGTCACGCCCGCAATCTCCCGTTCAGTGCGGCAAAGCGCATTGTCCAGCTCTGTCTGAAGGCCGCAGCCGGAGGCGAGATCGGAAAAATAAAGCGGCAGCGCCGACAGCCGGGTATTTTGCTGTGCCGCAGCGAGGATTTCCTCCGTTCGGCCGCAGCGAAAATGAAGGTCGTCCCGCACTGCGCCCAAAAAAGCGCAGATATCCGCCAGCACCTGTACGCGGCGCATGGCGGCGTTGCCTTTGCGCCAGCCCATGGCTGCGCCCGTGTAAGCACAAGTATCGCACCGATACATTTAAAAAACAGTTCCCGCATCCACGACCTCCGATATTCTGCCCGGTGTTTCCTTACCTTTTAAAAACGCCACATGACGGAAAGCGCCCGTCTGCAGCAGAGCCATGTACTGCGGCCTGCGGCGCAGCGTTTCCGCGTCAGGCGCGTGGATGGTCACCACAAGCCCGACGCCTGCGTTTGCCGCCTGCGTGATCGCCGCGATATCTTCCATTGCTCCAACCTCGTCACACACGATAACGTCCGGTGCAAGTGCGCGCAGCGCATGCTGCATACCGATGTGTTTGGGGTATCCCGAAAGCACGTCGCAGTGCTGAGGCAGCCGCGTGCAGAAGCCGGACTGCTCCACAGGGGCGATTTCGAAACGCTCGTCCACCACGGCTGTTTTTCGGCCCGCCGCGGAAAGCTCCGCCAGCACGGCGCGAAGCAGCGTCGTTTTGCCGCTGCCCGGCGCACCCGCGATCAGCAGCCCCACGCCGGGTGCGCACAGCAGCGGACGCAGAACGGCGTCGCAGGCACACAAGCCCGTGCGAGCCACGCGCAGATTGATGGACGTGATATTTTTGAGCGTAAAGGTTCCGCTGCCATCCACGAATGCCGTACCGCACACGCCCGCCCTGTGCCCGCCCGGCAGCGGAACAAAGCCGCTCGCGATGCAATCCGCAAAACTGTGCACCGAATATCCGCAGATGGCCTGAAAGCAGTTCTGCACCAGCGTGTGCGGCGTAGACAGCACGCCTGTATCCGGTTTTTCTCGCCAACCGCCGTCTATGGAAACAAACCGTGCGCCGCTCGGCGTGCTAAGCGACACCGGGCGGCCCGAACGCAGGCGGATTTCCGTAATGTCCCCCGCCCACCGGGGCGGAATGCGCATCAGCGCCTGCGAGACTGCACCGGGCAGCTGTGACGCAGCATGATAAAAAGCGTCCATCTCTTCCCGTCCTTTGCCATTCATTTGTTCAATGATATGAAACGCGGACAGGCGTTAGAACCAAAAATGCCCCGGGCGCTGAATGCGTCCGGGGCATACCTGTATTGTGTTATTCGTCGTTTTCCTGCTCGTAAGCTTCCTGTTCTTCCACAAGCCTTTCCCATTCGGCCAGGACCTCGTCCTGATGAAAACGGGTATCGTCCAGCTCATCGCATACGTCCCGCAGACGCGTGTGATCCCGCAGAACATCAGGGTCGTTCACTTCACCCTCCAACACCATAATGCGCAGGGCCAGAGTCTCCATTTCATCCTCCAGCGCTTTGATCCGTGTGCGAAGCTCCGCGCGACGGCGGCGTTGCTCCTTGCCGTAAGCAGCCTTGCCTGCAGACGCCGTCTTTTCCGGTGCGATGTTTTTTTCAGGCGGCACAGCCCCGCGGTGCATCATCGCGTCATAATCTTCATATAGCGAAGTCTTTCCGTTTTCAATGAATAAAATTGGACAAGCAAGGCTGTTCATCAGATAACGGTCATGAGTGACGAGCACAAGCGTCCCCTCATAGGAAGCCAGCGCCGCCCCCAGAGATTCCCGGGTATAGATATCCAAATGGTTCGTCGGCTCGTCCAGGAACAAAAGATTCGGCTTTTCCAGCAAAATTTCCGCAAAGCGCAGACGGGCCAGTTCGCCGCCCGAAAGTGCCGAACACGGCTTGAATACATCTTCACCACGAAAATTCAGCTTGGCCAAGTGGCTGCGCACCTCAAGTTCCGTGAATTTTGGATATTTGTCCCAAATCGTGCTGATGACCGTGCCGCCTCGGCGAAGCTGTTGCTGTTCGAACACAGACGGCTTTGCGCCAGCGCCTAAGCGCACTGTGCCCGCCTGTGGACGCAGCTTGCCGTCCAGCACACGCAGCAACGTGGATTTTCCCGCGCCGTTCGGGCCCGCGATGACCAGGCGTTCTCCCCGCTTTACAAGCAGATCCAATCCTTCAACAAGTCTTTTGCCGCCCAGTGTGACAGAAATATTCTTCGCCGTAAGAATCTCGTTGTAAGGCGTCACATCGAAGGTGAAGCGGAACTTCAGATCGGTGTGGGAGGTGCGCGGTGCTTCTGTGATCTCCATTTTCTCAAGCTGCTTGCGCCTGCTTTGGGCCATTTTTGTGGTGGAGGCGCGCACCAGATTACGCGCAATATAATCTTCCAGCTTCGCGGCTTTCTCCATATCCGCATCATGCTGCTTCTGCTGAAGCGCCACAGCCGCCTCTTTCTGCGGAAGATAAGCGGAATAATTCCCCTTATATGCTGTAAGCGTATTGTCCTCGATTTCGAAAATGCGGTTGCAGACAGCATCAAGAAAATAACGGTCGTGGCTCACCACCAGAATCGCGCCCGGATAGGTTTTGAGATAGCTTTCCAGCCATTCCATCGTCTCAAAATCCAAATGGTTTGTCGGCTCGTCCAGAATCAGAAGATCAGGCTTTTGCAGCAGCAGCTTGGCAAGGCAAAGTCGGGTATGCTCGCCGCCGGAGAGCACAGCCACGCTTTTCTGATAATCCGGCGCGGGAAAAGCCATGCCATTCAATATCTTTTTGATCTGTGTGTCCATATTATAGCCGTCCGCCGCATCTACAACGGCGGAGAGCTGCGCATGACGTTCCAAAAGCATATGGTCGCCCGGACACTCCGCCATCTGACGCTCCAGACGCTTCATCTCGTCCATCGCGTCCAAAACGGAACGAAACGCGTTTTCCATTTCTCCATATACCGTACATGCGGGGTCCAGCACGCTGTTCTGCTCCAGATAACCTACCGTCGCCCCGTGCGCCAGCGTCACGATTCCGTCATCCGGGTACAGCTCACCCGTGATGATCTTGATGAGCGTGGTTTTGCCCGCGCCGTTCTCGCCAATAATTCCGGCGCGGTCTTGTGCGTCCAGCACGCAGCTGATGTTCCTGAGACACAGCTCAGCTCCAAAATATTTTTGAATGTTTTGTATCGTTAATAACATAATTTTCTCATTAATCTGCCGCGTATATCGTTACGTCGGCGTTTTCATACACGACCACAAGCCCGGATAGCTGGCTTGTGTCGCCCGGATACTGTTTGGAACAAACAAGGTAGTCGATGCCGTTTTCCGCACAAAGTCGCAGGACTTCCTCCGGCGCCGTCGATGCATCGAACAGTGCAGTATTCACAGCCTGCTTTTGCGCAACAACGGCCTCGGAAACCCCCATGTTCGTCACTGCATAGGTATAGCCTTCCATATATGCCTGCCGGCCGCTCATCGCGGTATACAAGCTGGAGATACCGTCCGAGGCGTTGGCCATGCTGTGAATACGGTTGGTAGCGAACACTGCATCCTGCGGCGTATTGCTCTGCAGCCATTTCATCGCCGCCTCATCGCCTGCGCTGGCGGTACTGACATACGGGTACTTGGGGATAATATCAAGGTTACGCGCCAGCTGGCGCATCCCGCTGCCTGTAAAGTTAATCACCAGCACGGCACTGGTGGCGAGACCGACGGCACCGCACAGCGTGCAGAAGGCTTTTCCCGCGCGTGTACGCACCGTCGTGACCTGGTCAACCGCGAGCAGATTCATAAACATAATTGCAATCAGAACAAAATAAAGCTGGCTGTATGAGGGATGCCAAAACAGAAAATAGGCAAGAAAGCCGCCCGCCACAATGCCGTTTGCCAGCAAGCGTTCCGCCGGAAGCCGCAGCAATCCGCGGATGTCCCTACAAAGCCCTTTTAAATACAGTGGAAATTGAAAAGGCTGCATACAAAATGCATGCAAAACCGCTCCCAGCACCATGCATACCGCACCGGCCGCTGCGCTGTCTCCCATCCATGCACGCAGCCACTGGCGCGGTGCGGAAGCTTCCAACGTCTTGAATCCGAAATGAACACTGGTGTTTGTCCCGGAAGAAAAAATCACAAGGTAGACCACCAGGAAAACCGCCAGAACTCCAGCCAACGCGGTCAATGCCCGGCTCCAGCGCGGTTTGCGGAACAGTACAAACAGCATTGTGACCGCAAAGCTGCAAGCGACAATGGCTGCTGCCGGCCCTTTGGCAAAACACACAAGTGCAAAACTGCCCAGAAAAACCGTCAGATACATCCAACTCACATCAAAGCATCTGCGGGCCATTTCTGTAAACAGGATCACAAAAACCGAAACAAAAACAGCCGCTGTTCCCTGCGCATTCACGTTCGTAATGAGGTGCATCATATTTGTATTGCCGAAACTGCCTGTTCCGTTTGTCAGAGCTGTCCACAGGCTGGCGCAGTTGAACAAAAACATGGCGAAGGTGAACAATAACGCCTTGTTCCGATGGCCGCGGTAAAAGCAGATGCCCAGTGCATACAGACAGCACAGCAGAGCAGCCAAAACCAGCGGTCCCGCATAAAACACGTAAATATCATAGCAGGCGATTCCGCTCACAATAGAAAGCGCACCGAACACAAGCTCCGTGAGATAATGATAGGAAAAACGCACCATGGAAAAGCGGATGTCCTGCGGAGGGAATCCCAGCGCAAAGGAATTGGCATTCCCGATATTCCACATCACATCCTGCGTCAGTACGATCTCTCCCGCAGCGGCAGGGTGCGCATTTTTTACGCTGACCATCAGCGCAAACAAAACGGACAGGACACACCAAAGAGTGACCCGTGAAAGGAATCCGCCGTCCGCATATACAGCGCGTGCCGCTTTCCACGGACTTTGCGGCGCGCCCCGCAGGAGCACCAGCCAGAGCAGCCCCAGCACCGGCGGCAGCGCGCGCAGCAGCCACAGAACGCCCAAACGCATGCTGACACAATACAGGACGGCCAGAAAGCCTGTGCCAAGAAGGACGCCCAGCGGCACAGCGAATTCCGGCAGAACCTTCTCCATTCCTGTGACGCGGGCCCAGAAACGGCCGGGGAGGTATAAATACACCGCGGCACAGAGGAAGAAAACAAATATCCCCCACAGCTTTGCTCCAGACACGCGGATGAGCGCCAGATAAGTCAAAACGCAGAGCACGCAAAAACACAACTTTACCCGTGGGAAACCGTCTTTCAATCGGAAGAACAATTTTCTCGGCACGTCGGCCCTCCTCCCTGCAACAGGAAGAAACCGCCGCCGGGAATGCGCCTCGGCAGCGGTTTCTTCATTGTATCTCAAGCCTGCGCAGACATCCTGTGCAGGCATCGATTCTCTTTGCCAGTTTCTTTTATTTGAAGAACCGGTTCAGCAGTGAAACGGCCACGCTGATGATACCCATAACAATGAAAATACCGCACATGCCCATGAGCATGACACTGAGAGACTGCAATACCATATCCATACCAGTACCTCCTTATACTCTGGCGATCAGGTTGAGGATCAGGCCGCCCGCGATAACGCTGGCGATCTGCCCGCCGACATTGACGCCCGCCGCGTGCATGAGCAGGAAGTTCTGCGGGTCTTCCTTCAGGCCCATCTTATGGACCACACGGCTGCTCATCGGAAACGCGGAAATGCCGCATGCGCCGATCATCGGATTGATTTTTTTCTTCGTGAACAGATTGAGGAATTTGGCAAACATCACGCCGCCGACCGTGTCGAAAATAAATGCAAACAGACCAAGCAGCATGATCATCAGCGTGCCCCAGGACAGGAACATATCCGCCTGCATCTGGGTGGCAACGGTGATGCCGAGCACGATGGTAATGAGGTTTGCCAGCACATTCTGAGCTGTTTCAGAAAGGCTGTTCAGAACACCGCATTCACGCAGCAGGTTGCCGAACATCAGGAAGCCGACCAGAGAAACGCTGCGCGGCGCAATCAGGCCCGCAATCACGGTGACCACGATCGGGAACAGGATACGCACCGTCTTGCTGATCTCCTTCGCCTCGTAAGGCATACGGATCAGACGCTCTTTTTTTGTTGTCACCATGCGGATGACCGGCGGCTGGATGATGGGCACCAGCGCCATGTAACTGTACGCCGCAACAATGATGGCGCCCAGATACTTGGTGCCGTAGAAGTTGCCGACAAAAATAGACGTGGGGCCGTCCGCAGCGCCGATGATGGCAACGCTGGCGGCATCCTGAATGCTGAACATGCCCGGAAAAATCAGGTTCACCAGGCAGGCCAGCGTCAGCGTCATAAAAATGCCGAACTGCGCGGCCGCGCCAAACAACAGCAGCTTGGGATTGGCCAGCAGCGGGCCGAAGTCGATCATCGCGCCGATGCCGATGAACAGCAGCAACGGGAACAGCTCGTTGGAGATGCCCGCGCGGAACAGCTCGCTCAGGGCGCCCACCTCGATGCCCAACTCATGCATCTGGTCGATGGCGCCGGAAAGCGGCAGGTTGACAAGGATGGCGCCGAAGCCCATGGGCAGCAGCAGGCTGGGCTCCATGTCCTTCTTGATAGCCAGATAGATCAGAGTGCCGCCGATGGCCCACATCACGACCATTTTAACGGCCGAAACGGGATCAAGCGACAGGATGCTTCCAAACATCGCATTGATAAAATTCATGAATACTTCCATTTACGATTTCTCTCTCCATTCCAAAGATTTGGGATATCGCCTATATAAAACAACGGCATGAGTACACCGCCGCTTTATCCAAAAACATTTTGCCCGAGCTTTCACGCCTGATGGGCATCGCACCACGCGAGGATATCCGCGTATACCTCAGCCCGGTTTGTTTCATTCAATATCTCGTGCCGTGCGCCGGGGTACAGTTTGAGGAAAACGTCTTTCACACCGGCATCTTTCAGCGCGCGGTAAACGGATTCAACGCCTCTGCCGTAATCTCCCACCGGATCTGCGTCGCCGGCAAACAGCGCGACGGGCAGACGCTTGTCCACCTTCTGCGCCCATTGGGGACGGTTCACCGCACGCAAAATCGCCATTAGCTCGTGAAACGCGCTGGCAGTAAAAATAAACGTACACTTTGCATCCTGTGCATACCGTGCAACGACCTCTTTGTCGCGTGAGATCCAGTCATAGGGCGTATCGGGAGAATCCACCCGCTTCAAATATTGGCCGAACGCCATGTTGTTAAGAAACTTCGAACGGTGCTTTCGCCCTTTCACCCTGCCGATCGCCTCAGTAAGAGCAAGTCCTACGCCCGCCAACGGGTTAGGACCGCCCGTGCCGCTGAGCACCAGTGCATGCAGCGTTTCCGGATACAGGACGGCATACATCCGCGCAAAAAAGCTGCCCATGCTGTGTCCGAGCAGGATAACAGGCAGCCCCGGATACGCCTCGCGGGCAAGGCGGTTCATTTCGTGCAGATCCTGCAGCACAAATTTGCGTCCGTCCTTTTCGGCAAAATAGCCGTCTGTTCCGTTCGGGCCGCTGCTTGTGGCGCCGTGTCCCAAATGGTCGTTGCCGCAAACCACATAGCCTTTCTGCGCCATATACCCGGCAAAATCGTCATAACGGCCGATGTATTCGCACATGCCGTGGGAAATTTGCAGGATACAGCGCGGTTCCATCCCGGGACAGGTGTAATAATACCCCGCGACGATGTCCGTTCCATTGAAGGACTTAAAGCTGATGGCGTTTTTCTTTACTTCCGGCATTTGCAAGCTCCTCCTCTTCCATGACGATGCGAAGCAATTCCTCATATCCCTGGATCGTGTAGGTCGGCTGCGGAGCGCCCTCGGGCAAAACCGCGCCGCGGAAGTTGCACCAGCAGGTGTCGATACCCGCTCCCGTGCCCCCGGCGATATCCGCTTTCAGAGAATCGCCGATCATAAGTACCTTTTTCCGGTTTTCAATGCCCAGTGTATTGAGGGCCGTATCGAATATTTTGCGGGCGGGCTTTGTCGCGCCTACCCGGCCGGATACGAACACGCCGTCAAAAAAGCGGCCCAAGCCCGACTTTTCCAAACGGCCCGCCTGCACTTTTTCAACGCCGTTGGAAACAACAGCCAGCGTGGCCACTTCCGCCAGTTCCTCCAGCGCTTCCTCAGCGCCCGGGAACGTATCTGCGCGCTGAGATAACTGTGTTAAGTAATAATCGTTGATCTCCACGGGATTGCCCTGCACGCCAAACGCAGCGAGCAGTTTTTCAAAGCGCTGGATAACAAGCTTGTCCTGCCGTACCTTCCCCTGCTCCAGCGCCGCCCACAGCGCATTGTTGATGTCATGGTACTGGGAGACGGCATCCTCGGTGTTTGGCAGGGAAAAATGCGCCAGCGTATCCCGCAATGCGCCGTCCTCCGCCGCATTGAAATCCAGCAGAGTGCCGTCCACATCAAACAGCAGGCAATAATAAAAGGCCAAAAAACGCCACGCCCCTTCTGCGCGAAAATAGAATCTATCGTTACTATTATCCATGATTTGTCTGCGTTCGTCAACAGGGCCGGCGATAAAATTCTGTTAAGGCAGCAAAAAGCGGCAGGCATGCCCGCCGCAGTCTGCTTCAAATTTGAATGATCTGCTCCTCGTAGCTGCCCTCGTTCTCCATATAATTATAAACGATCGGCCGCTGCGTCCCGGATTCCGGCTGTTGCTGAGAAGATGCCTTTGGGATAAAGAGTTCCATTTCAGGATCCCTGCATCCGTCGCAGGACTCCCCTTCGCAGCAATTCCGGCAGCCGTCGGGGTCCCGATTGTCATAGGCGTCCCCATTCTCTCCGTTGCACAGGCAGGAGCGTTGGTGCGGCGCATCGCCGCCCTCCCAGTCCGGCGGTTCGATATCGTTCCAGTCCGTCAGGTCATAGTTGTCCACGCAGCCGCAAAGGGCATCCTCCTGCGGCTCACTGTTGCAAAACGCATTGTGTTCGATCATACGGCATACCTCCTTGTGCCCATCTTATGCCGGGAGGCTTCGGGATGTGCCGCATGGATTCAGGAATCGAATTCTCCTTTTACACTGCGGGTAAACAAGGTGCGCAACGCGGCATCCGCGTCTGCTTCTTCATAAAGAATGGCGTAAATCGTGTTACAAATAGGAAGTTCCACTCCATAGCGCGCCCCCAGTTCCACCAGGGCGCGCACAGTGGGCACGCCTTCGGCAAGGCTTCCGTACGGCTCACCTTTGATATAGCTCTCTCCGAAATGCCGGTTGTGGCTGTGGCTTGAAAAGAGCGTGGCCTCGTAGTCGCCCAGGTGGCACAGCCCGTATGCGGAAAGCTCGTTTCCGCCCATGGCGCGGATGAGCCGCGCAATCTCCCGCGCGCCCCGCGCCATCAGTGAACCTTTCAAGCTGGAAAGGCCTTTGCCGTCCAGCATGCCCGCCGCAATACCGATCACATTTTTCGCCGCGGCTCCAACCTCTGTTCCCACAAGGTCTCCGCCTTTGTATAGGCGGATGAGGTCGGTGCTCATCGTTTCCACAATGAAATCCACCACCGTCCGGTCGTCGGAATCCACAACCATACAATTGGGAACGCCGGCTGTAAAATCCTCTACGTGCCCGGGGCCCACCCATACGGCAACCGAGACGGGCTGCGTCACCTCGCTACGGAACACCTGCGTCAGCCGGTCTCCGGTACCACATTCGAGGCCTTTCATACAAAGGATAAACGTTTTGCCCGCCACAGGATAAGCCTGAATGCATCGCGCCAGCGCGCGCAACTCCTGCGCACTGATGGAAATGACGACAAGCTGCGCCGATTCCAAAGCAGCGCCCAGATCACTGGTCAGGCAAACACGCTCCGGGAGCTTCAGGTAGCGGTTGCCGCCTGTTTCCCGCAGCGCCGCAAGGCTGCGGGAGCCCTCGCGCCCCCAAAGCGTCACGTCATTTTTTGCGCTGTGGTACCACGCTAAAAAAGAACCCCACCGGCCGCAGCCGAGTACGGAAATATTCATAAAAAACTCCTCGGTTTATTTTTGAAAACAGCCGGTCAGCTCGCCTGCGCGCCGCCGGATGCTTCCACAACGCCCTGCCAGGCAGGCGGAGCCTTGCGTTCCGGTGCTTTTGCAGCTACAGGTCGCCTGTCCTCTGCCTCATACGCATGGGTCCGCGTATAGAACAGCAGCTCTTCTAACGCCGCCTGGCTCAGATGCAGCCCATCGCCGATCACATAATCCGGCTTTGCGTAGCCGTCTCCGCCCTTGAGCGCTTCAGACGAGTTCAGGAACGGGAGTCCCAGCTCCTGCGCCAGTTCTTCCAGCGCCTTATTGAAATCATCCAGCGTTTCCATTGTGATGTCAGGATAAGAGCGCACCTTGCCTATGGGCGGAATTGCGTTGATGATGACGTCGCAATACGGGTAAGCATCCTGAATCGCCGCAATCGCGTCGCGGTAAGCATCGATAAACGACTCCCGGGTAAACTGGCCGCTGGCGTTGTTTGTGCCGAAGGTCATCACGACCCGGCGCGGCTTCACTTTTGCGATGGCCTGCGGAATGGTATAGACTTTTGTCTCCCCACTGAAATAAACACAGGGCGCCTGCGAGATGCTCTCGATGCCCATCCCCTCCAACGCCATATAGTTTTCCAGCGAGACAAGCCCGTAGGCAAACATCCGCACAGTATTGGAATCCCCTACGAAAATCGTTTCATCCAGATAGGCCTGGCCCGCATCTGCGCTCTCTGGCAGCGCGCCGCCGGGAAACTCCGGCTGTTGCACCTCCGGCTCGGCCTTTCCGGTAAGTTCGGCCATCACCTGCGGCAAAACAGGATTGGCAGAACGTGCATCAAGGATCAGCAGCAGAACCGTGGCCGACGCCGAAGCAAGAAAAAACAAAATGCAGACGATCAGCGTCACGCATGCGCGCCGCTGCCGTTTCGGCACATATTTCCAGTCACGCATTCTGAAATGTGCAGAAGTATCGTTCAAATACGGTCATTCCTTTTCCGGAAGCGCAGCTTCCCCTTGATCTTTGCGCTGCAGCAGCCATGCACGCAGCGCGCCGGCGGACGGCGCAAGATACAGCGGAGCAAAAGGTTCCAGCTCCCCGCGGGAACCGTAGCCGTACAGCACGCCCACCGCCGGCAGCCCGCAATCCGCCGCCCCATGCATATCGTTGTCCCTGTCGCCCACCATCACAGCCCGCTTGTCCTGTACACACGGCTGGGCAAGCACATGGCGGATCACAGCTGTTTTAGTATCCAGTGAAGCATCCGGAGAAGAACCGCCAATGTAATCAAAATACGGCGTAAGCTCCAGTTTATCCAACAGCTTCAGCGCCGCATAGCGCACCTTGGACGTGGCAAGGCATACGATATATCCTGCCTCCCGGAGCGCACTCAGAAGTTCTTTTGTGCCGGGATATAGCTTTGTCAGCGCACCGCTGGCTTCGGCATAATGCGCGCGGTAGATTTCCACCGCGCGTTCTACCTCGTCGGGCGGCAACAGCTTTGCGAAGCTTTCGCGAAGCGGCGGCCCGAGGAAACGCCTGAGCCGTTCCTGTGGAACAGTCATCTCATATTGCGCCAGTGTGAACTCGAAGGAATCGAAGATACCGGGCGCAGAATCAATGAGTGTGCCGTCCAAATCGAACAGCACCGCGTCAAAAGTCTGCAAACAGACGCCCCTTCCTTGAAAAAATTATCACGCCAGCAGCATGCGGTCGTTGGCGAATTCACCGTTGCTCACGGCCTCGAATTTGGCCAGAAGGTCGCTCACCTGAAGGTTCGCTTTCTCTTCACCGGACACGTCGTAAATGATGTTGCCCTCGTGCATCATCACCAAGCGGTTGCCGTAACGGATGGCGTCCTTCATGTTGTGTGTGACCATCAGCGTGGACAGCCTATTCTCTGAAATGATCTTTTCCGTGAGCGTAAGCACCTTGTGCGCGGTTTTTGGATCCAGCGCGGCGGTGTGCTCGTCCAGCAGCAGCAACCTGGGGTTCTGCAGCGTTGCCATCAGCAGCGTCAGCGCCTGACGCTGTCCCCCCGAAAGAAGGCGGACCTTGCTGGTGAGTCGCCCCTCCAGGCCGAGGTCAAGCATCTGCAGCTTTTCTTTGTAAAATTCGCGCTCCTCATTACTGATGCCCCAACGCAGCGTGCGGGTTCTGCCGCGGCGGTAGGCCATGGCAAGGTTTTCTTCAATGCCCATGTTCCCGGCTGTTCCCATCATCGGGTCCTGAAACACACGGCCCAAAAGTTTGGCGCGTTTGTACTCCGGCAGTTTGGTAGTGTCCGCGCCGTCCAGCACAATGCTGCCCGCATCTGCGGTATAAACGCCCGCAATAAGGTTGAGCATCGTGGATTTGCCTGCGCCGTTTCCGCCGATGACTGTGACAAAATCACCGTCGTTCAGTGTGAAGCTGAGATTCTGAATCGCCCGTTTTTCATTGATGGTGCCTGGATTGAACACCTTATGGATGTTTTTCAGTTCCAGCATACCGCTCACTCCTTCCCCGCCGGCACAGGCGTAAATTTGGATTTCAGGAATTTTTTCTGCAATGCGGGCACACTGAGCGCCAGCGCAACAGTGACCGCGCTGAACAGCTTAAGGTCCTCGGTGGAAAGGCCCAGCTGCAGCACAAAGGCAATAACGATTTGATAAATCACAGACCCGGCCACGATGGAACCGAGCTGATAGGCAAAATTGAAGCGCGCGCCGAAGATGACCTCGCCGATGATGACACTGGCCAGACCGATGACAATGGCGCCGCGGCCCATATTGATGTTTGCGCTTCCCTGGTACTGCGCCAGCAAGCCGCCGGCAAGGCCCACAAGACCATTGGAGAGGACCAGTCCGATGATCTTCATCGTGTCGGTATTCACACCCTGGGCGCGTACCATTTTGCGGTTGTTGCCCGTTGCGCGGATGGCGCAGCCAAGTTCCGTGCCGAAAAACCAGTACATCACAGCGACAACAGCCGCCGCTACCAGCACGCCGATGAGCAATGCCATGGGGATGTTTCCCAGGCTGATGACCACCGGCTGGCGCAGAAGCGCCACGCTGGATTTGCCCATGATGCGCAGATTGATGGAGTAAAGCCCCAGTTGTGTGAGTATTCCCGCAAGAATGGCCGGGATGCGCAGACGCGTGTGCAAAAAGCCGGTTACAAGCCCTGCAAGCATGCCGGCAAATACCGCGAAAACCAGAGAAAGCAGCGGGTGCATTCCCATCAAAATCAGCACGGCGCTTGTCGCGCCGCCGGTGCAAAGGCTGCTGTCCACCGTCAAATCCGCGATGTCCAGCAGCTTATAGGTCACATACACGCCCAGAGCCATGACGCCCCAGACGAGCCCCTGCGCCGTCGCGCCGGGAATTGCCGCAATGATGCCGCCCATAATGATATCCGTCCTTTACTGTTAAGCGTTACGCCCAAATGCGTACAGACAAAATAATTATAACACAAAACAGGCGGCGGGCAAAGCCCTGCCGCCTGTTTTTATTGTTTTTTTCACAAACGCACCGGATAAAACTCAACCTTTCAGATCTTCCGGAAGCGTCAGGCCGATGGCTTCACAATTCGCCTCGTTGACAGCAAACTCCAGATCCTCCACAGAGGCGAAGCCTACGGGAACCGTGCCCACGTCTTTGCCGTCCACCAAAATTTCTACCGCCTGAGCAGCAGCCAGTTTACCAAGATTATAGTAGTTGATGCCATAAGTGGCCGTGCCGCCGGAATCCACCATACCGCTCTCGCCGCAGATCACGGGAATTTTGGCATTCTCCGCAACCAGCGCTGCAGTGGGCATGTTTTCGGCAAACAGATTGTCTGTGGGAACGTACAGTGCGTCTACCTCGCCGACAGCCTTTGTGGTGACGGGCTGAATCTCATTGACGTCGGCGGCGGTATACTCGTTCACCGTCAGGCCGCGCGCCTCAAAGGCGGCTTTTGCCAGGCCCGCCTGCAGAATGGAGTTATCCTCTGCCGAGCAGTACAGAATACCAACCGTTTTCGCCTCGGGCACCAGCTTTACCAAAAGGTCGGCCTGTTCCTCGATGGGGTTCATATCAGATGTGCCGGATACGTTTCCGCCCGGGACCTCGTCGCTGTTCACCAAGCCGGCGCTCACAAAATCCGTCACTGCCGTGGCCAGAATGGGGATCTCTGTGGTTGCCTGTGCGGCGGCCTGCGCGGCAGGCGTAGCTACAGCCAGGATCAGATCTACTTTATCATTGACAAACTTAGTGGCAATGGTCGCGCAATTGGGAATCTCGCCTTGCGCATTCTGCACGTCGATATTTTCCCGGTTGAAGCCCGCTTCCACCAGCGCGTCGATAAAACCGTCGCGGGCGGCGTCAAGAGCCACATGCTCCGTCAGCTGAATGACGCCGATCTTGCAGTTGGCCGGGTCCTTGCCGGCGGCAGCAACAGAAGCTGCCGCAGAGGACGCTGCGTCGGATGTTCCCGGTTCTGAGGCGGCCGCCGAAGACGATGTGGAGCCGCCGCACGCCGCAAGGCCCAGCGCCACCACGGCGGCAAGGCAAAGTGCAAATAACTTTTTCATTTCTTTCCCTCCATAGGCACCGGAAAATACGATGTGTACCGTATTTTTCTCTGATGCTTTATTGTGCTAAAGTATATCACAAAAAAAGGCGTGAAAACAATAGCAGAATGCTACTAAATTCACGCCTGAATATTGTATATTTTTGTATATCGATACAACAAAGCGGAAGAAACAGCCTGCAATGCCAGCCGCGCAGAGCTTACAACGGCAGCTCCGCAAGATATTCTCCCATTTTGTCAAGTCCGGCTGCAATCACTTCCGGCGTATTGGCGTAGCCGATACGAAGATACCCCTCCCGGTCCATTACACTGCCCGGTACGAGCAGCACGCCTTTTTCCGCCAGCAGCCCCCGGCAGAAATCTGCGCTGGGCATGTCGAACTCCATCTTCAAAAAGGCAGTCGTGCCCGCACGCGGCTTTACAAAGCTCAGCTTAGGCTGGCCTTTCAGCCACCGCTCCAAAACAGCAAGATTTCCGGTGACGATGGCGCGGTTGCGCGCGATGACCGCATCCTTGTGCTCCAGCGCTATCCCGGCCAGATATTCATCGATCATACCGCAGCTGATGGTGCTGTAATCCCGATGGCGGGATACTTGCTCCAACAGCGCTTTTGGCCCGGCGATCCAGCCCAAGCGAAGCCCGGCCAATGAAAAGGTCTTTGACATACTGCCTGTGGAAATGCCTTTTTCATAAAGGTCTGCCACAGAGGCCGTGAACGGCTCGCCCTCATGGTTCAGGCCGCGGTATACCTCATCGCACAGCAACCATGCATCAACAGAACGGGCGATCCCAACGATTTCCAGCAGAAATTCCCGGTCCATCAGGGCGCCTGTAGGGTTGTTGGGGTTGTTGACACAGATGAGCCTTGTATTTTTATTCACCATGCCGCGTAGTTCGTCCAGGTCCGGCAGAAATGCATTTTCGCTGCGCAGGGGCAGGATGTGAACTTCAGCACCCAGCGCCTCCGGAATGGAATAATGCTGCTGATACGTGGGCAGCACGGAGACCACCTCGTCCCCCGGCCCGGCCAGCGTTTCGATCGCAAGATGATTCGCGCCGATAGCCCCGTGCGCCGTAATGACATTTTCCGGCGTCTGTTTTTCATACAGTCCGGCAATGAGCGTCCGCAGGCGCGGGCTGCCTTCGATCGCGCCGTAGGTCAGCTTCATGCCGAGGATATCGGCCACAGCCTGCTCACGGCAGCCGCCAAGCTCCAAAAGCTGCTCCACGGTCAGGGATTCCACACAGGTCTCCGCCAAATTATAAGTACAGTCGTTTTCATAGGCGTTCATCCACATCTCAACGCCGAAGTCCTTGATTTTCATTGCTTTCCAATCCCCTGTCTGATTGATAATGTTTTCACTGCGGCGCGCCGAAAATACTGGCCACAGCAGTCATGGATTCTTTCAGATCCGCCCGGTAATCCGGCGCCCCCTCCGCAAGGCTGCTGAGGATGACGCCTTCTGTACCCGTATGCCCGGTGGAGTGGACAAACCGCCCCTCTCCCAGATACATCGCCACGTGGCCGGGGAAAAACAGCAGATCGCCCGGCTTTGCCGCTTCAAATGAAATTTCATGCAGTGCGAACCCCGGCTTGATGGCCGCATCCCTGTAAATAATCACACCGTTGAGCAGATAGGCCATGGAGACAAGGCCGCTGCAATCGATGCCCAACGGCGTTTTGCCGCCCCAACGGTATTGTACGCCCAGATAAGACAACGCGGCGCCGCATAAGCGCTGCCGCAGTTCATCTTCCTCAACGCTTTCCCACGCGGGAGCCGGCTGGGCCAGATACGTTGCTTTGGTGTAGCCGAGACGTCCGTCCGCAAGCCGAACGGGCTGCCACTGGTTTTCATCCGGGCCGCCCTCCGCGCAGAGAAAAGCTCCCCTCGGCATGCTCTGCAGGCAGCCCCCCTGTACCTTCGGCTCGTTCAGCACATCGATATAAGGTTTTTGCACTACCAGCTTTGGCGCCGACCGCCATTGTGCGGCAAGCGCGCCGTCCTCCAGCAGGCAGCGCGCGGGCGTCCAGCCCTCATAGCGGTAATGGGTGCGCACACGGCAATACATCCCTTCCCGTGCCAGCACTTCCACCGCCATACCATAAAGCGCTTCATCCGCCAGCTCGCACAACGGCTCCGGCTTCGTATACAAAGGGGCGATATCAGAAACCACAACAGCAAAACTCATTGCGTATCCTCCTGGGAATAATAATCGAAAACCAACTTCGAAACACGCCCCGCCAAAGGCTCGTCGCCGTCAATATCCGGTGCGTCCCAAATGAGTACGGCGATGAAATACGGCCGGCCCGGAAGCTCGAACACTCCCGCATCATGGCTCAGACGGTCCAGGCCACCCGTCTTGTGGGCACAGGGCACGTCCTGCCAAATGTAACGGGTGAGCATCCGCGTATCGCGTTGACGGCGCAGGATCGAGCGCGCCAGCGCGCAAAGCTCTGGCGTGAGCACTGTTTCGTCATACAGCGCACGGAACACGCGCAGCAGGTCCTCCGCGCTGGTATAATTATTGCGCCCGGCTGATACTGCATCCCAATCCAGCATTTTGCGTTCCAGCACAGTGTTTTTCGTCCCAACGCTGCATGCCGCCGCATTTATACATTCGGCGCCCAGCAGCCCGATGAGCACGTTCGTTGCCGTATTGTCGGAAAGGACGATCATCCACACAAGCAGCTCCTCCAGCGGATGCATGCCGGGACCGTCCACAAAGACGCCTGTGTCAGGAAGAATGTCTTCCGCTGTGACCGACACAGGCGTGTCCAGCGCGAGCCTTCCCCGCCGCACCTCATCCAGCGCGGCCAGCAGGATGAACACCTTGATGGTAGACGCGGAGACCGCCCTCCTGCCCGCGCCCCGTTCATACAACGGCACGCCGCCAGCCAACGGGACAGCCAGCACGCACACCTGTTCCTGCGCCGCTGCAAGCTGCGCATCCAGCGCGGCGCAAAGCTCTTGCCTGGTCATATTCAATACTCCAATACCCGCAGCGTGCGGTTCGTTGCGTCAAGATTCACGTTTACCCCCAGCGGCAGGGACATCGTAGGCATGATATGCCCGCACTGAAGCGCCCCCAGGATCGGCTTGCCTTCATCCAGCAGCAATTCTGTGATGACCTCACGCAGCGTCAGGCTCTCCGCCGGGTCAGGTGCTGCACAATCCGTGAACGCACCCAGCAGAATACCCGCGCAGGCGCGCAGCTTCCCCGCCTGCTTCAGCATGAGCAGCATGCGGTCAATACGGTACGGCGTTTCACCGATATCCTCAATGAACAATATTTTATCCTTTGTCTCGATTTCATAAGGCGTTCCCAAAGAGGCGGCGAGCAACGACAGGTTGCCGCCCGTCAACACGCCGTGGCTCACGCCCTTGGCGATCGTATACAGCGGCATACCGTCTGGATTGAGGATATTCGGCTCCTGCACGCCGAAAATCGCGTTTTTCAGTGAACGCTCGGTATATTCATCCAAACCTGCATACCATTCCGTAGCCGGCATAGGCGTGTGATAAGTAACAAAGCCGCAGCGCTGATTCAGCATCAGATGCAGGATGGTGACATCACTGTACCCACAGAACACCTTGGGCGTTTTTGCAATAGCAGTCCAATCGATGCGGTCCATCAGGCGCTGCGCACCGTATCCTCCGCGGATGCAGATAACGCCATGGATGCTCGCGTCCGAAAACGCATTATTAAAATCTGCCGCACGTTCGCGGTCATATCCGGCCAGATAACCGTGCCGCATGGTACAGGACGGAAAAACGACAGGCTCCAGCCCAAGTGCCTGCACACTGGCCACGGCAGGCTCCAAGCGCCCTTCTGGAACAGGGCCGGAAGGCGCGATCAGCGCGACACGCGCGCCTGTAAACAACGGTTTTGGTATAATCATGGCAGCTCTCCTTTGCTTGTTCAGAATGGTTACGACTTCTCCGGCACATGCTTTCCTCCGCCGGAGGGCAAAGCCGCGGCAAACGGAAACATGTGTAAAAACTGTGTAAACTGCATACAGAAACACCGAAAGCGGACGCTTTGTCCGCTTTCAGCACGGACGCTCCGCGCGAAAAACGCCGCGCTGCGTCCTTCATGTCATTCAGTTTAAATCATTGTCCGGTATTTTTCAAGTTCTTCCTGATTTGCAAGCACAAAATGTCCCGGTTCGATCTCCGTCCATGTCGGAGGGTCTGCCTCATAATGATGGCAGGACGGGTCGTACACCTCCAGGACCTTGCGTTTTTCCGCCGCAGGGTCCGGCAGCGGAATAGCGGAAAGCAGCGCTCTCGTATACGGATGCAGCGGATGTGCAAATAGCTTTTCCGTACTGGAAAGCTCTACGATGCGTCCCAAATGAATGACCGCGATGCGGTCGCAGATGAAACGCATCACCGAGAGATCATGACTGATGAGCAGATAGGTCAGCCCGCGCCGACGCTGCAGCTCGGCCATCAGGTTCAGCACCTGAGCACGGATGGATACGTCCAAAGCAGAGATGGGCTCGTCCGCAATAATGAATTCCGGTTCCATGATAAGCGCGCGGGCGATGCCGATGCGCTGGCGCTGCCCGCCGGAGAACTCGTGCGGAAAACGGCTGGCAAATTCCGGCAGCAGTCCCACGTCGGAAAGTGCCTGCGCAACCTTTTTGCGGCGTTCTTCCTCCGACACGCGTCCGCCCAGATTATACAACCCCTCGGAGACGATATAATCCACCTTGGCTCGTTCGTTGAGGGAGGCCATCGGGTCCTGGAAGATCATTTGTATTTTTCGGGTGACTTCCCTGTCCTTTTCACGGCTGATCCTGCCGCTGATGCGTTCTCCATCGTACAAAATCTCGCCGCTCGCCGCCGGGTTGATGCGGATGACCGTCCGGCCGATGGTCGTTTTGCCGCTGCCGGATTCGCCCACAAGGCCGAACGTCTCGCCTTGGAAAATATCGAAGCTGACGTTTTTGACGGCGGTAAACTTATTGTGCCGCTCTCCAAAGGTCACTGTGAGGTCTTTGACCTGCAGAAGAGGCTTGTTTTCCATTGTCATACATTCCCCTCCTGCACACTCCGCAGATTGCGGATATTTTCCGGCGGCTCCACTTTGGGTGCGCGCGGGTCCAACAGCCAGGTGCGCGCTTTGTGGGTCGGGCTCACCTCAAAATACGGCGGCCGCTCCACAAAATCAATTTTCAGCGCATACGGATTCCTAGGCGCAAAGGCGTCCCCCTTTACATCTGCGAACAGATTTGGCGGCGTACCGGGAATGGAATACAGGTTCTCGCCCCGCACGCCGAGCTGCGGCAGGCTGGACAGCAGCGCCCAGGTATACGGGTGCTTGGGCGTGTAGAACACTTCCTCGCAGGTCCCGATTTCAACGATATCGCCCGCGTACATCACCGCGATTCGGTCGGCCACATTCGCCACCACGCCCAGGTCATGGGTGATGTACAGCGTGGTCAGCTTATACTTGGCTTTCAGGTCCTTCAGAAGCTTTAATATCTGTGCCTGAATGGTAACATCCAGAGCCGTCGTTGGCTCGTCACAGATAAGGATGCGCGGGTTGCATGCAATGGCGATGGCAATGACCACCCGCTGGCGCATACCGCCGGAAAACTCATGCGGATACTGACCGAAACGGCGCGCCGCCTCAGTGATGCCGACATCCTCCAGTATCTCAGCAGCTTTTTGCTTGGCGGCCTCCCCCTTCATTCCCTGGTGCAGCGTCAGCGCTTCGCAGATCTGCGCGCCGACGGTTTTGAGCGGATTCAGGCTGGTCATCGGATCCTGCATAACCATGGCGATTTCCTTTCCGCGCACGCTGAGCCACTCTTTTTCCGTTTTAAAGGCGGCAAGGTCCTTTTCGCCGTAACGGATGCTGCCGCGGGTGACGCGGCCGTTGGAATCCAACAGACCCATGAACGTTTTGCAGAACACGGATTTACCGCTGCCGGATTCCCCCACGATGGCAAGGCTCTCGCCTTCACAGATGTCGAGGCTGATACCCCGAATGGCGTGCAATGTCTTGCCGCGGAGCGTGAATTCCACTTCAAGATCCTGCACAGATAAGATCACATCCTGCATGCTGCGCCGTCCTCCTTAAAATACATGGTTTTTGGGGTCAGCGGCATCGGCAAAGGCGTTGCCGATGATGTAAAAGCTGACGGTAATGATGCACAGCACGACGGTCGGGAAAACCAGCTGATACTGCAAAGAGGGGTTCATCATAATCATGCGGCCCTGGTTGATCAGGTTGCCCAGGCTGGGCGTAGAGACCGGCAGACCGAGACCGATGTATGTGATGAACACTTCATTACCGATGGCCAGCGGGATGGCCATGGCCACGCGCATCATGATGACGGACACCAGGTACGGCAGCAGGTTGCGCACAATGATGCGCCGCGTCGGAGTGCCCAGGCACCGGGACGCAAGGTTATAATCCCTGTCACGGATGATAACGATCTGGTTGCGCACAAAGCGCGCCATCGTCAGCCAGCCCGTCAGGCACATGGCGAAAATCAGCGTCCCCACGCTGGGCCGCATGATGTAGGAAAACAGAATGAGCACGATCGTCTGCGGAATATTGTCCACAACGTTGTACAGCTCGGTAAAAAAGAAATCCAGCTTGCGCACATAACCCCACAGCACACCGATAAGAATGCCGAAAGCGACCTCCCACATGGCTACGGAAAAGCCGATGAACAGACTGGTGCGCGTACCGCTCCAAACGCGGCTCCACAGATCCTGTCCGATGGAATTGGTTCCGAACCAAAACTCACTGTTCGGCTTCATATTGATAATCTGGATGCCGTTTTCATCGTTATTAATAACGATTGGGTCACGTTGTCCGGGCAGATACGGCTGAATGAACGTAAAAAGCAGCAGAACGATGATGACGCCCAGCAGAAACATCGCCATTTTATTGCGCGTGAACACACGCAGTGTGCTCCGCCAGTAGGAATAGCCTGAAAACCCGGTTTTTTCCGCGTCTTCGGGATGGTATTCCGCGAATGCAAACAGTTCTTTCTCATCGGCCGCACTCAGGCCGTCCAGCGCCTGTGCGGTGGCCTGATTCAGGCTGTCGCTCAGCTGTACGCTTTTTTTGTTGAACAATCCCATTACCGCGCGCCCTCCTTTTTGTTCAGGCTGATGCGCGGGTCCACCACGGCCATCAGAATATCGCCAATCAGCAAGCCAAGAATGCTGATCGCGGCATAGATGAGTACAAGCGCCTGCACCACAGTGTTGTCCTGCCGCTGGATAACGTCTACCAGCAGGCCGCCCATTCCCGGCACAGAATACAGGCTCTCCACATAGATAGAGCCCATCAACGTAATAAGAAAAGACGTGGGCAGATACTGTACGAGAGGTACGAATGCGTTACGGAACACGTGTCCGCTCATGATTTTTTTCGAAGAAACGCCCTTGGCACGCGCAAGCATGACATAATCCTTGTTGGATTCGTCCACCATAAAGCGTCGCAGCCACATGGCATAATAAGCGATATTTCCGATGGCCAGGGAAAAGGTTGGCAGGATCCAGCTCAACGGGTTGTCCATCCGGAACAGCATCGGGAGCGGAAAGCCGGGTATCTGCGTGCCGTACAGCTGGATGACCAGATAATACACGGCGCTTGGCACCGCCTGTACCAGCACGACGAACCCTGTGCCGATCTTATCGAACCACTTTCCCTTCCCGCGCGCCATAGCGGCCCCCATGGGCAGGCCCAGCAACAGCGAGATACAAAGCGCCATACCGCCCATCATCATGGAAACAGGCGCCTTTTCCGCAACGATCTGCGTAATAGGTACATTCATACGGTAAATATTCGACACGCCGAGATCGCCGTGCAGCACCTGCTTGTAAAAATTCATCAGCTGTACGGGCAGCGGATCCAGCAGGCCGAGCTGACGCAGCCCGTTCTGGATCTGCGCATCGTTCATTTTTTCATAGTTCTGGAAGTAGCCTTCCACCGGCATCAGGCGCAGCAGCGAGAATACGACTGTTATAATAATGAACAGCGTGAGCATGGACCGCGCCAGACGTTTGGCCGAGTATCGGATCATGGGCAGGAGCTCCTTACTTGGTTGTTTTATTGGATGGCGGACATACAATGCCCGCCGTACAGACTGCTTTCATTAAGAAACGGGCGCACCCGTTCCCTAATGAAAGCAGGCGGCCGTTGTTTCGGCCGCCTGCCCTGTCCGGCGCATCCGGACAAAGCCTGCTTTTACAATCGGATCATTCAGCAGCCAGTGCTTTGGCGCGCTCGGCCTGCCATGCCTCGTACAGGGTGTTGAATTCATTCTGGCTCATCGGCTCGGTGCGCAGCTTCTGGTATTTATACCGCTGGCGCGCCAGACCATACGGGGCATATTCCGCTTCCAGCTCATTCAGGCGGGTGGCCTTGAAGCCGTCTCCTTCCACGCCGTAGGGAATGATAACAGCATGGTTGATGATGGACGCCTCCGCTTGGGCGAAGGTGTTGTAGCGGACGCTCATATCCTCCACCTGCGCTTTTGCTTCGGCTACCAGCGCGTCATATTCGGCGATGATATCCCGCACACCCGCCGCGGTGTCTGCACGCCAGTGGAGATAGCTGTCGGAGCCGGTGTCACTGAACGGCTCGGTCCAGGTGGCGGGGTCGGCGTAATCCGCGCCCCAGTTGCACTTCATCAGCGCGAATTTTCCGCCGCGGCGGACTTCCGACAGGAAGCCCGTAGACGGCCCGGCCTCAACGATCACATCGATATAATCACTGCCCAGCAGGCCTTCCAGCTGCTGCTCCACGACCTGACACTCTTTGTCCCAGTTCGTGGACGAGGGATTGTAAGGCATGAGGACCTTGACCGGGAACGTCGCCCCCTCAGCTGTTAACTCCTCCACAGCTTTTTCCTTGTATTCCAGAGCCTTGTCGCTCTGGAAGGAATCGCGTGCGGAAATCGCGGCCAGGTCCCCCACTTCGGAAAAGTCAACGCCGTTCAAATCTGTAAAGTTCGGCGGGGTGACCGTATTGATGATGAAGGATTCCGGATCATAGGGCTGCATGACGGTTTTGGCCTTCACGCGGTCCAGCGCATGGAAAATGGACTGGCGGAAATTCTCGTTATTGACGGCCAGCGTCCAGTTGTCCGGCTCATAGGCTTCGTCGAACTTCGGTTCAAAGTTGAACGCATAAAAATAGGAGTAACTGGAATCCACCCGGCTCGGGCTGACCATATTCTTGGTGTCGTCCGCAGCCAGCCATGCATCCAGAATATCGGCGGAGAGGTACGCAAGATCCGTTTCATTGCGCTTGAACATCTCCGGCGCGATGGTGTCCATCTCTTTGTTATAGGTCTCCTCGATGGCGTCGATGAACACATTGTCCTTATCCCAGTAATTGGGGTTCTTCGTCATGATGCGGCGTCCCTGCGGCTCAAACGTGGAAAGGATATATGCGCCGTTATAGAGCAGCTTGGTGTTGTCTGTTCCGAACATATCGGTACCGTCTTCGGCAATGCAGCTCTGCATGAATGCACCGTTTGCAGGCAGATAGCAGCCATAGTTCAAAACGGACAGGAAATACGGAGTGGGCTGTACGAGCGTATATTCCAGCGTCAAATCGTCCACAGCCTTTACACCGACATCCTCGGGCTTTACTTCGGCCACCGGCTCGATGGCTTCCCCATCCTCGTCGGTGGTCTTGGTTCCGTTTTCGCTTTCCAACAAATAAGAGGTATATTTGTAATATTCAGTAGCGTTTGCGATGATGCCCTCCATCATGTATTCCGTGCTGCTGGCGTTTTTGGCGTCCAGTGCATAGATGGCGGCGTCGACAAAATCCTGCGCCGTGACAGGCGCGACTTCCTTGCCCGTATAATCGTACCATTTCACGCCTTCGCGCAGATGGAATGTCCAGGTCAGGCCATCCTCGCTGGTCTCCCAGCTTTCGGCCAAAGCGGGCTTGATGGCGCCGTAAGCATCATATTCCACCAACGTATCGATAACGTTCGCGGGAATGATCAAATCGTTGGTGCTGCCCGTGACAAGATAGTTCATCGTGGTGACTTCACCCGAATACATCTTGCGGAACGTAGTGCCGCTTCCGGCGCTTTGGCCGCAGCCTGCAAAGCAGCCCACAACCAGTGCCAGGCACAAAAGGATCGCGAGTAACTTTTTCATGTTCTTTCCTCCGTTTCGTTTCCCTCTCTCTATTATCAGGCGCGTTTCACAAGATGCGCCGGATAACGCTTTTCCATCGCGGAACAAAAGGAATCATTTGGGGAACACCTGTTCCCCAAACGAAAAGCTCCGGGGCTTTTCGTTTGGCCGTTTTATACAAACGCCGGAACGCGCGTAATGCCGATGCCGGGCGCGTCCGTCATTCGGATAACGCCGTTTTCATACAGCGGGCCGCCTGTGAACGGGTCTGTTTTGCACAGGGACGGGCCGTCCAGATCCGCCCGGGTGATCACGCGCTTTGCAGCGGCAAGGTGCGCCGCCGCACTCACCGCCAGCTTGGATTCCAGCATACAGCCGATCATGCATTCCACACCGTACATCTCGGCCAGGCTGCAGATCTTCAGCGCCTGCCAAATGCCGCCGGTCTTCATCAGCTTGATGTTGAGCAGGTCGGCCGCACGGGTGCGGATGATCTCGGCTGCATCTTCGGGCGAAAACACGCTTTCATCCGCAAGAATCGGCGTATATACAGCTTTTGTGACGGCGCGCATGCCGTCCAGGTCGTGCGCGGGCACCGGCTGCTCCACAAGGTCGATGTTCAGCCCTTTATCTTCCATCGCGGTGATGATACGAATGGCTTCCTTTGCCGTCCAGCCCTGGTTTGCATCCACACGAATCTGGATGCCGCTGCCTACGGCCTTGCGGATGCCTGCGATGCGCGCCACGTCGGCCAGGCCCTCTTTGCCGACTTTGATTTTAAGTATCTTATATCCTTGCTGCACCGCCTCAAGGCTGTCCGCCACCATCTGAGGAACCGGATTTACGCTGATGGTGATATCCGTTTCCACCGTGTCCCCAGCGCCTCCCAAAAGCTGGTACAGCGGCGCGCCGAAGCGCTGGGCATACAAATCATACACTGCCATATCCACCGCAGCCTTGGCGGAAGTGTTTTTCACAATGCTGGAATGCAGCCTGTACATAATGCCGTCCAGATCTTCGATCTCCATGCCAAGCAAGGCGGGACGGATAAAATCCTCGATGGCACAGCGGATGCTTCCCTTGGTATCCCCGGTGATAACCGCCGTGGGCGGCGCCTCGCCATACCCTGCGGCCCCGGTGTCGGTTGTGATACGCACCACGATATCCTCTACATTTTCTACCGTACGAAGCGCCGTTTTAAAGGGCTTTGCCAGCGGAACGAATATCTCTCCGACTTCAATTTCTGTGATTTTCATATTATTGTACTGTTCCTCCTCTCGGAACACTTTAGCACTTTACAGCGGTTATAAATTGCAACCAGTATACCAAACAGCGCATACGATTACAAGTTTTTTCCTTCGATTATACAATATTTTAACGAATTCTCTCCGCATTTTCATACAGCATTAGGGTGATATCCTGCATTGCGCGCTCGAATTCCGGTGGCGATACATGTTCGCCACAGAAGCACACAATAAACGGCTGCCGCGCGTATACGATGCCCACGTCATGGGTAATGCCATCGTCCTCACCTGTTTTGTGCGCGATCTTCACGCTGTGCGGCAGCAGGAACGGAATCTTCCCATTGAGGCGTTGGTCTTTCAGGATCGAAAGCATATCTTCGCTGGCAGGCCCGGAAACAGCCTCGCCGTCGTACAAACGTTTGAGCAGCAGCCCTGCCTCCCGCGCCGTGATATAATTTTCAATGCCGCGGGACGATGCTTCACGGTCAAACAGAAGGCGGTTGAGCGTCATTTTTTCTGCCCCCAGCATGCGCAGCGTGTCGTTGATGTTGCCGATGCCCAGACGCTTGATGAGCAGATTCGTGGCCGTATTGTCCGAAAGGATGGTCATGAGCACGCAAAGATCGCGGAATGTGACGCAAAGGCCGTCATGCAGATAATTGAGCGCACCGCAGGACGGCAATTTATCCGTACGCGCAATCACGAACATCTCGTTCGCGCGCACAGCGTCCGCATCCATCTGGCGGAACGCTTCAATAAGCACCGCCAGCTTGATGACGCTGGCCGCCACTACGGGCTTGTCAGCCGCGTGGCCGAAGCACACGCCTGTCGCCAGGTTCTCGTAATAAAAGCAGGCGTCGCCCGTTACGGCGGAAAGCCTCTGTTCAATCTGTTGTCTGAGTTTCTCCATTTTGCCATGCCTCCATTTCCAACGTTTTTGTGTAAAACAACAGGGGACCTTTTTAAAGGCCCCCTGAAATGCCGCTTCCAGAGTATCCCTCTTCTGCGCGCAAACATCATTGTTTGTGTAAACAAAAATTATTAGTTATGAAAAATATAATACTGTATCCCCCGAAAAAACACAAGTCTTTCACAAAATTTGGGCAGTTTACCCGAAAACTTGTTTAATCTGCGGTTTCAATATAGGAATTCAATAAGTCGAAGGTGTTGGCCAGCCCCTCAATATGGGAACGCTCATATCCGTGAGAGGCATACACACCAGCCCCCACCACACAATGCCGTACATCGTTGCCTGCGCAGACCGCTACGTCCGCATCCGAGGAATAGTGGGGATAAACATCCAGCGCGTAGCGCACCCCGGCGCGCAGCGCCGCCTCCACCAGGCCGTCCACCACCGCTTTATGTGACGGGCCTTTTGAGTCCATCACACATATGGAGACCATCGTCTCATCGCATTGCAGCCCTGTACCAACGCACCCCATGTCCACCGAGAGCATCTCCACTACATCCTGCGGAATCACCGCGCCGCCGTGGCCTACCTCCTCAAACACGGTGAAATCTACATACACTCTGCGGCGCGGCCTCCGACCGGTATCCTTCAGGTATTTGGCATAAGCGAGCAGGATAGCGGCGGACAGCTTATCGTCCAGGAAGCGGCTTTTGATGAATCCTGTTTCGGTGACGTTGAAACGCGGTTCGACAGCAACATAATCGCCCACATCCACACCAAGAGCGCGCGTTTCCGCCGCAGAGTGCGTCTTGGCGTCCAACAGCAGCTCCAGCGTATCGAAGGTGCGCTGTGTTTTGGAATATTCTCCGTTCACATGCACCGAGGCGTTTTCAAGCTGAAGCGTTCCCTCCAGCACCTTCCCCGCGCGCGTATATACATGCACGGTCTCCGTTTCCGTGTTGTTTGCCTGCAGGCCGCCTACTGGGGCCACGCGTAGCGCGCCGTTCGCTTTTACCTCGCGCACCATAGCGCCCAAAGTGTCGATGTGCGCCCCCAGCAAAAGCCCTTCGCCCTCGCCGCCCAGGCAGACAAGCAGGCCGCCCTTTGGTGTAATCTCAGGCGTATAGCCCATATTGGCGAATTCGTTCGAACAGTACCGAACGGCCTCTGCCGTAAAGCCGCTGGGACTTGGGATATTGACGATTGCTTCCAGCTGGCGCAGCGCGTAATTCAAATAAGTAGACTGCATAAAAGGCACTTCCTTGCTTACAATATATTCCGCCGTCCGTCCGGTTCATGCCCGGCGGCACGTTTTTTTGTTGCGGCACGGCAAAACTCTTGCCGCAGTCTTGCACGCTTCCCACTTTCAGAGCCATGGGCGCATTCCGCAAACTTAAAAACATTATAACATTGCCCTTTTGCGAATACAACAAAAACAGCGCCCCGGATTTCTCCCAAACGCTGTTCATTTTATTCATGCCGTACGAAGATTTTTCCGTGCATATCTTAGAAAAACATGCTCCATCAGCGCATGTCCCTCCGCGTTTGGATGGATGCCGTCCATACATAAATACGGACGATAGTCGCCATTCTCCAGAAAAGATGCACGCAGGTCCACCAGGCGGCATCCAAGTTGCCGCGCCAGTTCCACCACCAGTCTGTTGTATGCGGCATGAGAGCGGTAGATCTGCTGCACATCCCCCAGCCAAACAAGAATGTTCTCTTTCCCTTCGATATCACGGCCGATCCATTCGTAGTAGCGTACGGCGTCGATGGGCGGCAAGGTCATAAGCAGCGGCTCCATCCCGCGCGACCGCGCAAGGCATACCATCGCACGCATGTTCTCGCAAAAACGTTTCGGCGGGGTATGCGGCAGATGCTCCGCGTGCGGGTCGGCCGCGACGGCTCGCCAGTCGTAATCGATATCGTTGCCGCCGAACCCGATCAGCGCCGCTTCTCCCTCCGCATGGGCAGGGATCTCCCGCTCCATTACAACGCGGCCCTTTTCACTTGTCATGCCGAAACGCGCATGATTCTCGGCTGGGATTCCGAGCGCGCGTGACGAAAGCGCCACGCAGGACGCTTCCTTCAGCCTGGAATATCGCCGTGTCTCAGGGTCCAGCACGACGCCGCGCAAAATACTGTCTCCCCACACTTCAATCTTCGATATCATTCATCGCACCTCTTTATCTAGTTTTAATAATTAGATTATCACGTTTTGTGTTTTTGTCAATCTATTTCCGCAAAGCTATTGTTCCTTCGCAAGCACCGTGATATACTGAATTTGCAATTTACCGGCGTATTTTTGCCAAAGAATCAGCCCAATCAAAAGGAGTGCCGCATCATCATGGAAATAAACAATAGTGTCGCCGCCTGGAGTGCCGGGCTGGCCGCACAACGTTTGCCGCGTTGGGACGAACTGCCGGATATAGACCTGTACCTCGATCAGGTCCTGACGCTGCTGGACAAATATCTGGGGCCTTTTTTGCCTGAAAACGGTGGTCATGCACTGACAGCCAGCATGATCAATAATTATGTAAAGCTCCGTATTGTGCCCGCGCCGGTAAAGAAACGTTATGGACGCGTCCAACTCGCTTATCTGCTCGTAATCGGCCTGCTCAAGCAGGTGCTGCCCATACCCGATGTGAAAACGCTGCTGGAAAGCCAGTTTGAAGGCGCGCAGGAGCAGACCGACGGCGGCGCGGAGAAACGCGGCTTCGCGAAGGCTTTCGACTGCTTTTGCACCCTTCAAGAGACCGCGTTTGCGGATATGGCACGGCAGGCGGCGCAGCTTGAGACCGCTGCCGGGACGCGCCCCGCGCTGGCTATGGAAATGGCCGTGCGGGCCAACGCCAGCAAAACGCTGGCGGAAAAGCTGATTGCGCCGGACGCACATTTGAGCAAAACATTCAAGAATGTATCGACGAATTAAACAAAAGAGGTGAGTACGATGGATAACGATTTGTTTGACTATATCGTTAGTCTTTTGGTTAGGAATGCAAACGATTCAATCGAGGAGTGTAGAGAGAGTAAACACGACTCTTTCGAGGAAGGTCGTAAACAGGCTTATTACGAGGTTCTCGACACCATAAAAAATCAACTCATTGTTGCTGAGTATAACCTCGAGGATTGTGGACTTGACTTCAATTTGGAAGAAAAATATTTTCCGGATTAAATTGTTTCCTATCATGGGTCTGGAGACACAATTAAATTGGTAGGACAGTTTCATATGAAACGTACCAACTGGATGTTGCATAGAGCAGAAAAAGCTCCTGCTGCAGGAAACGATATCCTATCAAAGAGATTTGGGGGTTCAATGGAAGGATACACATACTATTTCACTTATCAATTGAAGCGCACAAAGCGAAGATTGATGATCTTAAAAAGTTCTGTCCGAATCGGGATAGTTTACATTCAAAAAAGAGAGCTTCTGATATACGTCATTGGCGGAAAGAAATTAAAAACGATGTAAAATTTTTCGGCATTGTAAAACAGCCTCCGTTTTGCAGTTCGCCTTTCCGGCTTCGCAAGGGTGTGCCGCCATGCTGTTTCTATTCTGCAAAATGCTGAAAACAAGCGCTTGGGACGCCATATAAGGTCTCAGGCGCTTTCGGCTTCGCGGCCTTATTGGCTCCGCCCGGCCTCCGTTTGCGAAAATGCACCGCATCCCCATTCTTCCCTGTTTTATTTGCGTTTTTTACATTATCTGGTTATAATGATTTTGCAATGCAATTTTGAAAGATTTTGTATGAGTAACGCCGTCTAAACGGCAGGAAAGGGCGGTGGACGCCGCTGTGATTCCCGAACAGACGGCGCAATCTGCTGCGCCGCCCGATATGGAGCGTATCGTTGGCGCATACGGCAACGCTGTATTGCGCATGTGTTTTCTTTATTTGAAGGATTCACACCTTGCCGAGGATGCGTCACAAGAGACCTTTTTAAAAGTGTACCGCAACTACGCGCAATTCGACGGCACCGCCGGAGAAAAAACATGGGTAATGCGTATCGCTATCAATGTGTGTAAGGACTATCTGCGCAGTGCCTGGAACCGCAGGGTCAGCGTCGTGGAGGCATTGAATGAGATACCGGCCGCAGAAGATTCTCCCCATGAAGATGACACGCTCCTGCGGGAGATCATGAACCTGAAGCCTAAATACAAGGAAGTCATCCTGCTGTTTTATTATCAGGATATGAAAATCAGCGAGATTGCGCGCGTGCTGGACGCGCCGGAATCTACGGTTTCTGTGCGGCTCAAGCGTGCGCGCGAGCAATTGAAAAAGAGATTGGAGGGATGGTATGCCGACGGAAAATAACCCGATGAAAAGCGCGATCGACCGACGCCTTTCGGCGCTTTGTGTGCCCGATGACATGGCGCAGCGCATTCAGGCGGCCGCGCAGAAAAAAAGGCCGCGCGTTATCCGGTTCCGCCGTCCCCTTGCCGTGGCGGCTGTATTTTGCCTGATATTAGCCTGCAGCATGGGCGTACTGGCCACCACCGTCCCCTCTGTCCAAAATCTGTTTGCCATAGTGGGCACACAGATATCTTCCATGCTGCAGCCTATTGAGCGCTCCTGCACCGACAACGGCATCGAAACGACGGTTGTTGCCGCGATGAACGACAACGACATGGTGGATATTTATGTTGCAGTCAAGGATCTGGAAGGTTCACGCATCAATGAGCGGACCAATCTGGCGGATGTTCAGCTCTCCGGCATTGCCATGACGCCGATGGTGCAGATGGTCCAGTTCGACGAAAAAACTGCGACAGCCACCTTCCGCATTGAAGGCGTATGCGGCGAGGATCTAAATGGTAAAAAAATCACGCTTTCCATTGGCGCTGTTCTTTTGGGAAGGACCGAATGGTCGGACCAGAACACCGGTATCAGCGTTTCCGACATTGAAACAGTGTTCCCCTCCCCTGCGTTCCAGCCCATAACAGGCAACGCCACCCGCACCACTGTAGGCTTTTCTGATTCCGGCGCTCCCTTCAACGGCGACCAGGCGCTCGTCCCTGCGGAATCCGATGGTTCGCTGGACAGCATGTTCCCCTGGGGCGGTCTCACATCCGGCGGCGTGGCGGATAACGCGCTCCATTTGCAGCTTAAATACAGCGCTGTCGGCAAATACGCGCAGTTCACTCAGGTATTTCTGATGACCGGAAAACCCGAAAAGGACGAAAAGCTGCCGATCCATTCCATTGATTTCGGGAAATGCGAAATGCGCGGAGGAAGCCAGTATTACGAATACACCGAATATATTCTCCCACTTCCGCAAGGCGCAGACCCGGAAAAGCTGACGGTCGCATACAGCGGCATCTCCTATGAGGACGCCGTACCCGGCAAATGGGAGACTACCTTCCGTTTGGAAAGTGTGTCCCGTCAGCGTGTGGCGCATGTGGAGCTGAATATTGGCGGCTGGCATGTCACGCAAGTAGAACTTTCGCCGATGGGTGTATCCGTGACAGTGGATGACAACGGCTCCAGCGACCCGCTTCCGGAAATCCTTGCATATGACAAATCAGGCGCCCCCATTCCCGTCAATGGTTCTTCCAGCTCCTGGAACGGTACGGAGCGTATTTGCAAAAACCAATTCACTTCCCCACTGCCCTTGGAGCAGATTTCCCGTGTGACCATTGGCGGCGTAGAAATCGATTTCAAAAACTGAAACAGAACATAAGCGGACAGCCGCTCTGAAGAAATCCAGAGCGGCTGTTGCGATTTTGATTCCGGGTTTCGACAGCAAAACAGACCGGCACAGGCCAACTGAAAGGCCTGTGCCGGTCTGTTTTGCTGTCGGCTCTATTCCAGTTCCTTTGTGCGCAGCGCACGGGTCGCATTGAGAACGGCCAGAACCATAACACCCACGTCTGCAAAAATCGCAGCCTGCATATTGGTCACGCCCAATGCCCCCAATAAAAGCATCAGGCCCTTGACAGCCAGTGAAAACACGATGTTCTGATGCACGATACGCAGCGTTTTTTTGGAAATGCGCATCGCCGTTGCGATTTTGGAGGGCTGATCGTCCATAAGCACCACATCCGCCGCTTCAATGGCCGCGTCGGAGCCAAGGCCGCCCATTGCGATTCCGATATCCGCGCGGGAGAGTACCGGTGCATCATTGATACCATCCCCGACAAAAGCGAGCTTTCCGTTTGCGCTCTTCTGCTTCAGCAGCTCTTCCACGCGCTCCACCTTATCCGCGGGCAGCAGTTCCGCGTGTACCTCGTCCAGGCCGAGCTGCTTTGCAACACTTTCTCCTACGGCCTTCGCATCGCCTGTGAGCATGACCGTTTTGCGGATGCCCTGCCGCTTCAACGAAGCAATCGCACGGGCCGCGTCCGGCTTTACTGCGTCGGAAATCACGATGTGTCCGGCATATTCGCCGTCTACCGCCACATGAACGACGGTACCTGTCTTGTGACATTCATGCCATTGCGCGCCGATTTTATCCATTAGCTTACCGTTTCCGGCACAAACGGTTCTTCCATCCACACGGGCGCATACACCGTGGCCGGATATTTCTTCCACATCGCTGACGCGGGCGTTGTCCAATTCACGGCCATAGGCTTCTTTGAGCGAACGGGAGATGGGATGGTCCGAAAAACTCTCTGCCAACGCCGCCAATTCCAATAGCTGTTCCCTGGAAACCCGGGCCGGGTGGACCGCGGTCACCTGGAACGTGCCGCGCGTCAATGTCCCGGTCTTATCAAAAACAACAGTTTCCGTCTGAGCAAGCGCCTCCAGATAGTTGCTGCCTTTCACAAGAATGCCGCGTTTGGACGCGCCGCCGATACCGCCAAAAAAGCTGAGCGGTATCGAAATAACCAGTGCGCACGGGCAGGAAATGACCAGAAACGTAAGCGCGCGCGCCACCCAGACGCTGAACATCCCCATACCCAGCAACGGTGGGAGCACAGCCAGCAGCACGGCGCCGATCACGACGGCCGGCGTGTAGTAACGCGCGAATTTTGTAATAAAGTTTTCCGCCTTTGCTTTTTTCGTACTGGAATTTTCTACAAGATCCAGAATCTTGGAGACGGTGGATTCTCCAAATTCCTTTGTAACACGTACACGCAACAGGCCGCTCTGATTCACACAGCCGCTGATGACGTCGCTGCCTGCGCCCACATCCCGCGGCAGCGATTCGCCTGTGAGCGCCGCTGTATTAACGGTGGAATTTCCGTCCAGAACTACACCGTCCAGTGGGATGCGTTCTCCTGCTTTGATAACGATGGTGTCTCCCACCGCCACGTCGTCCGGGTCAACCTGTTCCAGTTTGCCGTCACGTTCAATATTGGCGTAATCGGGCCGGATGTCCATCAAAGCTGCAATGGACTGACGCGAACGCCCCACCGCATAGCTTTGGAACAGCTCACCCACTTGATAAAACAGCATGACCTCTACCGCTTCGGGAAATTCCTGCAGACAAAAAGCGCCAATAGTTGCCAATGCCATCAAAAAATTTTCATCAAATACCTGCCCGTGAGCGATATTCCGTACGGCTTTCCACACGATGTCCCACCCGATGATTGCGTAGACCGTAAGATAAAAGACGAGCTGTGACCAGCCGGCGAGCGGCAAAAAGAATCCCGCCGCGAACAATACGGCGCTGACCAGAATGCGCGCCAGCATTTTCTTCTGCTTTTTACCCATATTTTAATCCCCTGTTCTGCCGCGCGGGGCGGCGCATATTTACAGCACAATCTCGCAGTCCGGCTCCACCCTCTTGCACACCTTAACGATTTCCTTCATGATGTCGTCAAAACGCGCGTCATCGGCCTCCACCGTCATTTTCTGCATTACAAAACTGACTGTGGCGTCCTTCACGCCGTCCACCTTCTTAATGGCATCTTCCATCTTTGCCGCACAATTCGCACAATCCAGATCTACAAGTTTAAAACGCTTTTTCATATCCGACAACCTCCAAGATTCAATTGATTTGGTTTATTCAGAAACGTGTTCCATTCCCTGGTCGATGATCGTCCTTACATGACCGTCTGACAGAGAGTAAAACACGGTCTTGCCTTCCCGCCTGTATTTTACCAGCTTGCTCTTTTTTAATACCGCAAGTTGATGGGAAATGGCCGACTGCGTCATACGCAGCATCTGAGCGATATCACACACGCACATCTCCGATTCAAACAACAAATACAAAATTTTGATGCGCGTGGAGTCCCCGAATATTTTGAACAGTTCTGCAAGATCGAACAGGATCTCGTCATCCGGCATCTCTTTCTCCACTTTGGCTACAATGTCTTCGTGTACATGCATATATTCGCAGCGTTCGTTTTGGCTCAGTTCCATAAAAAGCACATCCTTTCATATGAGCATCCGTTCAATTGATATTATATATCTTCTTTCGAAAATGTCAACAGGCTCACGCAAAAATATCCTTCTCCCCTTACGCCCGTAACATCGGCCGGCCCAGAACCTGAGAAATCTGCAAAAACATTGTTTTTTTCCGCCGCGCCGTACGGGCGCTTTTATTGTAGAAGGCCGCAGCATTATGGTATAATAACCTCAAAACTGCCGCTTACGCGGCTGTGCGTGTGCTTTGCACACGCTTCTGTGCTAACGCACAGAACTTTGAGAACATTGTATCATGCAAAACCGCAGCAAGGTGCGGTTTTGTTGTGGCCGCTGTGCGGCGTCATGGTATAATATGTGCGCTTAGCGAATGCGAGCCGCAAGCGAAGCATGAGCCTGGCGGCATAGATACCATGTTTCTTAGTGAACACGAGCTGCACGCGAAGTGTGAACTTAGAAATATGGTATAATAACCTCAAAGCTGCCGCTTACGCGGCTGTGCGTGTGCACTGCACACGCTTCTGCGCTCGCGCACAGAGCTTTAAGAACATTGAACCATGCAAAGCCGCATGGTATATAAAGGAAATTCAAAGCAAGCAGGTGATACAATGTTGATTGCAGACCTTCACATCCATTCCAAATATTCCCGCGCTACCAGCCATGACTGTGAACCGGAGATGCTGGACCTTTGGGCACGCCGCAAGGGCATCGGGCTGGTGGGCACTGGAGATTTTACGCATCCTGCCTGGCGTGCTGAACTACTGGACAAGCTGCAGCCTGCTGAGGACGGCCTGTACACATTACGGGAAAGCCTTCGCCTGGCGGACAAGACCGCGGGCAAATACGATGCACCCCGTTTTGTAGTGACCGGAGAAATCAGCTCCATCTACAAAAAGAACGGCAAAACGCGTAAGGTGCACAATCTGATCCTGCTGCCGGGGCTCGAGGCTGCCGAAAGGCTTTCCCAGAAGCTGGAGGCGATCGGCAACATCCACTCGGACGGACGGCCAATCCTGGGTCTGGACAGCCGTGACCTGCTGGAAATCACTCTGGACACCTGCCCAGAGGCAGTGTTTATCCCCGCACATATCTGGACGCCGCATTTCTCTCTGTTCGGCGCTTTCTCAGGTTTTGACGCCATCGAGGAATGCTTTGAGGACTTGACTCCCTATATCCACGCTCTTGAAACCGGCCTTTCTTCCGATCCGCCCATGAACTGGCGCATTTCCGCACTGGATGGATATGCGCTGATCTCGAATTCAGATGCCCATTCTCCCGCCAAACTTGGGCGCGAGGCCAACCTGTTGGACATTGAACCGTCTTACGCGGGCTTATCCGATGCGCTGCAAGGGCGCAGTCCCGCCGCGCTGACGGGAACGCTGGAATTTTTCCCCGAGGAGGGCAAGTACCATTGGGACGGCCACCGTGCCTGCGGTCTGTGCCTGGAGCCGGGTGAAACCGAAGCCTGCGGAGGACGATGCCCTGTCTGCGGCAAAAAAATCACCATTGGCGTACAGCATCGGGTGGAGCAGCTCGCCGACAGACCTGAAGGCTTTTCCCTGCCCGGCGCGCGTCCGTTTGAAAGCCTTGTGCCGCTGCCGGATGTGATTGCTGCGTCCACTGGACTTTCCGCCTCAGGCCTCAAGGTCGCCGCGCGGTATCAAGCGCTTCTGGAGAAGCTTGGGCCGGAGTTTTATATTCTGCGCCAAGCGCCGCTGGAGGACATCCGCCGTGCGGCCGGCCCTTGTGTGGAAGAAGGCATCCGCCGCCTGCGGTGCGGGCAGGTGTCCCGCACGCCGGGCTTCGATGGGCAATACGGAACCGTCCAACTTCTTTCCCCCGATGAAATCGAATCTCTTAACGGACAGATCAGTTTTTTCAGTTCCGACGCGCCGCATCCCGAAGCTTCTGCACGCAGGCCCCGAAAAACAGACGCACCCCAAAAGTCATCCGGCGCAAAGCCTTCCGCGCCGGTACAAACCGCTCACAGCAAGCTGAATCCGGAGCAGCAGAAAGCCGTCTGCGCCGTCGAACCCGCTGTGGCTGTTATCGCCGGCCCCGGCACCGGAAAAACGAAAACGCTGGTTTCCCGCGCCGTTCATCTGCTGTGTGAAAAGCAGGTATCCCCGCGGCAGCTCACGGCCGTCACCTTTACCAATAAAGCAGCCCGTGAAATGCGCGAACGGCTCACCGCTGAGCTGGACAAAGACCGCACAATCGGCGACCTGACCATCGGCACGTTCCATTCCATCTGCCTTTCACTGCTGCGGGAGACAGGCAAAGCCGTGACGCTTCTCTCACAGGAGGATGCACAGGCCGTTGCCGCCGACGTGCTCCGTCAGGCCGAGGCAAAGCTGCCGCCTGCAAAGCTGGTGCAGGCTGTTTCCCGGCAAAAAAACGGACTGCCGGTGCCGGAAAATGTGAATGCCGCGTTCTGTGAATCTTATGTCGCCCGCTGCCGCGAGCTGGATGTGCTGGATTTTGATGACCTGCTCCTGGAAACGCTGGCGCTTTTTGAAGCGGGTGAGCTCCCGGAAGAGATAACGCAGCGTTTTACTTATCTTCTGGTGGATGAGTTTCAGGACATTGACGCGCTGCAATACCGTCTTGTGCGGGCATGGACAAAAGGCTGCAAAAGTCTTTTTGCCATCGGAGACCCGGACCAGTCTATTTATGGCTTTCGCGGCGCGGATGCAGCATGCTTCGACCGCTTGGCAGAAGATATCCCCGGGCTGCGTGTCGTTCGCCTTACCCAAAATTATCGCTCCACGCCGGAGGTGCTTGGCTGCGCGCTGCCTGTGATCGGGCACAATCCCGGCGGCGCGCGCAGTTTGCTGCCCAACCGCGGCAGCGGAGCGCCGGTGCGTTTGGCACAGGCGGCCAGTTCCCTTGCGGAGGGGATCTTTATTGCAAAAGAGATCAACCGTATGGTTGGCGGTATGGATATGCTGGACGCGGGCGGAGTCACAGGTGATGAACGCATCCAACCCCGCAGCTTTTCCGATATTGCAATCTTGTATCGCACCCACCGCCAGGCAGACATTCTGGAATATTGTCTGCAAAAAGAAAACATCCCCTATACCGTAGCCGGGCGCGACAGCTTTTTGTCTGAGCCTGCGGTACGCGCAGCCATAGGCTTCTTCCGCTTTCTACTCGCACCCGGGGACGCGCATTCTCTGCAGACTGCCCTGGAACTCGGCTGGGCCTGTTCACCGCAACAGGCGGTGCGCCTCAGCGCTTTTTTCCCCGGGTGCAGCGCATTGCACGAAAATCTTTGGGACAAAGCCGAGGCTGAATTTCCAGAGCTTCCGATGCGTGCCGCTGTGTGCGCACTGCGAAAATTTTCTCAGTGTGCCGCGCAGGAGTCTCCTGCACGTCTTTTGGAACGCTGGCGGGATGACGCGGGCTTTGCGGGCAGCGAACCGCTGCAGAAGCTGATTGGAACAGCTCTGTTTCACCGGGATATGCATTCCTTGCTGAACGCGCTTACTCTCGGAGAAGAAGCGGACATCCTGCGGGCCGGGGGAAAGAATTACGCCGCCGGAGCGGTTACTCTGATGACGCTGCACGGCGCAAAAGGCCTGGAATTCCCCGCCGTTTTTCTCTGTGGTGCATGCAAAGGCACATTGCCGTTGGAGATGTCCGGGCGCGCTGCAGACCTTGCGGAGGAGCGCCGCCTGTTCTACGTCGGTATCACCCGCGCCCGGGACGAACTCATCCTCACATACCCGGGCGAGCCGTCTCCGTTCCTCGCCGAGATACCATCCGGCGCCGTTACATCCGGTGGCGCGGCGCCAAAAAAAGCTCTGCCTGAAGGAGAGCAGCTTTCTCTGTTCTGAGAGCAAAAGAATGGGAAACGCCCTCCGCGTCCGGCCCATTAGGCCGGACGCGGAGGGCGTTTGTTATTATCTGGTATGTATGCGTTGAGACAAGGAATCACTGCTGGTTTGCCACCAGCTTAAAGCCCGCTTTCGCAAGCTCCTGCTTGATCTGCTCCACCTGAGCATGGTCGCGCGTTTCCATGCCCACGCGCAGATAACAGCTTGTGATGGCCATGTTGGTATCGCTCTGGTTGTGATGAACACTCACCACATTGCCGCCGCAGCGGCTGATGATATCGCTCACTCCGGAGAGCTGGCCCGGCTTGTCCTCCAGCTCGATGGTGAGCGTGCTGTTGCGCCCTGCCATCACAAGGCCGCGCGTGATCACGCGGCTCAAAATGTTCACATCAATATTGCCGCCGGAGAGCAGGCAGACCGTCTTTTTGCCCTTGATATCCACCTTGTTGTACATGGCGGCGGCCACAGATACCGCGCCCGCGCCCTCGGTCACCAGCTTCTGGCGTTCCATCAAGGCCAGCACCGCGGCAGCGATCTCATCGTCTGTCACGGTGACGATGCCGTCCACATACTCGCTGACGAGTTCGTAGGTCAAATCTCCCGGGTGCTTTACGGCAATGCCGTCCGCAAAGGTGGCCACGCCGTCAAGCGTGATGGCCTCATGCTTCTGCACGGAATCCCGCATGCTGGGCGCGCCCGCGGCCTGTACACCGTACACCTTGCACTCCGGGTGCAGATGCTTGATGGCGTAAGCTACGCCGCTGATGAGGCCGCCGCCGCCCACCGGAACCAATACGACCTCCACGTCGGGCAGCTGATCCAAAATTTCCAGGCCGACAGTACCCTGCCCCGCAATGACCTCCGCGTCATTGAACGGGTGGATGAAAGTATACCCTTTCTCTTTCTGAAGCTTGCAGGCGTAATCATACGCGTCGTCATAGGCGCCTTTAACAAGACAGACCTGTGCGCCGTATGCTTTAGTCGCTTCCACCTTGCTGATGGGCGCGCCATCCGGCATGCAGATAACGCTTGGGATATTGCTGCGCTGAGCCGCCAGCGCAACGCCCTGAGCATGGTTGCCCGCGCTGCTTGCAATAACGCCTTTTGCCTTTTCGTCAGCCGTAAGCTGGCTGATTTTATAATAGGCGCCGCGCACCTTAAAACTGCCTGTTACCTGCAGATTTTCAGTCTTCAAATAGATTTCGCTCTCTGCATTGAGTCCCGGAGCAGCAATCAGATCCGTTTTTCGTGCAACAGATTTCAGTACATATGCGGCGTGATAGATTTTGTCCAGTGTGAGCATGCCGTTTCCTTCTTTCCCCTATTATTCCCTCTATCGGACAACGTTAAGAATAATTTTACCACTTCAGCGTGATTTTGCAAGCAAAATATTGCGCCTTCCGTCCGCCCCGTGTATACTGAAAAGGTATCTTGCAGACAAAGGAGCATCCCCATTATGTTGGAAGAAAATAAAGCCCTGCGCATGCGGCTGCACAGCCTTACCATATTCCGCGGGCTGTTGGAGGACCCTGTTGTTTCCCGGCTTGCGGCGCTTTTGCACGCACAGCCCTCGGACGCGGAAGCCTGTGCGGATGCCTATTGCGCCTTTGCCGCCGCACTGTACGAAAGGGGCGGAGACCTCAGCACCTATTTATTGAAAGCCGTACTGGAGGACGAAAACCTGTATGTCCGCCGGGCGGCGTCCGGTGCGCCGATTCCCGCCGAACTTGCGGAATGCCTGCAACACGAGCTTTGCTTTTTGCAGGAGCTTTCCCAATTTGATGGCGCCTCCCTGCGCGGCGCGCTGAAAGGCGCATTTCTGCCCCGCTGGGGCACGCAAACGCTGGATTTCGCCGCGCGTTATGAGGAAAATATCCGCACGCTTCCGCTCCACGGCTATGGAATCTATGCCAAATACCATGTATTTACCGTACACAGCGGGGCCATCGTTCCCGTCAGACACCCGGACCCTCAGCGGCTGGACGAACTTTCCGGCTATGAACGTGAGCGCGGGAAAGTAATTGCCAACACACGCGCCCTTTTGGAGGGACGCCCCGCCAGCAACGTACTGCTGTACGGCGATGCCGGCACGGGAAAAAGCAGCACGGTAAAAGCCGTTGCCAACGCGTTTGCAGACGAAGGACTTCGTCTCATTGAAGTGAAAAAAAATCAGCTTTACCAAATTCCGGACCTTGTGGAAACGCTCAGCGCCAATCCACTCAAATTCATTCTGTTCATCGATGACCTCAGTTTTTCCACCAATGACAACGACTTTGCCGCCCTGAAGGCGATTTTGGAAGGCAGTGTCAGCAGCCGCAGTTCCAACCTCGCGGTCTACGCCACATCCAACCGCCGTCATCTGGTGAAGGAGACATTCTCCGACCGGGAAGGCGACGAGATTCATCTGGCGGATACCATGCAGGAGCTGATGAGCCTTTCCGCCCGCTTCGGCCTTACCATCACTTTTTCCCGGCCGGACAAAGAGCTTTACTGCCATATCGTACAGAATCTCGCGCTGCTCTACGGCATTGAAATGCCGGAAGCGGAGCTGATGATCAAAGCGGAGGCACACGCCATCCGCAACGGCGGACGCAGCCCCCCGTGTGGCAAAGCAGTTCATTGAGCTGCTGAAAGCCGAGGTGTGAGGCGTTTTCCGCATCCGTTTCATCAAAGAGCCGCGCCGCGGCGTCTTTCGGGACGCGCGGCGCGGCTCTTTTCGCTTCGGATTATTTTTTCAGCCAGCTCATCATCTTGCGCAGCTCTGCGCCCACCTTCTCCAGCAGATGCTGGCTCTCTACGCGGCGCGTAGCAAGGAATTTCGCTTTACGGCCGCCAGCCGGAGAAAATTCCTGCATGAACTCACTGGCGAACGTGCCGTTCTGGATCTCCGTCAGAACGTTCTTCATCTCTTTGCGGGTCTCCTCGGTGATGAGGCGCTTTCCGGTCCGGTAATCGCCGTATTCCGCCGTGTTGGAGATGGAATAGCGCATCATGGCAAAACCGCCGCTGTTGATGAGGTCGACGATCAGCTTCATCTCGTGGATACATTCAAAGTACGCCATTTCAGGCTCATAGCCGGCTTCTACCAGCGTGTCGAAGCCCGCCTTCATCAGTTCGGTCACGCCGCCGCACAGCACGCACTGCTCGCCGAACAGGTCGGTCTCGGTCTCTTCACGGAAGGAGGTTTCCAGAATGCCGGCGCGGCCTGCGCCAATGCCGCTGGCGTAAGCCAGCGCGATATCCTTGGCATGGCCGGTGTAATCCTGCTCCACGGCAATCAGGCTGGGCACGCCCTTGCCCTCCACGTACTGGCTGCGGACGGTGTGGCCGGGGCCCTTGGGGGCCACCATGATCACGTCGATGTTCTTAGCGGGTTTTACGAACTGAAAGTGGATGTTAAAGCCGTGAGCGAACATCAGCACGTCGCCCTCTTTCATGTACGGAGCTACCTGCTCGTTATAGATGTCGGCGGCGATCTCATCCGGCACGAGCATCATCACAACGTCGGCAGCCTTGGCTGCCTCAGGCACCTCCATGACCTTCAGGCCGGCCGCTTCCGCCTTCGCCCAGCTTGCGCTGTCCTTACGCAGGCCAACGACAACGTCAACACCGCTCTCGTGCAGGTTCTGTGCGTGCGCGTGGCCCTGGCTGCCGTAACCCATAATGGCAACGGTCTTTCCGTCCAGAAAGCCCAGGTTGCAGTCCGTGTCATAATACTTTTTGATCATTTTACATTTCTCCCTCTATATATTATTTACCGTGAGGCACGGCTGGGTGCCGCGCCGGATGATACAACGCTCACGCGTGCCGGTGCACGCCGCCGCGTTCCAGGGCCGTGATGCCCGTGCGGCACATTTCCAGTATTTTGTATGGGGAAAGCACATCCAGAAAGCCGTCGATCTTTTCCGGTTCGCCCGTCAGCTCCATCACCATACTGCCGATGGAAAGGTCGATGATCTTCGCTTTGTAAATGTTGGCGATCTCCCGTATGGCTGAACGATTTTCCTCGCCCGCCTCAACCTTCACCAGAAGCAGCTCGCGCAGCAGGCTGTGGGCGGTATCCAGCGGAAAAATTTCCCGCGTTTCCTCCAGGCGCGCCGTCTGTTTGATGATCTGTTCCAGCACCTTGGCGTCGTCGTGCACCACAATAGTGATACGCGAGATCGCGGGGTCATCCGTGGCGGACACTGTCAGACTGTCGATGTTGAAGCCGCGGCGTCCAAACAGGGACGCCACGCGCGTCAGCACGCCGGAATGGTTATCCACAAGGATGCTCAATACTTCTCTGGGCATACTGCCGCCTCCTTTAATCCATGATCATATCTTCGATACTGCCGCCCGCCGGGATCATCGGCAGCACCTTTTCATCTTTGTCGATCACACATTCAATCCACACCGGCCCTTTCGATTTCAGCGCTTCGGCAAACGCCGCCGAAAACGCATCCAGCGTCTCGCAATGATAGCCTTTCGCGCCAAACCCTTCTGCCAGCTTTACATAATTTGTTTTGCGGTGCGGGTCTGTACTGGAATACCGCTTGCCGTAAAACGCCGTCTGCCACTGGCGCACCATACCCAGCACCGTATTGTTGAAAATGACCGTGATGACGGGCAGCTCGTAGCTGACGGCTGTACATGCTTCATTGAGGTTCATATGGAAAGAACCGTCGCCCGTAATGTGGATGACCGGACGGCTTTCGCCCACCGCCAGCTTTGCGCCGATGGCCGCGCCGTAGCCAAAGCCCATGGTCCCCAGGCCGCCGCTCGTCAGAAAACTGCGGGGTTTTACATGGCGGATGTACTGCGTGGCCCACATCTGGTGCTGGCCGACGTCCGTCACGTAAAGCGCGTCCGGCCCGGCCAGCTCGCACATTTTGCCGATGAGCTGATGAGGGCGGATGCAGTACTTATCATCCTTGGGACGGTAATCCTGCGCCTGCCATGCCTGGATCTGCGTCATCCACTCCGTGTGCTTCGCATCTTTGACCAACGGCAGAAGAGCCTGCAATATCTGCTTGACGTCGCCGACAAGGCTGTAATCCACTTCGACGTTTTTGTTGACCTCGCTGGGATCGATATCGATCTGCAGGATCGCCGCGTTCTTCGCAAATTTTTCCGTATTCAGCGCCACACGGTCGGAAAAGCGGGTACCGATGGCCAGCACAAGATCAGCCTCGTTCACCGCACGGTTGGTGGTGCGGCAGCCGTGCATTCCCAGCAGGCCCAGGTTCAGCGGGTCTCCGTAGCTCAGTACGCCGGCTGCCATCATCGTATAAGTGGCGGGGATCTCCGCCTTTTTGGCCAGCGCATAAAGCTCCTCGCCCGCCTCTGACGCGGCCACACCGCCGCCGAAATAGATGACGGGACGGCGCGCGTTTCCGATGACCTGCGCCGCACGGGCCAGTTCCTGTCCGTCAAGCTCCGTCTTGTAAACGGGGATCTGCGGTTTCACAGGGGTAAATTCCGCCGTTGCACCCGTCACATCCTTCGGGATGTCCACCAGCACCGGGCCCTTGCGCCCCGTCTGCGCAATGCGGAACGCGTCCCGCAGAATGTCCGCCAGCTCATCCACCTTGCGCACCACGAAATTATGCTTTGTAATGGGCATCGTAATGCCCGCGATATAGACCTCCTGAAAGCTGTCCCGCCCGATGAGGCTGGTGCCGACGTTGCCTGTGATCGCCACCATGGGGATGCTGTCCATATATGCCGTGGCGATGCCCGTGACAAGGTTTGTCGCACCCGGGCCGCTCGTTGCCAGAACCACACCTGTTTTTCCTGTGGCGCGGGCGTAGCCGTCGGCCGCGTGTGCGGCCCCCTGTTCGTGAGCCGTCATTATGTGGCGTATCTTGCCGCTGTACTTGTAGAGCGCATCATACAAATTCAATACCGCACCGCCGGGATAGCCAAACAGCGTCTCGACGCCCTGTTCCACCAAAACTTCTGCAAAAATGTCCGCGCCTGTCAATACCATACCTGCGCCCTCCTTCTTCCCTCATTCTCCCTGTGAACTGTTTTCGAATAAACAAAAAGGCCCCTGTCTCGATCTTACATCAGAGACAAAGGCCTATCACAAGCACTCTGCGGTACCACTCCGTTTGCCGCACAAAACGCGGCCGCTCGGCGCGCACTGCTCCATTGCAGCGCGCAGGCTCTTTAACGGTGCCAAACCGGCGTTCGCTTACACAGGCATAGCGCCCTTGGGCGAAGCTGCTCCGGGAAGACTTTCACGCGCGCCCCCTGCCGCCTCGCACCAACCGGCGGTTCTCTGTGCGCGGAGCAAACGCGCTATTCGTTCCCTTCACTGCATTTCAGCGGATATTGTATTTTATTATATCCACGGCTTTTTGATTTGTCAAACGTTTTTTGAAAAAACTTTATTTCTTTATTGCAATAAAGCCCGGTCTCCGCATTTGCCGCCGCTTTCAGTTGCCCCGCAGGCCGCGCCGTGGTAAACTGAATACGTACAGAGCCGCAAACGCGCTCTGTCCAACACAAATGAACGGCGGTGCAACAATGAAACGTCTATCCACCTCTTTCCCCGTCGGAGACACTCCTCTGGACGAATATCCGCGCCCACAGATGGTCCGGGCGCAATGGCAGAATTTAAACGGCCTGTGGCAGTACGCCGTTACGGAAAGTCCGGAGCAGCCGGCCGTATGGCAAGGCGGCATCCGCGTCCCGTTTGCGCCGGAAAGCGCGCTGTCCGGCGTTGAAAAGCCTGTTCTGCCGGGCCAGACGCTCTGGTATTTCCGCACGTTTTCCATCAACGGATACGACGCAGCCAAGCGTACGCTGCTGCATTTCGGCGCAGTGGATTATGCCTGCACAGTATTTGTAAACGGACGGGAGGCCGGAGGGCATACCGGCGGCTACTGTCCGTTTACGCTGGACATTACTTCTTTTGTGCGCGCGGCGGAAAATGAGCTGACGGTCGCCGTTACGGATGACACCGACAAAGGCGACGCGCCACGTGGCAAACAGGTTCTGCACCCCAAAGGCATCTGGTATACTGCGGTAACAGGCATCTGGCAGACTGTCTGGCTGGAGCAGGTGGACAGTGCTCACTTCACATCCGTTCACTTCATACCGTCGCTGGATTCCGTGGAGGTCTTCGTCCAGGCCAGCGAAAGCGGCAGCGTATGCATGGAAGTGTTGGAGGAGGATTCATGCATCACCGCCCACACGTTTACGGCGGGCGGCAGCCAGACGGTTTCGTTTGAAGCGCCCCGTCTCTGGACGCCCGAACAGCCGTTTCTCTACCGGGTGCGCCTGAGCCTTCTGCACGCCGGGCGTGAGACTGACCGGGTAGAAAGCTACTTCGGCCTGCGCACCTTCGCTGTGCAGCCGGATGAGAACGGCACACCGTATTTTCTGCTCAATGGCAGGCCTTACTTCCAAAAAGGGCTTCTGGATCAGGGATACTGGCCGGACGGGCTGTACACCGCGCCCAGCGATGAAGCGCTGCGCCGGGACATTGAACAGGCAAAGGCGCTGGGCTTCAATATGCTGCGCAAGCATATCAAGGTGGAACCCGCCCGGTGGTATTACCATTGTGACACGATGGGCATGCTGGTATGGCAGGATATGCCCAGCGGCGCGGCTTACCCCGGGGATCTGCTTGCCGTGGCCCTGCCGAACATCGGCGTACAGGTATCCGATAAAAAGCACAAGAGGTTCAAGCGTGAAAATACCGCCGCGCGCCTTCAGTTCACCAAAGAACTGAAAGAGATGGTGGAAGCGCTGACCGATGCCGTGTGCATTTGTACCTGGGTGCCGTTCAACGAGGGCTGGGGCCAGTTCGATGCCGCAGCCGCCACAGCGCTTCTATGGACTCTGGACCCCACCCGCCCCGTTGACCACGCCAGCGGTTGGCACGACCAGGGTGCGGGAGATTACAAAAGCATCCACAAATACATCTTCAAGGTGCGTCCGCCGCACCCGGACGGCCGCGCGTTCGCCCTGACGGAATACGGTGGTTACAGTCAGGTGCTGGATGGTCATGTGTGGGATAAAGAGAACAGCTTCGGCTACCGGATGTATCCCGATAAAGCCGCGCTGACAGCCGCCTACCGCAAGCTGCATGAAGAACAGATCCTGCCGCTGCTGAAAAAGGGGCTGTGCGTTTCCATTTACACGCAGCTCACGGACGTGGAGCTGGAAGTAAACGGCCTTTTCACTTATGACCGCGCTGTCTGCAAGCTGGATGAGGCCGTTGTAAAAGAAATCAACCAAAAGCTGGTGTTATAAAATGAAAGAACCGTTTACACTTTACTCCTCCGGCATTGCTTTGGCCCGCTTTGCCGCGGAACGCGCAGACATTACACATTCCAGTCGGGATATATTGGGGCTCGATTTTTCCGAGCCGCAGCCCATGACAGCACAAAATGACACAGACTATGCCGCCGTTAAGCTGCAGCCGTACCGGCTGCTGACGCTGCGGACCGAGTTTGAAGCGGCAGCAGCCAGTGCTCCTGCGGAATTTTCCGTCGATGGCCTGCGCTATACCCGCGCAGAGCGGAACGGGCTGCTCTATTACATCCAGCGCGGCGTCAAATTTCCCTGTGACGCGCTGTTCCGGGACGGGCGGCTCATCGCATGGCTCTGCCCCTGCCGGGAACAGGCCAATCTTTTGGTGCGCGACGGCTTCGAGGAATATACGCCGCTGGCGTTGTGGAAGGATTATGCCGCCCGTCCGCTTTACGGTGTTTCCATGCTGGGTACGTTCCACATGCCTATGCGCGACGGCGTGGAGCTCGCCGCGGACGTTTATCTGCCCGAGGGAGCGCCGCTGCCCGTTCCCGCATTGCTTGTCCGGACACCCTACGACAAAGATGACGGCGCACAGACCTATTTCCGTTATGTGCGCCGCGGCTATGCCGTGGTGGTGCAGGATGTACGCGGACGCAATGAGAGCGGCGGCGAATGGCTGCCCCATTATTACGAGGTGGAGGACGGAGACGATACGCTCACCTGGGTTGGAACGCAGGAATGGTGCGACGGAAGCGTCGGCATGCTGGGTGGTTCATACCTCGGATATACACAGTGGTGCGCGGCGGCTCTGGGCAACCCGCATCTGAAGGCGATGATCAGTGTCGTAACGGCAGGTACTGCTTTTGCAGATGGTCCGCTGCACGGCGGCTGCTTTTCCAGCGGCGGCTTTGCCTGGAATTTCGCCATGACAAAGCGCCGCTTCGCGCCCGAGCGCATGGACCGGGCTGATTGGGATGAAATTCTGGATATCCGCCCGCTGGAGGACATTGGCCAAAAGGCTCTGGGCGAAGATGTTCCCTTTATCCGTAAAATGCTGGCCCACCCCTGTGAAGACAGTTTCTGGCTGCGCGGCAACTGGGCAAAACGCAGCACGGGGAAAACGGTTCCCGTGCTCATTCAAAGCGGATGGTTCGACGACAACGGTATGGGCACCACAGAGGCGCTGGACCTCACCGCCGGCTACCCGCCGGGCACGCGCAAGGTGGTGCTCGGGCCCTGGCAGCACAGCGGCAACAGCAGGTACGACCTGCACGCCCTATCCTTTCCCGCCGGAGCGCTGCGGTTTGATCTGGATCTGCTGTATCAGAAATGGTTCGACCACTTCCTGCGGGGCGAAGAAAACGGCGTGGAACAGAGCGCTCCCGTGGAATACTATACGATGGGGGAAAACCGCTGGAAAACAGCGAGCCGCTGGCCCGTGGAAAACGCGGATGACACACCGTTTTATTTTGGTGAAAACGGAACGCTGTTCCCCATCTGCGGCCGAGAGGGCCGGACAGGATATACCTATGACCCGCAGGACCCCGGCACCCACATCATCGACATGAGCGAGAACGAAATCGCGGTGCCGGAGGATTACGCCCAAGAGGAGCAGCGTCCGGATTATATATGTTATACCACACCCACGCTGCCCGCGCCGCTTACGGTAACAGGCGACGCGCGCGTGACGCTTTATGTCTCCAGCGATGCGCCGGATACGGATTTTATGGTACGCCTGTGTGATGTGGACGAAGCAGGCCGCAGCGTTAAGCTGGCGGACGGCATTCTCGCCGCGCGTTTCCGAAACGGGTTTTCCGCGCCGGAATATCTGGAGCCTGGTAAGGTAGAAAAACTGGTCATCCGCACCTCTAAAATATCCCATTGTTTTCTGCCCGGACACCGTCTGCGGGTGAGTGTCACTTCGGGCGCCAAGCATTTTGTGTTTCCCAACAGCAATACAAAAGATGCATACAACAGCACCGAAAGCCGTGTCGCGCACAACACCGTCTGGCACGGCGGCGCAGCACCGTCTCATATCCTGCTGCACGTTGAACGGTGAAGCGGCGCCCTGCACACTGCGGGACGGATGCGCAAAACCGCATGCACCGGTGCGGTTTTTAAAGGGAAGGAGGGTCTCCGCCATGGAAACCGAGCCGCTTCAGATTCGTCTCGCTGTACGTGAGCTTGTAGAATTCGTGCTGCGCCGCGGCAGCATCGACAGCCGCTTTTCCGGCTTTGACCGCGCCAACGAGGGAAGCCGTATCCACCGCAAGCTGCAAAAAGCGGCGGGAGATTCCTATAAAGCCGAGGTACCCTTCAAGGCAGAGCGCACGGTAGGCGACGTATGTTATACGCTGGAGGGACGTGCCGACGGAGTTATCACAGAGCCGGACGGACATTTTACCATCGACGAAATCAAAACCACAGGCGCACCGGCCGAGCTGCTGACGGCGGATTTTAACCCCTTACATTGGGCGCAGGCTAAATGCTACGGCGCGTTCCTGTGCCAGAGGGAAAGCCTGCCTGGCGTGGACATCCAAATCACATATTATCAGGTCGACACCGATGAGATCATACGCCACCGCCGCACATTTTCCGCCGAAGCGCTTGAAGATTTTCTCACGGATACACTGCGTTTGTATACGCCTTGGGCGCACATGGAGGCAGCGTGGAGAGCCACACGCAACGCCTCGCTGAAAGCACTGCGCTTCCCCTTTCCCGCCTACCGCCCCGGACAGTACGAGATGGCCGGCGCGGTGTACCGTACCATCGCGGGCGGCGGCAGGTTGTTTTGCGCCGCGCCCACTGGCATCGGAAAAACGGTTTCCACTCTTTTTCCCGCTCTAAAGGCATTGGGTGAGGAAAAGGGCGAGCGCATTTTTTACTTGACGGCAAAAACCATTACAAGGCAGGCCGCCGAGGATGCGCTGGCGCGTCTGCGTGTTCACAGCACATCCTGCGGCACACCGCTGCGTCTTAAAACCATCACGCTGACAGCCAAAGACAAGATCTGCCCGCTGGAGGAACGCGTCTGCACCCCGGAGGCCTGTCCCCGGGCGGACGGCTATTACGACCGCATCAATGCGGCGCTGTACAGTTTTTTGTCCCAAACCGACGAATTCACCCGCGCGGATATCGAGGCATTTGCCCTGCAAAAGCAGCTGTGTCCCTTCGAGCTGGCGCTCGACCTGACCAACTGGTGCGACTGCATCGTCTGTGACTACAACTACCTGTTCGACCCTGTGGTAAGCCTCAAGCGCTTTTTCACCGAGGGCGGAGACTTCATTTTTCTCATCGACGAAGCGCACAATTTGGTGGATCGCGCGAGGGATATGTATTCCGCACAGCTGCTCAAATCCGCGGTTTATGGCGTAAAAAAAGCGCTGGGCAAAGGGCACCGCAAGCTGACGGCCGCTCTGAACAAAGTCAACAGCGAAATGATCGAGCTGCGCCGCCGCTGTGAGGAAGCGGATGAACATCGGCTGGTCATTCCGGAAGGTTTGCCGGAGTTGAACAAGCTGCTCTCCCGTCTGTCCGCCGCCTGTGAGGATTGGCTGGAAGAACACCGTGACGGCGAATTGCACGCCGAAGTGCTCGCGCTCTATTTTGAAGTGCATTTTTATCTGCGCATCGCAGAGCTTTACGACACGAACTACACCACGCTTCTCGCTGCCTTCGGTTCGGAGGTCTGTGTCCGTTTGCTTTGTCTGGACGCCGCGCCGTTTCTGGATGCATCCATGGCGCTTGGCCGCGCCAGCATTCTGTTCAGCGCCACGTTATCACCGGCGGAATACTTTATTCAAACGCTGGGCGGCGGCCCGGCCGCCAAAGCGATACGCCTGCAAAGCCCATTTTCTCAGGAAAGGCTGTGCCTCGCCGCTGCCGGGATCAGCACAAAATATACAGACCGTGAGCGCACACGGGAATCCGTGTGCCGTCTCATCGGCGCGGCCGTGAGCGCCCATGCGGGAAACTATATCGTGTTTCTGCCTTCCTATAAATACATGCAGGATGTGAGCGACGAATTTGCGATGATGTATCCTGATGTCCCATTGACCGTGCAGGAAAACGGCATGGACGAAGATGCACGCGAGGCATTTCTCGCACAGTTTTCAGCCGACAGGCCCGGAACGCTTGTGGGCTTCTGCGTGCTTGGCGGCATTTTTGCCGAGGGCATTGATCTTGCAGGCGACCGTCTTATTGGCAGCATCATCGTCGGCGTGGGCTTGCCGCAGATTGGCGTAGAACAAAATGCCCTGCGGGATTACTACGAAGACACAATGGGTATGGGTTTTGAATACGCCTATCAATATCCCGGCATGAACAAGGTCCTTCAGGCTGCCGGCCGTGTTATCCGTACGGAAACAGACCGCGGGCTCGTGCTGCTCATCGACAGCCGGTACCGAACCGGCAGCTACCGCCGGTTGTTCCCCCCGCACTGGTCTCATCTGCGGCGGATAGAGAGCGCGGAACAGCTCTCCGCACTGCTGGCCGACTTCTGGGCCGATCCGCCTTCCAGGCATGCTTTTCCCAAATAGCATACAAACGCAAAACGCGCCCGGCGTCAACCCGCCCGGGCGCGTTTTTAATCGTGGAATCAACCAAGCCTTCTGCACCTATCCGGCGCGTCACCCCTCTGCGGCGTTTGCCCTGCGCCGCAGGATGGTGCCCTCCGGCAGAGCGGCTGTGCACGGAATGCTGAACCGCATCATCGCATGCGGCGTAGCACAGATTGCTTCTCCGCTTTCATTTTGTATCCATTCCGGCGTAAAGGCAACAACCTTGCCGGATGGCGCAAGCGCTTCCAGCGCCTCTCCAAGCAGGAACTTTCCGCGTTGGGTGCAAAAAGCAGTTCCTTCGCGCCATTCATCTACAACGCCCACAACTTCCCATTCCCGAATATAGCCGCCGTGCTTTGTATTTTGCGTCGCACCTTCTCGGCCGAAATAAAAACCGGTGGAATAATGCCGGTGCGATGTACGGGTCAATTCCTCCAGCACGTCTTCGGGGCACATGTAAGCGTCCGGCGCATCCAGATATGCGTTCACCGCACGGCGGTATGCGCTTGTGGTACTGGCCACGTAATAGAAGGTTTTGGCTCGCCCTTCGATTTTCAGGCTGTCCACGCCCGCCTGTAAAATCAAGTCGATAAACGGCGCGGTACATAAATCGTCCGCGTTGAGAATGTAACTTCCCTCTTCGGTTTCGCCAACCTCAAACGCCCGGCCCGGGCGGTGTTCCTCGGTAAGCTGCCATTTCCAGCGGCAGGGCTGCGTGCATTCTCCCCGGTTCGCATCGCGGCCGGTGAGATAATGCGAAAGCAGGCAGCGCCCGGACACCGACATGCACATGGCGCCGTGGACAAATGCTTCCAGTTCCAGTTCCGGAGGAGTGTTGTCCCGAATGACCGCGATATCATTCAGAGAAAGCTCCCGCGCAAGCACCACACGCTTCGCCCCCAAATCATACGCTGCAGACGCGGCCGCATAATTGGCAATGCCCGCCTGTGTGGAAACGTGAAGCTCCATTTCCGGCGCAATATGCTTCGCCATCGCCAGCACGCCCAGGTCCGCAACGATGAACGCGTCCACGCCGGTTTCCCGTGCGCGCCGCATAAAATCGGGCATGCGGGCGATCTCCTCGTTGGTAGGCACTGTATTCAATGTCAGATAAACCCGGCGCCCTCTGGCATGGGCAAAGCGCACGCCCTCCGCCAGCTGCTCCATCGTGAAATTTTTCGGCGCGCTGCGCATGCCGAATTCCGTAGCGCCCACATATACCGCATCTGCGCCGTACAGCACGGCAAATTTCAGCCGTTCCAGGTCGCCGGCCGGGCTCAAAATTTCGGGCCGTTTCATTCAATCACCTCAAAAATGCAGCCGCACACAGGAGGTGCGGCTGCTTCGCTTATTTTATTGCCTTTTCTTCAAGATCACGGACGGATCCCCTGGCTCTCCAGGTCGGCCGTGATTGCTTCATGCTCGGCATTTGTTTTGGCAAAATGGTAATTGCCCAGTGTGTCCGTCTGGAAATACAGGTAGTCGCAGTTTTCCTCCGGCCACAGCGCCGCTTCAATGGACAGCAGGCCCGGGTTCGACACCGGTCCCGCAGGCAGGCCTGTATGCGTGTAGGTATCGTACGCCTCGCGCAGCTCCGCCGGAATCGCATCCCAGCTGCCATAGCCATAGGGCCCGGCCATGGAGTCATAAATATAGTTGTTGTCGTCGGCCTTTTCTTTGTCCCACGCAACGTTGCTGCCCAGCGTCATGCCGCTGGCAAGGCGGTTGTGGAACACTGCGGAGACCATTTTGCTGTACTCGTTTCCTGCTTCTTCCTGCACGAGGCTGGCCAGCGTAACAACCTCTGTCAGCGTCATATCCAATTCATCCATGCGTGCATACATTTCAGCAGTGATCTTATTGTCGAATTCGCCGTATATCTTGGCAACCATGTTGTACACGGTGTCTCCCACAAAGAATTCATAGGTGTCCGGGAACAGATACCCCTCCGCTTTCATGAACTGGTTGGGCTTTTCCTCGCGCTTGGCCCAGAAGCCGAACTGGGAAAAATCTCCATTGTTGGCCACGTCCAGAAATTCCTGTGCGGAACACAAACCCGCCTGCTCCATAATTTGTGCGTATTGGATCACCGTTTTTCCCTCCGGGAATGTGACCCGAACCGTCTCTCTGTCATCTGTAGCGACCTGCAGTGCGGCGATGATCTCATCATAACTCATATCGGAGGACAGTTCAAACGTACCGTATTGCAGTGTATCCGCCGCACCGTCCTTGCCGCGTACATAAAAACGGAACACCTGCGCCGAGCGAATTATCCCCGCATCCTGCAGCTTCTGGCCGATGGCCAGCGGGCCGGACCCCTTTTCAATGGTGACGCTTTGTGTGACAGCCGCACCGCGTGAGCCGCTCACCTCGCCGGACAGCCAGAACCAACCTGCTGCTGCCGCCAGTGCCGCCAGCATCAAAAACACCAGCATCACGATCAGGCATCCGTGTTTTTTGCGTTTTTTCCGTCTGCGTGCGGGCACTTCATCTTCATCCTCTTCTTCATACTCATAGCCGTCCGCATACTCCGGCTCATATGCGGCATCAGCAGCGGGCGGCTGCTGCACCGGCGCAGCCTGCGGCACGGGCGCTTCCGGCGCCAACGAACGCAGCTTTTGAGCATACAGCCCGCGCAGAGCAGGCGGCAGCGCCGCCACACGTTTGTTCAGCTCTTCGATTTTTGCCGCATTGCGCTGCTTTTGCTCCTCCGTCATGTGCAGCACGCGCGCCGAAAGCTCGGCCAGTTGCCGCACATAAGCCTCTTGTGCGGCCTGCTGGGTTCCTTCTTTGTTTTCTTCCATATTCGTCACCTCTTTGCAATCAGTGCCAAAACGTCCTTATGGATGTCTTCCTTAGCGCGCATCCGCCCACCTTCCGTGCAAGCCACGCGCTTCCATCCGAGTGCCTTTGCACAGTATTGCCCGGCCTGGCGGCTGTGCTGCAGGTATTCCATATTTTTTTCGTGGATGTCCTTTTTTTCTTCGTCTCCATGATACCTCTGGGACATCAGCCGCTGGGAGACCTCCGGGTCCACATCCAGGTATACGACGGTATCCGGTTCCGGTATGGCAATTTTGCGATATTCGAAATCAAACAACCAGGCGAGATAAGCGTCCCACTCCTCGCGCGGCAGCTTGGAACATTGATGCACCGCGTTGGAGGTGGTATAACGGTCCGCTATCACGGTTCCGCCGTCGTGGTAAAAGCACCCCCAAAGTGTCTTATAGCTTGCATACCGGTCCACAGAATAAAAGCTGGACGCCGCATAGGCGTTCACATCATTCACATCCTGCCCAAAAGCCCCGCCCAGATACATTTTCACCAGAGCGCTGGAATCACTCTCATAATTCGGAAAGGTGATCTTCATCGCCTGTTCTCCACGTCCGCACAATGCCTCGTAGAGCAGCCCCGCCTGCGTGGCTTTCCCACTACCGTCCAGCCCTTCCAGCACGATCAAACGTCCGCTCAAACCATTTCGTCTCCTTTGAGAAAAGCATATTTCTTCCGCATCTCTGCGGCACGTCCGCAGCTCATTGAACCCTCCGGGCATGCGCCGGATACACACGGCGGGCCGCTGCGCGCAAACAGTGCAGGGGCCACCTCATTCACCAGGCGCAGCATTTCGTCCGCCAGCTCCCGAATCTCCCACTGGGCGCGCTGGCAGCAGCGGTGCCGGAAGAAATTGTTCAGGCTTCGTGCGTTCATTGTAACGATCATCTTCGTGCTGCAGGCATTGGGCAGCACAAAGCGCGCGTCTTCAATGGCCATTTTTTCCGCCTTGCGCGCGGCCGTTTTTTCATCCGCTCCCTCCTGCATCAGGCGGCGGATGTGCCCGTCTTTCAGCAACTCCGCGATACGGCGGTAGTTTTCCGCCTCCTCCGCCATTGCCGCGTCAAAGGCCTCTCTGGCCTGTTCGTCCCGAGCCACTTCCGGCGGCGTAATATATTCAAACTGGTCCAGCCGTACATACCGCTGACTCTGTACGCTGTACGACGCGATACGGTGGCGCGTGATCTGTGCAAGCAGTGCGCGGCTCACGCCTTCGATTGCAAACGTAAAGGATGCGTGTTCTGTGGGGCTTTCATGCCCCAGGCTGGCGAGCTTTGAAAGAAATTCCCGGCTTTTCTCCGGCGTAAGGCCCTCCAACAGGTCGTCCAGGTGCGCATTGGAATAACACAGCTTTGCCGCAGCCGCGACAACGCGCTCCGGCTCCGGCGTGTGTGCAATCAGCATTACTTTCATGGCTTGTCCCCTCCCGCCGGCGATTTCTCCAACATCCGGATGGGAAGGCCGGAGGAATCGTACAGCACTTTTGCATGGTTTATTTTTATGCAGGTGCGCTCCTCGCAAACGCCCGTTTTCATGTTGATGCGGGAGCGGCATATTCGGTTGTTGCGGTAAACGCTTTCTCCTTCACAGGAAAAATATTCATCCTCCGCATGCACATGGTATTTGTACGGGAGCGCATGTTCCGCGCGAAGCTCGCCGCACAAATAAATCTCATCTGTATGAACCAAGATCTGGAACGTTTGTTCCGTAGGGTTATAAAAACGGTAATCGAGATAGTTGTACAGGATCGAGGTCCCCGTTCCGAATGGGATCGTCCGCCCGAAATCCGGAAAAAGATCATATCCGTCATGATGGTGGTGTTCCGTGATGACGAGCGGCGTATGCAGCACCATCCAATGAAGCAGATTCGTAAACTGGCACATCCCGCCGCCCACGCCGCAGGCTGTTTCTCCTTTGCTGATTGTCAGGCCCGGTAAATATCCCCGGCGCGCAGTACACGGCCCCACCATCCGCCAGAACGAAAATGTTTCTCCCGGACGAATGAGCACTCCGTTTACTCTGGGTGCGGCAAGCGATAGATTAACAGCTTTATTTTCCTGCAGCTTCTGGTCCACCGTCCCAAGTGTGCGCCGTATCAGTGACTTATGGGCATACACTACGACAGGCAGCGGCTCACACCGCCGCTGCCGGGAAAAACGCACACCGGAAAACATATCCTGCACACGCCGCACAAAACGGCACTTTTTCATGGAGAGCCAATACGCCCACGGGCCCATCTCGCAAAAAAGCCTGCGCGTTTTTTCCATTCTTCAAAACCCTTTCAAAGACGGCTTCGGACCGCGCTGCGTTTCCTCTTGCGGAACGGGTGGCCGCAAGCGCCTGTTTTCAGCCGGAGGCCGGAACACAAAAGGAAATTCCGGCGCGCCGCCCGTCTTAAAGACGTTTTTACTCGGAAATATGTTTCAGCGGCGCATAATTCGCCATCGTCTTTTTTACGCCGGCCGTATCAAAACGAATTTCAACGATGGTATCTCCCGCCACGGGCGTTACCTTCAGCACCTCGCCGCGGCCGAAAACTTTATGCTCCACCAGGTCTCCCGGACGATAGGCTCCGCTGCCCTCCGTTCGCGGAACGGAGGCCGCGCTGCCCGCCTGAACCGTGGAAAAACCGCCTCCCACAGAAGCGCGCTGCCGGGCAGGGCGTGAAGCGCCGCTCGCTCCAGAGCCGTGGGAAGCACCGCCGTAACGGGCCGAATATCCCGCCTGTACCGTGGAGCGCATGCTTGCCGCGCCATATTCCGGCTGCAAATATGCATTTTGCTGCTGCATATAACGCTGACGCATGGCCTTCGTCTGCGCGGCAGCCGGGCTTTGCTCCACCTCCACCAGAGAGGCGTCGATCTCCTCCAAAAAACGGGAAGGGCGGTTATGCTTCGTCTGGCCGAACAGCATGCGCGAGTTCGCACAGGAAAGATAAAGCTCTTTTTTCGCACGGGTAATACCCACATAGCAAAGCCTGCGCTCTTCCTCCAGATCTTCATTGGAATACCGGCTCATCTCGCTGGGGAATATTCCTTCTTCCAGACCGACGATGAACACATAATTAAACTCCAGCCCCTTGGCCGCATGCATGGTCATCAGAACGACAACATCTGCGCCTTCATCATAACTGTCGATATCACTGATGAGCGCCACTTCCTCCAGAAAGCCCGGCAGGCTGGCTTCCGGACCGCGCTGATCGGCATAGGTCTTTACACTGGAAACAAGCTGACCGATGTTTTCCATGCGCGTCTGGCCTTCTTCTCCCTCTGCCTCCAGCATACTGCGGTATCCCGTGATCTCCAAGATCTCGCTGACGAACACATCCAGAGGCATCGTATCGTACGCTTCTTTCAGCCTGCGGTAAATGCGCCAAAAGCCGCCAAGCGCCGCGCTTGCCCGCGCCAGCGCCGGATAATCCGGCGCGTGCTCAATAACCTCCAGCATTGAGACGCCAAGCCCCGCCGCAATATCCGCCACGTTCTGCACCGTTGTCGCGCCGATCTTGCGCGCCGGTTCGTTGATGATGCGCCGCAGCCGCAGATCGTCCTGCTCGTTTGCGACGATGCTCATATAAGCAAGCATGTCCTTTATCTCTTTACGGTCGTAGAAACGCTGGCCGCCGACGATTTTATACGGAATACCCGCACGGGCAAAATAGGTTTCGATTGGCCCGGACTGTGCGTTCATACGGTACAGGATCGCATGATCCCGCAGCTTCGCGCCCTTTTTCACGTTCTGGCCGATCACCGCCGCCACATGGGCCGCCTCGTCGAACTCAGAATCCGCTTCATAGCACATCAGTTTCTCGCCGTTTCCGTTCTCCGTCCAAAGCGTTTTTCCTTTGCGCCCCATATTGTTCTTGATCACACAGTTCGCCGCGTTCAGGATATTGGAGGTAGAGCGGTAGTTCTGTTCCAGCCGAATGACCTTTGCGCCGGGGAAGTGCTGTTCAAAATTAAGAATGTTTTCAATCGTTGCACCGCGGAAACGGTAAATGCTCTGGTCATCGTCGCCAACGACACAAACGTTCCGGTGCTCGCCGCCCAGCAGATATACAAGCTGAAACTGTGCCACGCTGGTGTCTTGATACTCATCCACCAGGATATAGCGGAACCGGTTTTGATAATATTCCCGTACATCCTCAAAATCCCGCAGCAGCTTCACTGTGGCATAAATCAAATCGTCAAAATCGAATGCACCTGCCTGCAAAAGACGTTTTTGATAGGCGTCGTATACCTTGGCAACAAGCCCCGCACGCGTATCTGCGGGCGCGCTCATGGCGTCCTGCGGGCTGATCATCTTGTCTTTCAGACGGCCGATGGCGCCGATGGCCGATTTCAGCGGAAGAAACTTGTCGTCGATGTTCATCGACTTATATACTTCTTTCATGGCGCGCTGCTGATCGTCCGTATCATAAATGGTAAAGCTCTGGGGATACCCCAGCCTGCCGGCTTCCCGGCGCAGGATACGCACGCATGCCGAATGGAATGTAGATGCGTTGACATCCTGACCTGCTTCACCCAGCATGGCGGAAAGACGATTTTTCAGTTCCCCCGCCGCCTTGTTTGTAAAGGTGATGGCGAGAACATTATAGGGGCGCACCGTGTGCTCCCGCAGGAAGGGCCGAAGAGCCTCGGAAGGCTCGCCGCCGCTGTGCAGCAGGCGTTCCAGCTCCGCCACCTGTTCCGGCCCGGCGCCTTGCGGCGCATATGTGCTGCTGTGCGCGCTGCCGAAACGAATCAGATTCGCAATACGGTTGACAAGCACCGTCGTTTTGCCGCTGCCCGCCCCCGCCAGGATCAGCAGCGGCCCGTCTGTGGTAAATACCGCGTCCCGCTGTACCGGGTTCAGCTTTCCGAATTGCGCCTCAATATACTTTTTGCGCAGTGCAAGGAATTGTGTTTCAAATTGGGATTCCATTGTTTTCCGCCTTTGGTCGTATTCTGGCGCATTCTATTCATGCGCACTATCGTATTTAGTATAGCATACTTGCACCTGATTGAAAAGAAAAAGCCGCTCCCAAAGGAACGGCTTTTTCCGTAAAAGCGTCATTTCAACATATTGATGAGGATACCGGCGGCCACAGCGCTGCCGATTACGCCCGCAACATTCGGCCCCATGGCGTGCATAAGCAGGAAATTCTGGGGGTTTTCCTGCTGGCCGACCTTCTGAGAAACGCGTGCGGCCATCGGAACAGCGGAAACACCGGCAGAACCGATCAGCGGATTCACCTTGCCGTGCGTCGCCCAGCACATGATTTTGCCGAACAGAACACCGCCCGCAGTGCCGAAGCAGAACGCGATCAGGCCCAGCGCCACGATGAACAGCGTGTTCTTGTTGAGGAAGGTCTCTGCATTTGTGGTACAGCCGACAGACACACCGAGGAAAATCGTAATGATGTTCATCAGCTCGTTGCCCGCCGTCTTGTTGATGCGGTCCACAACACCGGACTCTTTCATCAGATTGCCCAGCATCAGCATGCCGACAAGAGGCACGGCTGTGGGAAGGATCAAACAAATGATGATGGTGCAGATAATGGGGAACATGATCTTTTCCAGTTTGGAAACCGGACGAAGCTGTTCCATTACGATCATACGTTCTTTCTTTGTGGTAAGTGCGCGCATGATAGGCGGCTGGATGATGGGCACCAGCGCCATATAGCTGTACGCGGCCACAGCGATAGCGCCAAGCAGTTCAGGCGCCAGCTTGCTGGCAACGAAAATGGCTGTCGGGCCGTCCGCACCGCCGATGATGCCGATGGCGCCGGCCTGCGGGCCGGTAAAACCAAGCAGCTTCGCTCCGATGTAAGTAGTGAAAATGCCAAGCTGTGCGGCAGCGCCCAGCAACAGGCTCTTCGGGTTGGAGATCAAAGGGCCGAAATCCGTCATCGTACCGATACCAAGGAAGATCAGCGGCGGATAAATGCCCAGCTTGACGCCAAGATACAGCATATCAGCCAACCCGCCATGGTGCAGGATCTCGCTGAACATCGGATACAGCGAAGGGTCCGCGCCTTCCGGCGGGATGAAATACTGCATGTGGATAATCTCGCCAAACGGAAGGTTCGCCAGCAGCATGCCGAAAGCGATCGGCAAAAGCAAAAGCGGCTCGAACTGCTTGCCTATGGCAAGATAAATCAGCCCGCAGGCGACGATAATCATAATCAGATAGCCCGGATTCTCCATGATGCCGACAAAGCCGGATTCATTGGCAATACCGGTGACTGCGTTTAAAAAGCCCTGCATGTCTGTTCATCCCCTCCTGTCAAAACGGCTCGGTGTAAGCCACAACACCGGCCTGCCCCCAGGCGGAGCGCCCGGACACTCTTGTGCGCTTAACACTGCGCAGCGTATAATGTTCGCCGCCGTCCATGCAGGCGATAGCGGCGGCAATGGCCGCGACGACCTCGCCCGGGATGCCGGCTTCCACAACCGGAGCCTTCGGAGCAGCCGCTTTCACCGGAGCGGGAGCCGCTTCTTTCTTCGGAGCAGGCGCGCCTTTTTTCCTGCGGTCTACAGATGTAAAAATAATGCCCTCGAGCGTAATGAGCAGGTAGAGCAGCACCAGAACGCCGAATACGAGGATGAGGCCCGTTGCCACAACCACGCCGACGGACGGTTCGGGGTTCCCGGATGCAGTATTTGCCGCAACCGTAAGGAACTGTGAAATGCCCATGAAATAACCTCCCTGTTTTTTTACGATATCTTTTTATATTATAGATGAAATCCGTCCCGGTTGCAACCGTTAAATGAAAAAGTTGTTAAAAAAATCTCAAATATTTTCAGTTTTTCCTTCGACGGCTTACACACAAAAATGCCCGTCTGACGATTGTTCTTCAGACGGGCATAGAGCAGCATACTTACCTTATCTTATATCTTAAAAGGAGCCTTCTTTTTGTTCAAATTGTTCGCACGCCTCGCACACCTTTTGCTGAGGCGCGGGCTTCGGCTCATACCAGCCCCGCTTTTGCATCTCGCTGAACACTTCAAACTGCATGTCATGTTCCTCGGAAAGAATCTCCATCAGCTTATCCTTGCGTTCCTTTGTGGCGCATTCACCGGCATAATGATTATAATTCCCCGTGATGAATTTTTGGGAATTGAGCGCATCCGTCATTTTCGCCTGATCGTCAAAGCAATTCATTATTTGTCCCCTCCTTATTTCAGTTCGCTGAGAATCGCATCATAATGCTGCGTATGGCGCTGGGCCATATCCTCGCACATTTCTTTGAGCGCCGGGTCCTCACAGGTCTGTGCATAGCATTTGTATTTTTTAATGATATTTTCCTCGTGAGTGAGCAGTTCGGAAAAACCGGCCAGCTCTACGGCAGTGATTTCTTCCATGGGGTTTGCCTCCTTTTCTGTAATGGTATTAGTTTTTCTCCAAGGCTCGCAAATATACAAAAAGCCCTGCGGCAAAACGCCGCAGGGCAAAGGAAATTTTATGAAAACAGGAGCCGGGCAATCAATACATGCCGCCCATACCGCCGCCCGCCATGGCGGCGTTGGCCGCAGCTGAGGCCGCGGGATCTTCCGGCTCATCCGCGACAAGGCTCTCGGTGGTAAGGACCATGGACGCCACGCTGGCCGCGTTCTCCAACGCAGAACGGGTGACCTTGGTCGGGTCAACGATACCGGCCTTGATCATGTCGCCGTATACTTCTTTCTGGGCGTCAAAGCCATAGTTGGCATCGCTGCCGGACATAATTTTGTCGATAATGACACTGCCCTCCAGGCCGGCATTGGCCGCGATCTGGCGCAGCGGAGCCTCCAGTGCTTTGCGCACGATGCGCGCACCCGTGCGCTCATCGCCTTCGAGAGCGTCGATCACAGCGTCAACAGCAGCAGTCGTGTGCAGCGGAGCCGTGCCGCCGCCCGCGACGATGCCCTCTTCCACGGCAGCCTTGGCCGCATTCAGGGCATCCTCAATGCGCAGCTTCTTCTCTTTCATCTCGACCTCAGTGGCAGCGCCGACTTTGATGACGGCAACACCGCCGGACAGCTTGGCAAGACGCTCCTGCAGCTTCTCCTTGTCGAAGTCGCTGGTCGTCTCCGCCATCTGCGCACGGATCTGCGCAACACGGTTGCTGACAGCTTCCTTGTCGCCCATACCGTCTACGATGGTGGTATATTCCTTCGTTACCTTCACCTGGCGGGCACGGCCCAGCATATCGACGGTGGCGTCTTTCAGCTCATAACCCAGCTCTTCGCTGACAACCGTGCCGCCCGTCAGAATGGCGATGTCCTGCAGCATTTCCTTGCGGCGGTCGCCAAAGCCGGGAGCTTTGACCGCGACAACCGTGAAGGTCCCGCGCAGGCGGTTCACAATCAGCGTGGACAGAGCCTCGCCCTCCACATCTTCGGCAATGATGACGAGCTTCTTGCCGGACTGTACGATCTGCTCCAGCAGGGGCAGAATATCCTGAATCACACTGATCTTCTTATCCGTGATGAGCAGATATGCATCATCCAGAACAGCCTCCATGCGCTCGGTGTCTGTGACCATATACGGAGTGATATAGCCGCGGTCGAACTGCATGCCCTTTACGACTTCGGAATAGGTCTCAGCCGTCTTGCTCTCTTCAATGGTGATCACGCCGTCAGCGCTTACCTTTTCCATCGCCTCAGCGATCAGGCTGCCGATGACTTCATCGCCCGCAGAAACCGTGGCAACACGCGCCACGTCGGCGGAGCCCTCCATTTTCTTGCTGTTCGCCTTCAAAGCCTCGACAGAAGCCTTCACGGCCTTCTGCATGCCGCGCTTCAGATCCATGGGGTTTGCACCCGCGGCAACGTTCTTCATGCCCTCGGTAACAAGCGCCTGTGCCAAAACCGTTGCGGTGGTGGTACCGTCGCCGGCAGCATCGTTCGTTTTGGTGGCAACTTCGCGTACGAGCTGAGCGCCCATGTTCTCGAACTGGTCTTTCAGCTCGATCTCTTTGGCGATGGTAACGCCGTCATTGGTGATGACCGGAGCGCCAAACTTTTTTGCCCAAAACTACGTTGCGTCCCTTGGGGCCAAGTGTGATCTTGACCGTATCGGCAAGCTTATCAATGCCGGCGCAGAGGGCTTTGCGCGCCTCTTCGCCCATGAGTAACTGTTTTGCCATAAATAACGACTCCTTTTATTTTAAAATAGAATGAAAACAACTTTGCTGAGAGCTTACTCTACAACGGCAAGAATGTCCGACTGGCGCACGATGGTGCACTCGTCGCCGTCCACCTTCACTTCGGTACCCGCGTATTTGGCGATCAATACCCTGTCGCCCACCTTGACGGTCATCTCAACTTGGTTGCCGTCCACAAGGCCGCCCGGGCCCACAGCGACAACTTCGCACACCTGGGGCTTTTCCTTGGCGGAGCCCGTAAGGATGATGCCGCTCTTGGTAGTTTCCTCTGCTTCTACGTTTTTAATGACAACTCTGTCAGCGAGAGGTCTGATTTTCATAAAACTTTCCTCCTAAATTAAATTTTCCTTGTTTAGCACTCTATATCTTTGAGTGCTAAACATATTGTAACCACATTTACAGGAAAAATCAAGGGGGTAAAATAAAAATTTTTTGTGAACTCGCACGAAAACAAAACAATACCGGGCGGCCTGCGAAGGAGCCACCCGGTATTTGTCATATTTGTCTGCCTTCAAGTCATGTCACGCCGTTACGGCGGGAGCTCTGTCCTCAAACTGCGCATACAGCGGAGCCGGCAGCACAAACCGCGCTGCCAGAGGCAGCACTTGTGCGGAAAGGCTGTCCGCCGGAGTGCACTCCCCGTCGATATTTGTGATGACAGCCTTCCCATCCATCGGCTCGATCAACACCTTTTGCGCTCTGCGGTATTCCAGCACATCCGAAAGCTCCGGAACGACACGACCATTTTGATAGTGGAGCCCGTTTTTATATTTGGACAGTACTCCCGCAATGCGCATCCGGCTCATTTTCTTTACCATGATCACATCCAGCACTCCGTCCTGCAGGTCCGCCATGGGCGCAGCGCGGAACCCACCCCCGTATGCGACGCCGTTGCATACCGTGGCGATGAGGTAATCCCCCTCCAGCACATCGTCGTCCACCGTAATGCGCAGCCTGTGTCCCATGGGCTGCAAAAGACGTTCTACAATGGAAATATTATATGCCATCTGGCCGCCGCACAGCGGCAGGCGGCGATATTTGGGAATGCTGTATGCAACTTCAGAATCCAGCCCAACCGAACAGATTGCCGCAGAGACCCCGCCGTTTGCCGCGACCAAGTCAACAGGCACCGCCGTGCCTGCGATATTATCCGCAAGGGAAAGGAAATCCTCCGCCGCGCCGAAATTTCGCACAAAATCATTGCCGGAGCCGCACGGAACACTTGCCACCTCTGCGTTTTTATAGGGATACGCCCCCGTAAATACCTCGTTCAAAGTACCGTCCCCGCCGCAGGCGTAAAGGCGCACCGGTTCCCCGTCATCACCGTACTGCCGGGCGATTTCAGCCGCGTGGCCGGCGTGCTGTGTCAGCTCCACAGCATAATCCACACCCGCACCGGCCGCCGCGTCGATCAGCCGCGGCACAAGATAAAGGCTGGCGTCCGCTTTCCCGGATACCGGATTCACAATAAAAACATGCTTCATCAGGGTATTCCCCTTTCCTCACATTTCATTATCATCATACCGCATTTATACCAAACATACAATTGCCATTCCGTGCAAAAAAGCGGCAGGTAATAAAGCAAAGTGCCATGGGGTATACTGAGGGAAAGCGGCGTCTGCCGCAGGCCCGCCGTGCGGAAACATGAATGCAAAGGAAGAAGCTCCATGAACGTTATCCCTCATATTCTTTTTACAAGCCTGTTCTCCATCATCGTACTGTTCCTGCTCGCTAAGCTTATGGGCAACCGCCAGGTCAGCCAAATGAGCATGTTTGATTACGTAAACGGTATCACCATAGGCTCCATCGCGGCGGAGTTCGCCACGAGCCTGGAGGACGACTACTGGATGCCGCTGACTGCCATGGTCGTATATGGCGTCACCGCCGCTCTGATCTCCTATATTACCTGCAAATCTATGGCGGCGCGCAAATTCATCAACGGCAAGCCCGTTGTCCTGTATGAAAACGGAAAGCTTTACGAAAAAAACCTGGCTGCGGCCAAGCTGGACATCAATGAGTTCCTAACACAGTGCAGGACAGCGGGTTATTTCGACCTTGCCGATCTGCAAACCGCTATTCTGGAGACCAACGGCCAGGTGAGCTTTTTGCCGCTGGCCGCCCAGCGTCCCGTTACGCCGGAGGATCTCCAAATGACTCCCGATCCGGAACGTCCCTGCGTAAACGTCATCCTGGACGGAACCGTTATTCCGAAAAATCTGAAATACACCGGCAACGACGACGTATGGCTGAAAAAGCAGCTTGAGGCGCAGCATGTGACAAGGATCGGTGACGTTTTTCTCGCTACCGTAAACGCGCAAAACGAGCTGGCTGTCTATCCCCGTACCGGGGAGCGCGTGGCGCACGAGATGTTTGAGTAAACAATATGCCCCGTCCATCCGCGTCATTCCTTTTTACCGCTTGCACTGTTGTTTTCCCCATCATATAGCCTGCCTCAGCAATTGGGATATCCCTTTGTTGCGAAAGAGAAGAAAAACAGGCGGCAGAATTTTCTGCCGCCTGTTCTGTTGAAATCTTATTTGAAGTAACGGGCCAGCAGACCGGCAAACGCTTTGCCATGGCGGGCCTCATCACGGGCCATCTCATGCACGGTGTCATGGATGGCGTCCAGCCCCAGCTCCTTGGCCTTTTTTGCAAGGTCCATCTTACCGGCAGTCGCGCCGTTCTCGGCCTCTACACGCATTTCCAGATTCTTTTTCGTGCTGTCCGTCAGGACCTCACCCAGCAGCTCGGCAAACTTCGCAGCATGCTCAGCTTCTTCGTAAGCTGCTTTTTCCCAATACAGACCAATCTCCGGATAACCTTCACGATGTGCCACGCGCGCCATAGCCAGATACATGCCCACCTCGCTGCACTCGCCGTTGAAGTTCATACGCAGACCCTCGATGATTTCAGGATCGACGCCCTTGGCAACACCCACAACGTGCTCGGCAGCCCAAGTCATTTCACCTTTCTGCTCAACAAACTTGGAAGCCGGCGCCTTACAGACCGGGCAGAACTCCGGAGCAGCCTCACCCTCGTACACATAACCACAAACAGTGCAAACAAACTTAGACATAACTTGTTTCCTCCAGCATTATTATATTTTTGTTGTTTCATTGAAAGGCATTGCTGCCGTGTCTATAATATATCATGCTTCCCAATTGGTGTCAAGTATTTATTGATAAAAAATATCAATTATTTTTGAAACCTTTGGAAACCAAGCTTTTCCAGCGCCGGCAAAAGCGCCTTCAGCCCCACCGACGTCAGCGCCCCCATCCCAAGGCCCGAAAGCAGCAGGACAGGCGCATAATACAATGTATAAACAGATTGGGTCATCAGCAGATTGATGACCAGCAGCTGCCCAAAATTATGTGTGATCGCGCCGCACACGGAGAGTATGAATACCGAAGGCCTGCTCCTGAAAAGGCACAGAACAGCCATTACGCCAAGCGACAACAAACCGCCGCCGAGGCTCAGCGCGCCGGCCATCGCACCGCGGGTGAGCAATACAAAAAAGCTTTTGAGCAGAACAAGCGTGAACGCGCTGCCGCGCCCCAGAAAGAACAGCGCATACATCACAACCACATTTGCAAGACCCAGCTTCACGCCAGGCGGCAGCCCCAACAGCGGCGTGAGCGTCCCCTCCAAAAAAGAAAGCACCACGGACAGAGCAAACAGAAGCCCCATCAACGCCACGCGGCGCGTCTTTTCATTGCGCAGAACACTCACCTTCCTTTTCCGGCGATATGCACGAACCGCTTTTACAAAAAGACAACATGGTAAGCCCCCTCTGCTTCTGCTGCCAATTCAAATGAAGCCTGAAGTGCTTTGGAAACATACAGTGTGTTGTCCTCATCCAGAAGCAGGCCTTCACCGCCTGTCTCAAAATATTCCAGCGCCTTTTCTCTGCCCTGAACAAAAAGGGCCGTGGACCAGAAATCCGCCTCCGCACCATTTTCACAGAGAATGCCTATGGAAACGATATCGCTTTGCGCCGGTCGCCCTGTCGCGGGGTCCAGAATATGATGATACCGCACACCATCCTGCTCAAAATAACGTTCGTATCCTCCGGAGGTGCAGAAAACCGCATCCCTGATTTCAAATGACGCCAGCGAGACCGATTCCTCCTCTTTCGGATCACGAAAGCCCAGCCGCCACGCTTCACCGTCCGGCTTTACGCCCCGTGCGTAAATGCTGCTCCCGCCAAGCCAGCACAGCGCCGCACGGATGCCATATTCGTCATAAACCTCTTTCGCAACGTCACAGGCTGCTCCTTTGGCGATACCGCCCAGATCTACCGCCTGGCCGGGACGCTGCAGACGCGCCGTTCCGGATTCAAGAAGCAGGCCGCTGTCATCCACCAACGGCAGCAGCGCGTCGATTTCATCCTGCTGCAGTACCCGCGGCGCATCCGTGGTAATGCCCCATGCCAGTGCAAGCGGCGCGATTGTAAGTTCAAACGCTCCGCCCGCCTGTGCACTGAGTGTTTTCGCCTGCGAGAGCAATGCGTATGTCTGCGCCTCGACCGCCACAGCCTCTCCGCTTCCGGCGGCCGCGTTCAAACGTGCAATATCACTCCCCTCTTTATATACAGAAAGCCGGTTCTCCATCTCACGAAATGCCTGTTCCGCCGCCGCGATGGCTTTTTCTCCGTTTGGACCGTAGACCTTCTGGTCCGCCACAGCATCCATGACAAATGTCGCCGAAGTGTGGCGGACGTTTTGCCGGGACAAATTATAATATAGAAGCCCACCCGCGCACACCACTGCGGCAGCACACGCTCCGGCGATCATTTTTATTGCTTTTTTCATACGAATCTCCTTTGGCTGATAGTACGATTGTAGGCAAGTTTGCCCGTTCTGTCAAGCGTCCGCCGCATGCCGGTTTTGCTGTGTATAAAATGTAAAGATTCTGCGCACACTCCCAGAAAGGCCTTGCAAATATTACCAGATTCGTGTAAGATGGTAACAACAATTTTTCTCAGGAAAGGAACCGATTATGAAACGTTTTTTTGCTGGTTTATTGGCAGTTTGCCTTGTGGGCGCCGCGTTTGCCGGCTGCAGCGGCAGCAGTGCAAATTATAATGTGAACGATGTTGCTTCCGCAGTTGAAACGGTGGCTAAGATCGAAAATCCGCTGGACATTACCGAGGATGACCTCACCTATGAGTTCGGCGTAGATATGGACAAGGTCGAGGAGTTTTCCGGCCAAAAAACGGGCGTGGCGAATACGGCGGGTACGGTGCTTGTCGTGAAGGCTTCTGCGGGCAGCGTGGACGACATCAAGGCTGCGCTGGAAAATTACAAAAACGGTCTTGTTTCCGTGAGCGAGAATTATCAAAATGATTTTCCCGAAGCATACCAGCAGGTCTCTGACGGCCGCGTCGTTGCAAAAGGCGATTACGCTGTATTGGCCATCGCGGCTGCGGGCGTCGATTACACCGAGGTCGATGCCGCGATCGACGAGGCTTTGAAATAAGCATTTACAGGCCCCGCAAAGCCGGTACCTCCGGGGTACCGGCTTTGCTTTTTGCCGCGGGAATGTCCGGCGGCGCAATGTTTCCAAACAAGGAGTGAAAGCATGGTCTTCAGCACCGTACTGTTCCTGTTCCGTTTTCTGCCCATCACACTTGCACTTTATTATCTTGCGCCCGCAAGGCTGAAAAACACCGTTCTGTTTTTGTGCAGCCTCGTGTTCTATTCTTGGGGCGAAGTACGCCTGTTTCCGGTAATGGCAGCCGCCATTCTAATCAACTATACTGCAGGCCTTGGCATTGAACGCTTCAAAGACAGCGCCGCTGCGCGACGCGGCTTTTTATTGTTCAGTATCATCGGCAGCCTTGGCATGCTGTTCTTTTTCAAATACACCGACTTTTTCATCAACAACATCAACGCCGTAATAGGAACGTCCATTCCCCTCCTGCGCCTGACTCTGCCGCTCGGCATCAGCTTTTATACATTCCAGACGATGAGCTATTCCATTGATGTATACCGCGGCGATGTGAAAGCCGAGCATAATCTGATCAACTTCGGCGCTTATGTGGTCATGTTCCCGCAGCTCATTGCCGGGCCAATCGTGAAATACAGCGATGTAGCGGAACGGCTCCACATTTTAAAGGGCCGTGTCACGATGGATCGCATCGACGAGGGCATCTCACTGTTCATCTTCGGGCTTGCCAAAAAAGTGTTGCTTGCCGACGGTATCAGCGCGCTTTGGTACGACGTGATCGGCCATGATGTAAACGGCGTATGGGAAGCAGGTGTTGGATTGTCCAACGCGTCTACACCTCTGGTGTGGCTTGGCATCATTTCCTATGCCCTGCAGATCTACTTCGATTTTTCCGGCTATTCTATGATGGGCATCGGCATGGGCAAAATGCTGGGCTTTGATTTCCCGGACAACTTCAATCTGCCTTACATTTCGCGCAGTATCACTGAATTTTGGCGGCGCTGGCACATCACACTGTCCAGCTGGTTCAAGGAATATGTATATATCCCCCTTGGCGGCAACCGCAAGGGTCTGACTCGCCAGCTGTTCAACATTTTTGTAGTATGGTTCCTTACCGGCTTCTGGCACGGAGCAAACTGGAACTTCATCTTCTGGGGCCTCTATTACTGTGTGCTGCTGATGATTGAAAAAATCTGGCTGCTGCCGCACCTGAAAAAGGGCAAGGTCTGGCCGCACATTTACACGATGCTGCTTGTCATTGTGGGCTGGGCGCTGTTCGTCGGCAGCGACAAAGGCGTTTCGCTCGGGCTGCTGCTTCAAAAGCTGTTCGTGCCCTCGGGCGGCGTTTCACCGCTGTACTTCCTGCGCAACTACGGCGCTCTGCTCATTGTCGGCATTTTGTGCGCTACGCCTCTTCCGCAGAAGCTGTATGAAAAATTCAAAACGAACACGCTGATGCGCGGGCTGGTTCTTGCGCTGATTTTTGTTGTGACCATCGCCTATATGGTGGACGCCACGAACAGTCCGTTCTTATATTTCCGCTTCTGACAAGCGGTCACTGAAAAAAGAGGAAGCGCCGCAGCCAATAACCATATGGAAACGGCGTTGGCCGGTTTTGCACAGCAAAACCGAGATGAAATCGAGGAGGCGCCGCGACCAATACCCTATGGGAGCGGCGTTGGCCGGTTTTGCACAGCAAAACCGAGATGAAATCGAGGAGGCCCCGGAATGATTCGCAATTTATGGCAGGAGCTGAAAAAGTTCCCCATCGTTCTGCTTTTTCTCGCCTTTTTGTTCTGCTTTTCCATCCTGGACGCACTCTGGCCCAAGCGGGAATTTTCCGAGTTGGAGAACCGGAAGCTGATGCAGCCGCCCAAGCTCACTCTTGCGGGGGTTCTTTCCAAAGACGATCCCTGGATGGCCAAATATACTGAATACACCAAAGACCAGTTCATTTTCCGTGACGGATGGATCGACCTGAAAAGCCGCGCGGAGGCAATGCTTCTCAAAACGGAAAACAACGGCATCTGGTTCGGCAAAGACAATTATCTCTTCCCGAAATTTCTTGCCGTCGGTGAGCGCTTTGAAAAAAAAATCTCGACGCTGTTGAGCGCATGGCGCAGCGCCATCCCGGCAAGGTGAGCGTTATGATCGCGCCCTCATCCAGCCTTGTGCTTTCTGAAAAGCTGCCCTGGCAGGCACCTGTTGCGGATGAGGATATCTATCACGACAGCATCGTCGAACGGCTGTCCGGCCAGGCGGCGGTGTATGACCTGCGAAAAACACTGCGCGCCCATGGTGATGAATACATTTTCTACCGTACCGATCATCACTGGACAAGTGAAGGCGCTTACCTTGCATATGAACAGTTTGCAGGCAGCAAAGGCCTTCCGCTGTTTGACCGCTCGGACGCGGATGAAAAAAAGGTCGAAAACTTTTACGGAACAAGCTATTCCAAAGCCCGCAACTACGACGTGGTGCCTGATACCATCACGTATTACGATCTGCCCAACCAACTGACTGTCTACACGGCCAACGCAGACGGCAGCGAAAGCGGCGAAACCGGCCCGCTGTACAACACCGCCGATTTTGAAACACGGGACAAATATAAGGCATTCCTGCGCGGCAACAACGGTTATTCTGTTCTGGAGGGCAACGGCACAGGCAGTATCCTCATCATCAAAGACAGTTATGCCAATGCTTTCATTCCCTATCTCGTCGAGGATTACGCCTCTATCGGGATTGTGGACTTCCGCTATCTCAATGAAAAAGTGGACAGTCTGATCGAACGCGGCGGCTACGATGAGATCCTTGTGCTGTTCAGCTTCCAAGGCTTTATGGACGACATGACGCTGGCGGCGAAAATTGCCACGCCCTGAGGAAATAGCGCCTAACCAAAAACGCCCTGCGCGGTTTTATCCGTGCAGGGCGTTTTTTACTGTTCTTAATTCTGAAAATCACAGTTTTTCAATGGCCGAAAGCAGCATTTCGCGCAGAACGCCGGGATTCCCCTGCCCTCTGCTGGCCTTCATACACTGGCCCACAAGGAAGCCCGCAACATTGGTCTTGCCGCCCTTATAATCCGCCACAGCCTTGGGGTTGTTCGCCAGAACATCGTCTACGATCTTACCCAGCGCTCCCGAATCGCTGATTTGAGCAAGCCCCTTTTCTTCCACGACCTTGGCCGGAGGAACATCCGTCTCAATAATCACGTCAAGCACTGTTTTTGCAGCTGTGTTGGAGATGGTGCCTTTTTCGATCAGAGCGATCATCTCCGTCAGATTTTCTTTTGTCAGGGCTGTATCTGTGATCTCAATGCGGCGCTCGTTCAAAATCTTTGCAATATCTCCGATCATCCAGTTGCAAATGAGCTTCTTATCACAATTGCCAAGCGCCACACAGGCATCAAAAAACTCCGAACGTGCACGGTTGGAGGCCAAAAGTTCCGCATCCACCGGCAGCAGACCATACTCTTTCACATAGCGCAGCGCCTTAGCCACTGGCAGTTCAGGGATGGAATCCTTCAATTCCTGAACGTGCGCTTCACTCACTTCAAACGTGAGCAGATCGGGGTCTGGGAAATAGCGGTAGTCCTGCGCATCCTCTTTCGAGCGCATCACATAGCTTTTGCCCTTGGCATCATCCCAGCGGCGGGTCTCCTGTTCGATAACGCCACCCTTGCTGATGACCTCGATCTGCCGCTGCGCCTCATACTGGATGGCGCGGTACACCGCGCCGAAGCTGTTGACATTTTTCATCTCGGTTCGAGTGCCGAATTCCTTCTGTCCGCGGGGACGCACAGAGACGTTCACGTCTGCGCGCACACTGCCCTCCTGCATCTTGGCGTCTGAGATGCCGAGATAAGTAGGATGTTTGTAATGGCTTCCATGTACGCCTTTGCTTCCTCCGCACTTCGCAGGTCCGGCTCGGGAAACCATCTCAATGAGCGGCACGCCGCAGCGGTTGTAATCCGCCAACGTTCCGTCAAAGGAATCATCGTGAATGAGCTTGCCCGCATCCTCTTCGATGTGGATGCGCGTGATACCGATGCGCCGTACGTCGCCATTCACAAGGATGTCCAAATAACCGTTTTCGCACAACGGAACGTCAAACTGGCTGATCTGATATGCCTTGGGAAGGTCCGGATAAAAATAGTTCTTGCGGTCATTTTTACTCACACGGTTGATAGAGCAGTTCAGCGCATGGCCCATTTTTATGGCGTAATCCACCACCTGCTTGTTCAGCACCGGCAGCGTGCCGGGCATCCCCATGCACACCGGACAGCACAATGTGTTCACCTCCGCGCCGAAAGCATTTTTGCAGCCGCAGAAAATCTTGGTCTCGGTGCACAGCTCGGCATGCACCTCAAGGCCGATCACTACTTCATAATCCCTGTTTATCATCTCGTCACAGCTCCTTTACCGCAAAGCCGCCCCTGGCAGTCTCGTAAGTTTTCGCAACGCCCAGCAATTTTGCCTCGCTGAACTTCGGCCCGATGAGCTGCAGGCCGATGGGCAGGCTGCCCGCGCCGAACCCGCAGGGTACGCTGATGCCCGGCAGGCCCGCGATATTCACGGTAACAGTGCAGATATCCGAGGCATACATCTCCAGCGGGTCGCTCGTCTTTTCACCCAGGCGGAACGCCGTGGTAGGCGTAGTAGGCGTGGCAATGACGTCGCATTTCCGGAATGCATCTTCAAACTCCTGCGCGATCATCCGCTGCAGCATCTTCGCGCGTTTGTAGTACGCGTCATAATAACCGCTGGAAAGCACATAGGTGCCCAGCATGATGCGGCGTTTTACCTCCGCGCCAAACCCTTCGCTGCGCGTAGAAAGATAAAGATCGTTCAAATTGCCCTCGCGATTGCCTGAATAGCCGTATTTTACGCCGTCATAACGCGCCAGGTTCGAAGACGCTTCAGCGGAGGAAATGATATAATAGGCCGAAAGAGCATAATCCGTGGAAGGCAAAGAGATTTCGACGATTTCAGCGCCCAGCGCTTTCAGGTCATCCACTGCCTTCAATACAGCGGCCTTATTCTCCGCGCTGACGCCCTTTCCGAAGTACTCCTTCGGCACACCGATGCGCAAGCCCTTAACGCCCGTCGTCATGCCCGGGAAAGCATATTCCTTGCTGGTCGCGTCATGAGCCGCGTCTCTGCCGCAGATGGCGCTGAACAGCAGCGCCACATCGTCCACTGTACGGCCGAACGGCCCGATCTGGTCCAGCGATGAAGCAAACGCTACGAGGCCGAAGCGCGATACCGCGCCGTATGTAGGCTTGAGGCCCACGATACCGCACAAACCGGCTGGGCAGCGGATGGAACCGCCGGTATCGGAGCCGAGGGAAAGCGGCACCTCGCACGCAGCCACACTGGCCGCGCTTCCGCCGGATGAGCCGCCCGGCACACGAGTGGTATCCCAAGGGTTTTTCGTGGGCTTGAAATAAGAATTTTCGCACGAACCGCCCATGGCAAATTCGTCCATGTTCAGCTTGCCGGGGATTACCGCGTCTGCGGCCGCCAGCTTCTCCACTACCGTCGCATTATACGGCGGCACAAAATTCTCCAGCATCCGGGAGGCACAGGTCGTTTTCAGGCCCTTGGTACAGATATTGTCCTTTATCCCCACAGGAATGCCGGCCAGCACGCCCAGCGTCTCCCCTCTGGCGATTTTTTCATCCACTTCCTTTGCCTTCGCACGCGCGGTATCCGCCGTTACGGACAAAAACGCGTCAACCTTCGGCTCTACCGCGTCTATGCGCGCGAGCGTGTCGTCCAGGATCTCGCACGCGGTCACTTCTTTGCTGCGCAGCAGGGCGGAAAGCTCCGCCGCTGATTTTTTATACAGTTCCATTGTATGCCCTCCTCACTCTACGGTCTTCGGCACGACGATGCAGCCCGCAACGGCCTGGGGCACGTTTTGCAGCATTTCATCCCGCGGATACGAGGGCACAACGGCATCCTCGCGCAGCTCCATGACATTGCCCGGCTCCAGCAGCGTGGCCGCACTGGGGATCTCCGGCAGATTCTCCACCATCGCAACGATACCGGAAAGCTCTTTTTCAAACGCTTCCACCTGTTCCTCCGGGATCTTCAGCATCGCAAGCTTCGCGATGTGCCGTACATCGATTTCCATATTCCATTCCTCACTTTTATCAGAATTGTTCGGGCGCCCCGCACAGCGCGGCGCTTAAGGTGTCAGCTTTCAATCGTATCGCGCTGCGCTTGGAGCATCGCAAGAAATTCTTCCTCGCTGATAACAGGGACGCCCAGCGACTGCGCTTTTGTCAGCTTGGAGCCCGCCGCCTCGCCCGCGAGCACATAGCTTGTTTTCTTAGAGACGGACGACGACGCCTTGCCGCCGTTCTGTGTGATGAGCGCTTCCGCCTGCGTGCGGGAAAGCGTGGGCAGCGTGCCGGTAACCACCAGCGTTTTGCCCGCCAGACGGTCTGTCTTTTTCGGCCCGTTGTAGCGCATATTGACGCCAGCCTCCCGCAGACGGCGCACCAGATCCTGCGTACCATCTTTGGCAAAAAAGTCCAGCACGCTCTCGGTCATCACCCCTCCGAAGCCGTCGATCGCGTTGATTTCTTCCTCCGCCGCGGCCTGCACCGCCTCCATCGTAACGAAATGCTCCGCCAGCAGTGCGGCGCCCTTACTGCCGATATTGCGGATGCCCAGAGCAAACAGAAGCTTGTCCAGCCCATTCCGCCGCGAAGCGGCGATAGCCGCCAGAAGATTTGAAACGGATTTTTCCTTGAACTTATCCAGTGTGATAAGCTGTTCCGCTGTAAGGTCGTAAATATCTGCGGCGGTATGCACAAGACCGCGTTCCACAAGCTGCCTGGCTACTGCCGGGCCGAAGCCGTCGATGTCCATTGCAGCCCGGGAGGCAAAATGGATGATGTTGCGCAGCGTCTGGGCCGGACATTCGGGGTTTGTACAGCGCAGGGCCGCCTCATCTTCCATGTGCGACACCGGCGCACCGCACGAGGGGGCACGCCTGCGGCATCTCGAACATCTGCGCATCCGGAGCATGCTGTACTACAGCCACCACTTCCGGAATGATATCCCCCGCCTTGCGCACGCGGATCACATCCCCGATGCCGACGCCAAGCTGCCGGATGAAATCCTCGTTGTGCAGGATAGCCCGGGAAACGGTCGTTCCCGCCAGCAGCACCGGTTCAAACACAGCCGTCGGCGTCAGCACGCCTGTGCGCCCGACAGAAACCTCGATATTCAGCAGCTTTGATTCTTTCTCTTCGGGCGGATATTTGAAGGCAACGGCCCAGCGCGGGAACTTATTCGTGCTTCCCAACGCATCGCGCTGTGCAAAATCGTCCACCTTCACCACTGCACCGTCAATGTCATACGGCAGCGTACCGCGCAGCGCGCCGATGGCTTCGATTTCCCGGAGCACGTCATCGATATTACAGAAGCGCGCATGCCGCGGAGATACCGGAAACCCCAGCGAGGCCAGGTAGTCCAGGCTTTCCTTGTGGCTGTGCAGCGTCATTCCCTCGATACGCTGCAGATTGAACACAAATACGGACAACCCACGGCCGGCAGTGACGGCGCTGTCCTTTTGACGCAGCGAACCCGCCGCCGCGTTGCGCGGGTTTTTAAATGGCTGCCTGTCGCTGAGCTCCTGCTCCTCCACCAGCTTCAAAAAAGCATCGCGGGGCATATATACTTCTCCCCGCACTTCCAGAAAGTCCGGCGCTCCGTCTGGCAAGCGCTTCGGGATATCCTTTATCGTCGCGAGATTCTGCGTTACGTCTTCCCCCACAATGCCGTCGCCCCGGGTGGAGCCCCGAACAAAAACACCATTCCGGTATTCCAGGCTGATGGAGAGGCCGTCTATCTTTGCCTCCACCACATACTGCGGCGCCAGACCGGCTTCCCGCATTCGCGCGTCGAATTCCCGGACTTCATCCAGCGAAAAAACATCCTGCAGGCTCTCCATTTTTACAATGTGCGTCACTTTTTCAAAGCGGCCGGAGGCAACGCCGCCAACATGCTGCGTGGGGGAGCTTTCGTTCACGAATTCCGGATGTTCCGCCTCCAGCGCTTTCAACTCGCGTGTCAGCGCATCGTACGCATAATCATCCAGCTCCGGCGCATCCAGGTCATAATACAGATGGTTGTGATAATCGATTTTTTCTTTCAGGGCCGCATAGCGCTCCCGCGCCTCTGCAATCTCCAAGATACCACCTCAGTCGCATAGAAATACAGTTAATAGTATAGCATAAAACAGCGCCATTGCATACAGCGCGCACGGATAAAATTTACGAACCGGATGCGTAAAATTGCGGCACTTTGCCTACGATCAGCGTCTGGGCGATGCACACTTCATTTTCCACCGTTACGCTTGTGGAATACCCGGGCAGGATGGCGCTCATTTCCACTGTGAAACGGATGAAGATGCGGTGCTGTGTCTGGTTGATGCCCGCCGTCTCCAGTGTGTCCACGATCGTGCTCTGCACAAAGGATGCCGGCACCACCTGCAGCGGGATGTCTGGCCCTCGCCCCGCCATGATCTGCCAGCCCAGAAGCGTGCCCAGCGGGATGCGCACATCCTGTTTTGGGACGGAGAGGAGCCGGTTGGCCACGGCGTCTGTCAGCCGCGTTTTCAGGCGGTTTACTTCTACGGAATTGATTTCGATGGCAGATACCGTGCCATCCGGCGCTTTGTCCACTTCCACCAGTGCCTGTTCAATATCCTGCACCTCATTCAATTCTTCCATCACCGCCTCGTTCATAGCCAGCACGGAAACCACGCGGCACTGGTACTGCGCCATTGTGGTGATCACCGGACGCAGACGGTTGTCCAGTACGGAAAACACGGCAAATGCCGCGCAAAACACCAAAAACAGCCGAAACAGTATGACGCGTCTTTTGGACACGGTTACAGCAGGCCTCCGAAAACGCCGCATTTCAGCCCCCTCCTTCCCTGTTGCAGTAATACAGTATATTCACGGCGGGGGCAAATCGTGTTTTTGATGCAAAAAAGCAAGGGTGCCGCCCGAAAAGCAGCACCCTTGCCGTTTTTTACAAATTAAATGGAAATCGTGGAGCCGATGTCCAGCAACGTTGTATCAATGGTCTTGTACATGGAAAGAGCCACAGAAATATCGTAGTCAACGATAGACTCGGCCTTTGTTGCGACCACGCGGTTATAGATTCCCTTGCGCAGAAGCTCCACGGCATGGTAGCCCATACGGCTGGCCGTGACACGGTCACGCAGTGTGGGCGAGCCGCCGCGCTGCACATGGCCCAACACGGTAGCGCGGGAGTCGATGCCCGTGCGGGACTGGATCTCGTTTGCCAGGTCCTGCGCATGGCCGACGCCCTCGGCGATGATGATGATGAAATGCTGCTTGCCGGTTTTCTGCGTGGCCTTCATCTTGGCGATGACGTCGCGCTCCAGGTCGTACGGAACCTCAGGGATCAACGTTACAAGCGCCCCCACCGCGATGCCCGTGTTCAGCGCGATGTACCCGGCATTGCGCCCCATGACCTCCACAACACTGCAGCGGTCGTGGCTCTGTGTGGTGTCGCGCAGCTTGTCGATCATTTCCACAGCGGTATTCATGGCCGTATCATAGCCGATGGTGTAATCGCTGCAGGCGATATCGTTGTCGATGGTGCCCGGAAGCCCCACACAGGGGATTCCCTGCGCCGCCATATCTTTGCAGCCGCGGAATGAGCCGTCGCCCCCGATGACCACAAGCGCGTCAATGCCGTTGTCACGGCAGGCCTGCGCGGCTCTTTGCTGCCCCTCCAGCGTTTTAAACTCCAGGCAGCGGGCCGTATACAAAATGGTGCCGCCGCGATGGATGATCTCGGAAACGCTGCGCAGGTTCATATCAATGATATCTCCCGTCAACAGACCATTGTAGCCGTGACGAATGCCCTTTACACTATATCCGCGCATAATCGCCGTACGCACGACGGCGCGGATGGCGGCGTTCATGCCCGGGGCGTCGCCGCCGCTGGTCAGCACGCCGATGGTTTTGATTTCGGTTGCCATGGAAAAACCTCCTTCAAATATTCAAACACTCTAGTTACCCATTATAAACAGATGTTGCATCAAATTCAAGCCGCTTCGTTAAAAAAATCACCTTATTTTACTTTTACATTACCGGCTCCCAGTACCCGCTCCAACTCGGAGACCAACAGGTCGCTCTGTGTGCACCAAAGGCTTTTAGGCGCAAGCATGCGCTGTTTTGTATCCTCGAAGTACATATAAACAGGGAAATTGCCCTCGAATATCTGGAGCAGGTTCTTCGTCTCCTCAAAGCTCTCACTGCGCATGGACGAAAGTTTCAGCCATAGTCCGTTTTTTGTACTTTTGATGTCAGTTTTTATCTTATCGGGCTCATATCGCTCTACGTCCACAATGGAATCCGCAATCAGCTTGCTGGGTTCATCCTCTTTATAAGACACGCGCCCTTTGATCACCACTACGGCGTTGTCATGCACAGCTTCAGAAGCAGCCAGAAGGACCTTCGGAAACGCAAGCACTTCCATGGAGCCGCTCAGGTCCTCCACCGTGATGAACGCCATCATGCCGCCCGCTTTGGTATTGATCGTCTTGGTGCGCACCACCGTGCAGACAAGCGTCACATTCTGCTCATCATAGGCATGCGCATTCTCTCCCACAAGCTCGCTGATGCGGCATGTGGACACCTTTTCGATCACCGGACGGTAATGGTCCAGGGGATGCCCGGACAAGTACAGGCCGCTCACTTCTTTCTCCATCTGGAGCAGGATGTCATAAGGATATTCTTCCCCGCTGTCCGGCAATTTATAGACGTTCCGTCCAGACTCCTGTTCACCGTCCAGAGCGCCGAACAGATCGATCTGCCCGTCCAGATTCCGCCTCGCTTCACTCTCCACACTTTTGAGGATGCCCTCCACGCCGTCCATCATGGAACGCCGCTTGGCCTCCAGATTGTCGAACGCCCCGCTTTTGATCATACTTTCCACCGCGCGGCGGTTGATCTCGGTGCCATGCAGACGCTTGCAGAAATCATACAGGCTGCGGTACGGCGTGCCGCTGCGCTCACGCACAACGGTAGCGATCAGGTTCCTCCCCACATTTTTCAGCGCCAGCAGGCCGAAACGGATATCCTTTCCCTCCACCGTAAAGCCCGCATCGCTGGCGTTAATGTCCGGCGGCAGCACGCGGATGCCCATACGCTGGCATTCAGCGGTATACTCGATCACCTTTCCCGTGTTGTCCAGCACGCTCGTCAGCAGGGCTGCCATGAATTCACGTGGATAATGCCTTTTCAGATAAGCGGTTTGGTATGCCACCACCGCATAGGCCGCCGCATGCGCTTTATTGAAAGCATAGGATGCAAAGCTGGACATATCGTCAAAAATGGCATTGGCCACTGTTTCGGGAGATCCCGTTTGCCACACAACCGGCGCACTCGTGCCCCGGCTCGGTGTTGCCGTGCACGAAATGCTGGCGCTCCTTTTCCATGACATCGTGCTTTTTTTTGCTCATGGCGCGGCGCACAAGGTCGGCCTGCCCGTAAGAAAAGCCCGCCAGTTCACGGCAGATCTGCATCACCTGCTCCTGATAAACGATGCATCCGTTGGTAACGTCCAGAATATGCTCCAGCTGCGGCGTTTTATATTTTACATTGCCCGGATTGTGCCGGTTCGCAATATACGTTGGAATAGACTCCATCGGGCCCGGACGGTACAGTGAGATAATGGCGATGATGTCCTCCAGGCTTTTGGACTGCAGGCCCATCACCGCCTGCGTCATGCCGCCGGATTCCATCTGAAACACGCCCTCTGTCTCGCCCGCGTTGAGCATGGCATAAACGCGCTGGTCATCATAAGGAACCGCGTCCATGGAAAAGCCCGGCTCGCGCTTTCGGATCATTTTCTCCGCATCGTCAATGACAGTGAGCGTACGCAGGCCAAGAAAGTCCATTTTCAGCAGGCCCAGCTCCTCAATTGTGGTCATCGTAAATTGAGTGACAGGGTTGCCGTCGTTGGTTGCGAGAGGTACGTATTCATCCGCTGCCTCACGGGTGATGACTACGCCCGCCGCATGCGTGGACGCATGGCGCGGCATGCCTTCAAGCTTGAGGGACATATCGATGAGCTCTTTCACCTGCGGGTCCGCATCGTAGCGCGCCTTCAGCTCCCTGGAGATGGAAAGCGCCTTGGTCAACGTCATTTTCGGCTCCATCGGCACCAGCTTGGCAATACCGTCCACCGTGCCGTAGGGCATGTCCAAAACGCGGCCTACGTCGCGGATGGCAGCACGCGCCGCCATCGTACCGAAGGTCACGATCTGCGCCACATGGTCGGCGCCGTACTTGCGGATCACATAGTCGATGACCTCCTGACGGCGCTCGTAACAGAAATCGATGTCAAAGTCCGGCATCGAGACGCGCTCCGGGTTCAGGAAGCGTTCAAACAGCAGATTGTACTTGATGGGGTCGATATTGGTGATACCTACACAGTAGGCCGCAAGGCTTCCCGCACCGGAGCCGCGTCCCGGGCCCACGGGGATCCCCTGGCTTTTCGCATAGTTGATGAAATCGAACACAATCAGATAATAGTTGATATACCCCATGCGGTCAATAATGGATATCTCGTAGTCCAGCCGGGCGCGTATATCCTCCGGCACGTCCGCACCGTATCGCCGCAGCAGACCGTCCCGGCACAGCTTTACAAAATACTCTTTGTTGTCCATGCCGTCCGGCGCCACAAAATACGGCAGCTTTGTCACGCCGAATTCAAAATCAAAGCTGCACATCTCTGCGATTCGGTTCGTGTTTTCACAGGCTTCGGGCCATGCGCTGAACAGCTCGTACATCTCGTCGGTGCTTTTGACGTAGAACTCATCCGTGCCGAATTCCAGTACGTCATCGTCATTCACCGTCTTGTTTGTCTGGATGCAAATGAGAATGTGCTGCATCCTGGAATCTTCTTTTTCAAGATAGTGGGCGTCGTTGGTGGCGACCAGAGGAATGCCTGTTTCCCGGGAAAGCCGCACAAGCAGAGGCAGCACCGTGCGCTGCTCGTCCAGCCCATGGTCCTGTATCTCAATATAATAGTTTTCTTTGCCGAACAGATCTTCATAGTACCGCGCAAGATTCTTGGCTTTTTCATAATCCCCTGCCAATAAAGCCTGAGGGATTTCGCCCGCAAGGCAGGCGGAGAGACATATCAGCCCCTCATGGTACTCTTCCAGCAGCTCGTGGTCCACACGCGGCTTGTTGTAAAAGCCTTCCGTAAAGCCCGCCGACACCATCTTGATAAGATTTTTATAGCCCGTCTCGTTTTTGCACAGCAGCACCAGATGGTTGGAGCCGTCGATGCGGTTCACCTTGTCGAACCGTGTGCGTGTGGCGACATACACCTCACAGCCGATGATGGGTTTGACCCCCGCCTTTTTGGCGGCTTTGTAAAAATCCACGCAGCCGTACATGACGCCGTGGTCGGTGATGGCAACAGCGGTCTGGCCCAGCGCTTTCACGCGCTGCATCAGCCCCTCAATGCGGCATGCACCGTCCAAAAGGCTGTATTCGGTATGCAGATGCAGATGTGTAAAGTTTCTTGCCTTTTCAGCCATTCCTTGTCCTTTCTTTCAGGCTTTCCGCCGTTTGCTCCAGTTTTTTCATTCGGTGCGAAAGGCCCGATTTGCTCAGCGGAGGGCGGACCAGCCCGGCCAGCTCCTTGAGGGAAAGGTCCGGGTTTTGCTCCCGCAGGGCGGCGGCTTCCCGAAGCGGCGCGGGCAGCGTTTCGAACGCGCCGCGCTTTTTCAGATAAGCGATAGCCTCCAGCGTCTGCCCGCTGGCAGACACGGTTTTATCGATGTTTGCCGTTTCACAATTGGTAATACGATTGGCTTTGTTTCGAAAATCCTTGTACACCTTCAGGTTCATGATCTCCAGAGCCGCGCCGGAAGCTCCCATGAATGTGAGCAGATCCTCGATCTGCTCGCTTGCTTTCAGATAAAGCACATTGGAGCCTTTGCGCCGGGTGTGCTTAGGCGCGAAGCCATGGCCCATCAGCAGTGCTTCGAAATCCAGGATCAGGTTGTAGCGCACCGATAAAAATTCCAGGTTATATTCCCTCTGCGGGTTTGTAATGGTGCCGCAGCACAAAAAGGCCGCGGCAACAAACGCACTCACGCAGTGTTCACAGGTAAAGTTTCTGCTGTTGATGCGCAGGCTCGGCTCTTCACCTGTATGTCCGAACAGGGCCAGCATCCGCCGCACCTCGCCCGGCTCTTTCACCGCGAATTCATAAACGCGGCTTTCCTCGCTCCCCTTAACATAGATCTTTCCCGCCACGCCCGCGCGGGCAAACATTTTTTTCGCGTACTGCGCTACGGCGATCTGTTCCGTGTGCAGAACAACGCCACGGGTGTCAAAATATTTGCCGAAGCACGCAAAGCCATAGGCAGCTGCAACGGCGCAGCAGCTGCCGCCCGCTTCGCGCGCAATGATCTCTTTTTTTACGTCCTGGGAAAAGCTCACGACGCGTCCTCCTTGCCCGGGCTGCGCCGGGTTATGTATGGGTGCGCTGGACATCCCGGTGTTCCACGACCGGATGGTACCCCAACTTCTTGACAAACGCGGCCAGCATCTCCGCAAAGGCGATGGAACGGTGCTTGCCGCCCGTGCACCCCACAGCGATGGTAAGCTGGCTTTTGCCCTCTTTCACATAGAGCGGCAGTGCGTATCCTACAAGGTCCTCCATGCGCTGCAGCAGGCCGTGCGCCTCCTCAAACTGCATGATATATTCCACAACCTCTTTGTCCAGGCCGGTTTTGTTTTTCAGCTCAGGGATATAAAACGGGTTGGGCAGGCAGCGGACGTCAAATACGATATCCGCCTCTTTGGGCTGGCCGTATTTGAAGCCGAAGGACGTCACCGTGAGCGCCATCGCGTCCGAGGACCGGTTCACAAACAGAGAGACCACGCGGTCCTTGAGCTGAGCCGTGGAAAACAGCGAGGTGTCGATTTTATAATCCGCCATTTCATACAACGGCGCCAGAATCTCCCGTTCCTGCAGAATGGCTTCATCCGTGGATACCTGAGACGCGATGCTGATGGGATGGCGGCGGCGCGTTTCCTTGTACCGCCGCTCCAGCACATCGTTGCGCGCGTCCAAAAACAATATTTTATAGTTCACCCGCCCGGCTTTCAGCTGGCCAAGCGCATTTAGAATATCCTCGGAGGATTTTCCGCCCCGGATGTCCAACACAACAGCCACGCGCTCCAGCGTATTTTCACTCTGCTGGGCAAATTCCATCAGCTTTGCCAGAAGATTCGCCGGAATGTTATCGATGCAGAAAAAGCCGATGTCCTCCAGCGCGTGCATTGCCAGCGATTTGCCCGCGCCCGAAAGCCCGGTCACGATCAATAGGTTCATACGTCCCTTTACCCCATTTTTATTTTACGACTCTGACTTCCTTTTCCAGCTGGAAGCCCGTTTCGTCTGTCACGATCTTGCACACTGTATCCGCAAGGCACAGTACATCCGCGCAGGTGGCGTTGCCCGTGTTCACAATAAAACCGCAGTGCTTTTGGCTCACCTGCGCGCCGCCGATGGCGTATCCCCGCAGCCCGCACTGGTCAATGAGCGCTCCGGCATATGCGCCCTCCGGGCGCTTGAACGTGCTGCCCGCACTGGGCATATCCAGCGGCTGTTTCTCCATGCGGCGGCGGGCGTAATCCGCCATCCGCTCCCGGATGGGGCCTGTGTCGTCTTCCCGCAGCGTAAACGTCGCGGACAGGATGCACCACGGCTCGCGCTCAAAAACAGATGTGCGGTATCCAAGCTGCAGCTCGCCGGCCTGAAGTGTCCGCTCCGCGCCGGTTTCATCCAGAAACGTTGCGCAGGCAAGCACATCCTTTATCTCGCCGCCGTAAGCGCCCGCGTTCATATATACGGCGCCGCCCACACACCCTGGGATGCCGTAGGCGAATTCCAGGCCGGACAACCCTTCGTTTGCGGCCGCGATGCACACCTTTGAGAGAGCGGCCCCCGCCTGCGCCGTCACAGAGAGCCCGTTGCATTCGATGTTCCCCAGCACCTCGCCGATGTGGATGACCACGCCGTCGAACCCCTCGTCCGCGAACAGGATGTTCGTGCCCTTGCCCAACAAATAATACCGCACGCCCGCCTGGCGGCAGACGGCAATGGCCCGCGCGAGCTGCCGCTTATTCTGCGGCTCACAGAACAAAGCCGCCGGGCCTCCGATCTGGAAGCTGGTATGGCGCGAAAGCGGTTCGCGGGCAGCGCATGGGATGGATGCCTGGCGGAAAGCCGCAGCGATCTCGTTCAAGTGCTCCATGGGGAATCCCTCCAAAATCATTGATGCTGCGTGGCAAGCCCGGCCGCACCGATAATGCCCGCGTCATTGCGCAGCTTTGCAGTGACGATTTTCGTACGCCGCATGCCCTCTCGGGCGTAATCTTCCTGGTCCACTACCGCCTGCATGGGCGCAAGAAGCGTATCGCCTTCCTTGGATACGCCGCCGCCGATGCAGATGATCTCCGGCTGAAAGATATTGATCAGGTTCGTCAGGCCGCAGGCAACGTATTCCACAAAGTTCTGCACCACCTGCGTGCCCAGCACATCGCCCGCACGCATCGCGTCAAAAGCCGTCTTGGCATTCACGCGCGCAGGGTCGCCGTGCACATAGCTCCACATGATGTTATCCTTATGCTGTTCCATCGCGGCCAGTGTATCCTCAGCCAGCGCACGGGCGGAAGCATATTTTTCCCAGCAGCCGCGCCGCCCGCACATACAGGGGCGCCCGCCCTTGACGATAACCGTATGCCCGATCTCCGCGCCCGCGGAGTTGAAGCCGGAAAATATCTTTCCGTCGATGATGATGCCGCCGCCGATGCCCGTGCCCAGCGTAACGGCAATGGCGTACTTTGCTCCCTGCGCCGCACCTGCGATGTATTCGCCGTAGGCTGCGGCATTTGCATCGTTCTCAATGTACACGCGGCACGGCAGCAGCTTTTCCATTGCCGATACCAGCGGCCAGTTACGGTAGCCGAAGTTGGCGTTGAACTCCACGACGCCTGTATGCGGGTTCACACTGCCCGGCGTGCCGATGCCCACGGATTCGATCTGCGCGGCCATGTCCAGTCCTGCCCGCTGTGCGAGCTGGCTGCACAACGCGGCGATCTCCGCTTCCACCTCATGCTCAGGCCGCGGCAGATTTGTCTTGCAGGAAACGCTGTCCACGATATGATGTGCTTCATCTACAAGGCCCGCCTTGATATTTGTGCCGCCCAAGTCGACACCGATGGTATATGTTTTCATTCTTCTTTACTTCCTTCCAGCAGGTCTGCGACCGGCTTTTGATGTTCTTTCAGCACAGTGATCAGGTTTTCCCGGCTTGCGTTCACCACAAGCTCCTCCGGAAAATGGATCTCGCGCAGCATGGGCAGCACCGTATCGAACTGGCCCAAATGATAAATGGAATGCGCGTCGGAATTCACGGCGATCTTTGTGCCGTTGCGTTTGCAGGCAAGCGCAAGCTCACGCATGTTTTCCTCGTTGCCCGGACGGACAACAGCGGAATTCGCGTTGATCTCGACCACCTTGCGGCAGCGGGCAAAAGCCTTTGTCACGGCGTCGTAATCATAGCGGTGCCTGCGGCTTTCCGAATGGCCGATGCAATCCACATAAGGGCTTTGCGCAACGTTCAGCCACAGCTGCGTGGCTTCGTCCTCAGAAAGCGAAGGGCATAATGTATCGCTATGGATAGACGCGATCACCCAGTCGAGCTGCATCCGCTCAAATTCCTGCGGCTCGATGTCAAGACTGCCGTCTGTGCCGCGCACATTCGCTTCCACTCCCTTGAGCAGCCAGATGCCCTCGATGCGGCTGGGAAGCGTTGTCAGATTGTAAAAATACCAAGGGTGCGGCGCGTCCGGCATAGACGGGCCGTGGTCGGTGAGCGCCGCGGCAAACATCCCAAGCTCACAGGCGCGCCGCGCCATCTCCGTGACGGTATTGAACGCATGGTTCGATACCATTGTATGCATATGAAGGTCTGCAATGATATTCATGAAGGAATTTGTTTCTCTTTCTCGTTAAATTCATGTAAGCAGCTCAGCGCAGGGACGGATCATCCTCGTCCAGCCCCAGGCGGGCAAGCAGCTCGCGCGCCGCATTGTAGCCCATTTTTTTCTGGCGGTTGTTGATGGCCGCCGCCTCCAGGATCACGGCCAGATTGCGGCCGGGCATTACGGGTATCACCGTGCAGGGCAGTTGGATGCCCATAATATCCGTCGTATCTGTCTCAAGGCCTGTGCGGCTGTAATTCTTGGTCTTGTCCCACGGCTCCAGCTCCACCACAAGATCCACTTTTTCGCTCATCTTTACCGCGCCGCTGCCGAATACGCGCGCCACATTGATGATGCCCACTCCGCGCAGCTCGATAAAATGGCGGATGTTTTCCGGCGCTGTACCCAAGATCGTGCGGTCAGACACACGGCGCAGCTCCACCGCGTCGTCCGCGATCAGCCGGTGCCCGCGCTTCACGAGCTCCACGGCTGTTTCGCTCTTGCCGACGCCGCTCTCGCCCAGGATGAGAATGCCCTCGCCGTAAATCTCTACAAATACGCCGTGCCGCGTGATGCGCGGCGCCACCTCGACGCTCAGGTTCGAAATCAGCGCGCTCATCAGACTGGATGTATTTTCTGTGGATCGCAGCACGGGTACTTCATACTGGGAAGCGAACTCCAGCACCTCGTCGAACACGGAAAGGTTGCGCGTTACGATAAGCGCAGGCGGCTTTGCCGCGAACAGCGTGTGGATATGGCTGCGGCGTTCGCTTTCCGGCAGCGTGGTAAGATAACCCACTTCGGCGTTGCCGAATATCTGGATGCGGGTGGGGTCAAAGTATTCGTCATAGCCTGTCAGCAGCAGGCCCGGGCGGTTCACATCCGCCGTATAGATAGGGATATTTTTCAGCTCCGTGGGAGTGTAGACCACTTCCAGGCGCAGCTTTTCCACGACCTTGTCCAAAGAAACACTGAACTGCGGCATAGGAACGTCCTCCTTTATCCTATAGGATTCCATTGATAATTCTATTATATATGATTGGAAGAGAGATATCAATTTTGTTTTTGTACAGCCATACGCTTTCTTTCCGAACGATTTTTTGTTATACTGATAATTGTATGGGAACAGCACACCCAAAAGGAGTAATCATTTATGAAGGTAGCTATTTTTACAGAGACCTACTTCCCCTTCATCAGCGGCGTCGTGACGCATATCAAGACGTTGAAGGAGAGCCTGGAGCACGCAGGGCATGAGGTGCTCATCGTCACCACCAGCCCCAAGGCCGTATGCCATTATGTTAAGGATGGTGTTTTGTACTGCCCCGCCATCCCCCTCAAACGCATTTACGGGTATGGACTGTCCAACCCTGTCAACATCCAGCGCCTGCGCATCATTCAGGATTTTGACCCGGACATCATTCATATCCACACCGAGTTCAGCATGGGTATCTTTGCGCAGTTTGCCGCGCGCAAGCTGAAAAAGCCCATCGTCTACACACTGCACACGATGTATGACGATTACATGTTCTATGTCGCGCCGGAACGGTTCCAGAACATGGTCAAGCCGGCCGCTCATGTTTATTTCCGCAAAGTGGCCAACAAGGCCACTGAGATCATCGGCCCGTCTCTGAAGGTAGTGGAGTTCCTGCGCCGGTGCGGCGTAGAGCGGCACATCAATATTATCCCAAATACAGTGGATCTTTCCGACTTTATGCCCGAAAACGTCTCGCGCGACGACGTTGCCGCCATCCGGACAAAACTGGGCATCCGTGACGGGGATACGGCCATGTGTTTTGTGGGCCGTCTGGGCAAGGAAAAAAGCATCGACGTGCTGGTGGAGTTTTTTGCCGCGCATTTCCGCGGGGACGACGCTTACAAGCTGTTCATCATAGGAGACGGCCCGGAGAAGGAAAATCTGGAACGGCAGATCGCCCGTCTGGGCGTAGGTGCTCAGGTTCGTTTGCTTGGCCGCATTGAGCACCAGTTCCTGCCGCCCTATTACCATGCATGCGACCTTTTCACCACCGCTTCATTGTCCGAAATGAATTCCATTTCCATGCTGGAGGCTATGGCCAGTGGACTGTACGTGATCCAGCGGCTGGACATCTACAACAAAAACCAGATCACCCCCGGCGAAAACGGCAACGTCTTTAACACGGCGGAGGAAATGGCTGCGCTGCTGCGCGAGGAAGCCGCTCTTACGCCTGAGCAGCGCGCACTGCGCCGCCAAAAGGTAACAGCGTTTACGCAGCGCTACGGCGAAAAAGAGTTCATCCGTGCGGTGCTCAACGTATATGAGCGCGCAATGGCCGAATATAAGGCCAAGATGAAGATAAAAGCAAAAGCAAAAAGCAAAGGAGTCAGATAATCATGCAGCATTATGACGTTGCGATCATCGGAGGCGGCATCGGCGGACTGATGAGCGCTTACGAGCTTGCCACAAAAGCGCCTGGGGCAAAGGTCGTTCTGTTCGAGAAAGGACACGACATCGAAAAGCGGGCATGCCCCATCGTCACCGGAAAAGCCCCTACCTGTATCAAATGCCCCTCCTGCGCCATTATGGAGGGCCTTGCCGGAGCAGGTGCTTTTTCCGACGGCAAATACGTCATTTCCACAGAATACGGCGGCTGGCTGCCGGATTTTCTGCCTCCCGAACAGGTTTTGGATTACATCGAGCAGGCAGACGGTATTTTGCAGCACTTCGGCGCGCCTGCAGAGCGCTTCATGCCCAACAACGAGCTGAAGAAAAAATGCCTGGAGTATGACCTGCATATGGCGCAGGCCCAGCTCAAGCATCTGGGAACGGACGCCAATTTCGAGACCATGCGAAAAATGGCGGCTTTTCTGAAGGAACATGTAACCATTCTGACGGATACCGACGTGACCGATGTGGACAAAGCCGCTCATACTGTGCATTATGAAGGCAAAGGCGTACAGGACAGCGTCACGGCGGAGCATATCATTTTTGCCGTCGGCCGTGTGGGCAGCCGCTTTTTTGCCAAATGGTGTTCTCAAAACGGTATTCCGCTGAAAAACAACCAGGTGGATATCGGTGTTCGCGTCGAGCTTCCCAGCATGGTATGGGATGATTTTTCCCATAAGATCTACGAGCCAAAAATCTGGTACCGTTCCAAGCAGTACGGAGACGTCACGCGCATGTTCTGCTTCAACGAGCGCGGGCAGGTGGTTATGGAAAACACCTCCGGAGTTCTCACGGTCAATGGCCACGCCTATGTGGATGAAGCCAAAAAGAGCCAGAATTCCAACTTCGCGCTGCTTTCTACCATCCGGTTTACCGAGCCGTTCAAGGAACCTATCGAATATGCCCGCAGCGTCGCAGGGCTTGCAAACCTCATCAGCGGCGGCAGCGTACTGGTGCAGCGCCTCGGCGACCTGATGGCCGGACGCCGCACAGATGAAAAAAGGCTGGCCCAGAGCACCGTGCGTCCTACACTGAATGCAGTCGCCGGAGATCTGAGCCTTTGCCTGCCCAAACGTCAGTTGGACAACATTGTGGAAACGCTGGCCGCGCTGGACAAGATCGCGCCGGGTACGATGAATTACGACACGCTGCTTTACGGTGTGGAATGCAAATACTATTCCGCCCGTCCCGACTGCACCGATTTTGAACTGGATGGCTGCGAAAAGATCTATGCTGTGGGCGACGGCACCGGCTTCACCCGCTCGCTCAGCCAGGCGGCCGCCCACGGCCTGTATGTGGCAGATAAGATCCTGCGGGATTAAGCCTTTCCCGGCCCCTAAAAGAAAAGCGGCCGCCCCGGAGTATTCCGGGGCGGTTTTTTGTTTTTAGCACAGACGCATGCGCAGGGCCTTTACACGGGCTTCAGCTCTGATGAAAAGTCCACCGTTGCAATGTCGTACAGTGTCCCCGTACGAAGCAGCGCTTCGCAGGCTGCGGTATCATACAGCTTCAGCCACCATGCATAATGGAACGTATCGTTTCCCCTGGCAAATGTCGCTTGGTTGAGCATCTCGGCTTCCCGGTTCAGGTAAGCGTTGATCTCCCGTGTCATTTCCGCTTCTTCTTTGTCCGCAACGGGGGCTCCGTCTACCGTTACATCGTCCAGCTTTCCGGTCAGACACACTTCAAGATGCAGTGCGCCGCCTGCAGTGGAAGCTGTATGCGTAAGCTGCAGCTGCTGTGTCCGGAATGATACGACCCGTCCCTCGATCTGTGTGTTCACTGTAAGCTGCCGTGCCTTCCCATTCAGCAGAAGAAACATCTGCATTGCAGCGTCCTCCAAAACAGCATAGGGTGCGCCACTGCGAAACAGCACCATTTGCCGGACCCCGCGAAACTCCTTCTCTTCTTTGGAAAATGAAAACACGGGAAGATATCCGTCCAGACCGCCTGTTCCCGAAAGATTGATCTCAAAAATGCTTTGCGTACGATCCTGCTCATCGGCTCCCATTCCGATCAGCCGTTCGCCTTCTCTCACTACATCGCTGATCACGTCCTCGCATTCAGACAGCTCTTCCGCCGTCAGCGGCGTTAAAAACGCAGCAAGATTTGGACGCGCGGCGTTTTCGTCTGCAAAATAAGAAAGGTACGGCGTTACATTGCGCGCGGCGCCGGGCCCCAAAAGCAAAATCTCATTCTGGGCATAAAACGGTTTTTTGTTTTGCTGCTGTTCCGCCTTGTACAGAGCTTCTTCAATGCTCTTTCCCTGTGCCGTATAAATTTTAGCCTGCCCTTCCACCGAGGCCGTATCAGAATTCGGCGCACAGGTGAACACCACCAGTCCAGCCTGCACCTGCCCGCCGGACTCGTCCAGGTACACCATCTTCACAATGGCGCGTTCCCCCAGACTGCGGCTTTGCTTACAGCCGCACAGCAGCATCAAAAGCAGTGTCAACGCAATTATTTTATACGCGTTTTTTTGCATAGAAGCCCTCCATTACACAGCCGTACACCACCGTACATGCCAGCAGCACGGCCGTACCTGCCGTGAGTACCGCGCGCAGCGTCTCAGGCGGCGCGCCCGCACATACGGCCAGCAGCACGGCAAGCAATCCCACAGCATATCCGCAGGTTTTGCCTCCGCGCTGGCTATGGGGCAGCAGCGGTGTAAGGGCGCTCTGCACGCCGTAGGCGAGCGCTGCTACCTTACACAGCTCCGCCAGCATCCACGCAGCAATGTGCAGAGCATCCAGACGGCGGAATACAGAAATGCTGCCCAGACGTGAAAGCGTATGGATGGTCTGCTGCTGCAGCTGCGCCTTCATACCCAAAACCGCCTCGGAGCAGAACGTCAGTCCGATATAAAATACGCACAGCAGCGCCAGCGTTTTGAGCAGCGGCCGGCGCTTCTCCCGGTTTGCATGCAGGCTCAGCAGACAGAACAACGGTAATTCCGGCGGCAACGTAAAACCGCGCGCGGCCGTCCGCAAAACCTCTGGAAAATCAAATGGCTGAAAGGTAAGGTTCGACAGATGCATGCCGCCCAGGTTGGAGACCAGCATCAGTGCCATAGAGAGTAAAAAGAGGCCTGCGGCCAGACCGAGCACACGTACGATGCCTTCCAGCCCGCACCGCAGCGCATAAAACACCACAAGAAGAAACAGCCCGTATACCAACAGCTGCGGCATCGGCTCGTCGCTCACATAGCGAAAAAACGCCTCGGAACGCACCATCGCTGCCGCTCCCCCGGCGGCGAACAGCACCGCCGAAAGCGTGAGCAGCGCCTTGGACCCAAACGTAACGCCGCCCTTCAGCGTGGTGAAGGCTTCGCGCCGCAGCAACCCCAGCACGGGCAGAAGCAGTATGCTGACCACAGCCGTGTTGAGGACAGCGGCCAAAATCGCAATCTGCGCGCCCGCCGAGCCTCCGGAGGTAAATGGGCGCACAGCCATATCCACCGCCAATGAGAGGAACACCAGTGTACAGAGCTGTTTTGCGCTCACTGTTGTATGCTCGTTCATTGCGTCTCCCCCGTTTCCTTTCCGGGCAGCTGGTCAATGGAAAAATCTGCCCGCGCCAGCGTATGCCAGTTGCGCCGCAGCAGGCCGTCCCTCCAAAATGCACTGCTGCCCGGCGCGATGGGCGCTGTATACGGGATACCGAAAGAATTCATACCGCACATCCCCAGCAGCATACAAAACAGCAGCGTAACGATACCCAAAGGCCCCAAGAGGCCGCCGGCCAATATATACAGGATGCGCAGCACTGTGATCGGCTCGTACAGCGATGGCACTACAAAGGTGCAGATCGCTGTCATTGCGGCCACGATGACCACAGGTGTGCCCACAATGCCTGCGCTGACGGCAGCATCCCCTACGATGAGCGCCGCCACAAGGCTCACCGAATGGCCGATGGGCTTGGGCAGACGCAGCCCTGCCTCCCGCACGATCTCCAGCAGAAAATTGACAAACAGTGCTTCCATAAACAGCGGCAGCGGCGTGGCAAGCTCCGCAGACGCAACTTTGTACAGCAGTTCCGGCGGCAGCAGCTCCGGCGTGAAATTCGCAACGGACACGAACACGCCCGGCAGCATCACCGCGATGAGGAACGCAGAGTATTTCAGAATGCGGATAAGCGATGCAAAGTATGCTTTTTCGGAATAGTCGTCCATGCTCTGAAAATTCTCATTGAAAAAATAAGGCACGATCATAGCGAAAGGGCTTCCATTCGCCATGATAATGATTTTCCCCTCGCAGATTTTTGCGCAGGCAGTATCCGGCCGTTCCGTGTATCCTACCGATTGAAAAAATGAAAATCGGCTTTTCTGCAAAAACGCCGCCAGATAACCGGTATCGAACAAAAACGGCAGCTTAACCGATTCCAGCCTGCGCTTCACAGTGGAAAGCATCTGCTTCGGGACAAGCTGTGTGTTGTATAAAAGCGCAATTTCCGTTTTGGTATGTTCCCCCACTGTCATCGTTTCCACCATCAGCTCACCGCTGCGTATCAGACGCCGCATCAAGCTGATGTTCACACGAAGCGGTTCTGTAAAGCCTTCCCGCGAGCCACGGACATTCCCTTCCCCGCTTGGCTCCTGCACCGAGCGGAACTGCATGCTCTGTGTAGAAAGAACCAGCCCCCGTGCTACGCCGTCGATCAGAATGACGCTGGTGCCCGCCGTCAGCTGCGCACGCGCATCTTCCACACAGACAACGCTTTTGCTCTCCAGCGGAATGGCCGTCTGCTTGAGGATATAGTCAAACAGCTCTTCCGGAGTCTCCGGCTGAACGTCCGGCTTACTCAAAACGTCGAGCATCATGATCCAGAGCCGCTCTATACTGGAAAGCCCCTCAAACATGCAAATACAGGCCGGATATCCCATCAGTGTGATATCCTTTGTATAAAAATCCGTCGCTGTGCCGAACAGCCCCTTGAGCGCGAGCTTGTTGTCCAAAAGGCTTGTCGTTAATGTCTGTTCCAAATGCATCCCCTCCCGTGCCCTTAGTATGGCGGGAGCAGGATAAATTTAGTCAAACCGGGCAACATTCAATAACAGCGGCCCGCTGTGGGCCAATACATTGAAAAGGAGTCCGCCATGGCAATCCTGCTGTTCCGCACCTTGCTCGTTTATGTGCTCATTATCGGCGCAATGCGCCTGATGGGCAAAAAACAGCTCGGCGAGCTGCAGCCCTCCGAGCTTGTTTCCACAATTTTGATTTCCAATCTTGCTTCTATCTCAATTGAATCGCCGGAGCTCCCGCTCATCGGAAGCGTGGTTCCCGTGTTCATCATTGTCGCAACGGAAATACTCCTGTCCGCGCTGTGTGTGCGGTCCCGCCGCGCTGCAAAGCTGGTCTCCGGCAGCCCGCGCGTCATCATCCGGAACGGCGTGATCGACCAAGCCACTTTGTTCGATCTGCGCTTTACCGTGGACGACCTGCTGGAAGCGCTGCGTGGCAAGGACGTATTTGAGCTTTCAGATGTCGCTTTCGCCATTGTGGAAACCAATGGAAGCGTGAGCGTGCTGAAAAAGTTTCCGCGCGATACGCCCTGCAACGAAGACCTTCACATTGAACCGCCCACAGCAAAGCAACCGTCGCTTCCTTTGCTGGTGGACGGCGTGCTGAATCCCGTCAATATGCGGCTTTACTCTGTGGATGCGGACTGGATAGACGCTCAGTGCCGCAATGCAGGGCTCGCACGGAAGGACGTGCTTTTATTTTTGTGCAACGACGCCAAAGAGACGAGTATCGTAAAAAAAGAAAGCCGGTAAAAACCGGCTTTCCGCATCGTTTTTAAGGAGATGTTTTCATGCGCAGGATACGCATTGCGATCTTTATTCTGCTGCTTGCCGCAGCGCTTTCGGCCGCCAGCCACTTTGCAGTTTTTCGTGTAACACAATCTGTCCAGGCCCAGCTTTCCGGGATACGCGCAGCCGCAGGCGCGCAGAATTACGAAAACGCCGCACACCAAATCGACGCATTGCTGGAATACTATGAAACACGCCAGCATCTGCTGGAATTCTTCATCCGGCGTGAAACCGTCACATCCGCTTCAGTCAGCCTGCATGGCCTGTCAGCCTATGCGAACGGCGAAACCATACAGGACCTGTTCAGCGAGATCGACAAAGCAAGCGAGCAGATCCATGCCATGGAGCATTTATTTTTCAGCATCTTCTGACGCGGTGTCACGTCCCTGTGTGGCACGCTTATTCAGCAGGTCCTTCAATTCGTCCATAAAGGTGTTGATATCTCCGAACTGGCGATATACCGACGCAAAGCGCACATAAGCTACTTCGTCGATATTTTTCAGCTCCTGCATGGCAAGTTCGCCCACATGAATGGACGTGATCTCCCGCTCGTAGGAATTGAGCAGCGCCTGTTCGATATTGTCCACGGCGTCCTCCAGCATCTGATACGACACCGGCCGCTTTTCGCAGGCCCGCATCATCCCGTTCAGCAGCTTCTGACGGTTGAACGCTTCACGCGACTTATCCTTTTTCACCACCATAAGAGGCACGGTCTCCACGATCTCGTAGGTGGTGAACCTTTTTTGACATACAAGACACTCCCGGCGGCGGCGGATGCGTTCCCCGTCGTCAGCCGGCCGGGAATCGATCACCTTGGAGTCTATCTCACCGCAATAAGGACATTTCATGGGCACTGCTCCTTTTCCGAGCCGGATGCTACGGAGCATCCGGCATAAATTTTGTTCACCATCGCCGCAGAAGCCAGCAGCTCATCCATTGAGGAAAAACCGCTTCGGTACAGTTCGATGATGATGTCTCCCGCAAAACCGCCGCGCCTGAGTTCCCTGAAAAACGGTTCAAGTGCCAAGCCGCCCGTACCCGGCGCTGTACAGTCGTTTTGCTGTGTATAATCGCTCAAATGGACATGCGCGATTTTTCCGCGCATCGCATCCAGCATTTCCTCCAGCTGCACTCCGGCACGCCGCTGCTGCTTTACATCCAGAACAAATGAGACATCGTCCCCCGTATATTCCCGCATTTGACGCACATATTCCGGCAGGCCGCATTTGCAGCGCACCACGTTTTCCTGACAGAAATCAACGCCATATTCCCGCGCTGTCCTGCGCAGCAGCAGATAATTTTCGCAATGCCTTTGAAACGGAAACGGCGTCTGCCTGTAATCGCCGTGGAACACCACGCGTGGGATTCCCAACACACGGCATACCTCAAAATAACGCCGATAGATACGCAGGCCGTCCTCCAACCTGCCGCCGTATTCAGAAGCGAAGAAAAATGTTTCCATCCCCGACGTAAAGGGGTGCAGAGCGGCGGCGCGCATGCCCGCATCCTGAAGGACCGACCGCAGGCGCTCCGTATAAGAAAGCTCCAGTTCACTGAATGTGTTGAGAAAAATCTCCACCGTTTCCACGCCTGCGCCGCGCAGTGCGGACAGCGCCTCTGCTGTTTCCTGCGGGTAAAAGCAGGAAGTGGATATTCCGCACTGCATGGTCAAAACACCTCGCTTGATTGCTCTTATTATGGCACAGTCCCGGCCTTTTTGCAAGCAAAAAGCGGACGCATCCAAGATACGTCCGCTTGGTATTCCCTATTCAGGCCTTTTTCTTGCGGGGCTTCGCTTTTTTGTGCAATTCCCATTCCACCCACAGCGGGCCGGCAATACAGATTGTGCTGTAAACACCGGAGATCATGCCAATGATGAGCGGGAACGCAAATGTAAAGATACTGTCCAACCCGAACACCACAGACACGACGCATACAGTACCCAACGCCAGCAGCGTGGAAATGGTCGTATTGATGGAGCGGCGCAGGCTCTGATTGATGCTGTTGTTCACAAGCGTGGCAAAATCCATCGAATTACCGTACAACTGGCGGTTCTCACGCACACGGTCATAAATAACGACTGTATCATTGATGGAATAACCCAAGATCGTGAGCAGTGCCGCAATAAAGTTCCCGTTGAGGGGGATGCGCATGACGACGAACACGCCATATACCACGATCAGGTCATGCACCAGAGCCACAACAGCCATGCTGCCCGCAGGCCAGCCGCCGATTTTCTTAAAGCGGACGGCGATGTAGACCAAGATCAACAGCGAAGCCGCCACAACGGCCACGATGCTCTTGGCAAAGAACTCCTTACCGATGGTCGGGTCCACATTATTCAGCGAAAGCTGGCGAAAGCTGTTATCCGAATAGTTTTCTTCCAGCCTGACACTCAAGGCTTCCACTGTGGCGGTTTCCACCGTCTGTGTGCCCGGCATGGAAATCGTCAGCGTCTGTGCGTCGGACGCAATGCTGCTGCCGGTCTGCAGCGTTACGTTGCTACCCAGCGTACTTTCAATATCCTTTTGCACCGCAGAGATATCCAGCTCACCCGTATAGCTGTAGGTAAGCATCGCGCCGCCTTTGAACTGGATATCCATTTCAACGCCGAAAATCACGCTGAACAGAAGAATGAATACGATCAGCACGGCGGAAAAGATGAAGAACTTTTTGCGGTTCCCAACGATGTCATACTGTTTTTTCATTCTTTACCCCTCCATACAAAACCGGGTTGCGCATGCATTTCAGCTTGGAGATGCCCTTCAGCATCACGCGCGTGCAGATAACGCCGAACACAAAGTTCAGCAGCACGCCCACCAGCAGCGTATACCCGAAGGAATAGATCGTGCCCGCCGTAGAGGGGCCGAAGGCAAAGAAGATCGGCTTGAGCATCCTGGCGAAAAAGCCGTCTGTGGGGCCAAACGCACCCATCAGCATCACCGCGACGATGATGACCGTGACGTTGCCGTCGATGACCGGCGCAAGGCCGCGGTCGAAGCCGGCGCGGATGGCGCCGTCGATGCTCTTGCCGGAGCGGATCTCCTCCTTGATGCGCTCGGCGGCGATGACGTTGGCGTCAACACCCATACCGATGGCAAGGATGATGCCCGCGATGCCCGGCAGCGTCAGCGTGAAGCTGTTGAGCACAGAGAAATAGCCGGATACGAATGCGAGCGTCATGGCCGTCTGCCCCAACAGCGCAATAACCGCCACCGCGCCGGGCAGACGGTAATTCGCAATCATGAACAGCGCCACCAGCACGAACGCGACCACGCCTGCGATCACCATGGCCTGCAGCGAGTTTGCTCCCAGGCTGGGGCTGATCGTGCTGTAATTCTCGGCCGTAAGCGCAAACGGCAGCGCGCCGGAATTGATCTTGTTTGCCAGAGAGATGGCTTCGTCGCGCGTCTTGTCATCCGAACCGTTCAGTGTGATCATGGCGTTTCCGTCCGTGATTGCAGAGTTAACGGTGGGATAAGAGATCATCGTGTCGTCCATCCAGATAGAGATGGTTCCCTTGGACTCCGAAAGGCGCGTGGTGGCCTCGGCAAAGCTCTCTTTGCCGGAATCGTTGAGTTCCAGCGAAACATAATACTGGCCGTATGTAGCGCTGTTCGCATTGTTGTCCACGGCAGCGGTCGCGCTTTTGATGTCCTTGCCCTCAAGGATGATGTTCTCCGCCGTCACACCTGTGGGCTTGCCCTCGCTGTCCACTTCTTTACCCTCGCGGAACGTGAGCACCGCAGTGGCGCCGATCTCCTGGATCGCGGACTCGGGGTTGAAATCCGTCTCACCTTCCTTCCACGGAAAACGAACGATGATACGGTCCTTATTGTAATCCGTATACACTTCGTTGTCCGTGATGTTCAGGTTCACAAGGCGCTGCTGGATGACGGACTCCGCCGCGGCCATCTGCTCGTCCGTTGCGTCGTAGCCGTCGGCCGGCATGAACGTCACGTCCACGCCGCCTCGGATGTCGATGCCGAAGCGGATGTCCTGCGCGCCCTTCACCCAAATTTTTGTTGTGTCGCCATACTGCGTGCTGATGCCCAGGAACGCGGTAAACGCGAACACGACGATCAGGACCGCAACAACAAAAAATTGCCAAGGTTTCCCTTTTGTCTTCATGGTGTTCCTCCAGAAATGAAATTATCTATCCTACCGCGGCGCGGGCCCAGGCGCAAAGCGCCGGGACATCACTGCCGCTGCAATAGCTTTTCCAGCGTGGCGATACGCACACACACGCACAACAGCCGGGAAGCTGTCTCCAGCTCATCCAGCGGCGGGAACGTGGGCGCGATACGGATGTTGCTGTCCTGCGGGTCCACGCCGTAAGGATAAGCGGCCCCGGCATCCGTCAGCACAACGCCTGCTTCCCTGCACAGCTGGACCGTACGTTTGGCACATCCGCCGAGCGTATACAGGCTGAGGAAATAACCTCCGTTGGGCTTTGTCCAGCGGGCAATACTTCCACAGCCGGAGAGGCCCTCGTCCAATATCGCGAGCACGGCCCTGAACTTCGGCTCCAGAAGCGCACGGTGCTTTTCCATATGGGCGGCCAAACCATCCATATCCTTCAGGAAACGTATATGACGAACTTGGTTCAGCTTATCAAAGCTGATGATCATCGGGAACATGTTTTTAAGGATATAGTCGATGTTGCGGCGGCTGGCGGCCATTGCAGCTACGCCTGCGCCCGGGAATGTCACCTTGCTCAGTGAACAGAACATCAAGGCACGGTCCTCATGGCCGGCCTTGCGGCATTCTTCCAGCATGTTCAAGATCACGTCATGGGTATCGGTCAAATGATGCACGCAGTATGCATTGTCCCACATGATCTTGAAATCAGGCGCGGCGGTTTCCATCGCGGCCAGCCGGCGCACGGTTTCATCACTGTAACTGTATCCGTCCGGATTGGAATACAGCGGCACGCACCAGATTCCCTTTACCGCCTCATCCTTCACAAGCGCTTCCACACAGTCCATATCCGGCCCTGTGGGAAGCATGGGAACGGTGATAAGCTCAAATCCGAAATATTCCGTCACACGGAAGTGACGGTCGTAGCCCGGCGCAGGGCACAAAAATTTAGGCCTGCCGCACGCATTCCACGCGGCAGGGCTATCGGCAAAGCCCAGGCGCCATCCCAGGTCGATCAGGTAATACATCATATTCAGGCTGGAGTTTCCGCCCACGATCACCTCATCCGGCTGTGCGCCCAGAATATCGGCAAAAAAGCGGCGTGCCTCCGGCATGCCTTCCAGGTTGCCGTAATTGCGCGAATCGATTCCCGTCTCACCTTTGTAATCCGTGATGGTAAGCAGGTCCATCGAAAGATCCAACTGGTCCGGCGCGGGTTTCCCGCGTGACATATCAAGCTTCAAACCTTTCGCCGCATACTCCTCATAAATCTTGCGCAGGCTGTCCAGTTCCTGCGCGCACTGCCGGCTGTCCATAGCAAAATAATCTGCCATGTTTCTTTTCCCCTCTCTCGTCCATTTCCCTCATGCGATACTTTCCCGGAGCGCCCCCAAAGCCGGAACGCTTCAACTGTGCGGCACGTCAAAAAAGCAGGCCGGCACAAGATATTATTATAATATAAACGGCGCGATTGTACAAGTTGAAACGCAATTTTCCCTCCATTTTACGCAAAAAAGTTACAGCGCGCGTTGCGCGCTGTAACTTTTCGGGGTGTTTTCTTTTAAAATCAGATGCGCTCCACTCCGAGTGTGACCGCTTCTCCGTTGACGTCCCACTCCTTGGTGTAGCCTGCGAGGCTTCCTGTGCACACCGCATCCGCCAGAATATCGCCGCCTACCTGCGCGCTGTTTGCTGCGAGCAGCGCCTCGATCTTTCGGTTGCCGGAGGCATAGGCGCGGATATGGTCTTCCACATGAAAGCCCGCTTCCTTGCGCATGGTTTGGAATTTGCTCACAAGCTCACGCACAAAGCCCTCTTCGATGAGCGCTTCCGTCAGCTCCGTATCAATGGCCACCGTCACGCCGCCGTCCTCAACGGTGAAGTACCGGTCAGACTGCGTCATCTCGATGAGCAGGTCCTCCGGCGCCAGTTCAACGGCTCCCCCCCTGCAGTTCCAGACGGAGCACACCGTTTGCATCCAGTTCTTTTTTTGCTGCACTGCCGTCAAGCTCCATCAGCGCGGTGCGGATCTCGCCCAGGCGCTTGCCGTATTTGGGGCCCAGCGTCTTGAGCTGGGGCTTGAAGCTGTACGAGGTAAACGCGGAAACGTCCTGCGTGAAGGTCACGGCCTTGATGTTCAGCTCATCCTCGATGATCTCTTTGTAGAAATCTCCCAGCTCCTCCTCCGCTTTCACAAACATCTGCGCCAGAGGCTGGCGGTTCTTACGGTTTGAACCGTTGCGCGCCGCCCGGCCCAGCACCACGATTTTGAGCACAAGGTCCATATCCCGCTCCAGCTGCGCGTCGATGCGGCGCTCGTCCGCTTCGGGGAAACCGCACAAGTGAACGCTCTCCGGCGCGCCCTTATCCAGGCTGCGCACCAGATTTTGGTAGATGCTCTCCGCCATGAAAGGGATCATGGGCGCGGCAGCCTTGCTTGTGGTCACAAGAGCGGTGTACAGCGTCATATAGGCGTTGATCTTATCCTGCGGCATGTCTTTGCCCCAGAACCGTTCGCGGCTGCGGCGCACGTACCAGTTGCTCAGATCATCCACAAACTCCTGCAAGCTGCGCGCCGCCTCGGGAATGGCGTAAGCTGCCAGATTTTCATCCACGGATTTTACCATAGAGTTCATTTTGGACAAGATCCATTTGTCCATCACAGACAATTTGTCGTATTCCAGCGCATATTTCGTAGCGTCGAATGCATCGATGTTGGCATACAGCACATAGAATGCATAGGTGTTCCACAGCGTACCCATCAGCTTGCGCTGGCCTTCCTGCACGCCTTTGTCTGAAAAGCGTTTGGGCAGCCAAGGCGCCCCGTTCGTATAAAAATACCAGCGAATGGCGTCCGCGCCGTACTTCGCCAGCGCCTCGAACGGATCGACCGCGTTGCCCTTGGACTTAGACATCTTCTGGCCGTTTTCGTCCTGTACCAGCCCCGTGACAACGACATTCTTATAGGGCGCCTTGTTGAAAATCAGCGTGGAGATAGCCAGCAGCGAATAGAACCAGCCTCGGGTCTGATCCACGGATTCAGAAATAAAATCCGCCGGAAACTGCTGCTCGAACAACTCCTTGTTTTCAAAGGGATAATGGTGCTGTGCAAAAGGCATGGCGCCCGAATCGAACCAGCAGTCGATGACCTCGGGAACACGTTTCATCTGCTTGCCGCAGTGCGGGCACTTAATGGTGACCGCATCGATATACGGCCGGTGCAGCTCGATCTTGTCCGGGCAATTATCGGACATGGATCTCAGTTCTTCGATGCTGCCGACAGAATGGCGGTGACCGCACTCGCATTCCCAAATATTCAGCGGCGTGCCCCAATAACGGTTGCGGCTGATACCCCAATCCTGCACGTTTTCCAGCCAGTCTCCAAAGCGACCCTTGCCGATGCTCTCCGGCACCCAGTTGACGGTATTGTTGTTGCGGATGAGATCCTGCTTTACCTCCGTCATTTTGATGAACCAGGAATCGCGGGCATAGTAGATGAGCGGTGTGCCGCAGCGCCAGCAGTGCGGATAGCTATGCTCAAATACCGGCGCGCTGAACAGCAGGCCGCGCGTTTCCAGATCCCTGAGCACTTCCTTGTCCGCTTTTTTGCAGAACATACCCGCCCAAGGGGTTTCTTTGGTCATCTCGCCCTTTGCGTCCACAAGCTGCACCAGCGGCAGGCCGTATTTACGTCCCACATTCGCATCGTCCTCACCGAAAGCCGGCGCGATATGCACGATGCCCGTGCCGTCCGTCAGCGTGACGTAACCGTCACATACCACATACCAGCACTTTTCCTTCGGCTGTACGAATGCGAACAGCGGCTCGTATTCTTTATATTCCAGATCGCGTCCTGTATAGGCCTCCAGCACCGTATAAGCGCCCTCGCCCAGTACGGTATCCGCCAGAGCCTCCGCCAGATAATAGACGGTGCCGTCCCCGTTCATGCGCACCTTGACATAACGCTCATCCGGGTGTACGCACAGTGCAACATTGGAAGGCAGCGTCCAGGGCGTGGTCGTCCACGCAAGGATGTAAGCGTCTTCCTCCTTCACCTTGAATTTGGCGATGGCGGAGCGCTCCTTCACGTCCTTGTACCCTTGTGCCACTTCATGGCTGGACAGCGGCGTCCCGCATCGCGGGCAATAGGGCACGATTTTAAATCCCTTGTAAAGCAGGCCCTTTTCCCAAATGTTTTTCAGCGCCCACCACTCGGATTCAATGTAGGCGTTATCATAAGTGACATAAGGGTGCTCCATATCCGCCCAAAAACCAACCGTGTGAGAAAAATCCTCCCACATGCCCTTGTATTTCCAAACGCTCTCCTTACACCTCTGGATGAACGGCTCCAGGCCGTATTCCTCGATTTGTTCCTTGCCGTCCAGCCCCAGGAGCTTTTCCACCTCCAGCTCCACAGGCAGGCCGTGCGTGTCCCATCCTGCCTTACGGGGCACCATGCAGCCTTTCATCGCGTGATAACGCGGGATCATATCCTTAAAGGCGCGTGTTTCCACATGGCCGATATGGGGTTTTCCGTTGGCTGTCGGCGGGCCGTCATAAAATGTATATGTCCGGCCGTTTCTGCGCGAGTCGATGCTCTTTTCGAAGATCTGGTTGTCCTCCCAGAACTTCTCCACAGCCTTTTCCCGCTCGATAAAATTCAGATTTGCGGATACCTTGTCATACAACACGTCAAAATCCTCCTGCAGCAAGTTTGCTTTTTTATGAAACCACACACGACGGCGCTTACCGCATGCGTTCCTGCTTTTGAAACGTCTTTCACTGTCAAATACAAAAAAATGCCTCCGTCCTGCGAACAGGACGAAGACATTGCTTCGCGAACCACCTATTGCAGCGTACCAGCATACGCGCTTTCGATAACGGTGAAAAACCGGCATGGCTTACTAGCGGTTCAGCCTGCAGCTCCGGAGGGATATTCGGCAGAGTACTACTTGCACCGGGCTTCCACTCTCCCCGGTTCGCTTTGGCTTTTGCACGGTGCTTACTGTCTCCATCAGCGCCTTTTTCCTTGTACCTTTTATATATAGCACAAGCCCGCGAAAAAGTCAAACAAAACACACCGAAAATCTTTTGCGTGCAGCACCATGCTAGCCGGCGTGACGCGCGTCTTCGGCGCATTCCGCAGACAACACCGTATAGCCGCCCGCCCGGACAGCTTCTTTCAACTGTCCCAGATCCGGCTTTTCCTTGCAGTGCACGTTTGCCCGCGCGCCGGCCACGTCCGCCTCAGCCCAGTATCCGTCCATGCGGTTGATGGCATTTTCCACACGGCGCGCGCAATTTGCACACACCATGCCGTCTATTTTCAGAACAGCATGATAGGGATAATGGCTCCTGTTCCGGTCCGCCACGCGCACCTTTTTTTCTGCCGGCTCCCGTTCGCCGCAGCAGCCGCCGCCCTGCCGCAGTTTCTTTGCATAGGAGCGGATACCGAAGCACACGCACAATGTCAGCAGAACCAAAACGACCGCAGTCATCATAACGAACCTCCTTTTCCAAAGCAAAGGCCGCCGCAGCGCACGTGCAGCGGCCTTTACGGGCACCCCGGAAGAACCGGAATCAAAACACGGCATCATCAAACATTGATCTTGCCGTTCAGCTTGCCGGAGGCTGCCCCACCGCGCTTATAATCCGCGTTGTATTGATTGGGGCGTACCAGCATGTAGATCAGGAATGCAAGAACCAACAGAGCGGCAACAGTGCCGGCCCCGAACGCAGTCTCGCCTGTGATAAGACCTCCCAACTGATAGGTGATGAGCGAAACAGCATAGGCAAACACACACATGTATCCGATGGCCGCGAGCGTCCATTTCCCGTTGTTCATTTCGCGCTTGATGGCGCCCATAGCGGCGAAGCACGGCGCACACAGCAAATTGAACAGCATAAAGCTGTATGCGGACAGCTGCGTATAATGCAGCGCGACGGCAGACCAGAGATTCGCGTCATCTTCCGCAACTTCTTCGCCCACATGAAACAGCACGCCGAAAGTCGACACCACGTTTTCCTTGGCAATCAGGCCTGTGACGGTAGCCACGGTGGACTGCCAATCACCAAAGCCAAGCGGTGCAAAGATGAAGGACACAGCGCTGCCGACAACAGCAAGCAGGCTGCTGTTGTTGTCCTCCACCATGCCAAAGGAGCCGTCCGTAAAGCCAAAGCCCTGCAGAAACCACAATACAACGGAGGAAGCAAGAATGATGGTGCCTGCGCGTTTAATGAAGCTCCAGCCACGCTCCCATGTGGCATGCAGCACGTTTTTCGCACTTGGCACATGATAAGCGGGCAGTTCCATGACAAAGGGCGCCGGTTCGCCCGCGAAAGGCTTTGTTTTCTTCAGCATAATGCCGCTGATAACAATAGCTGCCACACCAATGAAGTATGCACTTACAGCCACAAGGCCGCTGCCGCCGAACAACGCTCCCGCAAACAGGCCGATGATGGGCATTTTCGCACCGCACGGGATAAAGCAGGTGGTCATAATGGTCATCTTGCGGTCGCGGTCATTTTCAATGGTGCGGGACGCCATAACACCCGGCACGCCGCAGCCGGAGCCGATGAGCATTGGGATGAAGCTCTTTCCCGAGAGGCCGAATTTGCGGAAAACACGGTCCAGAATAAATGCAATGCGGGCCATGTAACCGATGTCCTCCAGAACGGAGAGCATCAGGAACAGTACAAGCATCTGAGGCACAAAGCCCAGCACCGCGCCCACACCGCCGATGATGCCGTCGACGATAAGGCCCGTGAGCCAGCCGGCCACGCCCCAGCCCTCCAACAGCGCGGCCGCTCCGCCCTGCAGCCATTCAGCGGCAAATACATCGTTTGTCCAGTCCGTCAAAAAGCTGCCGAACGGCCCCATGGCGATCCAATAGACCAGATACATGACTACGGCAAAAATCGGCAGCGCCAGAACGCGGTTTGTTACGATACGGTCGATCTTGTCGGAAGCCGTCATGCTGTGTCTGGTCGCCTTCTTTTTCACACAGCGGTCTACAACCTTGCTGATGTATGCATAACGCTGGTTTGTGATGATGCTTTCCGCATCGTCGTCCAGCTCTTTTTCGCAGTCTTTGATATGTGTCTCCAAATGCGTCATCAGACGGCTGCCGAGGTCCAGCTCCGCAGCCACTTTTTCATCGCGCTCAAAAAGCTTGATAGCGTACCAGCGCAGGTTCTGCGCATCCACTTTGTCGGAGATGGATTCTTCGATGTGGGCAATGGCATGCTCCACACTTCCCGTAAACACATGGGGCTGCTCATTGGCCGCGCGGCCCGAGGCGATGGCGATGGCTTTTTCCGCAACCGCCATACTGCCCTCGCCCTTCAAGGCGCTCGTTTCCATCACCGCGCATCCAAGCTCTGCGCCCAGCTTCGCGAGGTCGATTTTGTCTCCGTTTTTGCGCACGATATCAATCATATTCACCGCGATGACCACAGGGATACCCAGCTCCAGCAGCTGTGTGGTAAGGTAAAGATTGCGCTCCACGTTGGTGCCGTCCAAAATGTTGATGATCGCATCCGGTTTTTCTTTCACCAGAAATCCGCGAGCGACCACTTCCTCCAGAGTATAGGGGCTGAGGGAATAAATGCCGGGCAGATCCTGGATGACGACATCCTTATGCCCTTTCAACCGGCCTTCCTTTTTTTCCACGGTAACGCCAGGCCAGTTGCCAACGTACTGATTTGACCCTGTCAGGTCATTGAACATGGTTGTCTTGCCGCAGTTCGGGTTTCCGGCAAGCGCAATGGTGATACTCATTTCTCTGCCTCCTCTTATTCATGAGCCGCCAGCAGTTGTTAGCTTACACTAACCCCTTTGCAAAAACGGACACTCATTCAACCTCGATCATTTCCGCATCAGCCTTGCGTACGCTCAGTTCATATCCGCGCACGTTCAGCTCCATCGGATCACCCAGCGGGGCTACCTTGCGCACATGCAGGTCAACGCCTCTGGTGATTCCCATGTCCATGATACGCCGCTTTACCGGGCCCTCGCCGTACAGTTTTTTCACCCTTACGGTCTCTCCCACCTTTGCGTCCTTCAGTGTTTTCATTTCGGTTCCTCCTTTAAATCATCACACGGTTCGCCAGTGTTCTGTCCAGCGCGATACGGCTTTCCTTCACCTGAAGAATCAGATTTCCCGCAATCTCGCTCACCACCGTGACAGAACCGTCTACTACGAATCCCAACTCCGCCAGATGCTGACGCACTTCGTCCTTGCCGGTAATTTTTCGAATCGTCACCGTTTCGCCCGGTTTTGCCATCGTCAAAGGCATCACTCCCCTTGCCTCCTTCCCAAACGCTGTTCAAGCGCAAAAGTTAGCTTTAACTAACCTCTTTCAACAGCATGAAGTTTACCACGACTAACCAAAGTTGTCAATAGCTAACCCCATAATTTTGCTCCATTTTTCTCGAACTTGCTAAAAGTTCGGGATTATGCTACTCTTTAATTATCAATAATGTGTCAAAGGGAGGCACACGCATGCAGATCCATGAATCATCCGAGGATTATTTGGAAAGCATTTTAATGTTAAAAGAGCGCAAAGGCTTCGTGCGCTCCATTGATATTGCGAACGAGCTGGATTATACCAAAGCGAGTGTCAGCATCGCCATGAAAAAGCTGCGGGAAAACGGCTATATCGAAGTGGATGCTGAAGGTTTTATCACCCTCACACCCGCGGGCCACAAAATTGCAGCCCGAATTTACGGCCGCCACAAGCTGCTGACGGAATTCTTTGTCCGCCTGGGCGTGAGCCAGGAGACCGCTGCGGCAGACGCCTGCAAAGTTGAGCATGACCTGAGCGAGGAAACTTTTGAAAAACTGCTGCTCCATGCACAGAAAAACTCCGAGGACCCAGGTACACGCTGAACAGACTGTGTATATCCTGTTGGGCAGCGGCAGATACCTGCCGCTGCCTTTTCTGCTCCCTGCCGGAATATTGCCCCAATTTTTTTGATATGCGCCAAATTCCCCTTGAATCATTCATACTTATCAGGTATACTTAAAACAGTTAGCATATGCTAATCGTTTTATTGAGACATTATGGAAAGGGAGCGCTTTTATGAGCTTAATGATTCAAAGCATTCACGGACGCGAAATTATTGATTCCCGGGGAAACCCCACGGTTGAGGCGGTCGTCCTTTTGCAAAACGGCGTCAGCGGCACAGCTGCCGTCCCCAGCGGCGCTTCGACCGGACAATTTGAAGCTTTGGAGCTGCGCGATGCAGACCCCGCCCGTTTCGGCGGAAAGGGCGTGCTGCGCGCTGTGAAAAATATCAACACTGAAATATGCGCCGCACTGACTGGCATGGACGCTTCCCATACCGGGGCGATCGACACGGCCATGCTTCGCCTGGACGGCACGCCGGACAAATCCCGGCTTGGCGCAAACGCGATTTTGGCGGTTTCTCTCGCCAGTGCCCGGGCCGCGGCAAACGCGCTGGGCCTTCCCCTGTACCGGTTTTTGGGCGGCGTCAGCGCCGATGTACTTCCTGTACCGATGATGAACATTCTCAACGGCGGCGCGCACGCAGCCAATAATATCGATGTACAGGAATTCATGATCATGCCGGTAGGCGCGCCCAGTTTTCACGAGGGGCTTCGTTGGTGCACCGAGGTGTTCCACAAACTGGCCGCGATTCTGAAAGCGGAAGGGCACTCCACCGCTGTCGGCGACGAAGGCGGCTACGCGCCGAATCTTGAGAGCGACGAAGAAGCCATCCAATATCTGCTGCGCGCCATTGAGGCTGCTGGTTACCGCCCCGGCGAGGATTTTGTACTGGCTATGGACGCAGCCTCCAGCGAATGGAAAGATGAAAACGGCTATTTCCTGCCAAAGAAAAAAACGCACTTCACCACAGATGAACTGATCGAGCACTGGAAAGCTCTGTGCGAAAAATATCCCATCCGGTCGATTGAGGACGCGTTGGATGAAGAGGACTGGGACGGGTGGAAAAAGCTCACGGAGGTGCTGGGGAGCCAGGTGCAGTTGGTGGGAGACGACTTTTTTGTCACCAACACGCAGCGTCTTCAGAAAGGCATCGACCGGAAATGCGGGAATTCTATCCTTATTAAACTGAATCAGATCGGTACTCTGACAGAGACCATGCAGGCTGTCAAGCTGGCGAAACGCGCCGGCTATACAGCCATCGTCTCTCATCGCTCCGGCGAGACAGAGGATACCACCATCGCGGATCTTTCCGTAGCATTGAATGCCGGCCAGATCAAAACAGGCGCACCCAGCCGCACCGAACGCGTGGCCAAATACAACCAGCTGCTGCGCATCGAAGAAGAGCTTGGCTCCGGCGCCAGATATTTGGGACGGGGCTGCTTTGCAAAATAGTTCCCGATCACAGCAGCGCGTTTCCCTGTATGTAAGTATGTAAAAATGCCCTCCGGCGGAATACTCTGCCGGAGGGCATTTATTCAGTTGCTTCAAAAATCAGGCTTCTTCAAACTGATCTTTGCCCACGCCGCAAACAGGGCAGACCCAGTCTTCGGGAACATCCTCCCACTTGGTGCCCGGCTCCACGCCGTTATCGGGGTCGCCAGCCGCCTCATCGTAGATGTACCCGCAAACAGTGCAGACATATTTCTTCATTGCAGCAAAACCTCCATTTATTTCTTCTTTCTGTCCGGCATTCCAAGGCACAAAAGCAAAATTGGAAATATATGCCTTTTCAGCCTGATGCCATTATAGCACGCAGGCTTGCAGGACGCAAGCGGATTTTTTGCGCAGCACAGCCAGCCGTTTTTTACGCACAGGCTCAGTCAAGAAACGCCTCGTTAAGCGTAACACCGAATTCTCCTGCGATGGCGCGCAGATTGTCGTCCGAGATGGTCTGACATATTTTCCCCTGCCCTGCGCTTTGTGCCAGAACCCATATCTGTGCCGCCTTTTCAATGGTATGCATCAAGCCGAAGGTGGTATCAAAATCCGGGCCGGAACAAAACAAACCGTGATGCGCCCATACCGCTGCGTCGTACTGTTTCATCAATTCCGACGTAGCTATGGCGATGTCTGCGCCGCCCGGCACCATCCAGGGTACGACGCCCACACCGCCCGGGAAAACCACCGGGCATTCTGTGGCGCTCTGCCACAAGGCACGGGTGAAATCCCGCGCCGTCAGCGGCAGGACATATGTCATAGCGATCAGGTTCGGCGTGTGGGCATGATAAATAACACGGTATACCCCCTCCGTCGCGGCCGCACGCACGCTGTGGTTCATAAAGTGGCTCGGGAATTCGCTGGTCGGCTTTGCGCCGTCTTCCAGGCCCCATACGATACGCCAGGCTCCGCCTGCGCTGTCGATCTCTACGATACCGATATTATGTGCCGGGTCCAACGCGACGTTGCGGAAATACTTGCCGCTGCCCGTGGTGAGAAAGTATTCCCCCGCCAGGTTCTTCCCCGTTACACCCATGCTCACCCATTCTCCCGCCGTTCGGAAGTAAGGACGGCACTGCTCTACCTCCTCCGGCCGCATGCGGTAGGTCAGATTTCCGCCGTTACGCTCGTGCCAGCCCTGCTTCCAACCGTCCGTGCACATGCGGATATAGTCCTGCACGATTTTTACATCCAAAATTCCCATTGCTGTTACCCTCTTCTGCTTAAAACTTCTTTTTCGTACTGTGTCACCGCGGCATACCAATCTCCGTCTGCGGGCACGCCCTGCCGGCGGCAGTATTCTGCCCAGACGTCACCGAAGGGAAGCGTCTTCGCTTCTTCCATCAGCACCATTTTCTCTGTGAAGTTCGCCCCGTCCTGCAGCTGCCTGAGCTTTTCATCCGGCTGCAGCAGAGCAAACAACAGCGCCTTCTGCGCGCTGCGCGTGCCCACCACCCAGGCTGCCACACGGTTGATGGAGGCATCGAAGAAATCAAGACCGATAAGCACCCGGTCCAGCGCGTCGTTGCGCACGACCTCTTTCATGATTTCCCGTGTTTCATCGTCGAACAGCACCACATGGTCCGAATCCCAGCGAACCGGGCGCGTAACATGCAGCGGCACCTTGTCAAAGAAGCACAGCATGGCCGGGATCTTGTCGCTTATGAGTTCCGTGGGATGGTAATGGCCCGCATCCAGCAGATTATACACACCCGGATGTGTGGCTGCATACGCCGTGTAAAACTCATTGGAGCCTACGGTCATGCTTTCCAGCCCGATGCCGAACACCTTGCTCTCTACACAGTCTATGACGTTGGGGCACGGCTCTGCAAACACCTCGTCCAGCGCCGCCTTCAGGCGCAGCCGCGGGCCCATGCGGTCCGCCGGAATATCCTTGAAGCCGTCCGGCACCCATACATTGTTGAGCACCTGATCCCCCAGCTCTTCGCCGATACGCTGTGCAATGCGCCGGCCGGCCTTGCAGTGGTCGATCCAGAAACGGCGCACCGCCTCGTCCGGATGAGACAGCGTCAGCCCGTCCTTCACCATGGGGTGCGAAAAGCAGGTCGGGTTAAAATCGATCCCCAAGCTGTTTTCTTTCGCAAAATCCACCCACGGAACAAAGTATTTGTATTCCAGCCTGTCGCGGTCCACCCACTCCCCTTCCGGGAACACGGCATAGCTCGCATGCAGGTTGATGCGTTTTTTGCCCGGGATAAGGCCGGCAGCTTTCAGGAAATCGGCTTTCAACTCTTCAAAATTACGGGCTTTGCCGGGGTAGTTGCCTGTTGTCTGGATGCCATCGCCAGCCTTACCATCCTTCTGGTCGAAGCCCGCCACGTCGTCTCCCTGCCAGCAGTGGATGGAAATGGCTTTCTCCGCCAGCCGTGCCAGCGCGCGTTCCACATCAACGCCGAAGCGCCTGTAACATGCTTTTGCGTTCTCATAATCATTCATGGTGTTACCTCCTTGATATCAAAGCTTTGTCGGATCGCCGCCCTGGCAGCCTCCAAGTCGTCAAACTCACCCGCCGCGATGAACTGTGCCATCAGGTTTCCCAACGCCGTCCCCTCCGTGGGCCCGGCGAACACCGGAAGACCTGTGGTCCGTGCCGTCAGCTCATTCAGATAACCGTCCTTGCTGCCGCCGCCCACAATGTTGATACTGGTATATACTTTTCCCGTCAGCGCGGACAGCTCCCGAACAGCGCCCGCATATCCGGCGGCCAGGCTGGCATATACACATTGCATCAGCTCGCCGACGGTTTGCGGCACCGACTGTCCGGTCTGTACGCAAAATTGCTTCACCGCATCGGTCATACTCTCCGGTGCAAGGAAGCTGCTGTCATTGACGTCAACCCGGGACATAAAATCCGCACATCCGCGCGCCTCCGCCTCCAGCTCCGCATAACTCCACTGCCGCTGTGCCGCCGCCGTTTTTTTTGAACCCTCCACATAAGAAACGCCGTTCAACTCGCGCCGGATGGACTGGATCATCCAAAGGCCCATGATATTTTTCAGATAACGGTAGCGGTACCTGTAACCGCCTTCATTCGTAAAATTGGCCAGCATACTCGCCTCGCCGGTAATGGGGGCTTCGTTTTCCACGCCCAGCAGGCTCCAGGTTCCGCTGGAAATATACACCGCGTTTTCATCCCGGGCCGGCACGGCCAGAAATGCGCTGCCGGTATCATGCGTAGCAGGCAGCAGCACGTCGCAGTCGAACCCAACTGCGCCCTGCACCTCCCCGGTAAAGCGCCCCACCCGTGCGCCCGGCAAATTCAGCGGACCAAAGATGCGCCGGGGCAGCCCCAGCGCTGCAATGACCGTGTCGTCCCAACTCCTGGTATAAGCGTTCACCAGCGCGGTGGACGTTGCGTTCGTATATTCGTTCAGCATATTGCCTGTGAGCAGATAATTGAAATATTCCGGTATCATCAGCAGACGGCTGGCAGCGGCCAGCTGTTCCGGGTGCTCACGCTGCAAAGCCGTCAGCTGATACGCGGTATTGAACACCTGCTTCTGGATACCTGTGCGGGCGTACAGCTCCGGGAACGGCAGGCCACGTTCCGCCTGTTCCATCGCGCCTTTCGTGCGTTTGTCCCGATACGCCACGGCGTCGCTCACAGGCCTGCCGTCGGCTCCCATCAGCACAAAATCCACGGCCCAGGTGTCTATACCCATGGTTTCGGGAACCTTATTTACAGCCTTGCACGCGCGCAGTCCCTCCAGAATGCTTTGCCACAGCTGTTCCGTATTCCAGCAGTCATGCCCGTTTTTCCGCACCTGAATGTTATCGAAGCGGTAGATCTCCTCCAGCATCATGCAGCCTTTCTCCACATGGCCCAGAATATGGCGCCCGGAGGATGCGCCGATGTCGATGGCAAGATGATATTTCACATGATCCCTCCTGCTCGTTCTGCCCGGTTCGGGTGTTCCGGCACGGCTCTGCCGTGCTCTTTTTTTCATTATACTGCACAGGCGAAAACAAAATAAGGACGCGGTTTTCAAAATAACCGCGTCCTTATTTCGCATATTCATGTTGCATTTTCTGTTTTCCACAATTCTGACCGGTATTCCTTGGGGCTTTTGCCATACCGCCGCCGGAACACACGGTGGAAATAGCTGGTGTTGTCATACCCGACCGCAGCGCAGACCTCCTGTATGGTGAGCCGCGTCTCCCGCAGCAGACGCGCCGCTTTGTCCAGCCGCTTGTGCAGCAGAAGCTCCTTGAAGGTGCTTCCCGTGGCACGCTTCACTTCCGCACTCAGATAAGGCAGACCCACATGAAATGCAGCCGCCACATCGGTGAGGCTCGCCGCACGGTAGTTCTCTTCGATTTCCCGTAGCGCGGCCTCCACCATCGGGCTGCGGATGCTGCCGTTCCGGGACATGTCAATGCATTCCGTATAATGCATCAGCTGCAGCAGCAAAAGCCCCATCGTCACCTGATTGATACGCCGGGCACCCGGCTGGCGGTTCACCAACGTCCACACCATATTCTCCACAAGATTCTGCACCGGCAGCACCTCCCGCACCCGAAAATGCAGATAGCTGACGGCAGCCCCTCCGGTGTACAGTTCCCCCAGTAAAAAACGCGAAAGAACATTGTCCATCCCCGCCATATTGAACGCCTCGTCAAAGAACTGGGGCAGCACAATAAAATTGACGGCGATATCGCCCGCGTCCGCCCGCTGGATGGCATGGCTCGCGTGCCGGTTCAGGAACAAAAGCTCCCCGGCCTCCAGCGTCACAAGCGCATCCCCGTCGATGCGGTGCACCGTTTTTCCACGGCACATATACATGATCTCCACATAATTGTGGCTGTGCCTCGGAAACGGTGCGAAGCGCGTATGGGGGCGGATGGACATCAGCTTTCCCTTCTCCAGCATCTTTGCCGCATCCACCTCAAACGCACGGCCCGAGGCGTACAGCGCCCGGTCCACACCACGGCCCTGCAGCAGCTCCCGTTCTTCCTCAGTGATCTGCGCCAGACGCTGCAGCAGGACTGCATCCACTCGTATCACTCCCCGCGCATCCTGAATCGTCAGCTTTTCTTTATCATACAGGGTAAGAACGGCAGATGCAAGACCAGCCTGTGGAAATCTGCCGCGATTCAATCCCTGGTGCCTGCATCAGCCTGCGCTTCTTCATCCTCTTTCTGCGCAGCATTTTCCACCTTTTCCAGAAAAGCATCCACGAATCTGTCCTCTATCTTTTTGTAGGCCAACACCGTCCCTTGTTCAATTTTCCTGTAAAGGCCAACAACCTTGCGCGCGAGCGCCGGTGTTTTTAATCTGTATTCGGGCATTTCCCATCTTCCTTTCTTACCGCATGGTGCGCAGTTCATCCACAAGCTCCGACAGCTGCGCCGGCGAAAACGTACTGCCGAGCATCATCGAAAGCCCTATCAGGCCCATAAATAAATCTTTCTTTCTGATGTGCATTTTCTTTCCTCTTTTCTTTTTTACAATCAATCTTATAAACGGCGGCCGTCCGCCTGTTCCGCCACCGCTTACTCCTTTATGCCGCGGCACAGCGGAATCAGACACAGAAGCAGAACGATTCCTGCAAAGCCAACCGCGACGCCCGGCACCAGCATGCCCCAAAGCATGGTCATGCACATACCCGTTCCCAGTGCAAGTGTGCCCGCCAGCCCAATCAAGCCCCGAATCAGACTACGCCCACTGAAATGCCGCACGGCCGGCTTGCCTGACATAATACGATGCAGCACCCACGCCCACAGCAGCACGGCTATCCCTGCCGCCCCGGTCCATACGCCCTGTACTGCAGCGCCCCACTCCGGCAGCAGGCACATGCACATTCCCAGTGCAAAAAGGCCTGCGCCCGGCACACACAGAAACATCGTGATCAAATCTCTCTTTTTCATATCCATATCGTCCTTCCGGCAAAATTCATGAGCTTTCGCTCACGTTCTGCACATGATTTTACAGTGTGTATGTTCGGGAAATATTCAAAAATTGTTTTTGAAATATTAAACAGCAAAACAGAAGGGCATCTTCCTGAAAGAAGATGCCCTGCAAAAAATATGCTGCTGTGCTTTACTCGTCCGCTGTTGCCTTTGTCTGAGCCTGTTCGGCGGACAGACGGTTGATCGCACAGAAGTAATCGCAGAATTCGGCTGCGGTTTCACCCTGGTCTGTACCGTCCATAACGCCGCACATATCCAGCAATATCCGCTGCATAACACGGCTGGAGAAATATTTGAATACCACCTTTCCCCAACGCGGTACAAACTCTTCCTGTTCAAAATAATTCCAGTATGGCAACATACTGCCGGACGGCAGATAAAGCTTGTATCTGTCGTGCGCCCTGATCATACCCTCCCGGCAGTAAGCGCCCCAAAAATCGTCCCGCACCATGAAAGCTCCCAAAATACGGCGTTCCTTCTCTTCACAGCCCGTCTCCAGAGTTGTCAGCAGACACGCCGAATTCGGCTTGAGCCTGCTGGGGATACGCGGCCTGTCCTTGGAGTAGCCGCTCAAATAAAAGCCTGTGGATACCGCGTCGGCTTCTGCCGCCGCTTTGGCTTCCTTCCACGGGATGTCAAAAGCCGCCTGCGAATACGGCGTAACTTTCATGGAGCGTATTTTCCCGAGCCGCTCCTGCCGTTCCAGTTCCTTTTGTCTTTCCGCACGTTCCGCCCGCAGCCTTCGTTCATAGCCTGCCCGTATCTCATTTTGCTTTCCTGCGTCCTTCAGGGTCAGAAAGCGGGAAAATGCGTCCGGATACTGAAACCGTTTTTCCCCCTGGGCAAAGTCTATCGTAATGATATTCCCCGAAAGACCGGTTATCACGCCCGTTCCAAAAGCGTTGTGCCTGACCGGTTGTCCCAGCAACTGCATTGTTCTCCTCCCTTGCTGATATAAAAAGCCATCCCGCAGCCGTAATGCCGCACATCCGTGTTATTCCTCTGTTTGCTTTGCCGCGCGGGACGGGCCGCGCGTTTTATCGCTGATGCGAAGAACGATCTCCGTTTTGTCTGCTTGCAGATCCAATTTCCCGCTGTTGAGTTCCGGGATATCTCCGACCGTCAGCACCGTACCGCAGGGCATTCCCTCAACATCCACCGTTATCGTATCAATCATATCTTCCGGCAGGGACGCATATGGGATCTCCATAAGCATCCTTTCCAGTGCATCCGTCACCTTTTCCGTATTTGTCAAAAAAATATGGATGACGCTGTTCACTTTTTGATCCGCCTGCAGAGCTTGAAAACTGAGATGCAGAATATCATTGTTCAGCAGATTTACCGCCTTTTCCTTGATCTGCACCGGTATCTGCTGTCCGTCAAGCACAATTTTCAGCTTGCTTCCTTCCCGCTTCTGCTCCACCAGCCTGCGCGCGTCGGCTTCCTCAAGCTGGAGCGCCAGCGCTTCGCGCAAAGGGCCGCCGAAAACACTTCCCGGAACAAGCCCCAGCCGTCTCAGCTTTTTTGCTTTCACGGCAAAATCTCTTTTTTCCACTGTGATCATGTCCATCGTGTTGTTCCTCCCAATCAGATTTTATATATTTAACCGGCATACAGTGCATACCGGCCGTCGGCTGTTTTTGGATGGATAATAAAAAAAGAAGAGCTTCTTCATATGGCACCACGCGGCGCAATACTAAAAGCCCTTCTTGATAAGACGGTTCTTTTCCTATTCGTTTTATATAGTATAGCACAGACCAAATACAAATGCAACCATAGTTCCGTTTATACGGCTCCTCCCGCACGAAATCAGAGCCTTGTATCCCACATACCGCAAAATGCGTCCACCGGGCTGTTTCCTTTGAATTCCGATTTTCCTGTAATCTTTTCCACAGCCTGCCGGATCGCTTCACGGGAGCCGTTGTAGGTATTGATGCAGACAGGCACCATAGGCACGTCATATAAATGAAACGGATTTGCCACGCTGATGGGTTTTTCAGCCGCATACCAGGGAATCTCCGGGCCCATCGGGATGCTCCAGTGCAGATTGCGCTCGTTTGTGGTGGAAAAACTTTGCACATCTGCAATAACAAATACTACATCGTATTTTTTTCGAAATTCCAGCACCGGGATATCCGCCAGCACCTTTTTTGCCGTTGATGCCCTTGGGCGTCAAGTATTTGAAAGGATTCAGCCTATAGACTTCTACCGAAAACCCCTGCTTTTCCAATTCCTGTGCTAGATACTCCCTCGCCTTGTCCGCTTTGCCCAAAACCCGTGCCGCGAGAGAAACGCTGGACACCGAATAAAGGATTGCCCGTTTGTGGGCCTGCGGCGTTATGGGGAGCTGCGCCCTGCTGTTCTTCACCAGCGTGATCGAGCGGTCGATGATACGGGCTGCGGCCGCACGGTGCTCCGGACATCCAATGACAGACAGGCCTTCCTCCGCCGGCATCAGCGCATTTGTACGTTGTTTTTCGTACAGCCGCAGCATTGCTTTGAACGCCAGAACGCGCAGTACCGCTTCATCCAGCCGTTCCTGCGTCAGTTGGCCGGACTCCAGCCCCTCCCGCATGAACCGCAGATCCTCGTCATGGTCGCGATAGTATAAAATCATATCGCAGCCGCTCTGCACGGCAATGGGCAGGAACTCGCTGCGCCGCATTTTTCCTGTGAGGCCCACCATGTGTGTCGCGTCGGTGATGATAAGCCCGTTGAAGCCCAGCTTTTCACGCAGAAGGCCCTGCAGAAGTTCCGGTGCCACCGTGGCGGGCATAATCTCCTCGTCCCGTATGCCGGGCCGCAGCTTGCGGGAATAGGCAGGCTGCTGGATATGCCCCACCATGATGCTGGGTACACCCGCGCCGATCATTCCCTGGTACACCTTCCCGTAGGAGGCATCCCATTCCTCGCAGGTACAGTCATTTACCGTAGTGACGATATGCTGGTCCCTGTCATCACAGCCGTCACCGGGAAAATGCTTCATGCAGCAGGCGACGCCCGCCTCGTTTGCCCCTTTCATGTAAGCGAGGGCCATCTCCAGCACAGTGTCTGGATCGCTGCCGAAACAGCGCGTAGGAATAACACAGTTGCGCCAGTTCCGGTCAATATCCACAACTGGGGCAAACGTCCAGTTGCAGCCCACCGCCGCCGCCTCGCGGCAACCGTACAGTCCCATCTCATAAGCGCTGCGGGTATCTCCTGTGGCCGCGCATGCAATGCCTTCCCCGATTTTTGTGCCGCCTGTCATTGCACCGTTACCGCCCGCCTCCACATTGGCTGCGATGAGCAGCGGGATTCGGCTGTTTTTTTGTGCCGCCGCGTTTTGTCTGTACAGTTCCCGGGGCTTGCGGTTATTGTAGCGCAGGCCGCCGGATGGATATCTTCCAAGCAGTGCGGCGGTCTGCTTCCCGGTGTCGTTCCACAGCATATCCACAAACAGCTGGGCGATTTTTTCTTCCTGTGTCATGGCATTGAACGTGTCGTTTACCCAGCGTACGGCGTTATCGTCCAAATCGAATGGCTTGGCGCGCATATCAAAACTCATATCGTGTCCTCCCGTACGGCGTCATCCGCATTGAAACAGAGCCAGCAGCCGCTGCCACAAGCTGAGCGTCTGTGCCTCCTGCGCCGGTGCCCGCCGCGCCTCCGCTTCTTCAATGGCCGGCGTCGTCATTACAAACTGCACGGCGTCTACCTGCGTGTTTTTTTCGCTTACAAATGAGCATATCTCATAATCCGCACCTGTAAAGCCGTCAATCAGCTCGTCTATCTTATCATTGAGCTGGCCGTCCATATCGCTTGTACGGCCGCGCAGCTCCCCAGTGCCTTCGGCCAGCTCACTGCTGCCGCCCGCAAGCCGGGCCGCGCCGTCGGTCAGCGACCGAGACCCCTGCTGTAAGCTGGCCGCACCGCCCGATACCTGGGCCGCACCCGCCTGTAATCGGGCTGTGCCGTCCGCCACTTGAGACGCAGCCCGAGCTGCGCTGTCCACTCCATTTGTATATTGCAGCAGGCCCTGGTAAAATGCGTCAAATCCTGTCAGCTGCGTTGCCAGTGTATTCAGCGGCTTGATCAAAGCACTGTCCGCCCCAGTCGCCTGCTCTACCGCGGCGGCAATCTCGCTCTGGACAGCATCGCCCGCCATTGCAGACTCGATATTCATAGCGATAAGTCCCTGTACTTCGTCACTGACCATCTGCCCGTCAATCTGCTGCTGAATGGCCGCCTGGGTCTCCGGCATTGCCATCACGGCGTCCACTTGCTTTTGCACCTCGTTCTCCACCTGCGTATCGATCTGCTGCTGCACCTCCAGCGAGACCATCGCTGTGTCCGTCACCGTTTCCAGCAGGGCTTCTCTTTCCGAAGCAGCAAGCGCCGCGGCGGCGCCCCTTTTTTCCTCTTCCGTCATATTTTCTGCGCCGGGTTGGGTGCACACATTCTCGTAGGCAGCCGAAAAGATCTGTTCCTCCGTGATGCTTGCCTTTACCTGTTCACGTATGGCGGCGGTCACGCCGTCCCGAATCGGCTGTTCCTGTTTGCGCACCTCTGCTTCCGCCTGTGCGCGGGCGGCCCGAGTTGCCTGCTGCTCCACTTGTACCTGTACAGCAGCTGTCACTTCTGCCGTCACTTTTGCGCGGGCCTCTTCCGTTGCGGCTTTCAGCGCCGCGCCGCCGATTTGCTGCTGTACATCCGCCAAAACGGCGGCATAGTTTTCGCGCGTCATTGGGGTATAGCTGAGACCGGTCCGCGTCAGTAGGTTCCCCAGCTGCGTGTTGGCCGCAGAAAGGAGCGAATCGAAAATCGTGCCCGCGCCGCTTTGCAGCGCCGCGCTCTGTCCCGCCAGCAGCGACAGGCCGCTGGACAGCTCGCTTGTTCCGCCCGCAAGCCCGGCCGCTCCGCCGCTTAGTGTGTTTGTGCCTGCCACAAGGCTGGCAGCACCTGAGGCGACGGCTGCCGCGCCGCTGTTCAGTTCCTGCGCTCCGGCTGCCAGCTCTTTCGCACCATCGTCCAGCTGCTGCGCGCCGTCCTGCAAGTCGTCGATCTGCCCGTCCAGCTCACTGGTGTCCGGCTTTTCCATATGAATCGACAAGGGGACGGCATTCAAGGAAATACCCTCCATAGAGAAATCCGTCACATCCGTCTCGATGGTGAAAGAAAGATCCTGCCCCGGCAGCTTCATATAGCTCAGTTGCTTGTCAGCGCCCACATTTGCCTCTGTCGCGCCTTCGGTCTGGATATTGCGGCACTTCACAGTGTCCAGCAGCACTGTGGCCTGGACCATGTAGGCCTCATAGAAATCGCCGTCCGCCAATTTGTTTTTCGTGACGGATCCGCTGATTACCAAATGTCCGTTGGCCCCGGCAAGCTCATCGGCTGCGACGTTTTTTCCATCCAGCATATAGGCAACAGAGATATTCCAAGGAAGCTGCGCATCCTTCAGGTTCCCTTGATAATAGAACGTACCTGCCTCCGCGGACACTGTGACAGAGTCCCCATCCAGTGAAATGTCCGCTTCACTCGTCAGATTGCGTACCGAGGAATAGGCGCCGTAGTCCCGTATCTCCGTCTTGCTGTCCAGGGCAAACATATTGACAATATATATGTCTGCCACACTGCCGTCTCCGGCGAGGCTCACATATACGTTTTCTTCTTTTTCGGTATTTGCCGTTTCCGCATAAACAGGAGCCATACAGGCTGCGGCTAAACATAGTGCGGCCGTCAATGCCGCCACGCGTTGAATGAGGCGTTTCATAATGGAATGTCCTCCTTTAATAATTCTTTTCAAAACGCAGTCCCAGGCTTGTTTTCTGCACAAGTCCGTCGAACAGGCACAGGCAGGTGGGAAGCACGAACAAAACCATGCAGCATGACAGCACTGCGCCGCGGCCCACCAGATACCCAAGCTGGCTGATGACCCCGTTTGTGGACAGCGCACCCAGCATACTGCCGGCAATGCACAGAATGCTTCCGCTGGTCAGAATAGAGACGACTGTTTCGCGCACAGTGATACGCGCCGCATGCCAACGGGAATTTTCGCGCCGGTTTTCCAGGTATTTGTTGGTGAACAGGATGGCGTAATCTACCGTAGCGCCAAGCTGTACCGTATTGATGATCAGGTATGCGATATAATTCAGCCGTTCTCCCGTTAAGTATGGCACCGCAAGGTTCATCCAGATGGCGCTTTCAATGACGAATACAAGGATCGCGGGCAGCGAGAGCGACTTGAACGTGATGAGCAGGATGAGGAAGATCGCTCCCACAGCGATACCGTTCACTACGATATCGTCCTCTGTCACGGTGTCCCGCATATCCAGCGTGTTGACGGCTTCTCCCGCTATCAAATAGGCGTCCGGGTAATACTCCTGCGCAGTTTCCCGCAGCTGTGTGGCAACCGCGAAAGGGATCTCCCCGTCCACGCCTACGCTGGTGCTGATGACCATGCGCGTATAATGCTCGCTGATCAGCAGCTCCCGCTGCGTCTTTGGCACATATTCCTCCGGGATACTGCTGCCCACAGTATCTGTATAGCTGAGCACCTCCGTTACCTCGGGAATGGTCTTGAAAGCGTCGGAGAGCGCCTTTTCGCGGGCTGTGTCCCCCCTGGGAACCATACAGACGATCTGGTTGGAACGGCCAAATTCCTCGTTGATGCGGATGGCGTCCGCGCCGATCTGAGTGGAGGCATCCCCGTATATCTCGCTGGAGCCATAAGCAAAGTCGATCCTGTCTTTGGCGACAAAGGAAGGCACCGCCAGCAGAATAAACAGGATAAGCACCGGGACCTTCACCTTCATCACGAAGTAAGAAAATCCGCGGAACGTCGGCATGAAGCTGCGATGCTGCGTTTTGTCAATCAGCTTATAACACAGTACCGCCAGACATGACAGAAAGACCAGCACGCACAGCAGCGAGAACACGATAGCCTTCGCCATGACAACGCCCATATCCGGCCCGATGCGGAAACGCATCAGGATCAGAGCGGCAAAACCGATCACGGTGGTGAGTGCGCTGGAGGTCACGGAAGAAAAGCTGTCCTTTACCGCGTGAGACATGGCATCCTGTACATCCATCCCGCTCGCCCGGAAACGGGAAAAGCTGTGCAGCAGAAAAATCGAATAGTCCATGCTGACGGCGAGCTGCAGCACGCTGCCCGCTGCATTCGTCACAAAGCTGATGGTCCCGAATGCAAGATTCGTGCCCATGTTCAGAACGATAGCCACACCGATGGTTGCCATGAAAAGCACCGGTTCAAACCAGCTCGTGGTGGTGAGCAGCAAAATCAGGAATACCAGTGGAAGCGCAATGGCCATAACCATCTTTAGCTCGCGGGTCGTAGATTCTGTGGCCATACCCGTATTCACCGCCTCCCCGCTCATGGCGGCGTCCTCACCAACCACAGCGCGGATATCCATTAAATGACTGTACAAGTCATCCTCATCCACATAGCAGGTGAACAGCACGTTTCCCTCCTTGTACCAGCTTTCCACTGTGACGCCATCCAGCGTCTCCAGCGGCGCGTAAACATTGGCGTAATCATCCAGCCACATCACCTCCGACACGCCCGGCACCTGCTGGAGCTGTTTCTTCAGCGCCAGCGCCTCCGGAATCGCCGCATCCTCGATCATAATGCGGCAGTTGGCAGTTTTGGCGCTGTATTCCTCCTCCATTACATCCAGGGCAATGGTGGACGGCGCGTCCTTGGGCAGATAATGCATCATATTATAGTCTACCTTTACTCTGCGGCTGAGCAGTGCACACAAAACCGCCAGCACCGCAAACAGGGCAACGATGCCTTTTTTATGCTGGAGCATTTTCTGGGCTATTTTGTTCATCCAACCAAACTCCTCAGTCTTTTCATTTTTGTGCATATGTTGACTTTTGTTTCTGAATTGATTATAGTGGAATCAGATAATAAAATGCAATCAGCAGATTCCCGCTGATCTATGCAACTTTGTATAAATTCAACGGATATTGTACAGTTTTAAAAATATTTTGCAGTCAACTCAATTGGCCGCAGTGGAGGTTCCATAAATGGCGAAAGCAGAATACAAAAGCGCAATTCGTTCACGCAGGATGATCCAGCGCGCGCTGGTCGAACTGCTGCAGGAAAAGGAACTTGATAAGATCACCGTTACGGATATCGTGACGCGCGCCGACATCAACCGCGGTACTTTTTATGCGCACTATGCAGACATTTCGGGCGTGCTTGACAGTATTATGGAAAATGTCTGCCAGACCATCCGGGAAGCGCTGGAAAAACAACCGCTTTGGGCAAAAGCTCCAGATGCACGCATTGTGCTGCAGCACTTGCAGCGCATGCTGGAAAGCGACCCGGAATTTTATCGAAATGCCATCCGCACCAATGTTTCCAACATCGTATTGGAAAAGCTGCGGGAATTCTTTATTGAACAGATGATGCAGCGCGAAAGCGGCTATGCTGTCCGCAACCATGAACAATATGTGTTTACCGTCCGGTTTGGTTCCGGCGGCGTTATCACTTTATATAAGGACTGGTTTTCCGGCAACCTGCCTTTTTCGCTGGACGAGCTGACCGAAAAGGCGGCGCAGGCCATCAACACAATGCTTGCGGGTTTGTAAGTTGTGTTTTTATATGCAAAAAGGCGCAGCACTCGGCTGCGCCTCAACATAAATGATAGATACAGTCTATATGGAAAACTAAATGTCGTTCATATTTCACAAACGGGCCTATAAGAAAATGAACCCACTTACTGCAAACACCAAGCTTTCTATTAACAAAAAACCGCCAGAATCATACGATTCCGACGGTTTTAGCCCGAGTGTAATTATAGGATTCAGGAAAGTAGCTAAAGTGATTAAACATCAATTCCAATTACGTATATTGGAACTTGTATTGCGCTTTTGAAATAGGGCAGGTATTTTTCAACCTTTTCAAAATTAAGAGATCCCTCCCAGTTATGGCCATATTGGTTGGTCAAAAATTTTTGCATGGCTTTTGTAGTTGTGATATAAACACCGAAATCAATAAGGTCCAAATTTGAATAGGATGCCATCTGGAACTTTAGCAAGTCAGTTCCCAAAAACGAAGCATGTCCAAATTGGACCTCAACAGCTATCCGTTTTTTTTGAAAATCGAATTTGCTGTATGCTTTCATATCCGGAGATACGCGTGGTTGCCCCTCCCAGCCTTTTTCCAAAAACAAATCATTTAGGGAATCTCTGATTTAATCCGGGCTACCGCGCATGCGCGAGAGATGGTAAAATAACACCATCAAAACGATGGAGGAACAAGGAAATGAAGCAGGAAACATTTACGGACATCGAATACAGCTACCGCAAGAAGAAAACGAAGCGGGAGGAATTTCTGGAAATCATGGAGGAGATCATCCCGTGGGATGAATGGGTTGGCGTGATTGAACCCTACTACCCCAAGGGAAAGCGCGGTCGTCCGCCCATGGGGATCGAAAAGATGCTGCGGATGTACCTGCTTCAAATCTGGTTCAACCTGTCTGACCCGGCGACCGAAGATGCCATCTACGACAGCTATGCCATGCGAAAATTCACAGACATTGACTTTATGACGGAAACAGTGCCGGATGAAACAACGCTGTGCAAGTTCCGTCATCTTTTGGAAACGAACGGCCTGAACAAGCTGTTTTTTGACGCGATCAACCGGGTAATGGTGCAAACCGGCCACATGATGAAAGGCGGCACCATCGTGGATGCGACCATCATCAATGCCCCCAGCTCTACGAAAAATGCGGAGAAGAAGCGTGACCCTGAAATGCATCAGACCAAAAAGGGCAATGAGTGGAAATTCGGGATGAAATGCCACACCGGTGTGGATGCAGGCAGCGGCCTGGTTCATACCATTACGGTCACGGCGGCAAATGAGCATGACATCACACAGGCCGCCGCATTGATTCGCGAAGATGATGAAGTAGTATATGGGGATGCTGGGTATCTGGGAATCCACAAGCGCCCCGAGGTAGCCTGCGACGAGCATTTATCCAGCATTGACTACCGCATTAACCGCCGTCCCGGAAAGCTGCCTCATGTATCTGACAATGCAATTGACTGGGAACGGTATATTGAGAACCGCAAGTCCTCGGTGCGCTGTAAGGTAGAGCATGCGTTTCGAATCATCAAGTGCCAGTTTGGCTGTAAGAAAACGGTGTAGCGCGGACTGATGAAAACGCGAATCGGCTGTACGCTTTGTTTGCCTGTGCCAATTTATACGCCCTTGCCATGGCCGGGCGAAAACTTTCCACAACCTGATATAGGGGCAGTCTGCCCTTTTTCAGGAAATGGGGCGGAAATGCAAAGGAATACTGGCTATTTTCCGACTGAATCGCTTGAACCTAGCGGTAATCGTCTATTTTCTCGCTCGGCGCTGAATGAAGGCGATTTATTCAGAGGTTCCTTAGAATTCTGTTAAATTCTTTACGATTTAGTTTGGAAAAATCAACACACGCTGCATATAAAATTTGTTCAATTTCTGCTTTTTGGGCAAGACGGCTGTTAAAGAGTTCCTCTGAAAAGCGGAAAGAATACTTTTTAAGGCGTACAGCCATGCAATATCAGCTCCAATCACAGTAACAGTATAATTGAAGTATATCATAACGCGACAAAAAAGACCAGACAGCACAACAAATGCAAATAAAAAAGCGGGTAAGCCCCATAAGGACTTACCCGTGGTCCGAGTGGCGAGAGTCGAACTCGATTAAAACCTAGTAATAATGCGGGGTTGTGCGTTTGGTCCGCATTTAGTCCGCAATTTTCGTTGATTTTCCTCTTATTTCAAGACAAAAAACAGGCGGCCAGAAAAATATCTGGCCGCCATTTTTGTGCTTATTACTCTACCCGAAACCGCCGCGTGATAACCATTTCCTGCGTGGTAAGTTCCCCTTTTATCTCGTCCACGCTGTCTTGAATCTTGTCGATTTTCTGCTCCATACGGTCCATTTTTTCAGCAAGCTGCTTATGTCCGTCCGCAATCTGGCGAATCTCTTTTTTTACATCGTTTTCGATATACGCCAATATGCTCGTTTTGGTGCGTTCCTCACTCTCTTTGACTGTGCTGTCAATTCGAGCCGTCATACGCGCTTCTGAAGCAGCAATCAATTCCCCAATCGCCTGCAAGTCCTCTTTCGTCAACATCGTGTCACCCTCCGTTTCATCGCACCCATAGTATACCACGCCGGGCAGGCTTGTTCAAGATTAGTCTGCCCTTCCAATCACATAAAAAACGCCAACTGGAAAGCGCCTTATTCGTATGGGTTCTTCGCTGTACTTGCCAACTCAAACAGTACCGCTTTTTGTGCCTGGTTCAGTCCTGTACTGTCCAGCCAGGCCCGCAGCTCGTCCTTGTTCAATGTACCGCTGTTGTTGGTATCTGCATACCGCAGCATTTCCGCATATACACGGCCAAGCCCGTATTCCTCGGCTTTTTCGTATTTCATCCGTTGCCCGCTGCCTGCATACGCATACCAAAGCGCAGCCTGTTGTCCTGCGTCAAGGCCCTGGCTATCCATTGCGGCATACAGTTCATCCGTAGAAACGCTTCCGCTTTTATCCGCGTCCAGCATGGGCAGCATCAAAATATACTGCTCTCCGGCGCCCACTGCCTGTGCTGCTTTGTATTTTGCCTTGACTTCGTCAGAGGCATAAACCTGCCACACCGCCGCCTTCTGCTCCGGCGTCAGCCCGTGGCCTTCAAGTCCCTGCGTCACCTCTCCGGCCGAAAGCGTGCCGTTTCCGTCAGCGTCCATCGCGTCCATCATGGCCCTGAACTTTTCGCCCTCAACGCCTGCGCCCGTGGCCGCGCGGTATGCTTCCGTATACTTTGCGCTTTTGGCCCGGAATCCGCTGTCAACATAGTCCTGCGCCATCGGCAGGCTGTACGGCCCGAACAGCGCCGCCTGTGCGTATGTTCCCAGCGTCGGATTCTCCACCGGGAACTTCATTGTTTCCCTTCCCTGGCTGTCGTATCCGAACTGCCCGCCATTCGCCACAGTGGTGATGCCCTCAAAGGCTTTTTTCAGTTGGCCGCCGCCCAACGGGGGAAGGATATAAAACGCGGGTTTTGCCAATTCCTTTCCGATGCCTTGCAGCGCGCGTCCGGCGTCTTTTTCGCCGCTCGCCAAGCCCACAGCATTGGAAACCAGATTCCCCATGTCCGGCAGCGCGCTGCTGATGGGCACCCTGCCTCCCCCTAATACACCTCCCACAAAAGGCAGCTCCTGCGCCACATTTTCCGCCAGTGAAGCCGTTGCCTGTACCGCGCCCTTGCGCTGTGTGGTAAAATCCACACCTTCGCCGCTTATAAGCTGCTGCGCTGCGTCCACCGTATTCGGCAGCTGATATCCTGTGTAGTCTCCAATGGCTTCGTTCGCAATGCCCAAGAAGTCAAGCGCCGGGCGTCGGCCCACCAGCTTTTCATACAGGTCATTGAACAAATACGCCCCGATCGTGTACTTCATCAGCCCGGCAACAAGCGCGGCCATGCCTTTTTCTTTCAGGTCGTCCGGCAGGTCCTTGAACAGGTGGCGCAATTGGTTGTTTACCTCAACCTGATACATCGTTAGCAGCCGTGTCAGCGGGTTTTTGCGTTCAAACACGGTCGGCAGCGCGCCTTTGCTCCGGTCCGCCATCAAACTTGCCGCGTATCGGTCCGCCTCCTGCATGGCGCTGGATGCATCCATTCCCGCCTTGATGTTGTCATAGTATTTTGCGCGTGTCACGACATTGCTTGTGAAGTCGTCGATATACGCCATCGGCTTCGTAAGGGTCTCGCTCAGCTTCTGCAGCTTTGTCATGCTCAACGGGCTGCTTCCCCGCCGGTTCGTCAAAAACACGCTTGTGTCGGCAAACCCGTCGTCCTTGTAGTAGGCTTTTGCTGTCTCCCGTGCAGCGCGCACAAGGCTTCCCGTGCTGCATTCGGCGCTTGCCTGGGTGATCGGGATGAAGTTCGTCAGCCAGCTGCCCGGATTGACGGCCACCATGTTTGCCGCAACGCGGTTTTCCAGGTTGGACATCATCTGGTAAATGCCCCGTCCCGCGTCCGCCTCAACGCCCCGGTCGTGGATGCTCTTTTTCCCTGCCAGCTTATTCGTGTATTCGTTCAGCTCCTGCACAAAATGGCTCAAATGCGATTTGCCTTTGCTGTACAGTTCCGCTACGCGCGATTCCCGCTGTTCTTCCGTCAGGCTTTCGTCCGCGCGGATGTCCTGCACCTCCTGCTTGATGCCCTTTTCGCTGTTTTTGAAGCGCACAGCGTCCTCCAGTGCGCGCAGCCGCTGGATGTCCTCTGTGTGAAAAATCACGTCTGCGGCGGTTTCAATGTAACGGTCAAACCCTTTTAGCGCATCATAGGTTGTTTCAAATCCCGTGCGCTGCTTTGCGTTCGGGTTGTATTTCCGGCCCGGGCGGAAAGTATACGTAAGCCCGGCAATGTCGGTCGGCAGTTCGTCCTTGCGCGTGTTCCAGCCCAGTTTTTCGGCTATTCTGTTCAGCAGGCCGTCCGGTTGGCTGTCCGTAAAATGTGGGAAGTAACCGCTTCTGTACTCAACAGGCGCATATCCGTTCCGCATATACGCCTCGTTCATCTGCTCAAAAATGGCGTCATATTCCTTGCGGAACAGCTCCAGCCCGCGGTCGATCTTGTCCATGTCCAGCTGGCTGCCGTATTTCTTCCGCATTTCCTCCGCCGTCTGGCTCAAAAGCTCAAGCTCCGCTTCGCTACGCTTGTTTCCCATCGCTGCAGCCGCCTCCGCGCCCTGTAACTCACCGTATACCTGTAAATATTCGCTTTCGGCCTGTGTCAGGTTCAGCGCAGCAATTCTTGCCCTCTGCTCGTTTTTCCAGCGCGTGGCCTTCGCCTCGTTCGCGTGCACGGGCGTGAAATACTTCTCCGTCAGCGCCCGCGCCTCCGTGCGGTCTGGCACAATGTCCCGCATGTTGCGTTCCATCGTTTCAGTGCTGTAAAAAAGCCCGCCCGGCTTGTCCTTCCAGGCATCGCTTTTGGCAATGTCCTGCGCCGCCTCGCTTGCAAGTCCCGCGCGCCGCTGCGCGTTGTATTCCTTCACAGGCGCAAGGCTGTCCTGCACGGCCTTCTTTGCGTCATATACACGCAGAATACCGCCTCGGTTTTCTCCCTTCACGTCCTCCGGGTCGATATCGCCGCGCAGCAGCTTGTCCACCGTCCGGCTGTCCTGCTCTGTCAAAAGCTCGTTTGCAGTGATCTTATCAGCCTGGCGGCGCAGCCGTTTGGCCGTTTCATACGCAGCCTTCAGCGCATCGGTGCTCACGGGTGCCGGCACGCTCGTTTTTGGTTCCCGTGCCTGCCGCTGCGCCGTCTGGTCCGCCTCATACCGCTGCACGCCTTTTACATCCCGTGTCAGTTGCTCCACGGCGTCGTCAAAACCGTTTCGTGCATAGGCCTTAAAATCGGCGGCATCGTCCCCATAATAAGCGTCCAGTTCAACGCCCGTTTTCCGAATGCTGCGCGCCACTTCACCAATGCGCTCCAGCTGGTCCAGCGGTGCGGAAAGCTCTGCGTCAAACAATTCAGGATACCTTTCGGCAAGCTCCGCGTATTTCACGTCGATAGGCGTGCCGCCTTCGTTCGTCAGCTTCAAGTCTCCAAAATACTGCGTCCGCATGTCTTTGTATTCCCGGCTGCTTCGGCTCTCGCTGTCCAGCGTCAGTGCATTGCCCCGCAGCTCGTCTTTCAGCTCCTTGTACTGGTTGTAGTATTCGTCCATCACCACAATGCCGCGGTCATACGCCGCATTGAACACCTCCGAAGCCGTGGCTTCGCTTACCCTGCCGTTTTGCTTGATCTCCGCGGCCATAGCGTCCGCCAGCGGTTTCAGGTATTCGCGCCGCGCGCCCTTCGGCACGCTCAATGCATCGCCTACGCGGTCCACAAATGCGTTTTCCCGCCTGTTTTGGATGCGTTTTGATTTTTCGTTACCTGCGGCAGTGCCGGGGTTTTCCGCGTTTGCATTCAACTGCAAACCGTCCCCCGGCGCCGCTGCTGTGTCCGGCGTCCCCTTCATGGGTGGAAGTATAACGCCGGGCGTGTCAGCTTCTGCGTTCTGCCGGGCGCCGCTTTGGGCCGTGTCCCCCGCCATAGGCGGCAGAAAACGCCCGCCGTCTGTTGCATTTTCGCCGGATTGTGGTACAATATTATCAAGAGATGTGGTCGCGCCACCGATTGAGACGGGTTTCCCGTCAACATAGTCGGTCTTGATGGTGTTGACCGCATCTTTTTTTTGATAAATAATATTTCCGTTCTGGTCCACGACCTCATGCAAATAATATCTATTACTATCATGCAATTTTGTCACTACAGCGGCAATATAATTTGTGTCGGCTCCTACTTTCACAGGGGCAGCGAAAACCAGCGTATCATAGCCTCTTCCCTTCCAGTTCTGCTGTGTGTCGATCTGCCGCCCCTGCGCGATTACCTGCGGCACAGCTACAAAAGCTGCTGCTTTTCTCCGCCCAATGCCGTGCGCTATGCTATCCTTCACGCCTCGTTCATCCAAAACCACTTCGCCAAGTCCGCGCCGGAACACCTTGTTTCCAAGCGTGCGGAAGTAATCGCCTACCTGCTGCACAAGGTTCTTTTCGGCGTTCTTTGCAAACTCTTTTCCCGTAATTTCAGCCACGGGCTGCATTCCTTGTATTTCCGGGATGCTCTCGCGCAGTTTTTCCATCAATTGCGCATTCGTGGCTTTTGCTTCCGCTTTAGAAGCTGGCATAGCCTGCTGTGCCATCGGCATCTGGATAATAGGCAAAGAGTTGGAATTCCCCTGTTCCCGCGGTATAATAGTGTTCAAAGATGTGGCAGCGCCACCGATTGAAGCGGGTTCACCTGTGACGGAATCGGTCTTGATAGGGGCCCCAGGCATAAATGTGGGAGGGGACCGCCGCCCAATGCTCCACAGCGTCATTCTTCTTCCCTGCTTTCCGCGTAAATTTCTGCGGCGATCATCCGCCGGAACTCCGCCCAGGTCACCCGCATGTCCCGTGTGCCCTCTATCGTTTTGCGGTTGGAAATTTCGTCCATTGCCTGTTCGTAGGTGATGATCTTGCTGATCAGCGACGCCGTGCCAAAATAAGCCTCGTCCCCCATGATCTCCCGCGCCTGCACCTCTCCCCGCAGGTCCCGCAAAAGCCTCGCCCGTTTTTCAGGCGGTACGGCCTCCGCCTCCTTGTAGTCGCTCACAGCGTCCAGCGGCACCGGATGTGCGCCGTTTCTGCTGATTTTATACAGCAGATACTTCACCTGCTGCTGAAAGCTCAAAATCTCGTCCATGCTCGTCATGCCCGCAGGGGTGCCCTTTCCGTTACCCACAACGCCGCCCCGCTTCCCCCTTGTATTTTTTATACGCACATGGTATATTTTTAGTGGAGATAGCAATTTCCACTTCCTTTGCCTCGTCCGTGTTCCCGCACGGCCGGGGCCTTTTTGTTTCACAACAAAATTTTGCTTTGCAAAACCGGCCCGCCCAGTTGCCGGCCCCACCGGGGCCGGGCATGCTCGCTCCCCCGTTTTCGCTCCGCTCAAATGGGGCCCCGCATATTCCCGCTGGGTCTGCCGGGGTATGTTCCTTTGTTCCCCGGCTGGTCCCCGCGCTCGCACCCCGGGGCCTTTTTGTTTCCGGGTCTTTCCCCGGGTCCAGCAGCTCCGCGCGCACGCCCAGCCCCATGCCGCCCACGGCAACCCCCATCGCCAAAAGCAGCAGCGGCCAAAACGCCTGCGAGCTGTACGGCCGGCTCCCGGCCCCGTCAACAATTCCCGCTGCCAGCAGCAGCATGCCCACACAGCCCATACGCATTAAAATAGGTTTCACGTCCCAACGTCTCCTTCCTATGCAAATAGCCTTGCCAGCTGCTCGCAGGTGGTAAGCCCGCGTATCCCCAGCTCGCGCAGATAGTCGGGCGAGCATCCCATAATTTTAGCCGCCTCTTTCTGTGTATAAAGCAGCTTGTCCGGGTAAATCCGGTCCGCCCGCCCCCGGATTCGTTCCAGCGTTGGAACAAACAGTTCTCTTTTTCTCGGCATACCGTAACGTCTCCTTTCCGCCCCGCTCCCTGCGGGGCATTTCTTATGCCGTCTTTTCCGGCCCGCCCGGAACGAGCAGTTCCTCAATGGAGCACCCGAACAATTTTGCCAGCTTTGGAAGCAGTTCGGCGCGCGGGCGGCTCTTGCCGCTTTCCCACATTGCAACGGTTGTGCGCTGTACCCCCACATCTTGTGCCACCTGCTCCTGCGTCAGGTTATTTGACACTCTATGCTGTTTAAAATTCATTTTTTCACCGCCTTTGTCAATATTCTTGACAATAAAATAGCACATGTTTTCGCTTTTGTCAATATATTTGACACAATTATTGACAAAGCTTATTGAATGTCAATTTAATTGACGTTACAATAAAACATGAGGTGAGAGAAATGGAGATTTTAAAAGAATTGCGGTCCAGCATGGGATTTAGCCAACAAAAGCTGGCAGATAAATTGGGGGTTTCCCGTTCTACTGTTGCAATGTGGGAATCTGGCGCCAGCCAGCCCGATAACGATTCTTTACTGCATCTGGCAAAGATTTTTAACACATCCACGGATTTTCTGCTCGGAAACGTCGAAGAACGTTATTCTTCTCCAAAAGGCGTCAAGGTTCCGGTGCTTGGCTATATCCGCGCGGGGATACCGCTCGATGCCGTGGAAGAAATTCTGGACTATGAAGAAGTAGACCCCGCTATGGCCGCCAAAGGAGACTTATTTGCCCTGCGCGTAAAAGGCGATAGCATGGAGCCGCGCATTCGTGAAGGAGATGTCATCATTTGCGCGGAAACACCTTGTGTTGAAAGCGGCACCGTGGCCGTGGTTTTGGTGAACGGCAACGAGGCTACTGTAAAAAAGGTTGTAAAACACAAAGAGGGCCTTTCCCTGGTGGCGTTTAACCCCGCTTATTCCCCCATGTTTTACACCAATGAAGAATGTGAAACTCTGCCCGTTCGCATCGTTGGCCGCGTGATCGAGCTGCGCGGCAAATTTTAACTACAACTATCTTGTGGAGGGAATGTTATGGAAATCAAAAAAAGCTATGTATATAAATCAATCCGGAAGGCCGGAATAGAAAGCCTGTTTTCCTATCAAACCATCTTTTTATGCCTAATGACAATCGGTGCTATAAGTTCTATCGCTTTCTTTTGGGCCGGCGAGTTTGAAGTGTGGATGATCGTTGCCGATATATTATTTGCTCTTTTCTGCAGTGCTGCCCTATGGTATGCCATACGGCAAAATATAGCCAGCTTTACCGCAATTATTAACCCGTGTAAAAGCAAATGCGCTCTTCGATATGCGCATATGATACCATTTGATGAAATGTGCGCGATGGCCGAAACGGAATCTGAAAGCGCTAATCTTGTACAGGCCCTTGGCGATGCCAGAGTAACCGAACATTTTATTATTATTTCTTCATATGGTTCTTTTTGGGTTATACCGCATAAGGCCGTGCGCGGCATTGTTCCAACTTATTACAGGTCAAACATTGAATCTGCAGAATATATTTCCATAACCGATTTTCAGGACAATAAATATTCTATCGTATGCGATGACATTGAAAGAAAAGCAAGTGAATTAGCGCTTGCAATCGGATGCAGGATTGGAGCGGAATACTAATTTTTAATGTAGAATTGGCGAAATCAAAGGGTTATCGCCCGTGCGAAGTTTGCCATTAAAAACATAGTTTTTGCTGGAATACTAAAACTTGAAAGGGGTTTATGACGTGAAAATTTTTACTGATGAGTTCATAGGTTCGGTCCGCAAAATTGTGCAGAAGAAAGCTCTGATAATTACAGCTTCTTCTCTTGTTGGTATAACTGCAATAGGAATTGGGTTCCGGTCTGCCTATTTGGCAGGACAAAATAGTGTTTTGCCTGTAAGTGCGCTTACAGAGAGCAGTTCATCAACAATCTCTATTTCAGTGTCATCCAGCCTTAGTGACAGTAATTCTGTGTCAGCTTCATCTTCTGTTCAATCCGCTTCGGCCTCGGCTTCGGCTTCGTCCACAAAAACTTCTTCCAGCTCAAAACGTTCGAACGATTTCCCCACCGTCGCCACTGCTCCCGCTGCGCCTTCTGCAGCTGCACCAACTCCTGTTACCCCAACACCAATACCCGAACCTACAACGCCACCCCCTGCTGCAACGGCGCCCTCTGCATCAACGCCGGTTACTTCAACACCTGTTGTCTCATCCACACCGGAAGTTCCGTCTAAACCAGACAACAGCGCCCGTATTGCTGAAATCAACGCACAAATCGGAGTGCTGCAAGCACAGATCAGCACCGCTGAAGCCAAGCATGCCGCAGCAAACATTCCGGGCCTGCAAGCCACTGTTGACTACGAACGCAGCCGCGAACAAGCTCTGTTCGACGCTAAAGTACAAGCTATGCGAGAGCGCGATGCACACCCGGGTGTTGTATCGTATGAAGTAGCGTATAACAATGCTTCAGCAAACTATGGTAACTGTTTAAGCAATAGAGATGCCGCACAGGCTGCCATTGATCAGGCGAATAACGAATATTATTCCACTGTAAATTCCTGTAATTCTCAAATTGCTGCGCTCCAAAGCGAACTGGCAACGCTTCAATAAAAGAGGTATCATACTATGAACAGATTGCTGAAAAGAAAGGACAAAAAGCAGGAATCCCCAAATGAAATCCCCACCCCACAGGCACAGCCCACTCCACCGCCGCCGCCACCAGATCCCTTTATCGAAAAAATCGTACAGTTCCGCCAAAAAATAACAGATCGCATCCCGTCCAAAAATGCGCGAATCGCATTGTTTTCGGCACTGGCACTTCTTATCGTGCTCTTTTTGGGCGCCGGTTATGGAGCGCGCTATGATTCCGGCTATAAAGCCGGCTTGGCCGCCGCATTGGAAGTATATGGCTCTTATGACGAGGGCTTCAGCGCTGGCAGCTCGGAAGGATACGCCAGCGGACATGATGCAGGCTATGAAGAAGGCCACGCCGCCGCTCTTTCGGAAGCATCGTCCGCGGCCCAGGCTACATACGACGAAGGCTATGCCGCCGGATACGATGAAGGCAAGAGCGCGGGCTACGCAGAAGGTGAAGAAGCAGGCTATGCGGCCGGAGAAGCCGCGGGCGCTTCCTCTGGATACGATAAGGGCTACGCCGAGGGAAAAGCAGCAGCCGCCCCGCAAGCCAGCTATTCCAGCCAGGGCACTGGCACGCAAAATGCTGGTGAAGTCCAAACGCAGAGCGCTACGGTTTATGTGACCAACACAGGCGAAAAATACCATAGCGCGGGCTGTTCTTATCTTCGCAAAAGTCAAATCGCAATTTCTCTTTCAGACGCAAAAGCGCAGGGATATTCCCCCTGTTCCCGCTGTAATCCTCCCCGCTGAAAGGCAATAATTTTAAAGGAGGCAGCACCATGGAATATAACGAAGAACAAGAAAAAGAGTATATCTCGCGTGAATCTCTTAATCGTCTCTGTGAAGAAGCACAGGAGCTTCGCTGGTACAAGCGTTACCGTGCCGGAGCTTCCAAGGCTTGGCTTGCTTCCTGTTATATCGGCGGATGCTTTGCCGGCATACAGATGCTGAAGCCTTGGGAAACAGCAAATGCGTCTTTCGGGCGTGCGCTTTTGGAATATGGCGCTGTAATATTAAGCGGCCTCTTGTTTGGCGCTGGTTTTTATCTTCTTTCCTATTTTGTTTACATGTTTTTCAGCAGCGATGAAGATACCGCCGAAAGTCCACGTAAAACAAGACTCGCCATTACAATCATTTTGCTTTTGCTCATTCCCTTTTTTGTTGTTATGTTCTTTTTCATGCCGCGCGAATAAAAAATATAGTGTAGTCAGTATCAGTGTATAGATCAACAAAACAAAAAAATCCCCGCAGTGCTGCAACACTGCGGGGACTATATAGAAACAGCTTGCCCGAAGGCGCGCCGCTCCGGCTTTGGTGCTCCTTTCGGCAGGCTTATCTTTCCTGTACTCGAAAGGAGATTTTTTATGCAAACCAGCAAAACACTTGCCCGCCTGTACTGTCCCAATCCAAAGGACCCTACCGAGGGGCTGCGGCAAAAAGCAAACGGCGTGTGGGAACGCAACGAAGTAATAGACGGGAAGCGCAAAAGCTTTTCCAGCCGTGACCCCATCGAAGCATGGCGCAAACGCAGCGAGTATATCATCACCCGCGAAGAACGCAGGCAGGAAGAACAGCTTCTGGAAGAACTCGGCCCGCTCTTTGAGGACGTGGCTGAGCGTTACCGGGCACAGGTACTGGAAATGAAGCACGGCACGCAAAAATCCTATTTGCCCGGCATAGCCCGTGCGCTCGGGCAATTCAGAGGCCGCCGGATAAAGTCCATCGAACCATGGGAAATAAAGGCGTTTCTTACCGGCCTCAACGGAGCGCATACCACTGTATCGAATCAGAAAACCGTGCTGAACGCTATCTTTCAGCTTTATATCGACGACCCGCAATGGCACGGGAATTACAATCCCGCAAAAATGACAACCTTGCCGCGCGGGCTGCCCCGCAGCCGCCGCCAGCCGCCCAGGGAGGACCAGGTCCAAATCGTCAAAGCCTCCCTGGGGGACCCCGAAGCATTGCCTGCCATTATCTATCTGTGCACCGGCGAACGGCGCGGAGAAGCCTGTGCCATCCAGTTGAAAGACATCGACTTCAAAAACGATATCATAAATATCACAAAAGCAGTAGAATGGATATCCAACCAGCCCCACATAACGTGCCCTAAAACAGACGCGGGCATCCGGCAGCATCCATTGCTCAACCTGTTGAAAGAAGCGCTTCTGCCCTACCGCAATTTGCCGCCGTGCACTTATATCGTTGGCATGGGTTCAAAGCCCGTCACAGCCTCCGAATACTCCCGCAGATGGGCGCGCTTTTGGCGCAAGCACGGCTATGCCCATCCCATCGAACGCACATACAAAAGGATCCGCAACGGAAAAGAATATCAATACCATCAAACAGACTGGAGCGCCGACGTCTGCGCGCACCAATTTCGACACGAATATGTCTGCATGCTCTGTGAGGCTGGCGTCCCGGAGGAAATCGCAATCCAGCTTGTCGGCCACGCAAATGCAAAAATGATTCATGAAGTATATCTGCACTTAAAGCCCAGCATGATAAAAGCAGCCGGAAAATTGCTGAATGAAAAAATCACAGCCGAACCGGGTTTGCAAAAGAAAGCATAGTCCGCAGTTGGTCCGCAAGTGGTCCGCAGGTTTTCGCCATTTCCGTTTGTTTTTACCTGTTTCCATCCGTTTTTAAAATTATGAAAAAACCGCATTGTAAAGCCATTTTGGCGCTACAATGCGGTTTTCTCAATGGTCCGAGTGGCGAGAGTCGAACTCACGGCCTCTTGAACCCCATTCAAGCGCGCTACCAAACTGCGCTACACCCGGACATTGCCGCCCGTTCCGGCGGCAAAAATTATTATACGTCATCCTTGCACTTTTGTCAACGTCTTTTTTTCATTTTCACGGCATGATATTTTCATGCAGACCTGCGGTTCCTGTCTCAGACTGTTTTTGTATTGGTCGTAACAGAACTGGATGATGCTGTTACGCTTGATCAGGCCGATAAAACTGTTTTTTCCATCAATAACAGGCACAAAGTTTTGCCGCATTGCCGCCGCGATCAGTTCTTCCATGTCCGTATCCACTGAGACGCATTTGTTATCCCGCTTGCGCGGGATGCTCATGATCGGCATATCCTCGGCGTCCTGCAGATTCAAGTTATAATTCCGCTTCACCGCCCACAGGATATCACCCTCTGTAATGGTGCCAACATACTCTCCTTTCCTATTTAAAATAGGTATGGAGGAATAACGGTGGTACTCCATTTTCTCAATCGCCTGGCGCAGGGTGAAGTCATCATACAGATACGCCACCTCGGCCTTCGGCGTTAAAAAAAACAAAAGATTCATGCGATTATCCTTTTCCTCTCCTAAATTACTGAGGATCAGCCCTGATTCATTATATCATACTCACGAACAGGATGCATGAAAGATTTGTTAATTGAACACGCAGAAAAACCGGGGCTCGTTCCGATGAAACAAGCCCCGGCTTCTTTAGCGATACATTGTCCGGGCTGCATTCAGCAGGACTTTGGGGGCCTTGTTGTAGGGTGTGACAGGACATATCTTTTTGGGGATATCGAACAATGTGTACACGGCGATACGGGCCGCACGGACAGAATATTCCTCGGTGAACACCATATCCTCCGGTATCTCTACAAACTGGCTCACCATCGCAAAGTTTGTGCTGCCCTGCGGCACCACCGGCGGCCGGTCGGCCATTGCCCGCGGCTGGAATTGTGCATCCACATACGGCATCATACACGGAATGACATTAACGACATCCGCCATGATCTCTTCCTGATGTTCTTCCCAGTGCAGTTGATGCAGCAGCTCTTTCAGGATCTCTGCGCCGGTACAATCTCTCATGGGCTTTTTCACATAATCTCCCACATGATCCGTATAAAGGCCGTAGCCCCAGAAAATCGTGGTATCCGGGTCCTGGGCTTTGAAGTGCGGTTGTGCCGCCACCACAATGCTCATACGCCACGAAGAATCCTTAAAGGTCATCAGCGCTCCGGAGCCGGGGATGTTGCCCGAATAGTTTTCGATCATCTTCAGCAGCCGGTTTCCTTTGCAGGTCACCGTAAAGCTTTCCCAGTTGCTTTCATTCACGTTGCCGAAGAACGGTTCCGGATTGCCCAATCCCGGCCGCTTCGCCGCCACCTTCGCCCACAGCTCAGCGGAAACCGGCTTTCGTTCCGGTGCCGGAGCCGGTGCATGCAGGCTGCCCAACGTAGCGGAATCCGTCATACAGGCATTTGTCATGATACATACGTCCCCCTCGCGCAGATCGACCGCGGAACCGTCCGCAAAATGCAGCGCTGTCGCCGTCAGCGCCTCCCCGGGTGCAAAATCGATATCCGTCACGGTACGCCCTGTTTCAAACCGAACGCCGTTCGTCTCCAAATAGGCTTTCAGTGGCAGGATCACGCTCTCATACTGATTATACGGCGTTCGTGTGACGCCCTCCAGCGTTTCAATACGCGGGAACTCAAAAATCATGCGGTTCATATAGCGCCGGAACTCGAACAGACTGCTCCATTTTTGGAAAGCAAAGGTCGTCTGCCACATATACCAGAAATTCGTTTCAAAGAAATGCGGGCCGAACCAATCCTCGATGGTCATATTGTCGAGCCGTTCCTCCGGTGTAAGCAGCAGCTTTGTCATTGCCAAGCGGTCCGCATTGTCAAAGCCCATGCTGCGGACATCGAGAATTTTGGCGTCCTTGTCGATCAGACGTGCATGCGCACATGTGGGATGCGCATGGTCAAAGTTCAAAATTTCCTCTGTGACGCTGCGCTGCGGTTGCTCCAACGACGGAATGCTGCGGAACAGCTCCCAGAAGTTTTCATAGGTCTCTTCGTTGAGCATACGGCCACCGCGGCAGACAAAGCCCTGCTGTACACTGCCCGCACCGTCGTTTGAGCCGCCCAAGACATCCATGCTTTCCAGTATGTGAATGTTGTGACCGTCAAAATTCGCATCCCGTACAAGGTATGCAGCCGCCGCCATAGATGCCAGGCCGCCGCCCACAAGATAAACCTGCTTATCGCCGTAATTACGGGACTGGAGGCTTTCCTTTTCCCTGCGCATTTCCTGTGCCTGCGCCTGTTTTTTTACTTTGCTTGCCGCGTAAACCGCGCCGCCCGCTGCTGCGGCTGCCGCTGCGATGCCCAAAACCTTTTTATTCATAATGCTCATGCGCCCTTTCTCTTCGGGACATATGCCCCATTTTCCTTTCGGTGGCATCAGTATACCGCCCGTCCGGGCGCATGTCATTATACAGTTGTACGCCCCTGTAAAAAAAGCAGACAGTAACCATCGGTTGTACGTTTTTTAGACAAACCGCACATTTTGTCTATGGGCAAGTGTACTTCCATGGCGTAGGATAGAAGCGAAGTAAGGTGATGAGATGACCTTTGAACAAAAGCTGAAGGCTGCAGCGCTGGAAGCCGCCCTGCATCCCGCACTGCGGCACGCAGCCAAAAACCCGGCGCGAACGGCACGCAACCTCGTTGAATTTACCGCAGGCGTCGCCGGCGGCTTATTTGACGATGCACAAAAAGCCAAGCTGTATGATGCAGTCTATCCCATGCTGCAGGAAGCGGACCGGGAACACCTTTTCGTTCTGCTGGAACACGCCGCCGGACTTTGCGAATGACAAGAAGGACGCCGCAAGATCTGCGGCGTCCTTTTTGTTGTACATATTTCTACAAAGCAGGCTTTTCGCCCCGCTCTTCAACATAACGCCGGTATGCCAGCTTCTCACTGTCCTGTGCAAGCCGTTTTAGGCTGCGGGCCAGCTCCTCCGGCGGCGTTTTCATACCGGCAGCCACCCAAGCTCTGACTGTTCCGCAGCTTCCGTAGGCATAAAAGTCTGCAAAAAACGCCTTGTCAGCATCCGGTACCGTGCCATTGTCCAAAGCTTCGACGGCCTCCAAGAAAAGTGCGCGCACCACTTTGAACAAATAGTTTCCAAAGGTGTCCGGCGTACAGCGCACCGTATTTTCGTAGAACTTTTTATCCGCGCGCATGGTCTCGAACAGCACTGCGATATGGCTGTCCCAGTTTTCCAGCGTAATTCCGTCGACCAGCCGCGCAAACCCCTCCGTATAATAAATCCAATTCAGCAGCTCATACTTGTCTTCAAAATGATAATAAAATGTCTGACGGTTGAGGCCGCAGGTGGAGGTGATATCCGCAATGCTGATCTTGTCAAAGCTTTTCTCGCGGCATAGTTCTTTCAAGGCTGCGGCAATGGCGTGTTTCGTGATATTGGAATCCGGCAAATCAGCGTTCCACCCTTTCCTTTTATTGTTTCCAGTATACGACGCCCACCGTATTTGTGCAAGCGCAAAACATTTTCGCACAATATTTTTCATCATTTAAATATTATTTTGTTGATTTAACTCATTATATATGGTATACTTAAAAAAAGCGTTCAACTTTCTGCGTGGAAAGGGGGACGCTTTTGAAAATGGGAGGCCTATTATGGAAAAGCGCATCGTTAAATTGTACGCAAAGAACAACACCGTTCCCCTGAAGGTCGTTCCGGGCCATTTTGCCACCAACCATTCTCATGTAAATTACTATATCGACATGACAACGCTCAAAACGCGCCTGTCAGAAGCCGGGTCTGTAGCCGCTTCGCTGGCAGGCCTTTATATGACGAACACTATCGTGGACACCATCGTCTGTCTGGACGGCACCCAGGTCATCGGTACTTTGCTCGCCCAGGAACTTACACGCGCCGGATATCTCTCCATGAACGCTCACGGCACTATCTACGTGGTCACACCGGAATACAACTCCAATAGCCAGATGATTTTCCGCGACAATATCCAGCCAATGATCCAGGGTAAGCATGTCATTGTCCTGATGGCCTCCGTCACCACAGGCATCACCATCCGCAAAAGCATGGAATGCATCTCCTATTATGGCGGCATGCTCGTGGGAATATCCGCGATTTTCAGCGCAGTAGACGAGGTGGAAGGCCAGCCCGTCAACGCAGTGTTCCACAAGGATGATATTCCCGATTATCAGAGCTGCGCCATGCACGACTGTCCGCTGTGCAAAGAGGGACGGCGCATCGACGCCCTGGTAAACAGTTTTGGATACTCCAAGCTGTGATAAAGCAAAAAAGAGCGGCTTCACGCCGCTCTTTTTGATTTGCGCTTCCCGCCCGCCTTCGTACGCAGCGGCGCACACGAGCCGTTTCAAATACCTGCGCCGCGCAGGATATCATTTGCAACAGGCGTATAAAAGAGCTTCTGCACCTCGTTGGGGTCATCCGTCAACGCAAGCAGCCACATCAGCTTTGCCACCACGGCCTCAGTCGTCATATCAAAGGCTTCCAGCACGCCCAGGCTGTTTTTCAGGCTGTGCCCCACATTATATATGCTCAGATCGCTGCCTTCGTTCTGCACCTGTGTCGTAACAACAACGGTCTTCCCTTTTGCTGAAGCCTTGCGGATAACCTCGTAAAACTCCCCGGTCTCACCCGACGGCACGCCGCCGACGCCAAAGCTCTCCAGAATGACCGCATCGTTTTCATCCAGAAGGAAGCGGAGCTGCCCCGCCGAAGCCCCCGGAATCAGCTTGAGCAGTGCCACACGGCTGTTCAAAGCATCATAAAACACGGGTTCCGCCTGAGCCTGCGGGCGGATATAGGGTACCAGGCAATTGTCCTGCACAACCCCCAGAACCGGATAATTAATGCTGGAAAACGCACCAAAGCTTTTGGAATAAGTTTTGCGCGCACGGGTCCCCAGGATCACCGCACCGCCGAACACAATCTGCACGCCCGGGATGCGTCCGTCACAAGCGCAGACAAAGCTGTCCAGCAGATTGGTCTTGGAGTCCGTAATATCCATATTGATGGGCTTCTGGCTGCCGGTGAGCACAATGGGCTTGGGGCCCTGCTGAACAAGGTAGCTGAGTGCAGCGGCGGTATACGCCATCGTATCCGTGCCATGGCACACCACAAAACCGTCAAAGGAAGAATACGCTTCGCGAATGGCACGCGCGATCTCCAGCCAGTAAGCAGGAGACATGTTCGTGCTGTCAATGTTGCATACCTGGCGGCAGGTCACATCGCAAAGCTCGCGCACCGCCGGGACATATTTCAGAAACTGGTCCGTGGTAAGCTCCGGCACAAGCCCTGCGCCGGTCATTTCGGACGCGATGGTGCCGCCGGTACCAATCATAAGAACACGCTTCATGTCCATCACTCTCCCGCTTTATATTCTCCTGTACACTCAAAAAAATACGAAAAGCGCCGGACAATTTCGTCCGGCGCTTTTGCATTGGAGGTGCCGACCAGATTTGAACTGGTGCATAGAGGTTTTGCAGACCTCTGCCTTACCGCTTGGCTACGGCACCATAAAACTTTGGCGCCGCAGTTGAAGCTACAGCGCCAAATTTTCATGGAGCGGATTACGAGGCTCGAACTCGCTACCTCCACCTTGGCAAGGTGGCGCTCTACCAGATGAGCTAAATCCGCGGGAAGGCTTTGCGCTTGCAAAGCCCTTGGTGCCTCCGATCGGAATCGAACCAATGACACGGGGATTTTCAGTCCCCTGCTCTACCGACTGAGCTACAGAGGCAAATGGCGACCCGGATGAGGCTCGAACTCACGACCTCTAGCGTGACAGGCTAGCGTTCTAACCAACTGAACTACCGGGCCATCATGGTGGAAGTTAACGGGCTCGAACCGCTGACCCTCTGCTTGTAAGGCAGATGCTCTCCCAGCTGAGCTAAACTTCCGAAACCAAACCGACGCATGCTATTTTATCACATCAACTACTTATTTGTCAAGCAGTTTTGCGATAATAAAAATCCGGTATTCGGTTTGGCGCATACCGGAAAATGGAGCGGATTACGAGGCTCGAACTCGCTACCTCCACCTTGGCAAGGTGGCGCTCTACCAGATGAGCTAAATCCGCGTAACCGCCGCTGCTCTCTGAGCGGCGATATTTATTTTATCTTATTGCCGTATATTTGTCAATAGGAATCCGGCAATTTTTTCAAAAAAACGCCTTTATCCTTTCGTTTCGCCCAAAAGCGCGCCGGCGTCTACATAATATTTTTTGTCGCAGAAATGGCACGAAACCTCAACAGGCTTGCCCTCCGCCGCCATTTCCGCAAGCTCATCCCGCCCAAGCGAAAGCAGCGCGCGTTCCACACGCGCCTGGCTGCAGTCGCATTGATACCGCACCTGCTGCTCGTCCAACACATTCGGGGCGAAGCCCGCCAGAGCCTGCTCCATAATCTGTTCCAAAGACGCACCGCTGCGCAGCAGCTCTGTCACAGAGGGCAACGCCGCTACATTTTGTTCCAAATGTGTGATCTCCGCGTCGCTGGCTCCCGGCAGCAGCTGCAGCAGATAGCCGCCCGCAGTCAGGATGGAAAGGTCCCTGTCCACCAGCACCCCCAGCGCACACACTGTGGGCGTCTGTTCGCTGACAGCGTAGTATGCCGTAATATCCTCCGCGATCTCTCCGCTCACCAGCGGCACCTGGCCCACATACGGCTCTTTCATTCCAAGGTCTTTCACAACGCTCAGCGTGCCATCACGGCCTACGGCGCCGCCTACATCCAGTTTGCCGTCTGCCCGAGGCGGCAGCTCCACCACAGGCTGCTCTACATAACCGCGTACATTGCCCGCCCCGTCCGAAACTGCCAGAACGGTACCCGACGGACCGCCGCCTTTGATACGCAGCGTCAGAGAATCCTTTTCGCTCTTGAGCATTACACCCATCATCGACGCGGCTGTAAGCAGCCGCCCCAGAGCTGCCGAGGTCACCGCGGACGTCTTATGGATGCGCTCGGCTTCACGGACGATATCTGTGGAATCCACGGCGCAAAAAAGCACCCCGCCATTTTCGGAAATGGCGCGTATCAATCTTGACATCATTCATTCTCCCCTGCGGCCTGTTTCACCGCCGTAATAAAATAGCGCACGCTGTCCGGGCGCAGCGGGCCGAAATCCTCGCCGTCCGCCACATGCTCCACGCGCAGCCCCGCCTGCCTGCAGGCACGGGTTATCTCTTCCAGAGAATAGGCATACTCCGTGAAGGCCTCCTTGTCGCATTCATCCATATCGGGATAAGTGATCTCCACCGCGATATGCGTGCAGCCCGCAGCCGCGTCATAACGGTTGCGCCAGACACAATACGCGTCGTCCGCCTCAATCTCATAGACATTGTCGCTCAAAATATGTGCGTGCTTGTAAGGCGTGTTCATATCAAAAAGCACCAGTCCGCCCGGCTCCACAAACAGAGCAGCGCGGCACAAGGCCCGCCGGAATTTTTCGGCAGGCCCGATGTGATTGAACGTATCGAATGTGGACACGGCAGCGCGCACCGTACCGTAAAGGTCCAGCTCTGCAATGTCCTGGCACAGCAGCAACAGGCCTTCCTGCCCCGTTTCCCAAGCCTTCTCCCTCAGGACGCTGAGCATCTCCGGCGAGAGGTCTACGCCGATCATATCATATCCCGCGGCCGCCAGGCGGAGCGTCAGTTCTCCCGTACCGCACCCCAGGTCCGCCACGATGCCGTCCTCCACACCGTGAGCGCGGAGCACGCCGCATACGTACCGGAACAGGGCGTCATAGTCCGCGTCCTCGTTGAACGCGTCATATACCCCTGCAAATGCTTCGTAAGCCATTATACGTCGTTGCGCACGAGGTCCTCGTACGTTTCGCGCCGGACGGCAAGGCTGTCCTCTCCGCCGCGCACCATCACCACGGGCAGACGGGGCACACGGTTATAATTGGACGCCATGGAATAATTGTACGCACCCGTGGACAGCACAGCCAGGATATCTCCCACAGCAGGCGTCTGGAGCTGCGTGTTTTCCTGAATCAGGTCGCCGCTCTCACAGCAGCGCCCTGCGATCGTCGCTGTAAAGTCTTTTTGCTGTGCAGCCTTGTTTGCAACGACCGCCTCATAAGCAGACTGGTAAAGCGCATAGCGCGGGTTGTCCGTCATGCCGCCGTCGATGGAAACATATGTACGGTAGCCCGGAATGGTTTTGACGCTGCCGATGGTATACAGCGTGATGCCCGTATCCCCTACAATGGAACGTCCCGGCTCAATGCAGATAAACGGCACCGGAAAGCTGTTTGTTTCGCAGAACCCCAGCACCACCTTGGAGACCGCCTCCATATAGCTTTCCAGCGCCTTGGGATCATCCTGCGCCACATAGCGGATGCCGAAGCCGCCGCCCAGATTCAGCTCTTCAATGGTATATCCCAGCTCTGCGCGCACCTGCTGTGCAAAGCCCAGCATTACTTCGGCTGCATGGCAGAAAGGATCGATATCAAAGATCTGCGAGCCGATGTGACAGTGAATGCCCGCCACACGGATGCCCGGTGTCTTGAGCGCCGCAGCCACAGCCTGCAGCGCTTCGCCCGTCTCCAGCGCAAAGCCGAATTTGGAGTCGATCTGGCCGGTGCGGATGAAATTATGCGTATGCGCGTCGATACCCGGCTTGATGCGGAACAGCACGCTGGCCGTTTTGCCCGCTGCCTTTGCCAGCGCGCCCAGCAGCTCCAACTCAGCGATGTTATCCACCACGATACGCCCCACACCGCTCTCCAGCGCCATGGTCAGCTCATCAGCCGTCTTATTGTTTCCGTGGAAATAAATTCGCTCAGCCGGGAACCCCGCCTGCAGCGCCGTGTACAGCTCGCCGCCGGACACCACATCCGCACCAAGGCCTTCTTCGTTCAGGATACGGTACATCCGCTTGCAGCAGAACGCTTTGCTGGCATACAGTACCAGACCCTTTTTATGATAATGCGCGTCCATGGAATTTTTCAGCGCGCGGCAGTTGGCCCGGATGGCATCCTCGTCCATCACATACAACGGCGTACCGTATTTCGAGGCCAGCGCTACGGTATCCAACCCGCCGATCGTCAAATGTCCATGCCCGTTGACAGCCGTCACTTTTGTTTCCATACTTCTTTACCCCTCCGCTAAAAATTGGTCCAGGACATCCCGCAATTCCGGAATGCCGTATCCGTTATCCGCGCTGGTGAGCACCACGCCCCTGCACCCATAGGGCGCACAGATTTCCGCAAAACGTGCCGCTGTCTCGGCATATTGGCTTTTTTTCAGCTTGTCAGCCTTCGTCAGTGCCGCAATGAAGGGTACCTCGTGGTGCGCCAGATACTCCAGCATCATTTCATCGTCGGCGCTGGGGGCATGGCGGCTGTCCAGCAGCTGCACCAGCAGCGCACATCGCCGTCCGCGCTCGAAATAGCTGTTGATGAGTTTATCCCAGCGCTGCCGTTCGCCCTGCGCCACCTTGGCGTAGCCGTAACCCGGCAGATCGACCAAATAGACGCCGCCCACCGTATAAAAGTTGATGGTAGCCGTCTTGCCCGGCGTGCTGCTCACGCGCGCCAGGCTTTTACGGTTGCACAGCTTATTGATCAGAGAGGACTTTCCCGCATTCGAGCGCCCGGAAAAAACAATCTCCGCGCGGTCCCGTTCCGGCAGCTGAGAAGAAAGGCCGTAGGACGCCTTGAACTCGGCTTTCGTCGTATCCATGCGTGCCTCCTTACTGGCGGATGCTGAGCTGCGGTTCCGCTTTTTCCGGCGGCACCGGGCGCGTATGCTTTTCCCCGCCTGCCTTGGGCGCTTTCGCGGCCTTTGCAGGCTTTTTAGCGGGCAGCAGCACCGTGCGCAGAACTTCCTCCAACGTGCTCACCGGACGGAACGTCAAACCGTTTTTCACGGCGTCGTCCACCTCATACAAATCGGGAGCATTGTCTTTCGGGATCAGCACCAGCTTCATCCCCTCCCGGTAGGCGGCCATGCTTTTTTCTTTGAGGCCGCCTATGGGCAGCACCTGCCCGTGGAGTGTGATCTCACCCGTCATGGCCACATCAGAACGCACCGGGCGGCCGGACAGGCACGACACCAGCGCCGTTGTCAGCGTTACGCCCGCAGACGGACCGTCCTTTGGAATGGCTCCTTCCGGCGCGTGTATGTGGATATCGATATCCTTAAAAACGGAAACATCATAGCCGTAAGCCTCCGCATGGGCTTTTGCGTAGGTGATGGCAAGCTTGGCGCTCTCTTTCATTACCTCGCCCAAAGAACCCGTCAGTTCCAGCCGCCCTGCTCCGCCGGGCACTGTCTGCACCTCGATGGGCAGTATCTCGCCGCCCACGCTGGTCCACGCAAGGCCATTGGCCACGCCCACGGCGTCCTTACGGCTGAGAAAAGCCGGTTTCACGCGTTTCGGCCCCAAAATCTCTTCCAGGTTTTTATCACTTACAGAAAGCGTCTCCACCTCTCCCGCCGCGATGCGCTTGGCGCACTTGCGCAGCAGTTCGGTGACGGCGCGCTCCAGGTTGCGCACACCCGCTTCCTGCGTATATCCGTCGATCAGGCCGTACAGCGCGGAGTTCGTCAGCTTCACACGGCCTTTCAGGCCCGTGGCAGCGAGCTGCTTGGGCAGCAGGTGACGCTTGGCGATCTCGAACTTTTCCACGCGCGTATAGCTGGAAAGCTCAATAACATCCATACGGTCCAGCAGCGGACGCGGAATGGTATCCGTAGTATTGGCCGTGGTGATAAACAACACATCGCTCAAGTCAAACGGGATATCCAGATAGTGATCCTTGAACGCGACGTTCTGCTCCGGGTCCAGCGCTTCCAGCAGGGCGGCGGCCGGGTCGCCCCGAAAATCGCTGGCCATTTTGTCCACCTCGTCCAGCAGGAGCAGCGGATTCGCGCTCTTTGCCGTGAGGATGGCGCTGATGATCTTGCCGGGCATCGCCCCGATATAGGTGCGCCGATGGCCGCGGATCTCGGCCTCATCCCGCACGCCGCCCAGAGACATTCGCGCATACTTGCGGCCCAGGCATTCAGCGATGGACCGTGCAATGGACGTTTTACCCACGCCCGGAGGGCCGACCAGGCAAATGATCTGTCCTTTGACTTCGGGCGCCAGCTTGCGCACGGCCAGAATCTCAAGGATGCGTTCCTTCACCTTTTTCAGGCCGTAGTGCTCCTTATCCAGAAGCGCAGCAGCCTTATTGACGTCCAGATTATCCTCGGTGCGCGTATCCCACGGAAGATCCAGACATGTGTCCAGATAAGTGCGGATGACCGAAGCCTCCTGGGAATTGCCCTGCATTTTGAACATGCGGTCCGCTTCCTTGAGCAGTTTCTCCCGCGCCTCTTCGGGCAGCTTCGTTTTTTCGATCTTCGCCTTGTATTCCTCAGCCTCCTCGCGGGTGTCGTCGAAATCGTCCAGCTCGTTGGAAATCGCCCGCATTTGCTCACGCAGGTAATAATCCCGCTGGTTTTTGTCCATCTGCTCGTTGACCTTGCTCTGGATGTCCTTTTCAATATGCAGTATCTTCGTCTCCCGGCGCAGGATCTCCAGCAGCTTTTCCAGGCGACCGGACACAGTGCCCTCATTGAGCAGCGCCTGTTTGTCGGTATATTTCAGCAACAGGTTTGCCGGGATATAATCACACAGCAATGCTGCATCCTCATTGGTGATGATGGTATACACCACGTCTTTGGAAAGGCGCGGGTTCAGCGAAAGATATTCCTCAAAGGCTTCTTTCACACTGCGCACCAGCGCCTCCACGCGTGCGGAATCGACCGATTTTGTCCCGCGCAGCGCGGCGGCCTTGGTAGACGCCAGCAGAAAACGCCCGCTTGAATCCAGCGTCAGCAGCTTGGCACGGTATTTGCCTTCCACCAGCACCTTGACAAGCTCGTCCGAGACACGCAGCACCTGCTTTACCTCGGCCACAACGCCGTACGCATACAGATCCTTAAAGCCGGGGTCCTCCACGTCCATATCCTGCTGGGCAGTCAAAAAGACAGCGTTGTTATTGCTCATGGCCCATTCGATGGCCGCGATGGACTTTTTGCGGCCCACCTCGAAGTGGATGATATTTCCCGGGAATACCACCAGGCCCCGCAGTGCAATGGCCGGCAGGCGCAGGATATCTGCGTTCTTATCCAAAATGATTTTTACTCGTTCCGACATACTTGTATCTCCCCTTTGTATGCATATCTGAAAGGGCTTTAGCCCCATGAATGCTCTATGGAACTTTATTATATACGAAATTTGTGAACTTTTCAACAAAAAGAAAAGCGGAACATTGGTAAAACGCCCATGTTCCGCCATTTTTTCACTTATCCGTCCGCCGTCTCAGTTCACACGGCCCGACGCCAGCGCCTTATACCGCTTGCGCACCGCGCCGTATTCCAGCTTCGGCTTCGCGCCGTTCACCGTTTCCTCGTCCACCGTCACTTTGATGATGGTTGGGTCGCTGGGGATCTCGTACATGATGCCGATGAGCGACTGCTCCATCACGCTGCGCAGGCCGCGCGCGCCGCTCTTCAGCGCAATGGTCTTTTTTGCGATGGCATGCAGCGCCTCGTCCGTGATATCCAACTCCACGCTGTCCAGCTTCATCAGCGTCTGGTACTGCTTCACAAGGCTGTTTTTCGGCTCTTTCAGCACACGCACCAGCGCATCTTCATCCAGCGGGTCCAGCACTGTCACAACAGGGATACGGCCCACCAGCTCCGGAATCAAGCCAAAGCGCACCAGGTCGTGCGGCTCCACCAGACGCAGCAGGTTCTGCTTCGCCTTTTCGGGGTCCTCCTTCAGCTTGCCGCCAAAGCCCAGCGCAGAGGTGTCCGTGCGCTTCTGGATATGCTTTTCCAGCCCGTCGAACGCGCCGCCGCAGATAAACAGGATGTTTTTCGTGTTGATTTGAATGAACTCCTGCTGTGGATGCTTCCGTCCGCCTTGGGGCGGCACATTGCTGACAGTGCCCTCCAGGATCTTCAACAGCGCCTGCTGCACGCCCTCGCCGCCCACGTCGCGTGTGATGGAGGGATTCTCGCTTTTCCGCGTGATCTTGTCGATCTCGTCGATGTAAATGATGCCCCGCTCTGCCCGCTCAATATCGAAATCCGCAGCCTGAATGAGCTTGAGCAGAATGTTTTCCACATCTTCGCCCACATAGCCTGCCTCGGTGAGCGTAGTCGCGTCCGCGATGGCAAAGGGCACATTGAGCATGCGCGCCAGCGTCTGTGCCAGCAGCGTTTTACCCACGCCGGAGGGGCCAAGCAGCAGAACATTGCTCTTTTGCAGGTCCACATCCGTCTTTTCCATGTTCAGGATACGCTTATAGTGGTTGTACACAGAAACAGCCAGTACCACCTTGGCATTGTCCTGCCCGATGACATACTGGTCCAGCCCTTCCTTTATCTCCGCCGGCGTGAGGATATTGATATCCTGCGGCGCGGCATGGGCCGGGGCAGCCTTGCCGCGGCGCGGGGCCTGAGCCGGAGCCTTGCCTTCCTCGTCCAGCAGCGAGTGGCACAGCTCGATGCACTCGTTGCAGATGTTCACACCCGGCCCAATGATCATCCGCTCCACTTCGTCCTGGCTTTTGCCGCAGAAGTTGCAGATGAGATTTTTGTCTTTGCTGTTGTCTTTATTTGCCATATAACACCTTTATCGTTGTGAGATCACGTCGTCAATAAGGCCGTAAGCCTTTGCTTCCTCGGCCGTCATATAATTGTCGCGCTCCGTGTCCTGCTCGATGCGTTCCAGCGGCTGGCCGGTGCAAGCGGAGAGGATACCGTTCATCTTATTGCGCGTGCGCACCATATGGTCCGCGTGGATCTTGATATCCGTCGTCTGCCCCTGCAGCCCCACCTGTCCGCCGATCAGCGGCTGGTGGATGAGTATTTCGCTGTTGGGCAGCGCGAAACGTTTGCCCTTTGCGCCCGCCGCAAGCAGTACGGAAGCCATGGAGGCCGCCATACCCACACAGATGGTGGAAACGTCGCATTTGATATACCGCATGGTGTCATAAATCGCCATGCCGTCCGTGATGGACCCGCCCGGGCTGTTGATGTAGAAATTGATATCCTTCTCCGGGTCCTGACCTTCCAGATACAGCAGCTGCGCCACCACAAGGCTGGCCGTCGTGCTGTTCACATCCTCGCTGAGCATGACGATGCGGTCGTTCAGCAGGCGGGAAAAGATATCGTAAGAGCGTTCGCCGCGCGCGGTCTGCTCTACAACGTAAGGAACCAAACTCATAAATTAGCCTCCCTGTTTTACAGCGGTTCAGTCTTTATGGGAAATCGCATGGCCGCGGCAGCCCGCTGTACCCGGCCGCGCGGCCCGCCGCAGGCGGGCCGTAAAACCGGCCGCCGCAGCAGGGTAACAGATGACCGATACGCGCATAAAATGCGGGTATCGGTCACGCGTCGTCACTATCCGACAAAAAGGCCCGCTTTACTCCGCCTTCTCGTCCTTCTGGGGCGCCACATTCTCAACGGTGACGTCCGCGTTCTGCTTGATGAAGTCAATGGCCTTGTTCACGGCAAGGTCCTTCTTCACTTCGGCCTCGGGCACGATGCCGCGCACCTTCTCCACTTCCATCTTGTAGGCGTCGGCAATGCGCTTGACTTCGTTCTCGAAGTCCTCCTCGCTGGCCGCGATGCCTTCTGCTGCAGCCACAGCCTCCAGCGCCAGACGGATCTTCACCTGCTTCTCAGCCTGCTCCTTGAAGCCTTCGCGGAACTTGGCCGTGTCGCCGCCCATATACTTGATGTAATCCTCCAGGCGCAGGCCCTGCTGCTGCAGGCGGTACTCGAAATCGCGCACCATTTCGTCAATGCGGGTCTCGAACATAACGGGCGGGATATCGCCCTCCAGCGTCGCGACGATCTGCTCGACCAGATCGTTCTCCACTTCCAGCTCGGCATTCTTCTCGTTCTGCTCTTCCATGCCCTTGCGAATGCTGGCTTTCAGCTCGTCCAGTGTGTCGTATTCAGACACATCCTTCGCGAATTCGTCATCCGCGGCGGGCAGCTCCTTAGTCTTCACTTCGTGCAGCTTGACCTTGAACGTAGCGGCCTTGCCCGCCAGCTCCTCAGCCTGATACTGCTCGGGGAACGTGACGTTCACCTCGAACTCCTCGCCGGCCTCATGGCCGGCAACCTGCTCCTCAAAACCCGGAATGAACTGGCCGGAGCCCAGCGTCAGGGAAAAATGCTCGCCCTTGCCGCCCTCGAAAGCCACGCCGTCCACAAAGCCCTCGAAGTCGATATCCGTGACGTCGCCGTCCTGAGCCTTGCCCTCACGGGTAATGATACGGGCGTTGCGCTCACGCATGCGCTCGATCTCGGCCTCCACAGCGGCGTCCTCGACAGTATTGACTTTCTTTGTGGCTTTTAAACCCTTGTATTCGCCCACCTTCATCTCGGGCTTGACAGTGACGACAGCCTTGAGCACGACGCCGTCTTCGGTGCTGGCGGAAACGATGTCCACCTCGGGGCGGTCCACCGGCTCGATGCCGCTCTCGGCAACGGCAGCTTCATACGCCTCGGGGAACAGGTCATTGATGGCGTCGTAGTGGAACACATCGGCACCGAACATCTTTTCAATCATATGGCGAGGGGCTTTGCCCTTGCGGAAGCCCGGAATGTTGTATTTACCGGCCTCGCGTTTGAACGCTTTGGCAATTGCGGCGTTGAACGCTTCGGCGTCAATGGAGAATTGCAGTTCATGGCTGTTGTTTTCAAGTTTTTCGTTTTTGACGAGATTCATTGTATTTCCTCCAATACTGAACTTACAGAGTACAATTATAGCATACGTTTATGAATATTTCTATACAAATTCAAATTTTATATGGAAAAAACCGCAGTGCGTCGGCACTGATGAGTTTGTACTCGATGCCGTCCAGCTCCCCCTGCACCGCCCGCGGAATGGACGGGCCGTGCAAATGGCCGTAAAAGCAGCGTTTCACGCCGTATTCCCGCAGGAGCGCCACCACTTCCCCGGCGTCCGCCTGGGGATAGACCGGAGGATAATGCAGAAACACTGCCTTTTCCGTATCTCCCGCCGCTTCCAACGAAGCCCGCAGCCGTCCGCATTCGCGGCTCATTACCTTTTCATCGTGAGGCTGGCCCGCGTCGAACAGCCAGCTCCGCGTGCCGCACAGTGCAAGCCCTTCTGCAAAAACACAATTGTTATGCAGAAAAGACAGGCTGCCAAACCCATTCGCAGCCAGATAGGCGTTCATTTTCGCCATGGTCGTCCACCAGTAATCGTGGTTTCCCTTCAAGAGCAGTTTCCTGCCCGGAAGATTCTGAAGGAACGCAAAATCCGCACTGCAGTCCTCCAGCTTCATCGCCCAGGAGGTGTCCCCCGCCAGTACCACGGTATCCTGCGGACCCACAGCCGCCAGCCAGTTTTCCCGCAGACGCTCCACATAGTTCTCCCAGCCGCTGAAAATGTCCATGGGCTTGGACGTTCCCAGCGACAGATGAAGATCCCCGATTGTAAAAATTGCCATAGCATCCTCCGAATGACTGGCCGCAGACCGGCCATACTAAGAAAAGGAAGCGCCGCGCCCTATGAAGCGGCGTTTTGCGAACTGATTTTAAGGAGGCAATAAAAATGCAGGACGAAAAGATTCTGGAAGGCATTTGCTGCGAAGTAGAGAACTGTGTGCACAACAACGGCAACTGCTGCTGCACCGCGCAGGAGATCAAAGTGAAAAACCGCATGGCCGTCCTCGGTGAAGAGACCATGTGCGAGACCTTTGAGGAAGTTTAGGCTTCGTCGAAAAAATGTCCGCAAAAACGGCTCGTGTGATATGCACGGGCCGTTTTCATTGCACCCTTTTTCTCTACAAAGCAAGCGCCGCAGCCCGAATGCCGTCCTTTTCCACCACCTGCGTGAAGCGTACGGGCTTTTCCCGCAGGCCCGCAAGGCTCGCAGGCGCCGGGACCCCGGTCTTTTCCTGCAGCAGGCGCATGGCCTCAAACTCATCCTCCGGCACATCCGCCCCCAGCGCGCCCAGCACATCGCACGGGAACTTGTACGGGCTTGCCGTGGAAAGTACAACGCAAGGCGTTTCGCCGGCCGCCTGCTGCCGTGCCACACGGAACGCCACCGCCGTGTGCGTGTCGCACAGGTATCCGTCCGCTTCATACCGCGCGCGGATCTCCTCCCGCACCTGCGCGTCATCGGCACAGCCGCAGGCAAAGGTCTCCCGGATGGCGGAAAGCACTTCGGCGGGCACGGTGTAATGCCCATGCTCCGCCAGCTCACGCATCCATCCCGCCACCGCTGCCGCATCCTGTGTTACATGGTACAAAAGGCGCTCCAGGTTCGAGGACACAAGAATGTCCATGGACGGCGAGGACGTTTTGTAGAACGTGCGGCGGGCGTCGTAAACACCCGTGGTGAGAAAGTCCGTGAGAACGTTGTTTTTATTGGACGCGCAGATCAGCTTTTCCACAGGCAGGCCCATACGTTTGGCGTAATAACCCGCAAGGATATCGCCGAAATTGCCTGTGGGCACACAGAAGCTGACGGGCGCGCCCGGTGCGATATCCCCCCGCTCCGCAAGCTGCGCATAGCTGTAAAAATAGTAAACGATCTGCGGTACAAGGCGGCCCCAGTTGATGGAGTTTGCGCTGGAAAGCTTTTCGTTTTTGGCAGCCAGCTCCTGCGCGAGGTCCTCGTCCGCGAACACGCGCTTTACACCTGTCTGCGCGTCGTCGAAGTTTCCGTTGACAGCATACACCGCCACGTTATCTCCCTCCTGCGTGGCCATCTGCAGGCGCTGCACCTCACTGGTGCCCGCGTTGGGATAAAACACCGCGATACGGATGCCCGGCAGGCCCGCATAGCCCGCGAGCGCGGCCTTTCCCGTATCGCCGGAGGTCGCTACAAGGATCTTTGTCACGCCTGTTTCTCCCAGATTTTTTTTGGCCTCTACCAGCAGACGCGGCATAAGCTGCAATGCATAATCCTTAAACGCGCAGGTCGGGCCGTGCCACAACTCCAATGCATAGGTATTCCCGGCCACATGCGCCGCAAAGCCTGCCTTGCCGCCGAAGTTTTCGGTGCTGTATGTCTGCTCTGTGGCGGTTTTTAAAAAATCCGGGTCATAATCCGTCAGAAACATGCCCAGCACCTTCTGCGCCGTCTGCGGATACGTCAGGCCGTAAAACTCCCGCATGTCCACCTGTGGGAACTGCTGCGGGACAAACAGCCCGCCTCCCGGCGCAATGCCCGTGAGAATGGCCGTGGACGCACCGGTGCAGAGAGCACTGTCGCGCGTGCTTGTGTAGTTCATACTTTACCCCTCCAATTATAGCCACAGCCGCTATCCGGCTGTTCCGCCGTTTTCCGCAGCCCTGCAAGGCCTGCTCTTTTTCCGTGGGACAGAGCGGCTCTGCCCAGCCCTTTCTAAAAAGTGCGCTTCCAAAAACCCCAGGCGTTTTCAAAAAACACCTTGTTCAAAACCGTCTCCGGCAGCCCGCGCGCCAGAAGGTACCCGTATAAGCGCGGGATGCCCCCGATATCCCGGATATCCTCCGGCACATGTGCGCCGTCAAAGTCCGTTCCAAAGCACACCGTATCCTGCGCTCCCAGCGAAAGGAACACATCCAGATGACGGTATACGTCGTCGCTGCATGCCCGCATGCGGTCGCTGCTTAAAAACGCACTGCACAGATTGATGCCGATCAACCCGCCGCGCCGTACGATCTCCCGGATCTGCTTTTCCGTCAGGTTGCGGTGGTGCCCCGTGACACGGCGCACGTTGGAATGCGTGGCCACCACCGGACCACCGTAACATTCAAACACCTCCGCCACACCCTCGTCGGAGAGGTGAGAAACATCCGGCACAATGCCATACTGCGGCAGCGCACGCACCACTGCACGGCCGAACTCCGTAAGCGGGCCGCCCGCTTCACCGCCGCAGCCAAGCTCGTTTTCGCCCATCCAGGTCAACGTCAGAAAGCGCACGCCGTCGCGCTGGAATTCGGCCAAACGCTCAAGGCTCCCACCCAGCGCCGCACCGTTTTCCACGGAAAGAATGGCCGCGCGCCTGCCCTCTTCAAATGCGTCTTCCGTCTCCTGCGCTGTGCGGCACTGAACGATCCGCTCTCTGTTCGCGGCGAGCTGCGCCCGAAAACAGGCGGTCTGAAGGCGGTACGAAGCATAAGCCGTGTCCGCGCCCGGCGCATTGTCCTGCACGAATACGGCGAACACCTGCGCCCACCGGCCCAGTGCCCGCGCCTTTTCCAGATTGATGTGCGCATCCGCATCCGCGATGCCGCCGCCCTCCGTCAGGCGGGACACCGTGTCACAGTGCAAATCAAAAAAGTCCAACTTCACAGCCTTCTTTTCTACAAGGTAAACGCATTTTCAATACAATTCAGCCGCGGCGTCCCCAAGCGGGGCACTGTGACCTCCACCACATCGAAGCGCATAAAATTCTCCGCCAGCTCCGGGTGAAGCAGCAGATATCCCTGTGCCGCCAAAACGATCCGCCGCCGCTTTTGCGCTGTTACAGCCTCTGCGGGCTGCGCGGCGGCAGCCTCGTCCCGCGTCTTCACCTCGGCAAAGATCAGCATGTCTCCTTTTTGTGCAATGACGTCGATCTCACCCCGGCGCGTGCGAAAATTCATCTCCAGCACCCGGCATCCTCTGCGCCGGTAATACGCAGCGGCCAGCCTTTCGCCCATGGCGCCCCTGCGGGCACTCTTCCGCTCACACATAACCGCGTTTTTTCAAAAAGGACCTGCGGTAAAACGGCTGAATGCCGTATTCGTCCAGCAGCGCGTAATGCAGCTTGGTCGGATATCCCTTGTGCTTTTCCAGCTGGTATTGAGGATATTCCTTCGCGAGCTGCTCCATGTACCGGTCCCGCGAGACTTTGGCCAAAATAGAGGCGGCTGAAATACTCGCCGAACGGGCGTCACCCTTGACGACGCTTTGCGCGGGAATCTCCATCTCCGGGCACCGGTTGCCATCGATGAGCGCCAGCCCCGGACGCACCGCAAGGCCCTCCACAGCCTGCCGCATGCCCAGAAGCGTAGCGTTCAGTATATTCAGCTCGTCGATGGTCTGAGGCCCCACCATCACGATCTTGTAGGCAAGCGCCTTTTCAATGATCTGCGGATACAGCAGCTCCCTCTTTTTTTCCGAAAGCTTTTTGGAATCGTTTACACCGTCCACCGGAGCTGCGGGGTCCAGAATAACAGCAGCCACGCACACCGGGCCGCACAACGGGCCGCGGCCCGCCTCGTCCACGCCGCACACGACGCCCGCACGGGCGCGGTATTCTGCGTCGAACGCATACAGTTCCTCCGTCATGCTTCCTCCGGCCTTTCCAGCGAAACGCGGCCCAGCTTTGCGCCTCGGAATTCATCCACCAGCGTAATGGCCGCGCGCTCGGTATTCACCACACCGCCGGACATCAGCATGCCCCGCTTGCGGCCCACAGTCTCCAGCAGGTCGTAGGCGTCCTGCCCCAGCTCCTCCGCTGTCAGTCGGTAACGCTCCGCCAAACGCTCCGGATACATCCGCTGCATTTCACCCAGCAGCGCCGTTGCCAGCGCCTCGATGTCCAGCACATCGTCCTTGATGGAACCGATGAAGGCCAGGTTGCCCGCCACCTCCATGGAGTCGAATTTTTTCCATAGCACGCCGGGCATATCCAGAAGGTCATAATTGCCCACGGTCACCCACTGCTTGCCCCGCGTAACGCCGGGCCTGTCGGCAGCCTTCGCGCGCGCCGCGCCCGCGAAGCTGTTGATAAACGTTGATTTTCCCACATTGGGGATGCCCACGACCATCACGCGGATCTTCGCACCCGCCATGCCCTTGACGGCACGGCGCTCCAGAAGCTCTGCCAATTCCGTCTCAATCGCATTTTTTACGCCCTGTACGCCGCCGCGGTTTTTGCTGGTAACGGCAAGGCAGCCGTCGCCGCCGCGGCGAAAATACGCCACCCAGCGGGCGGTCACGTCCGGGTCGGCCAGGTCTGCTTTATTCAGTACATACAGGTGGGGCTTGCCCGCCGTGATGCGCGCAATCTCCGGGTTCAGGCTGCTGCGCGGGATGCGTGCGTCCAAAAGCTGGAGCACAGCGTCCACATTGCGGATATCCTTTTCCATCAGGCGCAGCGTTTTTGTCATATGCCCCGGAAACCACTGGATGGGGCGTGCGCTCAGACTCTCTTTCATGCGATTTTCCCAAAGCTGCTCAGCGGGAACACCCGCAGCAGCACCTTTCCCAAAATATCCCGTTCGTCGATGAAACCCACTTCCGTGCTGCGGCCGTCCAGCGAGCGCGGGCGGTTATCGCCCATCACAAACACGCAGCCCTCCGGAACCGTGACGGGAAACTCTACATCGTACCCGGTTGTCGTCGGCGCAGAAATATAAGGTTCTTCCAGCACCGCGCCGTTCAGCGTCACAGCGCCTGTCTCGAAATTGATATCAACCGTATCGCCGCCCAGAGCGATAATGCGCTTGACCAACGGGTCTCCGTAATTGATGTAGCCGTCCACTACCACCACATCGCCGCGCTGGGGCGTATACAGCATGCTCTGTACCGCCACGCGGTCCCCGCCGTAAAGCGTAGGCTGCATGGAAACGCCGGAAACGGTGATGATGCGCACGGCAAACACAAAAAACAGTACGATCACCGCCAGCGCGAATACCAGTGAATCATACCACTCGAACAGCGCGTTTTCCTTAGACTGTTTCGGTTCCATGCACACACCTTCTTTCCATCAATAATATAACAAAAAAGGGACAATGTACATTGTCCCTTTTTGTGAACTTATCGAAGCTGTTCTTTGACCTTGGCGGCCTTGCCGGTGCGTTCACGCAGATAGAAGAGCTTCGCGCGGCGTACACGGCCCTTGCGCACAACTTCCACTTTTTCAACGAACGGAGAGTTCACGGGGAACACACGCTCGATGCCCACGCCGTAAGCAGTGCGGCGCACAGTAAAAGTCTCGGCAACACCGCCGTGCTTCTTCGCGATGACAGTGCCTTCAAACGCCTGGATACGCTCACGCTCGCCTTCCTTGATACGAACGGAAACACGCACGGTATCGCCCACGTTGAACTCGGGACGATCCTCTTTGATCATGCCTTCGGTAATGATTTTCATTGCGTCCATTGTTGTACAATCCTCCATGTTTATTTAGACATTCATACCCGACGGAGCGCCGGCAGAGGACTGTCCGTTTAATGTGTGACATTAACCCCGCTGTTGGCACAGTGGATATAACGCCTAAATATAATACCACATGGCAATTCCGAATGCAAGCATTTCAGGAAAATTTTTCGCCGTTTCGGGTGTAGATCCCGGTGCGCAGGATATCTCCCGATGCGGCGGGCAGGCCGTGCTGCCGCTCCAGCCACCCCAGCACCAGAACCGGGTTTACATTTAGCACACTGCCCGCAGGCAAACGCATACACACCACAAGGCCGCCGTTTTTCCGCATAAGCTGTACCTCCGGCAAATGCGCTTTCAGATCCACTGTTTTTTTCTTTCCGCGCTTGCCCTCCTTCACTACCTCGGCCGCGGGCGCCGCGTTATAGGCCTCCCATGCTGCGCATGCCGCCTGCGCGTCTTTTTCCGCGTAGCGCACCTCATAAGCGGCGCACGCAATATCGCCCGCATCTAGCGCGGCGGGCGCAATGCGCGTCACCTTAATGCCCCGGGGCAGGCACGCAGAAAGCGCCGGAGCCGCGGCGTCCCAGTCGTACCCCTCCGCCTCGGACTTGAAGTCCACCGTCTCGGCCAGGCTCTCCTGCCCCAGAGACAGCGGCGCGGCAAACGTCATATAAATGTGAGGGTTGAACCCCAGTGTATACCAGACAGGCAAGCCCGAACGCTTGAGCGCGCGCTGCATCACCCGCTGCAGATCCAGCAGCGAAATATAAGACGCCTCTCCCGTTTTGGTGAACCAGACTCTAATCGTAGTCAAAACAGGCACCTCCCAGCAGCTTATTTGCGCCGCAGCCGCTGCACGCGCGGTTGCACGGCGGCGTGGTCTGCGCGCCCAGCGCCTTTTGGTATTCCCGCACCAGGTACTCCCTGCTCACGCCGTAGTCCAGGTGGCTCCAGGGCGTAACCTCGTCCAGACCGATGGTGCGGTTCGCGTAAAAAGCAGTATCAAAGCCAAGGTCGCGAAACACCTCCAGCCATGTATCATAGCGAAACTGCTCGTCCCAGCCGTCAAAGCAGCAGCCCCGGCGGTAAGCCTCCACCAGAACCCGGGAGAGCCGCCGGTCGCCCTTCGCAAAGACCGCCTCCAGAAAACTGGTATGACTGTCGTGGTAGCTCACACTGATTTTCCGGCTTTTGACGCTGCGCAGCAGATGCTGCTGTTTTTCACGCAGCTCATCCTCGGTATTCTGGCCCACGAACTGGAACGGCGTCATAGGCTTCGGCACAAAACACGCCACGCTGATGGAGACCTGCACGCCGCGGCCCTTGGGTTTGTTTTCGTTTTTATAATAGAGGTCCACAATGCGCTGCGCCGTGTCGGCAATTCCCTCAACGTCCTCCATCGTCTCTGTGGGCAAGCCCAGCATGAAGTAGAGCTTCACGGAGGTGTAGCCGGCGCTGAAGGCAAGGTTGCAGGTGCGCTCGATTTCTTCCTCGGTAACGTTTTTATTGATGACGTCCCGCAGACGCTGTGTTCCGGCTTCAGGCGCAAAGGTAAGGCCGCTTTTCCGCACCCTGGTGGTTTTGCGAACCAGAGACTCCGAAAAATTGTCGATGCGCAGCGACGGCAGCGACATACTCACATGCTCTTTGGGCGTCCATTCCAGCATATCGTCCAGCAGTGTTTCCAGTTGGCTGTGATCACTGGTGGAAAGCGACGTCAGAGAGATCTCATCGTAACCTGTATTTCCGCACAGGCTGCGCCCCGCCTTGGAGAGCATATCCGCATCCCGCTCACGCATGGGACGATAGATGAAGCCCGCCTGACAAAAACGGCAGCCCCGCACGCAGCCGCGCAGCACTTCGATCTGCGCGCGGTCGTGCACCGCACCGATCATCGGCACCACAAAATTCTCCGGCAGCGGCTGGCTGTTCATATCCTGAATGATGGCCTTGCGCACCACGGCCGGCGCGCCTTCTTTCGCCGTGATGGCTTCCACGCGGCCGTCGGGCCGATAGGACACATCGTAAAACGCGGGCACGTAAACGCCTTCGATATGGCACAGGCGCTTTAATATCTCCCGTTTGGTGAGCCCCTCTCTGCGCCCCTGAATGATGGTGTCGCACACATCAGGCAGCTGCACCTCGCCCTCGCCCAGCATCATCAGGTCAAAAAAATCCGCCAGCGGCTCAGCGTTGCACACGCACGGGCCGCCCGCCACAATGAACGGCGCATCCTCCCCTCTGTCCTTTGCATAAAAAGGAATGTGCGCCAGGTCGAGCATGGCAAGAATATTGGTGTAGGAAAGTTCATACTGGAGTGTAAAGCCCACTACGTCGAACATCCCCAGCGGGTCTTTGCTCTCCAGCGCATACAGCGGAATATCCCGCTGCTGCATCTGCTCCTTCATGTCCACCCAAGGCATGAACACACGTTCACACCAGATGTTGTCCCGTTTGTTGAGGATCTCATACAATATTTTCATGCCCAGAAAGGACATGCCCACCTCGTAGGTATCCGGAAAGCAGAAAGCGAACCGAAGGTCCAGCTTCTCCTTCTCCTTATATACGCAGCCCGGTTCGCCGCCGGTATAGCGGCCCGGTTTCTGCACTGCGGCAAGCGCAGCTTTCAGCTTTTCATCCAAGCGTTCAAACATCCTTTCCCTTTTTCGGGCTTATACCCCCGCGTTGTTTCACCATACCCCAAGCTCACACTTCACGTTCCGCTTGGCATTCACTTAAAAAACATGACATCTATGCCGCCAAACTCACGCCCTGCCCGCGGCCCGCATTCACTAAGCGGGCATATTATACCATGACGCCGCGAAGCGGCCTCAACAAAACCGCATCTGCTGCGGTTTTGCATGGTTCAATGTTCTCAAAGCTCTGTGCGCCAGCACAGGGCGTGTGCCGCGCACACGCCCGGCCGCGCAAGCGGCAGTTTTGGGGTCATTATACCGTATTTGCGCGCAGAATGCAAACAGAAAAGGCCTGTGCACGGTGTCATTCACGCGCTGCGCAGGCCTTTCTTCTTTATTTTTGCCTGAACTCCTTTGCCAGCAGATAACCCGGCCCCAGGAAAGCCGCCGCACGAGCGCCGCGCGGCATCCCGCCCAACAGCGCAAAGCCGAGCGCCGCCGCGCAGAACAGGCACAACAGCAGCCGCTGGGCACGGCGCAGCGCATCCTGCTTTTCCGCAGGCAGCAAATTCTGCAGCAGGCGCGCGCCGTCTAACACGCCGAACGGCATCAGGTTGTAAACGCCCGTACACAAACTGACGGCGGCGAGAAAATACAGTGCGTAGCTCGCCTGCCGGTGAAGCTGCAAAAAAAGCAGCGCCGCCATGATAAAATTCGCCAGCGGCCCCGCAGCCAGCACCCATAGCTCTTGTGTGCGGGGCAACTGCTCCGCTCCCGAAAGCCCGATGCCTCCCGCGCTGAAATGGAGACCGGGCAATTTATGCGTACACAGCATATATGCCAGCACATGCCCGCTTTCATGAACGAAAGCGCACACCAGTGTCATGCGAAGAAAGCCCATAGGGTCGAACAAAAGCCCCGCCGCCAGACAGGCGCACAGCAGTACAGGCTGCACCGACGGCCCGCTCATGCGGCCAGCTGCGGAAAACTGGGCATCGGGTCCACCCGCACGCCGTCGAGAATGATCTCCAGATGCAGGTGCGGGCCGGTCACAAGGCCTGTGCTTCCCACCGCTGCAACAGTCTGCCCCTGCGTGACCGTCTCCCCTCCGCGCACAAAGATGTAAGAGAGATGCTGGTACAGCGTCTGGACACTGCCCTCATGGCGGATAATGATATAATAGCCCCGCAGACGGTTGTAGCCCGTGCGCACCACCTGGCCGGACTGTGCCGCTGCCACAGGCGTGCCCTCTGCCGCCGCGATGTCGACACCCGCATGGAAATCATCCGCACCGTTCACCGGGTTATCCCGGAAACCGTACCCCGAAGTGACCGGCCCCGCCACCGGCAGCAGAAGCTCCTGCGGCAGCGTATAATCGTCCATGGAAGCGCCGTCAGGCACCTCACGTTTTTCGATACCGGGCCAAAAGCCGCCCTGCCCGTCCAACGCCTCCGGATCTTCCAACTGCCGGACCAGCCGCTCCGCGCCCATACGCAGATCCTCCACCACGCCGTTTGCAAACCGCGCAAATGCGTTATCCGTGGAAAATTCCACGCCCGCTGTCATCATCTCGTGATACTCAGCCCTCATGTCCTCCAGAAACGGCGCGCCGGCGCTGCGCGCAAAAAACACAAACGCCACCAACAGCGCGCACAGCAGAACCTGCACGAACAGGACATGCTCTTCGCCCGAGTTTACCTGAGGCACCGTAAACGGCTCCGGCTTCACCTTTGCTGTGGGGTAGAGCTGTTCCACCGGCGCTGTTCCCGCGTCCCGCTGCCCCTCCGGCATGTCCTCCCGGTCTCCCGCAGCCGCCGAAAATGTTCCCGGAACCGGCTCGGGCAGCTCAAACCGCTCGGCCCGTTCCCCCTGCGGCCGCTGTGTCCGGCGCGCCTTTCCGTCCCATCCCGCTTCTGGTGTGCCAATTTCCTCCGGAGGGTCCTCATTCAGCCGCATCCATTCCTCCTGCCGCCCGCTGTCCTTTTCCCACATCAACGTCACGCACCTTTTTATCCCGGTTTTTTCGGAACGCTCATTCCTTTAAAAAGGCTATGCGGCGAACGCCAAAAAAAGAACCCGGACAGCCTGTGTGCAACAGATTGTCCGGGCCGGTAATTTGGGAAGGGTCAGCGTCCCAGCAGGTTCCTGAGCCTGCCCAGCAGCGTTTGCGGGCGCGGCGCTGCCGGGCGGCGCTGAGGCTGCTGCAAAGCGGCAGCATGGCGGCGTGCTGTCGGCGCACGACGTACCGGTTCCCCCGCCGGGCGCGGCGCAGGCATGGCGGGCCAAGTGCCGGCCAGCATATCATACATGCCGAGCTGGCTGTCAACGCGGGACGCGTCCGGCGCAGGCTTCACCTTGGGATAGGTGCCGTCCGGCTGCATTTCCCGGGCATTCACATTGTCGCGCAGCTGCAGATCCAGCATCTGCAGCAGCTCACCCGCAATGCGTCTGTCCTGAATACGCACGCCCACCTCGACACGTCGTTCGGTGTTGCGGGTAAGAAAATCGCCCGACGCGATATACACCCGTGTATCCTGCCCGCAGCCAAAAGCATACACACGCTCGTGCTCCAGATAGCGGCCCACGATGCTGCGCACCGTGACATTTTCCGTCAGGCCGGGTACCCCGGCTTTGATGCAGCAGATGCCGCGCACGATCATCTGCACAGATACCCCCGCGCAGGACGCTTCGGATATTTTTTCAATGATATCCTTATCGCTGATGGAATTACACTTAAGGATGATGCGTGCGTCCTTCCCCATGCGTTTCGCCTCGATCTCCGCGTCCATCTCCTGCATCAGCACGCTTTTGAAGCACAGCGGCGCGACCAGAAGGTTGCCTGCGTGCTCTGTCAGGCGTTCAATGGCAAGATTATTGAACACGGTTGCCAGCTCGGAGCCGATGCCGAGATCGGTCGTGATAAACGAAAGGTCCGTATACTGCTCGGAGGTCTTTTCATTGTAATTGCCTGTGCCGATCTGGGCAATATAGTGCAGCTGATTGCCCTTTTTCTTTGTGATGAGCGTCAGCTTTGAATGGATCTTGTATGCCTCAAAGCCGTAGATGACCGTGCAGCCCGCCTCCTCCAGCTGCTTGGAAAAGTCGATGTTGTTCTGTTCGTCGAAGCGCGCGCGCAGCTCCACAATGGCAACGACCTCCTTGCCGTTTTCGGCCGCGGAGATAAGCGCCTCGATGATCTTGGATTCATGTGCCACGCGGTACAGCGTCATTTTGATGGAAAGCACGTCCGGGTCCTGCGCAGCCTCGTTGAGCATGCGGATGAAGGGCCGGATGCTCTGGTACGGATAAGAAAGCAGTACGTCCTGCGTTTCCACCACACGGGCAAGATTAAAATCCGGCGGCGGCAGCATGGGACGCTTCACCGGGTAAAACAGCTCGGTATGGCCGTCCTGCGCGATGCGCGCGGATATCTTGAAGCCAATGGACATATCCAGCGGCGTCGTCTGCTCAAACACCTGTTTTGCGGGCAGCATCAGCTTTTCGCGCAGGAACCCGACGATCTCCGCCGGAGCACGCGGCGTTGTCTGCAAGCGCACGGCCGCCAGCTTGCGGCGCTTTTTCAAAAGATCGCTCATGATCTCGCGATAGTCCACGTCGTGGTCGAACATGCCTTCATCCACTGTGATATCCGCATTGCGCGTCACGCGGAAAATGCACCGGCTCTGCACGGTGTTCTTGCCGAAGATCAGGCCCGCGAAATGTTCCACCATCTCTTCCACCAGCGCAAAAGCGACAGAGCCGCCCGACGGCACAAATATGATACGCTGGAACTGCGTGCTGATGGGTACCAAACCAAAGGAAGACTGCGCGTCTCCCTTTCCCTTCAGAATGGTGCCGACATACACCTCATTGTTGCGCAGAAACGGAAAGGGATGCCGCCGGTCGATGATCTGCGGAGAAAGGACGGGAAATATCTCCTGCATGAAATATTTGCGCCAGAAATGCTCCGCTTCTTTGCTCAGGTGCGCAAAATCCACCCTGCGGTAGCCCAACACACCCACATTCTCATACAGCTTCGCCACAATTTTATCGCAGTGCTGCTGCAGCTCCGCGACCTTAGGCATAATGGCGTCCAGCTGTTGAGCGGGCGTCATGCCCGTCTTGTTCTCTTTTTCATCGCCGCCCACCAGCGTACGGTCGTACAACGACCCCACGCGTACCATGAAAAATTCATCCAGATTGCTCGCGTAAATGGCGGCAAACTTCAGCTGCTCGCCAACCGGGACCGTCTTGTCCTTCGCAAGGTCCAGGACGCGCCGGTTGAATTCAAGCCAGCTCAGCTCCCGGTTGATGAATATCTCCCTCGTATGCGGCTGTTCCATAAAAAACTCCCCTTTAAATAAACGCACGGTCCTTTCAGCCGGCACCGCGCCGCCGTGCTCCCACGGCTCAGGAAACCCGGACATACGCCCGCATGCCGTCTACGGTGCGCTCCGAGATGCCTTTTACCCGTTCCAGTTCTTCCACCGCGCGGAACGGTCCGTTCGCCTCGCGGTATTCCACGATTGCCAGCGCCTTTTTCTCCCCGATGCCGGGCAGCGTCTCCAGTTCCGCGGCGGGCGCAGTATTGACATCCACCCTGTCCGGCCCCGCGTCAAAATACGGCGCTCCGTCCCAGGGCGGATATTCAGCCTGCCGCACGGGCGGCGCCGTTGTGCAAAGGCACACAAGGACGGCACACAACGCCGCCCACCAAGCCGCGGCAAAGCGGCGTCCCATTCTATCATCCCCTGTTCTGAAGCATTCATCCGGGACAACGCGCAGGCGGCAATATCAAGGTCATTATACCGTGGCGCCGTGCTGCGGCCCCAACAAAACCGCGCCTGCCGCGGTTTTGCATGGTTCAATGTTCTCAAAGCCCATGCGCAAAAGCGCATCAGCGCATAAAGTGCGCGCAGCCGCGCAAGCGGCGGGCTTGAAGGCTATTATACCATATTTCTAAGCTCACACCTCGCGTACCGCTCGTGTTCACTAAGAAACACGGTATCTATGCCGATAAGTTCATGCTTCGCCTGCGGCTCGCATTCACCAACCGGACATATTATACCATGACGCCGTGCTGCGGCCCCAACAAAACCGCACCTCCTACGTTTTTGCATGGTTCAATGTTCTCAAAGCCCATGCGCAAAAGCGCATCAGCGCACGAAGTGCGCGCAGCCGCGCAAGCGGCGGCTTTGAGGTTATTATACCATATCCCGCCCAAGGCACGCTCCATTTTACACGCTTTTTACAATCATCCGTATTTACGAATCAACCCGTAAAGCACCTCGGCCACGCCGCCGTCCAGGCATCTGCCTGTTACGGTGTCCGCCGCGAGCTGCACCTCCTTGGGCGCGTTCCCCATCGCCACGGAATGCCCGGCCGCGCGCATCAGCTCAATGTCATTGAAATAATCTCCGATGGCCACCGTGTTTTCTATCGGGATGCCCATATAGGTACAAAGTTCTCCCAGCGCCGCCCCCTTGGCCGCGCCCTCCGGCATGATCTCAAAATAGTTGCGGTTGGTCGCAATGAAGTAGACGCCGGGATATTTGCGTGCGTCCAGAAAATCCTGGATCTGCATCAGCATTTCATGGGAGCAGGCAAACAGCACCTTATTCCAACCGCCATCCAGCTCCTCCAGCGGCGCCATGCGGTAAGTGAGCCTTTCATGGACCGTGTGGCGGTAGGTATATTCATTGGCCCGCACCACGCAGATGCCGCCGTCCTCGGTCATAATCTCCACGCCCACTCCCGGAAAACGCGCCAATACATCGCACACCGCCCGGCGCGCCGACGGCTTGGACAGCAGTGTATTTCGGATGCGGATATCGTGTTCGAAATCGTAAATAACGCCCCCGCCATACAGGATAGCGGGTGCAGAAAGCGTCATCGAGTCCAGATGCCGTCCGGCTGATTCCATCGTGCGGCCCGTGGCCACGGTAAAATGGCCGCCCAGCGCGCAGAACAGACGCATGGTCACCTGGTTCACAAAGGGCACGCCGTCCTCTGGTGTGAGCAGCGTGTTGTCCATGTCCGAAACGACGAGGATATCCTTGAGGGAGCGGATCATAGCGTTACATTTCCTTTTGCAGACGGCCGGTAAAGGCCGTGAAATATTCGGGCAGCGGACTGTCGAACTCGACGTACGCGCCTGTTGCGGGATGAATGAAGCCGAGCGTTTTTGCATGCAGGCACTGGCCCTCCAGCTGGGTGATCACCTTACGCGGGCCGTAAACCGCATCCCCGGCAACCGGATGGCCGATGCTCGCAAGATGTACGCGGATCTGATGGGTTCGCCCAGTCCGGAGCCTTACGGAAAGATGTGTAAAGGCGGGAAAGCGCTCCTCCACATGGTAGGCTGTATAAGCGGCTTTGCCGCCCTTTGGCACGACGGCCATACGCTTTCGGTCCACAGGATGACGACCGATGTTCCCCTCCACAAATCCGTCGTCCGCAGCAAAACCGCCGTATACCACAGTATGGTATACCCGGGCGATGCTGTGCACGGCGAACTGCTGCGACAACGAAAGATGCGTCTCGTTGTCTTTTGCCACTACAAGCAGGCCGCTGGTGTCCTTGTCAATGCGGTGCACGATGCCGGGACGCACTTCGCCGTTGATGCCGGAGAGCCTGCCCGCGCAGTGGTACAGCAGTGCGTTCACCAGTGTGCCGTCCGGGTTTCCCGCCGCCGGGTGGACCACCATTCCCTTGGGCTTATTGACAACCAGCAGCGAGCTGTCTTCGTAAACGATATCCAGCGGGATATCCTGCGGAATGATTTCCACCGGCTGGGCGTCCGGCAGCGAAACACACAACGCATCTCCTTGTGTAAGGCGCGCACTTTTGGCGACGGAACGTCCGTTGCACAGTACACGGCCCTCTGCCAGAAGCTGCTGTGCGAAGCTTCGCGTCAGTTCCGGGAACGCCGCTGCCAACGCGGCATCGATGCGGCGGCCCGTATCTTCGGCACCGGCGGTATATTCAAGCGTTTTCATCCGTCCCGGCCTTCTGCTCCTTTTTGGCGTTCAGCTCCTGACGCAGCACGGCGATGACAAACAACGCGGCGCCGACGCACACAAAGCAATCCGCCACATTGAATACAGCGAAATTCATGAATGTGGTAGCAAAGAAATCGACCACATACCCGTTGAGCACACGGTCGATCAGATTGCCCAAACCGCCGGAAAAAATCAGGATAAACACCCAGCGCTCCAACCAGGAAGACGGCTTCTTCCAGAAAAAATACACCGCCAGCGCCGCCAGCGCAAGGCCCGTTACGACGATGAGGAACACGCGCCCCCACTCGGCGTCTGCCAGCATGCTGAAGGCTGCGCCGTCGTTCAGCACATAGCGCAGCTCCATGACGCCGGGAATGAACGGCATCGCCCCTACCGGCGCAAGATAAACCGTGGCAAGATGCTTTGTGAGCTGATCCAGCCCTGTCAGTGCAATGATAATGATTACAGATATCAGCAATGGTACGTTCCTTTCTTTGATTGGCACTTTGAAAAGCCAGACTCTCTCCGTTTTTGCAGGCGAATCCACAGAAAATGGTCTGCAAATGCCGAAAAATGCAAAAATGCCGTAAACCATAACATAGCGGCGCTTAAAACAAACGCCGCTATGCCACACATGTTCAGTTAGTCCTCAAAAGTAATGTCCTGATACTCCTCGAACGAAGCCTCCTGTCCCGGTTCGGCCGGGGCTGCGGCAGGCTGCGCCTCCGCCGCAGGCTCTTCCTTCGGCGCTTCCTCCGGGGCAGGCTCGGGCTGTTCTTCAGCCTTGGGCGCCTCCGGCGCCTTTTTCTTTTTTTCTTCCGCGCCCGGGATCATGCTCAGCGATTCGATATGCTGCTTATACAGGTTCAGCACTTCGCCCTTGAAATGCGCCACCTCCGCTTTCAGGCGGGCCAGCAGCATCTCCTCTTCAGCTACCTTTTCCACGGCTTCTTCCCGCGCCTGGCTTGCCTTGCTCGTTGCATCGTAAATGATGGTCTCAGCCTTCTGGCGCGCCTCATGGATGACGCTCTCACCCATACGCTGGGCATTGAGGAGCGCTGTCTTCAGCGTTTCTTCATCATTGCGGTACTGGTCCACCTTTTCCGCAAGGATGTACATTTTTTTCTCCGCATCCGCTTTTTCCGTCTGCAGGCGTTCCAGTTCCGCCGCCACCTGGTCCAGATAAGCGTCCACTTCCTCGGGCCGGTAGCCGCGCATGACCTTGTCAAAGGTAACGTTGCGGATATCTTCAGCGTTCATAGAGATTGTTCCCCCTGTTAATATTCAATATAGGACACGAAGGTGCGGCCCTTCCGGCTTTTGGCACCCACGCCGCACAGCTTGTACTTGCCGCGTCCGCGGATGCTGAACACGTCGTTTTCAAACACTTCATAATGCGCGGACACCGTGGAAACGTGGTTCACTTCCACCATGCCGCTTTTCACAAGCTGCACCGCATCCCCACGGCTGATATGCAGCATGGCGGCCAGCACAGCGTCCAGCCTCAGCGAGGCCACCGTCGCCGTCTGTGCCGGGCGCTCTTCCCGGCCGGGCAGTTCCTCCGCCCGGCCCGCGCGCACACATACGCTGCAGCGCCCCACGCTGGAAAGCTCGTCGCACACCAGCGGCGCGACCGTATCCAGAACGAACAGATATGCTCCGTCTTCCGACAAAAGGATATCGCCGATGCATTCGCGCCTGATTCCCAGCGACATCAGTGCGCCCAGATAATCCCGGTGAGTGAGTGCTCTGTCAGCCCGCAGGGTCTGCGCAAACAGACATACGGCGGGCAGCGGCTCCTGCGCCCCATATTCACCGAAAAGGCGCAGAATCCGCCGTTCGGCATCCGGATAGCCGCCGTCGAAAGCATATCCCTCAAAGCCCAACCCCGCAAGAGCGGCGCGGGCCAGTTCCTGCTGGCGATCGCTTAAAAACGGGGTGCTGCGGGACGTCCCGCGCTGGCGCACGACCTGCACAAGGTCCCCCAGGCGGCGGACGAACAAGCGCTCATCGTCGTCCGCGGGCGGTATGTAGCCTCTCAAAATCAGAAGAACACGCCGTTGCTTTCAAGCTCGTCCAGCAGATCCCCCATGATATCCACATTATACGGGGTGATGATAAAAGTGCTGTTGGCAACGCGCTTGATCTGGCCGTTGTTTGCATACGCCACGCCGGAGAGAAAATCCACCAGACGGCGGGAGACCTCCTTATTTGTGGATTCCAGGTTCAAAACCACGGTGCGCTTGGCGTTCAGATGGTCCGCGATGGCGCTGGCATCATCAAAACGCTCAGGCTTCACAAGCACTACCTGCAGCTGCATGGTGGAGTTGATATTCACGACCTTATTGCGTTTGGGCGTAACATCCTGTTCTTCGGGGACATAATCGTCCTGCGCCGCATAGCCTGTATTCTCATTCACGAAATCCATATCGTCGTCATCGTAATCGTCGTCGTCGGGCACGCCCATCATACCTTTGATCTTATCGAACATACTCATCTCTGAAATCTCCTTTTTATGGCAAGCTGGCCGCGCGCAGACGCATGCGCCGCCGCGCCACGATTGTAACGGTTTTGTATCCGCACCGGCACAACAAATTGGATACTATCATCGTTATTATCCTTGTTTTTGTGGCGGATGTCAATAAACAGTTGCAAATTTGTGTAAAAAGGCACACAAAAAAGCTACAATATTTTTCCGTCGTACAGATCTGTACCGCGCACAACAATCTCATCGAACAGTTTTACCTCATTTTCGCCCGTCGTTGTTTTCGACGGCACCAGAATGTAATCCTCGTTTTCAAACAGGATCGTAATATTTTTCTGGTACACCAGGTTTCCGTATTTGACAAACACGCAGTTTTGCCCTTCAACGATGTGCAGTGCCTGTCGGTCGATACGGATTCCCTCATAGGTGGCGAACGTTATATCTGCTTTTTCATGCTCCAGCGTCACAACTGTCTCGTTGATGTAATCACAAAGCAATTCCACCTTGGCAGTACCGTTCTCCTCATCCACCGTAACATTCACCACGGTGGCGGGCACCGATTCGGCCGATACGTTTGGGAACGAGATCTCGACGCGCGTTCCCTCCACGAACTTTTCCGCCTGTTTCTGCGTCACAAGGCCATAATAACGCCAGCGGTAGTCCAAAATCAGCTTGCCCGCTACGTTTGCGTCGTTCGTTTGGGAAGGCTGTGCCAGCGCATCCTTCAATTCTGCCGGAGACATGGCCGCCAGCGCCTCAGGCGTATACATCTGCTTCTCGCTGTCCTGCGCGGAGACAAAATATCCGGCCGCCGGAGCTGTTATCGGTGTGTATACGCTGGCGGCATCCGCCGCGTCGCGCCGCGCCGTCAGGTCCGCAATGCGGGCGCTGAAATCCGATACGACCCCCATCGTGAGCTGCATCTTATTCTGCGCAAGCTGGATGGAAGCCCGCGCATCCGATAATCCTGTGTAATTGCCGCTCTCCAGCAGATCCAGCGCCGAATAGATACCCTGCTGGTTCTGATTCATCAGCGCCTCAACGTCGGCAGCCGCGCCCGCCTGGGACTTTTCCAGCACCGAAAGCTCCTCCGTCAGCTTTTCGGAGAGCGTCCGGTTCTGTGCGCTCGCTTCGTCGGCGAACAATCGCGCTACCTGCGTGCCTGCCGAGACACGCTCGCCGTTGTTCACCTGATAGCCCAGGACGCCCGCTCCCTCATAAGGAATGACCGTCTCATCCATGGCGAGCATCCCGTCGCAGCGGACGACGTCGGACATTGAATATGCCACCGCGGTCTGCGTTTGATAATTCGTACGCAGCACCTGTACCATCTGAACGCCGATATATCCGGCGGGCACGAGCATCAGCAGAGCCAAAATCAGTCCTCTGTACCGTTTTTTCTTTTTCTTACCGGCCAGTTTTCCATATATCCGTTATTCCTTATATTTGATCGCCGCAATTTTTCTTCACATGCCCCGCCCAAAGCCGGGCGGCCGCCTCCGCCGCTTCCGGCTCCCCTGCGGGCAGCCAAACCAGGGCCGTCCATCCGCCGGAACCAGGTAAGCTGCCGTTTGGCGTAATTACGGGACGCCCGCTTGAGCGCCGCCGTACATACTTCCAACGGTTCCTTTCCTTCAAAATAAGGAAAAAATTCTTTGTAGCCAATGGCCTGCGCCGCGGTATGGTAGGCATCTCTGTTGGCATACACCAGGCGCGCCTCTTCCAGCAGCCCATGTGCAAGCATCGCGTCTACTCGCGCATCAATGCGTGCATAAAGCTGTGCACGCTCCGGCATATTCAGCCCTATCAGCAAAGCGCGGTACGGCTGCTGCGCCGGACGGGAGCGCGCGAGCCGGCAGGACATCGTCTCGCCCGTTTGCTCATACAGCTCCAGCGCACGCAGCACACGCCCATGGTTGTTGGGGTGCAGCTTCGCCGCACACTCCGGGTCCACCTGCTGCAGCCGCGCATAAAGCGGGCCGATGCCCTGCTCCGTCAGCTCGGTTTCCAGCCGTGCCCGCACGGCCGGGTCCGCCTTATCCGGTGTAAAGTCTATTCCATTTACAAGACTGGAAATATACAATCCGGTGCCGCCGGCCACGATTGGAACGCGTCCGCGTGCCGTGATCTGCGCGATACACTCGCCTGCGTGCCTGACATAGTCCGCAACAGAGAACCGTTCTTCCGGCGGAAGAAATCCCACCAGATGGTGCGGCACACCTTTCATCTCCTCCGGCGTCGCCTGTGCAGTTCCCACACGAAGCCCTTTATAGATCTGCATCGAATCCGCCGAAACGACCTCGCCGTCCAGCAGCTTTGCCAGCGCAACAGAGAGCGCTGTTTTCCCCGTAGCCGTGGGACCGCAGATCACGATGATATCAGCCTTGTCTGCCAAACTGCTTTTCCAGCTCCTTTTTGGTGATCTTCAGCACGATGGGCCGTCCGTGGGGACAGAACGGAGGCACTCTGCCGTCCAGCACATCCTCCGCCAAGCGCAGCAGCTGTGCAGCGTGCGTTTTATCTCCCGCCTTGATGGCCGCGCGGCACGCGATGGAGTGCAGCACCCATTCTGTTTTTTCGCTGGTGGTATACCGCGGGTTGGAGACCAGCCTGCTGGCCAGCTCCACCACAAGGTCCTCCACATCCTCGGGCACGACGTCCGCCGGGACGGCGCGCACCACGACAGAATTGCCGCCGAAGTCCTCCACTTCCAGACCGCTGTCCTGTAAAAGCATTTCACTTTGCACCAGTGCATCCTTTTCTTCCGCGGAAAGCTGCACCGTTACGGGCACCAGCAGCATCTGGCTGCTCACCTTCCCATACGATGCCGCCAAAGATTCATAGATAATGCGCTCGTGGGCGGCGTGCTTATCCAAAAGGCACATGTCGTTTCCCCGTTGGGTGACAATGTACGTGTCAAACACCTCGCCCACAAAACGAAGCGAATCGCGCCGCTGTTCTTCTTCCACAGGCGCAAAAGCAGTCTGATGGGGCGTTTCAGCCTCCATCTGCGGCGCGGCGGTATTTTCCGTCCCGGCTGTTTCTCCCGCCGCAAAGCTGTTCAGGGCCCGGTCCTCCGGCAGGGTCTGCACGCCCGGCGTTCCCTCCTGCCGCCGGCAGACAGTGTGCGGCATAAAGCCGACATCCTCCGCCGCGTCCTCATCAGCCCATATATCCGGCGCCTTTGCCGAACGGTACGGAACGGTAGATTCACTTGAGAGAGCAGTGATCATTTCACTGTACGCTTTCACCTGGCCGGGCAGCGGTACGGCGGACGGCTCCGGACGTGCCGGGACGGGCCTCACCGGTGCGTCCGGAACGGCACGGGACGCCGGGCGCAATGCGCCCGGGCCGCGCGCGGGCTCTTCGGCCGGGGCGCTCTCGGACGGCTCCTTCTTCGCAGCTGCATCCGGCGCCTTTTCATCCGCCGGGAACGCCCTTTCCGCACCGCCGAAAGAAAACACCTTTTCCGTGCTCTGCGGCGTGATGAGTACGCATTTAACGCTTTGATATACCGCATCGAACACATCTTTTTCCCGGGCAAAACGCACCTCTGTTTTGGCTGGGTGGACGTTCACATCCACCAGCTGCGGCGGCATCTCGATGGAAAGCACACAGCCCGGGAATTTTCCCTGCATCATCACGCCTTTATAAGCAGCCTCCAGCGCCGCCATCATCGTGCGGTTCTTGACAAAGCGTCCATTGATAAAAAAAATACTGCATGGCGCGGCTTGCACGGGCGTTTTTCGGCGGCGTAACAAGGCCGCGCACCGTGTAGCTGCCCGCCGTGTGCTCCACAGGCACAAGGTCCTTTGCAAAATCACGGGAAAGCACGGCATACGCCGCCCCCAGCAGTTTTCCGTCGCCGGGCGTCTGGAACTGCGGTTTTCCGTCCCGCACGAACTTGAACGAAACCTCCGGGTGGGAGAGCGCAAGCTGTGTGACAACATCTGCCACATAGTTGCCTTCACTGGTATCCTTTTTCAAAAACTTCATACGTGCGGGCGTGTTGTAAAACAGGTCCCGCACAGTGATCGTTGTTCCGACAGGACGTGCGGCCGGCTCGATGCCCTGTTCTTCTCCCCCGCTGATGCGGTACAGATATGCATACTCGTCCGCATCTGTCTTTGTGAGAAGCTCAATGCGGGACACACTGGCCACGGAGGCCAACGCTTCGCCGCGGAAGCCCAGGGTATGAATGCTCTCCAGGTCTTCCTCTTTCTCGATCTTGCTCGTTGCGTGGCGGATAAACGCCGTCGGGATGTACTCGGCCTCGATGCCGCAGCCATTGTCCGCGATTTGGATCATTGCGATGCCGCCGCGTTCAACGGAAACGGAAACTGCGGTGGCGCCCGCGTCAATGGCGTTCTCCGTCAGCTCCTTTACAACCGAGGCGGGGCGCTCCACCACCTCGCCTGCCGCGATGAGTTCCGCGGTATGCTTGTCCAACACATGAATAACTGCCAATGCGCAGCACCGCCCTTTCCCGCGCGCCGGGCGCGCTTATTTTACCAGTGTCTGTTTCAGTTCATACAAAAAATTCAACGCTTCCAGCGGCGTGAGCGTTTCCACATCCACCGCTGTCAGCTTGTCCACCAGCTCGCTGGGCACGGGCGCTGCCGCGAATTTTTCAAAATTGCCGAAGTCCAGCTGCGTCACCTTATCGGCGTTGGGCGCGGTGGCCTCCAGCACCTTGAGCACTTCCTTCGCGCGCTTTGTCACCTCGCCGGGCAGACCCGCCAGCTTTGCAACCTCAATGCCGTAGCTGTCGTCCGCCGGGCCGCGCACGATGCGCCGCAGAAACGTAATGTCGTCGCCGCGCTTTTTTTACAGCGATGTTATAATTCTTCACGCCGTCAATGGCGTTTTCCAAATCCGTCAGCTCGTGATAATGGGTGGCAAACAGCGTTTTGCAGCCCATGCCGCCATCCTTGTCCGCAATGTGTTCCACTACGGCGCGGGCGATGCTCATGCCGTCGAACGTGGAAGTCCCCCGGCCGATTTCATCTAAAATCACAAGGCTTTTTGCCGTTGCGTACTGGAGGATTTCGGCCACCTCGGTCATCTCCACCATAAAGGTAGATTGCCCCGCAGCCAAATCGTCTGAAGCGCCCACGCGGGTGAAAATAGCATCCACAACGCCCATGCGGCACGCCCGGGCCGGCACGAAGCTGCCGATCTGCGCCATCAGCGCAATGAGCGCCGTCTGGCGCATATAGGTGGATTTGCCGGCCATATTCGGGCCGGTGATGATGAGCATACGGTTATCGCCGCAGTCCAGCACAGTGTCGTTGGGCACGAACAGCGCACCCTTGAGCATCTGCTCGATGACAGGATGGCGGCCCTCCTCGATGATGAGCTCGTCGCCTTCATCCACAACCGGCTTTGTATAGCCGTTTTTCACAGCCACCTCCGCCAGCGCCGTCAGGACGTCCAGACGGGCCACGCCGGACGCGGTTTTCTGGATACGCGGCAGTTCGGCCGAAATTTTATGCAGCAGATCGTCAAAGAGCTGGCGTTCCAGGACAGCCAGACGCTCGTTTGCGCCCAGGATCTTGTTCTCCAGTACCTTCAGATCCTCGGTGATGTACCGCTCCGCGTTGGCCAGCGTCTGCTTGCGGACAAAATTTGCAGGCACCTGGTTCGAAAAGGAACGGCTCACCTCGATGTAATAACCGAACACCCGGTTGTAGCCGATCTTCAGCGTGCGGATGCCCGTTTCCTCCTTGAGCTTTGCCTCCAGCGTGGCAAGGTAACCTTTGCCGCCGTGGACGATGTCCCGCAGCTCGTCCACCTCGGTGTTGTAGCCCGGGTGAATGACGCCTCCGTCCTTGAGCATGGCAGGCGCATTCTCGTCGACCGCTGCGAAGATCAGCTCCTTGATATCGGACAATTCGTCGATATCAGCCAGCAGCGCGGTGATCTCGGCGCTGCCGAAGGGCCGGGCCAGCGCCTTCAAGCGGGGCAGCTGCTCACAGGTGGCGGCAAGCGCGTAGATTTCCCGCGGAGAGGCCGAACCGTACACCGTGCGCGTCATCAGGCGCTCGATGTCAAATATCTTTGAGAGCGCGGCCGCGATATCGGCGCGGGCTACGGAATCGCCCACCAGCTCCTCCACGCCGTCCAGACGCGCATTGATGGCCGCCACGTTCACCAGAGGCTGCTCGATCCACGCGCGCATCAGCCGCTTGCCCATAGCCGTCTGCGTTTTATCCAGCACCCACAGCAGCGTACCTTTTTTCTCGCGCCCGCGCATCGTTTCCGTCAGCTCCAGGTTGGCGCGCGTGACGGGCGAAAGCTGCATATACTGCGCTTCGGCGTAATTGTGTACGGTCTTTAACCGCTCCACGCCCTTTTTCTGTGTTTCCTTTAAGTATCCCAGCAGCACGGCCAGGGCCGTGAACGCCGGACTTTCCGGCGCAAGGCCGGCCGTTTTTTCCGGGGCATCCCCAAACTGGGCGCGCATCTCTTCCATGCAGGCGTCGGGCGCGAAAGCCGCTTCATCCAGCAGCTCCACACTGCAGGCAAGCTGCTGCTTGATATACGCCGTTACTTCCTTGTAGTCCAGAATAGCTGCGTTGAACAGCACCTCGCTGGGAGAATAGCGGCACAATTCGGAGATGATCTCCGGCCCCAGCTTTTCGCCCGTGAGCACCGTGGCGTGAGCCGTGCCTGTGGAGACGTCTGCAAAGCATACGCCCGCTTTTTTCTCCGTGATATAAATGCTGGCGATGTAGTTGTTTTTATCATCCTGCAGCATACTGCTTTCGATCACAGTGCCGGGTGTCACCACACGGATGATATCCCGCTTGACGAGGCCTTTCGCCAGAGCGGGGTCCTCCATCTGTTCACAGATGGCGACCTTATAACCTTTGGCAATGAGCCTTGCCACATAGTTTTCATAGGAATGGAACGGCACACCGCACATGGGCGCGCGCTCCTCCTGGCCGCAGTCCCGGCCCGTCAGGGTGAGCTCCAGCTCCTTTGACGCAAGAATGGCGTCGTCGTAAAACATCTCGTAAAAATCCCCAAGACGGAAAAACAATATCTTGTCGGGATGCTGTTTTTTGATGTCGAAATACTGCTGCATCATGGGGGAAAGCGCTGCCATATTCTGCACCGTCCTATTAAGATTCAAAACGCGCGGAGCGCGGGGCCGCCATCAGTGGCAGCCCGAACAAGAAGCGCAGCTGCCCGAGCATCCGCCCTGCTGCGGCTCCTCCACCGTCAGCGGGTCACCGCCGTTGACAGCCGTGTTGATGATGGCGTTCACATAATTCATCACAGACTCCAGTTCAGCCTTTGCCTCGTTGTAGGCGGCCATGCTCTCGTTTGCCATGATGTCGTTGTACAGCTGGTTCACCTTCACATTCAGCTCGTTGACCTTATCCTGGTCCTTGTCCGCGCTTTTGGAAAGCTCGCTGTTCAGGTCGATGCGGGCAAGATTAAAGTCTCCGATCAGCTGCTGAAGCGCCTCATCCTCGTCATTTTTTTTGCGGGTGCCCTCCAGCGCCAGATAAGCCTCTTCCCGCTGCAGCTGTGCGGCAGCCTCCTTAAACATCGTGATCGCGTCTTTCGCCATGATAAAATTCTCCTTTTATTCCCTTTATTTTTGAAGCATTTCCGATGGGGTCGCGTTATTTTGCCCTGCGGCGGGCGGGTTCATGCAAGCTCGCCTTTCAGCATCGCGCCGCGCACGCCCGTCACGCGGACATCGGCGAACTCGCCCACAGGCGCGCCGCCTGCAAAATCCACAGTCATATTGTTGTCCAGACGGGCGGTAAGAGTTCCCTCCTCCCTGCCCGGGCCTTCCACCAGGGCGCGGACGGTCTTGCCCACCATTGCGCCGCCCAGTTTTGCCACCACCTGTTCCTGAATGGCAAGCACCCGGGCAATGCGCTGCGTTTTTTCCTTGTGGGGTGTGGGGTCCGGCATGCTTGCCGCTGCCGTACCCGTGCGTTTGGAGTAGATGAACGTAAACAGCTGCATGTACTCGACCTCGCGGATGAGCGCCTCTGTGGCGCAGAAGTCCTCTTCCGTCTCGCCGGGAAAGCCGACGATGATATCGCTGGAATACGTCATCTCCGGCATGCGGCGTTTGGCGTACGCGATAAGCGAGAGGTAGTCCTCCACTGTGTATTTGCGGTTCATCTGCGCCAAAATGCTGTTCGAGCCGGATTGCACCGGCAAATGCAAATGGCGGCTGATGTGCGCGCTGTTTGCAATGGTGTCGATAAGCTCGCGCGTGGCGTCCTTGGGATGGCTCGTCATAAACCGGATGCGGTAATCGCCGGGAACAGCGTCCAGCATACGCAGCAGCGCGGCAAAGGTGATGTCTTCCGGCAGGCCCTTGCCGTAGGAGTTCACATTCTGGCCCAGCAGAGTGATGTCCTTGTAGCCCTCGGCCACAAGCTGCCGGAACTCCCGCAAAATATCCGCGCTGGCACGGCTGCGCTCTCGTCCGCGCACATACGGCACGATACAGTAAGAACAGAAATTATCGCAGCCGTACATGATAGGAAGCCAGGCGCGGAACGTGGAATCCCGCCGGATGGGCATATCCTCTATGATCTCGCCGCGCTCGGCCGGCATGCGCAGCACGCGTTTGCGCGTGGCCAGCTTTCACACAGGATGTCGGGCAGCGTATCGATGCCGTTGACGCCGAACACAATGTCCACGAACGGATAGTGCTTTTTGAATTTTTCCACGATCTCCTTCTGCTGGGCCATGCATCCGGATACCGCGATCAACAGCTTGGGGTTCGCCTCTTTCAGGCCCTTAAGCGCGCCGACGTTGCCGAAAACGCGCTGCTCGGCGTGCTCGCGCACCGCGCAGGTGTTGAACACGATCAGGTCCGCGTCCTCGGGCCGTGCGGCCAGGCCGAAGCCGATATCCGTTAAAACGCCCTTGATTTTTTCGCCGTCGTTCACGTTTTGCTGACATCCGAACGAATGTACATACAGCATGGGGGGCGTATCGTAATACGCCGCGATCGTGCGCGCCGCCGCCTCGTTTTTGGTAAAGCGGATGGTCTCCATGAGTCACCTCAAATATTATTTTAGCCGCGGTAAAAGCACCCGGAGCGGCAAACCGCCCGCGCGCCCCGCCGGGCGGCTTTATGCTAACATACTAATTTAGTATACTACTTTTTATACATTATTACAATAACAAAAGCATCCCCGCCGGAGAGAAAAATTCTCTGGAACACACAGCAGAGGGCCGCCCCTTCCGGGACGGCCCTCTGCTGTGTATTTTTTTCCGTTTTGATCACGGCTCCGGACGCGTCAGAATCAGCTCCGGATCGGTGTAATATTCATCTGCCAGCAGCTCCAGATGACAGTGGTTCCCGGTGGAATTGCCTGTGCTGCCCACACGCGCCACAAGCTGCCCTGCCCGCACCGTATCGCCCGGCTGCACCAGCAGCTCGCTGCAATGCGTCAGGCGCACGCGCACGCCGGGGTCGCCGTCCAGCGCGATCTCCACATATTTCCCATATACCCAGTACTGCGTTTCCTCGCCGTCCTCCGCACGTGTTACCGTGCCGCTGAACGGAGCGACAATATCCGCACCTTTCTTGGCCGTAATATCCACTCCCCGGTGATATCTGCCCACCGAACGGGAAACAAATGTATACTCCGGCACGGGCCACACGCCTGTTGTACCCGCCAGCCGCTCTTTTATCAATTCGTTGTCCGGCGGAAGCCAGGTTTCCGTGTTTTGCGGCTCAGGCTGCCGGGCCTGTGTCCGGGGCGTTTCATCGCGCGGGGCAGAAAGCTTCTGCATGGGGTCCAGCAGCACGCCGTTTCGCTCCAGCTCCAAATGGCAGTGGTTGCCGCTGGCAACGCCGGTGTTTCCTACCCGGGCAACCGCCTCGCCTGCTTTCACCGTGTCGCCGGGCTGCACCAAAAGCTCGCTGCAATGGGCATAGCGCGTGATGATGCCGCCGCCGTGATCCAACAGCACATAGTCGCCCCAATTTTCATGATACTCCGCTTCCAACACCGTGCCGTCCCAAACGGCCAGAATCTCCGCGCCCTCCCGCGCAGCAATGTCTGTTCCGCGGTGGCCCGCACCGAACTGTGTGCCGATGTATTCATACTCCGGCACGGGCCAGACCGGCGGCCGCGACGTCTCAAGCGTCAATACGCTTTCGGACAATCCCGGCGCGCTGTTTTCAGGCAGCGCATTCCGCATCTTTAAAGCTTCCTCCCCTGTTCCGGCTGGCTCCGCCGTTTGCGGCTTCGGCAAGCTGCCGCTCACTCGCTCCGCCGCTTCATCTGCCGCGCATGCCGTCAGGCCCGCCGCCAAAACAGCCGCCGCCGTGCACAGCGCCACAGCCGTAAATTGCCGCGCCGTGCGCTCCTGCGGCGCCAGCACCGCTTCCATCCGGCTGCGCAGCAGCCCGGCCGGGCTTGCAAAAGCACTGGCCAACCCGGCGGCGCGCACATCGGCGGCGGCGCACAGCATTGCAGCGCAATATTCCTTGCGCTGTGCGCCGTCCAGCCTCCGCGCCACCGCACGGTCACAGCCGAACTCGCAGGCCTCGCTCATCATACGCCGCAGCAGCCACGCGGCCGGATTGAACCAATGTACAACACACACAGCCTGCGCCGCCAGCTTGTACACAAGATGCCCCCGGCGCAGATGCATGCATTCATGTCGCAGAGCATACTCCAGCGTTTCGTCCGCAGCCCAGTCCGCGGGCAGGTAAATGCGCGGGCGCAGCACTCCCACCGCAACAGGCGTTGCCAACGCGCCGCATACATACAGCCCCACGCGCCGGGAAAAGCCACCCGCCTTTGCGGCATGTGCCATGCACCGCCGCACTGCGGCGTCCTCCACCGGGCGCGCTTCACGCGCCAGATGACGTGTGAAACGCCTGTATTCCGCCCACAAAGCCAGCGTCACACACAATACTCCTGCCAGCCAAAACGCCGGGACCAGCCCCCACAGCATGGATATATGTTCCTGCGGCGCAGCGCGAAGCAGCTTGTCCGCCGCCGTGGGCAGTTCCGTCATAACGAACAGCGGTTCCGATGCAGCCGCCTCGGCAGGCAGAACCGTCCCCACAGAGCTTTGCACCGCCTGCGCGGGAGCATTCCACGCGCCGGGCATCGCAAACACGGGAAGCGGCAGCACAAACAGACACAGTGCCGCCGTTAAAACGGGCACGCTCCATTGAATATGAGCAAAGCGCCGCAGCGCCGGACGTGCCAGCCACAGCAGCAAAGCTGCCGCCCCGCCCGCCGCGCTCAAAGGCAAAAAGGTCATCCAGAAAAAACGCATCATTGGGCGTCCCTCTCTTTCAGCCACGCGCGCAGGGCCTCCAGTTCTTCAGGCGAGATACCGCCGCCGTCCGCCATGCACGCAACCATATTTTGTATGCTGCCGCCGTAGAGCTGTGCCAGAAAATCCCGTGTCTCGCTGTTTTTGTATGCCTCCCGCGTCATTGCGGCAGTATAGCTGCGCAGCTTGCCGCGCTTTTCGGTCTCCAGCAGGCCTTTTTCCACCAGGCGTGACAAAAAGGTGAGCACTGTGGGTTGTTTCCAGCCTTTTTCCTGTCCCAGCGCCCGCATAATGTCCATGCCGGAAACGGGACGTCCCAGCGCCCACACACACTCCATGATCTCATATTCGGCAGCAGAAAGCTTCATTGCAGAAAGTCCTTTCCAAATCATTTTTTACAACATGTCGTTAATACTATAATACACACCCCGGCAAGCGGTTGTCAACCGTTTTTTACATTTTGTAAAAAACAAATTTCCCCACCCGGTGTCACAACAGCCGCTCATCACATAGAATGGAGTGTGCACGCGAAGGATCCTTCTCATCATATGGCACCGGGTATCGTGCGGGGAATGGCCCGCGCTCCCGAAGTTTAGGAGGCATATTATGCAGACCATCGATCTTGGAACCATTTCCATCGGCGGGGAAGATCTGGGGGCGCCCAAACGCCCGGAACCCACGCAGGCCCCCCGTTCCCCGTTTCCCACGCGGGAGGCATCGCGTCCCGCCGCCCCCGTCGCACCGCCCGCGCCAGTCATCCGCGAGCCCGCTGTACGTGAACCCGCCTGTTCTGCGCCGACCGCCCGCGAACCGGTTTCCCGGGAAACGCCCCGCACCCGCCCTACCGAAGAATACTGCGAAGAATGCGGCGCTTCCCGTCCCTGCAACGACGACATCTATTTCGAAAAATGCGAGGACCACAAGGTCTGTCACATTGGAGACACCGTCATGGAGGGACAGGGCCGCATTCTGGACCTTACCATGTGCCTGAAGAATGTTTGTCCCGGCAAGCGCGTGGCTGTCGGCATCGCACTGAGCGAGCTGGACCCCCGCGGCAACGAATATCCCCGCGGCATGAAAACCTTCACCGTACCCGCCCACCATCACAGCTACTGCGCGGATATTCCCGTGGAAGCCATGCGTTTTATCCTTCCGGAGGATATCAGCGTGAGCGGAACGTCCGATTCCTGCGGCAACCGCCGCCATTTCACCGCCAGGGTCGTTGCGCATTACATTGATTTCAACTCCGCTACCGCGGGGCTGTAAGCGCGCATTCACCCATCATGATAAAGGAGCTATATTATGTGCAACTCGAAATGTTATGACACGATCTCGATCATCGTCAGCCTTGTGCTTGGTGTCATCTTTGCGATCCTCGTTTTCTGCTTTCCCTCCCTGTTTTTCCTGGGTATCCTGTTCGGGTTCCTGCTCAGCATCGCCGCGCTGTTCCTTCTGACGATCACCGCGTCCAGTCTGCTGCGCCAGGATAAACGTCTGAACGACTGTATCTGTGCCACCGGAAAAAGGCTGTTGATCCCGGCTCTGCTGCTGCTTGCAGCCGCAATGATCGCCTTTATCTTCCTCACGCTCTGCATCGCCACATTTATAACTTATCCCATCCTTACGTTCATCCTCTACACGCTGATCACGTATACTTTCTTCAGCCTGTACTGCTTCCTCGCCTGCCTCATCGAAGCGGGCTGCCACCACTGCGGCTGCGAGGAATAACATCCGTTTTCAAACGCAAAACAGGCCGCGCCCTTCCGGGCGCGGCCTGTCCGCATTTTTATATCGGGGACGCCTGCCGTGTCATTCCGTCTTTTTGCGCCGTGTCCGTTTTTTTTCCACAGGAGCCGCCGCGCCGCTTTCCGGTCTTGGCAGCATGGGCCGCAGATACTGACCCGTATACGAGGCCTCGCACAGCGCCACCTCCTCCGGCGTGCCCTGCGCTACGATCATGCCGCCCGCATTGCCGCCCTCCGGCCCAAGATCGATGATGTGGTCCGCCCGTTTGATGACGTCCAGGTTATGCTCGATGATGATGACAGTGTTGCCCGCCTCCACCAACCGGTCGATGACCTTTACCAGTTTATGCACATCATCCACATGCAGGCCTGTGGTAGGCTCGTCCATAATATAGACAGTCTTGCCCGTGCCGGGCTTGGCCAGTTCCAGCGCCAGCTTCACCCGCTGCGCCTCACCGCCGGAAAGCGTCGTTGCGCTCTGGCCCATCTGGATGTAGCCCAGGCCTACATCCACAAGCGTCTTGATTTTACGATGGATCTTGGGGATGTTTTCGAAAAAGGTGCAGGCCTCCTCCACTGTCATGTTCAGAACATCGGTGATGGTCTTCCCCTTATACTTTACCTCAAGCGTTTCACGGTTGTAGCGCGCGCCCTTGCACACCTCGCAGGGCACATAGATGTCCGGCAGAAAGTGCATGGCGATCTGGATAATGCCGTCGCCCTCGCAGGCCTCGCAGCGGCCGCCCTTGACATTGAAGCTGAAGCGGCCCGGCCCGTAGCCGCGCATCTTCGCCTCCTGCGTCTGTGAAAACACCGTGCGGATATCCGTGAATACACCTGTGTAGGTGGCCGGGTTCGAGCGCGGTGTGCGCCCGATGGGCGACTGGTCGATGCCGATGACCTTATCCACATATTCAAGGCCAAGCATGTCTTTGTGCGCGCCCGGCTTGATGCGCGCGCCGTTCAGGTCCGCCGCCAGGCGTTTGTACAGAATTTCGTTGATCAGCGACGATTTTCCGCTGCCCGAGATACCCGTGATGCATGTCATTACGCCCAGCGGTATTTTTACGTCCACATCCCGCAGATTGTTCTGCGTGGCGCCTTTGATCTCGATGAAATGGCCGTTGCCCTCACGGCGGTGTTCCGGCACCTTGATTTTTTTCCGGCCGGAGAGATACTGCCCCGTAATGCTGCGTGGCGCCTTGCAGATATCCTCCACCGTACCTTCCGCCACCAGCTCGCCGCCGTGTATGCCCGCGCCCGGGCCGATGTCCACGATCCAGTCCGCCTCACGCATGGTCTCTTCGTCGTGCTCCACCACGATGAGCGTATTGCCCAGGTCGCGCAGGCGCTTGAGCGTAGCGATGAGCTTTGAGTTGTCCCTCTGGTGCAGACCGATGCTCGGCTCGTCCAGCACATACAAAACACCCGTCAGCGCCGAACCGATCTGTGTAGCGAGGCGGATGCGCTGGCTTTCGCCGCCGGACAGCGTGGCCGCGTTGCGCGCCAGCGTCAGGTAGTCCAAGCCCACGTTCTGCAAAAAGCCCAGCCGCTCGCGGATCTCTTTTAAAATCCCATCCGCGATCATATGCTCCCGCTCGGTGAGCTGAAGGCCGTTGATGAAATCCAGCTCCTCGCGTACGCTCATCTGTGTAAATTTACTGATGTTGACGCCGCCCACCGTAACAGCCAGGCTGGTCGGCTTCAGGCGGTCTCCGTGGCAGTCCGGGCATTCCACACCCGTCATCACGCCTTGTATCTCCTCTTTCATCCACTCGGAATTTGTTTCGCGGAAGCGGCGCTCCAGATTGTTGATGATGCCTTCAAACTCGGTGCTGTATGTCCCGGTGCCCCGGTCCGTCTCGCGGGTCATCTCCAGCTTTTCGCCGCCGGTACCGTACAAAAGCGCATGCACGCCTTCAGGCGGCATGTCCTTGATTTTGGTGTCCAGCGTAAAACCGTATTTTTTGCCCAGGCCCTTGTAGTACATCTCGCTCACAGAACCGTCCGCATAATACCAGCCGCTTGCCTTGATCGCGCCCTCGCGGATGGAAAGGCTGCGGTTCGGAATAACGAGCGCCGGGTCCACCTTCATAAAGGTACCGAGGCCCGTGCATGTCTCGCACGCGCCGAAGGGATTGTTGAACGAGAACATGCGCGGCGCAAGCTCGTCGATGGAAATGCCGTGCTCCGGGCAGGCATAGCTCTGGCTGAACAGCATCTCATCGCCTCCGATGACGTCGATGCCCACAAGGCCGCCCGTCAAACCGATGGCCGTCTCGATGGAATCCGCCAGGCGGCTGCGCACCTCATCATTGACGACGAGGCGGTCCACCACGATCTCCACCGTGTGCTTCTTGTTCTTTTCAAGGGCGATCTCCTCGTCCAGCTCATACATATTGCCATCCACGCGCACACGGGCAAAGCCGGAACGGCGCGCGGCCTCGAACTCCTTCTGCTGGGTGCCCTTGCGCCCGCGCACAACGGGGGCCAGCACCTGGAACCGCGTGCCCTCGGGCAGGCGCAGCACCTCGTCCACCATCTGGTCCACCGTCTGCTGGCTGATGACGCGGCCGCACACCGGGCAGTGCGGAATCCCGATACGCGCATACATCAGGCGCAGGTAATCGTAGATTTCCGTCACCGTGCCCACTGTGGAGCGCGGGTTGCGGGAGGTCGTTTTCTGGTCGATGGATATGGCCGGCGACAAGCCCTGTATCTCGTCCACATCAGGCTTCTCCATCTGGCCCAAAAACTGGCGGGCATAGCTGGACAGGCTTTCCATGTACCGGCGCTGTCCGTCTGCGTAGATGGTATCAAACGCCAGCGAAGATTTGCCGCTGCCCGAAAGGCCCGTCATGACGATGAGTTTGTCGCGGGGGATGGTCACGTCCACGTTTTTGAGGTTGTGCTCCCGCGCGCCTTTTATCACGATTTTGTCTGTACTCAAAGCTTGGTTTTCCTTTCCGCCTGCTTGCGCAGCTTTTCAATGCGGTCGCGCAGAAACGCCGCGTGTTCAAATTCCAGTATTTTAGCCGCTTCCCGCATCTCCCGCGTCAGCTGATTGATCTTCTGCTCGATCTCCGCGCGGCTCATGCGTTTGGCGGGCTTGTCCGCACTGTCGTCTTTGGAGGATATCTCCAGCACGCCCATACCGCTGATTTCCTTGACGATGGTCTTGGGTGTGATGCCGTTGGCGGCGTTGTAGGCCTCCTGGATGTCGCGGCGGCGCTCAGTCTCCATAATAGCGCGCTCCATTGAGGGCGTGATGGAATCCGCATACATGATAACGACGCCGTCCGCATTGCGCGCGGCACGTCCAATGGTCTGCACGAGGCTCGTTTCACTGCGCAGAAAGCCTTCTTTGTCCGCGTCCAGGATGGCGACAAGGGATACCTCGGGCAGATCCAGCCCTTCGCGCAGCAGGTTGATGCCCACGATCACATCAATAGTGCCCTTGCGCAGATCACGCATCAGCTCCACACGCTCGAAGGTATCCACCTCGTGATGCATATATTTTACCTTAACGCCATGGTCGGAGAGATAATCCGTCAGGTCCTCGGCCATCTTCTTCGTCAGCGTTGTGACCAGCACGCGCTCGCCCCGGCCACTGCGGGTGTTGATCTCGCCCAGCAGGTCCTCGATCTGCCCTTCCACAGGCTTGACGATGACACGCGGGTCCAGCAGGCCCGTGGGGCGGATGACCTGTTCCACGATCTGTGTGGACTGTGCGCGTTCAAAATCGCCGGGCGTGGCCGAAACGAACACCGTTTGGTTCAGCTTCGACTCAAACTCCTCGAATTTGAGCGGGCGGTTGTCAAATGCCGACGGCAGGCGGAAGCCGAAGTCCACAAGGCTTTTTTTTGCGGGCGTAATCGCCGCCGTACATGGCGCGCAGCTGGGGCAGCATCACATGGCTCTCGTCCACAAACAACAGGAAATCCTCGGGGAAATAATCCAGCAATGTTGTCGGCGTGGAACCGGGCGCACGGCCCGACAAAACAGCGGAGTAGTTCTCGATGCCCTTGCAGGTGCCCACTTCGGTAAGCATCTCAATGTCGTAATTGGTGCGCTGGGCAATGCGCTGGGCCTCCAGCAGCTTCCCCTCTCCGGTGAAAGCCTTCACCTGCCGGTCCAGCTCGTCGCGGATATTTGCAAGGCCCGCGCGCATTTTATCACCTGAAACGATGTAATGGCTGGCCGGGAAAATGGCAATATGCCGAATCACCGCGTGGCGCTCGCCCGTCAGCGCGTTCACTTCGCTGATGCGGTCGACCTCGTCGCCGAAAAATTCGATACGGATGGCCACATCGTTCATATAGGCGAGGTTGATCTCAACAATGTCGCCCCGCACGCGGAATTTGTTTCGCACGAAGTTGAGGTCGTTGCGCTCGTACTGCAGCGCCACCAGGCGGTGCATCAGCTCATCGCGGCTCATGTGCATGCCCTGCCGCACGCTGATGACCATGCTGCGGTAATCAATGGGGTCGCCCAAAGAGTAAATACACGACACGCTGGCCACGATGATAACGTCGCGCCGTTCCGACAGCGCGGCTGTGGCCGAATGGCGCAGACGGTCGATCTCCTCATTGATGGCGCTGTCCTTCTCAATATAGGTGTCAGTGCTTGGTATATACGCCTCCGGCTGGTAGTAATCGTAGTAGCTTACGAAATACTCCACCGCGTTGTCCGGAAAAAACTCCTTGAACTCTGTACAAAGCTGCGCAGCCAGCGTTTTGTTGTGCGCCAGCACCAGCGTGGGGCGGTTGAGGTTCGCAATGACGTTTGCCATCGTAAACGTTTTGCCGCTGCCTGTCACACCCAGGAGTGTCTGACATTTATCGCCCTTCAGCAGCCCGTCCGTCAGCTGTGCGATGGCCTCGGGCTGGTCGCCCGTGGGCTTGTAAGGCGCCTTGAGAATAAATCTGTCCTTGTGTTCTTCTTCCATTTCCATCCCTCAAAATACAATGCAGCCGCGGGTAAAACGTCATTCTCCAGAGAATCTTCCCAGAGGTTCTATTATACCAATTTTGGTAGAAAACTGCAATCTTATACCCTCCTATTTTCCCTCGTACGCCATCCGCTCTTTTGGTTATTTTGCCCCGCACGTGCAGGTCATACCCGTCCGGCGCCCTGCCTTTCGAAACGCCGGAGCATGCTTGCGCGGACGTGCTATCCGCCCAACAGCCGCCCAACCAGCCGCGCGCCGTTCGCCACCAGAGCACAGGACGCAAGACCGGCGGCGGTGGGAAGCGCAAACGCGGCTGCCGTCCACTTCCAGCTCTGCGATTCCTTGCGAATGGTGAGACATGTTGTCGAACACGGCCAGTGCATCAGCGAAAACAGCATCGTGCACACCGCCGTCACCCATGTCCAGCCGTTCTGTACCAACAGCGTATGCAGCGCCGAAAGATCGTTCATCTCCACCAGACTGCCTGTTGAAAGATACGCCATGATGATGATGGGCACGACGATCTCGTTGGCTGGGAAGCCCAGAATAAACGCCAGCAGGATTACGCCGTCCAGGCCGAAAAAGCGGGCCGCCGGGTCCAAAAACGCCGCGCTGCGCGTCAGGAGCGTTTGGCCGTCCAGCGTGAGATTCGCCATGACCCATATAAGCATGCCCGCGGGCGCGGCCACCATTGCCGCGCGGCCCAGAACAAACAGCGTGCGGTCGAAAATGGAACGCACGATCACCTTACCTATCTGCGGCCTGCGGTAGGGCGGCAGCTCCAGTGTAAATGAGGACGGCACACCTTTGAGCACCGTGCCGGACAACAGCCGTGATGCAAGAAAAGTGGCCCCCACGCCCAGCAGCACCAGCCCCGTGAGCAGCGCCGCCGAAGCCAGCGAAGCGCCGAATCCGCCGGAGGCGCCCACAAAAAACATCGTCAGGATCGCGATCAGCGTGGGGAACCGGCCGTTGCAGGGCACAAAATTGTTGGTGAGCATAGCAATGAGCCGTTCCCGCGGGGAATCAATGATGCGGCAGCCCACCACCCCTGCCGCGTTGCAGCCGAAGCCCATTGCCATGGTGAGAGCCTGCTTGCCGCAGGCCCGGCATTTTTTGAAGGTGCGATCCAGGTTGAATGCCACCCGCGGCAGATATCCCAGATCCTCCAGCAGCGTAAACAGAGGAAAAAAGATAGCCATGGGCGGAAGCATTACAGATACCACCCACGCCAGCACGCGGTATACGCCATCCACCAGCAGGCCTTTCACCCACACAGGCGCGCCGGCCCAGGCCATCGCTCCGCCCAGCCGGTCTCCCACCCAAAACAAACCGTCCGCCAAAAGCTGGGACGGCACGTTCGCGCCGGTGATCGTCAGCCAGAACACCCCCAGAAGCAGCAGGAGCATGAGCGGAAAACCCGTGCGGCGGCTCGTTAGAATCCGGTCCAGCTTCCGGTCACGCAGCTCCTGCGGCGTGGGCGTGTGGCGTACCGCACCGATGCACACGGTCTCCGCTGTGCGCACAAGACTGCGCACGACTTCATCGTGCAGCGCCTCCTGCGTGACGCCCCCTTCCGCAAGAAGACGCCTTGCCCGCGCCAGTATTTCCGCCACATCCGGATGCTGCGCAAGCGAAAAGCCCAGATACCGCACAATTCCGGCATTCAGCTCCGTGTCTCCTTCCAAAAGGCGCAGCGCCAGCCACCGCGGAGCCGGGCCGCCTGTTCCCACGGCGTTGGCCACGGCGGGTGTCAGCAACGCCAGCGCAGCCTCCAAAGGCTGTGCGTAGCGCACCCGGCACACGCGCGCCGCGCATTCTCCCCGAATCACGCGCTCCACGGCACACATCAGCTCCGGCAGGCCTTCGCCGCTGCGGGCTGCCGCCGGGACGACCGGTACGCCCAGCCTTTGCTCCAGCAGGGCCGCATCCACTTCCACGCCTTTGCGCCGCGCCTCGTCCATCAGGTTCACACACAGTACCACATTATCCGTAATTTCCATTGCCTGCAACGCCAAATTCAAATTGCGTTCCAGGCAGGAGGCGTCGCACACCACCACAACGGCGTTTGCACCGCCAAAGCAGATGAAATCCCGCGCCACCGCTTCCTCCGCGGAATGCGCCATCAGAGAATAGCAGCCCGGGATATCTACCAGCACGCAGCCCCAGCCGCCCGTCTCGCAGTATCCCTGCGCGCTGGCCACCGTTTTGCCGGGCCAGTTGCCCGTGTGCTGGTTCATACCCGTCAACTCGTTGAACACCGTTGATTTGCCCACATTCGGATTGCCTGCCAGCGCGACGACGGAATCCGTCTCCCGCCGCTTGACGACGGCCAGCATGCCGTCCGCCGCGTGCGCGCCCGTGGAACGGTTTGTCAGTCCCATCCTCTCTCCCCCCATCCCTTCAGCAGCCCGTGACCAGCACGCGCGCGGAGTCCTCGGCCCGCAGCGCGATAAGCGCGCCGCGGATGCGGTAGGCAACCGGGTCTCCTGCGGGGCTCTTTTGCACGCATTCCACCTCCGTGCCCTCGATCAGGCCGATGTCCTGCATACGGCGGCGCATGCCGCCCTCTGTCAGCAGCGCGGCCACCCGCGCGCGTTCGCCTTCCCGCAGCGCGGTGAGCGTTCCTTCCTGTGTCATATCCAGACGCCTCTTTTCATAAACATATACCGTAGCCGTTAGGCCGGGGAAACTTTGTTTCCCTGTTGACAATATATGGCATTTCTTCCGAAGGCGTTACAAGGGGGCGTAACATGGATACAGAACAGCTGTTTTATACGCAGAACGGGTATGACCGCGCGGACACCGGTCCGCTGACGACAGCCATGGAGGATTATCTTGAAATGATCTGCCGTCTGACGCGTTCCGGCGGCTATACGCGCATCTCCGCGCTGGCGCGCGAGCTGCATGTCCAGCCTTCGTCGGCCTCCAAAATGGCCGCGCTGCTGCGTTCCGGAGGCTATCTGACCAACGAGCGGTACGGCTGCCTGCGCCTGACGGAAAAGGGCTCTCAGGCGGGCGCATACCTTTTTATACCGGCACGACGTGCTCAACCGCCTGCTGCGCCGCATCAACGGCAGCGCGGATGAGCTGGAACAAACCGAACGCATCGAGCATTACATAGACGTGCGCACCGTGCGCAACATCGACGCTTTTCTGGACGGTCTGCCTGCGCGCTGACGGTCCCGCCCTCCGCATGCCAAAACCGCGCCCCGGGCAGCAAACCCGGGGCGCGGTCCATTTTTATCCGAATACCGGAGCACGGGCGCTCAGTCCTGCACACTCTGACGGATACTGTCCATATAATTGCTCTGCACAAAGGAAAGAAATTCATTGTCCGCAAAGATCAGATGCTCCAAAAGCTGGATATTCACCAGCCGGAGCGCACGGTAGATCTCCCTTGTGACAGCCATATCACTGCTGGAAGGCAGTGTGATGCCGCGCGGATGGTTGTGAGCCAGCATCACGCCCGTCGCCCCGCATTTGAGTGCTTCGGAGACCACTTTCGCCACGGAAACCGCCGTGGCGTTGGCGCTGCCCTCGGAGATGAGCACGCAGCGCAGCAGCACGCGGCGGTCATCCACAGCCGCCATATAAAAAGCTTCCTGCGTGCGGGCGAAGAATTTCGGCATGAAAAATGCGCTGGCTTCTTCTACGCTTGTAAGCGGCACTTTGTGGGACGTCTTGTTCTCCAGATAATATGCGCACATCTGCGGGATAAATTTGAGCACGACGGCGCTGGAATGCCCCACGCCGGGCACACGCTCCAGTTCTTCGATGGGCGCGTCCAACACAGCCGAAAGGCTGCCGAACCGGTCGATCAGCGCATGCGCCAACGGATTCGTATCGCCCCGGGGGGCGCGCAAGAAAGAGCAGAAACTCCATGGCGTTATGCTCCTCAAACCCGGCCAGTCCCTCCCGCAGGAAACGCTCGTATACACGCCGGCGGTGGTCGTCATGTACGCCCAAAGCAGTTCCTCCTTTACGAACGGTTGAGATTATTATATACTAAAAGGACGAATTTTGAAAGCACGGGAGGAAAAGGCGCATGAAAAGTTTCACAGCCGGAAAAAACGAGGACGGAGCACGGCTCTCGCGGTTTGTCGAAAACGTCACCTCCGGCATGCCGAAATCGCTGCTCTACAAAGCGTTCCGCAACAAACGCATCAAGGTCAACGGCAAAAAAGGCGCGCCGGACACGCGCCTTTGCCCGGGCGACTTGGTGGAGCTTTACATCAACGATGAATTTTTTTCCGCAGCGCCGCCCACGGCCAGGCCCCTTCCCTATAAAAAACGCCCACCTCTGCGCATGGTGTACGAGGACGAAAACATCGCCGCGCTCTACAAGCCCGCCCACCTGCTGTGCCATTCCGACCGCACGGGTGACGTGAGCCTTGTGGAGCTGTTCACCGACTATCTGGCGCAAAAAGGTGAATACGACGCCGCGGCGGAAGCCGCCTTTTCTCCTGCGCTGTGCAATCGCATCGACCGCGGCACCGAGGGCCTCGTTCTGGCCGCCAAAAACCACGCCGCGCTGCGGGATATGAACGAGCTCATCCGGCGCGACCTCCTTCAAAAGGAATATTACTGCATCACCGCAGGCGTGCCGCCCAAGGGCCGCCACACAGCTTATCTGCGTCACTTTGAAAAAAACAATAAGGTGGACGTGCGTGCCGAAACCGCGCCGGGTTACAAAGAGATCATTACCGACGTCGCCATATTGCAGACAAAAGGGCCGTTTGCGCTGTGCCGCATCGGGCTCGTGACAGGGCGCACGCACCAGATCCGCGCACACCTCGCTTTTTTGGGCGCACCCATTCTGGGCGACGTCAAATACGGCAGCCGCAGGATGAACGACCGCTGCGGCTTTAAAACCCAGGCGCTGTGCGCGGCCAGCGTGACGTTCCGCGACATTCCTGCGGAAAATACGCTCTCTTACCTTGCCGGGCGAACCATCGCACTGGAGGAGCCTGAGATCATAAAAATCTTTGCAGCGCTGTGAGCCTCATTGCGCGCCCCGGCTTTCGCCCGTTCCTTCCCCGCAGAGAAAAGCCCGGCCCCGTGTTCAGCGGGGCCGGGCTTTTCTCTGCTTTTCCACCGGACAGACCGGATACTTATTCTTTCGGCGCTTCTTCGGCAGAAGGCGTTTCGCTCTGCACAGAGGCAGGCTCCTGCACAGCCGGTTCCTTCACGTGCACAGAAACCCTGCGGCGCGGTGCGGAGCTTTTTTCGTCCTCCGCCTTTTCGGCGTCTGCGCGGGGCGCGTCGTCCTTGTCCAAGGGCGGCAGTGTGCCGCCTTCCATCAGTATGCGGAATTCCTCACCGGAAAGCTTCTCACGCTCCATCAGCGCTTTGGCCACGGTGTGCAGCTTATCGATGTGCTCGCTGAGCATCACACGCGCCGCCTCATAGGCCTCGTCCAGCATCTCGCGGATCTCGGCGTCTATCTCAGAAGCAACTGTTTCGGAATAACCGCGGCCTGCACTCAGGTCTCGGCCCAGGAACGTCTCGCTCGGCTCGTTCCCATATACGACGGGTCCCAGCCGCTCTGAAAAGCCATAACGCATCACCATGCTGCGCGCAATGGCCGTGGCGCGCTCCAAATCGTTGGACGCGCCTGTGGAGATATCGTCCAGAACCAGCTTCTCGGCCACGCGTCCGCCCAGCAGCGTAACGATATTGTCTTCCATCTGCTTTTTGGTAACGTAGTTCTTATCTTCTTCAGGCAGGCTCATGGTATAGCCGCCCGCCGCACCGCGGGGAATAATGGAAATTTCATGCACGGGGTCTGCCGTCTCGCAGTAATAATGCGTGATGGCATGCCCTGCTTCGTGGTAGGATGTCAGGCGCTTTTCCCGCTCGGTAACGACGCGGCTCTTTTTTTCGGGGCCGGCCACCACCTTGATGCTGGCTTCCTCGATGTCCTGCTCCGTGATGGCTTTGCGCCCGCGCTTCGCTGCAAGCAGCGCCGCCTCGTTGACAAGGTTCTCCAAGTCTGCGCCTGTGAACCCGGCTGTTGATTTCGCAATGGTTTTGAGCACCACGTCCGGCGCGAGCGGCTTGTTGCGCGTGTGCACCTTGAGGATCTCCTCACGGCCTTTAATGTCAGGCAGGCCCACATATACCTGGCGGTCAAACCGGCCCGGGCGCAGCAGCGCCTTATCCAGGATATCCGCGCGGTTTGTGGCCGCGATAACGATAACGCCCTCGTTTGCACCGAAGCCGTCCATCTCCACCAGCAGCTGGTTCAGCGTCTGCTCACGCTCGTCGTGTCCGCCGCCCAGCCCTGCGCCGCGCTGGCGGCCCACTGCGTCGATCTCATCAATGAACACGATACAGGGCGCAGTCTTTTTCGCCTTATCGAAAAGGTCACGCACACGGGACGCGCCCACGCCCACATACATCTCCACAAAGTCAGAGCCGGAGATGGAATAGAACGGCACGCCCGCCTCGCCCGCACAGGCGCGGGCCAGAAGTGTTTTACCAGTGCCCGGAGGGCCCACCAGCAGCACGCCGTGCGGGATACGCGCGCCCAGCGTGTTGAATTTCGTCTGATTTTTGAGGAACTCGACAATCTCCTGCAGCTCTTCTTTTTCCTCGTCTGCGCCGGCCACATCCTTAAATGTGGCCTTACGGCCCTGCTCGGCCTGGTCCTTTACCTTGGCCCGGCCTACATTCATCGCGCCGCCCCCGCCGGACTGCTTGTACATGAAATAGTAGAAGCCTGCCATCAGCAGAACGGAGATCAGCAGCATCGGCAGCATCGTCAGCCAGACCGGCGTTTCCGTGGCGGGCAGCAGGTCCATCTTCAGTTCCGCACCGCCATTCTTTTCGGCATAGATCTCGCGGTAGCGCTGCAAATTATCCTTGTCCAGCAGTTCGCCCGCATACGGCAGCGTATAGGTGAGCACAGCCTGTTTTGCCGTGTCCGAAGCGGCGCCCGATGACGAACCGCCCCACAGGCCGCCCAGAGCGCCCGTTTGCTGGCCGCCGAGAGTCATGCCCGGCTGCTGCTCCAGCAGCTCCTGCGTGGCCTCCTCCGTCAGCGTAAGCTGCATGGCCCCGTTTTTCATATTGAGCACGAACTCGGACACTTTGCCCTGTTCAAAATAATCAATGACCTCTGAATATTTCATCGTCTGGGTATCGCCGCCTGTGCTGAACAGGATGAACGCCATGATGATGAGGCCCAGCAGGGCGATGATCATCAGCCCGCTTGTGCTTTTCCGGTTTTTATTCAAATCAGTTTCACTCCTGAAGGAGGCTTCTTCGGCGCGCCTGCCTTAAATACGCTCGCACCGCCGCGGTGCGCCGGGCCGTCCGCTTATACGGAATAGACCTCGGGTTTCAGAATGCCGATGTACGGCAGATTGCGGTATTTTTCATCGTAATCCAGCCCGTAGCCGATGACGAACTCGTCCGGCACCGAGAAGCCGATGTAATCCGCCTGCAGGTCAACCTTGCGGCGGCTGGGTTTATCCAGCAGCGTGGCGATGCGGATGGAGCGCGGCCCCCTGCTCTCCAGCAGCTCCTTGATATAGCTGAGCGTGAGGCCGGAGTCCAGGATATCCTCAACGATCAGAATATCCTTGCCTGCAAGGGGGACGTCCAGATCCTTTACGATCTTCACGACACCGCTGGATTTGACCCCGGAGCCATAGCTGGACACAACCATGAAATCGATCTCGGCAGGCACGTCGATCTGACGCATCAGATCCGCCAGAAACACCACGGCGCCCTTCAGCACCGTCACCAGCATCAGGTTGCTGTTTTTGTAATCCGCCGTGATCTTGCCGCCCAGCTCCCGCACCTTTTCGCGGATCTCATCCTCGCTGAGCAGGACGCGCAGGACGTCCTCTTTCATATTATCGTTCATGTTACTTCCTCCATCTGCCGTGCCGTGACCGTCACAGCGGTTTTTGTAAATTCATCCGGGGCCAGGCCTTCGGCAAAACCGAAGCCCGCCGCCCATAAGACTGTGCCTCCGCTGGCGAGCACCGGCAGGGCGTCACGCGCCGCGGAAGGCACCCTTTGTTCCGAAAACAGCTTTTTCAACGGTTTTGTCACACCGCGTCCCGCGGGGCGGAACATATCGCCCGGGCGGCGTGTACGGAAACACGGATTATCCTGTATTTTACCATAATCCGCGCAAAATTTTAAGAGGTTTCTCACATCTTTCTCAGAATTAACCATTTTTTCATAATTGACCAGCTGAACCTCTACCAAAAGCCCGCCCGGCGCGGCAAAAACACCCGGCGCAAACGGCTGCCGCCAGCTTCCGGCCTCTCCGCGCGGCGGTTCCGGCCGGGGACCTACGGCCAGCAGGCCCTGCCGTATGGAAAGCCATACGCCCTCACAGAGCTGCACCGCACCCTCGCCTTTTGCCAAAAGCGCGTCCGCCTCGGGAACAAGGCTCATTTTCTGCTGCGGCGCTGCGGCCGCGATGAGCCGGGCCAGCGCCGTATGCCGCACGGCCGCGGGCGCCGCAGCCAACGTCTGCGCACAGTAAGCGTCCGGGATATTTCCCGGCAAATACACAGCTCGGGGCACGCACGCCTGTTCCAGCAGCGCTCCAGCCTGTTCCTCCAGATAATCCGCCACCGCGGACATCTCGGCGGCAAAACGCGTTATGCTGCGCGCGGCGCCCGGGTGCGCGCGCTCCAGAGCGGGCAGCACGCCGTGGCGGATGCGGTTGCGGGCATATGCGTCCGTATCATTGGTGGCGTCCGTCACATGCGGCACGCCGCAGCGCGCCAGATAAGCCAGGACATCCGCCCGCTGCGCCCACAGCAACGGGCGCACATACGGCCCGCGCACAGGCGGGATGCCCGCGGCTCCGCGGGCCGCGCTGCCGCGGGCCAGATTGAACAGCACCGTTTCGGCATTGTCGGAGCAGGTGTGCGCCGTTGCGACCTTCGCGCCGTGCGCCTGTGCCAACCGTGCAAAAAAAGCGTACCGTTCCTGCCGGCCCCACTCCTCGCCCGCGTTTTCAGGCGGCGAGAGCAGCGTCTCATCCAGCGGAACACCCCGCGCCGCACACTGGGCGCGCACAAAGGCGGCGTCCCCGTCTGCAGCAGCGCCGCGCAGGCCGTGGTTCACATGAGCCGCGCGCAGACGCAGCCCCCACACATTCTGCACGGAAAACAAAAAATGGAATAATGCCATCGAATCCGCCCCGCCGGAGAGCGCCACGATAACAGTATCCCCTTTTTGCAGCATTTGATGTTGGGAAATATAGGCCCCGGCGCGGGCTTCAAACTCATCCATGGGCATAGTCCACGTTGGTGAATCGGGTGTGCGCGCCGTCCCAGCCCAGGTCCACCTTCCCCACCTCGCCGTGGCGGTTTTTGGCCACGATGCATTCGGCTGTGGTGGCGTCGGCTTCCTCGCCGTTGTCGTAATAGGCGTCGCGGTACAAAAACAGCACTACGTCCGCGTCCTGCTCGATGGAACCGGAATCTCGAAGGTCGCTCAGCACCGGGCGGTGGTCTGTGCGGTTCTTCTCCGCGCTTCGGGAAAGCTGGCTCAGTGCAATGACCGGCACATTCAGCTCTTTTGCCATGATTTTCAGGTTACGGGTGATCTCACTGATCTCCTGCACGCGGTTCTCCGTGCGCTTGCCCGTGCTCATAAGCTGCAGATAGTCGATGATGAGCAGCCCGATGTCCGGGCGCGCCGGGTCCTGATTGATGCGGCGGATCTTCGCCTTCATCTCCGGGATGGTGATGTTCGACGTATCGTCCAGATAAATATGGGTCTTGGCCAGCACCTCGGACGCGCGGGCCAAGTCCTCCCAGTCCGCCGTGGAAAGCCCGCCGGTGCGGAAGGCCTGGCTGTCGATGGCCGCCTCGCTGGAGAGGATGCGGCTGACGAGCTGGTCCTTTGTCATTTCAAGGCTGAACACGGCCACGGGCACATTCTGCTTTTTCGCCACGTTGGTCGCGATGTTCAGAGCAAAAGAGGTTTTGCCCATACCGGGACGGGCCGCGAGGATGATCAGGTCCGAACGGCCCAAGCCCGTGAGCATGGTGTCCAGATAATTAAAGCCTGTGGGAATGCCCAGATATTTATCTTTATTGGGACCGGAGATCTCCTGCAGATGAGCATAGGTGTCGATGATGACGCTGCTGATGGGCGTGAGCGCCGTGGAATCGCGTCCCGAGCGAATTTCATAAATTTTCTGTTCCGCGCTCTCCAGCAGCAGGTCGGCGTCTGTTTCCTCTCCTGTCTGCTCCAGAATGGTCTTGGCCGCATTCATCAGCTGACGCACACGGTATTTTTCCGCGATGATCTTCACATAGGTGTCCGTATGCGAAAGCGAGGGCACCGTTTCAGCCAGCTGGGTCAGGTAGACCTTGGCCGCGTCCTCGGTCTCAAAAACAGCGGCATCCTGCACCGCTGCCAGAAGCGTGACAAAATCCACAGGCGCGCTGCCTGTAAACAGGCGCACGATCTCGGAGAATATCTCGCCGTTCTGGCGGGCATAAAACATCTCCGGGCGCAGCGTCTCCACCATTTTGGGAATGATGTCTGCGTCCAGGATCGCCGCGCCCAGCACAGCCTGTTCGGCCTCCATGCTGTACGGCAGGTTTACGCCGAGTGATTCCAGCGACAGGTTGAGCCCGCCGGAAACAGCGCTGCGGTTATTCGCGGGCATTGCGGGCCCTCCTTTCCGTATTCCGAAAATCTCCTGCGGCCGCGCGGCCGCTTATTCCTCCACCTTGACGGTCAGCTTCGCCGTCACCTTGGGATATACCTTTACCTCGACCTCATAGGAACCGAAGTTTTTGATGTCGCCGTCCAATACGATCTTGCGCTTATCCACCGGCTCGCCCACTTTCTGTGTGAGCGCGGCGGCGATGTCCTTGGAGGTGACGGAGCCGAACAGGCGCCCGCCCTGGCCCGCCTTGGCCTTGATGGCGACGATTTGCCCATTCAGCTTTTTGGCCAGCGCCTGCGCGTTGGCCAACTCCTCCGCTGCATGATGCTCGCTGGCCGCCGCTTTTGTCCTTACCTCGTTGACGGCCGCCGCGTCGGCGGCCACGGCAAGGCCGCGGGGCAGCAGATAATTGCGGGCGTAGCCGTCCGATACCTCGTGCAGCTCGTCTTTCTTGCCGATGGACTTTACGTCCTGTTTGAGCACTACCTTCATGGTGCAGACCTCCCTGTGTGTATTGCAGGCCCCGCGCCCCCTCTGCTCACGGCGGAGAAAACGCGGGCCGGATATTTTTGCAACCGAAACAACTATACCAATTTTGTGCGGGAAAGGCAAGCGGTTTGCCCGGAAAATACATCCGGCGCACGGAGAAACCGCGCGCCGGGCATACCGTTTTGCATTCAGCTGTTCTTCTGCTTCTCCGTCCGCTGGCTTTCGCGGTATTCAGAGATTGCGTCCAGCAGCCGGCGCTTTGCCTCTTCCAGCGATGCATTTCGCAGCTGCGCGCCCGCCATTGTCAAATGGCCTCCGCCGCCCAGCTTTTCCATAATGACCTGCACGTTCACATCGCCCATACTGCGGGCGGACACCGACACCTGCGCGCCGTTATCCACCGCCACAAAGCTGGCCTCCACACCGTTGATGGTAAGCAGGTCGTTGGCGGCCTGGGGCACTACGACGCTGAGCTCCGCGGGCACGCTGTCGGAAAACACGACGGCACAGCCCATATAGATTTCCGCGTCCGTGACAAGCTGCGCCTTGTAGGCATAACTTTCAAACGACGAATTGAACAGTTTCTTCACTGCCTGCGTCTGCGCGCCCATGCGCCGTAAGTAAGCGGCTGCCTCGAACGTGCGCACGCCCGTGTGCAGCGAGAAATTGCGCGTGTCCAGCATGATGCCTGCCAGCAGCGCCTGCGCTTCCAGCGGCGTAAGGCGGTTCTCCTTGGTCATGTCGATGTACTGGAGCAGCTCGCTCACCAGCTCGGATGCGCTGGAAGCATAAGGTTCGTGATAGAATACTACACTGTCGTCAATGTGGCCCACACATTTTCGGTGGTGGTCGATAACGACTACGGTTTTTGCCGCCCTGTACAGTTCCGGACTTTCCAAAATGGCCTTCAGATGCGTATCCACGATCACCAGCAGCGTGTTTTTATCAATGCATTTTTCCGCTTCGTCCGGTTCGATAAAATCATCCCCGCAGCCAGCGCGGCGGAATTCCTCAATGAGGTTTGCCGCGAGGCTCTGGCGCTCGTTGACCACCACGGCGGCGGGTTTGCCGCACAGCTTCGCAAAGCGCAGCATACCGACGGCGGAACCCAAAGCGTCCAAATCGGACGCGCGGTGGCCCATGATCAGCACGCTTTCGCTCTGTGCCATCAGATCCTTGATGGCGGAGGCGATGATGCGGCTTTTCACCTTGCTGCGCTTTTCCACACTGCGGGACACACCGCCGTAGAACTCAAAGCCCTCGGCACTTTTGACGGCGGCCTGGTCGCCGCCGCGTCCCAGCGCCATATCCAGCGCCTGCACAGCCATGGTCTCGCCCTCGCGCAGTGTGGCGGCCAGCCGCCCTACGCCGATGGAGAGCGTCACGGTGCCCGCCTCTTCGCCGATCTCGCGCACTTTATCCAGGATGGAAAAGCGGTTTTTAACGATCTCCTGCATATGGCGCTCTTCCACCACAGCGATATACCGCGAAGCGCTGATGCGCCGCAGAAAGCCTGTGGTGGCCCCGATGAACTGTTCCAGCGCCAGATCGATCTCACCCGCTACGCGGGCGCGGTCGCTCTCTTTCATTTCCTTGAGGATCTCGTCGTAGGTATCCACGGCAATGAGCATCACCGCAGGGCGTGTGGCAAGATACTCTCCCGCCTGCCGCTTGAGCGTGGTATTGTTGACAAAATAGGCCACGAACAGGCCGTCGCCCGCCTCCACGCCGCTGCCGTACACGGAATAACGCTGGCCGCCGAACTCGATGTTCTGGCCCGTCTTTTCTTTCGCCAGCGCCGGCATGAACGCCGGGACCACCTTCGACATGGGCAGCAGGCACACGTCCCTGCCGCCCATTACATCGTCACGGAACGCATCGTTGTACCACGCCACGCTGCCGCCTGTGAGGATAACGACCGGGACGCTCATGGCGGCAAAACTTCCCTGCGCCGCGCTGGATGCATCCGAAGCGCCGTGCAGCAGACGCGCCAGCCTGTGCCGGAACCAGCGGATGTTCAGCCCGACCACGATGCCCACAACGAGCAGCACGCCCACGACAAAAACAAGGTAAGTGGGCTTCACCAGCGCCAGCGCAACGCACAGCGCGATGCAGGCCGCGGACAGGATGATGACGGTCGCGTCAAGCGCCGCAAATCGTTTTTTCATGCCGTGCCTCCTCTTTTCTCAGGCGCCGCCGCTGCGGCGCGCCTCATACCTCCATCAAAATGGGCAGAATCATGGGGCTGCGCTTTGTCTTGCGGTACAAAAAGGCGGACACCGTCTCGCGGATACGCGTTTTGACGCTGCCGAAATCGCGCTTGTCCGCCGCACTCATGCGGCCCAGCACATCGCGCACCTGGTCGCGGGCGTCGTCCAGCAGCTTTTCGCTCTCACGCACATAGACGAACCCGCGGGACACAAGGTCCGGTCCGGCCAATACTTCGCCCGTGCGGGCGTCAATGGTAGCCACAACGATAACAAGGCCGTCCTCAGAGAGGTGACGGCGGTCCCGCAGGACCACGTTGCCTACGTCGCCCACGCCCAGGCCGTCCACCATCACCGCACCTGCGGGCACCGGCTCGCCCACGGTAAGGCCGTCGGCGGAGAGTACCACACAGTCGCCGTTCTCACCGATATAAATATTCTTTTCCGGAATGCCTACGGCAGCAGCCGTCTGGGCGTGCTTTTTCAGATGCTTGTATTCGCCGTGCACAGGCAGGAAGAACTGGGGCTTTGCCAGCGTGAGCATCAGCTTCTGCTCCTCTTGGCAGGCGTGGCCCGAAACATGCACGTCATACATGGATTCGTAGATGACCTCGGCCCCCAGCTTCAAAAGGCCGTTGACGACCTTCGTCACCATTTTCTCGTTGCCCGGAATAGGGTTTGCCGAGATGATGATAAAATCGCCCTCGCCCACACGCACGTTGCGGTGACTGGCAGCAGCCATGCGGGACAGCGCGCTGAGCGGTTCCCCCTGGCTGCCCGTGGTGATGAGCACGATCTTCTCCGGCGGATATTTGTTGATGTCCTCAATATCGATGAGAACAGTCTCCGGAGCGTGCAGATAGCCCAGCTCCAGCGCCATCTGAGTGTTGTTCACCATGCTGCGGCCCGACACGGCCACCTTTCGGCCTGCCTTTACGGCAAGGTCGATGAGCTGCTGCACGCGGTACAGGTTCGAGGCGAACGTGGCGATGATGATGCGCTTTTTGCCCGCGCGGCTGAACAGGGCCTCCATGCTGGCGCCCACCTTCTGTTCGGTGGCCGTGAAGCCCGGACGCTCGGCGTTGGTGGAATCCGACAACAGGGCCAAAACGCCGTGCTCGCCGTATTCGGCAATGGTGACAAGATCCGTCGGGCCGCCGGAAATAGGCGTGTAGTCGATTTTAAAATCGCCCGTCTGGATGATGGTTCCCGCAGGGCATGTGATGGCCAGGGCCACCGCGTCGGGGATGGAGTGGTTCACGTGGATGGGCTCCACGGTGAAACAGCCCAGCTTGAACTTCTGGTGCGGAGCGATCTCCACCATTTTCGTGCTGCGCACCAGCCCGTGTTCTTCCAGCTTGTTGGTGATGAGCCCGATGGTAAGGCGCGTGGCATAAATGGGCAGATTGACCTCTTTGAGCAGGTAGGGCAGGCCGCCGATGTGGTCTTCATGGCCGTGCGTGATAACAACGCCCTTGATGCGGTCCTTATTCTGGACAACATAGGTGAAATCCGGAATGACAAGGTCCACCCCGAACATGTCGCTGTCCGGGAACACGATGCCGCAGTCCACGAGGATCATGTCGCCCTGACACTCGTACAGAGTGATGTTCTTGCCAACCTCGCCCAGACCGCCCAACGGCATGATCTTGACCGGGACAGCCGGGGTGCCGGCGCTTGCAGCGGCGGGCCTGCGGCGGCGCGGGTGGTACGGCCTGCGCGCGAGCTTCGGCGCAGCCGCAGGGACCGCGCCCGTCTGGGAAGCTGCCGGCTTCGCCGCCGGAGCCGCAGTGTTCTGGCGCGTGTCGGATACGCCGGAGGTTGCCGCCTTGGGCGCTCTGGGCGCGCGCGGCCGGGATGCTTTTTGATTATTTTCCATTCGTTCCTCCATTTCCCGCGCGCTGCAAAGAAGCCCTGCCGTTGTTCACGGGCAGGCCGCTTTTCGCCGCGCATCTGCGGGAATTCTTTTTTATTTTCGTTTTTTATCAGCGGGATACCCCGCAAATATTTAAAAATAAAACGGCCCGGCCGGACAATGGGATGCCCCATGCATAAAACGGCCCGCCGGACGGCTTTATAAAACGTCGCCTGAATGCGGTTATTGTTATTCTAAATAATACCGTTTTTGGGTAGTATTGTCAAGTTTTGCCATCGTGCTTTGTGAGTATTGGATAAAAAATACCGCATTATTCGCACAGAGTGCTTCGTTTTTATCGCCAGCGTTCCGGCACGGGCCGCTCTGCTGCCACTTGCATGGCCGCCTGGTTTTCTCTATAATGATAGAGTCTGTTATGAGTTTATGAGAATACGGAGCGTTTTTATGAAAAAGATCACGATATACACCGACGGCGCGTGCAGCGGTAACCCGGGGCCGGGCGGCTGGGGCGCCATTCTGGAATATAAAGGCGTGCGCAAGGAGATCTCCGGTGGCGAGGCGGAGACCACCAATAACCGCATGGAGCTGATGGGTATCATCCGCGCGCTGGAACAGCTCAAAGAGCCTTGCGACATCACCTTCTGCAGCGATTCCAAATATGTGATGGACGGCCTTTCCAAAGGCTGGGCCAAGGGCTGGCGCGCCCGCGGCTGGGTAAAAAGCGACAAAAAGCCTGCGCTGAACAGCGATCTGTGGGCGCGTTTGCTGGACCTGTGCGAAGGACACGCCTTTCATTACAATTGGGTAAAGGGCCACGCCGGACACCCGGAAAACGAGCGGTGCGACGAGCTTGCCGTGCAGGCGGCGGCCCAGTACAAGTAATATCGGCAAAAAAGCTGCCGGAATATATAATTTTTTCCAATTGCCTGTTGCAAACCACACCAAAATAGTATATATTATAGAAAGGCCGGACACACTGCTCCTGACCGTCTGCGGGCAGCGGCCATTCAAAAACAAGGCAAGGTGAAAACTTTGAGCAATATCATCTATGTGGACAACGCCGCCACCACGCCTGTGTCGAAGCCTGTTTTCGACGCCATGGCGCCCTATTTCTGCGAACAATACGGCAACCCGTCCAGCATCTTTTATTCCGTCGGCGCAGCGGCGGGCGACGCACTGGCCGCCGCGCGCGAAAAGGTGGCCCGCGCGCTGGGCTGCGATACCGGCGAGGTATTTTTCACGAGCTGCGGCTCCGAGGCCGACAACTGGGCCATCAAGGGCACGGCGCACAAATTTGCAAAGCAGGGCAAAAAGCACCTGATCACAAGCTGTATCGAGCATCACGCCGTGCTGCACTCCATGCAGGCGCTGGAACGCGAAGGCTTTGAGGTGACTTACCTGCCCGTAGACGCGGAGGGCTTTGTCTCCCCCGCCGATGTGGAAGCCGCCATCCGGCCGGACACAGCGCTTGTGACCATCATGTTTGCAAACAACGAGATCGGCACCATCGAGCCCATCGAGGAAATCGGCGCAGTATGCCGCAAGCACGGCGTGTGGTTCCACACCGACGCGGTGCAGGCTGTGGGTGCTGTGCCCATTGACTGCCATGCGCTGCCTGTCGATATGCTGAGCCTTTCAGCCCACAAGTTCAACGGACCGAAGGGCGTGGGGGCGCTGTATATCCGCCGCGGCGTGATGCCGCTGAATTTTCTGGACGGCGGCGCGCAGGAGCGCGGACGCCGCGCGGGTACTGAAAACCTCGCGGGCATCGTCGGCTTGGCCACAGCGCTGGAAGCCGCAGTGAACGGCCTTGACGAAAAGCGCGCACGGCTTGCCCGGATGCGCGACTATGTGCTGGAGCATATTCAGAAGATGCCCCAGGTAAAAGTGAACGGCCCATTGGACGGCAGCAAACGCCTGCCCAACAATGTGAACGCCAGCTTCACCGCGGCCGAGGGCGAAAGCCTGCTGCTCATGCTGGACATGCGCGGCGTCTGTGCCTCCTCCGGCTCGGCATGCGCCTCCGGCAGCTTGGACCCCAGCCACGTGCTGCTTTCCATCGGCCTGCCCCACGAGATCGCTCATTGCAGCCTGCGCATCAGCTTCGGCGTGCAGAACACGATAGACGACGCGAAGGCCGTGTGCGACGCGCTGGATGAGGTCGTGCCCGCCGTGCGCCAGCGCAGCCCGCTGTGGCGCGCATGATTTTAAGATGTGAATTTCCGGAAAGAAGGACAAAGGATTATGTATAGTGCAAAAGTGATGGATCATTTTGCGAACCCGCGCAATGTGGGCGAGATCGAGAACGCGGACGGCGTGGGAGAAGTCGGCAATCCCAAGTGCGGCGACATCATGAAGATGTTTTTGAAGATCGACAACAACGTCATCACCGACGTAAAATTCAAGACGTTCGGCTGCGGCGCAGCCATCGCCACTTCCAGCATCGCCACCGAGATGATCAAAGGCAAGACCATCGACGAGGCGCTGAAGCTGACGAACAAGGCCGTTGTGGAAGCGCTGGACGGCCTGCCCCCCGTGAAGCTGCATTGCAGTGTGCTGGCCGAGCAGGCGGTGAAGGCCGCTCTGGCCGATTATTACCGCCGCCAGGGCGTGGACCCCGAGCCGATTGTAGGCAAGCTGGAGGAGGATTGCCACGCCTGTGCCTGTGAGGCATAGTTCCCCTTTCCCCGCCGTAAAAACGAATGGACCGCAGCCCGGCCGTGCGCTTTCGCGCGCGGCCGGGCAGCCGGTTTTTTTCGATATCTTTGAAAAAGCATAAAAGGAGTTTTCCTCATGACGGATGAAATCTGCTGCGGCAGCAGCTTCGGCACCTTTGAAGAGCAGGACAAGGTCCTTGTCGCGCTTTCTGGCGGCGTGGATTCCTCGGTATGCATCCAGATCCTGCGCGACCAGGGCTTTGACGTGCAGGCGGTGGTCATCCGCTTTTCTCCTGCTCACGATGCGGCTGTGCGGGCCGCTCAGACAGTGGCGCGCCAGCTGGGCGTACCGCTTATCGAGGAGGACTGTACAGAAGAGTTCGAACAGCAGGTGGTGGAACCGTTCTGCGCGCAATACTGCGCCGGGCGCACGCCCAGTCCCTGCGTGCTGTGCAATCCCCGCGTCAAATTTGCAGCGCTGGCCCGTGTGGCCGACCGTCTGGGCATCCGCTATATCGCAACAGGGCATTACGCCCGCGTAACGGAGGAGAACGGCCTTTACTATGTACGCGCCGCCGTCAGCCCGGAGCGCGACCAGAGTTACATGCTGTATGGGCTGCCCCAGAATATTCTGGCCCGCCTGTGCCTGCCTGTCGGCGAGTTTGAAAAGTCTGATATCCGCGAGATGGCCGCGTCCGCGCAGCTTGCCAGCGCGGATGCGCCGGACAGCCAGGAGATCTGCTTCATTCCGGACGGCGACTATGCCGCCTATATCGCCGCACGCGGCCTCTTTCCCCTGCAGGGCCGCTTCATCGGTCCCGACGGCGAAGACCTCGGCCCCCATAAGGGCGTGTGGCATTACACCGTAGGGCAGCGCAAGGGTCTGAATATCGCCTACGGCACTCCTCTGTTCGTGCGGCGCATCCGCCCGAACGGCGACGTGGAGCTTGCCCGCGGCGGCGATGAATTTTTTTCCGGCATAGTACTGACAGACGCCGCACGCGCGGACGGCAGACCCATCCTGCCTGGGGAGCGCTACGGCGTAAAGGTGCGCAGCCGCGCAGCGGCGGCGTCCTGCACTGTGGAAGCCGCGGAAAACGACAGCGTGACGCTGCGCTTTGACGAGCCGCAGCGTGCTCCCGCCCCCGGCCAGGCCGCCGTACTGTACGACGGAGAACTGGTGCGCGGCGGCGGTACCATCTGTGAAATGCTGTAAATTTTTCACCAGTGTCCCCCGTGTTTGCTTTGCCCCGTAATAAAAAACGCCCGCCGGCACGCGGGACACGCATGAATGAAATCACCCCGGCCTATAATAGGCCGAGGTGATTTTTTATGTTCATTTATCTTGGAGACAATGACTCTGTGTTTGAAGCAGCCCTGCGTGAGGATTCTTCCGTGCGGGCCTATTATGAGAGCCTGCCGGGCATGCTGCGGGAAAAGGTGCGTGCAGCTGGGCTGTATAGCGCACAGGAGATCGGCGCATATATCGATATGCTGATAGCCGGCGGAAACTGACGCGCACGCATCACGCGCCGCCGTATACGCGGTAGCATCCCTTGCCCGCCGCCTTTGCGGCATACAGCGCGGAATCTGCTCTTCGCAGCAGTTCTTCATAAGCGCAGGCTCCCGGCTTCGACAAAACAACACCGATGCTGCCGGAGACGTCCACGCCGCATTGCACGCTTACGGAGCGGCACATTTCCTGCGCGATCTTCTGCGCGCGTCCCACTGCCTGTTCGCCGCCCGCGCCCGGCATCATCATCAAAAATTCATCCCCGCCGACGCGGCCCACCACATCATCCCGGCGAAACAGCCCGGACAGATTTTCGCCCAGACAGCGCAGCACCGCGTCTCCCTTTGGATGGCCGTAACGGTCGTTCGTCTGCTTAAAGTTGTCCACATCCAGCAAAAGCAGTGCAAATGGTTTTTCACCGGGGGTGTTCTCCAAAAGCGTACGGCAGCGCTGTTCTGTCGTGCGCTTGTTCAAAACGCCCGTCAGGCTGTCCGTCTGCGTCAGGCGCAGCAGGCGTGCCCGATCCTCGTGCTGAGGCGTGACATCCATGATACAGCCCACAGCACTCTCTCTTGCGCCGCTGCTGCCGCGCACTGCCACCAGTGAAACGCGCACCCATATCCCGCCGCCGGGCAGTTCAATCCGGCGTTCCGCACCGCACACATCATCGCCGTCCTCCTCCAGCGCCTGTGCGATACAGGCCGCATAAGATGCGAACGGCTGGGAAAAGCGCCCGGCATGGACCTCGGCGAGGAAAGCCGGCGCGCGCTCCGGCAGTTCCAAGCCCGATTCTGAAGCGCCGGCAAAGGTAAGCATGTCCGTACCGTATTCATATTCAAACAGGACCTGCCCCAGCACACGCGCCAAGCGCTTGTAGTGATGCACGAACCGTGTTTGAAGCGCATGTCTGTTGGTAAAATCCAAAAACACGACTTGAATAACGGACCCCTCCGGGCCGGACAGCATCTGAAGTGTCCCGGATACCCAGCACACCGAACCATCGCGGCGCACCAGCCGGCACTCGAAGCTGCGCGCGTCGCCCGGGCGGCGCAGCCGGGACAGATTACCCAACGCACCGCGCCTGTCGTCCGGATGAACGCACGAGAGGACATTCGGGTCCGGCTGGCTCCAGAAGTCCTCCAGGCTTTCGTATCCCAGTATTCGTGCCCCGGCCAGATTCGTATGAATGGCATGGTACCGTCCGTCCGCCTCGGCCCGGAACTGTGCGACGGCACACGGGATGCTGCTGAGCATCCCCGCATAAAAATCCCGCTCCTCAGAAAGTTGCTTGATCTCGCGTGACTTTGCGGCCGTTCCCGTCTGCTCCCGGGTGATATCGTAGAAAAAGCACAGCAGATAGCGGCCCCATTCCGGACTGCCCGCATATGTTGCCGTCATGCGTACCCATATCACGCTGCCATCTGCCCGGCGAACAGGGAGCTTGGTGTCGCACCGGCCCGCCGTACCGAACTGACGGCGCATTTCCGCATAAAGGCGGGCCTTCTCCGGCTCTGTGGCAATATGGGCAAAAAATGCTTTCTCCATTTCCGCCATCTGTCCGCGCGGATACCCGCACAGCGAGAACAGCTGCTCGTTTGCAAACAGCAGCTGCCTGCTGGAAGGGTCCACTCCGGCCACGGCACAGGGCACTGCGTCAAACAGCGAATGAGTGATGGAACGCACGGCGCTGTCCGTCAGGGCGGACGCTTCACAGTAGTCAGGCAGCCGCTGCGCGCCATCTGCGCCGCCCCACGGCAGCGCACAATAGCCGCCCGCCTGCTGTACGAACGCTTCGAACGCTTCCGCAGGCATCGGCTGTGCAAAATAGTAGCCCTGTGCCAGCGTACAGCCGAACGTATTCAGCCGTTCCACCTGCCCGGCCGTCTCCAGCCCTTCGCAGAGCACCGTCATGTACAGCTCATCCGCCATGCGGATGATATTGCGCAGGATTACATCGCTTTTATAGCCTTCCGCTGCAGCGCCCGAAACAAAGCTGCCGTCCAGCTTCAGGATATCAAACTCCAGTTCCTTGAGCAGATTGAGCGCGGAATAGCCTGTGCCGAAATCGTCAATGGATACCTTGCAGCCCAGTGCGCGCAGGCCGCGGATTACAGCCGCCGCCTCTTCCATGGATTCCGCCAGCATGGTCTCTGTCAGCTCGAATTCCATTAAGGACGGATGCACGCCATACCGTATCAGCAGCTGTTTTACCTTTTGGACGAAATCCGTGTCCTTCAGATGGGCGCGGGACACATTTACAGACACGGGGACAACGATGCTGTCTCCCGCCTGCCTCCCGCACAGATAACGGCATACCTGCTCGTAAATCATGAAATCCAGCTGTTCCACATTTCCCGTGCGCTCCAAAAGCGGCACAAACTCCGCTGGGCCTGCTACAGTGCCGTCCGGTTTTTTCCAGCGGGCCAGAGCCTCCGCCCCCGCTACACGCCCCGTACGCAGGTTTACCTTGGGCTGCAAATAAAAAGTGAACTGCTCCCGTTCCAGCGCCGCCTGCAGGTCCGCCTGCAAACGGATGGCGCGCGCCATCTCGTCTTTGAGTGCTTCATCAAACACAGCGCAGGCAGTGCGATACTTCTTTTTTGCCTCCTTGTGCGCGATATTCGCACCGTCAATGGCCGCGGAAAGCCCCTCTCCGCCGCCCTCCAGCGCACTGATGCCACTGACGATCTGCGGCTTTGAACGCGGATGGAACGGCTGCTGGCCCACAAGAAACCGCTCTACCGCTCCTGCGAAGCCCAACGCTTCATCGTACAGGTCCACGCCGGGCGTCCGCTCAAACAGGCACAGGAAATTATCCGAAAAAATACGGCCGCAGACACGGGTCCGCGGCAGATGCTTCAAAAAATCTGCAAAGGCGCCCAGCATACGGTCTCCCTCCGGCAGACCATACAGTTCATTTACAGACTTGAAATCAATAATGTTTGCATAGATCACGCCCATGCTGCGGCCCGCACCTGCGCTCAGAAGATACTTGCGGGACGACTCGCAAAATGCGGTAAAATTATAAATCTTGGTCAGGGAATCATGTGCCGCGATGCTTCTTGTTTCTTCCTGCTGGCCCATTGATGCGTCTCCTCTTCCATCCCGGTGCCCGGGCTTTTCTCCTCTTTCATATAAAAAACAGTATACAACGCATCTTCACAATATTCAACTGTTTCCGGGAAAAGAGCCTCTCAAAAGTAATTTTGAGAGGCTCTTTCTTGTCTTTTTTGACCATTTAAAACAGTTGCCGGACCACTTTCACAGCGCCTTCAGAAAACGCTTTTCCTCCTGCGGCACATCCAGTCCCAGTGTGCCGCCCGGATTCATGATATTGTCAGGGTCAAAGTACTGTTTGAGCGCGCGGATGACTCCATATTCATTCCGCCCCACTGCCCCTTCCAGCCACGGACCGAACATTTTGCCGATGCCGTGGTGGTGGCTCATAGCCGCGCCGCTCTTCTGAATGGCGTCCAGAATTCCCGCATGGTAGGCCTTAAATTCCTCCAGGCTGCTCATCTTTGCCAGAAAAATAAAATACAGGTTCGCTCCCTGGGGGTAAACATGGGACATATGCGTCATGCAGATCGTGTTGGGGCGAGAATGGCAATAGGCGCGCACATCCGCATGTACGCTGCTCATATTGCTCCAGTTGACGCTGCATTCCATGGTCTCGATGACAAGGCCGAAATCCTGCAGCGTGTCCCGCAGGTATGGGTCGCTGAAACGGCCGTGCTCCCAGCTTTTCGTCACAAAGCCCGTCAGGCTCATACCGCCGAATTTGCGGCACACTCGCGCTACGTTCCGCGCGCAGTTTTTGGAAAACCCCTTCTCTCCGTTGGTGAAGCCCAGATACAGGCACATCTCACCCGTTTTGAAGCCCCTCATATCAAACAGGTGCCGCAGCGGGCTTTCGTCCACACCGTACATGCGCATCATGATCTCCGTCTCTTCCGGGTCCGACAGACGAAACACCGAAGGAAAACCCGCCTCGCTCTGCATGATCTCCCGCGCGGCCGCCTGGGCCGTCTCCCAATCCCGGAACATATAGGAAAAGCGCTTAACCGTCTCCGGCATATGGCGGAACACCTTAAGTGTCACATGCGTCAGCACGCCGAACGCGCCCTCGCCGCCCATCATGATCTGCCCCAGGTCCGGCCCGGTGGCCTTGCGCGGGTAAGTATCCGTTTTGACGTGTCCGATGGGCGTGGCATACTCCTGTCCCATCACAATATCGCTGATGCAGCCGTAGTAGGTGCTGTTCTGCCCCGCGCCCCGCGTGACGACCCAGCCGCCCACGGAGGAATGCTCAAAGCTCTGCGGAAAATGGCCGCAGGTGTACGCCCGCTTTGCGCCCAGCGTCCGGGGAGCGTTGTTGAGCGTGTCCTCCAGCTTCGGGCCGCTCATACCCGCTTCTACGGTGATGGTCTGGTCCACTTCATTGAAGGCGACCACTTTGTTGAAGCGCAGGCGCATATCCAGCGAAATACCGCCTTTCATGCACTCCACGCCCCGTGTGACGGACGAGCCGCCGCCATAGACATAAACCGGTATCTTTTCCTGCGCGCAGTAAGCCACAATTCGCTCGATCTGTTCCTTTGTATCCGGATAAAGCACGGCGTCCGGTACGTTTTCCACCACTTGATTGCGCAGGCGCAGGATGTCGTACATGGTCTTGCCGTATGCAACGGAAAGGCGCGCGTAATCGTCCGTGCGCACATATTCCGCACCCACGATGTCCCGAAACGCATCCAGGCGACGTTGTTCCATGGTGCAGGGCAGATCGAACCGCACTGCGTCCAGGCCTAAATTTTCCGTATAGTGGCCAAAGTCCGCGTCCGTCAGGCCAAATTTTTCCTTCACGAGTTTATAAAGCGATTCCTTGGGCGGTTTGATCTGATCCGGCGCGCCCCATTTGAAAATGGAGCGGTAGGATGTGGGTGGTACCTCGCCGTGGTACCATTTGGGTTCAAAATCACGATATGGCTTGGACATGGTCGTCTCCTCCTTTTTAAAATGGGAAGTTCGTCTTGCGGCAGGTCTGCTGGTTCCCTTTATGTCGGATGGAACGGCAAAGAGTTCCCCTTTGTACCTTTTTCGAGCACAACACGCATTCACAGGTTTATTTCAGCTCCGCCGCCTCAGGCGCCCAATCGTCCGTGGCAATAACGGCGCAGCCCGTGCCTAAAAGGTCCGGTATGAGGACGTCTCCACAGTATACAGGCACGGTCTGCGTATACGCGTTTAGTACAGCCATGGCTTCAAACAGGCGTTCCTTGGGCAATTCTCCCGCTGTGCGCACCGGCAATACCGGTGCGCCGCCCCCCAGCGTTTTTACCGTGGTGCACAAGCTTCGCGTGGGGGCGGTGCATTCCTTTTCGGCAAAATCGCGCCCTTTTGGGCAGCGGTTCCCCGTCACAGACGTCACCGCGCCGTTTTCCACTTCGGTGTGCAAGCGGCAGCCGTTGGGGCAGACGATGCAAGTAAATTCCCGCTTCATGTGTCCGCCTCCTCCATCACGAATGTAAGCCGGGAGCCTGCATGCAGCCCGGCCCCCGAAAGGTCCACCACCATCCGCTCCATCTCCGGCGGCTTAAGCTGCATATATGTCTTTTTGCAAAGTTCTCTGCCGTCCGCCAGCATACGAACACGCGTTTTTCCGCGTTCAGCAAGGGAACGGAAGAAGAAAGTTGTTTTCCCGGCAGGCTTTGTCGTGTCAATGCGCTGCGGCACCACATATCCAAACCCGCCGTCTGCCGACACCTCCGCCAACCCGCACGCCGCGGGAACATAGCGCGCGGCCGCCGCGCCCGCCGCTTCGCCGCTTTCGGAAACATAATCCACAAGGTCGTTCACATGCAGCGCGTTACCGCACACAAAAACGCCCGGCACCAGCGTCATATAGCTCTGGTCACACAGAGGCCCTTTTGTTCGTGCATCCAAAGGCACGCCGAGTGCCTCGGCCAGCTCATTTTCCGGGATCAACCCCACGGATAAGATCAGGCTGTCGCATTCGAGCTCCTGTTCCGTGCCCGGTATGGGACGCATCCGCGCGTCCACCTCGGCCACCGTCACGCGTTCCAACCGCTCTTTGCCCGAAACGCGGGTGACGGTATGGCTGGTGTACAATGGAATACCAAAATCCTCCAGGCACTGGCTGATATTGCGCGAAAGCCCACTGGGCGTGGGCTTTGCCTCATATACGCCCAACACCTGAGCGCCCTCCAGCGTCAGCCGGCGGGCCATGATGAGCCCGATGTCACCGGAACCAAGGATCACGCAGCGCCGGGCGGGCATCTCCCCCATCCGGTTAATGTAATGCTGGGCCGTACCTGCGGTGAGCACACCCGCCGGACGGGTACCGTGTATGGACACCTGCCGGGCTGTGCGCTCGCGGCAGCCTGTGGAGAGCACCAACGCCCGGGCCTCCACCTTCCGCAGCCCTTCCCTGCCCACCAGCGTGAGCACAAAGCCTTCCCCGCTTTTTTCGATGCGGGAAACGAAAGTCAGCAGCGCGGTCTGCGCGCCGCAGCCGCGTAGCATTTCAATGTACCGGTGGGCATATTCGCAGCCGGAGAGCCGTTCCCCGAAGCGCAGCAGGCCAAATCCGTCGTGGATGCACTGCTTCAAGATTCCGCCCAGCCGTGCCTCGCGCTCCACCAGCAGCGTTTTTGCCCCCGCTCGCCGGGCGCCCAGCGCCGCTGCAAGCCCCGCCGGGCCGCCGCCCACGATCACGACGTCATAGCGCTCCATCCTCTGTGCCTCCTTCCGTTCCCGTTTTTTGTTCTCTCTGTTTCGTGGGGTGCAGCAGTTGGGCGCTGCCCGCACCGGACTTGCGCACCTGTTCAAGCGATATGCCTTTTTCCTCCGCGATGATGGCTGTCACCAGCGGGCCGCAGAAGCCGCCCTGGCAGCGCCCCATGCCGGGGCGCACACGCCGTTTGACACCGTCCACCGTTTCGCAGGGCACCGGCCTGCGCAGCGCGTCCAATATTTCTCCCCTGCTCACTTCCTCGCACCGGCAGACGATCTCGCCGTAATCCGGGTTTTGGCGGATGAGCGCGGCCCTCGCCTCGTCCGGCAGCCCCGCCACATGCGGTATGGGCCTGCGTGTCGGGTCGTAGGCGGCATTGCGCGCGGGCGGGGTTGTCGCGGAAAGCTGTCCATAGGCCAGCCGCGCCACCTCCTGCGCGATGGCGGGCGCGGCCGTCAGCCCCGGAGACTGGATGCCCGCCGCATGGATGATATTTTCCGTGAACATCCCGGGCCGTATGATGAAATCCTCCTCATACGTCGCCGCTCGCACGCCTGTAAAATAGGTGATGATATCGCTTTCACGCAGCGCAGGTGCGGCATGGCGCTGCTTTTCAAACGTGGCGCGCACGCTTTGCACGCTGGTGGAAAAATCTTCTTTTTCCGGCGTTTCCACCGCGTCGGGCCCCACCAACACGTTGCCGTCCACCGTAGAAACGATGCCTCCGCCCTTGGAATGGACCGTCTTGGTGGCGGTAGTTCCCATGCCGGAATAAATGGTGCGTACCATGCGCTTCGCCTTTTTGTCCAGGATGGCATTTGTTCCCTTGCGCGGATGGATGGAGAAAAAATGATCCTGCGCCATCTGCGCTATGTCCTCACAAAACACACCCGCCGCATTGATGACGATGCGCGGGCGCACTGCACCCCGGTTTGTATGCACGGCAAGGATTCGTCCGTTCTCCACGTCCATACCCGTCACGCAGGTATCCAGCGAAAGGTGCGCACCGTTCTGCACGGCATTCTCCGCCATGGCAATGGTCAGCCCGTAAGGACAGACAATGCCCGCCTGTGGAAAAAACAACCCGCAGTGCAGCGCCTCATCCACACCCGGCTCGGCTGCATGCAGCGCTTTGTCCCCCAGCACGCGCACACCAGAGAGGCCCAGCCATTTCCAATAAGGCAGCGTAAAGTACAGAAGCGGGCGCATTGCTCTGCCCTTGAAGCACAGGTACTGTCCCGTGCGCCGGAAAGGCACGCCCAACGCGGCACACACGCCGCCATACATCCGGTTGCCCAAACGATTGTAATGATATTTGGCCGTACCTTTATGCAGATCTACACCCGGATGCACCATGCCGTCATTGCGGCTTGATGCATGCAGCGCCACATCGTGCTCTTTTTCCACCCAGAGCAGGTCGACATTCCACCGCATCAGCTCCCGCGCGATGGCGGCACCTGTAACGCCCGCGCCGATGAGCAGCACGTCCGGCGCGCGTCCGGCCAGGCTTTCATCCGTCTGCGGCACAGGCTTTGGCTGTCTTTGCGCCGCACCCGGCCATGTTACCTCGTTCACCGTATACCAGCGGCTTTTGGGGCTGGCTGCAAGACGTCCCGCCGCAACCACGCCGTCCCAATCCTCCGCACTGCCGCGCAGCACCAGCACGCCGCGCTCCACCACAGCCTGCACCCGCCCGCCGAACCGCTTTTTCAGCGCACGGTTTATTTTTTTGAGCGGTATCCGCATTCGTCTCCCCTTCGCTTTCCTGCCGATTTTATCAGTCGGTCAACCGACCGACTTCTTCCGTTTTCAGGATAGCACCCGCCGCAGGGAATGTCAATGTACGGTTTGTACGGGAAATGTAAACTTTCTTTGACATTGTGCCCAGCATCTTTTATACTATTGTATTAGACGAAAAAAATGGGGGCGATCGCCATGGCTGCACCGCTTGGCACACAAATACGGGAACGCATTCTGGAAAGCGCGGCCGCGTTGATGGAGGAACGCTCGTTCTTCGACATCTCACTGGCAGACATCGCCCGGGCCGCGCGCATCAGCAAGGGAACGTTGTACTATTACTACAACAGCCGGGACGCTATTTTGTTCGATTTGACAGACCGGTATCTGCAAAAGCTCTCGGACGACCTTCTTGCCTGGGTAGACAATGAAGAAAAGGATACCTCCCTGCCCCGCCTGCTGCGCTATACATTTTCCCGCGGAGTATACGACAAAAGCGGCAGCATGCGTCTTTTTCTGATTGCGGAGGCGGTTTCGGGCAAAGGCGATGTGCGGGACAAGCTGCTGGAAAAGTATGCTCACTTTAAGAACGTACTGGCGCAGAAGATCGCGGCGCGTAAACCCGGTGCGGACGGTGAATACCTGGCCTGGCTGACGCTGACTGTGATGGACGGCATGCTGGTGCAAAGCCAACTGAAAAACCCGGCGCTGGACACAGACGCCTTTATCGAAGCTACCGCGCGCCTGATCACCGAATGCTGACGGCAGGGCATTGACAAACGCCCCGCCGGATTGGTAAAATAAATACATTGCGCGGGTATGGCGGAATTGGCAGACGCGCCAGACTTAGGATCTGGTGTCTACGACGTGCAGGTTCGACCCCTGTTACCCGCACCAAAAAGACGCAGCTTCCATCAAGAGAAAGCTGCGTCTTTTTTCATGCTTAAAACGTGATATGATTTTGATGTGAATTATTTATATTGAGTACGGGGAACTGCCGCGAAAAGAAAATGCACACAAGCAAAAGTCCGGCAACAAATGTTCGGAAGAATATATTTGTTTAGCAATGATTTAAATGTTTTTGTGCGAAGAAAAGGCATTTCCTCATGGACGATGGAATTTAGGTAATGCATGGAGCCGGTTTATACTATATAACGGCTAATTGCTATTATGGCTATCATATAGTTCTTGTTATGGATATAATTTTACCCAACGCAAAATATTTTCCGCTGTTATCGCATATAAAAACAGGGCTGAAAGCAATGCTGCGTGCATTGCTTTCAGCCCTGTTTTTGCTGTATAGAGAACGTCCCGGCCTATGCCCGGAACAAAAGGGAGACAGGCGTTGGCGCAAAAGCTTTGTTTTCCAGCGCCAGCCTTCCGCTTTGGACGTCCCGTTTGAACACGGCAATGCTGTCGCTGTCCTGGTTTCCCACAAGCACCCATCCTCCTGTGGGGTCCAGTGCAAAATTCCGCGGCGTCCTGCCGCCGCAACCCACGGCCTGCACCAATTGCAGTGTCCCGTCTGCCTGTACCGAAAAGACGGTAATGCTGTTCTGTCCGCGATTGGACACATACAAGAAGCGGCCGTCCGGCGCCAGATGAAGGTCAGCTCCGCTGTTGGGCACACCGCCGGGCTCTGCCACGGAAGGAACGGCTTGTAAAAATTCCAGTCTTCCGTCCATGTAAGAAAAGGTCATAACTGCAGAGGATATCTCACAGAGCACATAGCACCGTTCGCCCCTTTGGTCGAACACACAGGCACGCGGACCCATCCTGCTGCCCACAAAAAAGCTATGAACCGCATCCGCACAAAGGACGCGGTTTTCCCGGTCCACCCGATAAACCGTCAGATCGTCCGTCCCAAGGTCTGCTACAATAACATATTTTCCATCCGGAGCCCAAACCGCCGCATGAGGGTGCGGGGCGCTTTGCCTCACAGGGTCTGCTCCATGCCCGTAATGCCGGATAATCACGCCCTTTTTTCCCAGTGAGCCATCCGCACACAGAGGGTAGCTGCATACGCTTCCTCCCGTAAAATTGGCTACTGTAAGACAACGCCTTTCCCTGTCAAGCCCAACATAACATGGGTCGGCACCCCCGGTGGGCCTCTGGTTCAGAAAACGCAATCCACCGTCCGACTCTATCCGATAAGCGCTCACGGCCCCGCCCGCTTTATTTTTGTATTCTTTCAATTCATTTACTGCATACAAATACTGTTTGTCAAAAGATAACGCCAGATAAGACGGATTTTCGGCCGGCGCCGGAGCGGTACTTTCATACAACGTGCCCGTTTTGGCATCAAAGGTATACCTATGAATTCCTTTTCCCCTGCCCTCCAGGATTTCCCCTGTACCAAACCGGATCGGCCTGCTGTATGTTCCTACAAATAACTGATATGTCTCTTTCATCCATTATCACAGCTTTCTCTTTCCCTCATACGAAACGGAGAGGTACGCCCTATACTGGGGCAATGTACTATTCCATATAGCCGCCGCGCATGGGCGATACGGCGTGCCGGGTATAAAACCGGAGCACACCTTTTGTATATCGGGGCGGACGGGGACTCCACGCAGCACGGCGTGCAGCGAGGATCGCCTCCATCTGTTCCGGCGTTTTCTCGGCGCCGTTTGCTCCGATGATGGACAGGCTGCGCCCGCGGATGTCGATACGGATGAGGTCTCCCTCCTCCACAAGTGCGATCGGCCCGCCGTCCGCAGCCTCCGGGCTGACGTGGCCGATGACCGGCCCCTTTGAGGCACCGGAGAAACGGCCGTCTGTGATGAGCGCGATGCTTCGGGCGAGCGCCGGGTCCGACGAGATCGCCTCGGTGGTATAGAACATCTCCGGCATACCGCTGCCTTTGGGGCCCTCGTAGCGGATGAACACCGCCTCACCGGGATGGACGGCGTGTGTGAGGATAGCATGGATGGCGTCCTCCTCACAGTCAAACGGCCGTGCGCGCAGCGTTACGCCGAACATCTCCTCCGGCACGGCTGTGTGTTTGACCACGGCGCCTCCCGGCGCAAGGTTGCCCCGCAGAACAGCGATGGCGCCATCTGTGCCCAACGGTTTTTCCAGCGGGCGAATGACGTCCTCCGGTGCAACGCCCGTACCCTGCAGATACGATGCACAGCTTTCGTAAAAGCCATTCTTTTGCAGTTCGTCCAGGTTTTCGCCCAGTGTTCTGCCCGTGACCGTCAGTACATCCAGATGCAGCAGATCGCGCAGGCGCTCCATAACGCGCGGCACGCCGCCTGCATACCACACGTAGGCGGCGGGCCACCTGCCCGCCGGGCGAACGTCCAGCAGCCACCGCGCCCCACGGTGCATGCGGTCAAACATATCGCAGTCCAGCTCTATGCCGTACTCGTGTGCGATGGCCGGCAGGTGCAGCATCGCATTGGTGGAGCCGGAAATGGCGGCATGGATGAGGACGGCGTTTTCAAATGCCTCTTTTGTCACGATATCTCCTGTGCGGATGCCCGCGCGCGCCAGCGCTACCGCTTGTTCGCCCGCGCGCCGCGCATAGTCTGCCAGCAGCGGGCTTGCGGCCGGAACAAGCGCGCTGCCCGGAAGCGAAAGCCCCAAGGCCTCGGTCATCATCTGCATCGTGCACGCCGTGCCCATAAAGCTGCATGCTCCGCAGGACGGGCAGGCATGGGTCTTATAAAACCGGAACTGCTCCGCGGTGATCTCGCCGCGCTCATATTGGGCGCTGTATGTACCGATCTGCTCCAGCGTCAGCAGATCCGGCCCCGCATCCATCACACCGCCGGGCACAAATATGCCCGGCGTGTTCAGCCGGCCGGAGGCCATCAGATTCGCAGGCAGGCCCTTATCACAGCTTGCAATGTATACCGTTGCGTCAAAAGGCGTGGCCATACCGTGGATCTCGATGGCATCCGCAATGATCTCCCTCGAAGCAAGCGAGTAATTGATGCCGTCGTGTCCCTGCGCCATGCCGTCGCATATATCTGTAGCAAAGTAGCGCGCAGGGTTCCCGCTCGCGCTGCGTACTCCCGCAGCGGCGGCTTCCACCAAACACAGCAGGTGCGCGCTGCCGGGATGGCTGTCGCCAAATGTGCTCTCCACCATTACCTGCGTTTTTTCCAGGTCGGCCTCCGTCTGCCCCATACCCATGCGCAGCGGGTCGATCTCCGGCGAAAGCGTCCGCACCTTCTGGCTGATCATTTCCTGCATTCTCTACACTCCTTTTGATGATTGCGGCGGCTCGCCGTTTTTTTCCTGTACAGCGTTAAATAAATATCCATACCACAAGCAAATTCCTTTGGGGAATAATATCTTTATGTCTAAAATATTGTAGCATATAGGCGCTGTCACAGCAAAAGCTTTTTTGCTGTAGCAAATATTTTTCCCGAATACAAAAGGCGGGACGTCCACGCTTGCCTTCAACCTCTGTCGCAGTTATAATAAATGTTGTTCGCGGCTGCAAGGCAAGCAGCTTTCACCTGATATCAGTGGTGCATTATGAAAGAGATACGAAAAAAGAGGGCGGTTTCTGCCGCATTAAAAAATACGTCCGGAGGTGATATTGAATAGACAGGAGAATGATATATGAATCGCATCCCCAACCCTGACACAGTCTTTCCCAACGAATACGGCACTTCATGCTTTTTAAAAAACGTGATCACCGCCCCCAACATCTTTGTCGGCGATTATACTTATTACGACGACCCCGCTGCACCTGCGGATTTTGAAAAGAACAACGTGCTGTTCAACTGGCCCGAATTCGGCGACAGACTCATCATCGGGAAGTTCTGCTGCATTGCGAGCGGCGCGCGCTTCATTATGGGCAGCGCGAACCACCGGATGTGCAGCGTCACCACTTACCCATTCAATGTATTCGGCGGCGCATGGGCTGAAAGTACGCCGCCGCACCTGTCCCAGCTCCCATTCAAAGGCGATACCGTTGTGGGCAGCGATGTATGGCTGGGGCGGGAATGCACCGTTATGCCGGGCGTAAAAATCGGTGACGGCGCCATTGTTGCGGCTTATTCCGTTGTGACGCGGAACGTAGACCCTTACACCGTCGTGGGCGGCAATCCCGCAAGGCTGCTCAAGCACCGCTTTGACGCAGAGCTGACCGGGCTTTTGCTGCAGTTTCGCTGGTGGGACCTTCCGGTGCAGCAGGTGACGGAGCTTCTGCCGCTGCTGTGCGACCCCGACCTGGAGCATGTGCGCAAAACACTGCGCACCCTGCTCCAGACGGAAACGGAGCGGCCGCATATATTATAAAATGCAGAACACCCGGCAGCCGAAACGGTCTGCCGGGTGTTTCCCTTATTTTGCCCCTATTGGCATAGGGCTTATATGCTTACAGTGCCGCGATCGCTTCGATCTCACACAGGACATTCTTAGGCAGTGTCTTCACCGCCACACAGGACCGTGCGGGACGTGACACGAACGCCTCAGCATACACAGCGTTGAAAGCCGCAAAGTCGCTCATGTCCGCCAGGAAACAGGTCGTTTTCACCACTTTGTCAAACGAAGTGCCGTTGGCTTCCAGAATCGCCCCGACATTGGCGACGCTCTGGCGCGCCTGTTCCTCGATGGTCGCACCCGCGATCTCGCCCGTGGCCGGATCAATGGGGATCTGGCCGGAAGTGAACAGCAGATTCCCGACAGACACCGCCTGCGAGTACGGGCCGATGGCCGCGGGTGCTTTTTCTGTCTGCGTGTATTTGATTTCCATGTTTCTTTCCTTTCTGTGGAACAAAAGCGCCATGTGCCGTACCGAATGCCGCACCTCTTCCACCTCGCATAATAGATATGGATTTATCGTAGCACCGGCGTTTTCACTTGTCAACCGAAGCGCTGTATTTTCTCGTGTATGCCTCTCCACGGGGCGCAGCGCTCTGCAAAATATTCGGCGGCTCATTCTTTTCCGTCACAGGGTGTGCACGGCGAACAAAATCTGCCCGCCGTTACATTTTTCTTTTTGCGCCCGCATATGATTGCACCACAAGGCAGGTGAACAAAGATGTATCTATGCATCCCGAAAAAAGCGGCCCACCGCGTACTGGCTGCCGTGCTGTGCGCTGCGGCGGCGGGCGGCGTTCTGCTGGGGCTCGGCTGGCCGCGGGCGGAGGCAGAACCCGCGGCTGTGGCTGCTGCTTCTTATGAATGGGGCCTTTCGTTTCAGACGGAAAACGAACCGCCCATTCCCAACCTCTCAGCCGAAAAGCTGCGCCCCTTCGATGCTTTTTACTGCGGAGACGCGGAGCAGAAGCGGCTGTATCTGACGTTCGATGCAGGGTATGAGAACGGCAATACCGCACCCATTCTTGACGCGCTGAAAAAGCACAACGCCCCCGGCACCTTCTTTGTAGTAGGCAGCTATATCAAGGAAAACCCGGACCTGATCAAGCGGATGGTCGCCGAAGGCCATACGGTAGGCAACCACACCTATCACCACCCGAACATGTCCCAAAAAGATGAAGCCTCTTTCAAAAAAGAGCTGAATGATCTTGCCGCGCTGTTCCAGGAAACGACAGGAACGCCCCTGCCGCTTTTCTATCGACCGCCCGAAGGCAAATTCAGCGATGAAAACCTTACCTGGGCGCAGGAACTGGGCTACAAAACCATTTTCTGGAGCCTCGCCTATGTGGACTGGAAACAGGATGCACAGCCTTCGCGGGAGGCCGCTTTTGACAAACTGATGCCCCGTACCCACGACGGCGCGATCGTGCTCCTGCATTCCACCAGCGCCACCAATGCGGCAATTCTGGATGAATTGCTGACACGGTGGGAAGAGATGGGGTATACCTTCGGCACACTTTCAGAACTTGGCGCGCCGCCTGCCGCGCCTGCCGCATGAGCGGGCCCGCACGCGCTTCCGCAGACCGCGGCCCGCGCTCTGCGAGGCAGGGCGGCGTATACAGCCTGCACACCCGCGGCAGGCGCGCGCTTTGCCTTGGAGCGGTATGCCTTGCCGGCCTGCTGATGGCCGCATGCATGCACACGGTGCTCAGCGAGCCTGCCGGTTTTTCGGGCACGCCCCGCAGCCCGGCGCCTGCATCGCCTTCACCGCCCCAACTCACGGGCGACCCGGACCGGCCGTATCTGCTGCAGACCCAGCCGCCCTACACCGTGGCGCTGGATGCCGGACACGGCGGCTTCGACACCGGTGCGGAGGCGATCATCAAAGAACTGGAAGTATGCGAACAGACGGTAAACGCCCTCTATACGCTTCTGGAGCAGGACTCCAACTATGCGCCTGTGCGCACGCGCCCCAACGGCGAGGACCGCTCCATCAAGGAGCGTGCACAGGCCGCGACCGACTCCGGCGCTTCCCTGCTTCTGAGCGTTCATGCCAACAGCGACGAAAGCACGGGACAGTCCCACGGCTTTGAATGCTTCCCCACGCCGCCCGGGCGCACCTACTCGGAAGAATCCATGCGCTTTGCCCAATGCATCGCGCAGAAAATGGGCGGCGCCGGGCACCGCCTGCGCGGAGAAAACGGCATTCGTTTCGCCTATTACAACGGAAAGAGCAAACGCATCGTGGACAGCACCGACACCAAGATACGCGAGCAAAAGAGCTTCGGCATCGTGGAAAGGCCCTACTGCCCCGCCGTGCTGGTGGAGCAGTGTTTTCTGACCAATTACAGCGATGTGGAAAACTGGACGGGAGAGGCCGGATGCGCCCGCGCCGCACGTATCTATTACGAGGCGATCTGCGCCTATTTCGGCACCGAGCCTCTGCCGCAGGGCGGCAGCGTGTGAACGCCGCACCGCTCTTTCCACGAATACAGCAGCGCGCCCCCGGCCCTTGCGGCGGGGGGCGCGTTTTGCATCCGGCGGCAGCCGCCGTTTTTCAAGCGCCGGTGCGGCACGTTTATTTCATATCGTTTCTGCGGTGCAGCGCAACGGCGCATGCCGTCATGCCCATCAGCGCAAACACCGTGCACAGCATGCCTGCCCAGATGCCGAACCGCTGCGCCACCGCGCCTGTGATGTACGGCATTAAAACCGCGCCCACGCCCGCTGCGGGAAGCATCACGCCGAGGCCCGCGCCGGAGAGCGCATTCCCCGCCGCGACAGCCGTCGGGTTCACGCCTGCAATGGCCAGGCCGAACAGGAACAGGCAGATTAGCGCAGATGCGGGCGTTTTTGCCATTAGAAGTAGGATATAGGTGCCTACGCAGCATGCGGACATCAGCGAAAGGGTACGGAAGCTGTTTTTTACCGGGAAAACAAATGCGATGCACAGACGCCCGGCCAGCATTGCGCCCCAGATGACCGTAACGGTCATCTGGCCCGCCGGGCCCGAGAGGATGCCCACATCCTTGAAATATGTCACCATCCAGCCCGTGACGCTGATCTCCGTGCAGTTTTGAAAAAAGACAAGCCCGGTCAGCACCCAAAAACGGGGCGAACGCAGAAAAGACCAGTCGTTTTTGACACGCGCGCCGTCTCCTGTGCGGCCCGGCAGACCCGCCAACGCGAACACGCCCCACAGCGCCGCGCCGCACAGTGCAAGGCCTGCCATGGGCGCCCACCAGGGCAGCCCGCCCATACCCAGCGCCGCAATAAACAGCGGGCACAGCAGCGACCCCGTGGCAAAGCATGCATGGATGAGATTCATGCATTTCGTGCGCTCCCGTGCATGCGCCGCGATAAGCGCGCTGCTGGTGTTCAGCGTTGTGCCCTTGGCCACGCCCACCAATGTGAAAGCGGCCAGCAGCGCCCACGGGCTTCCCGTGAGGATCATTGCGCCGTAACCCAGCGCCGCACCGCCCGCCAGCATAAGAACGGTGTGCCGCTGGCCCCAGTGCGCGGGCAGCATGCCCGCGGCAAAGCCCGCCGCAAGGTTGCCCACGCTCAGCATGGCCAGCAGCAGGCCGCTCCACTGGTAGCTCAGGCCGTACCGTTCCTGCAAAAGCGCCATCACCACTCCGCCGCTGCTGGCGCACACACCATTGAGCAGCATGGCCGGATATGCGCAGGCCGCCTTGTTTTGCCGCAAAGCATTCATAAAACATCCTCCAGGCAAAGTAATGCCGCAGGCCTTTCCCGGCCCGCAGCTATGGGTGCGGCGCTTTTGGCGCGGCGCCCGTCTTTTTGTATTCCAGTGTAGAAAAAAGCGCCCGCCCCGTCAAGCGGGCAGGCGCAAAACCGCAAGAATGGCATGTGGGAGCGGGATTTCCGCAATTTGTGCAAATCCTGCTCCCCGCCGCTTTGCCGCTATCTGCGGCGCGCGGCCAGCAGCGCCCGCACAGCATCCGCATCCGGACAGGCCAGTGCCTCCTTCGCCGTGCAAAGCGCTTCTTCCTCCGTCCAGCGTGAAACAGTCCGGCGCACTTCCGGCAGAGCGGAGGGCGCAGCGCTGAAAGAATCCAGGCCAAACGCCATCCACAGAGGAATAAGACACGGGTCTGCTGCAGCTTCGCCGCACATGCACACCGGCACATCTGCCGCACGGCCCGCAGCGATTACATCCCGAATGCTGCGCAGCACCGCCGGATGGCAGGGTGCATATAGCTCCGCAATGTCTGCATTGCCCCGGTCCGCGGCTAAAATGTACTGCACCAGGTCGTTGGTACCAATACTGAAAAAATCCGCCTCCTTCGCCAGCAGATCCGCAATGACGGCGGCGGCCGGCGTTTCGATCATCACGCCCAGAGAAATCACCCCGTCAAATGCAACGCCCCTCGCGGAAAGCGCCTGCTTTTCCTGCTCCAGCATCGTCCGTGCAGCGCGCAGCTCCTGTACGCCCGTCACCATTGGCAGCATGATCCTGATGTTCCCACGCTCCGCCCCCGCGCGCAGCAGCGCCCGAAGCTGCGTGCGGAACACCTCAGGCCGGGCAAGGCAGTAGCGGATGCCCCGGCGGCCCAAGTAAGGATTCTCCTCCTTTTCCTGTCCCAGATACGGCAGCGCCTTGTCGCCGCCGATATCCAACGTACGGACAACCGCGGGCCTGTCCCCCATAGCGCGGGACACCGATGCATAAGCTTCGTACTGCTCCTCCTCCGTGGGCAAGGATGTACGTCCCATAAACAGAAATTCCGTCCGCAGCAGCCCGACTCCTTCCGCCCCGGCTTCATCCGCCGCAACGGTCTGCCCCACGCCGCCGATATTGGCGTACAGCGCGTACCTTTGGCCGCGGGCGCTCACCGCCGGGCCCGCGCGGTACGCCTGCAGCGCCTCCGCCTGTCTTTTCTCCTCCTCCTGTTTTTTCCGGTACCGCGCCAGCTCCGCCCCGCTTGGAGATACGATCACCGCGCCCTGCCCGCCGTCCACGACGACATCCTCCCCGCTCCGCAGCACAGACGCGGCCCCCGCGGCTCCCAGTACGGCGGGAAGGCCCAACGCACGCGCCAGAATGGCGGCATGGCTCGTCATGCCGCCGCATTCCGCCACAAAAGCGGCAACATTTTCCCGGTTCACGCTCACGGTCATGGAAGGCGTGAGATCCCATGCGACCAGCACGGTGCCCGGAGGCACGTCCGGGATGGACGCTTCACTGCGCCCCAGCAAAATCGCCAGCAGGCGGGCGCGGATATCCTCTATGTCCGCGGCACGCTGCGCCAGCAATTCGTCGCCTGCCGCGGCAAACAGCTGGATGTATGACGCACACACTGCGTCCAAAGCGGCTTCCGCGCATTCGCCCGCTTCAATGCGGCTGTCTGTCTGCGCAAGCAGAGCCGGGTCGTTTGCCATCAGGATCTGGCTGGCGAGAATGTCCGCCTCTTGTCCGTCCAGGCGCGCGCGCAGCGCGTCCGCCATAGCCTGCGTCCGCTGTGCAAATGCCTGCACGGCCGTGCGCAGGCGTGCTTTTTCCTGCTGCACGCCCGCGAAATGGACCTGTGTGTAATCAAGGCTCCCCTCCGCAATAACCACGGCCCGGCCGATGCCGACACCAGGGGAGACGCCTACGCCTTGCAGCAACATGTTCCTCTTCCCTTTCCCGGTATTCCGCTTAAAAGGTATTCAGCAGCTTCAATATTTCTTCCTTTGTGGCCAGCTCATCGGAAAACGCCGTCGCGCTGCCCGCGGCCGCGCCCATGCGCAGAGCGTAGGAATAGGTGCCCAGCTTGAGGTAACCGGCCAAAAAGCCCGCCACCATGGAATCGCCCGCACCCACTGCATTGCGCACCGTGCCCCGCGGAACGCCGATCTCCTGGAACTGACCCGTTTCGTCCAGCAGGATCGCACCGTCGCCCGCCAGAGAAACGAGCACGTTGCGCGCGCCCTTGTCCTGCAGCTTTGCGGCGCATGCACGGATATCATCCCCGGTTTTCAGTGTGCGGCCGAACAGCTCGCCCAACTCGTGCTGGTTTGGCTTGATAAGGAACGGGCGGTACTTCAGAACATTCAGCAGAAGATCCCCCGTGGCATCCACTGTGACGCGCACCTTCTTTTCCTGCAGCGCGGCCATAATCTTCTCATAGATATCGCCCGGCATACCCGCGGGAATACTGCCCGCCAGAACAAGGTCGTCGCCGTCCGTGACGGCGTCCAGCTTTTTGTACAGCAGCGCCAGCGCCGCCGGGCCTATGTCCGGCCCTTTGCCGTTGATCTCCGTCTCGCAGGCGCCGCGAATTTTCACATTGATGCGGGTCATCCCGTTTTGCAGACGGATAAAATCCGTGCGCAGCCCTTTTCTTTGCAGCGCGTTTTCAACGGCATCGCCTGTGAAGCCCGCCAAAAAGCCCAGCGCCACATTTTCTATGCCCAGGTTCGTCAGCACCGTGGAGACGTTGATCCCCTTGCCGCCGCAATAGACCGCCTCATCGCCGGTCCGGTTCACAGTTCCTTGCGTCAGGTGCTCCAGCTGCACCACATAGTCGATGGCCGGATTGAATGTAACTGTATAGATCATATGTTTGCCTCCTTGATCGTTGATGCTATCATAACACTGCATGCGTTCAATTTCAAATATTTCCCACCGCGCACGAAGCCTGAGTTTTCCGGCGGAAAACGTGCGGAAAATGTCTTTTGTTAACGTTTCCTTTACAAACAGGGACTTGCAAGCGGCGAAAGCTGGTGTATAATATTGAACAAAGGAAACTTTTTCTTTTCTCCATGAGGGAGTAGTTCACGCCCCCGCCGGGGCGGTTTTAAGTCAACAGCATGGCCCGCACACGGACCTGGCTTAAAAGTAAGAGCGAGACTCATGTGTGGCGCCAAGCCGCACGTGGGTCTTTTTTCTTATCCAGGCCTCTTGACGGACAGGGATATGCCCCACAGGCCGCCCCTGCATTTTGCCGGGGTCTGGTATTGTGCGTGGCTTTTTTGCGTTGTTCCCCCATGCCGGGCGTTCGGCGCATGTTCCGCGGATGAAAAACAGCTTGCTGTTTTTTCATAGAAACACCAAATTGGGAAACCCTTGAAACGAGAAAGGATGTTGTGTGTTGAAGTTTTATTGTGAGGAGGCCGGCCGGGCGCTTGCCGAACTGAAGAGCACCCCGGACGGCCTTACCGACGCGGAAGCCGCCAGGCGGCTGGCCGAAAAAGGCCCCAACAAGCTGGCCGAAGGAAAAAAGGTCACAACGCTGCAGCGCTTTCTGCAGCAGCTGAGCGACCCTATGATCATTATCCTGCTTGTTGCGGCGGCAGTGTCCGGTGTAACGGCGGCTTATTCGGGCGAAAGCTTTGCGGATGTGTTCATCATCCTTATCGTCGTGCTCATCAACGCCGTACTCGGCGTGTATCAGGAGAGCAAGGCGGAAAAAGCCATTGAGGCGCTGCAGGAAATGACGGCCGCCACCAGTAAGGTGATCCGCGGCGGCAAACAGGTCTCGCTGAAAAGCGAGGAGCTGGTGCCGGGCGACGTTGTCGTTCTGGAAGCCGGCGACGCCGTGCCCGCAGACGGCCGCATTCTGGAGAGCGCCAGCCTGAAGATCGAGGAAGCCGCGCTCACGGGCGAAAGCGTACCCGTGAACAAAGTCGTTTCCGCACTGGGCCTCGACGACGGCAAGGACGTCCCCCTGGGCGACCGCAAAAACATGGCCTATATGGGCAGCACCGTAGTATACGGCCGCGGACGTGTCCTCATCACGGGCACCGGTATGGACACCGAGATGGGCAAGATCGCAGGCGCGCTGGCGCAGGCCGAAGAGGGACAGACTCCGCTGCAGAAAAAGCTGGCGCAGCTCAGTAAGATCCTGAGCTGGCTGGTGCTCGGCATCTGCGTATTCATCTTCGCCTTCAGCCTTATCAAGGCGGGCGATTTCCACCTCGACGTCATCATCAGTACGTTCATGGTAGCGGTCAGTCTTGCCGTCGCGGCCATCCCCGAGGGCCTTGCCACCGTCGTTACCATCGTACTCTCCATCGGCGTAACGAACATGTCCAAGCGCAATGCCGTCATCCGCCGGCTCACGGCGGTCGAGACGCTCGGCTGCGCGCAGATCATCTGACAAGACCGGTACGCTGACGCAAAACCGCATGACCGTCACGGCGTCTGCGGGCAGCGACGAGCACCTGCTCGCCACCGCCATGGCGCTGTGTGCCGACGCCGTGCACGACCCGGATACGGACACCGTGACCGGAGAACCGACCGAGGCCGCGCTCGTGCGCTGGGCGGTCACACAGGGGCTGTCGCCGAGCGCGCTGCGCGTGCAGCTGCCGCGCGTGGCCGAGGCGCCGTTTGACAGCGCACGCAAGATGATGAGCACCCTGCATTCCGACGGCGGGCGCATCGTGCAGTACACCAAGGGCGCGCCCGATGTGCTGCTGCCGCTGTGCGACCGCATCTGGATCGACGGGCAGGCCGTGCCCATGACGGACGCGCACCGCGCTGAGATCGCCGCGCATAACCGCGACATGACCGGCCGGGCGCTGCGTGTGCTGGCGGCGGCCATGCGCACATATGACGCGCTGCCGGACGATACGTCGCCCGCAGCGCTCGAACAGCACCTGTGCTTTCTCGGCCTGGCGGGGATGATCGACCCGGTGCGTCCCGAGGTCGTGGACGCCATCCGTGACTGCCGCAGCGCCGGTATCCGCCCGATCATGATCACCGGCGACCATGTGGACACCGCCAGCGCCATCGCGCGTGAGCTCGGCCTGCTCGGCCCCGGCGACGAGGCCGTCACCGGCGCGGAGCTCAGTGTCATGGACGACGATACGTTCCGCCGCCGCCTGCAGCACATCAGCGTCTATGCCCGCGTGCAGCCGGAGCACAAGACGCGCATCGTTCAGGCGTGGCGCGACGCCGGCTTCATCACCGCCATGACCGGCGACGGCGTCAACGACGCGCCGAGCATCCGCGCGCGGACATCGGCATCGGCATGGGCATCACCGGCACGGACGTGACGAAAAACGTGGCCGACATGGTGCTCGCCGACGATAACTTTGCCACCATCGTCGGCGCGGTCGAGGAGGGGCGGCGCATTTATGACAACATCCGCCGCGCCGTGAAGTTCCTGCTCGGCTCAAACATGAGCGAGGTGCTGAGCATCTTCACCGCGACAATGCTCGGCTTTACGATCCTTGAGCCGGTGCACCTGCTGTGGATCAACCTGCTCACCGACTGCTTCCCGGCGCTGGCGCTCGGCATGGAGCGCGCAGAGCCGGACATCATGTCCCGCCCGCCGCGCAGCGCGCGCGAGAGCATCTTTGCGCACGGCGTCGGCTTCGACTGCGTGTATCAGGGCGTGATGTGCGCGGTGCTGACGCTGGCGGCGTTCTTCATTGGCCACTACATGGAGTACGGCGTCTGGACGGTCACGAATTCGCCCGACGGCACGACGATGGCGTTTCTGACGCTGAGCATGGCGGAGATCTTCCACGGCATTTCAATTTCAAAAACCGCATCGGCTTCGTCCTTGCCTCTGTCGGCTCCGCCGTGGGCATGGGCAACATCTGGATGTTCCCTTACCGCGTGGGCCAGTACGGCGGCGCGGCGTTCCTGCTGATTTATTTCGGCTTTGTTGCCCTTTTCGGATGGGTGGGCCTTTCCGGCGAATTCGCCTTCGGCCGTCTGACGGGCACGGGGCCCATCGGCTCCTACGCTTACGCGCTGCGCAGCCGCGGCAAAAAAGGCGGCGGCGTGCTGGGCGCCATCCCTTTGCTGGGTTCGCTGGGCATCGCCATCGGATACGCCGTCATTGTGGGATGGGTGGTGCGTTACTGCTGGGGAGCCGTCTCCGGTTCACTGTTTGCCGTGGGATCCGAGGAATATTTCGGGCAGATCACCGGGCCGTTCGGCAGCCTGCTGTGGCACGGCGTGGTGGTGCTCGTCACGGTGCTGGTCCTGGCGCGCGGCGTGCTGCAGGGAATTGAAAAGGTGAACCGCATCATCATGCCCGCTTTCTTCGTGCTGTTTCTCGTTGTGGCTGTTTATGTGGGTTTTTTGCCCGGCGCTGCCGAGGGCTACCGCTATCTGCTGATTCCCCAGTGGGAAAAGCTGCTGGACCCGATGACATGGGTCATGGCCATGGGACAGGCGTTTTTCTCTCTGTCCATCACCGGCTCGGGCATGATCATCTACGGCAGCTACCTCTCCAAGAAAGAGGACATCCCCCGCGCCGCCATGCAGACGGCGCTGCTGGACACCTGCGCGGCTCTGCTGGCCGGCTTTGCCATCCTTCCCGCGGTGTTCGCTTTCGGCATGGACCCTGCGTCAGGCCCTCCGCTTATTTTCATCACGCTGCCCAAGGTATTCGCACAGATGCCGGGCGGGCGCTTCATTGCCGTGCTGTTCTTCCTCTCTGTTATTTTTGCCGGTATCACCAGCCTCATCAACATGTTTGAGGTGTGCGCCGAGGCAGTGACGACACATCTAAAGCTGCCGCGCAAAGCCGCCGTTGTACTGGTGGGCGCGTTGGCCTTTGCGGCGGGCGCGTTTATTGAATTTGAGCCGTACCTGGGCAAATGGATGGACGCCATCACCATTTATGTCGTGCCCTTCGGAGCGCTGCTGTGCGCGTTCATCATCTACTGGGTGCTGGGCGGCAAACGCATCGGAGAAGAGCTTGTGCTGGGCCGCAAAAAAGCGCTGTGCCGGGCGTTCCTGCCCACGGCGCGGTACCTTTACGTAGGGCTGGCCGTGTTGGTATTCATTTTAAGCATCATTTGCGGCGGCATCGGCTGAGCCGCTTCTACTTTTAGCTCCGGCTTCTTCTTTGTTTCAAAAAACTCTGAATTGTTTTTTTCGATTGCATATGGTAAAATAAAAACAAGTTTATGCATTTGTTTTTATTTTTAGGAGGATAAAATGCCAAAGGTCGCTTATTCTGAAGCGGAAAAGGCGCAAGTGCGAGAGGCGCTGCTCACCAAAGGCCTTGAGCTCCTGGCGAAACAGGGAATACAGCATACGACTGTGGAACAAATCTACAAGGCGGTAGGAATCTCTCGCACATTCTTCTATTCTTTTTTCCCCACAAAAGAGTCCCTCATCATAGAGGCACTTTACCTCCAGCAGCCAAGGGTTCTTGTATACGCACAGAAATTGATGGATGCTCCCTCTTTGAGTTGGCGAGAGGCTGTCACACAATTTCTTTACGCCTGCTGCTACGGTGAAAAAAATGGGATCCTGATTTTGACCATTGAAGAGCAGCAAATGCTCTTTCGCCGTTTGTCGCACGAAGCCTATCGGACCTTTCGGGAAAAGCAGATCCGTTTGTTCGGCAATATTTTAGAGTGTTTTGGGATCGGGGCAGATTGTGCGAGAGTTGGTTTGTTTACAAATATAAGCCTGATGGCCATGATTGTCCGCAGAGCGATCCCGGAAACAATGCCGCTGTTTGTTCCCGAAGCGGCTGATGAAACAGTCGCATTTCAAATCAAGGCCATCGTGGACTTCCTGGAGCCTTTAAAGAAAGAAAACTTCTGCCGATGATGGTATGCATCGCATAGATTTATCCGGATTGTATGCTTTAATGCCGCACATCCGGATAGTTTTTTGAGCAAAATAAATACAAATTATAAAATCTGTATTTATTTCAGTTTTGGCTGCTGTAGTTTTATATATCTCTGAGACTGAAAATTCGCACATGGAAGTATCGCACTTTCCAGAACCTCTGGCCTGTGCGGCTGGCGATTGGAACAGCCATGCAAGGATTCCAGCGGCAAGAGCTTATGGAGGGCTTGGCCAGTCCACCAAGCGTATGTCCCCCTTTATTCATGACAGCAGAAACGCTGTGGTGATAAAACAAAATTGTTTTACAAGCAAGGAGAATGGTTATGGGTTTTTTCAGCAAATTATTTAAGGGGCCTGAAATCGACATGGAAAAGAGCAATGCAAACGCCGAAAAAATGCGTCTGCTGTTCAACCAAGCGGTAGAAAACGGAGCCGACTATCAACTGATTTTCGCCTACACAGAGGATGTGTCGCGGTTCAATTACGGGTTTGTCCACGGCAGTAAAACAAAAGTAGGGAATTTGATCGTCGGTTGGAATGAGGCAGAGCAGACGATCGTGGCGCTTCCCACCGTACCGGCTCTCTCTGGGTGCGGTGCACCTACCTATTACCGCCGTTCTGAAATTCTGAAAGCCTATCGGAACAAGTACCCCACCGATGCCTTTATTATCTACCCTGACAGAAAAAGCTACATCGGTATCAATGCCTGCGACTGGTTGGAAGACGAGAGTCTCTATGTATATGTGTCACAGACCGAAGCGCTCGCCGCTTTCACAGATTTTTTTATGAACCGTTTTGCCAAAAAGTGATACAGGCCACTCCTCTTAAAAAACGGAGAACCGATCGGGAGCACGGTTATGCCGATATTGGCAGGGTCCGAAGCCTATTTGCAGCAGAGCTGCAAAAACGGAGAAGAATATTTTTCCCAAAGCAAACGGTCACAGGCGCGCTCCCCTATCCCCTTGGCGCACCGTAGAGCCAGCAAGAGCGACGCAATGAGAACCGCGCCGCTCTTGTTTTTTCACCACAAGCGCGGAATAGCATCGGCCTTTTTTGTTGCGCACGGTGCACGGAGCGCTTTTTATCTGTATCTGCAAAAATGTGGATTTCGTTGTAAAAACAACATACTGTTTCTTGTGGACGCGGTATGCTTACAGCAGCAAAGGCCGTGCGTGTGCAGCCACGCGCCCCGGCCGGCAAATGAACCGGGAGGAAAATGACATGAAAAGACGGATCATCCACATTGACGAAGAAAAATGCAACGGCTGCGGCCTGTGTGCCGCCGCCTGCCATGAGGGGGCCATCGGCATGATAGATGGCAAGGCGCGGCTGCTGCGCGAGGATTACTGCGACGGCCTGGGCGACTGCCTGCCCGCCTGCCCCACAGGCGCGATCCGCTTTGAAGAACGCGAAGCTCCCGCCTATGACCATGCGGCCGTCATGGCCGCCAAAGCGCAGAACGCCGCCCCGCAGCCCTGCGGATGCCCCGGCAGCGGTGCCCGCAGCATCCGGCGTGAAGCCGCCCCGGCGGACAGCGCCGTCCCCCGTACCGCCAGCGCGCTGTCCCAGTGGCCGGTCCAAATCAAGCTTGCTCCGGTGAACGCGCCTTATTTTCAAGGCGCACGACTGCTCATCGCGGCGGACTGCACCGCGTACGCCTACGGTGCGTTTCACGAGGATTTCATCCGCGGCCGCGTAACGCTCATCGGATGCCCCAAGCTGGATGAGGGCGACTACGCGGAAAAGCTCACCGCCATCCTGCGTGAAAACGATATCCAGAGTGTGACCGTGGCGCGCATGGAGGTCCCCTGCTGCGGCGGCATTGAAAACGCCGTCAAGCGCGCATTGCAGCAGAGCGGCAAATTCATTCCCTGGCGTGTAGCAGTTATCTCCACAGACGGGCGCATTCTGTCGGACTGACCGGTATGCCGCGGCAGCACGGTTCGCTTTCATGCATGTGCAGAGGCATTTTCTTGTAATTCGGGGCAAAATATGCTATGATTCTATTAGCTTTTGCTAACCTCTGCCGCCCGGATCGAACCTGTATGCAGAGCACTCCGCATACAGGTCCTCCTCCCCTCCGCGGGGCGGCCTGCCGCTGTGCGGAGGGCCTGTTTTTATCAAGAAAGGAGCTGTCTCTCATGTACTGCACACGCGCTGTCAGCGACGCCGTTACCTGGGTCGGCGGCAATGACCGCCGCCTTTCCCTTTTTGAAAATCTGTTCCCCATCCCACGCGGGGTCACGTACAATTCCTATCTGATCCTGGATGAAAAAACCGCGCTTATCGACACGGTGGATGCCTCCATCTCGCGCCAGTTTCTGGAAAACATCATGCATACGCTCGCCGGACGGCATCTGGACTATCTTGTCGTCAACCATATGGAGCCGGACCATTGCGCCAACATTGAGGAACTGCTGCTGCGCTTTCCCGAGCTGAAAGTCGTGGGAAACGCCAAAACCTTTACTCTGATGCGCCAGTTCTATGACTTCGACCTGGAGGGCCGCATCATCACTGTGGTGGAAAACGATACGCTCAGCCTTGGTGCGCATACGCTGCGCTTTGTGTTTACACCGATGGTCCACTGGCCCGAAGTGATGATGACTTATGAAGAGCACGAGCATATCCTTTTTTCCGCCGACGCCTTCGGCAGCTTCGGCGCACTGAACGGCCACCTGTTCGACGACGAGATCGACTTTGAGTGCGGCTGGATGGCGGATACGCGGCGCTACTACGGCAATATCGTGGGCAAATACGGCCCGCAGGTCCAGGCCGCACTGAACAAGCTTTCGGGCGTGGAGATCCGCATGGTGTGCCCGCTGCACGGGCCCGTTTGGCGCTCCGGGTTGGACAGGCTGCTGGACAAATACCGGCATTGGAGCACCTATACACCGGAGGAACGCTCCGTGGCCGTATTCTACGGTTCCATGTACGGCGATACGGAAAATGCCGTAAATATCCTTACCTCCCGCTTGGCGGAGGCCGGTGTAAAAAACATCGCCGTCTATGATGTTTCCAGCACACATGTCTCCACGATGATCGCCGAGGTGTTCCGCTGCAGCCACCTGGTCCTTGCCGCGCCCACCTATAACAATGGGGTCTACCCCGCCATGCTGAATCTGCTGCACGACATGAAAGCGCTCAACCTGCAAAACCGCACCGTTGCCCTGATGGAAAACGGCTCCTGGGCACCGTCCTGCGCCCGGCAGATGCGCGCCCTTCTGGAAGAAATGAAGAGCATGGAGATCTTGGAGCCTGTGGTCACGCTGAAGTCCGCGCTGAAGGACGATTCTCTGGCCCAACTGGACGCGCTGCGTGATGCATTGATCGCTTCCCTTATGGCAGAGTGAACTGCTTTTCCCGGTTGCATTTTTTTCGCCCACTCTGTATACTGTTATTGTTATAAGCATACGCCCCGCTTTCCCCATTCGGACGGCGGGGCGTCGTTCGGCCCATATTGTTGCGTGCGCAACGAATGCGCGCGCAGCAGTTCACCATTTTGCGCCTTTGCCGCGCGTTTTCTGCGAAGGAGGTTTTTATGAAGCAGCATTTGATGCGCAACATCAATACCATCTCCCGGTGTGCCGCACTGTACCGGGACGCTCACCTTGCAGACTGCGGGCTGAGCGGCTGGCAGGCGCCTTATATTCCGGAAATCTGCGCCGCGCCGGGCATTACGCAGGATCAGCTGGCTCTGCGCCTGCACGTGAACCGCAGCAACGTAACGCGCCAGCTGGCCATGCTGGAGGAAAACGGCTTCGTCCTACGGCGCCGCAGTGAAAGCGACCGCCGCGCGGTGGAGGTTTATCCCACGCAGAAGGCCGAGGAAACACTTTCCGCCGTACGGGCCGTATACCGGTCCTGGCGGGAAAAGCTGTTTTATGACCTGACTTCGGAAGAACGCGACCGGTTGGAGTCACTTCTGGGAGCGCCTGGCCCGCCGCGCGGAGGACATTCAATGAAAACAGTTCTGCATTATCTGCGCCCCCGTCTGGGCATTATGAGCGTGGGGCTGCTCATCAAGTTTTTCGGCACCGTTGCCGAGCTTCTTTTGCCGTGGATGCTCTCTGTTATTTTGGATGAGGCTGTTCCCGCCGGAGCGCTGGGCGGCATCCTTTTCTGGGGCGGGCTTATGGTGCTCTGCGCAGCGGCGGCGCTGGGCGGCAACGTAATCGCCAACCGACTGGCTTGCTCCACTTCCCGGGATGTGACGCGGCGGCTGCGGCACGACCTGTTTGCACGGGTGATGCAGCTGTCCTGCGCACAGGAGGATGCATTCACCACGCCCTCCCTCGTCTCCCGCCTGACGAGCGATACCTACAACGTACACCAGATGGTGGACAGGATGCAGCGCCTGGGTGTGCGTGCGCCCATCCTGCTGGTGGGCGGTATCGCGCTGACGCTTTCGCTGGAGCCGGTGCTCACACTGGTGCTCATTGCAACACTGCCTCTGCTGGGGCTTGTGGTGTGGTTCGTTTCCACACGGGGCATACGGCTTTATACCCGTACACAGCTTGCACTGGACGCCCTGGTACGGCGCGCGCAGGAGAGCATGGCGGGCATCCGCGTCATCCACGCGCTGTCCAAGGGAGACTATGAGCGCGCCCGCTTTGACGAAGCCAACGCCCGTGCGGTGAACTGCGACCAGCGCGCCAGCTTTTTGATGAACGTAACGAACCCTGCTATGAACCTTCTGCTCAATACAGGGCTCACGGTGGTCATCGTGCTGGGCGCATACCGCGTAAACGCAGGACTTGCACAGCCCGGCTCCATCATCGCATTTTTGAGCTACTTCACCATCATCCTCAACGCGCTGATGATGGTCTCCCGCCTGTTTGTTATGTACTCCAAGGGCGCGGCCAGCGGACGGCGCATTGCCGAGGTGCTGGCCGCGCCCGCGGACCTTGCGCCCCAGAACATTCCTCCGGTGCAGGAGGACGCGTTCCTCCGCTTTGACCATGTCTCCTTTTCCTATGACAAGGTGAAAGACACGCTTTCAGACGTCAGCTTTTCTCTGAAACGGGGCCAGACGCTGGGCATCATTGGGCCGACGGGCAGCGGAAAAACCACCATTCTCTGGCTGCTGCTGCGTTTTTACGACCCGGACAGCGGCGCGGTACGGCTGAACGGACGCGACGTTCGTTCCATTCCGCCCGAGGTGCTGCACAGCAAGTTCGGCGTGGTGTTTCAGAACGACTTTCTCTACGCGGATGAAATCGGTGAAAACATCGACTTCGGGCGGGGAATTTCCCCGGAGCAGACTGCTGCGGCGGCACGCACGGCGCAGGCGGATTTCATTGCACAGCGTAAGGGCGGTTTTTCCGCTCAATTGGCCGCAAAAGGCGCCAACCTGAGCGGCGGGCAGAAGCAGCGCGTGCTGCTGGCCCGCGCCCTTGCGGCTGACCCGGAGATCCTGCTGTTGGACGACAGTTCCAGCGCGCTGGACTACAAGACGGACGCTGCGCTGCGCCGCGCGCTGGCGCGCGACTTTGCGGATACCACAAAGATCATCGTGGCCCAGCGCGTCAGCTCCATCCAGAACGCGGACCGTATCCTTGTTCTGGAGGACGGCCGCGCCGCAGGCCTCGGCACGCACAGCGAGCTGCTGCGCTCCTGCGAAAGCTACCGCGAGATCGCGCAGGTCCAAATGGGGGAGGTGGAATAAATGGCACGCAGCAAAGGAATGGGCGGCGGGCCGAGCATGGCCTTCGAGAAGCCCCGCGCGGGAGCAAAAGCCATTCTCAGGCGCCTGTGGCGCTATCTGTACCATTACAAATGGCTGCTGGCCGCCGCAGTGGCGCTCAGCCTTACCGGCAATCTGCTTGCTTTGGCAGGCCCGAAGCTTTCGGGCTACGCCATCGACGCCATCCGCCCCGGGCCGGGCCGAGTGGACTTCAACACGGTTTTCCACTATGCAAAACGGATGCTTGTGTTTTATTTTGCCGCAGCGGCGCTGAGCTATGTGCTGGCCACGCTGATGGTGCGGCTGAGCCGCAACGTTGTTTACCGCATGCGCAAGGACATCTATGACCATTTGATGCGCCTGCCTGTGCGCTTTTTCGATACGCATGCCATCGGCGACGTATTGAGCGTGCTCTCCTACGACGTGGATACCATCAATGCCTCCCTTTCCAACGACCTGGTACAGATGCTCACCAGCGTCATCACCGTGGCCGGTTCCTTTGGAATGATGCTCTCCATCTCTCCTCAGCTGATCCTTATTTTCGTTGTGACCATTCCCATTTCCGTGATGTTTACACGACACCGTTCCAAACGGGTGCGGCCGCTGTACCGCCGCCGCTCTGCCGGTCTGGGCGCTTTGAACGGCTTTGCCGAGGAAATGACGGGCGGGCTGAAAACCATCAAGGCCTATGGCCGGGAGGAGGTGTTTCTTTCCCGTTTTGAGGAAAAGAACCGCCTCGCCTGCGACGCCAACTATGAGGCGGACGCCTTTTCCAGTTCTACCGGGCCGGGCGTCAACTTCATCAATAATTTGTCTCTGGCACTGGTGAGCCTGTTCGGCGCGCTGCTGTACATGGCGGGCGGCATCAGCCTGGGCAGCGTGTCCTCTTTCGTATTGTATTCCCGCAAATTTTCCGGTCCCATCAACGAATTTGCCAACATCATCAGCGAGCTGCAGTCCGCGCTGGCTGCCGCCGAGCGCGTGTTCCAGCTGCTGGATGAAGCAGAGGAGGCCCCGGATGCTCCCGGCGCGTGGGAGCTTTCCGGTGTGCGCGGCGCAGTGGCACTGCGCGGCGTGCGCTTCGGCTACGGCGGCGCGCCGGTGCTGGACGGCTTCACGCTGGCCGCGCAGCCCGGCCAGGTGGTTGCCATAGTGGGGCCGACGGGCGCGGGCAAAACCACTGTCATCAACCTGCTGATGCGCTTTTACGATGCAGATTCCGGTTCCATCACCGTGGACGGACAGGAGATCCTTTCCCTCACCCGCGCCAGCCTGCGCCGCGCCTATTCCATGGTGCTGCAGGACACCTGGCTGTTTTCGGGCACCGTATACGAAAACCTTGCCTACGGCAAGGAGGGTGTGACGCTGGAGCAGGTGCGCGCTGCAGCGCGGGCCGCCAAGATCGACCGCTTTATAGAAGCGCTGCCCCAGGGCTACGACACCGTGCTGCGGGACGGCGGCAACAGCATCTCCAAGGGCCAGCGCCAGCTGCTCACCATCGCACGGGCCATGCTGCTGGACGCGCCGATGCTCATTCTGGACGAAGCGACCTCCAATGTGGACACCCGCACCGAACGCCGTATCCAGGCCGCCATGCTTCGGCTGATGGAAGGACGCACCTGCTTTGTCATCGCACACCGGCTGTCCACCATCCGAAACGCGGACGTCATCGCCGTGCTGCGTGAGGGCACGGTAGCAGAATGCGGCACCCACGACGAGCTGATGCGCCGGGGAGGCTATTACAGCGAGCTGTACCGCGCCCAGTTCGACGCCGCTCAGGATGCGGGCTGACCATACGGGGCGGGCGCGGCCAAAACGCCGCTCCCGCTTTTTTCGCCATTTTCTCAAACGGAACGCGCGCAAACAAAACTTTAACAATCGCATTTTATAATAGCAGCAGAAAATTGAGGAGGGAAATGTTTTGTTCAAGATATTGGTGGTGGAGGACGACCGGGAGCTGAACCGTGCGGTCTGCGCGTTTCTGGGGCGGAACGGATACGAAGCGGTGGGCTGCCTTTGTGCGGAGGAAGCCTATGACGCGTTGTATGAAACTGTGTTCGACCTTATCATTTCCGACATCATGATGCCTGGGACAGACGGCTTTGAATTTGCCCGTACCGTGCGGGAGCAGAACACGGAGCTGCCCATCCTGTTTATGACGGCCCGGGATGATCTCACGGCTAAACAGCGCGGTTTTTCCGCCGGAGCCGACGATTACATGGTAAAGCCCGTGGACCTGGACGAGCTTTTGCTGCGGATCGGCGCGCTGCTGCGCAGGGCAAAGATCGCCAGCAGCAAAAGGCTTACGGCAGGCAGCCTTTTGCTGGACGCAGACGAGCACACGGCCTATCTGAGCGGCGCGGAGGTTCCGCTCACCGTACGGGAATTCGACCTGCTGTACAAGCTGCTCTCCTACCCGAAAAAGACCTTCACCCGCGCACAGCTTATGGAGGAATTCTGGGAAATGGAAACATCCTCCGGCCCGCGCACTGTGGATGTATATATCACCAAGCTGCGGGACAAATTTTCCGCCTGCCCGGATTTTGAGATCGTCACCGTGCACGGGCTGGGCTATAAGGCGGTGCTGAAATGAACCGGGATCGCTTCTCGGGAGCCGGGCGGCTTCCCCGGTATCTGTTTTCCGCAACAAAATTCCTGATTTTTTTCGCACTGATCGCATTCGTGGTCACCTGCTCTTTCCTGCTGTTTCTTGATTCCATGCGGCTCGACCCGGATATCCTGCGGGAAAACGCGCTGCTCACTTTTCTCAATATCCTGCTTCTGAGCGCGCTTTTCACCGTCATCGACGGCATCCGGCGCAGGCTGACAGTGGAGCGCCCGGTGCGGCGCATCCGTGCCGCTACCCAGCGCATCATCCAGGGCGATTTCAGCGTGCGCATCGAGCCGCTTCACGGCCCGGAGCGTGCCGACGCCTTCGACGCCATCATTGAGGATTTCAACCAGATGGCCCGGGAGCTTTCCGGCGTGGAAACGCTGCGTACAGACTTCATCGCCAATGTTTCACACGAGCTGAAAACGCCGTTGGCCGTCATCCAGAACTACGGTTCCCTGCTGCAGGACCCTGCCCTGCCGAAAGAGCAGCGCGTCGAATATGCCAAGGCCGTCACAGATGCATCCCGCCGCCTGGCGGACCTGATCGCCAATATTCTCAAACTGAACAAGCTGGAAAATCAGCAGATCTTCCCGCAGGCGGAGACCTACGATCTGGGTGAGCAGCTTCGAGAATGCCTGTTGGGCTTTGAGGACGCATGGGAGGCAAAAGAGCTTGCTGTTGAGGCGGACATTCCGGACGGCGTGGCCGTCCGTACGGACCGCGAGCTGCTGACGCTGGTGTGGAACAACCTGTTCTCCAACGCCGTCAAATTCACGGATGCAGGCGGCAGCATCCATGTTTCCCTTCGGCATACCGGCACGCAGGCCGAGGTGTGCGTCACAGACACCGGCTGCGGCATGAGTCCCGAAACGGGACGGCATATTTTTGAAAAATTTTATCAGGGCGACAGCTCCCACGCAACGCAGGGCAACGGACTGGGGCTGGCGCTGGTGCGCCGTGTGGTGGATATCGTGGGCGGAGAGATCGCGGTGAAGAGCACGCTGGGCAAAGGCAGCACGTTTTCCGTGGTGCTGCGCGCCGAAACCAATGAAACGCCCTGAGCCTTTGCTGCGCCGCCTGCTTTTCCCCGGCGGCGGTTGGGCGGCGCTGGCTGCCTTTGCTGCCGTGGCCTCCCTGTGGACCGTCTTTTCCAACGGCTGGGAGGACGCTCCCGCCGCGCGCGCAGCCTATGCCTTTTCCGCCTATGCACTGGTCGTGGCCATTTGCCGTGCAGTGCCTGCAGCCCGGCGTGCAAAAACCGCTGTCTACGGCCTGCCCCCGGTGCGGCGCTGGCGTGCCGACGCCGCGCTGCGCGCGCTTGTTTCCCTTCGCGCCGGGCTGTGCGTCAATCTTTGCTTCGCCGCCTGCAAGCTGTACGCGGGCATCCGGTTCCGCTCACCCTGGTTCGGTGCGGCGGCAGTGTATTACACCGTTCTGAGCACCATGCGTTTTGCAGTACTTCGCGGCGTGCGGAACGCTCCGCCCGCCGGGCCGTCTGCCGCTCCTGTCCGGCAGATGCGCGGGCTGCGTGTCTACCGGCGCTGCGGTGTGCTGATGTTTGCCCTGAATCTGGCCATGACGGCCATAGCCGCACAAATGGTCTGGCAGAACCGCGCATACCGTTATCCCGGCACGCTGATCTATGCCTCAGCCGCATATACGTTTTACTGCTTCGGCAGCGCAGCAGCCAGCGCGGTGAAAGCGCACCGCATGCATGACCCCGTGCATGCGGCCGCAAAAATGCTGGGCCTGGCCGGTGCGCTGATGAGCGTACTGACCCTGCAGACCGCCATGCTTGCCCAATTCGGCGGAGACGCGGCCATGCGCCGGACGATGAACGCCGTCACCGGAGCCTGTGTGTGCTCGCTTGTATTCTGCATGGCCGTATTTATGGCCGTACGCGGAAATATCCTTCTCCGGCGGGCCGCGCGGCAGAACGCGGCTGCTTCCGCTGCACCGCCGTCCATTCATTTCTAAAGGAGTGTCTGTTTATGGAAGAAAACAAGGAGATTTTCACCTATACCTACTCCGCCCGGCAGCAGGAGGAGGTCAGGCGCATCCTCCAAAAATACACGCCGCCCCAGGAGGATAAAATGGAGCTTCTGCGCCGCTTGGATAAAAGCGCCCAGCAGCCCGGTACCATTGCCGGCATCGCGCTCGGCGTATGCGGTACGCTGATGCTCGGGCTGGGCATGTGCTGTACCATGGTGTGGACAGGTGTTTTCGCCCTGGGCGTGGCCGTCGGCTGCACCGGCATCGCCGTGCTGGCGCTGGCTTATCCGATGTTTCTGCATCTGACAAAACGCCGGCGCGCACAGCTTGCGCCGCAGATCGAGGCGCTCAGCCGGGAGCTGTTGGGGCAATCGCCTGCATGCGGGCGAGAAACAGAACGATAACGGCAGTCTCTGCTCCTCCCGCCGGACAAACCAGTTTTTCCGGCCTGAAAATGCCCAAAGCTGCCTGCAACAATTCTTGAAGTATTTTGTGGATGTCTGCTATAATAAGGGCGCTATCTGACCCGTTCATTGGAGGAAACCATGCAGAACAGCGGCAGCACCGCTCCTGCGCCCACTGCGCTTTTCCCGGAGACAAGGCATTGCCGCGCCCTTTTCCGGACAGGGTGCCGGCGGTGCCTTTTCGCGTTTCCGTGACCGGAAGGATCGAAAGGAGAACAAGCACAAATGGAATTGAAACTGACAGGCATCCGAAAACACTTTGGAGAAAAGGAAGTTCTTAGGGGCTGCGGCTTCACGTTCCAGCAAGGCAAGATCTACGGCCTGCTGGGGCGCAACGGCGCAGGCAAAACCACATTGTTCAACTGCCTGACGGACGAGGTGCCGCCCGACGGCGGCACAGCAGAGCTTGTGCTGGACGACGGCACACGCCGCGCCCTGGCTCCGGACGACGTGGGTTATGTGTTCGCGACACCCATTCTGCCGGACTTTCTCACCGGATATGAATTCGTGCGTTTTTATATGGACGTCAATGCTGCACGTATTCGGGACGGACGCTCCGCCGATGATTATTTCGACATGGTGCAGATTGCTCCGGAGGACCGGCACCGGCTCATCAAGGGGTACTCCCACGGTATGAAAAACAAGGTGCAGATGCTGTGCTTTCTCATCGCGCGGCCGCCCGTTATTCTGCTGGACGAACCGCTCACCTCCTTTGACGTAGTGGTCGCGCTGGAAATAAAACAGCTTCTGCGCCAAATCAAGCACGAGCATATTATCGTATTTTCCACACATATTCTGCAGCTTGCCACAGACCTTTGCGATGAGATCGCCGTGCTGCATGAGGGCATGTTGAGCCAACTGGACCACGCGCTGCTGCACAGCGGAGATTTTGAGGCACAACTCATCGAGCTTCTGAAAGACGAGGGCGAAGCATGAGACAGATGGTCGGACAAATCATAAAAATGCGGGGCGCTCTTTGGGTGAACGCGTTTCTTTATTATTTCAGCCGTCTTTGGATGGTTGGCCGTCTTGTGCCGCCGACGGCCTACGCGGGCTACCGTGCAAAAAAAGCGCTTTCCGCTGCGGCGGTGGCCGTCCGGCAGATCATCGACCTGTGCGGCAAACCGCTTTATCTGCTTACATTTCTGCTTTTGCCGGTCATTCTGCTGGCCGGCAGCCGCCCGCAGTTTGCAGGGCAGGAATTCTCTCTGTTCCTGTCCATGCTGTTTTTCCTCAGCTGTATCCTCGGCGCTTTTGGCGACAGCCATATTTTCAATGTAACGCGGGAAAAGGTCGCATTTCTCAAATATCTGCACGCCGATGCCCGAAGCTATATTCAAGCTTCTCTTGCGCTGCGGTATGTGCCGTTTTTCTCCTATTATCTTCCCTTCCTTCTGCTGGCTGCATGGCTTTTCGGCGCGCCGCTGTGGCAGGGTGCGGCCGCCTGGGTTCTGCTGGCGGCTTTCCGCATGATGAGCGAAGCCTTCCATCTGTTTGTGTTCGACCGCACGGGGCGTGTGCTTGTCCGCAGCACCGGGTACGCCTGGCTCGTCATCGCCGTGGGGCTGGCTGGGGCATACGTGCCGCCGCTGCTGGGCCTTGATTGGCACATGGGCCTGGCCGCATTTCTGCTGCATCCCGCATCCATATCGGCCTTTGCCGCGGCAGGTGCGCTGTGCCTTTATTACATCGCCGCCGGATATCCCGGCTATGCACGCAAGCTGCCGCGCTCGCTGGACCTCAACTTTCTTTTGTCTTCCATGCTCAAAACTGCCTCCGGCTCCTCGTTCAAGGAGGTGGAGGTACGGGAGGCCGACGCCGCGCTTTCTCCGGAAGCGCTGGCAAAGCTCCAGCGCCTGAAAGGGTACGATTACCTGAACGCGCTGTTCTTTGCGAGGCACCGACGGCAGCTGCTGCGCCCCGTGTGGTACCGCCTGGCCGCTGCGGCGCTGGCCTTTGCCGCGGCCGCGGCGCTGCGCATCTCCAGCCCGGAACTTGCCGCAGCCCTGAGCCGGAACCTGACCGCTATGCTCCCCTCCTTTGTTTTCATCATGTACAGCATCACTGTGGCGGATAAATCCTGCCGCGCCATGTTTTACAACTGCGATAAAGACCTGCTCCGCTATGCCTGGTACCGCAAGCCGAAGGTCATCCTGCGCAGCTTCGGCATTCGCCTGCGCCGCGTAGCCCTGTACAACGGGCTTGTAGCGGGCGCGCTGTGCCTTGCGGCGGCCGGCTTCTGCCTCATCAGCGGCACCGGTATTTTCACCGCGGATCTTGCCCTGTTCTGTGCCGCGCTTCTTTTGCTCTCGCTTTTGTTCACCGCGCACCACCTGTGCCTTTACTACATCTTCCAGCCCTATTCCGAAAGCCTGAAAACCAAGAATCCTCTGTTTTCGGGAATCCATGCCGCCATGTATCTGCTTTGCTTCGCCTGCCTGCAGATAGAGGTGGGCGGCAGCTTTTTTACGGCGGTGCTGCTTGGATTCACGGTTTTGTACATTGCCGCCGCACTGGTGCTGGTGTATTTCCGCGCTCCGCGCTCGTTCCGCATAAAGTAACATTTTGTATAGCTTCGTCAAAAAAGCCCTTGTTCCCGCAAACGTCTTGTGCTATATTGTTATTAGAAAAATTTACCGCTGGGAGTTGTTGATAGATGGCTGAACAAAAACGTGTCCGCAGGACGCCTGAACAGATCGCCGCCGATATCGACGGGCAGATTTCCAAACTGGAGGAAAACATTCGCGGACTGGAGGAGAAAAAAATCGCGGCGTGCGCGGAATTTGACGCGAAGATCGCCGCTGTGCAGGAAAAGGCCGCAAAACTGGCCGAGCGCAAAAAAGAAGTGCTTTCCCCTAAAAAGCGAAAGCCCCGCAAAAGCAAGGCCGAGCGCATCCGGGAGCTTGTAAAGCAGGCTCAGAAGTCCGGAATGAAGCTGGACGAAATCGCGGAAAAGCTGGGCATGCCCCTTTCTGAGTGAATCCTGTGCAATAGCCAAAAGCCGCTGTGAAGCTTTCACGGCGGCTTTTATTCTGCGTCCTTATGCAATATTAACAGTATCGAAAAACTCTTAACGGCACGCAAAGCCTTCGCGTCTTATACTGAAATTGTCCGGAATACGGTCTTAATAAAGCCCTTATTTTGGCTTTGCAGCTTTTTTGCGCGCCCTCCGGCACCTTAACGGCACGTTCACAGCGGTTGTGATACACTGAAGCTGCAAAGGGGAACAAGTGTTTTCCCCCTTTGCAGGAGGCTTTCACAATGATGAACACACAGGCTGTACGTTGTCCCGCAGAATGGTCCCGCCCGGCCAAAAGAGAAAAGAGGCGTGCGGCGGTTTCTTTCGCCGCGTTGCGCAGGAGCATCGCAGCATATCTTGAAACACACACTGCGGCATTCTGGTTTTTCAGCTATATCGGCATACCTGTTCTTCTGCTGAGCGGCGTTTCAGCCCTTGCATGCCTGTTCGCGCTGCCCATGCTGCTGTTTTGTTGAGCGCACATGCTTTTCACTCCCGCCGCGTAATGTGCGGGAGCTCTTTTTGTTTGCGGAGTTTATTTATTTCCAATTTTAGCAAGCGCACGACAGGAGGCGTTTTCATGCAGGACACAAGGCCGGACCCCGACCGGATTTTGCATCAGATCCAGCAGCAGGAGGCCGATGCGGCGCATGTGCGCGGCAGACTGAAGATATTCTTCGGCTATGCTGCGGGCGTGGGAAAAACCTACGCCATGCTGGAAGCCGCACACGCGGCACTCGCGGCGGGAACCGACGTTGTGGCCGGATACATCGAGCCTCACACGCGTCCGGATACGCTCGCCCTGCTGGAGGGACTGGAACAGCTGCCTCCGCTGTGCGTGGAATACAAAAACGTGACGCTGCGCGAATTTGACCTGGACGCTGCCATCGCACGCCGCCCTGCCCTTCTTCTTGTGGACGAGCTTGCCCATACCAACGCGGAGGGCTGCCGGCACCGAAAGCGCTGCCAGGATATCGAAGAATTGCTGGCGCTTGGCATTGATGTGTACACCACCGTGAATGTTCAGCATTTGGAAAGCCTGAACGACATTGTAGCCGCTGTTACAGGCATTACAGTGCGCGAACGCGTGCCGGACAGTGTGTTCGATAATGCCGATCAGGTGGAGCTGGTGGACATCGAACCCGATGACCTTCTGGCCAGGCTGGACAGGGGAAAAGTTTACCGTCCGCTTCAGGCCCGCCGCGCCATGGACCATTTTTTCACCAGAGAGAACCTTGTGGCGCTGCGGGAGATTGCTCTGCGCCGCACGGCCGACCGTGTGAACCGCCGCGCGGAAAAAGGCAAGGATGCCAGCGCCGGCTATTATACCGGCGAACATATCCTCATCTGTCTGTCATCCTCTCCCTCCAATGCCCGTGTCATCCGCACAGCGGCGCGCCTTTCCGATGCATTTCACGGCCGTTTCACCGCCCTGTTTGTCGAGGTTCCCGGCACCCGGGAGCTGAATGGCGAGAGCCTCGCCCGCCTGCGCGGCAACCTGCGCCTGGCCGAACAGCTCGGCGCACGCATCGCCACGGTTTACGGCGAGGACGTCGCCGCGCAAATTGCCGAATACGCACGCGCCAGCGGCGTTTCCAAAATCGTCATTGGACGTTCCAACAACAGACGCGGCATTCTGCCGCGGCCCACGCTGGTGGAGCAATTGACGGCGCTGGCCCCCAATGTGGATGTGTACATCATTCCGGATAATCTGCCGCCCTACCGCAGACACCGCCGCGCGCCGCCCGAGCGGCTGACGCCGGCAGATACGTTCAAGACGCTCGGCCTGCTTGGCCTTTCCACCGCGGTGGCACTCGGCTTCGCCGCAATTGGCCTCAGCGAGGCCAATGTCATTACGGTGTTCATTCTTGGGGTACTGTTTGTTTCCGTTTGCACCGGCAGCCGTATTTACGGTGCCGCTGCTTCATTTTTCAGCGTGCTTCTGTTCAACTTCTTTTTCACCGTGCCGCGCTTCACGCTCCAGTTCAACGATCCCGGCTATGCCGTCACCTTCGCGATCATGTTCGCCGCATCATTCATCACCAGCACCCTGACGGTGCGCGCCCAGCGCCAGGCGCGGCAATCCTCCCTGAAGGCCTACCGCACCGAGGTCCTGCTGGAGACCAGCCAGAAGCTGCAGCAAAGCGAAACGCAGGATGACATCATCCGCCAAATGGCCCGGCAGATGCAGCGCCTTTTGGGGCGCACCATCTGCCTGTACCTGGCCGACGGAAAGACGCTGGGCCGCCCAACCGTCTTTCCCGCCCCGGACGCCGGCACGGATACCGCTCCCTATATCACACCCGGCGAACAGGCCGTGGCGGAGTGGGTATTCCGCAACAACAAGCACGCCGGCGCCGGCACGGACACATTGCCCGGCGCGAAGTGCCTCTATCTTGCCGTGCGCAGCCAGGACACGGTGTTCGCGGTGGCGGGTATCGCCATGGATCTCGGAGGCCCGCTCGACGTTTACGACCGCAATCTGCTTTTGGCGATGCTGAATGAATTTGCTCTTGCTCTGGAGCGCCAGCAGGCTGCCGAGGCCCGTAACCGGCTGTTCATCCAGGCCCGCCAGGAGCAGCTGCGCGCCAATCTGCTGCGCGCTGTTTCCCACGATCTGCGCACCCCGCTCACCAGTATTTCCGGCAACGCCAGCATCCTGATGGGCGGCCCGGAGCTGTTGGACGAGAAGAAAAAACAGCAGCTCTATACCGATATCTATGACGACGCCATGTGGCTCATCAGCCTTGTGGAAAATCTTCTCACCGTAACACGCATCGAAAACGGTACCATGCAGCTCACACTGGAGCCGGAGCTCATCGACGAAGTAGCCCAGGAGGCGCTGCGTCACTTAAACCGCCGCAGCGCGGAGCACACCGTCACGCTCGCTGTCCCCGACGATCTTCTGATGGCCAAAATGGACCCGCAGCTCATCGTCCAGGTGCTCATCAATCTAACGGACAACGCCATAAAATATACGCCTGCGGGCAGCAGCATTGCAGTGAGCGCACAGCGCAGCGGAGAAACGGTTCGCGTGGAGGTCGCTGACGACGGCCCCGGCATCCCGGACGCAGCCAAAGAAAAGCTGTTTGAAATGTTTTACACCGCACAGGCAAAGCGCGGCGACGGACGGCGCGGGCTCGGCCTCGGGCTTTCCCTGTGCCGCTCCATCGTGGAAGCCCACGGCGGCCAGATCGGCGTGCGTGACAACAACCCCCACGGCACTGTATTCTGGTTCACGCTGCCTGCATCAGACACTCCTTCCGCCCCGCCGCAAAACGGACCGGCTGTACTGCAAAAATGTGTGTTTTTTCCGATTTCGCTTGACTTGGAGCGAACTTCATATGATAAGCTTTTTCCTGCAAGGCCGCTATGGGCGGGCATGTCTGCCCACAACGGCGTAAAGGCTCGGAAGCTGCCTGTGCAACAGGAAGCCCCCTATTGTTAAAAAGGAGAAAATACAATGGAATATGTAAAGCTCGGTAATTCACCTCTCACGGTGTCACGCCTTTGCGTAGGCTGCATGAGTTTTGGCGACCCGGCCAGCCGGATGCACGCCTGGACGCTGGACCCTGCTGAAAGCGAAGAGATCGTGAAGCACGCGCTTTCGCTGGGCATCAACTTCTTCGATACTGCCAACACCTACTCAGCGGGTACCAGCGAAGAATACCTGGGCCGCGCCATCCGCAGCAACGTCCCCCGCGACCAGGTCATCCTCGCCTCCAAGGTCTACTTCAACGAGGGGCACCTCTCCCGGGAGGCCATCCTGCGCGAGATCGACGGCACGCTGCAGCGGCTGGGCACAGACTATCTGGACCTGTACATCATCCACCGCTATGACGCAGACACGCCCGTCGAGGAGACGATGGAGGCGCTGGACAGCCTTGTACGGGCGGGAAAAGTACGTGCGCTGGGCGCTTCCGCAATGTACGGCTATCAATTCTTCAACATGCAGCTTGCAGCGCGGGACAACGGCTGGACGCCATTTGTTTCCATGCAAAACCACTACAACCTGCTCTACCGCGAGGATGAGCGGGAGCTGATCCCCATTTGCACGCAGCAGAACGTGGCCCGCACCCCGTACAGCCCGTTGGCGGCGGGGCGGCTCTCCCGTTTGGAATGGGACGCAGACACCAAGCGCAGCCGGACGGACAAAACCGCCGTTTCCAAATATGACAGCACCCGGGAGAGCGACTACGGCATTGTGTTGCGCGTCCATGAGCTTGCCCAAAAGCACGCCGCCACGATGACACAAATCTCGCTTGCATGGCAGTTTGCCCGCGGCGTGGCCTCACCCATCATCGGCGCCACGAAGGCCCGCTACCTGGATGACGCGGCCGGTGCGCTGGACGTCCGCTTGAGCGCTGAAGACGTTGCTTATCTGGAAGAACTGTACGTCCCCCACCGCGTTGTGGGAGCGCTGTGAGTATTTGACCATACCATTTTTCCACAAAAGGAGACGCGCTGTGTGGCGCGTCTCCTTTTGTGTTTCAGGGCTCCACCTCCACAATGCGCACATACCGGCGCAGCGGATATTCCCCATCGTGCGCTTCTCCGCACAGACTCTCAGACATATCTCCCGCACGCGTAATGCGCACAAGGCCGCAGCACATAAGGCGCTGTGCCAGCGCCAAACGGCGCTCCGGTGCACAAATTAACCCCGCCGTCTGCAGCCTTCCCTTTTCTCTGAATAAATCGCCTTCATTCAGCGCCGAGCGAGAAAATAGACGATTACCGCTAGGTTCAAGCGATTCAGTCGGAAAATAGCCAGTATTCCTTTGCATTTCCGCCCCATTTCCTGAAAAAGGGCAGACTGCCCCTATATCAGGTTGTGGAAAGTTTTCGCCCGGCCATGGCAAGGGCGTATAAATTGGCACAGGCAAACAAAGCGTACAGCCGATTCGCGTTTTTCATCAGTCCGCGATACACCGTTTTCTTATAGCCAAACTGGCACTTGATGATTCGGAACGCATGCTCTACCTTACAGCGCACCGAGGACTTGCGGTTCTCAATATACCGTTCCCAGTCAATTGCATTGTCAGATACATGAGGCAGCTTTCCGGGACGGCGGTTAATGCGGTAGTCAATGCTGGATAAATGCTCGTCGCAGGCTACCTCGGGGCGCTTGTGGATTCCCAGATACCCAGCATCCCCATATACTACTTCATCATCTTCGCGAATCAATGCGGCGGCCTGTGTGATGTCATGCTCATTTGCCGCCGTGACCGTAATGGTATGAACCAGGCCGCTGCCTGCATCCACACCGGTGTGGCATTTCATCCCGAATTTCCACTCATTGCCCTTTTTTGGTCTGATGCATTTCAGGGTCACGCTTCTTCTCCGCATTTTTCGTAGAGCTGGGGGCATTGATGATGGTCGCATCCACGATGGTGCCGCCTTTCATCATGTGGCCGGTTTGCACCATTACCCGGTTGATCGCGTCAAAAAACAGCTTGTTCAGGCCGTTCGTTTCCAAAAGATGACGGAACTTGCACAGCGTTGTTTCATCCGGCACTGTTTCCGTCATAAAGTCAATGTCTGTGAATTTTCGCATAGCATAGCTATCATAAATGGCATCTTCTGTTGCCGGGTCAGACAGATTGAACCCAATTTGAAACAGATACATCCACAGCATCTTGTCGATCCCCATGGGCGGACGACCGCGCTTTCCCTTTGGGGTAGTAGGGTTCAATCACGCCAACCCATTCATCCCACGGGATGATCTCCTCCATGATTTCCAGAAATTCCTCCCGCTTCGTTTTCTTCTTGCGGTAGCTGTATTCGATGTCCGTAAATGTTTCCTGCTTCATTTCCTTGTTCCTCCATCGTTTTGATGGTGTTATTTTACCATCTCTCGCGCATGCGCGGTAGCCCGGATTAAATCGTTCCATGTCCTCTGTATCCAGAAAAATTGTCTGGCAGGAGCTGCACAGCAGCTGCTTTGTCTGAATGATATGTTCCGCTAGGGCCCGCAGCTCCAGCTGTTCATCCCCGTAGCCGGAGATATAAGCAAAACTCAGCCTGTGCCCCCATTCGATCAATTTCGCTCCCACAGGTGCAAAACGGCGCACCGCCTCTATAGCCGCATCTCCTCCCCACGTAATGATGCCGTCGCATAGGGCTGCCAGCCTTTGCAACGTAACAACATCACTGGAAGGCGTGTCGAAGATATAGATATAATCCGCCAATTCCGGTTCGATTTCCAGCATGCAGCGAACCGCTTCAACCGAAAGCCCGCCGTCTGCCTGAGGCAGCTTGAGCAGATTAATATTACTGGTGAGCAGCCCTTCCGCAAGGCTCAGAACCGGCAGGCCGTCTGCATTGCCCGCGGCAATATGCAGCACTGTGCCCAGCGGCACAGCGCGGCATATGCGCCGTGCGCTCCCGTTCGGCGGCGTCAGCGGATACTCACTCCCCAGGTGCATTCCCAGTTCCATGTGCAGACGGTATTCCAGATTTTCCCGCCGCAGCATGGCGGTCGCTGTACGCACCGCATCTGTGCGGCGCGAAAGCCCCAGCGCAGCAAGTTGTGCGTCAAACTGTCCGTTTTCGATATGTCTCCCAAGTGCGTCCAGCGCTGCAATCACCGTTTCTGAGCGCAGCGGCGCGCGGACACGTGTCTCATTGATTTCATCTTCCAGCCGTGCCAGCAGCACTTCACGTTCTTCTTCGCCGTACAGCTTCCCCTTCGCCAGTATCATCCGTTCACCCCCGTCAGAAGCTCTGCGGCACCCGCCGCACAGGTCTTGATTTCCTTTAAGCCCACACGCCCCAAAAGCTCCAAATAAGGACTTTCGATGCCACAGCCACAGGAGGCGCCGTCATGCAGCACCCCCAAATCGTCTGTAAGCACGCTTACGACCGGTGTTGCGCCTACCATCGGCGTAATCAAATTCACCAGGCCCGGATTCCCGTGCGGCAGGGGCGCAAGCGTACGCACATCCCGGATTATCACACGGCTGTATACAGGCACATGGAAATGCTGGTTGGGACAGGCGCAGTACAGGATCGGATGCTCCACAGCCCCAAAAAATTCAACGATATTCTCTTGTCCCACGCCCAATACTTTTTCCGCCAACGCATAAAGCGTGCGCTTGTCTACCTGCTGCCGGTAAAACTGTTTCCATCCCCCGCCCAGCATGATCTTGGACCCACGGTGCAGCCGCAGCCGCATTCCCTGTTCCTCCATTTTCTGCAGCATAAAATAAGTGTAGGACGGAAACCCCATAAACCGCAGCGGGAACGCAGAATCCGCATGCCGCCGCACCGCCGCAACAACGCCGTCCAGGTCCGGCTCATACCCCTGCCGGCCATAGCGCAGTGCGTAGGTACGGCTTAGCGCCGGCGTGAAAAGCGTTGCTCCGAATGCAGTTTTTGTGACAGCCGTCTGGTTGCCCCGGTGCGGCTTGTATCCCAGCAGAATGTAATGTGCGGGCCGCACAGAAAACAGGCTGTGCCGCTGCGCGATGCGCACCACCATCTCCAGCCCGCACAACAGCCCTCCCGCATCAAAGCCGATCCGGCTCATCTGTCCTTTTGTGCCGGATGACGTTGCCCGGACCAGCTGGCGCCCACGCGGCATGGAATAAATCTCACGTCCTTTAAAAAAGGCGGTGGGCAAGGCGGGCAGACGGGCCAGATCCGTTTCACAACGCAGCGTTTCAGGTGAGAAATGAAAATGCTCAAGAATCGCACGGTATTCTCCGCAATGCGCGTAATGATACGCACAATTTTCCCGGACAGCCTGTAAAAACAGATCCTGCGAAGCTTCTATGTCGTAAGAGTCGCGCAAGCGGAAAAGCTTCCTCCTGTATCTCAAATCCATTCCTCCTTCAATCTGCAGCGCAGCTCTACGCTGTTTTTTCTGAACACATTGTAACACGGCGAACACGGAAACGCCAGAAAAGCCCCTCCCTCTTGACATGCCTTTTTCTCCAGGTTATAATCCATTACAGGGAATGAAGTTCTCCCCTGGATTTTATCCAAAACCGCTTTTCAAGCTGATGACTTCTGCGATTTTATTTACGTCGCAGAAGCATCGGCTTTTTTGTTTCTGCGAAAAGGAGGAACACTATGTTATTCAGTCTGGCCGTGATCTTTTTGTGCGGCATGCTGCTGGGCGGGCTCTGTAAAAAGCTGAAACTGCCGCCGCTGCTGGGCATGCTGCTCACCGGAATCCTGCTCGGTCCTCATGCGCTGGATGTGCTGGATGGCAGCATCCTTGCCATCTCGGCCGATCTTCGCCGCATTGCGCTCATCATCATCCTAACGCGCGCGGGCCTGAACCTGGAGCTTGCCGACCTGAAGCGGGCCGGACGGCCCGCCGTGCTGCTCTGCTTCGTGCCTGCCTGCTTCGAGATCGCCGGAATGGTGCTGCTTGCGCCGCGCCTGCTGGGCATCTCTGTGTTGGACGCAGCCATCATGGGCAGCGTCGTGGCGGCGGTGTCGCCCGCTGTGATCGTTCCCAAAATGCTGCGTCTAATGGAGGAAGGGAGAGGTACGCGCGCCGGCATCCCCCAAATGATCATGGCAGGCGCCTCGGTGGACGATGTGTTCGTTATCGTTCTTTTTATGGCCTTCACCGGGCTTGCGGACGGCGGCGGTATCTCGGCGGGCACGCTTGCACGGATCCCGTTCTCCATTGTGCTGGGCATTCTGGCGGGTGCGGCATGCGGTTCCCTTCTGGCGGCCGTGTTCCGCCGCCTTCGTCTGCGGGACAGCGCAAAGGTGCTGATCCTGCTGAGCATTTCGTTCCTGCTCGTCACGCTGGAGGATAGCCTCAGCGGCCGGATGGGCTTTTCCGGTCTCATCGCGGTGGTGGCAGCCGGTGTGGCGCTTCAGCGGAAGCGGGGTGAGGTCGCCGCGCGGCTCTCGGCCAAATATGCAAAGCTTTGGGTAGCCGCCGAGCTGCTGCTGTTTGTTCTGGTGGGCGCCACAGTGGACCTGCGCTATGCCGCGGGCGCCGGCACAAAGGCGGTGCTGCTCATCTTTCTGGTACTTCTCTTCCGAATGCTGGGCGTATGGGTGTGCCTGCTGCGCACCCGCCTTTCCCTCAGAGAGCGCGCATTCTGTATGTTGGCCTACTGTCCCAAGGCGACCGTACAGGCCGCAATCGGCTCCATCCCGCTGGGCATGGGCCTTGCCTGCGGTGATATCGTGCTGACAGTGGCCGTATTGTCCATCCTCATCACCGCGCCGCTGGGCGCGTTTGCCATCGACTGTACCTATCAAAGGCTGCTGAAAAAGAACTGACTCTGCCGGACGGCGCGTTTCCTTCAGAGCGCGCTGTTCTTTTTTGTTTTATTTTAGTAAAAAATCAGTAAAAATAGTTGACTTTGGCATCGTGCCCGGTATACTTAAATTGTAAAACCAGAGGAGGGAACTGCACATGGCCACCATCAAAGACGTTGCACAGAGCGCACAGGTCTCTGCCACAACGGTATCACGGGTGCTGAACAGGGATGACAACATGTCCGTCACGCCTGAGGTGCGCATGCGCATCTTCCAGGCCGCCCATGCGCTGGGCTATGTTTCTCCCCGTCAGCGCAGGGCTGCGGCGGAAAAGACAAAGCTCATCATCGGCGTGGCTGATTGGCGCATCATCCGGCCGGACAGGCCCAACATCCGCCTTTCTTCTCTGTCGTGCCTGGTGCAGATGATGACGGACCAGTACGACGTTTCCTTTATCCGACTGGTGTTCGGCCAACCTCAGCCCGTGGACGGCGTGATCGCTTTTGGCGCATTCACCGCGCCGGAGATGGATTTTCTCCGTTCTCTGTCTTTCGCCATCGTGTTCGTCAATTCTGACCAGCACAATTACGAGTTCGACCAGATCCAGGTGGATTTCGACCAGGGCCTGAAGCAGATGGCAGCTTACCTGCTGGACAAAAAGCAATACCGCGGCATCGGTTATATCGGGGGCGTGTACGAGCACGGCGGCGTGCGCATCGGCGGCCGCCGCCTGTCCGGTTTGCGCCGTATTTTAGAGGAACGCGGCCTGTATGATCCCACTGTGTTCCATGTGGGAGACATCAGCCGTGAAAGCGGCTATACTCTTGCCCGGCAGGCCGCACGCGAGGGCAGGCTGGCCGAAGCCATGCTGCTGGGCAGTGACGAGGTGGCCGAAGGCGCGCTGGAGGCTTTCCGTGAACTGGGCCTGCGCGTGCCCAAGGATGTTGCCGTCATCATTTATCAGGATATCCAGACGCTGGAAAGCAAATGGCCCACCGGTACCTGCATCGAAATGTTTCCGGACTATATCTGGGAAAACGCGCTGGAGATCCTATTCGGGCGCATCAGCCAGAAGCGGACGCAGGCGGTCACGGTTGTTGTCCCCACGCACATCCGCATCGGCGATACGGCATGAGCGCTTTTCCGGTTGCAAGGGCGCGTCGTCCCTTACAATATATCTGCCACAAACAAGAAAACACAGGAGGACCTAACATGAAAAAATCTGTTTCCCTGCTCCTTGCAGGCGCGATGTGCGCTGGCTTGCTGGCCGGCTGCAGTTCGTCCAGCACATCCGGCGGCGCCTCTGCGGCCGCTTCCGGCAGCACTGCTCCTTCGTCCGTTGTCTCCGGTGAAGCGGGCAGCAAATCCATCGAAAAGCTCAGCATCGCCTTTGTTCCCTCCCGCGAACCGGAGGAGATCATCACCGCCACTGAGCCTCTGAAAGAAATGCTCACTGCCGAGCTTGCCGGCCTGGGCTATGACGTGGGCGAGGTGGAGATCACTGTGGGCACCAGCTATGAGGCTGTGGGTGAGGCCCTTTCCGCCGGCACTGCCGACGTTGGCCTGATTCCGGGCGGCACCTATGTATTGTACGACGATGGATGCGACGTACTGCTGACAGCCACCCGCGACGGCCTGTCCATTGATTCCGACAGCGCCAAGGACTGGAATGACAACGCCCCCACCGAGGCTACCACGAACCAGGTCACCAGCTACCGCGCTCTGATGATCGCCGGCCCGTCCGAAAAGGGACAGGCGCTTGCCGCCAAGGTCAACGCCGGCGAGGATCTCACCTGGGAGGATGTGAGCGGCGTAAACTGGAGCGTTATGGGTTCCTCTTCCCCCGCGGGCTACATCTATCCCTCCCTTTGGCTGCAGGAGCAGTTCGACAAAAATATCACCGAGCTGCCTCACGCCGTACAGTCCGATTCTTACGGCAGCGCCTTCGCCCGCCTGGCATCCGGCCAGATCGACGTGCTGTGCACCTACGCTGACGCCCGCCGCGACTATGCCGACAAATGGACCAGCGAGTATGCGATGACGAACAGCATCTGGGAGGATACTGCCGTCATCGGCGTGACCCCCGCCATTTACAACGACACCATCAGTGTCAGCAAATCATCCCCCATCATGGACGATGATTTTAAAGCCGCTCTCTCCCAGGCGTTCATCAACATCGGCGACACCGAGGAGGGCAAGGCTGTCATTTCCATTTACAGCCACCAGGGTTATCAGCCCGCGCAGGCCTCTGACTATGATTCCGAGCGCGCCGCCCAGAAAATGATCCAGGAGCTGAACAGCGCCGCCTGATTTCCCCGAAACAGACGGACAACGTGTAATGCAGAAAAGGAGGGAGAGCTATGCGCTCCCTCCTTTTTTTGAGAGTGTGAGGTTTATAAGATGATTGAATTCAAACATGTAAACAAAAAATACCCCAACGGCTTCGAGGCGCTGAAGGACATTGACCTGACCATTGGACAAGGCGAGTTCGTGGCCATCATCGGCCTTTCCGGCGCAGGCAAATCCACGCTGATCCGCACCATCAACCGCATGCATGACATCACGAACGGCACACTGACGGTGGACGGCACCGATGTGATGCAGCTGCACGGCAAAAGCCTGCGCGCGTTCCGCCGCCGCATTGGCATGATCTTTCAATCCTTCAATCTGGTCACACGCACCACAGTCATCAAAAATGTACTCACCGCCTTTGTGCCGGAGCTTCCCTGGTGGCGTGCAGCTCTCGGCATCTTTACCAAAGCGGAAAAGACAGCCGCGCTGGAAGCGCTGGACAAGGTCGGCATTCTGGACAAGGCCTTTGTCCGTGCAGACCAGCTCTCCGGCGGCCAGCAGCAGCGTGTCGCGCTGGCCCGCACACTGGCGCAGAATCCACAGATCATCCTGGCCGACGAGCCTGTGGCTTCGCTGGACCCCGTCACCGCCAAACAGGTGATGGATGATTTCCAACGCATCAACCGGGACATGAGGATCACCATTCTCATCAACATCCACCATGTGGACCTGGCGCTGCAGTATGCTACCCGCGTCATTGGCATTCGCGCAGGGCGCGTGGTATATGACGGCCCGGCCGGTGAGGTGGACGGCGCCGTCCTGGACGCCATTTATCAGGACCGGAAGGAGGCCACGGCATGAACCTTTACGACAAGGTGTTCCCGCCCAAAGTCATTGTACTGCCCAACGGAAAAAACGTGACGAAGCCCCGCTCCCGCGCCCCACTGGCCGCCGCTGTGCTTTTGGCGCTCACGGTGCTCTCTGTTAAGGTGACAGGCTTTGACATGTCTCTGCTGGCCCGGCGCATCAAGGAATTCTTCGTCATTCTGGGACAGATGATACCGCCGCAATGGAGTTATATGCCTCAGATCTGGCAGCCGCTGTTCGACACCATCAAGATGTCTCTGCTTGGCTCTGTTATCGGCTCGCTGCTGGTGGTTCCGTTCGCCATGCTGGCTTCCTCCAATATTATCCACAACCGTGCGGTCGTCAGCGTCATGCGTTTGATCCTCAGTATCATCCGCACCCTGCCCACGCTCGTTACGGCGCTTATTGCCACCTATGTGTTCGGCCTGGGCACGCTGGCCGGCACCACAGCCATTGCCGTGTTTACCTTCGCCTACATCGGCAAGATCTTGTATGAGGAGATCGAGACCGTAGACATGGGCGCGTTTGAAGCCATGGAGGCCATGGGTTCTACCAAAGTGCGCGCATTCATCAGTTCTATCGTGCCGCAGGTGCTTCCCTCCTACCTTTCCAACTGCCTGTTCTGCTTTGAGGGCAATGTGCGCTACGCCTCCATCCTGGGCTATGTGGGGGCGGGCGGCCTTGGACTGATTTTGAATGAAAAGATCGGCTGGCGCGAATATTCCAGTGTGGGTATGATCCTGCTGGCGCTGTTCGTAACAGTATTCATCATCGAAAGCATCAGCCGCGCCGCGCGCAAACGGCTGGTTTAAGGAGGCGCAGGACATGAACGAACGCATTGAAAAGGCCTATGCCCAGCGCCCGAAGCGCTGGGTCTTTGAGCTTTCCGTCGCGGTTATCGTTACGGCTCTGATTGTGTGGAGCGCAACAGCTGTGGAAACCAGCGGTACAACGCAGAACGGCGGCAAAATCGCTCTGAACATCCTTTCCGGCATCTTCCATCCGGACACGGGCCTGCTGTTCAATCTGACGGTGCAGGGTGTTCCCTATCTGCTTCTTGAGACCGTATGCATTGCATTTCTCGGCACTGTTGTGGGCGCCGTCATCTCCATTCCGCTGGCGTTTCTCTCCGCGTCCAACCTGACGCCGAAGCCCATTGCTTTTATCGGCCGCATCATCATTATGGCCGTGCGCACGGTGCCCGCGTTCATCTATGGGCTGATGTTCATCCGTGTCACGGGACCGGGCGCTTTCGCGGGCCTGCTGACGATGTCGCTGTGCTCTGTGGGCATGGTGAGCAAAATGTATATTGAAGCCATAGAAGACCTGGATGTACGCGTGCTGGAATCTCTGGACGCCGCCGGATGCACCACTTGGCAGAAGATCCGCTATGGCATCCTGCCTCAGCTGATGCCCAACTTCGCTTCCACCGCCATCTACCGTTTTGACATCAACCTGCGCGACGCTACTGTTCTGGGCCTTGTGGGAGCTGGCGGCATCGGCGCGCCGCTTATCTTTGCAATGAACAGCTACCGTTGGAGCGAAGCCGGCGCCATTCTTGCCGGGCTGATCGTTTTGGTGCTGGCCGTGGAGTGGCTCTCAACAAAAATCCGCATAAAATTGGCGAGAGGCTGAACATGGAACGTACTTTTAAAATTATTTATACGTCCGATACGCACGGACATATCTTCCCTGTCAACTACGCCGCCGGATGCGGCGAAAGCTCCGGCCTGCTGAACCTGGCCGCACAAATCGACAAGAACGGAAACACGCTGGTGCTGGACGGCGGAGACTCTTTGCAGGGCACGCCGCTGGTGCAGTATTATCTGGCGCACGCGGACGAATTTCCCCATCATCCTGTGGCCGAAGCCTTCAATGCCATGGGCTGTGATTATTTCACACTTGGCAACCACGATTTCAACTTCGGCTATGACGCGCTGCGCGCATATCTGTGCGCCATGGACGGCGTGTGCCTGTGCGCCAATGTACAAGATCTGGGCGGCGCGCTGCCTTTGCTTCCGGAGACTGTCCACACGCTGAAAAACGGCCTGCGCATCGGCATTACAGGCATTGTCACCGATTATGTAAACGTCTGGGAGCAGCCCCAGAATCTGAAAAAGCTGCGCATCACCGAGGCTTTTGACGCCGCGCGTGCTGCCTGTGCCCGTTTGCGCCCGATATGTGACATATGCGTGTGTATCTATCACGGCGGCTTTGAAGAGGATCTGCACACGGGCGCGGTGCTGTCCGGCAGCGGAGAAAACCTTGCGTGCAGGATCGCGCGCGAGCTTGACTTTGACCTGCTTCTTACGGGCCACCAGCACATGCCCGTAGAAAGCGTGCGCATCGGCGGAACCTTCGCCGTGCAGCCCCCCCGCCAATGCCGGGCGCTATCTGCAGGTGGAAGCCGCGGTACGGGACGGCGGTGCAGAATTTTCCGCACGCCTGCTGCCTGTGGGCGGCATACACCGAGAACAGCCTTACCGCCGCCTCCTGCCTCTGGAGCAGGCCGCACAGCGCTGGCTGGACGAACCTGTGGGGCATCTGGAGCAGGCCATCCCCCCTGAGGAAAAGCTGCGCGCAGCGCTGCACGGCAGCGCTGTGGCGGCATTGTTCAACCAAGTCCAGCTTTCACACACCGGTGCCGACATCTCCTGCACCAGCCTCGGCAATGAACCCGCAGGCCTTGCCGCGTCCGTAACCATGCGTGCCATTACGGCGGCATACTTGTTCTCCAACACACTGGTGGTGCTGGAGATTACGGAAGAGATCCTGCGCGCGCTTCTGGAACGCTGCGCCTCCTATTTCACGCTGGAAAACGGAACGCCCCGGGTGTCCGATGCTTTTCTCGCCCCCAAGGTGGAGCATTACAACTACGATTTCTTCGCTGGAATCTCTTATCAGTTTGATCTGCGGCAGCCTGTAGGCCGCCGACTGACCCGGCTCTCCCGGCTTGACGGCACCCCCTTGGGGCCTGGGCCTCTGCGGCTTTGTACCAGCAATTACCGTGCCACGGGCACCGGTGGCTACGACGCACTGCGCACATGCCCCGTATTGTGGCGCGGCAGCGTGGAAATGCCTGAGCTTGTGGCAGAGTATGTGCGCGCCAACAGTCCCGTTTCCCTGCCGTGTAACGGCCGGATGGAGGCTATATGGTAACACACTTGACACAATATGCCGGTTATGCTTTGATAAAAGCAGGATGTTGCGGAAAGGAGGAGGAACATGGACCGCTTTGATACAGCCCGCGCGCTGGTGCTGGCGGCGGGCGCGCGCCTGCGTCTGGCCCGCCCGGAGGCCGGCGCGGTTTGGGAGAAAACCGGGCATCAGGATCTTGTAACACGTTGTGACCGCGAGACGGAACAGTTCCTGCGCAGCGGCATCCTGTCCGCCTTTCCGGGCGATGCCATCGTAGGCGAGGAATATCCCGCCACGCCCCCGGGCGGTACGGGCTGCGTGTGGTATCTGGACCCCATCGACGGTACAACAAATTTTGTCAGCCAGCACCGCAACTATGCGGTGTCTGTGGGCTGCTACCAGGACGGTGTGCCTGCCTTCGGCCTTGTGCTGGACGTTGAACGCGGCGCACTGTACTCCGCCCGGCACGGCGGCGGCGCACTGCGCGATGAAACGCCCATTCATGTTTCGCACTGCGGCGTGCTGCGGGACGCATTGCTCACGACACCGGGCGTTCTGCACACTTTTTGCGGGAGCACCCCCGGCGCGCTGGGCTTGTAGAGCTTGCCGGAGCTGTCCGCGGGGTGCGCAGCATGGGGTGTGTGGCACTGGAGCTGTGCGCCGTGGCCGCGGGTGAAGCAGAGCTGTTTGTGGCGCTGCGTTCGTGTCCATGGGACCACAACGCGGCGCGCATCATTCTGGCCGAGGCCGGAGGCTGTATCTGTGCGCTGGACGGAGCCCCTCTGCCGCAGGACACGGGCAGCGCAGTGCTTGCGGCCTGTTCCCGCCCGCTTCTGGAACAGGTGCTCGCCGGCATTTCCGCAAATACGTCAAGCCGGGAGAACGGTTGACGCACCGTTTGCCCGGCCGAGGCCGCGCCACTGCACCGACGTATTCTGGACCGTGCACTCCCCCTAAACAGCCGCCGGGCCTTCTGTGAAGCCCGGCGGCTGTTCTGCTGCACACCGGGCGGTGTATTTCGCGGAAAAGCGCCCTCAATTCCCACAAAAGCTTCTTTTGCGGATTGACCTCGCCTGTTCATTCATATTATAATATAAACAATTGCAGTTGTTATGTTTTTAACGGCGCAAACTTGTTAAGGATGGATGTACTTATGAAAATCTGCGTATGTGTCGGTTCTTCCTGTCACCTCAAAGGCTCCTACGACATCATCAACCTGATGAAGGCGGCGCTTGAAAAGTACGGGCTCACGGATACGGTGGATCTCTCGGCCGCATTCTGCCTGGGCAAATGCACCCACGGCGTCTCCATCAAGGTGGATGACGAGATCGTTACCGGGCTGAACCGTGATAACTTCGATGATATTTTTGCCGGCTCGGTGCTGGCGAAGCTGGGGAGGAAGCCGGAATGAACAAATTCCTGCAGCTCAAAAAATCGAACTGCAAAAACTGCTACAAATGCATCCGCAACTGCCCGGTGAAAAGCATCAAATTTGCCGACGGGCAGGCGAATATCATCCCGGATGAATGCATCCTGTGCGGCCGCTGCTTCGTAAACTGTCCCCAGGACGCAAAACAGATCCGCGACGACGTGCCCCGCGTAAAAGAGATGATCGCCTCCGGCAAAAAGGTCATCGCCAGTGTGGCGCCCTCGTTTATCGCGGAATTTCCGCTGATGGACTTCGCCGCGATGAAGGGCGCTCTGCTGAAGCTGGGCTTTGCCGACGCACAGGAGACCGCCATCGGCGCAACCATCGTCAAAACCGAATACGAAAAGATGATCGCCTCCGGCAAGCACGACGTGATCATTTCTTCGTGCTGCCACAGCGTCAACGCGCTCATTCAGAAATACTATCCCAGCGTGCTGCCGTATCTGGCGGATGTGCTCTCCCCCATGCTGGCGCATTGCCGCGTCATCAAGGAGGAAAATCCCGGCGCATGCGCCGTATTCATCGGCCCGTGCATTTCCAAGAAGGAAGAGGCTGAGCTGTACGGCGAGTGCGACGTTGCCCTCACCTACGAGGAGCTGGAGGCATGGATGAACGAGGCCGGCGTGGTGCCCGCGGGTGATTCCACCGAGCCGGATGAGGGAAAGCGCGGCCGCTTCTTCCCCATCAAGGGCGGCATCATCAAAAGCATGCACACCGAAAACACTGGTTTCACTTATCTGGCCGTGGACGGCGTACAGAACTGCATCGCCGCCATCAAGGAGATCGAATCCGGTGCGCTGAAGAACTGCTTTATCGAAATGAACGCCTGCGAGGGCGCATGCATCAACGGCCCGGCCATCAGCCATCATCACAAGCCTCTGCTCAGCGGCGAGGTAAAGGTGGTCGCCTTTGCCGGGGACGATGAGTTCCGTGTGGCGATGCCCATCGATACATTCAAGAACATCCCCTACATCGGCACCCACGAAAAGATACCCGGAGAAGCAGCCATCAAAGAGATCCTGGCCAAGATGGGCAAAACCAGCCCCGAGCAGGAGCTCAACTGCGGCAGCTGCGGTTATCCTACCTGCCGTGAAAAGGCCATTGCCGTATATCAAGGCAAGGCCGATCTTTCCATGTGCCTGCCTTTCCTGAAAGAAAAGGCCGAAACATTCTCCGGCTATGTCATCAACAATACGCCCAATGCCATTTTTGTGCTGGATGAAAATCTGTGCGTACAGCAGATCAACAAAGCAGGCTGCGCGCTGTTCAACCTCAAAACGCCTTCCGATATCCTGGGTTCCCCCATCGTGCGGCTGCTGAACCCGGCCGATTACCTGGGCGTGATGACCAGCGGAGTGCCCATCAAGGAGAAAAAGCACTATCTGGCCGAATACAAAAAATATGTGGCTGAAACCATCGTTTACGACCACGAGTACCACATCGTGTTCAGCATTATGCGCGATATCACCAGCGAGGAGGAACGCCAGAGCGAACGCTCCGAGCTGTGCAATAAGACGGTGGCCATCACCAATGAAGTGATTGAAAAGCAGATGCGCGTGGTGCAGGAGATCGCTTCCCTGCTGGGCGAAACCACCGCCGAGACGAAGATCGCGCTGACGCAGCTCAAGGACGCCCTGCAAAAATAAAGGAGGGCCATAGGCACCCATGAACAACCTTTGGACAGACACCGGCTACATCAGCCTGAACCATGTGAATGAGCAGCTTTGCGGAGACCGTGTGGAAATCATCGGCAACAATGAAAAATCTCTGACAATGGTGCTGGCGGACGGTCTGGGCAGCGGCGTAAAGGCCAACATCCTTTCTACGCTCACCAGCAAGATCATCTGCACGATGATGGCAAACGGCATGCCCATTGAGGAATGCGTGGACACCATTGCAAAAACTTTGCCCGTGTGCAGTGTTCGGCAGGTGGCCTATTCCACATTCACCATCATCCGCATTACCGACAACACCACGGCCGAGATCATTCAGTTCGATAACCCCAACGTCATCCTGCTGCGGAACGGCAAAAGCGTGGATTACCCCATCGTCAGCCGCGTCATCGAGGGCAAAACCATACTGGAAAGCCGCATTCCCCTGCAGCTGCATGATGTGTTCATCGCCATGAGCGACGGCGCCATCTATGCAGGCGTAGGCAAGACGATGAATTTCGGCTGGCAGCGCGAGAATATCATCGAATACGCCGAGCGTCTGTACGACGACACGCTCTCGGCCAAGATGATCGCGTCCATGATCGTGGACGAGTGCAACCGCCTGTATGAAGGCGAGCCCGGCGACGATACCACCGTGGCCGCCGTGCGCATCCGGGAACGCACGCCTGTCAATCTGCTGATGGGCCCGCCCGCAGACCCGCGCGACGCAACGAAAATGATGACGCTTTTCTTCTCGAAGGAAGGCAAAAAAATCGTCTGCGGCGGCACCACCTCCCAGATTGCGGCAGACTATCTGCACGAAACCATCGTCACCTCTCTGGATTACGGCACCGACCCCGCCATTCCTCCCGTGGGCCATATGAAAGGCGTGGATCTTGTGACAGAGGGCGTCATCACCATGAGCCGAGTGGTGGAATACGCCAAGGCCTTTGTGGAAGGCACCGACCTTACCAACCTGTGGAGCGTGCAGACGGACGGAGCCTCGCAAATCGCCCAGCTTTTGTTCGAGTATGCCACGGACATCAATTTCTTTATCGGCAAGGCCATCAATCCGGCGCACCAGAACCCGGATCTGCCCATTACCTTCGGCATCAAAATACGCCTGGTACAGGAGCTTTCCGAATATCTGGAAAAGATGGGCAAACAAATCAAAGTGAGCTACTTCTAAGCAGAAAACCCCGCCGCAAGGCGGGGTTTTCACAGTTTCGGCGGTTTTTCATATACTGATAATAACCATACGGCAGATATGGAAATCAACCGCAGATAAGGGAGGAAACCGCAATGTCAATGCCCACCATCACAACGTCCCCGAACCCCATCTCCATGAGCCAGGCCATTACCGATCTCATCGAGTCCATTGCGCTGGAGGAAACGGCTTTGAGCCATATTCTGAACGCAGAGGGCGAAAAGCTGCAAAAGGTGCTCGCCATGGAAGACGTTTCGCTGAATCAGATCCTGGATGTGAACGAGACCGTCATGAACATGGTCACCACAGTCAACGAGCTGGAGCACACGCTCCGCGACAAGCTGGAGTTCATCTCCAACAACCTTTATTACCCTTCCCGGGAAAGCTGCTGAGGCATGCCGCACAGGCTTACTGCCTCCCCTGGCGGCGTGCAAAAAAGAAAAGGGCGTGTCCCCGACAGGGACGCGCTCCTTTCTGTTTTGCTGTTTCAACCGCCCAGATACGCTTTGCGCACCTGGTCGTTATTGGCCAGTTCATGCGCGTCGCCGGACATGACGATGGAACCTGTCTCCAGGACATAGGCCCGGTTCGCGATCTCCAGCGCCATCTTGGCGTTCTGCTCCACCAGCAGAATAGTCACGCCGGATTGATTCACATCGTGGATGATGCTGAATATCTCCTGCACCAACAGCGGAGACAGGCCCATGGAGGGCTCGTCCAGCAACAGCATCTTGGGTTTGCACATCAGCGCGCGGCCAATGGCCAGCATCTGCTGCTCACCGCCGGAAAGCGTTCCGGCAATCTGCCTGCGGCGCTCCTTCAGACGCGGCAGGCGCTGAAACACCATCTCATAATCCGCCGCAACGGCATCCGCGCCGTCCTTTCGGGTGTACGCCCCCAGCGCCAGATTCTGCTGCACCGTCAGCTGCGAAAACACGCGCCGCCCCTCCGGCACCTGCGTCAGGCCCAACTGGATGATTTTATGCGCTTCCATGCTGCTGATGGGCTGGCCGCAAAAGGATATCTCCCCCTGTTTGGGCTTGAGCAGCCGGGAAACAGCATGGAGCGTGGTCGTTTTGCCCGCACCGTTTGCGCCGATCAGCGTGACGATCTCGCCCTCGTTCACATCGAATGAAATGCCCTTGATGGCGTTGATGGCGCCGTAATTTACAAAAAGGTCCTTGACCGAAAGCATCACGCCCATTACGCCTCACCTCCCAAATATGCCGCAATAACCTTTGGGTCGCTGCGGACGGTCTCGGGGTCGCCCTCCGCGATGATACGGCCGTAATCCAATACCGTGATATGCTCACACAGGCCCATAACAAAGCTCATGTCGTGTTCGATGAGCAGAACCGCGATGTCGAATTTATCCCGCACAAAACGGACGGTCTCCATCAGTTCGGCAGTCTCATTGGGGTTCATGCCAGCCGCAGGCTCGTCCAGCAGCAGCAGCTTGGGATTCGTTGCCAACGCTCTGGCGATCTCCAGCTTGCGCTGCTTTCCGTAGGGCAGGCTGGAGGCCGGCTGCCCCGCTTCTCCGTCCAAATCGAAGATCTTCAGCAGCTCCATTGCCTTTTCATTCATGGCCCGCTCCTTCACAAAATAGGAGGGCAGACGCAGAATTCCCGTGGCCGTGGTGTATTTCACCTGGTTATGCAGGCCCACCTTCACGTTGTCCAGCACCGTCATATCCTTGAACAGACGGATATTCTGAAACGTGCGCGCGATGCCCGCCTTATTGATGACAGCCGGCTTGAGGCCAACGATGCTTTTTCCGTCCAGCACGATATCGCCTTCCGTGGGCTGGTACACACCGGTGAGCATGTTGAACACCGTTGTTTTGCCCGCACCGTTGGGACCGATAAGGCCGTACAGATGGCCCTTTTCAATGGAAAGCGCAAATTTTTCCACGGCCTGCAGGCCGCCGAATGCGATGCCAAGGTTCGTTACTTCCAGCAAAGCCATGCATCACACCTCCTTCTCGCCCGCCGCAGCCTTCTTGCGCGGCAGCGGCAGCCTGGCGGCCAGCCTGCGGCGCCAGGCCACAAGCTGCGGACTCTGGTTGAACAGCATCATCACAATGAGCACGACAGCATACACCAGCATGCGGTAATCGCTGAAGCCGCGCAGCAGCTCCGGCAGGATGGTGAGCAGCGCAGCCGCAATGATGGAACCACGGATGTTGCCCATACCGCCCACAACGACAAACACCAGAATCAGAATGGAAGTGTTGTAATCAAACTTTTTCGCCACCAGCGAGGAGAAATTATGCGCATACAGCGCGCCCGCCAAACCGGCCAGCGCTGCGGAAATGGTAAACGCGATGAGCTTATACCGCGTGACATTGACGCCCACGGATTCCGCTGCGATGCGGTTGTCCCGGATGGACATGATCGCACGGCCCGTGCGGGAATTGATGAGGTTCAGAACGATGAAGAGCGTGATGAGAATAAGTACAAAGCCCAGCCCGAAGGTGGCGCTTCGCGGCATGCCGGTGATGCCCTGTGCGCCGTTGATGATCACATCGCCTGTCTCGTCCAGGTTCAGCGAAAGCGCGTCCTTCAGCGAAACATGGAAGCCGGACGCATCTCTGCCGACATAGAAGGAATTGAGCAGGTTTTTGATGATCTCACCAAAGGCCAGCGTTACGATGGCAAGATAGTCCCCCTGCAGGCGCAATACAGGAATGCCGATCAAAAAACCGAACAAGGCTGCGGCCGCGGTCCCCGCCAGCAACGCCAGCGCAAAGCAGAGCCAGCCCGGCACGGCGTCCCCAACACACACGGAGACAAACGCCCCTACAAAACCGCCCACGCTCATAAAGCCCGCATGCCCCAGGCTCAGCTCGCCCAGGATGCCCACGGTGAGGTTGAGGGAAATTGCCATAATGATATATGCGCAGATCGGAACGAGCTGCCCCGACAGGGAATTTGTGAGCATGCCCATGCCTGAAAGCAGCTGGATGGCCAAAAACATCACAACGACCATTCCATAGGTCACAAGATCGCGCCGGAAACTGCGGCTCAAAGTTTTCATTTTCATTGCGCCCACCTACACTTTCTCTCGCGTCTGCTTGCCCAGTATGCCCGCAGGGCGGACAAGCAGTACGATGATGAGCACGCCGAACACGATGGCGTCCGCCATCTGGGACGAAATATACGCTTTGCTCAGGCTCTCGATGATGCCCAGCAACACGCCGCCCAGCATCGCGCCGGGGATGGAACCGATGCCGCCGAACACCGCAGCCACAAAAGCCTTGATGCCGGGCATTGCGCCCGTCGTTGGCATCAGCGTGGGATAGGCCGAACAAAGCAGCACGCCCGCGACGGCCGCCAAAGCACTGCCGATGGCAAAAGTGAGCGAAATGGTGGCGTTCACATTGATGCCCATAAGCTGTGCGGCTCCTTTGTCCTCGGATACGGCCTGCATGGCGTGGCCCACTTTCGTCTTGTTGACAAACAACGTGAGCGCCACCATGATGACTGCGGATGTAACAATGGTGACCAGTGTCTCGCCCGTAACGACGAGCTGCCCGCCGAAGAGACGGAGCGGTTCGATGGACACGACCGACGTGAAGGATTTCGGCGCAGAGCCCCAGATGAGCAGCGCCAGGTTCTGCAGCAGATAGCTCATGCCGATGGCCGTAATGAGCACGGCGAGGCTGGGCGCCTCCCGCAGCGGCTTATAGGCCACGCGTTCGATGGCAACGCCCAGCAGCGTGCAAACCACCACCGCCGCGCAGATTGCCGCCAGCGCGGGCAGGCCCAGCGACGTCATCATTACAAAAGCAACGTAGCCGCCCACCATGATGACGTCGCCATGCGCGAAATTCAGCATACGGGCAATGCCGTACACCATCGTATAGCCCAGGGCAATGACCGCATAAATACTGCCCAGGCTGATGCCGTTCACAAGGTAAGATAAAAATTGCATGTGTTTCGCCCCTTTTTTGTTTCCCATAAAACGCCGTGCCGCCGGCGTCCAAGAGAGGATCGCTCCACAGGTACCAGACTTTATAAGTATACCATACCGGGTGCCGCCCGGCAATTGAAAACCACAAAAAACGGCCTTGCACGCTGTTTTCCACCGAAAAGATGTCGATTGGAAAGAAGGCTGCCGGTAAAAGCCGGCAGCCTTCTTGGCCTTTTTGTAACAGAAATTATGCCGCGGTGTAAACGCCGTCCTTGATGATGTAGACAAGCGGGCTCTTGGCAGGCGCGCCGCTGGCGTCCCAGGTAATGCCCTTGCCGGTCAAGCCTTCCAGTGTGATCTCAGTAAAAGCGGCCTTCAGGGCGTCGCAAATGGCGGACGCATCCATGTCGGCTGTAACGCCGGCCTTCTCCACAGCCGCGTGGATGGCGTAAATGGCGTCATAGGCATCGGCCGCGAACTGATTGGGGTCCTCGCCGTAGGCTTCGTTATAAGCCTTTACAAACGCGGCCGTTTTGTCATCGGTAGCCGAAGCGGTAAACGGAGTCATCAGCATGACATCCTCGGCCAGACTCGTGTCGAAGTTCTCCACAGACACCAGACCATCCAGACCGTCGCAGCCAAAGAACACCGGCTCATAGCCGATCTTGTCAGCCTGCGTCAGAATCAGGGACGCCTCGGTGTAGTAAATGGGCAGGAACACCAGCTCTGCGCCTGCAGACTGGGCCTTCTGAATCTGGACTGTGAAGTCCTTATTGCTGTCGGCGGTAAACGCCTCGTCGGAAACGATCTCCAGGCCCTTTTCCTGCGCCTCGGTCACGAACGCATCGTGAATGCCGGAGGAATACGGGTCAGAGCTGTCATAGATGACGGCGACCTTTGCCGCAAGGCTGTTCTCAACGATATAATCGGCGGAAAGCGTGCCCTGCTCCGGGTCGGAGAAGCAAACGCGGAACGCATTGTCGTTTGCGATGCAGCCTTCAGCGGAGCCAGACGGCGTCAGCTGGAACATATTGTCGTTTGCCGTCTCGGCCGCAACGGCGATGCAGGGATTGCTGGTGACGGTGCCCATCAGGATCTGCATGCCCCAGTCCTTCAGGCTGTTGTACGCGTTGATCGCCTTCTCGGCATCGTTCTCGTCATCCTCGAATTTCATCTCATACTGCTGGCCGCCCAGCGCGTTGATCTCGGCAATGGCGATCTCCGCGCCGTTCTTCACGGCATTGCCGTAAACCGCGGTGCTGCCTGTAACAGGGCCGATACCGCCGATCTTAATGGCCGCGCCGGAACCCGCCGTGCCGCCGGACGGCGCGGTGGACGCCGGTGTGCTGGAGCCGGAACCGCCGCACGCCGCCAGCGAAAAGGCGAGGCAGAGGGCCAGCGCTGCGCTCAGAAACTTTTTCATACTTTCTTCCTCCAATGTTTCAAACTTTCCATACACAAAGCTTCCAACAAAGCCTTTGATAGGAATTGAATCTATTTTAACGCGGAAGATGCACAAAATTCAATACACTATTTTTACATACTTTTCTTTGCTAAAGCGTTCAATTGTGTGATATTGCATAAAAAAACAGAAAAAAGCTCCGTCGCTCCCGTACATCCGGGCAAAGTTGTCCGCCGTAGACGTATATTCACTCTCTTTTTTGCACAAGAATGCACACGGCAAACGGAACCGAGAAGGCCAATTTCACCGTCACACCTTTCCGGTCTCGGTTTCCGGCGCAAAACGCGGGGCCGGTTTACGGCCCCGCACATCGTTCTCGCGCATCGTTCATTTGCTCTCTGGAATGCTTTAAAATTTTCTTACAGCCCCCATTTCCATAGTATTTTTCGCCCTTTCGTACATGCAATACGCAAAATCTTATCGTATGGCTTTAAATTCTCCCCGCACACAGGACAGATCGATACATTATTCCTAACCATATCACACCTCACAGTGCCGGAGTTGATAATTCCTATACTACAATATATTCTCACAAATGTTAATTCAAATAACGGAAAGGAGAAAACAGTGCTCATAAAATGCCTGAGTGCGAATAACAAGTAAGCGATAAGGCTTTGTCGTACCCACACCACGGATACCCTCTATAAACTAAGCCTCAACCTCGAAAGCCAAAAAGAGGTCCTCAAAGAAAATGCCCCGATGCAGACGTATGTATTAAAAGCCGGCGCTATAACAGTTCGAGGCAATCTTATATACACCCCTGCGCACAAACCGCACGATGGTGGAAAGCACTTTGCAGCAATGGCGGAGAACCACAAAGTCGATGGGTGCGCCATCAAGTACATGGGTGGTTACGAAATAAACGATCTCGCTAAAAGCGTATACACTGAACGTGAAATTTCTTGGCTAAAAAAGGAACAGAGATTTTGGGCTATCTGCACACGCTTTTCAAACGGTTTGGAATTTTTTAAGAGAAAAACAAAATATTCCCAAAAATTAAATCATAGTACAATACTTCGAATTGAAACAATTGTATAATACAGGCATGAAACACATAACAAGCCCAATATGTTATGTAAAACAAAACAATTATGGGAGGAACTGTCCATGGAAACGATGACACCCAAAGAAAGAATTGACGCAGTTATTAAGCACCAAGCTGTAGACCGCACTCCTTTTACCGTAGTCGATGGCGGAGCATGGATTGCTAAAACAGAGGGCGTGACATATCGGGAGCTATATAGCAGGCCGGACAGCGGGGCTTCATCTGTTGTAGATTATCTCAACAAAATTGACAGTGATATGATCAGCGCAGTTTCTGGAGTTTTCACTGCATGTCTCAACGCATTTGGCTGCCCAATCAGTATTGATAAAATTGGAGGTGCAATCGATACCGGCTCTGTTTTTAAAGATCCAATAAACGAGATTCCGCAACTCAATAGAGAAACAATTCGTGATACCCTTCTTGCTAATGATTTTGTTCAAAAAATGATAAATCAGACACGGCATGTCAAGGCCCTGGTGGGAAATCAAAAATATATATTCGGGGATGTAGCAGGGCCATTCACTATGGCAGCCGTCATGGTCGGAACAAGTGACTTTATCATGCTCATGCTGGAGGAGCCGGAAATTGTGCATGAACTGCTGGATTTTACGGTATGCGTCAGTGCTGAAATGTTCACATTATTGCACGAGAACGGGTGTGATATAGCTTTCCCCGCAGAACCGGTTGGAAGCGGCAGTTTGATCAGCCAAGAAATGTTCGAAGAATGGGTTGTTCCATCATTAAAAAAGCTAAAAGAAAAACTCCCCTTTTATAAGTATTTTTACGCCCATGTTTGCGGCGCATCCGGAAACCGCGTTGCAGCATTACGCGAATGCGGAGTGAACGTATTTTCGGTAGATTATCTTGTGGACTTCGACAAGGCTGTAGAGGCGGCAGGCGAAAAAATGGTTATGATGGGAAATATCAATCCAGCCGGCACGCTCCTTACCGGTACGCCCAGCGAAGTTTACAAAGAGGCATGCGAACGGATAAAAATTGCAAACGGGCATTCTCACATTCTTGCCCCCGGGTGTGATTTGGGTGCAGATACTCCGTTGGAAAATGTCAAAATGCTTTCCAAGGCTTGCAAAGATATGGCCTGAAAATCAAACGCCCATTTGTCAGTAAAAAATATACATCATATAAAATAGAGCGTAAGAATGCGGTGCAAAAATAGTGTAGGGATAGTGTATGCAACTCATACACTATCCCTACACTATTTTACTTCCGTGAAAAAACTCAACCCTTGATTTTACTGGCTTTTTCTGCACGATTCAGAATTTTCTCGTAACCGCCGCTTCCATATTGGATACAACGATTAATCCGGCTGATGGTCGCTGTGCTGATCTCGACATTTTTGACGATCTGCTCGTATGTATTGCCGCTCAGCAGCATCTTGGCCGCCTCCACGCGCTGCACCATATCCGCCAGTTCTTTCATCGTACAGAGGTCCTCGAAGAAATCGTAGCATTCATCCAGCGTTTCCAAAGAAAGGATCGCTTTGAACAGCACATCCATGTCTTTGTCTCTGCGGGTATTTTTTTCTGCCATGATGCACCTCGTCCTTTTTGATGGTTCCGTTTTTATATCATTCCCGATATTGCTTTAATACTTTAACATATTAAATGCAAAAAAGCAATGACGAATCTGTTAAATATTGGGCGCGCAGGCCTGGCGTCAAAAAACCGCCCACACTTCCGTGCGGGCGGCCTGTATCCGAACGATTGTCACCTGTTTTCTCCGTTGTCCGTAGCTGACGCCCTCGTTGTCCGTGGGGATATCCCCTTGTTCTCCCCTCGCAGGGTTAAAACAAGAAGGGCATGAGCAGCCAATATGAACATCTCCCAGCGAGACTTAACAAGGAAAACAGCTTAACAAATGGGGCACCCCCGCAGCACCTAAGTAATCCTGCCATACTCTCTTTCCACCGCTCAGCGCCATACAATTACCGGGGCCAGTGAGGTTTTCACAGGAAACACCTCTCCACCGCTGCAAAACGGCCTTATACAGGGCTTTTCAGGGGTTAATGGGGTACTTTCCTTTTGTCAGTATGTAGAGTCTGCTTCTGCCTCTCCGGGGCTTCATTTCCCCTTCGTGTTTTGAAGTGGATGAGAGGTGGTAGCAGGGTATCTCAGAGCAATAAAAAAGAGAGACGCTCATGTTGAACGTCTCTCTCTTAATAGCTACTGTTTCTTGCCCTTTACCCTATACCCACTTAGAATTCCTTACTGGTCGCCCGTCCGGGATATCCCTCGGACAACGAGGTCTTCTTTCGTGGACAATTTGGGGTGTTTGTGGACATGGAGAACGTTCTATTTGTTTTTTTGATTCTACCATAAAAATCATGCGTTTTCAATCTGTCAGCCTGTTTTTTTCGGAGAAAATTGAATCTTTTAGGCAGAGCACTTGCGGGCACTTAATATGTATATAAATACATATATAATAAAGCATAGCGTGCCACTTAAAGAAAAAGGCACCGGCAAAGCCGGTGCCAATCCTATGCTTTATTGATATTTTCAGACTGCTTTGCAGATGGCGAGAATTGAATTGCTGCATTTGTGAAGCTCGAACTGACAGCTTCTTTTCTCTGTTTTGTTCAGCCTGCGAGCAAGTTCTCTGGACAGAATATAGCACCCGACAACCTTGTCGTCGCTACGTTTGACTTTTTTAAGAGGAAGCGTATTGTCGGTAGTCTCTCCACGGAAGAATCTGAAGCCAATGCATTCATTCTGCTCTGTCGAACCTACCAGGACTTCTAATATTTCGCTAATTTAGTTTATTTGTTTGATTCTATTCGGAAGGATGTGATAAACTGAGGTAAGCATCTTCAAGGAGCTGATGATATATGACGCGTGAGGAATACCTGCTCTCTTTAATTGTGGAGAAATATGGTTCAGTCAACCGTTTTTCCATTTCATGCGGTATTCCCTACTCTACTCTGCGATGCGTAATAAATAGAGGTTTAGAGAAGACCACCTTAAAGACTCTTGAGCAGATTTGCGAAAAAATCGGTATTTCTCCAAAGGACCTTTTCCAGTATGAGCAAGGCGGCGAGATAGCAAAGATATCCTGTATGCTGACAAGTCACGAAGAAAAAGTTCTACAAAAATACCGCAGCTCTCCAGATATGCAGCCGGCCGTTGATAAACTGCTTGGTTTAGAATAAAAAATATGTAAAAAAGAGACAGACAGCGATTGCTGTCTGTCTCTTTTTGAGTTGTGCCCTTTTACTGAATGGTCATTTCTTTCAGGATGAACTTCGTCCTTCTTTCCTTCACGGTTTTCTTAACATACGAGTCACCGAAAGTGCCATCCTCCTTGATGGTCGGAAGAGTCAAGACGAGCGGTTCATTGAACTGTCGAAATACCGCTGTGCCAGATTTGAGGGCCAACGCCTCTGCTTTTTTGAAACTGGAACCGTCCTCTTTCTGGGCGGTTCTTACAGCCTCCCACTGAGACGGAAAGCCCTCGCGAAAGGGCGTCCCATCCTCCTTATAAAGTCCCCACATGTGTGTTGTCACTCCTTATACTACCAGATTGTGTTTGATGAGCTCGACCAACTGCTCAGGCATCATGTTGATGTCCGTAATGTCGAGGAAGTTATCCCCGAACTCGGCTTCGACCTGTGCGCGGTCAGAACCGATACCGGCAGCAACAACAATGACGTTGTCTTTGCGCAGTACACGAATCATCCTGTCGATGCACCTTTCCTTATCGTTGATGATATAGTTGTCAGCGCTGCCGCCATCCGTGATAACGATGAGCAGGCGGACATCCGCAGGCAGCTTCAGCATCTGCTTGGTCATAAAAGTCATAGCGGCCGCAGTAGGCGTACCGCCGCTGGCTCGCATACCGGTAATGCGGTATCGGTTGCTGCCGTCAATCTCCTGAGGTTCTGCATAGGAGACGATAGCTGCATCCTTACGACCGGACGTGTATCCGTAAATCAGATGCGGGATATCCAGTTCGCGGCAAAAATCCTCGACAACGAGGCTTGCAATAGTAGCAGCCTGAATCAGAGGACCGTTGGTGGAACCGCTTTCGTCGACCAAAAGCCCTACGCCGAGACGAGGAGTTTCAGTCGGCAACTTATTGCGGCTGAAATACTTCCCGTCATCATGGACAATAGACGACACTTCCAAGCGGCGTCCGAACGGAAGGTTCTTTCTCTTCCCGCCTTCTCGACGGTCCTTCAGAACCCTTTTGATATCCCTTTGCAGGCCACGACTGATATTCTGGATATCCCCAGCAATCTTGTCGTAGGCCGCAACGTTCGACTCGGATACTTCAGAAGCACGAGTCACGCTCACAGAGACATTTCTCGGCATGCCGAATTCGGAGCAATCCATATCCTGACCATCTTTGTTCAGGTCTTTGGTGCGCTCTTCTTCAGCCTGTCGGTTGGCAAGCGCAGATGCCAAGGTTTCTGCAAGGCTGTTGACCTCTCTGGTCGCCGCCTCAAGGGAACCCGCGCCGGTTCCACCGGGACCTTTGCTGCCAGATGCGCCCTGGCCGTTTTCCTGTCGGCCATTAGCACCCTGATTCTGAGATTTGCCGGGATTGTTCACCGCCTCAGAAGAACAGCCTTCGTTTTTGCTCGAAGCACCAACTGCACGCTCAAGCTCAGAGATTGCCTGGCAAATTTGGTCTGCCGCAGACGGCTGTCCAGCGCCATTGCCAGAACTATTTCCGGAACGGTTGCCGGATTCGCCGCCAGAGGAGCCAGCGCCACCGGAAGAGCCTGCACCGCCAGAAGAACCTGCACCGCCAGCTTGGCCTTGCTGGCCCTGTTGACCCTGTTGGCCCTGCTGATTTTGCTGCTGGTTTTGGTTTTGCTGTTTTTGCTCCTGAATGGCTTTGTCGATGAGAGGCGCCATGATGCAGAGAAGCTCATTGACACCTTCGCGACGCTTAGCCGGGTCACGCTCAAATTTGTAGTCATCTGCAACTTCGATGCAGTCGTAAATGAAATCGCTCAGCGGACCGGTGTAGTCATCTGCAACTTTGATTTCTCCAAACTTACAGTACAAAAGAACCTGGTTCAAAACATCCAAGAAATCTCGGCCGGGAACATTCTTTTTGGGATTGTTCGGGTCATCGTTCTCGAGATATTCTGAAGTTTCGTAGAGCACCATGTTCATGACAGCCAGTACATCTTTGCCGGTGCCAGGGCACATCAAAGAGATTTCTCTCTCGACATAACCATCCTCCAGGCAGTTGTCTACAGAGTCTGCACAGTGCGAGAATACCTGAAGGAACTCCGGGTCCGCCATGCTCTGCGCCAAATTGATGCCGGCAACAGTGTTCATCCCCTTCGGTTCTTTCGGGAACCATTTTCCGCGCTGAAGCTGGTAATCCGCTGCACGGGATGTTGGATAGTCCGAAAAGAGCAGGTGGCCAATTTCGTGGTATAGCAACCCGAGCACGGCCATGTGCTGTTCTTCGCGAGATTCCTGTTCCGACACAAAGCTGCATGCTGTGTTGATGCAAATGAGATGCTGCCCAAACTGTCCACTGTCTGCCGCATAAGCGGTGATTTCTTCTTTTCCCTTCTGCGGCGGTTCGTGGATAAGCTGGATAGTGAGGCTTGCCAACAGACGGTCTTCCATCTGTCTGCTTGCCACAAACCCTTCCTTGCGGAGCATGTAGAACGTGCCGCTGATGATGTTATCGGCTTTGCGCTTGATAAACGATGAGTAGGTCGGCGACTGGAACAGTTCAGCCATAGTCATTTTCTGCTTTTTGGCCTCAACCAGCTCAGTCACACGGCTATAGATATTTTCCATTACAATTTTCCTCCTTATGTAGTTGCTTACCAAAAAACCTCACTCCGGCATTTTCGTTAAACGCAAAAATGAGGTTCGATTCTTTTGGATATATCTATTTTCGTTACTTTTCGGGGAAGGGCAATAAAATAGCAGCCACACCCGTTTGGAGTGTGACTGCTGTGTTGTGTTGCGAGAGGTTCTCTCTGGAGTTTTAGCCAAAAGAGATTTTCAAAGTCTTACCCATACTTTGAGCCATTTTCATCAAAAAGGCTAACGAGGGGTTATATTCCCCACTTTCAAACCGAGAAATGTTCGCTTGAGCTGTGCCCATTCGGGCAGCCAGTTCTTTTTGCGTCATTCCAAGTGCTTTGCGGCACTCGATTTCGGCCTTAATGACTTGATGGACTGTGTCAGAATTTACCATAGGCACCTCATGCTCTGAATCAGAACAGGTCAGCAAGTTTCTGCTCCAGCTCTGCCATACTGCGGGGGTCCGTAGTGGCGCCGGGGATAATGGTCATCTTTGCAGAAACGAGCGGGTCACCCGTAATCATCGTCGACATGACCCAGTCAGCCAGCTTACGCGGGCCAATAGTGCCATCGTCCATACGACGCTTGCGAGCAAGCTCCTGGAGCTGATGATAAGCCGCAATAAAGCGGTTGAGGTCGATGTTTTTGCTGTCGACCGCATCATCCCAGTCGGTCATGGATTTGATGCGTTCCATCAGCACAGCATCGGTGGGTTCCGGCAGCTCGATGATGAGCTGGCAGCGGTCCTGCCACGCCTGGTTCATATTGCGGCAGCCTTCAAGGTCAACGTTGGTGGTGCCAACGATGATGCAGTCGGGGTGACGATGAATTACTTCGCCGGTCGGCAAAGTAATGGACTGAGTGGAGTCCATTGCCGGGTTCAGAGCCGGAACAACGCCGGGGTTCTGCGGCAACGTCACCTCGTCAAACCCCCAAACGCCGCCGTCACGCAGAGCGTAAATCAGCTGGCCGGGGGCAAATTTGAAACGCTGCTGGCCGCCATTTACATCCAGGCTCTTCTGAGCCAGGTTGAACATGGCTGCCATGCACTCAGTAGGAGTTGCGTCCTTCTTGGGCATACCCGTAATTTGCTGGTAAGCAAAACCGGGGTCCATGGAAATCTCCTCAGCAGAAGGCATACCGCTGAGCACCTTCTCAACCGGGATTTTTTCGCCAACCTGATTCCCCTCGTCATCCACAGGAACAAACTGTCCGAACAAATCGAACGGTTCGGTCAGTGCATTCGCTGCGAAAGTGTAAAGAGGAAGGTGGCAGCCGGCTGCGATTCCGACATAAGACTCCGACTTGCCTACGCCAGGGGCGCCGCGATACAGGATGTTGCGGATGGGGCGGGTCTTCTTTGTGGTTTCTTTGATGTGCTTACAGACGAGGAGCAGTTCATCGGTGACGATATACTTCTCGTCCAGCTTAGGAACACGCGCTTCCTGTTCGGCCGTCAAGGGCTCAGTGCGGAAGGCAAACGAGCCTACAAACTGGCTCGTATCCATAGCGCGGTTCTTGTGAACAGAGGTTTTGCTCTTTGCTCGGTTTCCGGTCTGGAATTTTGTAAAGTTCCCGACGAAGTTGTCCGGACGGAACTTCGGTCCCTGTCGACGGGTTGCCGTCAGAGTGCTTACCTGAGTGGCTTCGCACAGTTTTACGGTATCGGTTTTCACCTTTTCGTACACCATATCGCTCAGGAAGCATGCAGCGGACTTTTTGGCGTCGTCGCTTGTTGCTTTCGTGAACTCATCGAATTTTGCGGCGAACATGCTGTCTTCCATCAGAGTTCCCCACATCGCCAAAATAAACGGGGCAGGTTCTGCAACACCGTCCAGAGCGGAGCCGCCCTTTTCGGCATAGAACTTACCGGTTGCTTTTTCGTACACAACAGATGCGATTTCGCCCGGTCCCACCGTAGCACCTTCGAAATTGACAGAAAGCGTCATTTCTGCGATGCTGTATGCTGCGTTAGAACCAAAGCCGTCCGCATCGCAGCCATTCATAATCATGGCGGCACGGCACAGGGCTTTGGCAAACGAATTGGTCAGCTTGCCGCTTCCGCTTGCGCGAGAAACATAAGATGTCGGGAGACCACCAGGACTCTGATACTGCCCCACAAAGAGGCTTCTGTCCTGTGCCCAGGTGGGCAGGCTCGAAGAGATGTTGGTTCCACGGCTCCAATCAAAAATAAACATTGCCATTTTTATTCTTTCCTCCTATTATGTATCCCCTGTATAAGGGGATGTGTGATTTTCATTTGATTCGGTGACAGACAAGGTCTCCTTCGGCATCAAGACCCAATGCCCAAGAACGGCTATCAGCGTTGAATGCCTTAATGAGCGCTTGTTTGTCAATCCATTCTGGAATGCTTTCGAGATTACACACATACGAAATGTTGTAGTGTTTTGCTGCAAATCTCGTCAACCACTCATTTATGGCTTTCCAGCCGACATCGTAGTACCATTCTTCCGTTCTGCTCATTATCCTGATTCCTTCCTGCTTACTGAAAAAAAGGAGGGGGAGAATTGCTTCTCCCCCTCATCACAGAAAGAATCAGAACGGCAGGTCGTCGCTGTCGTCGATGGCCGCGAAGTCATCGGCGCTGTAGTCGTCCTGCACAGGAGCCTGAGGGGCAGCCTGAGCGGGCTTCGGTGCAGCAGCCTGCGGAGCCTTGGCGGCGCCGTTGTTGTCATCGGCCTTCTTGGTACGCAGCGGTTCGAAGTCGAATGCCTGAGCGCTCAGCTGATAACCGGTAGCATTGTTCTTGCGGGTGAAGGTCTCCAGAGAGATGTTCCGCAGCATGAACATGTACAGGTCGCCGTCGTTGACGTTGAACTTTGCCAGATTCTCACCCGGCTTGCCCCACAGAGCAACACGGATGTTCAGGAAATCGCCCTCAGGGATGTCGACACCGAAGAAGAACTTCAACTGCTTGGCCATCAGCTGGTCAACCTTGTAGGAGCCTTCGATGTTCGTCACAGAGCGGGTCACGGGCTGGCCGTTGCGGTCAGTGCCATCCACGGTGTTGACGCGGATAGGGCTGTTTGTGCCGTAGATGTTCTTCAGGAACACCTTTGCAGCGCCCTGCACCACGTTCTCCACTGCGCCGTTACGAGATGCGATACCCTTAGTCAGATACAGAAACTTGCTTGCCATTTTAGATAACCTCCAATTATCATCATTTATGTTGTTTTTTCAAAAAACCGAAAGGAAAAAGCCCAGTACATCGGGAACTTTTGTTCGGAATTACTGGACTCCTTATCGAATTCGATTCTTTGATATGTTTATATGGTATTCGATTTTCGGGGCAAGACAACGGAAAAGCTCTGCCGTTTTGGCAGAGCTTCCGATTAGATTTCTTTTTTGACAACTGCGTCAATAATTGCCTGGCTTACCAGCAAGTTAATGCTGCCCGGATTCAGGACATACTTCCCAATCAAAGGGTCTGTCCGCATCAGTTTTCTGGCCGGCGCTTTTCTGAGTTGAGAAATTTTGTCCAGGTAGACCAGAGAAGCTTCTTTTCTATCAGAGAACAGATATCCGCCAATGGCACTGCTTCCGTCAGAAAATTCAACGATTTCCTGCATAGGAGATGGCATATTCCCCTCTGGAATGTAGTAAAGGTCGGAACGTAAAATCTCCTCAGAAACATTGCGGTCCAGCTGTTCAATGTCTTCTGCGCCAATTTTTGACGCAACTGCAAACTTCAAAACAGCATTATTCAATGTACTGTTTTCTGTAGTGTTTTTTGAAAGAATGTCTGTTTTGAGAGCAATACCAAATGTCCCCTTATTGATAGAGACTGTTTGTACTCCGTAGCGGGCAAACATATCAAATGGCGGCTCATCATACGGCTCGGTTTTCATCAGGTCAAACTTATGGCCCATAGAAGCAAAAACTTTTTTTGCCTGCATTCCTGCGCCCGGGTCTGAAAAGACGTACCCTCTGTTGTTTTCGATGTAGGGAATATCCTCTTCACCTACAGTAAGTACATACCACGGGCTGTGTTTTCGCAAGAGTTTTACTGCTTTCTGTATGGTTTCCTTCCCTACTCTGCTGCCAAGGCTTTGCAGGCTTCGAATATAAAACAGCATCTCATCGAGAGAAAAAGAATCTTCTAATCCTGCGCCGCAATCAGCATCGTTCCTTATTGCGTGTAAAATAATGCTTTTTCTTGTTTCACTCAGCATCAAAAATCTCCTCCATTTACAAAAGGCCGCCCCTATTAAAACAGGGGCGGCTTTTCCTTTTAGGGGTCATACACTTCTTTCAAGGCCCCAGTGTAGATAGTTTCTCGAGCAGAGAAATGCACATTAAGCGGCTTTTCCCGCTTTTCAACGATTTCTTCGTCCGGGAACATTTTCTCTGTGATACCCGCTGCACGAAGAACTTCCAGCAAATTGCCAGGACCTGTTCCGTTATATCCGCAGACAAATTCGTCTGTTACCAGACGCATCTCGCCAATGTTTTTGAGGCAGTGTTCGTCCGCATTTTCGGATTCCAGGTGAAAATAGATTTCCAGATGAACAGGATGATAATTGCTGGGCTCATCTTTTGTGGTAAATCTATCAGGAACACATTCCTGAACAGTAATATCGGCGATACATTCCTTGCCGACATCATGGATAAGCGCTACAAGCATTCTCGCTGTTTCAATAGTGCTTCCACTGTTGACAGATACTTGAACCAATCTTTTCTCACCTCTTTTTTAAAAGAATTTACCTTGGCCCCTTTTTATACGCATGACCGAGGTCGCTTTATACAGCTTCCCTCCATTCGTCCGTCATCAAAGATGTTCGGCCAGTAAGCAGATAAGTCTGAGCAATGAGGAGCGACCTCATTACGTCTTACCCCGGGCCCTGCTTATGACTGTTGCCAGTCATAGCAGGTTCCTACCTTACACAGGGATGTGTACCTGCAAATTTCACCCGCCATCCAGAATTTTAATGATTACCCGTAGGCGAAATTCTTAAAAATCTGTCATAGGGCTACTCTATCTCCGTTCTTGCGTTATACACGAATTTCTTCGCTTCAAGACAAACCACATTATTGGAAGTCCCACCGGTCTTTTGGGTTTCCGTTCCAAATCCTGCATGGGTTATTCCTCCACCGGAGGCGTCTATTGCTGTGGCCGCAAGGCGGAAGCCTTTCTTTGCCAACGTGCGATATACTGTAAACGTCGATTGAAGCGTTCGCTCCTTCTTTTACGCCATTACTGACGCAAAAAAGTTTCACTGTACGGCTATCGTCGTATAGGAGAACTCCGTTGTCTACATCCCAAAGCGGTGGCGTCCGCTTTGCACATCGGGTTGGTCATGCATATAAAAAGGGGTCAAGGTACTGGCTCCTGAGGAGGGATTCGAACCCCCGACCGGATGGTTAACAGCCATCTGCTCTACCTGCTGAGCTACTCAAGAATATGTATGCCGCACAAAGCGGCTTATTTTTGCATTTTCTGCATCTGTGCAAGGCGTTTCCCCTGCTCGGAAAGACGAGCCCGCTGTTCGTCCGTCAGCTCCCTTGGAGGTCGTATCTTAATCCACCGTTTCGGCAGCAACGCTTCAATAGCTTCGCCATTGTCCGACACAATTTTGACCTGTTCTGGATACTTCTCGGCAAGCTCCAGCAGTTCTTTCCGTTTGTGAAAGTTCAAAGTGTAATAGGACGCAGTCTTCTCTGCATTATTGAAATTGATGATAGTTTCTTTTTCATATGCCTGACCAGCGAATACGTCCTGTTCCACTTCTCTTTCCTGAGAATTACTGGTTTCCATCCTGCTTTGCCTCGTTCGGCTTGAGGTTCAAGGGAGGAAGATATTTTTCTTCCTCGGCCGGTTCCTCAGCTGCCGGCTCACTGTTGTCATTTTTCGTGGTTTCTTCCTGCACGCTGCAATCTTCGTCGCTGGACGTGGTGTCGACACACTCACATTCTCCGCAGCAACAGCCTGCGCAGCCGGGATTACAGTCGTCGCTGTCCTCTTTTGCGTAGTCATCGCATTTCTTCAGCGCACATTTCAGTGCGTTTTCCGTTTTTTCGCTCGTAAGGACACGAACGGCAACTCCAGCAACAGCAACAGCGCCGATAACTGCGAGGGTATTTTTCAGAAAAGACATATCCAAATCCTCCTATTTTATTTGGTGGGCCATCCTGGAATCGAACCAGGGACCAGCCGGTTATGAGCCGGCGGCTCTGACCATCTGAGCTAATGGCCCATAATAGCGGCCTGTCTTTTTATGGCAGGCCGCTATGGTTGCGGGAATATCAGCCGTTTTCAGCCTTCAGAGCGGCCAGTTCAGCGTCAATGGAGTCGGCATTTACGCCCATACCCATTTCTGCCTTGAGGGCCGCCAGTTCGGAATCGACATCGGTATCGCCGCCGTACTTGGCAGCAAGTGCATCCGCCTCATTGTCCGGAGTTTCCGACAAAGCCATGCTGGCTTCCGATTCGTCCAAACAAGCGCGAACCTTTTCTTCCATGCGGTCAAACTTCGCCATGCCGCTGCCGTAATCCTTGGAAGTCATACGAGAGACGGTCTCCTGTGCATCGGCAACTGCTGCCATGGCCTGTACATTTTTCAGGCGAGACTGCAACGTGCTCACGTCGTTGTTGAGCTTGTCATGCAGCTGGCGCATCTTGTCAGCGTTTGCCTTTGCGGCGTCATATGCCGTGCGGGCCGTGCTGGCATCTGCTTCTGCTTTCTGCTTTTCTGCCAGGAACACACGGGCGTCGTCGTCGTTCCCAGCCGCCACAGCCTTCTTCGCCAGGGTAGCGTATTTTTCAACCTTCCCGGTGGCCTCATCGAGATTGCGCTTGCAGCGCTTCTCTTCAGCCATGATAGATGCCGTTTCTTTCTTGACCTCGGCCAGGTCTTCCATTGCCTGTCTCAGGTACTGCTTTGCCATCTTTTCCGGTTTCTCACACCGGTCGAGAAGGTCATTGATGTTTGCAGACATGATATCAGCAAAACGGGTAAAAATGCCCATTTTCAAAACCTCCCTTGTTTGCTTTTGCCGTATTTGGACGGCTTACTTGTACTTGTTTGCAAGGTCCGTCACTTCTGGGTTTTCTGCTGTGTTCCCGTCATTCAGGTCCATGTTCAGCAGTCTTTCCATCTGTTCTGCTTCTTGCTTTTTCTGATTGACTTTTTTCACGATGACAATTCCGGCAACGGCCACAATGGCGACTACCGAAAGGGCAACTACAATAATCACTGTTGGATTTGCAGTTTTAGTCATCATTCTGTCCGCTGCTTTTTCAAATGCTTTGCCAAAGACTTCTGCTTCAGAAAGATTTGCGTCATAGTAATAACGGTCAACGTAGTCAAGCAGGATGTTTACAGCTTCAGTATCGGCAACTTGCTTTGCCTGTGTCCCTGTAATTACCCAGTCGCTGTAGTGACCATCAGCATCTTGAAAAACCAAGAGCAGATGGGCTTCATCCTCAAACAGTTCGTCATAGAGACTGTTTGAAAATGTTTCCAGCTGTTCGGCCGAAGGATTTCTCGAACCGTCGACTTCATCTGTGATATACAGGTAAGGCTGAATGCCCGTCTCCTTGTAAAAATGTTTCATACCCGACTCAAGTTTTGAACTGTTGTCAATCCAAAACAAATTGTCGGTATAATATTCCGTCTCAATCACAGCCCCTGCCGGCAAAGGGTCTCTATCCACTGTCGAAGGGGTAATGCTGGTGGAACGGAATCCGGATTTGAAAAGAACAAATACCGCAATCATAATGACAAGGAGCGTGAGAAATGAAATTGAGGTAGGCCTGTATCCGTATCCGTAGGTGCGATAACGAGGAGTGTAGCCGCCATATGAATGGCGGTAAGAACCACGTCCGCTTGAGATACCGGAACGGCCACTACTGGAAGACCTTCCCATACTGCCGCGATGGCCGCCTCCGCCGCCACCGCGAGAAGAACCTCCTCCGATTCCGCTTCTTCCCATGATAAAATCTCCTTTTCAAAAAGGCTCCAAAGGCAAATTGCCTCCGGAAACCTCTTTAAAGCCTGTTCCCCATAATTTTAAGATATACAGGCAAATATCTTCCTCGAAACGCTCATCCATGGGGTAGGCAGAGCCGCGACCATTACGCCGCTATGCGGAATTTTTTCTCCGCGTGCCCTCTCGCCTTTACTTATGGATTGCCGGTGCAGAGAGAGTCTGGCTTGACCGACTGTATCGTGTTCCTATTACGTCCGGTTTTCACGGAAGGGTGCGCTTACCCTATATGGCTTGTCGATAGGACAAATCCGGCGATTTCGCCTGCCCGTAATGGTTTCCGGGCTTTGAGCCCCTGTACACAACCGACTTTAGCCATATTTTTTTTTAAAAAAGGGCTTTTCGCCCTTTGGTTACGGGGGCCGGACTCGAACCGGCGTGTCCGGGTAATGAGCCCGGTGAGCTACCATCTGCTCTACCCCGTGTTATATTGTGCTCTGCGAGACTCGAACTCGCTTCTCTACATCGCTTTGCGAATAAGCGGCTATACCCAACATTGCCCAAAAGCGCATTTAGAAAATACTCGTCTGTTCCGAGTCGCCACCCGAATTCCGTTTTACGCTACTCTTATCGGTGTCATTTCGCAACGAATGAGACATTCGAAGTTTCCTTATCGGATTTGGCGGGAGATAAAGGATTCGAACCTTTGACCGGACGGTTAACAGCCGTCTGCTCTTCCGGCTGAGCTAATCTCCCATATAGCAAGGCGGATATTGAATCGAGAAGTTGAATCTTCTCTGATGGTGGAGACAAGGAGACTCGAACTCCCGACCCCCTGCTTGCAAGGCAGGTGCTCTCCCAACTGAGCTATATCCCCATTTCAAAGACGGCCGCGTCTCATGAAACGGCCGTCTGGCCAGCGGATGGTATCTTCTCATCCGCGCAGCCGGCGTAGGCTTTCTCTTTTATCGTTTCCAAAAAGCATATCAGGTTTCGCACGGGAATTTCCCATGTATATCACGACCCTTCTTGTTTTTTTTTTGTGAGAAGAATGGGATGATATCCCATCCGTCGACATTTCCTGTCTCCGGCGGGAAAAATATCACCGACGTTTTCTTCTCATATGTATGCACGGACATCCCCACCGTGCTTTACCGGCATCATCCACATATCCGCCAGCTTTTCTGACATTCATAGGAATGTGTGGAACATTCCCGGTCAGATGGATTTCCGTTATGAATGGCAGTCCCCGCTCCAACAGCGGCATGAGGCTCCGACTCCTGAACCATTGTTCCATTCATATTCGTCCCGGTCTCCCAGACAGCGTGTTTTCGTCCGACGCCACGACGGCTGGTGTTGATGACTGGCCTCGAACCAGTGACCGCCGCCATATCAGAGCGGAACTCTACCAACTGAGCTACATCAACACGTTGTTTGGCAAAACATGGCAGGCGGCGCTACTGTCCCACTGTCTTTTTTTACAGCTTACGTTTTTGCACCGACCAGCGAACTTGTCATGTGCATCACGCTTTGCAAGCCAAACTTTCGTCAACTCCACCACCATGTTTTTGGGAAGGAACATGGAAACCCAAAACAGTTTACACCAACGGTTTACACCGATTTGGCTACATTTCTATGGTGGACCTGACGGGAATCGAACCCGTGTCCTGAACCCATATCTCCGAGCCATTACTTACGCAATAGATGCTTGAATGCCGGTTTAACTGCCGGCGCCTCATTCATCCAAGGCATTGCAGCGGTTGCCCACGCTTCTTTTGTCAGAGCCAAAGAAACTACGACCCTAAGCTCGGTCTCCAATTATCTTTGAGTTGGATACTCTCATGCTCTTGTTTCTCTGAACCTCATGCGCTTACCCAAGGCAAGGTGCGCCGTTTTGGTCTCCGTCAACTGCAATTAAGCAGCGACAGGAGCTTCGTAACGAGTGTTGTCGTTTACTTTTTGTTTCGCGCCGTAAGGTGGCTGCTTCCCTGCGTAGCTATGTCTTCTGAGCCCAGTCGAAACCTTTACAGGCCCATATATAAAAGAGGGAGAACCCATTAGCCCCTCCAGAACCGCTTCATCCGGTGTTGCGAAACCCGTCTTCGGTTCTCTTTTTTCTGATTGCAAGACGTGCAAAGGAGTGATGACGTTTCGTTATAGGAGGCCTTGTCAGTTCAGAATGGAACTTCAAACACATGATGCAGGCACAATATGTGCCACCTGCGGCCGTCAATGGCCTATCAAAAAGGAAATTCTCGGGGCAATCCCCGATGGTGATGGTTACTGTCTTCCTTCGTACCATCAATCGTCGAACATTGGTGTAGAGCCGAAAAACTTGTCATTCCCAATAGCAAGGAACGAACAGCTCAAACTTTTCGTTTGCATCATTCTGGAAGTGAAACTCGGCAACAGGATATTCAGATAAATTCACGCAATATCCATACAGGATTACCCTGTAGACATCTTTATGAACACTCGATTCGCTGCGGCTGAGTTCAACTCCTGATGTCTGGCCCACATACACCATTTTTTTGCTGTAGGACATCAGAACGCCCGGCATGTCATCAAAATCAATGGCTGCACAATCTCCATTGGGATAGACGAGTACAGCGTACCGATGCCCGGTTTTCTCCATAAACTCTTCCGGTTTGCACCGTAAGTCCTGGAACATGACAATCGGCGTCAGCTTTTCTCGTCTGCGCAACATCTTGATTTTAATGCCCATGGTGCTTTCCTTTCTGTCCTATATGGTCGGGATTGCGGGACTCGAACCCACGGCATCCTGGTCCCAAACCAGGCGCGCTACCAGCTGCGCTAAATCCCAATGATGGAGCTGAAGGAGGGACTCGAACCCTCGACCTGACGCTTACGAGGCGTCTGCTCTGCCAACTGAGCCACATCAGCATATGTACATCCCGCAACCGCCTTCGCCACTCGGGATAAAATTTATATTGCGGTTTGATACTTGTGCCTAAAATATGATGGACTATGAGCGTCGGTCGGGCCGACACAAGCATCTTTGTGGATATGGTTCGGAGTAGGCCCAAAAAACATGAATCGTCTTAACGAGGTTTTTGGTGGGTAATGCAGGTCTCGAACCTGCGACCCCCTGCTTGTAAGGCAGGTGCTCTCCCAGCTGAGCTAATCACCCATAATCTGTTCAGCCGCAGCATTTTTTGTGCTGCGACTGAACTATATGAAAAACCCTCGTTCATGCAAAGTGGAAAGGTTGCACGAACGTGGATTTGACATATGTGGTGACCCGTACGGGAATCGAACCCATGATACCGCCGTGAAAGGGCGGTGTCTTAACCGCTTGACCAACGGGCCAGATACAAAAAATGACAAAAATCATCTTGTGTATGTACGGCAAGGCTGCAACGCGACTTCGTTACAGTTGTCTCAGCCCAGCATCTATCCATGGCTATCCGCTGGGTTTTGAAGGAAGATATCCGTCGATACGCGCCCTTCGCTGAACCTCTGGTGGAGAATAAGGGGTTCGAACCCTCGACCCCCTGCTTGCAAAGCAGGTGCTCTCCCAACTGAGCTAATTCCCCATATGTATCCTGCGCTCTACCGAATTGAGCTACTGCTGAGCATCCAGCCATTTAAAATGGGGGATGAATTCAACAGACCGGGTTCGAACCGGCACCCACAGGATTGAGGTGCTCTGCCGTTGAGCTACTGTTTTCACAGGTTGGATTCGAACCAACATCTTCCTCCTGGTGGTGGTTACTATCTTCCCCGGGACCACTAATCGCCCGGCATATTCTGGTTGCTGCAAATGAAATTCACGACGATTGTGGCAGTCAGAACTCGCGATTGTTCCGACAGTGGCACAGGCCGTGTCAAGTAATGTACACTCCTTGAACATTCTTTTGCAGCGTGGTGAAGAATGCAGGACTCGAACCTGCGACATTTTGCACGTCAAGCAAACGCTCTACCAGCTGAGCTAATCCTTCTCATAAACCGGCGGAATCCCTCCGCCGGTTTGGCCTTTGAGCCGCTACTCATTAGCGGTCTCATTGGCCGGCGCAGCCGTTCTCATCACATCTTTTGGTATCTTCAGCCATCTTTTCGGGCTTTCCGCGTGCAGTCTTCACGGCTACTCCTCCTTTTTGTTTTTTGGTAGGGACGTCGGATTTGTACCGGCATCTTCAGACTTGAAAACCGCGCCCCGCGCGATTTTCCTTAAGTCTGGTGTTCTTCTTGAACTACTCCCTCAGATAATGGGCTCAAGCTTTGCGAGCAATGAGCCGTTCTCTACACGGGAATCCCAACCGTGTATACAGGTGTTATCCACATTTCACCTGCTTTATGCTACTACCGGGCGGTTGTGGTGCCTCTTCCCGAGCAACGGATTTCTCTGTATCGCAGGCAGCCCCCGCTCCAAAAAATTGCGGCAAGGGAATCGAACCAGACTGTTGTTCCTGCAATATTCGCCCCGGTCTCCCAGGCAACGTGTTTTGCGTCCAACGTCACGACGGCTGGTGTTGATGGCTGGGCTCGAACCAGCGGCTACCGTCTTATCAGGGCGGTTCTCTACCAACTGAGTTACATCAACATATTTAAGGTAAAACATGGCGGGCGTTCGCTAATCGTCCCACTGTCTTTTTTATAACTTCCGTTTTGTATACCGGTAAGCGCACTGGCCGATATCTCACGGTTTGTAAACCAAGTGGAGCATCAGACGGGACTCGAACCCGCAACATCCTGCTTGGAAGGCAGGCGCTCTGGCCAAATTGAACTACTGATGCATAAATGGCGACCTCGGCGGGATTTGAACCCGTAACTTCCGGCGTGACAGGCCGGTGCTCTCACCAAAATTGAACTACGAGGCCATATGTATGCGCGGTTTCCCACGCGATTCCGGTTTCAGATATACGCTCAGCGCCTTATGCTGTAAAGAGACCCCGGTCTCACGCACATCTGTTTTGCCCCCGGTTTCTCGGGCGACGTGTTTAAGTCAACGCCAGACAATGGAGCTGGTGGAGGGACTCGAACCCTCGACCTGATGATTACAAATCACCTGCTCTGCCAGCTGAGCTACACCAGCAAATAAAATGGGTCCGGGAGTCGGACTCGAACCGACGACCTCTGGCCTATGAAACCAGCGAGCTACCTCTGCTCCATCCCGGTATATAAACGCCGTATCTGTTCTGTACTTATATTATATCACATATTGTCCTATCTGTCTATATAAAATTTGATTTTTTTAAAATAAAAAGCTGGGCGAAAATCGCCCAGCTAAAAGTGTGTTAATCTCCAAATAAACTCTCGGCATCGAGGGCCACTGCATCACAATATGCCTCTCGTTTAAGCGGTCGGAGACCAGCTTTTACGAATTCCATCGTGGGCACGGCGCACACAGCGTCAAGCCAGTTTGGACGGCCGTTATGCCTTTCTGCGAATCTCTTCCCATCATTGGTTTTAAGATACTGTTCGACAACGTTCTGGATAACCGCTTTGGCCTTCTCGCAGTCCATAGGTTCTCCTTTATAATAGTCGTATTCGTACCTAAACACCATGGTATACGCCGACGGGTTATCCTGAGAAGAAAGGGTCAATGGAATATACATAACCTCTTTCTGACCGAGATTGCCCACCTGAGCAATAACCAGATTCTTCAAATATCTTTCGAGCTCGTATTGCTGCTCAATTGTATGAATTCCGCAAAGAGAGAAACGCTGGAAAGCATCGTTTTCTTTTCCCCAAAGCCAATCGTCCAGCTGCAAAGTGCCAAAAATATCTTTGTACAGAGCGGACAGCACATAGTATTGTGCATTGTCTGAATTGCAGCCGTCTTCATTGACGATGTCCTGGATGCTTTCTTCATCAATGAATTTTTCTTGAAGAAGTGCATCGAAGGCGTCTTTTGGCGACATGTCCAACAGTGAAGCGAACTTCTTTGTACGCTTTTTAAAAAACGGGATTTTTGCCGGCCACGTCTTCAAATATAGTCCTGGTCGCAGGAGTTCTGAAAATAGACAGCGCCGGTTGCTTTCGGCCCGTTTTTCGGCAGAGTTCCGACCATGCCAAGGAGATTGTGTTCCTTCCAGTACACAAAGCGGAAAGTGAACAGCCTATATAACCAGGTCGAATCCGCCTGAACGGCCATTCTCCAGTTTTCCACATTCGCAAGCATGCGGATACTCGGCGCGTAATAGATGTTATCCTCCAGTGTTTGCCTCATACATTCCGTGGTGCAACAGGCAGCAACCACTTCCTGGGCTTTCTTCATTGCAGTTGACAACGAAGATGCGCTCCAAAAGCACATATCGAAATAATAGCTCATTCCCCTTCTCCTTATTATTTATTTTCCAATGGCGATTTTTAGCCGAAGTGTTTTTCTACCCAGCTTGCAAATTTGGGGTTAACTCGTTCGAGTTTTCGGCCGTCGTAGATGACATACCGATTTTCGCTGTTTTTCACCAGTACACCGCTGTCTCCATACTGTTCGACACAGAAATTGGAGTTTACCACTTGCCATCCCGTAGGAAGGCTCCGCAGCATATTCGCCCTGGGTTTCAGATAGGAAACGATGTGCGGCAAATGATAAATCCCTTCCGGACGCCACTTTGCATCACAATACTGGATTCCGCTTGCGGGAATTTCACAAGCGGCTTTATTTGCCTTCTCATATGCTTCGTCATAGCAATCAGCTTCGCAGCAGAATTTTTTGACTACTCGACCTCCGTTGTCGTGGAAAGTAAAATTGAAGTTCATCTTATACCTCCTCAAACCATTTCTTGAGAGGATAGAAGACGCCGGGCTCAACCTCAGGGAAATCATCCTTCTCACTTTTAAGGAACCCGTGTACAGCGCCCACAGACCATTGTTCCGTCCGAGTGTCGAACAGGTAAACGTAATTGCCGCCCGATACCTGAGACGACAAGTGTTCGATAAACGCTTTATCACCAGAAGGAGAAAGGTCCCCGAACACGTGGAGTTCCATTTTCTCGCCTCTGTCTCGGCAGTAAGCGACAGTAACATTTTCCGCAGGGTTATCAAAGCTGTGCTCTTCTCCAGGTTCCGGAGCGATTCTTTCGCTCAAAGAGGAAATAGAGCCCAAAGCAATCAGTGCTTCAGCTTTTTCTCGTGTGTTGTAGTCATCGTACAAAACCGCTCCTGCCCAGGCAATATAGCCGTCCCAGTGCAGATAAACAGCCTTGCAGCTCTTTCCATCCGTAATACCGATTGTTGCATTCGTACTCATTTTTTCACCTCATATGTTATTTCAAAAAATAAAAACCGTTTCGGGTATTTTCGTTACGCCGAAACGGTTTGTACTCTTTGATGTAGACAATTTTATTGATTTTTCGGGGTTGTACAAGAAAAGCCGCCCCCGAAAAGGGAGCGGCAGTACATAATTACTTTTTGAGCTTACCAAGCTTACGCAAGGTTTTTTCGTAGTCTTCGAAGCGCAGCTTGCGAATGAAAGAGCGGTCAGCCGTGCGGATAACTACCCCTCTGCCTGTCCTTTTCCTGTCTGGTCAAGTGCTACATTGGTATTGCGGAACTGGCACAGCCAGTTGTATGCGCCCTCAATGTCCGTAGGAATATCGCTCAGCTTACACTTGCGAATATACGGAACGCTGTCCATATTGGCAGGAAGCATACGCAGCATTGCGTTTCGATGGTCCACAGACATAAATTTCTGGCCGCCGCCATCTCTCCACATGGCGATGCCTTCGCGACTCGTATACATCAGGCTTTCGACCTGCTGCGGATGAAGAATCATCGCATCAAACACACGGAAACCACGATTGTGAACCCCGCTATACTGCTTGGCTCCTTTGCCGATGCTTCCGCCGTAGCTTTCGCCGTACAGGACAAAAAAGAACATCGTCGGTGACGGGGTCATTCTGGAAGCTGGGAGCCAACGTCTCTGCCAGCTGACGAACCGTAGCCACAATTTCCTGTGCAGGATTGAAGAAACGGTCGTCCTTTGCGCACAGCAGCTCTTCCCTGCTGCCGATGATATAATCTCCACCAAAAAGCAGGATACGGCTGTTGGTGCCGTCTACCTTTTCGGTCACAAAAATCTCCGGGTCATCCGCCGGGAAAGTGCCGTCTTCAGTTACGAGCTGGTCCTGGAGAATACCACGGTCGATATCGTGGAAGGTCAGAATGCTGGGATACTTGGTCATGCTGTTCAGTTTGCTCATCTCGGTTACATTCGGGTTAAACAGGTCAATCATTGTATTTTCTCCTTTTTATTTACATTTTTATTGTCGCCATATACGCTGCTATCTGAGGGTGCGGGTTCTGGGAACGGCATCCATGCTTTTACAGTTCCGGCATTATTACTCCATATCCACCCATTTGTTGCCTGCTGGTCAAGATATGGGTTTCCAGTTGCTTCAACGGACATTCTGTTTACAAGCTTTGTTTCCGGACATCCTTTGAAAAACTCGCAAAGAGCCATTACAGATAGAAGCTTCATTCTTCCGTCAGAATAAATCTTTTCTGCTTCTTCCGGCAGTATTTTGTCGCAGGGTATCCAGTTTGGGTCATCTGCGTTGGGCAATTCGCACCACGCGATAATTTCGACCATACCTGTTTGCCAATGCCATTGTCCATCCAAAGGAACCCCAGGGCATCACTTTTATCAAACTCTGATAGCCCCGTTACTTTTCTGCGCATACGATTTATGATATCGACACACGGCCGGCCATCGTATTGGTATTTACCGGTAACCAATACTCGGTAATATTCGCTGGCAAATGCACTGACTGGCTGCATTTCGCTATCTTCAGGATATCCCTTTTTTCCAATCAAGGCTTGCCTTCATTAAAAAACACACCTCCAAAACGGGCTTCTTCAAGCTTAATTTTTCCCTCAGCTCGTTTGCCTTTTTTACTGCTTGGTTAAACGCCTCTGTGCTCCAGTTTTCCTGCAAGTCGATAGGCACGAAATCCCAGTCGCCGTCATTTTCGCAATAAACGAGACAGGTGGTGATTCCTACGCACTCCCAAGACACGCACAAAAAACTGGACTGTGTGTTGATTCGAGAATGGTCAATCATCTCGTATCCCTGGCGAAGCTCATTAGTGTTTACCATATGCAGGCCTCCTGAGTCAGATATTCGCGGTAAATGTATTCTTCTGCTGCGCTTTCACTGCTGAATGCTGCATCAGTTAAATACTCGCTAATGACATTTGTTTTAAAGTCCATTTGTGCCAATAGCGGATATTCCGGAATCCAAGAGGGGCTATTGATTCGGTCGATAGTGCCGTCCTTATTGAAAATAAATTCGTTGGAATTGGCCGTTTGGAGCACGAAGTCGTCAAGGCTTTCATATCCGAACATTTTAACGAGCACTTCCAACTCCTCATAAGGGACATCATTGATGACTACAACGCCATGACAAACGCGGTACTCATCTCCGATTTTTGTAATTTGGCACATTTCAAAACATTGTGCAAAAGGTCTTTCTTGTTTGATGACGCCTCGTTGCCATTGGAAACAATCGTCATCAGTTAGAGTCCAGCCCATTTTCTCTGCTCTAATAATTCGTTCGGTAGTCATATTTATTCTCCCTATGTTATATTCTAAAAAAAACAAAGCCGATTTCGGACTTACGTTGCACGAAATCGGTTTGTACTCTTTAGTGTATCTGAGTATATTGATTTTTCGGGGTTGGTAAACAAAAAAGCCGCCATAATGGCGGCTTAGTTGTATCATCTGATTTTCACAAGAGGATAAAGCTCATTTGCTTCTGCCTGCTCGTCCGGTGTACGAGAAAGCTGGCTAAATGCGCTGATTGTACTGGAATTTGCTTTGTAGTCGCCCTCGCGCATAGGCTTTGTACATCCATGCTCATAGATATATGCACGGCATTCGGAGCAAAGCCCTTTTTGAAGAGCGGGTAATTTGACCGCAAACCAAACAACGTCTATGCTCTGTTATATCCATTGTCTGTTCGATATTTTCCTTAAGCGCATTAAGCTCTTTGCTTAATGTCTGCATTTGTGACCAAGAGTATTTACGCCCTGGAGTAAACAAACGAGAAATCCTTTTTGCGTTTTCTATATCTACAAATGCCCAATGGAGATTTTCTGGATTAGTTGCATCAGAGAACTTTTTGATTTCTTCTTCTCCCATGCCAACACTTCTTGTTCGAATAAGCTGAGTTTTGCATGTTTTGCAAAGACCATATTGACCTTTGTGGAACTTGCCGCAATACATACACCTGTGTTTGGTTGTATATTTGTCCCTTAATTCGACAAGAAGTTCGTTCAAAGACTCCTCACTGCTCATACGAGATTTAAGCTCAATATTGTTGAGTCACTCCTGTAAACGCTTTTTATCTTCCTCGCTGATAATGTCCCAAACTTTTTCTGGCCTTTTGCGACTACCTTTTTTCATTTTTCTTATTACGTGCCAAATGCACGCATTCCTCCTTGTACAGTTTTAAAGAGTGGGCTGAGAGGGTGATTCCAAAGACCGAATCATCTTATCCACATCTGTTCCTCCGGAATTAGTATCCGGGCGATACCTTCTGTTTTTGGATTTTTTTCCGCGTCTTGGGCCATTGGCCTTGTGAGGAGCTTCTTGTCCTTTTGGCACCGCATTGCCTTTATTGTTATCGGACGTTTCAGAATTTGTTACACTTTCTGATTCTGCATCCTCGAAATCGACGTTCTTTGCGCCGCCTTCCTGCTTTTCTTCAAACTCTTCGAAGCCTTCCCAACTTTTTGGAAAATCTGTTACTTTTTTCTGCGGAGCTCCGCAATTCGGACAATAAAAGCATCATTGTCTACAATGCAGCCGCAATTTTGCACGCCTTGGGTACAATTCCTTCATAGGTGCTTGGCTCTTCTGGATAATCAGGATGGTCAATGTCCGGTTGCTCAATGTTTACCCATCCATCGACAGGAGGGGTATCATCATCAATTCGGCATCCTCTTTTCCAGCCATTTGCTCGGACTCCAGTCGAACAGTAATGCCATACAAATCCTTTTGCGTCTGGCTCCAGTGGTCATAATCGGGAGGAAAAGCGCTGCGCTTTAAATCAACCTCTTGGGTCTTTACCTTTTCAGCTTTCTTTGTATATATTTTACAGCATTCCTCGCATTTTTTCCAGTCTAACAATGGTTTTGACAACATAAATGCTGCTGTTGATGCCAAAAAAGAATACATGACAAAACCGGAATAGATTGGAGGAAAACAAAGCCGATGCAGCACCCAGCAATTGCAATAGCAAATATGGCTTGAGCTTTTTTATTCTGCTGCGTAATTTCTTCTGGCCCCATAACTACACAGTCCGCAAAAGGCTTTTCGTTTCTGTGGCCTTGCGGGATATAGACATCAAAGCCAACATCTTTGACTGCCGCCAGTTGGATTTCTTTGCCTGCCGATTCTTCGCTTATTGTTCGTGTATGCGGAAACTTGGCTTCAACCCCGTTTTCACCAATGCGGCACACCATCCAATATCCGCCACCGGCGCCCCATTCCAGCTTTTCAAAAATAGCTGTAATGGTTTTGCTTTCTCTCGCATATTTTTTCCCAAAAATATCAAGATAAAACGGAGAACGGGATGTGAAGTTCCGATACATAGCGCCTACCGCAATAATCATGAAAAAACTGCGGCAATGGAATATACTGAAATCATTCCTCATCCTCCTTTTTCTTTCTGTTTTGTGGAAAAATACAGAATTTTCGACGATGCAGCACTCTCGTCGGCAACATATTCATTTTCGGTGGGCTCTTCCTCTACTTCTGCTTCATCTTCATCTATCTCAGAAGCAGATACTGCAACGGGCGAAGTTTTTGTAATTTCGTATCCAATAAGATTTCCTTCATTGAACATGTCTGCGTCTTTTGCATTCTTTTTGAACAGAAGACAATAGCTTTCCCCTTCTACAAACTTGCCCTTTTCTCCTTTGATATAAAAGCTGGCAACGTCGTCGTCCGAGGCTTCACTGTCACCTTCTGCAAGGGAAATAAAACGATATGAGAAAACTTTGCGCTGCGTTTTGCCGATAAGGTTCACTGCGTTTTCTATAGAAACACAATGTCCGTATACTGCAACTATATCACCGTTTTCAAATGCTTTCTTCAGCTCAATGTATGTGCTGGAAAAGCTGGCCAATACTGCAATCAGCATAATGAGAGCTACCCACCAGGCGATGTCTGTAACGAGGACCGTAACAATCGAGAGCAAAAATGGCGCAAACGGCGGCAAATATAATTTTGTAAATGATTTTGTCATGATAGATTCAACCATAACTGATTTTGTAAGCCGTGTGCTGGCTTATCTCCTTTCTTTCATATTTAAACAATACACCCCAAAAAGAGCTTTTTGGGGTGTGGGTTTTATCAAAGGGATACAATGTCTACATTTTCCAAATAAGCAGTATCCCCCGCATCAAAAGATGCGGTTGATGCACTTGCTGTGGAATTGAGGTCATCATAAATGACCAGTCCATTTATCCGAGGGCTGCTGTTAATGGTGATAAAACCGCTGTTGACAAAGTACAGAAAAAGGCAGGCAAGAACGACTACTGTGATGAGAACGGATGCCAGAGCAGTGGCAATAAGGCTAAGCCTGGTCGCTTGATTTACAGAGGCTCTTTTCTCTTCTTTCTCTTTCTGCTTTGCCGCTTTTTTTTTTCACGCGCAACTCTTTCGGCTTCTTCCTTTTCTGCTTTCTTCTTTGCTTTTTCAGCTTCAAGTGCAGCAGCTTTCTCAGCCTTCGCCGCCTCCTGTGCGGCCTTTTTTTCGGCTTTCAGAGCCTCGGCTTCAGCCCTTTTTCTGGCCTTTTCTTCTTCGGCCGCCAAACGCTTTTCCGCTTTCTCTTTTCAGCAAGCTCTTTTTTATCTGGGGTTGCCGGCGTTTCCACTTCGACGGCTGCTTCTTTGGGAGGTTCAGTTACAGGCGTTTCGCTGACTGTTGCAGGGCTGGTAAATCCCTGTGTCGATTCCGCTTTCGGCGTCGAGTAAAATCTGGTCAACTCGTCAGCGGTAGGCATTGTCATAGATTTTGCATTATTCTCGATAGCGCGTCTTTCTTCAATTTTTTGGCGTACAATCGAAAACTGCTCATCAGACAAACGCAAGACTTTTCCGTCAGGGAGATAAAGATTGCCTTTATCGTCTACCGGGACCGTAAGCGCTTCTCCCTTGTATCGAATACGGTAATTCCCGATATATGTGGGGTTCTGCATGTTTTCCATTAGGTCGGTGTCTCCTTTCTTTTAACTCATAATGGTAGGACGTGTGGTGGCAGCTGTATTCTGAGCAACAGTGTTTGCAAAAGAACTCGGAACCAGTTCGGGCGGAAGATGAGAATACATCCACTGCTTATAGAAAAACGGGTTGCAATCTTTCCAGATGTAATAATACATTTCGTCAATACCAAGTTCCTTGGCATGTGTTTTTTCCAGTCGACGCATAAGCATTTTTCTTCTTTCGCAGACTGTATACATTCCGTTTTATATTTGCGTCTCAGCCAAGCCTGGTGGTCAAGCTTCTTTTTTCTCTCCACTCTACACTCTGGGCAGTACGCAGCATTTGCACCCTTTGCTTCAAAAAATTTTCCGCATTGTTTGCATTTGATACTAAAACTGTTGGCTTCTTGCATTAAACACCCCTCCTTTTAATGCTCATGCTTATATTATATCAAATTTTGTCCTAATTGTCCATTTTATTGAGGTGAAAAAGAGCTTATGGCAAAAAAAAAAAGACCACCCGCGATGGGTGGCCTTTTTTGTGTTTACGCAGGAATTGTTACTTGAGGGTGTCGATAACAACCACGATAGATGCTTTCTTGCTGGCATCCTGTTTGCCAGCGAGATTTACAATCGCGCTGCCTTTCTGCTTTCCCTCAATCAGCTTGACTGCATTGTTGTACTGCTCAGGAACACAGACATACCTCTCCGGAGCCCCAAGAAGCGCCTGGATGACCCCTTTGAGTACGTTTACGCCATTATCCGCAAGCATAGCGAACGGAAGGCCCCGGTTCACAATACCGGTCGTTTCGTAGATAATAGCCAACGTCGGCTTTTCCGCCGGCACAGTCTGTGCGGCAGGCTGCTGCACAGCAGGCTGTGTATGATTTTCCTCAGAATTTTTGGAACCATCGCTCAGCATCTTTGCCGTGCGGAACGCAGTTACCTCAATTTGAACAGCTTTGGCAAAGGACACAAGGTCGCCAGAAGACAAAGGAACATAGATGCTTTCTCTCTTTGCTCCCTTCACGGGCTGAATACCGCCAGTGGCATTCTCCTCACCAGGGCAGGTCGTCATCTGCAACACATATTCCGATTTGGTTCCGGGAACAACCGAGAACTGACGGAACATGCACTGGCCGTTGTTCGAGCGGGCGGATACCGTTCCACCCATGCTGGTGAAAATAGGCTGCACATAACCGTTTCCGGCGGCGGCTTTTGCTTTTTCAGCGAGCTTTTTTCGCCGCACCAGACAGAATGAGTTCGGAAAGGTACAGAACACCATCGCTGCCATGGAGTTTTACGGCGCCTTCAATCGCCAGAGTCTGCTTGCAGTTGTTGTTCTTACCTTCGTGCTTTACGAAGGACAGATGGACTCGGTCGTATTCCAACCAGTCTGCTCGTGCTTTGCAGAAACTCGTAAGCCCCTGAATTTGCCAAAAAAAATCTTTTTCTTTTGCCAAGAATAATCTCCTCCAATCAATTTTATGTATCCAAGAAAAAACCGCTTTTGCGATAGGTATTTACGATACACAAAAGCGGTTTTGATTCTTTGGATAATTAAATTGTCGTTACTTTTCGGGGAGACTCAATATCTTAACGGCCTCACTTTTTTGGTTAGATTTTGTCTGCCAGAAGTTTTACATAGATGTCGCCTTCATAACAGAAAATTGCAGAGCAAAGAACCAAAAGCGCACGGCGTTTTTTGATAGAAAAGGTGTAGGTGGACATGTCGAGACGTTCTGCCGCTACTTCGTCGGGTACTCCAAGAGGTTTGAGACGAATGATAGTTTGAATGATGCTATAATAAACATTGCCACCAGACGGGAATTTTTTTACCTGTTCAATGGCTTTGTCCATCAGCTCAAGATATTTTTCGGCCGCTGCTTCGCTCTCCTTTTTGGAGTTTTTGGAAAGCCACAGCAACTGCGTATATTCCTGAAGCATCTGAAGAATACCGTGATACATGGCAGCGTTTGTTTCGTCTGACGGAAGCGCTCCGGTCAGCACCTTATCAATCGCCAAGGACTGTTCTTCCATACAGCGGTACATCAGTTTCAATGCTTCTGGAAAATATTTGTTGAGGTTGTATCTACTCAACTCTTTTTCGTTTTCCCCATCAATACCGAGCGCAACACGGAGAACAGCCTGATATTTTTTCCCGTGGTCAGGATATGTTCCGATTTTATTGATGGTCTCTTCGATTCCCGCCGCTAATACATGACAATTCTCAATGTAGCTGTGTCTGCGTTCAATCAGCTCGCCCAGAGGCATCTGAGTAACCTTTTCAGCCACTGCTTTGGCCTGATTGAACATAGCCGCATTTTCCTTGTCATTGAGCAAACGAAGCAGTGCTTCGCTGCTCTTTTTCATTGTTCAGTACCCACTTGATGGCCGGATATGACATAACAACAAAGACAATGTCTTTCATCTCGGGGTACTGTTGCAGGAAATCATTCATCCTGCGAACAATCAAAAGTGAAAATTCGGATTGAACAAAAGAACGATATAATACTGGACAAACCGGCAGGTCCATCCCAGCAACCCTTTCTACTACATTTGCAACTTTCATCTTCTCTTACACCTCTCAATACAGCATATTTTTATTTGCAGAGCAAAACGATTTGTCAAATTCATTTTCCAATTCTTCCTCCAAAAAATCCGAAAGGACACCTTTGTTCCTAAAACTGATAACCAAAGAAAAAGAGTCCTGGCAGCGGATTACTGCCGGCCAATGTTCGTTTTTGAACGAACGCGATGTATATTCTTCGTAAAGCTGGCCATCATTAAGAAAAATGGTTACTGACTCTTTTGTCCACGGAATGTTTTTCAACACTTTTTCAAGAAACGAGAGCTTTGCGCTTCTGATGTCTCCGACAGGAAATAACTGAGTTTGTTCGTATTTGGTCCCATTGTGAATAATCTCAGCCCGAACAGCATTTTTATTATCAGATGCCTTAGTGGCAGACAAATAAACAAGCAGCATAGTTTTACCTCCTAATAACCGCTTTATTTCGTAACGTCCTTAACCCTGTTTTATTTGGGATAAGCAAGAGAACGTGTACTGAAATAAAAAAATTTAGGTTTAAATTCAAAAAATTTTGTTTCATTTGACACTTCGGATAAAATGTGATATAATTTAAGTAATGAAGAGCTTATTTAGCGTCGTACGCAAGAAAGTGAGGCCGTGAGATATGTACTCAAAGAAGCTAATATCAGCATCTATTGATGCAAAAAACAAATATCTCTCTGCGTCAAAATATATCAGAGAAACAACGCCAAAACTTGAAGAAAATATAATTCGTCAAATCGAAACTATTCGTATTAGCGAAAAATTAAGCGTAAGCGATTTTTGCGAGTTAATTGATATGCCGTATAGCTCATACGTTAAGATTTCAAGACTTGAACGAAAATTAAATTTGGCGTCCTTTTTTGACGGTGTGCAGAATATTTGGATATGATATTTCTAAGCTTGTTGGAGAGTCTTATCTCAATGATGCGGATAGCGTTTTTAGAGAACTCGCGATATTCTTGGGCCAGTTGCACAGTGATACGATAAAAGAAATGGCACAAGTTTTATCTAATTCATCCGAAGACAAATCTGTAAAAAACATGGCGCAGCTTTGTTTGAAGCATTAGAAAAAAGTTATCGAAAGCGATGACTATGAACCTCTTTACTTGCTTACCAGTGATATTCCTCAGGACCAAAAATAAATGATATCATTGCCTTTTTACAACAGCCCTCACTTCCTATGGATTAAGAAGTGGGGGCTGTTGTTTTAGGCAATTACCCCATAAACGCCATTACTGCGTCAAAGGCATCATCGCTCATTTCATCGTCCGAACTTGTAGTGGTCCGCACAGGTTCGGGTTTCGGTTTTGACAAATCAAGCTCAGAGAGAATCTGTTTTAATTCAGTTCTCAATTGAGCCGACCTTTGTTGGTCGCTTTGTTTGATAATCGACTCAAATCGCTCTACGAAACGGACTTCTCTTTCCATCAGGTCGTTTCTCCAACGTTTGTCTGATGAGATGTGCTGAAGAATAATGTTGACAACCGTAGCGGATTTTTCGCGGCCGGCTGCTGACAAATATTCATATACTGCCTTTTGTCTTGGGTCATCAAGGTTAAAACACAGGTTGATTCTGCGTTCATTTTTCATACGCAGGCACCTCCTTTATTTAGAAGGTGCTCTTCTGGCGTTCTTTGAGAATACGGTTGGCGAAAACCTCATATCCAATTGCATTGGCGCGAACATCAGGAATGACAAAGATATCTTTGCGAGGGATTGCGTCCCTGAGATATTTTTCCATCAACTGTGCGCCGCCGCCCACAAGAACAGGAAGGCTCAGCTCGAGGTCAATTTTTTCTGTCCTGGAGGGCCGCAACGAGCTGCTTAGCATAACGTTCGGCAACTCTTTTGACCGTATCTTCTACGGCTTCATCGCCAATGTTTTCCCCTTTGAGAACAGCCTCGATGAGAATGCCATTGATGTCCTTGCCGTGATTTTTCTTTACCATATCGGCAATTTCGCTGTAAAGGAAAATCACCCCAAAATCCAGGCTTTCAAAAAGTTCAGGTCAATGCGGCGGTTGGCAACCAGCGCAATATCGGTCGTGTATCCCCCGATGTCGATGATGTATGCCTGCGGAGATTTGGTGACCTGGGTAAAAAGGTCGTTGGGGAAAATAGCAGCAAAGCCCTGTGCAGAAACAAAAACCTCTTTGATACAAATATCAAAGCTCATGTTGTTGTACTTGAAAACAAGGCGCTCCCCGTTTCGCAGGAAATACTCTTTGTACCTCGTGGTCATAGATTTATCTCCGCGAATTACGCTGCCGCCGGCAACCATATCGCGAGGAGGAAGACCAACCGAAAGGTAAATGTCCTCTTTGTAAGAAGCCTTTGCTCGGTTCGCCTCTCTCATTGCCTGTGAGAAAGAAATTTTCTCGCCGACCAGAGCGTTTTCCATGGCCTTCTTCATAACGATTTCCCTTGCGATTGCGGCAAGGGTCAGCATGAAGTAGTAATCATCAATGCTCTTATCCTCGCGGCGCCCGCCCTGAGTTTCGGAAAAAGTGTAATACTGTCCATCGTAGAACAGCGTATCGGTTGCGATAAAGGGTTTGGCATCAAAATGCCTGTTCAGACCGGCGCTAAACGGGTCAGCGTGCGCCGTTTTGATACAACGGTTTCCCGTGTCGACTGCAATTACCATCATTGTACATCTTCCTTTCTTTGTTAGCTTATTTGGATGTGCTGAATAACAGCAGACATCTCTTGTGTATGAACGCCCGACAGTACGCGGAGATAACATTCAGCGGAAAGTTCTTTGACTTTTCTGATATATTCAATCGCAGCGTATCCGAAGTCTCCAGTCAAACCATAGATAGCGTTTTTTCTCAAAAGCGTTTCTGCTTTTTCAGACATGATGAGAAGTGCGGAGGTGCTTTTTGTAGACTGAATATACTGGAGCATCTTTGATGCGCCGACAAAAACAACAGTCTCTGCTTTGCTGTCAACGATGTTCCCCGTTTTGCTTTCCAGGAGGATATCCCTTTGTATGCGTCAAATGCAAAGTGTCCAACACCTGTCTGTGCATCATATGCAGTAGCAAAATACACTCTGAGAATATCTGGTTCAGAAGCTACATCGTCCAGTTCAAATTCTGGTTCAGCCTGTACGTCGGGTTCAAGAGCTGGGGCCTCTGGCGTAGACTCTTCGATTACAGGTTCATCCAGTTCAATCTCAGATACAGTCTGTTCTGGATTATCAACTTCGATGTTGCCTGTTTCTTCGTCAGGTACACCAAAATTTCAAAGTCATCAGAGTCGTTAGAATCTGAAGTCTCTGTCTGTTCAGATGTTTCGATTTTTTCAGGTGTGTCCACGAGGTTTTCAAGTGCATCCGGACGTTCGCTGTCCTCTTCTGTCAGCACTACGCCAGAGTCATACTTGTGGACCTTGCCACTTCTGACCCATTCAATTTCCTGTTCAAGAGCGCGAACTTCTTCGTCATAGTCAATATCTTCGCCAAACTCTTCCCCTGCACCGCCAAAAATCTTCAGTTTTCCTTTCAGTTGACGGCGTTTTTCTTCTTCCTCTTTCTTTTGCTCGGCGATAATACCTTCGGCAGCGGCTTCTTTTGCACGGCCGATATTAAGAAACATCTGTGACAGTTCGCCATCACTCATTGCTTTTTTTCTGTCTTTAGGCATACATGCCTACCTCCCTTCTTGTACTGAGTTTTTCAGCTATTTTTTCGCAAATAATTTGCTCAATCAAATTGATTGATGTTGTTTCTGGAATATAGCTATAAGGAACTTTGCAGGCACTTGCAACATCCTTGCATTTATCATACAGACTGTGTGAGATACAATCCGTTTTGAAAAACAGTATATCAGCATTTCGAACAACTGCTTCACAATTGGCGATTCGAGCATCGTTGATAATTACGATGTCCGGATGCATTATGCGGAATTTTTTCATGAGATTCTCATTTCCGCCGGCGATTATGATACGATATTTTTGCTCGTGTTCTACGAGTTCGTCGTGAAAAGTTTTTTGCTCTTGGCCAATATCCTCAAAGCCTGCTTCCTGCAATGCTTCATCAAGGCTTACGACCTCTTTTCCAGCATCCATCGGAATTTTCAATTCTGAGATTTGGCTGTTGGCATCCTCTAACTGTTTCGTCAAAGATGCAACCTGTTCCTTGAGGGCGTATTCCCTTTTTCGGAAAGATTCTTTCCAACTGTCAATCTCCGAAGCTTTGGCCTTTAATTGCGCGTTTTATTCACGGAGTTTCTCTGTCAATTCCCTGGCTTCTTGCAATGACTTAAGCTGTTTATCAAAGGCTTTTTGCTGCTGTTCTGTGCCGAACATCTGCTGCTTCAAGTTGGAGATAATTTCTCGTGAATAAAAAGCAGCAGCTTTTCTTATCATAATAGGAGACAGAAAAGCTCTATTATAATCAGCTCTCGCGTCAGACATTTGAGTGTATTCTTGTCTGAACTTTTCTGCGTCGAAATCGACCTCTTCATTTTGTGCATATACTGCACATCTTGCAGCTATTTCTGATTCATCCTTTGTGATGAGGATTTCGTCCGGGACAAGCGAGGAAAAGTCCATTCCTGCGCTCATCGCAGCTCGAGAGAACAGAATATATGGGTTAGTCGTGAGAGTTTTTCTCGGATTCGAGAGACTTGGCGTATCCATCCATGTGTTGATATAGCCACCGAAGTTTTTGTGGCTCCCAACAAAGTTATCTCTCTTTTTTACAGTAGAAACGGCGTCGCCTTCTCGAGCATCTTGCATTGGGTTAATAAATCTCGTATACCCTTCCCAAATTTTTGAAATGGGTTCGTCTGGGATTCCTTCGCTCAGCTCGGAGGTAAATACCAGAAAAAGAGCCGCTACGATTTCCGGATGAAGGCTAAACATAGTTTCGCAAACATCCGCTTGGAATTCTTTTTCTTTGAGGAAAATGGACATGCTTTCGACTTCGCGATGGAATGTTTCCGAGATTTCTTTTGCAATGATAATTCTTTCCTTTGTTTTCAGCTTTGTCCGCTTTTTGTGAAGCAGATAAAAGCGGCCGTCAAAACAATCGAATTCTCTCTCATTTGTGGCGGAAGCGTTACCGTTGCGGGTAGGGATGTTTCAAAACAATCTCGTTCGACTTGAAGCAGCATATCTTTGTCAAACATCTTTTTTACCTTGTCGACAAAGGTGCTTTTTTTTGATAGCGTAGGAGTGGCTAAATTGAGTAGCGTCAGGAGTTCCAAGCGGGGAAAATCCATTCGTTCGGTTCCCTGCTCGGCATTTGCTTTTGTGTTCGTTGTGTTCATAGTGTCTCGTGCCCGCCTGGGCCCTCCTTTCTCAAATCTGTTGGCGTTTTTGGGAATTCTCTCCGAACTCCGCACATCGCAACGCCTATAATAAAACAGGTATTATTTATAGCTCATTTTGTAAGCTATATCTAATTACCCGAGTCTCAAATCACTGGTTTTAATGTTGACTTAGCGAATGCTCAACAAAGTGTTTCAAAAAGGGTTTTATACCCCCTTTTCTTATATTATAACCTAAATAGTCCGTCTTGTCCATATATAAAGGAAATTATAATCACCATTCTTATGGATTTTTGTTTCAAATAAAAATATTAGGAGGCTGATATGTAACTTTATATTTAAAAGCGAACAAAAAGGCGCCCTCTCGAGCGCCTATGGTAAATCACTTGACCGAATGTTTTACACGGTCATGCTCTTCGGCCTTTTTGGCGTCGTTCCACTTGTCAGTCGTACCAACCAGATAGCCGGTAATCCTTCTGATGCGTTCGAACTTTACACCGTCGCCGATAGCTTTACGTGTTGCGATTGTTTTCATATTTACACCTCCGTATTGTCTACTTTATTCGTTTTTCGGGGAATAGCAAATCAATACTGGCTCATGGCGGCAGTATATCTTGCTTTCTCCAGCTTCTTTTTCCTGTCATTGGGTTTGATTCTCGTCACAGGGTTTACCCCAGCCAAGACCCGCGATGTTTTTTTGCAAGCTCTCGCTGAGCACGCTTGGACATTTTTTCTACAGGCACAAAATTTTTCATTTTATGTATCACTCCTTATTTTTTCTTTTTTGTAGTCGGTTTGGATTGCCAGATGATTTCGTCAAACACAGTTGGAGTGGTAGCACCCTTGGGGGACAGTCTCTCATAACCATCCGGGGTCTCCTTATACAGATAAAAACATCTGTTATCAGCGCGCTGTGTTACAAAATACACCCCTGTCGCCGCATTGCATGTAAGCTTGAGTATTTCCGATGAAGGCAGCTTCTTGATGATTGCCAAATGCACTTTCTCCTTTCTCAACATACTGCTCGCAAACAGCCATAGGCATAGCCCACTTTGGATTACTAAGCAGCACATCAACGATTTCCTGGTCCAACTGCGTTCCGGCCGACGCTTTGATGATTTCCAATGCGTCATTAACGGAAGCACCTTTTCTATATGGTCTGTCACTGGTGATGGCGTCGAAAGTATCAGCAACAGCACACAATTTTGCCAAAGGGGAAATATGTTTAGATACACCAAATGGATACCCTTTTCCATCTATCCGCTCATGGTGATAGATTGCGGTATCTGCAAGATAATTTACTTGGACGTTGGGCCAGATTCTGCGAATCACAGAACACACTTGAAAATGGTTGAGCGTTCTTCCGCCATACGCAGAGTGTTGACGCATGGTTTCCCATTCTTCTTTCGTCAAAGCTCCGTTCTTAGTCAACAGAGACTGCGGAATTTCGATTTTCCCTATGTCGTGCAGCAGCCCTGCCAATGCAACTGTGTCAAACGTATACTGTTTGAATAGTTGACTTAGATGTTTTGAAGTGCGAACTACTTCAAACATGGATACAAGATAGTTTCCGGTTCGAACAGAATGGCCAAAATACGGATTGCTTGCTCCGTCACAAAAGAAGTTTTCAAGGATTTGCATAGGAAGCATAATTTTCCCTCCATATTTTCCAGAATAAAAAAACCTGTGCCGGAAAGCACAGGCCGCATATTCATTTTTGCGATGTGGATATGAGCCCGATTAGCTCCCGGTAATAAATCAAATCAAGCGAATTTCCGAAAAGCCCTCTTCTTTTCTCGGACGCTCTTCTTGCATCCTAAAAAACATTCGGCGGACTGCATGCTCAGGGACAACACGCTCTCGGTTGGCATTACGGTATAATGCATCCCGAAGAGATGTTTTCATCACAATAGCCACCGCTTTCTGGCCGTCAGGCAGACAGTCGAGAACTTTCTTTCGGCCTCTTTTTCGGTAGTGTGCGTAGCATCTGCCACAACATCTTTTCCTTCGATAAGAGCCTTACGGATTCTCCCGTAAAATGTGTCAAAGACGCGCTTCTCCTGGCTTCGGTCGCCCGGTTCAGGGGTTCCAAAAAGCTCTGCTCGGATGTCATCCGTGCTCACATATACGGCATTCGCCAGATTCTTTTTACACCATGTAGTCTTCCCGCTTCCGGGGCAACCACACATTACATACAATATTTCATCATTCTCCTTCCTTAATCACAATCAAGGCGGTGTACTTTCGTATCACGGTAATTTTCCTTGTATGATTTGATAAATCTATCCTATTGCTTTTTCGGGTTTGTACAACAAAAAGCCCCCTGCTTGTAGCAGGAGGCTTTTGTTTTAGGTGAGCTTGCGGCCGGAACGAACGACGAACTGGAAGCTTTTTTCTTCATCGCTTTCGCTCATCACATCATTCTGAACCTCGACTTTACCTTTCAGCAATACAATGGAACCTTCGGTAAGCTGAGCGCCAAGTTTTTCATACTGCTTTACAAAGCAGACAGCACTTACGTCACCGGAAAGGTCCTCAAGGTTGAATTTGCACATCGGTTTTCCATCCGACTTGCGTCGCAAAATAACGAGGTCGGAAATATGCCCAACCAGCGTTACTTCTTCACTCTCCGTGATTTCTGAGATAGGAGTATGAGCGTATTTCGTCAGAATGTCCTTGTGCTTTTCCAAGGGGTTACCGGAAACATAAAAACCGGCATATTCCTTTTCCAAACGGACCATCGTCGTGTTGTCATATTCTGCGCAGGGGGTTGCATCAGGAAGTTTAAACTCCTTTTCGGCGTTGATTGTATTATATACCCAACGCGAATCGGGCTCGATTCCCTGCTCCTCTGCTTTTTTGAATGCAGAACGAATTGCGGTACGGCAGGCAGTAACATATGCCGCAATATTTTCAACGGCTTCCTGTCTGTTATAAACAAATTCATCCAGCGCACCAGCTTTTACGAGACTCTCGATAGGGGCCTTGTCTACGCCAATAATGACGCAACGAAGAATAAAATCATCAAGAGACTTAAATGTGCCGCCGGCTTTGCGTTCACGAACGATTTTTTCTGCGGCCGCACCAACGTCTTTCAGCCCTTCCAGACCAAAACGAATTTCTCCGTTTCGAGTCGGAGCCGTATAGTGCAAAGAACGGTTTACGTCCGGAGGAAGAACTTTCACGCCATAGTCCTTGGCGTTTTTTACATAAAGCCCGACATCTTTCTTGGTCGAGAAGGACATCAGAGATGCCAAATATTCGACCGGGTAATAATGCTTGAGCCATGCCGTATAGTAGGACAATACGGAGTATGCAGCGGCATGGGATTTATTGAATGCATACTTGGCGAAATCCAGAAGTTCGTTCCAGAATTTTTCAATGTCTGCATCCTTTGCACCCTTTGCTTTAAAGCCACTGACAAAGCCGTCTTTTGCGGCTTCCAGTTCATCCAGATGCTTCTTGGACATGGCACGACGAATGATATCGGCCTGACCGAGACTAAATCCAGCGATTTCATGGAAAATCTGCTGAATCTGTTCCTGGTAAATGGGAGAACCGTAGGTGGGCTCCAGGATTCGCTTCATATCCGGCACAATATAATTCGGCTCTGCACGGTGGAATTTAACATCCGTGACAAGAGGAATATACTGCATCGGACCCGGGCGATATGCGGCATTCAGAAGGATAACGTCCTCAATTTGTTTAGGAACAAAAGAACGCAGCGTCTTTTTCATGCCGCCACTTTCAAACTGGAAAATACCGTCGGTGTCACCTTTGCCGTAGATATCTACGATTACGCTTTCATCATCTGCCTGTTCAACAGCTACGGAATCAATCACGACTCCTTTCGCTCTTCTGACAAAATCTTTACAGCGCATAATGATATCCAGGTTTCGCAGACCGAGGAAGTCCATTTTAAGCATCCCGCAGTCAGACTCACAGGAAACCATGTCATACTGAATAACCCAGGTGTTCTTTTTGTCGTTCCAGAACATAGGAGCGTATTCACTGATGGGCTTATCAGCAATGATGACGCCGGCTGCGTGGACACCCGTCTGAACAGGAGTGCCTTCCACGAGCATTGCATCATCAAGCAGGGATTTTGCCTGGGCATCGCTGCCGTAGAGTTGTTTCAGTTCTTCGCTTTCTTCCAACGCCTTTTTCAGCGTCATACCAACGGTTGTCGGAATCAGCTTAGCGATTTTGTCGCAAGTGGCAAACGGAACGTTGGTAACCTTACCAACCTGACGAATGGCACTTTTGGCCGCCAGAACACCTTCGGTATTGATGGCGCACACAGTACCTTTCAGCTCCTCAATATAATCTTCCTTCCCGACTTTCGTTCGGACGTTGGAAAGTGATGTCGTCCGGGTCGATACCGTATTTCTCGACATAATCGAGAGCATCGTACACAGGCTGCCCGTTCAGTCCCTTGCCTTCCATCGCATCTTTCAGCGGAACGAATTCCGCTTCCCGCTTTTCGAGCTCCAGATGATGCTTTACCAATTCATCCAGGGACTCAAAGGTAAGGTAGTTACCGCAGAGGTCTCCATATTCGAACTGGTCGCCCTCTTCAGGAGGATATGCCTCTTCGAGGGATTCGGTCGAATAGGCCTCCCGCATTTGTTGCAGGAGAAAAACAGGATTGCGCGTTCCGGAATTTTCCCGGCTGCCCGGGAAATGGAGCGCAGCGAGCTGGCGCGCATAGAATTCTTCTTCACATGACAGGTCTCTAAACAGTTTCATAATTTTTTTGCACCCTCTTCAATCAGTTCAGTAATAGACTTGATGGTTGTCTTTGAGCTTGTTTTGAACTTTACTTCAAATAGCTTTTCGTCCTGAAATTTCTTTCGGATTCCCAGCGTGCATTCATTTCCATCAAAGGAAATGGAGTGAAAGCAAAATCCATACGAGGCATTTGCGATAGCCTTTTGGGCTTTCAGATAAATTTGATATTGGACACCCTCAAGGATTTCGTATCCGATAACATCTTTATCGAATTTGTAAAACCGCTCGTTGTAGTAGTTGCACAGGCGTTTGCTTCCGATTTCTCGGATGACGACATGGTCGTTCTCGACTTTGTGAACAAAGCCCACCATATAGGGGTTCGGCGGCCAGCTCGTAGAGGCCATCACCAAATCGCCCGGGAAAAGATGCTCTTGAAGTGGTTCAAATAGAGGTGGTTGTATCCTTTTCCACTTGTCGGTAGACATCGGGGCGTACATAGCTTTGGCGTAGATTTGAGTCAGCAGAGCCATTAAGATGCGTTCCTTGTCAATCATCTACATTCTCCTCAATCGTATTCATATCTTACTCTTCCAAGATATGATGATGACCACGCTTCAGCTCCGTGGCGAGCAGGTCGCTCTCGGAAGCCTTGATGATGACGATACAGAAGTCTTTGCTTTCAGGAACGAGTACAACATACTCATCTCCCAGCTGCTCCTGAAGGTCTTTGCAAATCTGTACCAGCTTTGTTTCCGGGAACTCCCAAGAAACGCACTGATAATCTTTGAGTTCATCAGTCTTTTTAACCCAGCCGGAGCCATTGTCTGCATTTTTAAAAAGCAGGTACTGAACGTTATCCATGCTGGCCGGTTTAATGCCCTTGTGCCAATATCGCGCCGGAAACTCCAGCGGTGTTGAACAGCAGGAGCACATGTTGCGCAGATACGTGAAGTGAGCAAAATCCAGTCCGTTATCTTCCCTGATTTTTTTCAGGTTCAGTTCTTGGTATTTCATTGTTTTCCTCCTTATGTTTTTCCTTCTTGTGCTCAGAAAGACGACCGATTAGATATGCTATGATGACAAACGCGCTCCACAAAAGGAACATTATGTCATCAACAACTCGAGGCTGAACTTCTCCATAAATTTTCAGCTCCAAGTATTCCCATATCTCTGCCAACAGCCATTCTCCGAGTACAAATAATAAAAGACTCATTGCTTTTTTTATTCACCTCTTTTTTACAGCAAAAGCCTGCTGACGAGTCGGGTATTTGCGAGACTCGAAAGCAGGCTTTTATTCTTTGATGAGATTGATTCTATTTACTTTTCGGGGTTAGAAAACCCCTTCTGCCTTTGAAAGACAGAAGGGGTATTTTCGATATTGGATTTTACTGATTTTTAAACAGAGAATAATACTCTTCAAACGATTCTCCGGAATCGGTTCTTACATTGCATCCACAGCCTTGAAGGAGTCCTGCGACGATACTTCTGTGGCACAAATGCTCATCTGGGCAAAAACATGCAAGACATATTGTTTTCCCAGCTTTATCCTGTTTATACAGATAATTAAGAGCTTTCCTTGCGTCTTGCGCTCTCATTTGAGCCAAAAAGTCAGGGACATATATTTCTTTAAAAGATTTCGGTGACCATTCCCCGTCTTTTTTCAGCTGAAGATATTTTCCGAATAGTTCGCTGGATGGAGACAACACTTTTATTTGCTTGGCATTTTTGACCTGGTGTTTGAGGCTCCTTACGATTATCCAGACTTCATCACTGGGCTCATCATTTATGTGTCGAATTGATGTTACTCTTATCATGCTATATACCTTTCTAAAAACCGCCCTCTGAGTTCAGAGAGCGGTTTAGACTGTTAGAATTTTTGTATAAGCTTGACCGTTGAGGTAATCGTGTCTACAGATACCTCCGGTTTGCGTTTTTCGTTAGGCTCGGTCGGAGTTTTAACCACTGCAACAGGAGCATCTCCAGAGCCCGGATAAAGTCGAGCTGTGAACAAAGAATCTTCAGGAAGCTCAACATCTGCCAACGGCATTTCCTTGCCTTTAATTTTTCCGGAGATGTAAACTCCTTTGTAGTCGGCATTTGTCGGACATACGCTTCCAATCAGCTGTGCTGTCTCATTTTCAATGGCGACTCCGATTTCGCTGACATCTGCCCCCATACCCGATTTGCCGGACAGAAAAACAATCTGTATAATGGAAAGGGGTAATGAAAAATGTCAACCAAAGAACGAAAGCACCCAGCGCCGCCGCGTTACGATGAGGCCTTCAAGGCGGGGGCAGTGCGGATGGTCACCGAGCAGGGGCGGCCCAGCCGGGAGGTGGCCGCGGAACTCGGCATCTGCATCGACACGCTGCGCAGCTGGCTGAAAGCGGCGGGCGCACCATCGCCGGGGCAAGCTGACCGCCAAAACCGCGACGCCAGACGCCTGCGCGAACTGGAGGCGGAGATTCGAGCACTGCGCAAGAAGCTTGAAGAGAAAGACGGGGTCATTGACATCCTAAAAAAATCCGTCGGCATACTTTCCAAACCATAGAGGACAAGTACCGGTACATCCGTACGGCCCGCGCGGGGGCCTCTGTGGAACTTGTATGCCGACTGCTGGAGGTCTCCCGCAGCGGGTACTACGAATGGCTGGGCCGCAAACCCTCTTTGCGCCGGCAGAAGGATCAGGAACTGAAACGCCGGCTGCTGAGCCTGCACCAGCGTTATCCCGCCCTTGGGCTGGACAGCCTGTATCACCTGATCCGCCCGCAGCTTTCCTGCTCGCGCAAGCGCATCCACCGCCTGATGTACGAGATGAACATCTCCTCCACGCGCAGGCGTGCCTACAAAGCCACGACCAACTCAAGACACGCGCACCCCATCGCGCCCAATCTCCTTGCGCGCCGCTTCTCCTTTGACAAGCCAGACACCGCATGGGTCGGCGATATTACCTATATCCCCACCGGCGAGGGCTGGCTCTACTGCGCTGTTGTGAAAGACCTTTGCACAAAGCAGATCGTCGGCTACGCCTTCTCCGACCGCATCGACACAAATCTCACCCTCGCCGCCCTTTGTATGGCCGTCCGGCGCCGCAAGCCTCTGCCCGGCCTCATCTTCCACTCCGACCGCGGCGTCCAATACGCCGCCTACGCTTACCGTCAGCGTCTCGCCAGCCTCGGCATCCGGCAAAGCATGTCCCGCAAGGGCGATCCCTATGACAACGCCGTGGCCGAAAACTTCTTCAGCTGCCTCAAGTGCGAGTGCGTCCATCTGCGCCATTTCGCCTCAAGGGCACAAGCCATGGCAGACGTCTTCGCTTATATCGAGACCTTTTTACAACCCGGTGCGCCCGCATTCCTCTATTGGCTGGCGTCCTCCGGATGCCTTCGCGCGTGCCTTGTCTGAGCATCCCGCCGCCTGACTGTGATACGACAAGATATCCTGCGTTTCTTTCTGTTTTTTCTTCATTTTTACTGTCCACGAAACCGGGAAGGGCACTTTTCAATTAAGTCTTTACCATTTATGGCAAGATGTTTAAGAGAAAAGGCGGACTTTTCGGCAATGACCTCTTCCAGGCACTTTCTAAAACCGATACTTTTTTCAAACCGAGGGAATGCCATTCGAGAATGTGCTCTGTTGTCGCATTCTCTGATTTTTAACAATCTCCTCAGTTGTTCTTCACCAAATTTATTGAGAAGACGACGTGCGCAGCTTTTGGAAGGGGTAAATTCAACCGCGTGGTTCCCTACCAATTCCACAATGGTTTCTCTGAATTTGTTGCTATAGCGCAACTGAATAAGCGCACTGTTTGCCAACTCAGCACTTCGCGCTGGGTGCCCATAAAAATGGTCATGGCCGAGTTCATCGGTCATTTTAGAAACGGGTTTGCCGATATCGTGCAGAAGCAACGCAAACTGGACATATTCATCTGCCCATTCATCCGGGAACTCGTGGCAGGTGTACACGTTCCTCATGGCGTTTAATGTGTGTTCGAATACTGTTCCGCAATGGTACTGGTTGTTTTGTTCGCATCCATCCATAGCCTGGAGCAGCGGCATTGCTGCAAAAAAGATGGTCTTGTTTTTTTCAATTACATCCGCAGCATATCTGCCGGTTACAATCCCATGTACTTCTTTGCCAATTCTTTCATTCGAGAGGAGCTTCATTTCATCCCGAATTACATACATATCATATTCTGTGCCTTTTTCGATTTCAAAACCAAGCTGTGAGCTGAATCGAAGAGCTCTGAGAATTCTGAGGGCGTCTTCTTTAAACCTGTCTACAGGATTGCCGACACATTTTACAATCTTCATTGTCAGGTCCTTTTGTCCGTCAAACGGGTCAATCAGTCCTGTTTTCGGGTTGTATGCCATGGCGTTAATGGTGAAGTCGCGTCGGGCAAGGTCTTCCTTGATGCTTTTGGTAAAAGAAACGCTGTCCGGATGGCGACCGTCACTATAACCGCCGTCCACACGAAAAGTTGTCACCTCGTATCCAGTCATCGGAATATAGGCATTATTCTCGAAGCGCGGAAGCACTGTGACGGTTCCATGTTTTAGACCGGTCAAATAGACATTCTTGATACCGAAAAGGCCGATGACTTGCTTCGGCTCTGCACTGGTGCAGATATCCCAGTCTTTCGGCTCTCTTCCAAGAAGCATATCTCTGACGCAGCCTCCAACGATATACGCTTCATGGCCAGCATTTTCAAACTTTTTCAGTATCTCCAATACTTGCGATGGAATTTTCTCATCCCAAAAATCATTTTTTTGCATATTTTCACTCCTTTTTCCATGAAAAAAGCCCATTAGGCATTTTCGTTACACTCAATGGGCTTTTATCATTTGATACACCAAATTGTATTCGCTTTTCGGACTTAAGGAAGACTTTCAACCAATTCAAAGCTTGCGGTATCTGAAAGCATCGTGTTGTACAGTGCTGTCGTCGAATCTCCTCTCATCCAGGTCTCCATTTTGTTGTCTTTTACTTTGAGTGTAAAATTTGATGAACCTGCTTGCATAAACATTTGCGAACGTGTTGCAACTGTTTCGAGCATAGATAAATCCCATTTCTCAGCATCAATAAACTCAAGACTGGAGCAGAAACCGAACATATAGCTCATATCTGTCACGGCCGACGTGTTCATGTTTTTAATGTCTGCGTTCTTGAGGCCGGAGCAGTTATAGAACATATAGCTCATGTTTTGTACTTTGGAGGTGTCCCATTCTTCTGGAATCTTTATTTCGAGCAGCTGGTCACAGTCTCCAAACATCCAATACATGTTGATTGTCTCGCTCGTATCTATATACTCCAGACCTTGAATTTCTGTAACTGAGGTAAATCCGGAAAACGTATATGAAGCATCCACGTTCAATAAAATTTTGTCAGCTCCATGTGTATAAATAAATAGTTCCGTGCCGATGACTTGGCAAGTAATCCTTCCATTTTGTTCTTCTGAGGCATCCCATGTCACTACTGTTTCTCCTGCTTCAACGGAAGGAGTTTTGGGCATGCCCGGAACAATAGAAATCTTTGTAATACTTGTTTTGTCAACAGTATCTTTGTACCACGAGTTCTGTGGTGCAAGATAGGTACTTTCGTCAATAACTGTTTCCACTATTACGTTTTCTCCGCTTGATTGAGATGAATACTCAGGTTGCGGTTTTTTAAAACAGTCGTCTAAGATTCCAGTTGAAAAGAGAAACATTCCTGCAAGGATTAAGACAACTCCCCAGAACAAAGCGGTAAAACTGAATTCTAATTTACGAGATTTTTTCATTGTCTTATGCCTTGGGACAAATCTCAAGGCCCGCCTTTCTTTTTTATTTCAATCTAATTTATGTGCGTTTTTCGTATTTTTGCAATGCCCTTTTCAAGTGAGACAAAATATGATATAATATAAATAGAGGAGGTACTTTTATGAATAACAACAAAAATGACCAAGACTTTTTGAAGAAGGCTAAGGACTTTTTGGGTTGGAAACTTCTTGTGCCTTTATTCTTTTTCGGCGGCTTTCTTTTAATCCTTGGGCCAATGAAGGATGACGCGCATCAACTTGGATGGTCCGGATACATCTATTTTATGGAAGCTGGCTTCTATATCACTCTGGCACTCATTTTATGGAAGCTGTTTAAGGCTTATAATGCAAGCAACTCATCTGCTACTGGCAATGAGCATGATAAAAGCGGCGGAAATGAAAAATAAAAGACCCAGGCTAACAGCCTGGGCTTTTTTTAGTTTTGAGGGATTTCCTCTGTTCCTTTAAAATCCGATGAAGAACCTGAGGACGGAGCCCCAGTCGATGTCGAATTTTCTTCAGAAGTTGCTGTAGATTCTGGCGTTGACGAAGGATTTTCCGGTTCTGGTTTTGCTTCAGGTTCAGTCTCGGTAACTTCATCTACATATTGAATCGTGCTGTTTTTTACAACAACAGGGAATGTCTCTGGAACAGAAATTTCCTTGAGATATTTTGCATGTGCTGAAATCAGTACAAAACTCAGCACGCACAGTGTAATGGCTACTGCAACCAAAGAGCTTTTTTTCGTTTTATCCAACAGTCCCACCTCCGTATCAATCTGTCTGTGTTGCGACAACCTTCACAGAGAAGTTTATATTCATCTCTTCAACTGATGCGGCCGGAAGCCATGAAAGTCCTATTGCATATTCGTAAGTCTCTGGGTTTTCTTTGTTCAGCTTGAAATCTGCATGTGAAAACTCAAAGGTCTTTCTTTCATTATCAGTTGTCGCGTAGTAGGTTTTCCCATTACAAACAAGTTCTGGAGCGATTGCAGCCGGGACGCTCACATCAGAAGTTAAAACGATTTTGTACTCCTGTTTTACATCGCTTACTTTGCCATTCTCTGTATTTTGTACAGACAAAGTTCCGATGATGGTTGAGCCGCTGCTTTCAATCTGAACGATAGGGGTGTTGGGGTGAGGTGATGCATCTGCGGAAAAAGCAAATGCGGCCACATCTGCGCTTGCGTTCGCCGATACAGATGTGTTGTAACGAGCCATTGCACCGGTAATGGTGAACAGAACTGCACATACACAAATCATTACGGCGACAGTAATTTTTTTGCGCGCATCATTTATCCCCCTTTTCTCCTTTTTTCTTTTGCATCACTTCATTGAAAACCTCTTCAAAGCTCATTTCTTTTTCTTCATTTGGCTCGTCGGATTGTTCGCCAGGTTGTTCCTCTATGGTTTCTTCTTCCTGTTCAGAGTCCTCTTTCAGCAAATCTTTTCCTGCATCAAGAGCCAGATAAATAAAGAGTGATACAAGAATGGTCCAAAATGCTCCCATACGAGATGAGAGATAAGAAAGTGTGCTTCCCCATCCATGAAGCACTCCCGCCATTTTTCCGTAAACATTTTCCGGCTGAATTTCAGCTTTGTCGTTTACATTATTGGCATCGCCTTTTGTGATGAAATCTCCGTCTTCATCAATGTCTACAATTCTGTGGAGTACAAGAAAACCTTGGTCTTCAAAAAGAACCGGGTCGTTTACATTGTAAGAATCCTGTTCTTTGCAAATTACAAGGTCGCCTGCACTTATTGTGGGCTCCATGCTTCCGCTCAAAATATTGATAAACGAATATCCAAATACTTTTGGAACAGGATAATCCAGAACCTTGAACTGGAAAAACATCACTGCGTTTAAAATGGCAAGCATAGCAACAAAGGCTATAAACATTGCCTCAAGCGTACTCAACGCGTAGTACGCAACTTTTTTTGCGTCTTTCATTTCGTGTTACCCCCTTTTTTTCTATGACGAATGAGCCCGATTTTGATAGCTGTTCCGAAAATGATAGTAATAATCGGGAACGAATATGGCCCGGCTGGCTCGACAAAATCTGTTTTTACGATAATCGGTGCGCTGCTCGCGTCTCTTCCTGTACCGATAATTGCTACATAAAACATCTCGTCAGGGACGTTAATTCCAACAGCAGTATCTTTTTCGTCATCGCCAGACTCAAAAGGCCACCACCATTCGATAACAAGGTCTAATTTGCCTCCATACGGCACAGTCCCTGCGCTTGACTTTGCGGATTCAGCGACAGTTGCTTCTTCCCAGATTTCATCATTTCCAATGAGGTACTGGTCTTCATTTCTGATGCGGTATTTCAGCGGAATCGCGCCATCTGCTCCATAGAAAACAAGCTGGTAATCCAGAGCGTAGTTTGACGTGTTTCGAATGGAAAATGTGTGCTGGCCTTGTGTGCCGGGAGACACATTCCCATCAAAAATATCAATGGGAACTGATTCAAACCATCCGTAAACCTTTTCGGCTGTAGATGGATTTTCTTCAGTCTCTTCGGCAAATGCAACGCACGGGGTAAGGAACATCGCGGCAGCAATCGCCATTGCTGCTATACGATGAATGATTGACTTTTTCAATATGGTGCGCACTGCGGCGCCTCCCTCCTTTCGCTTTGTAATAAAAAACGGTCCCCCCAATATAGGGCGGGACCGTCTTGCACAGTCCTTTGGTTTAAGCATTGGTTCGTCCGTGCATCGCCCAATTATTTTTGGTGAAATTAGTCGACCTGCGTAAACGTTGCTGTGCAGGAAACCTCAATTTCGGGAGCCGCCGTCTGTGCTGCAATTCCCAATGCCGTGTCTGTTGCGTTGTCGCCATTGAAATCCCACTTCCACTGCACTTTTACAGTTTCGGCGCCAGTTTCCATACCAATGGCTTTCTGGTGGACGTCCAGCTCATCGAGCTTGTCGTATGTCTTCCAGGTTTTGCCGCCGTCAGTAGAGAACTGAACAGGGATTGCGCTGTCGTTCTTTACGCTGAAGTCCAGGTCATAAACCGCATTGACCTGAGAGAGGTTTTCGATTTTCACATCGAATGCCCCACTTGTCCCAGGTGCAATGAGATTTTCCTTGACATCCTTTTCAGCTGTCTGGCCGTCAGAATCCATGATGGTGTTGAACAGGTCAAATGTCATGTTGGCATTGTTCCCTACGGGCGTCATATTGACGTCGTTCACCTCAAAATGCCACTTTGCTACGCTTGCTTTGTCGCTGCCCGATACACTGGTCGTATATTTTGCAACTGCTCCACCGATAGCGCAAGTGGCCGCCATAGCCAGACACAGAACAATCGCAATAACTTTGCGCTTTTTCTTCGAATTGGTCTTAGTTGCCTCAGTCATGTGAAACATCTCCTTTATAGATTTTCGCCTTTGGGTTTTCACCCACAATGGCTATGCTATAAAAATAAATGATTTTCGGGGAAAAACAAGAAACACAAAAACGGCATTGTGGTCATTTTTACCATACATTTAGATGGGAGTTTCTATTTACTACTACAAGGACAGGTAATGAAAACAAAAGTGTTATTCGAATCAGCCCTGTCAGCAGCTTTGAGCGCGCATTCCGCTCCGTGCTTTCTTATATGAAAAAACTTCCAACGCTGCATCTGGAGGACTTTATCACGGACACCGCTGAAGAGCTTGAACAGAAGCTGCATGAAGAGTGCGACAAATCGACCGCGAAAACAAACCTATGGTGGAAGAATACCCGGTCAGGAATCTTTCCTGTATGTGATAAGTTTTCCGTCGCCGTTTGGTGATGATGACTCCAGTGCATTGGGGTTCGATGTTCGAGATTTCGACAGCGTTGAAGATGCTCGAGAAAACAATTCTAAAGAAAACTCATCCACCATTTCGGAAGAAGACAAAAAATATTGTGAAATCAATATCCTTGATTGCTACAAAAAACTTTTGAAGGTATTGAGTGGGTGACCGAGATTCCTAATCCTGAATCGACGAGATGGAGCCGCTGCTGGAAGTCCTTTCAGACCGGTACACAATCCATCCGGTAGTGGTCGGAGAAAAACGGAAATTACATGTAACTGTGCTCTAAATGTGTCATATGTTTTACCACATGTTTACCACATGCCTCCCACAAATGCCGAATTTCACTACATCGGGACAAGCCCTTACAGTTCGCACTTATAAACGATGATACGCCATATTTTGGAAATCGTGTAGATTTTAGTCAGTGCTGGCAGATGTAATTTGTGTTTACCACACCATAAAAATTCCACTACAACAAAAAAGCACCGGAGGAAAATCCTCCGGTGCTTTTTTTTCATTCTTCGAGGAGTGGTGATTCAATGTTCAAGACATTGTTCATTGAAATTTTTACTCCGGTTTGGGTGATAATCAGCCGATTCGTTTCATCGACCTTACGAATCATATCGGTCAATTTTACATATTTGCCGCCGTCCTTCTTTTTGTCCTGAACAAAATAGGTGAAGGTGACTTCCGAGTGCTCGGCGGCAGCATCTGTAATCATCCGGAATTTCCGGTCAAGTTTCTGAAGCTGTTCCTCATCGAGTTCGATTTTTCTGTCGGTCAGACGGGCGGTCTCAATGACGGCATCATCATATCCGGCCAGTGCTGCGAACGGCGAGAACTGAGCTGCACGGTCGGACATAGGCATTTGCCGTCGTTTTCTTGAAACATGGTGCGGCAGATAAATGATGTCGCTGTAATCGTTGTTCATGCCTTATGCCCTCCAATCTGATTGTTCCGGTCCATTGCAGTGGCGCCTTCTTCAAGATTAAATCCTTTCAAGAGTGCGTTCTTGCCGAACTTCTGCTTAATGGAAAGCACAGCTTCCTGCATCCGGCGCTCTTTCTCAAGTTCGACATCCTCCTGCTGCTGTTGTTTTCGGACCGCTTCATAGTCGGTAAAAAAGTCGAGCTGCTCTGTTCTGTCGGCTTTGCGCGGGGCGGTGGTTTCATCCACGACATGTGTTGCGACGATATTGAGCCGGCGCACAAGCAGGTTCTTATCCACAATCCGGTCGAACAAATCGGATGCAGCTGCGATTATCTTCTTAGATGATGAAGTGTAGTCATCGAGATTGAATGTGCCGTGAGCGTGTTTCGGAACCTGCCGGCCGTAATGGTCTTTTGTGACGGGGCCATGATACTTGCTTCTGATTTCTTGTTTTGTCAGGTTTTCGATATCATATCCGACCGTGACAACGATTTGGTTCGTCATGAGCCTCTTGCTCAGAAGGTCCAGTGCGAGCTGGTCAGCCATTTCGCGCAATACGAGACGTGCTTTCTCTGCATCATAGGCACAGTGGAGGACTTGGCCTGCGCCGAGACTATTTGATGCGGGACGATACGCTTTTACGTCTGCAATAGTACAAGGCTCCCACCCCCACGCATGGTCAATGAGAAGCTCTGCGTTTTTTCCGAACAGACAATAGAGAATATCTTCATCTTTGATGGAACAGCGAGCGATATCGCCCATTGTGAACATTCCGCAGCTTTCAAGGGTTTTTGCATACCCGCGTCCGATGCGCCAGAAATCCGTGAGCGGACGATGTGACCAGAGCGTTTGCCGATAGGTCATCTCATCAAGTTCAGCAATTCGAACACCGTTTTCATCCGCTGAGATATGCTTGGCCACAATATCCATTGCCACCTTGCACAGGAATAAGTTCGTACCGATGCCTGCGGTGGCCGTGATACCCGTCGTATGCAATACATCAAGGATGATTTTCATTGCAAATTCACGCGGAGACATCTCGTGCAGATATCCAGTTATATCCATGAAGACCTCGTCGATGGAATACACGATAATATCCTCTGGGGCGACGTATTTCAGATAGACGCTGTAAATCTGAGTGCTGTACTTTACATAGAGCGCCATACGGGGTGGAGCAATTATGAAATCGACTGCAAGTTCCGGCCGGCGTTTCAATTCTGAAAAGGAACAAGATGCGCCGGTCAGATTCCGTTCCGGCGCTTTCCGACATCGCTCATTGTTTACTTGGGTGACGCGTTGCTTTACTTCAAATAGCCTGCTGCGCCCGGACACGCCAAAGGACTTGATAGCGGGAGTTGCCGCCAAGCAGATGGTTTTGTCTGTACGGCTCTCATCCGCGACGACTAAGTTGACATCCAGCGGGTCAAGGCCTCGTTCGACGCATTCGACGGAAGCGTAGAAGCTCTTCAGGTCGATTGCAATATAAGTTTTTTGTTTCACGCTTCTACCCTCCCCTCGCAATAAATCATATCACATTGCGAGTCCAAAAAACAGGACACGGCAAATTTGTTGCATAAAAAGAAACTCCCGCAGATAACAGCGAGAGTTTTTGTGGTGGCCCCAGTGGGATTTGAACCCTACGCTACCGGATTGAAAGTCCGGTGTCTTAACCAACTTGACTATGGGGTCATATCTGGTGGGGAGGGAGGGATTCGAACCCTCTAAGCCCGAAGGCAATGGATTTACAGTCCGCCACGACTCGCCGTCTTCGCCGCCTCCCCCATATGTGGTGGCCCCTGCGGGACTTGAACCCAGCGCCTCCGGCTTGAGAGGCCGGCGTCTTAAACCATCTTGACTAAGGGGTCATATATGGTGGATGGGGTGTGATTTGAACACACGAACCCATAAGGGAACAGATTTACAGTCTGCCTGCTTTAGCCTCTTGCATACCCATCCATATTCAATGGTTAACAACAAGAATGTCGTCAACCGGAACATTGAACAACGCTGCTAAAATAACAAGATTGTCCACAGTTGGAAGGCTATCTCCTCGCTGCCATTTAAAAATAGCCTGCGGAGACGAAAAGCCAAAAATTTGTTGTAATGCTGCTATGGTGATACCAGATTGCTTTCTCAGATTTTTGATGTTTTTGCCTGTCATCGCCATATCAATTGTAGGAATACACATCTTTCTTACCTCCATTGCAAAAAGAAAACCGCTTGCCCCCATAAGAGCAAGCGGTTTTTGCATGGAGAAAGTCTCACGGCAATACACGCTGTCTAAATGAAGGCGCATTGAAATAACCACGCTCATATTCAGCGTAGCATTCATAGCGCTCTTCATAACGACGTGCAAACTTTGCCATGATGAAACTCCTTTCTTTGATGTGCTCTTTAGTACCCTTATATTATAGCCGTTTTTCGTACAGATTAAAAAGTAAACCGCTGGTTTACTTTTCGTTTTTAAAATGTTTTTCAATGTATCATTAAGAAACATGTTCCACCCTGCTTCTGCTTGAGCTTTATTTGGAAGCGTCCCAAATGTTTTTTGGTGGACTTTTGCAAAGCTGCTTCCTGCCATGAAAGCAGCTTTCATAACCCTTAATGTTCCAGCCTTGATATTCTCTTCCTGCATTTACTTCCCCTCTTTTTAAACGTTTTCGTCATGAAATCCTTTGGCCAATTTCATAAATTTGGCGCAGGAGACCCGCGACTTCAGTCGTGGGAGGAATGCGCCTTCAACTCCTCTCTGTGATATAATTTGTCGCTGTCTCCAGCAGCGTCAGTTTTTGTAGCTCGCGCTGTTTGAGACAGCGGTTCCGTCGTACTTTTTAAGGGCAAAGTACCCGCTTGAACGCCTGCCGGTAATGAAGCACTCTTCGCTGTTATACCGGACCTTGTCCCAGAGGCGGAATCCCTTCACCAGGTACGGGGCCTGCTTCTTTTTGCGGATGCCGCCTTTAAGGATTTTTGCCTTGTGGATTTGCCGGTTGTGGTGGCGGAGTGCCCGCGTGCGGAACATCGTATCACATGACTCTGCGGTTGGGAATCCGGCAATACAGCGAGCATCGTTCACATGACTTTTCGGAATTTTGTTCTTCTCCCGCAACAGCTTGGTGATGTACCCGTAGGTCTGTTCGACGGGGACGTTCAGCTCATCCCGCAGGCGGGCCAGCAGCGTGTTACGCATGATGCCCATGAAGGCAGCGTCACGCAACGGCTTGCCGCGCTTTTTACCCTTTCGCAGTTTGATTTTCCCTTTGTGCAGTGCCTTGTGGCAATGCTCGCACAGGACAATCAGATTGTTGGGAGCGTTCCCGCCGGTTTGCCGGCTCTCCAGATGATGAACATGCAAACGAATCGGTTTTTCAGACGTCGGATGTGCGCCGCAGTGCTGACAAGTGTATCTGTCCCGTTTCAGGACATACTGGCGCACATTGTATTCGTCGTACATCTCGCCGAGCTGGTAGTCTTTGCCCACTGGCAGAGGCTTGCCTTCCAGCATGGCTTTTAGCCGCTGGGTGTCAAATTCGGCGGTTTCCACACGCACCAGCACGATGGGAAGAATCCTGCAAACGCGCTTGATGACGGTGATGTGTTCCTGGATTTTGACTTCCACCGACGGCGCCAGCCAGCCTTTGTGCTTGCTGTGTACCCGGTTGTTGAAACGCGGTGCCCTGTATCTGGTTTTGCGGTTCCGACGGCTACGGCGGTATTGCCGCCTCGCCGAGAGCAGCTCCACCACATCGTTGCGGGGTGTCAGCTCTTCTTTGTAGAGTTCCCTGCTTTCAGTACAGGCAGAAAGTCCCACATGCTTGGAGCCTGCATCCACGCCCAGGACAACGGGTTGCTTGTATCCCGCACTTCCGTGCAGAAGTTTGATTGCGAACGGCGTGCGTTTTACAACGCGAGCCTTTCCTTCTTTCAAAAGCAAGCGAGCCTTCCGTGGGGAACACGGCATCAAAGGCTCGCCGTGCATATTAAGGACATACACATATTGCATGATGCCATACTCCTTCTCAAAATTTGGCGGCTAAAAAGGAAGCCACCCTCTCCTTGCGGAGAGTTGGAATCCTTCCCCAAAGTTGCAAACGGTTTTCACAACACACCTGTCGGCTTACCTCGGCCTCCATGATGTGCTGCCGCAGAGCAGCAGATTAGGATTAACGTCCACCGGTGCCTATACATTCGCTTACAACGGGGCGCGACTTAACGCGCACAGGGTAGTCAACACACCCTTTCGGGCACGCCAGAAGCCTTGGGCTCACCGCATTCGACAAGCCCGCGACTTCAGTCGTGGGTTATTGACTTTGCTTGTGCTTCCGAAGAGAAAAACAGGAACCAAATGCGTGTCCATAGAACTCATCGAAATCGTCGCTCTCAGGGAATTCCGCGCCAAAGCTGTCAAGCTTTCCGTCTTTGTAACTCACGGTAGCAACAATAGCGCGTTCGATTTCGCCGGTATCTTCATTGACGTACCACAGCTCCGTGCCAACAGTCAGCATTGTGTCAACGAACTGATGCTCGTTATACCATCTTTGGGCAATTTCGCTCAAAAGGTCCAGAGTCGTTGCGGGGATTCCTAACCCTTTGCATCTTTTTTCCCTTTCGTCAACAGCCATGTAGAAGATGCCGTCGAAATCATCTTCGCCGACAGTCCCCGTTTCGGCGGCCTTGCAATATCCACGATATGCCTGAAGCAAGTCTTTATCAGATAACTTATTAAAATCCATTATTTGCCCTCCTGATTTTGAAGAAGCGACCGAAAAACTGTCTCAAACTGTTGAAGAGACATGAAGATAATCTTTTTATTATATCCTTGCGGGTACAATTTAATCTCGTTGTTTGCTTCTTCTTGCGTTAAATCACGTGAATCAAACAGTGCTACCATATTTTCCTTATATGGTCCAATGTTGTATTCAAAATCTATGCGTGCCACATAGAGTTCTGGTTTCATGAGCATCGCTCCTTAATTGAAAATGGCTCGAATCCGTTTATCAAAATTGCTTCCCCATTACTCTATACATAGAGTCGGAATCCAATTCTCTTTTAACGGTTTGCGCAGGCTTTCGGGAATGCATTCGTTCAAAGCGGAGTTCTGTGCTAAGCTCATGTCAATTATCCAGAAGTCATCCCCGTTCTGCATCACGTCGATAGCCCACTGACCACTCAAGTCAATATCGTTGAGCATTGCTTTGATATGGGCACATACCTTGTCGACATTTGTGTAATACCTCTTCATCAAGGTATCTTCATGTGCTTTATACATGATATAATCGTGTATCTGATGAGGCGAATCCGCATCAGCTTCGTGGGCAAAGCGTTTTGTCATCACGGCCGGGTCCCAATATGGATTAACGCCAATGATTTCTCCTCGCTCGAAATCCACAAAGACACGATATTCTGTATGCAGCGGCATACCTTTGTAAATAGTCGGATTGTTTTCTTTGTCAGGAATAAACTCTCTCACAGCCCATTCATTTGTTGTAGAAACTCCATAGATTTGCTTGCTGCTCAGAGGCGAAGCCATTTGCAGTGCAAGGAAATGAATGAACAGAAGATATTCCCCAGCTCCCTGACTTCTTTTGCACCATGTACATGTGCATTGCGAAAGTCGAATTTCGAAGAATAGGTCCCTGTTTTTATGAAGTATTCCTTGGCTTCATCTAAATGAAAGGCTTTTTGACAAAACCTGTCTACAATTGCAATCGTTGAGGGAGTAAGCAGGTTGTAGTCACAGCGAGTTAGCTGAAGCAAAGACAAAGGAACCTTGATAACGGTTGTTGCTGGGACTTTGAAAAAGCTTTGCTTTATCACAGCGTTGACCAGAGGAGGCAGCCACACCCCAATACTGTTAGGGTTCATGCCAATAATCTGGTAAGTGATAGGGTCAAGGTCCAAAATATCAAGTCCTTGACGAAACATATTGTAGTTTCTTTTCCCTTCCTTGCTGTTAGGGCGCCTGAGAAACTCTTGATACTGTTCCAGCAAAATAATGTATGCCGGCTCAGTAATGTCCTTTTTCATCAGGTCACCGGATAATTGCGGGCGAAGTTCCTGAGGAAAGCGGTTAATATCGTCCAGTGTCACTCGGGCCTGATGTTCTTCAGGAATTTGGTAACGCTGGGTCTTCACCTGTTTTCCATCATATTCGTATATTTGTGTCTGGGCAAGAAGCTCGTTTACGATTCGGTCAACTAAATCATTCAAAGCGTCTTCAATTTGAGCCCTTTCTCTTTGGCCGGCCGCTTGCTTTGCACTCACCTCAAATAAATTTTCGCTAATATAGCGGTCGTCGAGCGCTTGTTTTTGGTATGCTTCTTCAAAGGCCCTGAATGCTTCCGGGTCCATATTGAGAAGCTTTGCTATATTGTTTTTTACAGCAACGGAGTCCCGTTTTTGCTCTTGAAACAAATGTTTTAATATTTCCATAGGATATCCCTTTCGTTTCTTATATTATATCATATTTTGTCTTTTTTGTCCATTTAATAAAGCCGCTCGAGTGTGTCTTCGAGCGGCTCTTTTGATTACTCTGCATTAAGCCATGGCGTATGGTTTTGAAAACCACGCCATTTATGCATTTGGGTTAATTTTCTTCCTTGCCCTTCCTTCCTTTTTTTCAGAGCCTTTTCAAACACCTTATTAAGGAAGTCATCAACGGCTCCATTGGTATTTCCGCAGGCCATCCAGTAGCCAACAGAGGCTGCTCCAGAAAAAGAATCAAGAACAGGATGTTTTCTGCGTTGTATGCCAAGATGGACATGATGGTCAGGATAACAGAAACCCCAAATACCACTTTTTCGTTTTTCCGCATTTTTGTTACCTCCTCAGATTAGTTCAGTTCTTCAGGAAACCAGCTTTCTCCCTGCTCATCGTAGATGAGGTATCCGGGATAGCTTGCATCCCCAGAAAGGTGGGCGTCATCCTGAGCAATATGAGGAATTCCTTTAACAAAGAAAGTGTCCCCTTTTTTCAGGTCTTCAAATCGCGCCCTGGAAAGAATGTCGCTACCCTTCTTAACGATGTTTACCATTGCTGCCATAAAACACAGCACCTCCATAAGTATTTCAAAACAAAAAAGCCCTGCTGGGTATTTTCGATACTCAGCAGGACTTTTGATAGTTTTGATATTATACAGTTTATGGTTTTTTCGGGTTGATACAATAAAAAGGTTAAAATTTGATATTTTTTATAGCCTGATTTGCAAATGGGACTATTTTTTTGAAGCTTCGAGTCTTAATTGTTTTACATCCAATGAGTCGTTGCTTTGGAAGTAATATCCAAATCTTAATCTATCCAATGCGTCTACTATTTTTGTCAACGGAACCAGGTCTTTTGTTCCAAAAGAATACAACTCGCTTAAAACATCATTTATTTTCATATTCACCATTCCTTTGTTCCCCAATTATATCAAACAGACCACTTTTCGGCAATAAAAAAGAGGGCCGCAAAGCGGTCCTCTTTAGGTATTATACTTTTGCAAGCGGCTTGTTATCTTTCCAGAAAGTGCTGGAGAGAACACCTGTTTTGATGTTTTTTACCACATCAGCGTTCCACACAACACCAAGCCCGCTGCCATTTTCCCAGGCGACATGAATCGTTCCGATACCATCAACAAACGATACCTTTCCCTTGAGACCTTTCGGCATCGTGCGATATGCGTCGTCCATGAATACCAGCTCAACTTCGGCGCCTTCCGGGAAAGCGTTTTTTATTTCTTCAACGCAGTTTTTGAAGGTGTAAGCCCCATGTTTCCGCCCATATAATCTTCTCCTTTCAAAACGATACAGTGTGCTTCTCGGCGTTTAATTCTCTGCACAAATCTCGTAGACCGGACAATCGTTGCAGCCATGTGTCGATTTCTGCATCTGTCAAAAACTCAGTTGTGGAGAATACGGAATGTCCGCCGGATTCAGCACTGTAAATATAGCGAATCCCAAATACCAAACTGTTGTCTGGCTTGATTTTTACTCCAACAAGAGCCGGGACTTGCCCTTGGCGACGTTCGCTTCTGCACAAATCGACTCTTGGCTCACTCAGGTAGTGGGCAATGTTAAGCTTTAGCCCGTACGGTCGTACCCGTCGGTTGATCCCGCTCAGTCCATCCACCTGCATCTTCTTGTCACCTCCTAAATTTCAGAACGGAAGAATATCGTCGTCATCCAGAGGCACCGCAGAGATGGCCAGCTCAGGCATTTCATCCTTTTCTGCGTCGGGAAAGTGGCTGGATACAAACTCCTGGACGCTCTGCACAGGCGGCGCCTCAAAAGCCAGGACCGACTCTTCCCCAGTTCGATGGCATCAAGGGAATCAAGATACCCGATTTCGGAAAATTCATTGCTGGAAACGAGTGTTCCGTCTTCCGTTCGAAACATTACTGGCATCTCAAGTTCGTCATCGTAGTAGAGAAAGCGGTCTGTGGCGAATTCCAGCTTTAAAAACCGTCTATCAAATTTCGATTTCGAACATTTTTCCGTTCTGGATATGGATATACGGGAGAGCGTTCAGGTTAAGCCTGATTTCCGGAGTATCACCATACAACGTAAACCGCTTTCTGGCACATTTCCCTTTCTCCTCGTATTGCATCTAAAAATCAAGAAGTAACATATCTTTTTTCTACCTCTCTGATATATTTAACTACATATTTGGGCACCGGTTTCCCGGTGCCCATTCTGATTCGAATGCTGCTTACGATGTCACGCGGATACACATTCGGGCCGCTAACGCGATGTTTCTGGAGCCAGTCATAGACTCGCTGCTCCAGAATAACATTTGGGGTCATTTCGCAGTACCGTCCGTTTCCGCATTCCCAGCAGCGTCCATCATGCCATTTGGTTTCCGGCACGCCGCAGGTGTTGCATCGAATATGCGTTTTCCCACGCATCAATTCTCCTCCTCCTTATCCTCCTCAAAAATCACAATGTTCGCTCCGTCCATGTAGATAGGAACAATTTTCCAGTCAACGTTGCCATCCTCAGGGCCAGCATCGTTGGCCCATGCAGAAAAGGACTCCAAAACCACATTCGCCGGCCGGCTCGTTTTCCTGGATAAAGTCGTACAGTTCTTCAGGCATGCAGTTCACTGCGTCTGCCATTTCTTCCCACATAGCCCGGTTGGCCTCTTTCAGGGGTGTTGAAGTAACCGATGACGCGCATTTCGCGCTCATAGGCTGCCAGCAGTTGGTACTTGACAATGCCGCAGTTCTCGGTTTTCCATCCATTCTTACCACCCTTCTCATCTGCCATGTAGAGTTCCAAACGAACGCCCATGTCGCTGCCGTCCATGCAGTTTCCAAAAATGGAGTAACCACTATTGCTGGCGGAGAACGCTTTTTCCTTCGACGTAAACTGATACGTGCGCTCAGGTAAGGTGTATTCAGTGCCGGGAAGCTGTCCTGAGTGAAGGTCACAAAGGCCTCGATAGTTTTGTGTTTAGCGGCTGCGGCGCAGAGGATGTTGCGAAGTTCTTTGTATTTCATAATAATTCTCCTTTTCGATTTCGTTATTTCTGTTTACGGATGATGAATGCGGCTTCTTTGAAGACATCCGCATCGCTGCCGTCACCGAAGTATCTGTTTACCCGTTCCAGACGGTCAACTTTCCAGCCATACAGCTGCATGGCATAGAGCATCTCTACCTGCACGGCATTGTCCAGGAAGTATACAAAAGAGTCATATCCGTTACGTTCCATGGCAACCAGGAATGCCTGTGTGCGCAGAAACAGTTGCGGAGTACGATATACCTGAAGGTCTTTCACGACCGGCATGGATTCGATATGACTCGACTGGCCAGCCAAAGGTTCCGTAATCACAACCTGGCTTTCTGCTGAAATTGCGTTTCGGGCCAACCGTTCAGCTTACCTGACGGGGAGAAATCGCGCGGATGGGTTTTCCGAACACGTTCTTCTCGTTGTTGCGGAAATCACAAATCCAGACTTTCTTTCCGATGACGTTGTCCAAATTTTCGACCGTCTCCCAGTAGCCAAGCGAATAGGCTTCCGTTTTGTCTGCGTACAGCAAGCGCACGCCGTTTGCACGGAGGAATTCCATCGTAGTCATTTTTATCCTTCTCCTTCCAGAATTGCTTTCAATGTCGTTTCTTCGCCGGCGAACAGATTGGGAAGATGTTTTTACTGATACGTGCCGTCCAACATCCATAAACGCCGATAACCAGGCTGCCGTCTTCCAGGCGCCACACAGAGGTGTTTTCATCGGCGAACTCAAAGAGGCGGATGATGGCTTTGGCATCTTTTACATCTTGGCCTTCCTGCTCGGAAAGGGCTTTCTGGGCAAGCTCATCCAGGTATAGGTCAATGACGATGCGAATGTGGTCTGTGTCGGCCGAGGATTCGATATAGTGAGGCTGCTGATAAACAACCTTTTCGCCATTGACTACCAGGGTGAAAAGCTGTTTTTCCCAATTTACTTCTACGCAGCGCACCCCTTTGTATTCAAGGTCATATGCGCTGGAGAGATTTGGGCCATCCAGTCCAAACTGGTCACGGAGGGCCGCACAGCGGCTCCCCCGATATTGAACAGTGTCACAGTTCTTTACAGGACAGTTTTTGCATCCAGGATTCAACATATCTCACACCTCCCCAATCTTTTCGAGTACGACGCACACATCGTCTTCACAGTTGAAGTTCCACAGGAGCTCCCACAGAGAAACGAAGTTGTCGTTTTTGCAAAATGCGGGCTGGTTATCGCAACCAGTAACCGGTTTGATTTGGCTTTCGATATAATCCCAGTCAAGTCTGCTTGTTTCTGCCGGAGACAGTTTTGTGTTTTCGTAAGCAGCAAGTTTTTCGACCCCAGCACACAACATTGCGTTGTTGCGGGGATGGGACAAACAACGGAGCCGTCTTTCAGATACCAGCGTCCGTTTTCAAAGTAAGTCATACGTTCCATGCTTATAACTCCTGAACGAAATCAATATTCTCTTCATGTATATTTTGAAGTCTGAATACTGACACTCGCACATCTCCTTTTGCGAAGTCTTGTCTGAGCCTTTGTTTGGGAATGAAGAAACCGTGATGACGGATTTCTATGCCGTTACTCGTCTCAAACAAGCAGTCTTTACGAAACGCATCTGTGCTTTTGTCTGCCCAGCATCGGAACCTCTTTGTCGGCAGAGTGAAAAGAGTATTGCCGGATAGATAAAACACATAATCCGCTTCTGTTGAGTACAGATAACCAGGTTGTGCTTGAAGGTCATATGACTGCAATGGACGGAGAGTTTTATATGTTTCTACGAACATACCCTCTCTCTTTCCATCATCAGCCACGACGAAAACACTTTTTTCTTTCCCGGTGTTTCCATAGCAAAATCGGATATGGAGGTTTTCCGCTTGTTCGATAGAGACGTTGGTCACCGATTCAAGCTTTTTGAGAAATTTCGCAACCGCTTGAACACTTTCTTTTGTCAAATGCTTTTCTGCGGCTATATTGATTGGGCGAATCTCGCACACCTCCTTTTTAGATTTGCTTATATTATATCATATTTTGTCCTTATTGTCCATTTTGCGGCAAACAAAAAGTGCTGCAAGCAACACTTTAGTTTTCTATACCGATTTCCATGGAGTCCAAAAAGCTAATGTCTCTGCATCTATCGGGTTGTCACATGAATTCTTCGTGGCCTTTACTGGTGGTGCTTTCTTTGAGGACGAACTTCTGAAAGAACGGCCGCTGTCGATATCCATGCCCTTGATTGAATGTGCCTGAAGGTTTTTTGGATTCCTGCCAGCAACGCATCATCTACGGCTGAGAGTCCTTCTTGAATTGTAGGAAGATTCTCTTCATCCTGGTATTTTTCCTCATCTTCAATGAAGCTCATGAGGTCACGGCATTTTTCACAATAGATGTTTCTATCTACACCAACCTCGGCTTCAAATTCTTTTCTGCAACGTCTGCATATCCTGATGGCAATCATAAGCAAGCCTCCTTTCTTTTTGTTTTTTATGTATCCCCCTGTTGGGGGTTAGGACAGGTGCCCACAAACATCAGCAATCATTGCTTTTACTGAATCGGGGTCTGTTCCGTAATCTGTGGCCATCAAGATTCCACATGTAAACAGGAACGAAATCGGTTTGCCGTAATATGACCCGTTCACGTTGATGTTCATGCATGGGTCGGCAGAGGCTTTTTCGATGACGGCTTTATTGGCGTTCAGGCTTTCTGCCTTTTCAGGATTATCTACATCGAAAACAAACATTCCTCCGATTTCGCATCCTTCCATTTCCCGGAATGTCGCTGCAAAATCAGCAAAGGAACATCCGGTTAAGCGGAAAGGATAATATTCAAAGTTTTGTTGATTGTCACTTTTACTCATTGCTGTGCCTCCTATGGGTGCCCTGCACAAATTGGCTGCGCAAGGTTTTTGTTCTCGGCCGTGTCTGTGGCCATAAGCAACTCAATATTATTTTCTGCGTTTTTCGTATTATAGCGAGACCGTTAAGGGCTAAGGTTGACTGGAGCCCCATACTCGTCATACTGTTTGTATCTCAGCTTTTCTCCTTCGAGGCTTCGAATTGACAATACCAGTGGACCAAGCGTTCTGGCAATTGCCTGCTGGGTGCCCTTTGGTGTTACGATGTGGCAGGGGGTGTTTTGTTTCTTGAGGAAGTCAAGTTCAATCAAATCAACACAAGGAATATAAACAACCCTTTCGTGCTTTCCGTTTGTGGTGACGCCTTGATGATAACTTAATGTGTTAAGTCTCATAGCTGTCTGGACATTGGTAAACCACGAATCGGCTGCGCGTTCCCTTACAGGTTCAGACAATATCGAGGCCAGCCTGAAGATGTCCACTCCCGCTTTGTTGCAGGGGACATAATATGCTGTGCAGAATACTTTGCTGAGATTGTGTGAATTGATATGGGTCGTCGCAAATTTAGCTTTGTATCTTTCGGAGTTTTTTTGTCCCCATCTGTTCTTCCCCATTTTCTCCCGGTTACAAGTTTTGGAACCATTGTCATTCCTTCGCCGCACACGATACATGTAGGATGGTCGAAAAAAATGAATGTACTTTGGTGTTCTGGAATAACGTTCGCAATCTTCTTAAAAACCTTAATAAATCAAGGTTTTTAGTTGTTTTTCTACGTTCGTACATGAAATACGAGCGTAGTATTCGAATGGTGTTTAAAAATCGAAGCTGTCGAGGTTTTCAGTTTCCAACGTAGGCTTTTTTTTTTTCCTGTTCTGCTTCGGCTTCGATTTCCTGCTGTTCAGGCTTCTTTAAAGCTGGAGTGGGCAATTCTGAAAGAGCTCTTCTGTCATCCAGAAAATCAAATTCGTCATAATTGCTTACGGTTTTGACATCGTCAAAATCATCAATTTCCAAGATGGCATCGTCGTCCGTACTCTCTTGAAGCACGGTTGTGCTCGGCTTTTCAGAATCTGCGGTTGTGGCCATTTCCCTCTCACGCTGAATGTCTTTGCTTGCCTTAAGCTTTCTGCGAAGATATTCAGGGTCAGTAGTGATAACATCCTTTTCAAAAGCTGATGCTTTAAAGTCCACAAACAGCTTCGTGTTTCCGGTAAATACCAGACCACTTCCGCGCTGCAAGTTGGTGACTTTTTCAGCTCTTCGGGAGTGAGTGTCATAATGTCAACCATACGCTCAATGTCGACACGGTCCATGTGCAAACAAATCTTGGTGTCAGAGTTGCTGATGATAGCCTTGCCGTATTCGCCATTCTTCAACGCAAAGAAGTCGTTTACTTCCTGCGTCATAACGAATGCCGAACCACCAAAAGCACGGATAGTCTTGAAGATTTCCTTCACGTATTCGGCGGACATTTCGTTGCCGGCCGTGCCGATAAGCTGCCATGCCTCATCAATAAATACTGCTTTTTTTACAAGTCTGTTTTCTTTGATTTTGGACCATACAAAGTCCAGCGTGACGAACATAGACAGTGCCAAATTCTGGCCTTTGGTGCCGTTCATATCAAACACGATGTACTTGTTGTCCAAGTTCACGTTAGTGTGTTTGTTATAAACAGACAATGAGCCGTTTACCAAAGGAGTAAGAATGTTATATACACGGCGCAAGACAGGTTCGTCTTTAATCGCCTTGTGAATATCCCCAAGTAGCGGGAACCGTTTATAAATCTTTGTGCCAGGGACAAACACCGAGTCGTTGTCGTCTGTGATACCGAAATCTTTGTATACGTTGTAAACAAAGCCGTCCAGCATCTGTTCTTCTTCCTGCGTCAAATCTCTAACAACAAGATGGAAGAACGTGTGTAAATCCTGTACTTTTTTGGCCAGAAGAGAGTCCCCGTCGTCATATCCATCAAGGTCCTGCAATCCCTCGGTATCGGGGACGCGAATGTCAAGAACGTTAATGTAATATGGCGACCCAGGGCCCAGTGCAATGTACTGGCCGTCAATCTGGTCACAGGCACGTTTGTAGTCCTCTTTGCCCTTGATGGGGGTAATAATGAATGTCTGGATGTTCTGCAAGCGCATACGAATGGCCAGCAACTGAGCAGTAAATGTTTTGCCATATCCACTCTTGCCGAGTATCGCAGCGTTGGCGTTGGCGTGACGTGAGGTATCGAATACGTCTACGGCCACCAAAGAATTGTTTTCAGTAGCAACACCCAGCATAATTCCGTTAGGGTCCTGCAATTCACGGCTGATAAACGGATACAACGAGGATGCGCCGGAAGACAGCATATTATGGCGAGATTTACGCTTGATGCCGCCGGTAATTTTGCACAGAGGAAGAGACGCTTCAAAAGCTTCTTCCATCTGGAACATAGGACGGCGCATTTTCAAGCCCATAGATTTTGCCATTTTTTCCAATTCATCGTAGCGACGATTCAGTTCTGGAAGACTGTCGGCTGTTACCGTAACAAGAATATTGGCATAATAGAATTCCTCTCCGTTTGCCAACCCTTCAAGCAGATAAAAACCAGACTGTACCAGGTTTGCCACACTGGTTGCCTCAGTTGAGGTATCGGAGGTCTCTTTCAGCTTTGCTCTGTTGTTTCGAATTTGACGGCCGATAGTGTTCTCGATTTTATAGTTGGGAATTTTTTCAAGGAAGATGTCGAGGTCGATACCTTCGCTTGCGTTAACAAAACTACTCAACCAGCCGCCAACAACATAGTTGGGATATCCCTCTCCAGCAAAGTATCCAAAGGTATAGAACTTATCGTCAATAGCGATATGACGAGGATGCTTGTAGTCAATCCATGCAGGGGCGACAAATTCTGTAGCAGGGATAACCGGGGTTTCGGAAATACCTTCGGCTTCAGCAGCTTCTGTATAGTGCTTGTATACTTTGCTTGCGCGTTCAGAGAACAGTTCAGACTCAGATGCACGGCGGTTCAGAATCTCATACAACAAAGAAGAAATCTTCACCAGACCAACCGCAGGCAAACCAGTCTTCTTGAGCCTTGAAAAAACAATTCTGCTTGTTGTCTTCTTCTTTACCGGAAAAGCAGAAAAAAATCTTGCGATAATTTCCTCACTATCGGATGTGTATTGAATTGCACAACCGTCATTTTCTCCATCAAGAAAAAACAGATGTGCATTAGTGTCGATTTCAGTTGCGGTCTTTTTAATTGCCGCAGTTTCCCTGTCTTTCACGGGCGAGTTCCTCCTTGTACTCGCGCCTCCTCGCTTTTTGGACACGCGATATATTGTGTGCCAAAAACATAAAAATGGCCGGCAAGCAAACACCTGCCGGCCAAGCCAGTTAATTGGACTTCATGCAGCGGCCGATGACCAGGTTCTTCTCTTCGTTGATACCGGTGACGAGCATTACCACATTGTCTCCAACAATCAAAGAGTCGGTTCCAACGTAGCCGCCGTTGACCGGAATCAGACCGCGAATCTTCAGTCCGGTAATAATGGCCACATAGTAGTTCGGCAAAACAGCGACAATGGTAGCCATATAGCGGCCGTTCAGCATCTTATCGCTTACGGTTTCAACCTTTGCTTCAAGGCGTTCTACAAAGGGCGTGAGACAGCTCAGCTGTAACCTTGTGATTTTCCTTGTCGACATCCAGCTTTTCTACCGCAACGATGAGGCCGTCTCCTGTATGATATTCCTGAGAGGCGTCTTCGATATAGGCAAACGCAGACAGACCACCAGTACCGATAACGACTTCCAAGCCGAGGCACTCAACCGTCACATAACGAGGACCGACAGAGACGATGCTGGCCTTTGCAACGCTGCCGACTGTAACATCTGCATTGGGCCCGAAGAAATGGCGTTCCTGAAGTTTGTCCATAGAACTCTTGCGAGAAGCAACGACGAACGGTACACCATTGTCATCATATCCCATTCCCTTCGGAATGAAGGATACAGCGGCGCCGAACATATGACTTGCCTTGCGGCGGTAACGAATGAATTTGCCCTCTTCGCTTTCTTTGTCCATATCCTTCATGACGGAGTGAGCGAAGAAATCTTCGGCCGGAATCACGACACGCAGAGTATCACGCTTCACAACGATATGGACTTCGTTGCGATTTGTAACCTCAACACCAACGACCTTGCCATAACAAATGCTGCCATCCTTGATTGCACGTTCCATTTTGGCAATCTCGGCACGCTGATTTGCTCCAGGCATCTCAGCAACTACGAGGTCGTTTTCATCGCTGATTGCAGGACCAAGCTTTGTAATATTGGTCCCCGTATAAGGACCTTTCTCAATCCGAGAACGATTCTCGGCAGGAATTTCATTTGTCGATTCCTGAACGACCTTTTCCTTATTTTCCATAATAGGTATTCTCCTTATTTTAGTGTTTGTGTGTTTTATTTAAAACAACTCGGGGCAGCGAGAAGTTTTAAGCTGTAAAAATGTTAGAAATCGAAAGCGTTCTCATCAATAACCTTACGCTGCTGAGTGGACTTACTCTCCGGGTTCTTTTTCGCCGGAGCAATGATTTCCTGTGCAGCTTCGTTGTTGATAATTGCGGTATTTCTCATTCTCATATTGCTGACATCCGCCTGCAAAAAGGCGTCAAGGCCTTCTGTCAAGCTGTATTTCTGGCTCGCAAGCGGATAATCACGAAGATGCGCTTCCGGAGGAAGGCCTTCGCGGAAAAACTTGTGTTCGATGAAACCGCAGCGATGAGCCTGCAAAATATTACGCCCATTGTGATAAATAATCACGTCTTCACGCGGCAATCTGCGTACTTCATCAGGGTTCAACAGGTTACGTTTACCGTCACCTTCACCAATCTGGTATCCCTGGAAAATGGTTCTATTTCCGAGTGATGTGTTGCGGCTGTCTTTAGTGGACAAAACGCGAATTGACGCGATTCCGGACAGATTCGAAATGAATTCTGCCGTTTCAGTGTCGTTACATCCAAGGAAAAGAATGGTATCACAGCAGCTGATAATGGTTTCTCCAGCTTCCTCATAGTTTTTGGTGAGCTGCATTACAGACTGCAAAATGATTGAGATGTTGATTTTACGCGAACGAACGGTGCTGATTGTTACGTCAAAACTCGGAATTGTACCCAAGTTTGCAAATTCGTCACAGATTACGTTAACCGGCAATCTGTTTTTGGGGCCATAACGGTCAGCCGCATCGGATACGTCTTTGAACAAGAACGTAAAGAACAGAGATGTCAAGGCTCTCATGGCCGTGCTCTTATCACTGATGATGCAGAACAAAGCCGTTTTCTTTGTACCAAGGTTTTCGAAATTGATGTCTTTGTTTGTTGTGATACGACGAATATCGCGCATCTGGAACAACTGAAGACGCTGTGAAAGTCCTTGCACCATGTTAGGGCGAGTTCCATCGGGGCTGTTTTAAAGATAGACCACGCGATTCCGGCCGGATGGCTTACAGGAACCGCTTTGAACTTTTCTTCAAAGGCCTTAATGTCGCTCGTTACCAGCATGTGGTAAATTGAGGACATGTCACACGGAGACGCTTCACGGTCGATACGTTCCATGTAGCTTTCTACAGCTTCTTCTCCTTCCGCCAGTTTAATCAAAGGCGAATAGCCGCTTTGCGGTCGTTCATATGAACGTTCTGGCCTTTTGAAGAAAGAATGTCGAGGATTTTTTTGCCCTCATCTTCTCGGAGTAAATGCTTGACTTTGGCGTACAGACTCTGCCCTTCCTGCTCATACAGAGTTTTCAGGTCGACTTCTTTACGCCACGCACAGAACATAACAACGGCCTTCATCAGGTTTGATTCGCCGCCGCCCCAGAAAGAATCTTCTGGTCCATCTGTGGTATTCTTCATGATAGCATCCACGAATTCTGTAACGCGGATTTCACTAATGTCTCCTGTCTCAGGGTCGTAGATTTCGGACAGGCAATCCCACGCGTCGCTTCTTGTGGGGTTTACGAGGTTAAATACAAACACATCGTACCCGCACTCTCGAAGCTTTTCGGAGGTGCTCTCATAAAGCTCTCCCTTAGGGTCAGTAATGACCACGCTCTCTCCACGAACGATTGCCTGAAAAACGGCGTTGCGAACATAGCAGAACGATTTGCCTGTGCCCGGAGAGCCGAGAATGAGGATATTTCTGTTTCCCTTTGTATCTTCTGGCAAACAGATACATTCTCTTCCCTTGTCAGTGTACTGGCCAAGAATAACGCCTCTTACGTTGTCAATATGGCCTATCTCGTACTCTTCTTCTGCTTCTTTTCTGCTCATCCACTCAGCGGTTCCGTATGTTCCAGCTTCAGAATAATTGACCCCTCGGGAGTCAACTCCTTTGATAACGTTCAGCTCACTGTTTTTCCTGAGCAAAACAAAAGCCAGACCGGCGATTGCTCCCAACAAAAGGAAAATCGTTATGATTCCATTCAAAGAGGTGAATGCCTTGAATATATAGAAGAACGGAGAGTGGCTAAACTTTTCAGTTCCTGGGATGTTGACATCCATCAGAACGGCCACATAACCTGATACATAAGCGGCAATGGCTAAGATTAGAATTCCTGCCACAATAAGCGCTGCTCTGTGCTTTGGGTCATCAGACTTTGCAAACTCCAGAATACGGGCGATACCATTGTTTTGATATTTTTCAAACAAATCCTCATGGTCGTCTGTTTTTCCAATTCTCAAAAATATTACCTCCTTTTACCATAATTTTCTTCGATTTTCGGGGAAGAACAAGAAAAACCCAGGCCGAAGCCTGGGTTTTGTTTAGCCGACATTTGGCATGTTGTCTGTTGAAGCGTCGTCATCAGATTCAGCTGTGGCAGCACTGCTGCCGTTGTTTTCACCAGCAGTATTGCTATCGCTTTGAGAGGTAATGTCTTCCTGTAAGATAGAGGAATTATCCTCTTCTGAAAGGGCGGATTCGTCAAACGGCTTTTTCCACATCAGGTTGCCGTCTGTGTCATATGCGCAGATATATCTGAGACCGTCATCTTCGACATTAAGCACAATTCTGATTCCCAAATCACCGTTTTCCCTGATAGCTGCCAGTGGAGTAGCATTCAGAGGGTCTGTAACAATACTCAATGCAGTACCGTTTGTGTACATCTTCCATCCAAACATCATACTGGCATCTTCGATACTGATTTTTTGGATGTAAAGCATCGAGGACAGGCCCCCATGCTGTAAACTTTTCTCCATTCCAGCTTCTGAATGTAAAGTTGCTACCAACAACTCCATACGTCTCGCTCATCATTGGATTCACGGTCGTTGTTGGTATTCTGACGGTGCAAAAATCATTGACATAAATATCAATATAGCCCATCAATTCATCGTAATAAATTTCGGGACTGATATATGGCGCCAATTCGCTGATGTCAAAATACATTGTGCCATTTTCTCTTTCAAAAGTATATGGTGTCAGCACGCCATCAAAAATAATCGCGTTCTCTGGAGCTTCTGTTTTGCCGGACAAAATTCTTTGTCCAGCGTCCCAATTGACTTGGAAGTTTTGGAGGTCGGAAGTGTTTCCGAACATATGAATTCTTTTTCCCGGTTTCTTCTTCTCGTACATATCCATTTCCGGTAGTATCGGGATTGAAAGAAATTGCCATAACAAAGTTTCCGGATAAAATATATTCTTCTCCATTTGTTTTAGACTTATAAATTTGATGGCCCAGATAGTATTTACGTGGAATGCCATCATCATTCACAAGTGGCTCAAGCTGCAAGTATTCCATACTTCCTTCTTTGAGGTCTTTGCCGATTTGAATTGAAAAGTAATCGGTTTTTCCATACATAGAAGGGGTTGTATCAAATAAAATTTCTTCAAATTGGGGTGTTTCAGGCTCGTCAACTTCAATGCTCGATGAGCTGTTTCCTTGAGGAGTAGACGGGACCCCTTCTTCGCTTGGAGCCTTATCCGTAAAAATAAGCACAAGAATAAAAATTACCAACACAATGGCGGCAAAAAGTGCTATAAAGATTGATTTGTTTTTCATATTATTATCCTCCTCTTGCTGCGTCTTCAATAAGTGGACCTAATTCAGTGCTTAATGGGTCTATTCTGGTTCCATTTACGATGATTTCAAAATGCAAATGTGGGCCCGTACTGTTTCCCGTGCTACCAACAAAGCCAATTATCTCTCCCGCTTTTACTGATTGGCCACTTGAGACTGCGACTGCCGACATATGGCCATATCTTGTCTGAATACCATCTCCGTGGTCCATTGTAACGTAATTTCCGTATCCATCTCCATCAAATGGAGGTACAGTACAAACTCCGTCTTTTACAGCATATATTGGAACACCGACCACTTGAAATGTTTGCAAATCAACGCCTTCATGGAAATTTGGTTTTCCGTACAAAATTCTCCATCCATATCGAGAATATATGCTGTATGAGTCTCGAGGCAAGGGAAGTCCTACCTCTCCGATTTCCGCCCATCCGCCGCCTGCTAAACCATAAAATTTTGCAAGCTCTAAGGCATTGTTGTTTACCTGTTCTTCCTGCGTTGTTTCGTATTCAGGGGTATCGGCTGGAAGGGTGTCTTCAATTCCACATCGTTCATTGATAATGTCTTTATAGTTTGGGGAAAGCGTGACAGCATAATAAATAGTCGCCTTCACAAATGCTTCATCATACTCCGCAGTTGTCACTGTATCACCCAAAGAAGGGGGGATTGTTTCTGGATACCTTGTGTGCTGGGGCATTCCAAGTTCATCAACATAGCTATATAATGTATAGGTGCTCTTTTCCAGCTCAGATATTTCAGTAGTTACCGACGCTTCCCAACAAATTTCTTTGTCTAAGTTCCAATCAAGGCCTGTAAACGAAAATACTTTATCAAGAGTCTCTCGTACTCCAGTCGCATACGTATCATTAGTGCTTACTGTTCCAGATGCGGCAGCCAAAGCATAACATGATTCGTAGATAAAGTTTTTGGTCTGTACTAAGGCTGGGATGGGGAGCAATGTTGATTTCAACATGGTAATCATCTGGATGTACGCCATCTGGTCTTCTGGTAGCAGCACTGGTTCGAATTTCGTTATCAACTTCTGCAACCGTCTGATTTGCCATGGCTTTTGCTTCATTTACGATTCGGCTATTTTTCAAAGAAAGCCTAAAAGCCTCATTGATAATAGCAATCAATCTATTTGATGAACTGAAATAGCCATCTGTGCCTTGTTCATCCGCATCTTTTGCATTAGCAAACTCCGTTTCAAAACGAGCACCTGCCTGTCCCCAATGTCCAGTTGCGAAAAAAAGTTCCAAGGTCACCCCAGAAGTTAGCAATTTTCAAATCTTTATATCGCTCTTCGATAGCGAGTTCCGCATCATCTTCCCAAGATGAACCAACTGAAGTGTTGTTCAGGTCATCAGCGTCATATTTGCTGTCAGTCCCAAATCCAGACCCAAAAATCATACTTGGAAGCAAAATAAGGACAAATATTGCTGCAAAAGTACAAGACCAACAGGGCCTCCAAGAGCACTGGCCAGCATTGCAACGATTTTTTGGTTGCTGCTGACGCCGCTTTTCCTGCGGCTTTTGCAGCTTTTTTTCCATGCTTTTTACAGCTTTATTGACTTGCTTTTTCGCAAAGTTTTTTGCTGCTCTATCCGCTTGTGTTTCTCTATTAAAGCGCAATAGTTGTCACTCTCCTTTGTAAAAATCAGCATTGGCCGCATAATACGCGTTTCTACCTCGCGCCACGTAGAGGCTGCTGTCTTTTGCGAGGCAAGCCAGAGTCCTATGAAAAGGACTCTGGCCAAGGTTATTATTCCGCATCAACGGGATTATCCTTGTTGTTTGTACGAGATTTATTTCTGGCTGCGTTAAAGAATCTCTTAAGCGTGCTCTCGCTTCCAGGATTCATCGTTTCCGTGATTCCCATGGCTTCACGGATGTTTTCAACGCCGGAAATGCTGGATGCAGCACCTCCGCCAGCCAATACCGCAGAAGCAATATCTTCTACGCTGGCCTTGTTGTCTACAACAACCCTTACGCTGCCGCCATTGATACCTTCACCGGATATATCGTACACTTTTCCAGTTGCGGCAATGTCGATAATTCCGTCTTTATCCGGTCCGGAAACTTCGCTGAAGACTTCCAAACCAGTATCGGTAATCTTTGCTGAAGCAGGCGTAAACAAGCCGTGGTCTCCTGTGCATTGTAGTTGAAGCTGACCTGTTCATGACCGCTGTCATCTGTTCCAAAGCCAACTTCTCCAAAGCTGTGCCATGTGCTTCCGTTTGTTCTTGTACCAGGAGCATTAGGCTCAATATCACAATGCATAGGTTCTGGACCGGCCGGAGAAGAACTACGGGAGAACGACACATACGGATTGTCTGTATCCAGTCCGGCATTGCTGCGAACAGAAGCAAAATCGTCGCTCGTATCATTCATGACGCGAGACATAACTTCCGCTGCACCGGTATCTTTTTCAACTTCCATACGGCCGATTTCCACTCCGTCTTTCGTTGCAGACCAGACATCTTTTTCCGCCAGGAGCGGTTCCGCGTTCAACACGTTCCAGGGACACAGCGTTTTCGCCAGACGCTCCAGAGACTGTTGCAATGGTATTGGGACTGTTTTCGAATGCGGTTCCGCTCATCACGGCTCCTCCCTTGCTGGTGTCAACATTCGTCGCAGCCTGTGCATTAACGATTCCGGGGCCATCTGCGTTGTGGCTCTCAAAGGCATCACGAACGCTTTCGCTTGCCGTTCCGTTTACCATGCTTGCAACATCATGTGCGGAGGCATCCTTCGGCGCATTGATAACAGGTTCTCTGCCGTCATCCAGAACCATCTTAAACTCGCTATGGTCACTACTCGGCGTATCAAGTTTTTCCATCTGAGCGGTATGCTGTACGCCATCTTTATCCGTATAGTTAAAGGTTGCGAAATCGCGACCACTATTGCCTGTGACCTGTCCACCGGATACGGCAGCCGCAACACTTCCACCAGCATTGGTGTTTACGCCGAGGCTTGCTGCTGTGGCTGATGCGCTTGTTTCAGATACTTTGCTGTTAGGTTCAGCCTGTGATTGAAATTCGGCATATGCGCCCTTAACATCTTCACTTGCAGAGCCATTGATACCGCCAGCAACATCTGTTGCGGCCATATCTTTGGGGGCGCTAATAGTTGCCGTTTCTCCGTTATCTGTCTTCATCTTAAACTCGCCATTTGCCGCATCGGCAGAATTGGTACGTTCAAGATGTGCAGTATGCTGAACGCCGTTGGCATCCGTGTATCCAAATGTTGCAGCATCTGCACCATTCGTTTTAGGCCCAACAAAGTCATTTGCACGCTGAGCCTCACCCGCCTTTGCGCGTTCTGCGCTAAGCGAAGACTGCTGAGCATTGATTGCGCGTTCGTTGCCGGCGCCGGAACGAGTGCTTTCCAAATCGGAAACCTTATCGAGAGCAACCTTTCCATTGCCTTTATCTGTGGCAACAATACCGGACATCTCTCCAGATTCTGGATTATATCCTGCATCAACGAGGGCCTGTTTGTCTTTATCAAGCCCAAGCTGGTTTTCGCCCATCCAGTTTTTAACCTCTGGTTTGTTGAATACATTCGGGTCTTCTTTGTGCATTTCCTGAAGCTTTCCAGCTTTCTTCGGAGTCTCCTGTCATATTCAAGGCATTATCAAGGCCTTTGACCTGTGCTCCAGTAGCATCTTTCTTGGCTGTGATAGCAGCGGTAGCATCACCGCCTTTAACTGCGGCATTGGCAACTTTATTGGTTGCCGGAACGGCTGTGCCATGAGTAGAAGTAGCTGCTGTGCCATCTGGAGCAACCGAACCATTTTTTCCGCCTCTTCCAACGTTAGCAGCGTTTCCTCCTACGCCGCTTGGTGAAACGGGATTCTTCGGGTTTTTCCCTGTAGAACCACCAGATTTGCCGTTATATGACTGATAAGCTCTTTGCATAGTAGACATAGCGCGTGCCGCTGCAAGTGGCAACTGACCAAGTGAAACGAGCTCGTCAAGCAAGCTTCCGCTCAATCTTACATTGGTTGCTCCAACTGCATTGAAGATGTCATCAAGCTGCTGTGCAATTTTCAAGAAGCCGTACGTTACAAAACCCCATGTGAAAACGCCCAAAATACCGTGTGCTATACTTGAGCCGCATGCTTTAATCAAAGAACATCCAACTCCGACGCACCAAACGTTCAAAATCCAAAGAACGCCGGAACTAACAAAAACGGCAAGACCTTTTTGGGAATTTCACCATTTCCAATAACTCCGCAGGCGGTAGCGAGTGGGGACAAGTAGACGTAAACAATCATGATAACGAATCTTTGCACAATCTCAATGACCAATTTCAACAGATTCCAAAGAATCAGTACCATAAAGACTGTTGCAATAATCGTCGAAACCATTGCTTGGAAAGCAGCTGACAACCCATTAAAAATAGTTGCTGCTGCGCCAACAGGAGTAGAGGCGGCTGCACCAACCGTTAACATATCCTCAAGGAAGGTATCCACGTTGATTTGGTTTGAAAGCTGAATAATAAAGGCATTACCTGATGCAGCCGAGTATCCAGTCAGTATTGCTGTGTAGATTTTCTGCATTTCCGAAAACGCAGCAAAGGCGACAGGCTGGATAACATAGGTAAGCGGAATAAAAATCAGTGTTCGTGTAAAAATTGTTCCAACGGATTTGGTCTGCTTCACATCCAAATACGGGCCGAACAAAATTGTGGTCAATTGCCACAACACTGCAACGCTGGCAATTCCGAGTGCAAGAGCTCTTATAATGCCATTAAATGAGTCAAATCCAGCCAACAATCCGAATGTTTTAAGGTCGTTAACACTTGTACCCATAATAAACAAAAGAACGTTCAAAATAATCTCCAGGATACCAATAATGACACCCGAAATGGCGGAAATAATAATTCCAATAATCGAATAAAGCAAGTCTGCTGTTGCCCCTGCAAAAGCGGGTTGAATTCCAGCAACCACAGCTACAAGTGCGCAAGCAGGAAACAATACTTTACGATTGATTCTTTTCTTTTTTCGCTGTTCTGTTGGCAAGAATAATCTCCTCCTTTCATTTATACTGCATAACCCTCATTAAAAAGCGTCGCCCCCTCTGGGGAGCGACGCTTTTCAGTGGGGTGTTCAGCAGGTGTGTTTTGCAGTTTTTAAAACGCCTTACCGACAGTTTCTGCCAATTTAATGACAAAGTCTACGGCAAAGATACCAACCACACAAACGAAAATCGTGATTGCCCAGCCACGATACGCCTCAACCTTCTTCTGGTTCTGAGACACAAGCATCATAATCAGACAGAAGATAAGCGCGCAGGCTGCGATGGGCACAACCACGTTCGTCAGTGCTGTCTGCAAGTTCGTGAAAAGATTTTTGATGGTCGTTTCAGCATTTCCGAAAGGGTTAGCTGCATAGGCTGTAGCCATTCCCATCAACATCGTGCTTGCGCCAGCAGCAACACCCGCCATCTTGTTGCGGGCTGCCTGAAACTTAGACTGTTTTACAAGACTGTTCATATCAGAGCCCCTCCTTTCACTACAAAACGTCACTCAGTCTTGACGGCGGATGGATATTAAGAACATATAGTTCCAATAATCCGTGTCCACTACATATAAGTCTCTATGATTTTCGGGGTAAGACAACGTCATTTTCTATAGGCTTTCGTTCAACTTTTTTTATGGCGAAATAAAAAAAGCCCCGCCACAATGGGCGAGGCTTTCGGAAGGGGTATTAGGCGTTGTTGTCAACATATTTTTGAATTCTTGCCGACAGCAAATCCTTTTTTACTTTGCTTTTAACTGTTGCAATCGACTTCTTTAGGGACTCTTTGTCACCGATGATTACCGCGCTTTTCTTAGCGCGGGTAACAGCGGTGTACAGCAAATTCCTTTGAAGCATTGCGCCATGGGTCATAGACGTTGGATAGATGACAGAATCGTACTCACATCCCTGCGATTTATGGACTGTAATGGCGTAAGCCCAGTCCAGTTCCTTCAACCTATCGGGAGTGTATTCAACTTCTACACCATCATCAAAGTCTACAACAACAACGGGAATATCTTCTTTCGTGATTTTTTGATGTGTCCGATTTCCCCGTTCAATACCTCAGCAGAATTCTTCAGGTTTACAACTCGGTCTCCTTCTCTGAACAACCTTTGTCCTGACTTCAGGAACTCTTTCCCAGGGGCGGCCGGATTTGCGATGTCCCTAAGAATCGGGTTGAGGTACATAGTTGACAAAACTGTGTCGATGCAGTCTTTTCCGTCTTTTTAGGCTTCATTTTCCTTTTTGGGAGAGAGAACGTAAGTTTGGTCGACGCCAAATTCGTCCATGCTCCATTTAAAAGCCCTTTTGACGTTATCCAGAATTCCCATCGTCTCAATCTCGGTGTTGTCGTTTTCTACAACTCTCATACGAAAGTTGCCGCCGAAGACGAGATTTGGGTTACCTTCATTGATTGCATAAGCTGCATCAACGATAGCACTTCCTGCTTCCTGACGGAAGTTTCGGTTAAGTCTTGTGACTGTAACACGATTGCAGGAAATCAGGTCATCCAGCACTGCACCCGGAGAAACCGGGGGCAACTGGTCGACGTCTCCGACCAAAACAATGCGGGTGTCCGGCTTAAGGATAACTGCATCAAACAAAAACTTTGCCGGTGGATACCCACCATGGAAACCTCGTCAACAATTACGAGGCCGCCATCAATGCTTAATCCGTCCGAATCATCAAAGCCGGCATCGTTGTCAGCGGGAATCAGGCCAAGGGTTTTGTGGATAGTCAGTGCGGGTGCTCCACAAGCGGAAGCCATTCGTTTTGCGGCAAGTCCTGCGGGCGCCATCAAAGTAATTGGGCAATTAGGAAACGACTTATGATAGGTTTCCATAATCGCTTTTAATACTGTGGTTTTTCCTGTTCCGGGACCGCCGGTCAACACACTGACAAGGTTGCTCGCAACAGCTTTAACTGCAAGTTCCTGTCGGTCAGCCAAACAAATCGCATTTTCTTTTTTCCACTCCTCAAAGTTGTTGAGGTAATTGGTGACATCCGAAGGAGCGATTTTTTAGCACCTTCAATGTACTCTGCAATTTTCATGGCCAGTCCACGTTCAGTCTCAAAGTCCTCGCGCAGATAACAGTATTTTGCAGCAGAAACAAGGTTTTTTCCCATCATGTCGTTGAACTCGTTCATAATTAAGTCCTCGGGAATATTAAGGACTTGCAAAGCATTTTGCAGAACGATTTCTTTCTCTACGATAATGGAGTTCAATCTGCCCTTTCGCTGTCTTACCTGGTCGATAATACCTGCTCTGATTCGCTCTTTGTCGGTAGCGTCCTTTCCTACTGTCATGGCAATAGTGTCTGCGCTTTTAAAGGATACAACCCTATCGACAAAAAGTTTATACGGGGTTTTTATTACAGTATCTACTGCACATGTTCCGTATCGTGCAGCGATGTTTCGAACGACTTGCCCGCTCACGCATCCTTTAAGGATTTTGGTCAGCTCGGCCGACGCGTTTACTCTTCGGATGGCGGAATGCAGATTGCTTGCTTTTCCGGGGGTCATTCCCTTAATGCTCGCGATGAACCAGTCGACATCAGGCTCCTTTCCTGTGGGAAGAAGGAACCCGTTTTTCAAAATGCTACTGATTCGTTTAGCGACCTTATCGCCAATTCCATGGATAGATTTGCAAAACCTAAAAACCCCCTTCTCTGTAGTTGGAAGCGTAGGAATCACATATTCCACGGAAAGAGTGTATTGTTTGTAAGATTGGTCGTATCTCCATTCGCCTGTCAGCTCAAGCTCCTGGTACTGATAGTCAGGAGCTGACATCAGCCCCTTGACTATAAATTCCACCTTTTTGTCGTTGCTCGGGAAAGGAAAAAGATTTTCCTCATACGTAGCAAAGACGCTAAGGATACGAAAATTCTCATCTTCGAAAACTGTGTGACTGTAAAAGACACACAGCGTTGCGGTATCTCCAACTTGAAGCATACTTTATCCTCCTGATTTTACGCCGTTGTCACCTCCTTGACCTTGAACGGGCGAGCACCCTCTGCGGCAACAGAGACAACATCTCTGTATACCGAGTTGTACTCGTTTTCGAGTTTTTCAAGGTCTACCGTTTTCTCGGGTTTCGACGGCTTATACGAGATTTTGAAGTGGGCATCCGTACCGTCCACTTTTGCACTCGTTGCAGACCCCATCGCAGTAATGATGGGCACAATTCTTTTCTGACGCTGTTCCTTCAGGATTTTCTCCTGTTTGCGGAGAGCCGCCAACTGCCTGTCGATATCAGAAATTTCTTTTACCGTATCGAGCATGTTCGGCGGAAGAACAACTTCCGGTGCCGCAGTATTCGCGCCACCACCATAATTACGAATGGCTTTGATAACATTCGCAGCGGGACCGATGTTCACATCGGGCGGAATTCTGGCCAAGACATGCCCGTTCCAGAAATCGTCCATCATCTGGACCTGCTCCATCTCCACATCAAGGTCACGCTCATAGCGGCGAGAAATCACATTGTCGCGGTCAAAGAACACAACAATGTAGCTGACCCAAACATTCAGGATATGCTGGCACTGAATCAGCTGGCGCTTATAGTACATCGGGATATTTCCGTTATCGTACTTTTTCTGCGCCTCTTTGGTTGCGGTTTTGAACTCGATATGCACCCAAGAGCCGTCCGGCAACTGAAGCATTCCGTCAAGGTTTGCAGTGAGATAAGGTCTGTCTTTCGCGCTGTAAATATTTGTGTCGATATACAGCTTCGAATTGGGCCAACGGCGACGCACCCAACCATGCAGGTAGGTTTCCATCACGTGTCCAAAGTCAAACAAATCCTGCTTTGAGCGCTCATCCTCAGGGGAAAGCGTAAACAGGGGTTTGTTTCCGACTTTTCGTTATACAGGTCCAACGGGGTGCAATTTTCAAACGGACAATCGCCCGTTACATGAGAGGCTGCGCTCGAACCGATAGAATCCTTACGGCGAGCCTGCCACTCGTCAGGCGTCAACGTCGATGCGTCGATTTTGTCGGGAGCCTTTCTGGTTGCGTTCCAAAACTGAATGGCTTCGGGGCTTGCCTGCGCCAACACGCGCTGTTTTACCCTTTCCGTCTCAGGAGAAGCGTCATCCCAGTAAGGAAAGTCCTGGGCCTTGCCTTCAGAACTTTTCGTGGTTCCGTCAAACGACAGAGTCATATTTTTTTTTCTTCTTGCATATATTCGATTTGCATATGTTTTTTCTCCTTCTTCAATTGCACCCTGCACGCGATGCGCGTGCAGGGTTGATTTGTTTTACATTCGCCAAAGAAATTACCAGCTGAAATCGCCGGGAATGTTTCCGAGCTTTGCCCAGTCAATGCCGACGACAGCGCGTTCCATGGATTTCGCAACAGAAACCTGCTTGCGATAATCCTTGGGGAAATCTCGCGTTACATAGGCCAGGGTGTCGACCACAGCCATGTAGACATCGTAAGCAGTGGCGGTACTGCCAAACAGCTGCTTAAACTGCTCAGCGGCCTCCATTGCCTGAATCTTCGGCAGGCCCAGAAATTTCATGCCGCGCAGCAAAGCATTGTACGCATTCGATACGTTGATGTTACGCATCGAGTCGATGCGCTTGGACACTTCGGTGATTTTGGGGAACACCGAGAAGAGGTTGGTCTTCACGGCCGACTCCATAGCCGCCATACGCTCGCTGAATTTACCCTTGGCAATATGCGGGGCATTGATGCCCTCACAAATCGGGAAGTAGATGTCGCCGATGTGCAAGCAGGGGCTGAACGATACACTCGATTCACCGGTGTGCGAAAGAGCAATTGTCATCGCGGGCGAAAAGCCGTTGTTTTTCAGCTCAGGAAAGCACCCAAAATATTGTCTGTATAGGCGTCCAGGTTGATACGCCAAGTGACATAGTCGTGATTGGCATACGCGCTCACAAACTCAGCATCCGGATACTCGTTTTCAATCCACTGGTTCACCGCCTTAAGAACGGTGGTTGCGGGACAGGCGGCATAGCCGCCGCTGTTGACAGCGCGAACCTTTTCGTCCTCCACCAGAACGGTAAGGAACCCCTTGGTTTCTTTCAGAAACGTATCCAGAACATTTGATAAGCCTTGGGGATTTCCCTTGCGCAGTTTATCCCAGCCTTCCACCATCATGTCGGCACGCTTGGCCAACCCTTTAATAGCACTGATACCAACCGGATACAGGTGCCCGCCAACGAACATCATCTGCGTAGAACCATAGTAGCCAAAGTCGGGGGCATACATGGTATCCGCATACGCTTCCTCCGAAGAGTCAAACTTTACGGTTTTGGCCGCCTTCAGCTTGCTAACCTCGGCAGGAACACAGATAGGCTCATCAAAGATAGGCTTGAAGCGAATGTCGTCTGCTCGGCAGTTCGTCTCATCCGAGTACCAGACGGCGTTTTCTTCGCGCTCCATAAAAAAGTCTTCCAGTTCCTGCGGCTCGCTGGTGAAGAATTCAGCATTGTCCAGAATCATATTGGTTTTTTCATTTTTCCTCCTTAAGTACGCGTCTTTTTCTGAAGAAAAGACTGGATGGACAAAGAAAAATGCCCATTTTGATGCTGTGCGATATTTTCGTAGCTCAAAACGGACATTCGATTCTTTGAATAATTAGATTTTCTTCATTTTTCGGGGTAAGACAATACAATTAAAAACGTCTATTTTTTCCTTGACATTCATTCTTTTTATGCCCCTATATATAGTGGGTGTTATTTTTTCATGTCTAAATATTGATTTCCTGAATATCTTATGATATAATATAAGCAGAAGGAGGAAGGGAAGCGAAAAACCTTATTTTCACACACAAAAAGACTTTATTTTGGCGATTCCCTATAGAGACAATGATGGAAAACAAGAATATGGAAAACATTTTCGTTAAAAAGGATACCATGCCTGAGGTAGAGGCAAAGGCGGCAGCTATGTTCGCCGAAACCCCTGACGCTCCCTTTGTTGAAGTTGATGGTGTTATGGTTCCTAACCGCGTCTTTTTTCGACGACTGATTCGCAGCAAAAAAGCTGTAAGTAAAAAATAGAGTCGTTGTGTGAAAAAGGTCGCTTTGAAATAAAAAGAGCCCACCCGTAAGGGTGGGCCTTTTTCAAAGGAAGTTGCTTTCAAACACCTTCTCTTTTCCTCCGCTTTAGCTCAAAGAATTTACGCTCCTTGCCGAATCGGAGTTTTCCGTCTGCCGGCAGTATGTAGCATAAATCGTTACTATCAACAAGGACCTTTGTCCCTCTTTCCTGCGAAACAGTGTTGCGACTTTGATTTCGTCAGCGTCGTATCTTGTTCCGTTTTGGAGAAAGAAAACAGTCTCTGCCGACTCAACGAACAATGCTATGTGCGACCCTTTGGGGGCTCGTTCGTAAATCGTCAGCAATCTCGGGTCCTCGAAGAAGGAGGCAGTGTACGATGCACACTCCTGCGCCGTATTGAATGTTTTTCCACCTCGTTCTTGCCAACGCAGCAAAAGATGCTGTTTATAGAACGTAAGCCTCATTGGAACGGTTCCGGCAAACTTGATTGGAACTGTTATGAATCCTGAATCCATTTTTTCACATTCCTTTCCATTAAAAGAAAAACCGGTTTGGTTTTCACTTTCGTGACGCCAAATCGGTTTTTATTCTTTAATGTCCATAATTATATGGGTTTTTCGGGGAATATCAATATTGATTCGCATGTATTTGAAAGACGATATCGGGATATCGGTGTTTCAGGAGTTTCCATTTTAAATCAAAATCGGCTGTCGTCCTGAATTTTTTTCTTTTTCTTATCAAAAGCCTTTACGTCTTCGATAACCGTATGGCCACAGTTGTTGATATAGCGAAAATCGGCGACATAATAAATCGGTCTAATTTTTTTCTTTATGATAAGTGAACCCCTCTTGAACAAGCATCCTTACCTGTCTTTCAAGATTTGAAATAACCCCAGCCTTTTGAAGAGCAATGAGCTCCACTCCCCTGTTGTATTCTGCTACAGAATCATAAATTTCGACCAATTCACCTAAGCTTGTTTCACCCTTCTTCCCTATGCCATTCTGGTACACATAGACTTTATGGTTGAGATACTTTGGCGCCTTTTTCTTTTTTCCTTCGTCAGAAAATGCCCCATCTGTGCTTTCCTCTGAAATCAATTTTTTCTTTTCAGAGGGTTTTCTTTTGCAGGGACGGCGTTTGGATGAGACGCTGTAAATTCAGCAAACTCAATTTCCGTCATTCGAGCATTTCTTTTACCCCGGTGTGTTTTCTTTCGTTTTTGTATCTATTCTGTTTGCGGCTTTCGACAAAACGGCGGTGGTCTTCCTGCTTTGTGTCCTCAATCAGCTGAAAAACTTCCTTGGGGTGCTTTACGTACATTTCGAGGTCTGGAGTGGAGGCGCCCCAGGTCATCAAACGGATTTTTTTCCGCAATGGAACAAACGAGCGATAGGACTCGCTGTCATTTCTTTTGTAATGATGTTGTGGAGTTTCGTACTCTGTATTTTTTGAAGCGAAAGCCCGCTTTGAACGGTGATAGAGTCCTTATAAAGCACATAATGAAGGTGCTTAAAAAGGAATTCCAAAAGATATCCATGGCTTTCCCATACAATTTCTTTCTGCATATAATATCTCCTTTCTTAGTGGTGGTCGTTTATCAAACTGACCTTTTCGGAAGAAATAACAATCTGACACTTTGCCACTACGTCTTCTTCTTTGATATAGTGCTCTTCCCAGTAGCGGCAGTCGTAGGAATTATTGCGATTATCCCCCATACAGAAATATTCGCCGGCCGGAACTTCAAACGGTCCCATACCGAGTTTTTCCGGGGTTTCTTTCAGCCACGGCTCATCATAAAGCTCTCCGTTAATGTAGGTTAATCCATTTTCAATAGTGATAACATCCCCGGGCAATCCTACGACTCGTTTCGTATACAGCTTTTCGTCGCCAGTTTCGCTGCTGCGGCGGAAAAGAATAACATCTCCGCGTTGAGGGCTGTTTTCTCCCCAGTAAGAGACCTTGGAACAAATGACAAAGCTTTCCGGCGGGAATTCGTTTTCCATTGACTCAGTCGGGACATATGCAATTGGAAAAAGCAACCTTGTAATCAGAAATGCGATTACAGCTGTGATAAACATGTATTTGAAGAAATCAAGCAGTCCCCACAACACTCCAATGGCAGTGGCTTTTAGAGATGCCTTTGTATTCTGGTTCATCATAATTCTCCTTTCTTATGAAAAAAGCTCCGCCTTGACGACGGAGCTTCGCAGGCTTTTCAAGATGTTATTCCTTCTTCAGGTTTTTCAAACTGAGAGCGTCCTGCGGAACGCCCAGGTACTGGTCCTTTCCAAATCCAAAAATTGGGAAAAATACAATACCAAGGAAGAACATGCCAACAGCAAATCCGATATCATGGCCAAACGCTTTCGAAAGCTTCCAGTAGGTAATCGCTGTATAAGCCAACGACAAAAGCAGGAACAGCCAAGCAAAGTCATTTGCCATGTTTGCCGCGATTGCGCAAGCCACCGCAATCAAGAACATCCATCCGTTACCCCAGGTAATCTTTGCAAAGATGTAGCTGTTGTAGAATGGGACGATGGCTGCCCATCCGGGTTCGCCAGCCTTTTGAAAATTTTCCAGTTTGCGATGACAAGTACAACTGTAGCAATCAATGCAATCAGTCCCGCCGTAATCAGAAATCCTCCGAGAGCCGCCAGAACATCAGCAGATATCATAGTATTGCTTGTGTACATAAAAGGTCCCCCCTTTCTTTTAGGTGTTAACTTCTAAATAACCTGTTTTTCGGGGAGTTGCAATTGAAAAATGGCTATTTCTTCTTTTTTGGGTTTAGGGACATTATCGAAGTTAAGATTGAGAAAAACGCCCCTTCCTGTATCCTGCATTACAATATAGGCGTCGTATTTTTTCCCTGTCTTTTCCGAAGTCAGGCCGCGCACCAAAACCTTTCCGTTTTTCAAAAGGCTTTTTACCATGGATGCTGTCACTTTTTTTCCCTGATGCAGCCAAAACTTTATGGGCTCCATACTGTCCTTCTTTCCAAATCGTAAAGGTGCAGCCTTCTTTATATCCAGAACAACCGAAGCCTTTTTTCCCTTCAATAATCGGTTTCCCGCATCTCGGGCATTTGCCGATTTCCGGTCTATCCTGTGCATACCCCGAAGACAGATTGAGAGTTGGATAATCCAATGCTGAAAATCTTGCATAGGAAGCGAGCACTTCTCGATACAGGTCTTCTGGACGGGCTTTTCCCTCCTGGATGTCCTGTTGAATGGACCACCATTTTGCAGTTAAGTCAGGTTTTCGAATCTCATCAGGTAAAATATTGTAAAAGTTTCTTCCGACCTGTGTAGAAACAATATTTTTTCCATCATTACGGATAAAGCCTCTTTTTTTGAGGGTTTGAATGATTGCGGAACGGGTTGCCGCCGTTCCGATTGAACCGTGTTCTTCTTTGCTGTCCTTATCTTTCAAGAGCAAAAGTTTCTTTGCTTCTGGGTCAGTCACATATTTTGCGACGTTTTTCATATCCTCTTCCAACGACGCGTCTGTATATCGTTTCGGAGGCTTTGTCTCTTTCTCAACGATACTTGGATTAGACATTTCGCACTCATATCCCCCAGCGGGCACATCAGAAAGTGCGCTTTCCTCGTCTTTTCCGGTGTCCATCACCATCTTAAAACCTTTTTTACAACCCTCGTAGATGTTGTTTCAAAACGGCCTTCAGGACACAAAATGGTCAAGCGAGTTCTCTCTTTAATGGCCGGAGGCATAAACTGTACCATGTAGAACCCGCAAATAGCCTTGTAAACTTTCAGCTCATTTTCTGAAAGCTTAGAAACATCCGCTTTCTGCGCGGTCGGGATAATGGCATGGTGGACACCAACATTCTTGTCACTAAAGGCTTTTGATTTGATATTTGTATCGAGGCCCGGGAAATTCCATTTTGCACCAAGATTTGCCTGTACTGCTGCAATAACGCCAGGAGCCTCCATGTGCATGTTCTCAGGCAGATAACGACATTCTGAGCGGTTATAGGTGATAAGACCGCCGTAATTCATGCGAAGAGACTGTGTAATCTTCAACGTTCCTTCCGGGGCGATATTGTATTTACTGGAGCAATAGGTTTTCAGAGCACTAATGCTGAGAGGCAGCGGAGGTGTTTCTGTAAGAGCCTCTTTTGCTACAGTTGCCGAAACAGTTTTCCCGGTATATCGGTCTCCAAGCTTTTTAAAAAAACTTGGTCAATGAATTTGCCATCAACCAGTGCGTCACAGTCTTCTGACGGAATAAATCTCACCGTATGGACACCATTTGTTTTCAGGTCTGCATCCATATCCAAGAGATAATATTTCATAGCGCTATGGCCTTCGATAAGCGCGTCTCGAGCCACAACCAATCCAAGAGTCGCTGTCTGAACGCGGCCGACAGACAAATTGGCATGATAGATGTTGCTGAAAAAACGAGAACCGTTGATGCCCAATGCAAAATCTGCCACGCTTCTTGCTTTTGCAGAAACAGCCCTTATATGCCAAGGCGCGTTATCCATAAGGTTCGACATAGCTTTTTTAAGGCTTGCTTCGTTCAAGGCGCCCGTATCCAATCTTTTCATCGGACCAGCGTAATGATGCCATTCCAAAACTTCTTCAACAAGCAACTGGCCCTCATCATCAACGTCGCCGGCAATAATTACAGAGGCGGCTTTTTTCAGGAGCATACCAATAGTATTCAGCTGCGCTCCTTTGTCCGGAGCATTGTTTCCGTTTTTAACAACGCTGGACCTTTGTCTGCGACCTTCATTCCCCAGTCGTTAAAGAAGATTGGCAATTTTTCATTTGGAGTATTCGCTCTTGAATATTGCTCACCATAGTCTTCCGGGTCTTTTAGCGTAAGCAAATGGCCATAGCACCATGTAATGCAGTAGTTGCCTTGTTCTATATATCCGTTTTTCCATTGCGGGTTACCAGGAAGAACCTTTGAAACCGCTTTGGCAATATCTGGTTTTTCGGCGATAATCAGATTCAATAAATTCACTCCTCTCTATCTCCTTTTCTTATATTATATCATATTTTGTCCTATATGTCTAACGAAATAAAAAGGCCCCCTTTGCGGGAGCCAGATTTGATTACGCGAGCTGATAAAGGGTAGTTGCCGGGATGCCAGTTACGACAACGGCGGCTTCTCCGTTATAGCAAGCGATTTCGAAATCGCAGGCCATATGGGAAAACCTGTTTTCAAAGGTGTCCTCGAAGTTGGTTTCCAGGAGCACATCGTCCAGCTCCTGTAAAGTCACCCTGCGGAAGCACAGCTCCTCCTCAATGCCAGAGATATCGGAGTCGCTGGTCATGATGACCAATTGGCCGCCATCGGTGCCAACGAAGACCTCGTCGTCAGGGCACAGGTTTGCAACCAACAGCTCATTGATTGTTTTGTGGAATTCTCGACTTTTCATTTTTTTATCCCTCCAATGGTTTGAATTTTGGCGTTTTATGTAATGCAAAAAGAACGCAAACACATGCGCATTTGCGGCACACTCAATTGCGTTCTTTTATGCTTACCTAATTTGAATTTATCTGTTTTTCGGGGACGTTCAATGGCGTTCTCTGCTTCTTTTTCTTGCATACAGATAATCGTCAACGCCCTTGTATTCCGTGCCCCAATCCCAGGTTTTCATACTCATGCCGTAACTTTCCGCTATAGAATGCAGTTTCTGAATTGCATCATTAACATTAGGGTTTACAGCACGGTCGGAATCAAATGCATCAACCAGGGTCTTTACTCCTTGTTTCTTGAGCTCTACCAGGAGTTCTTCCCATGCGTTATAGCAAGTTACGCCCGGGATGGCAACAAAGCAGCCTCCGCTGATGGATTGCGCCGTAGCTGCCTTTAAACCGCCTTCCGTGGCATAAACCACATCGGGAAATTTCGTTCCAGGCATTCCCCAGAAAGGAACGTTTGCTGCCGATGTACCACCATCTTCGCTGGAAGATGTGAACCAACGATATCGCATTTTCTTCAGTTTCTTCACAACATCTTCTGTCATGTCTGGCTTAAACTCGATATCGTATCGGATTTGTAGACCAATGATTTTGCCCTCTTTGCTACGATACGGGATATAGAACCCGCTGCCATGAGAAATCATCATCGGTTTTCCATTCTTAAAGTAAAACCCTGGAACACCCTGTAAGATTGCTCCCTTTTGGGCCAAGAGTAACGGAATCGCTTCGATGCCGTTTTGCGGAATCGAACGAAACTTCATTCGTTCAATATCTTCTACCGACAATCCTCTTTTGATAAGGTTATCTTTATGCTCGCTGGTCAAAGGGAGTGCGTCCAGAAGCATGTTATAGGTGTTATCCAAAATGTCGTCCGACACTCTCTGTGTTTCCTGAATGGGCGGAAGGCTTTCTGCCTTTCTTTTTTCAACTACTACAGCATTGCCGTTTACCGCTTCCATAATTGCTTTATATGCGGTTTTTCGGTCCCCGCCATAAAACAAAACGTATAGGTCAAGGACACCGCCTGCGCCGCTGCATGGACAGTCTGCGCATTTTTTGAAACAGTTCCACTGCTCTCTTCGGACATTGACTTCAAAGGTCTTGTTTTCTCTCAGTGGGCAGAAGATTTCTACTTCGCCTTTTCTGTTGGGCGTTTCTTTTTTAAAACGGGGCACACACAGGTCTCGCAAAACGAAATCCATGCTAAATGGGACATCAAAATTGCCCATGCAGCCCTCACCTCCTCCTTATGTAACCGAGGCTGCCTTTCGACAGCCCCGGTGTATTTTTTTTGCTCTTAGCAGCCTCTGTATTCACAGTAAATGGTCGTTGCCTTGTGGAAATCAGAGCCTTTCGGAGCGCGGTCACAATGATAGCGGATGAAGTTATCACCCTTGATTTTTGCCGCCTCCTCGATGGTTTTGCCAGCCAAGCTGCCATAGGGAACGCGGAAATTCAGCGCTTCCTCAAAAGTCGGCATCTTATCGCTCGGCTGCTCCGGCGCTTTTTCGGCAGGCTGTGCAGGGGCCGATACAGGAGCCTGAGCGGGGGCCTGTACAGGGGTCTGTACAGGAGCCTGGGCAGGTTCATTCTGAGCTTCGGTCTTTTTCGTCAACAGCCTCTACGGGCGCTTTGGTAGCTTTACGGCCACCCCTTTTGGTCTCCTTTTTCGCTGTTTCTTTTTTGCGGGTTCCTCTTTTACGGCTTCCTTCTCAGGAGATGCCGTAACGGTAGGCGTTTCGTCAACCTGAGGCAGCAGCGGACGGGGAATCATAACCCCCTGCTCGCCTCTTTCAGGGATATCCTCTTTGTTGCGGACAAACGTGTTTTCAGTCTTAACTGCATCCGGCGGAGTGCCGAAACCGAGGTATTCCAGAGCCTTACGGTACGCAGCTGTTACAGCGTTCTGTTCGAAATACTTTCCGTGAGCATCTTCCGTGTAGTAACGGGAAACCAGCGAGGTCACCGCCGGCATAGCATCATTGATGTCGCGGAAGATTTTGCCCTTAACGACAATCTTCTTGTCGTTGAGTGCGATGACATCGTAGTCCATACGGCCGTTGGGAAAAACCGTATAGAACCAACGTTCAGCAGCGGCAAACTCCATGTACAGGAACTCTGCCGGCTGTCCGTTTTCATCGACATCCTCAATCATGGTCAGGACATCATTGGGGTTAAACCCGTCGATTCTATACTGCGGGAGCAGATTTTCGAATCCTTTTCTTGCTACGCTATTTTCCATTTTTCGTATCCTCCAAATCTTATTTATGTACCAATCACAATAGAAAGGCCGCCCAGTGCAGCTTATTTTCGTTACACAAGAGCGGTCTTCTATGCTTTAGGTGTTTATAATTTTCTTCACTTTTCGGGGCATGGCAATAAAAAAGCCAGCCTTTCGGCTGGCAATTTTATGCTGCATTTTGATACGGGGTTAGGTTTGTGCCGTCTGTTGTGAACACAATTGTTCCATTTTTGTCTGTACGCAAAACTTCAACTTCCGCATCTCGCAGTTTTGAAAGCGTTTCCTCGTGTGGGTGTCCATAAGAATTGTCTTTTCCGCATGAGACGACTGCATATTGTGGCGCTACTGCGCGCAGCCAGGGATAAGTTGTGCTGCTTGATGAGCCGTGGTGGCCTACTTTCAAAACATCAGCAGACACATCATATCCTGCATCAAGAATTTCAAGCTCTTCATCACGTTCCGCATCCCCTGTAAACAGAAATATCGTTTCGCCGTATTGATAACGTACTACAACGGAGTTGTTGTTCAGCTCATCTTCGTCTGTTGTAATCGGGCCAAGTATCTGGAACTCCCCATTGCCTAATTTGTACGTTTCGCCCGGCTCAGAGATTTCTATTTTTACTTTTGATTTTTCAGCTTGTTCCATCATGGATTTGTAGCAGGCAGTATCATTTTCTGCTTCTGACTTAATCATTGTATCAATATCATAAAGGCGGAGAATAGTTGCTGCGCAGCCAATATGGTCTTCGTGAGGATGTGTGGCAACAAAATAGTCAATCTGTTCAATGCCGAGTCCGTCAAGATACTGTGTAACGACGACGTCGTCATCTCTGTTTCCAACGTCAATCAGCAGTGTATCTTCCCCATCCTGAACAAAAATACAGTCAGCTTGGCCCACGTCAATGAAATGTACCGACACATCGTCCGCATCTTTTTTCTCACTCGTCCAATCCTTTATGACTGTTTCCGCATCCGGGACTTTTTCTAAGAGTGAGTCAGCTTCTTCTATATACCCGGGCACATTGTCTTTCGCCCAGCCAAAAAGCTGTTCAAACTTTGAAACGCCGTGATTAAATCCGTCTTGAATCGGTTCCAGCGGAACCCCAAAAAAGGACAGTGCGGCAACTAAAATCATTACCGTTACAACGGCACTGATAATTTTCTTTGCTCCTCGAATCAACGTAGTTGCAAAGCCGCCGATAAGGAGGATTATCAGAATGATTTCTTTGTTGGCTATAACATAGTTTATGAATTCCTGTATACTCAAAAGGAACCCCTCCTTGTAAATGATAGTAGCAAAGCCCACTTGCTATTTTGCTTGACTTTCGGGGGGTAGCAAGAGATTATTCCTCAACTAATCCAACTTCTTTTTTTACACAATACGCAAAGAAGTCTTTCTTGCTTGCCATATGAAGTGATTTGACCTTGGCATTTATCGCTTTCATTTCCTTTTCTGTAAAGTAAAAAGAAGCCTTGAAACTCACCATGTCATCCGCTTTGGGAGATTCTTCCCAGAAAGGTTTTATATTGAGTTCTTTTGCCATTAAATCTAATCGAGACATTTTGATACCCAGGTGCCGAGCGAGATTTTTTTTGGGCCACCAAACATTGTGTGTCGAACATTTGAGAAGCTCTTCTTTTACTTCAGCATCACGGTCTATTTTGTCGAACAGCTTTTCTATCGGAGCTTGTAAAAAAGTAGCAACAAGGATAGCCGGCTCAACTCGACTGTTCCAGTTAGGCCTGAAGACTCTTCTTATTGTTGCACCGCCGTTATCAGCGGTAAAAAATTTTTTATAAATTCCTCTCCAAATTTTTTTTGAATGTCTTCGTACATCTTATGAGCATCGCACATAAATCCTCTCGAGTAGAACTTTCCGTAACCTCTATCTACGGCCGCATATATAAGAGCATCTACATCAGCATCACAATGGAAACTAAATGGAGCATTCAATGCAGCAAAAGCGTATTGTGTAAAGCTATCAAAAAGGAGACTCATTGTAAGTGACCTTGTCATTCGGGCAAGAGATTTCATCTGCACAGGTAAAATGATATGTCGCTTTGGAAAGGCTCATATCTGCATCCAGCAGATTACACCCATGCTTATGGCATTTGTCCATGACCCATATCTGGTGGGCTCTATGCCAATAAGCCTCTCCATATTTTTCAATATCTTCTTGTAAACAAAGTGGACAATACCTCAACATTGTCTGTTTTCTGCTATACATATGATTGGTAAACACAAATGTTTTTTTCAATTCACTTGCGTCGAAAATCCTTTCAAGCACCTCTTCTTTTCTTTTTTCAGAATAATACCTCATTTGATACGGAGCGAGCGTATATTTTGAAAAGCACTCCTCTGCTGTTCCAATCGTGGGTCCATGAAGCCTCACATAATCCACGATTGTATTGTCTAATGCTAAAGGATTTACCTTTTTTTTGAGAAGTAATTGTTCCCCAAATAATTCTCTGCTTGTTATAGTTGATTTTGTATTCCCAGATTTACGATGATATCTCGAAACAATGCTGTACCATGTTTCGTCCGGATATGGCGTCGGCAATGTATATAAATCCATCTTAGCACCTCCCAAAATATCTTAAGCCAAACTCTTCAAGTTTCTGCCCAATGCTAAGGCCATATTCGTTGCAATAATTATGAATTACAAGAATATCATCTTTGTCTCTGTCGGATTTAGGTCTACCACGCTTAGTGGGAACGCTATCAACATCGGCAAAACTCTGTGAATGCGAGGTCTTAGGTTTGTATGTCATAGGCTTAAACATTCGAATGTCTGCGGGCTCAAGAGTCGGGCGCCTTGCGGATATATCGTGTTTTCTGGCTGTTAATCGAAGCAGCTCAACATCGACAACTTCTTTAGAGAAGAAAATCGCCTCAAATGCTGCGTAATGAAGCAGTGATGCCATCTTTCCGATACACCCACCTGTGTGAATGTACACTTCCTCTTCTATTTCTGGAGATAGCGGAAGAGGGTTAAGAACAGCAATGTTGGCCCACATTTTTTTCTAAAACTGTTCTAAAAGTTGGCCCTTTTGACAGAAGAGGAATCCTTGGCCCACGGGTTCTTCTTGCCAGATGGGCTTCAGAGTTAAAGAAATCTGATACGGCCGAAGTCCCGATACAAACAAGGCACACTCCCGTTTTATTCGCAAGTCCAACCAAAAATCTTATTAACGTGTTTCCAGAAGAAGGATTTTTAACATTAACCTTCATTACGTTTTGTATTTCATCAATCAATATTGCACCAATTGAATACTTCATGCAAAGCTGGGCTATTTTAATAATCAGCAAATCTATACTTAAACTGTTGTGCATTGCTTCGCCCATATAATTGGTGTCAAGAATAGAATCTATTTTTTCTAATATCTGAAAACACACGCTTTTCTCCGAATGGTTTACCGGGCATTCAATCAAAATGTACGGTATTTGCACCATCCTGAATTCCATGCCATTAAATTCTGTATGTCTGATAGCCGATGGAAACATTTTGAGAATATTGCGTACTGTGGTACTTTTCCCTGCTCCAGGCTCTCCAAGAATAGCAAAGCTTTCGGCAATAAATGGGCTGTCTGGGAGTGTTTCGCAGCTCCTCTTTTCGATAGCTTTTCCTATATCGTTCATTCTTTTGGTAATAGACACGGCTGTGCGTCCCGAATACGCTGTTAAAAAGCCATAAAACAATGAAGCATATATATCCGCAGCATATTCCATCGGCACGTATATTTGTTTTATTCGTACACTTAATTCCTGTCTTTCCTGGGGGGTATAAGTTTTGTAATCCGGCGGAAGAGTGAACTCCTTTACTAATAAAGCATAGAGGTCCTCTCTACTTAACTGAGCCGGAAGGGCCGCTATCAATGGATTATCACTGGCCACTTTGGATGGTCTATATTCAGCATCAGTTATTTGTTGCATTTTTCTTCTCCTTTTCTTTTTCTTGTTTCATTCTTTGAAGAGTTACATCTTTTCGAGAATGCGGTTTTGTTTTTTCAGCGTTCAATGCGGTTTTTCGAATAAAATCAGAACACATTGCGGCATCTCTTGCCTGCGTTTTTTCTGCTTCTTTTCTTACTTTATTTTCTTCTTTCCTCATGAGTTTTACCTCTTCAAAAGAAATACCTGAGAAAATTGCAGAAGCACTTGTTAAAACAAATTTGTAGTATCGCCCATTTCTTACAAGGAAGATTTGCTCGGCGTTTTCTTTTTGATATGCAATCGTCACTCTTTTCCGCCCGGTGATACCAGCTTCAACGTATTCTCTTGTCATATCCAATTCTTCGGAATCATAATGCAGTCCGTCAAACACAAGCCCCTGCCTCGTGATTGAACCCGTAGCTCGCGGCAGCAACATAAGAAATATATCTTCCGTGTTTGCAGAAATCAGATTGGCTCTATTCATTTTTACCATCCATTCCCATATATTACTTGATACAGGCTGGACACCGTCAGAAATCATTTGTGGTTCTCTTTGAAATGAAACCACTCGGCTTGAGTTGTAATAAATAACGCAGCGCAAAAGAATTCTTGTGTATTCTGATAAATCAAGGCGTGCTTTTGTTTGGACCGGCATCGCGCCTTCTCTTGTGTTTTCAACTTCAATAGTGCCATATCCGCGCAGCATTGGCTTATACCTTTCCTGCAAGCAGTCAAAAGCTTTTTCTACACAGCCTTTTAAATCAGGGCGATATGCCGGCAGATTGGTTATTTCTATCTCGAATCGTTCGCACAATTCCTTCACTCGACCGCTCATAAAATCTCTGCCTTTGTCTGTTACTATTGTTTGTGGCAATCCAATAGAAGGCCATTGATTAGCTGAAATATCAATCCCATATTTCTTACAAAAGCTTACTTTGTCCTCTACTGTACTTCGTAAACACTGTAAAATAGCATCGCTGCCCCCAGACAGTCCAACATAAATTCCTGTAATAAGACGTGTTGCCACATCGACAGCAAGATACACCACAGGACGCCCGATGGGCTTTCTGCTGTACTTTGACACAATGCAAATGTCTGCTTCGGTCGCATCCATTTCAAATGTTCCGCAGTTGGGAGCACGGTCGTTTGCGCTTCCAAGTAAGGGGCGATAATTTTTTTGATAATCGCCTATCCCTTGGCGACTAATGATACCCCTGTACCCATTTTTGATTTTGCGGTAGTTGCGTTGAAATCTTGCAAAATCAGGATAGCCTTTTGAAGGCGGCCGTTTTCCCCTTTCAATAATCAAGCAGATACATTTCGTATGCTCCATACAAAGACAATTTTTGGGGCTATAATAATATTTTTTATAGCCTTCTGCATGTCTTCATCAATGTACGATGATTCGCTTTTTTTATCGGATTGAGTTCTTTTCGCAGGGAGCAACCCTCTTTTCCCTTTCGCCAGATAAGCAAAATAGAAACGGGTAACGGTTTTCGAGCTTATCCCATGGGCTTTTGAAATCTCTAATATTTTTTTGCTTCTCAAGGTGGGATTGCAAATAAATATCGGTTCATCAATCAATGGCTCTATTATTTTGAGTCTGGACTCCATCGTGGCTTCTCTTTTTTTGCTTGGTATAGTTTCGTCCAAAAATTCTTCCGGAACATTTTCTTGAATTAGCTCAGAAGTATTGCCAATTCGAATTGGTGCGCCGTTTTTTTCCCAATCACTTATCCACGCAAACCCTTCGACTTCCATTAGCAATCGGTATAATCTACCTTTATATGAGACAAATTTAATCATTCAAAAGTCCCTCTTTCTCTTCTGGAGATTCCACAATGTACACTTTCCATTTTGCCCCTTTAGAAAGCCAGTATCTCCTGGAAAGCTCCAGTTTCTCTACTTCTGATTTTTTCTTAAGTTTACTTTCCGCGATGGCTTCTATAATCAGTATTTCGCCCTCGATTGTCTCAACAGAAAAATCAGAAACCCAATCTTCCTTTAAATACGAAGTTCGTATTCCAATTAGAGGAATTTCTGAAGGGTTAATCAGCAACGGAATTCCACTTTCGTATCTTAAAACACCTCCATCGTTTTCAAGTTTTTCTGCCAAAGCACGAGTCTCGCTTCCAAATACAGAGATAACACAGCCACATTTTTTACTAAAGAAGGTTATCTCTCTTCCACTTCCTTTTTTCTTTCTCATAGAATTTCCCTCAAAAAAATTGGTTTTTGTTATTGCGTAAAAAAACTAAAAATAAATACGCTTTTTCACCTCCCTAAAAGGATTTTTAAGAAAAAATACTCGTTATATTTGAATATCTTTTCATTCGGAACAAAAAAGAATCATGAATTATTCTGAATTTTAGAGTATTTCTGAGGGATTTAATTTAAAAAAATCTGATTTATTTTAAAAAAAGGCTCAAATAAGCCAAAATTTAGATTAAATCCGGCTGATTTAATTTAAAAAATCTGATTTTTTCAAAAAAATACGGTATTTTAAGGCCAAAAATGGGTGTTTTAAGGTGAAAAATAGGCTTTTTTTATGAAAATACTCCGAATTAGTTTAAATTCCATGTCACCTGTTTTCTCCGTTGTCCGTAGCTGACGCCCTCGTTGTCCGTGGGGATATCCCCTTGTTCTCCCCTCGCAGGGTTAAAACAAGAAGGGCATGAGCAGCCAATATGAACATCTCCCAGCGAGACTTAACAAGGAAAACAGCTTAACAAATGGGGCACCCCCGCAGCACCTAAGTAATCCTGCCATACTCTCTTTCCACCGCTCAGCGCCATACAATTACCGGGGCCAGTGAGGTTTTCACAGGAAACACCTCTCCACCGCTGCAAAACGGCCTTATACAGGGCTTTTCAGGGGTTAATGGGGTACTTTCCTTTTGTCAGTATGTAGAGTCTGCTTCTGCCTCTCCGGGGCTTCATTTCCCCTTCGTGTTTTGAAGTGGATGAGAGGTGGTAGCAGGGTATCTCAGAGCAATAAAAAAAGAGAGACGCTCATGTTGAACGTCTCTCTCTTAATAGCTACTGTTTCTTGCCCTTTACCCTATACCCACTTAGAATTCCTTACTGGTCGCCCGTCCGGGATATCCCTCGGACAACGAGGTCTTCTTTCGTGGACAATTTGGGGTGTTTGTGGACAACGATACGCTTATTTCATCATGCTGGCAACTTCGGCCGCAAAATCGTCGGCGCGCTTCTCCAGGCCTTCGCCCTTCTCAAAACGCACGAACTTGACAATCTCGATGTCCGCGCCCAGCTCTTTAGCGGTGTTCTCAACATACTTGGAGACAGAAATATCCGGCTCCTTGACATATGCCTGATCCACCAAGCAGTTCTCTTTGTAGAACTTGCCGATTTTGCCTTCGACCATCTTCACCTTCACAGGCTCGGGCTTGCCGGCCAGCTTCGGGTCGTTGCTGATCTGCGCCAGCAGGATCTCCTTCTCTTTCTCGATCACAGACGCGGGCACCTCGGCCTCGCACAGATAACCGGGATTGGCCGCGGCGATCTGCATGGCAATGTCTTTGCCGAACGCCGTGAACTCAGCTTTCACAGCTGTCGCATCGTCGGTGTCGAACTGGACCAGCACGCCGTGCGTACCGCCGCCGTGCACATAAGCGGAACAAACGCCCTCGAAGCGCGCGAAGCGACGGATCTTAATGTTCTCGCCGATGACAAGAATCTTTTCCTGCAGCGCGGCTTCTACCGTCTGCTCGCCCAGCTTGCAGGCCATCAGAGCCTCCACGTCGGCGGGATTCTGCGCCATGACAACGTCTGCAACTTCTTTTACAAAGGTCTGGAAACTGTCGTTTTTCGCAACAAAGTCGGTCTCGGCGTTCACTTCGATGACAACGCCCACCTTGTTTGCCACGTCGGCCGCAGCGTAGACCATGCCCTCGGCGGCAATGCGGCCTGCCTTTTTCGCGGCGGCGGCAAGACCCTTTTCGCGCAGATACTCGACAGCCTTGTCAAAATCGCCGTCAGACTCGGTGAGCGCCTTTTTGCAGTCCATCATGCCGCAGCCGGTCTGTTCGCGCAGCTTCTTAACATCTAAAGCGGTAAATGCCATTTTTCTTTTCCCCCTGTTCGATTATTCAGCAGCCGCGACTTCTTCTTCAGCCTCGGCCTCGTCCATCTGCTCGCCCTGACGGCCCTCCAGCACAGCGTCCGCCATTGCGCCCGCAATCAGCTTTACAGCGCGGATGGCGTCGTCGTTGCCCGGAATGACGTAGTCGATCTCGTCCGGATCGCAGTTGGTGTCGACAATGGCCACGATGGGGATGTTCAGCTTGCGGGCCTCGGCAACAGCGATACGCTCCTTGCGCGGGTCCACAATGAACATGGCGGCGGGCAGCTTATCCATCGTCTTCACGCCGCCCAGGAATTTTTCAAGCTTCTCCAGCTCCAGCTCCAGCTTCGCAACTTCCTTCTTGGGGAGCATGTCGAAAGTGCCGTCCTCGCGCATTTTATTGATCTGCTCCATGCGGTCGATACGGCGGCGGATGGTGCGGAAGTTCGTCAGCATGCCGCCCAGCCAACGCGCGTTGACATAGTGCATGCCGCAGCGGGTGGCTTCCTCACGCACGGAATCCTGCGCCTGCTTTTTGGTGCCCACGAACAGAATGCTGCCGCCGGCGGTGGCCGTGTCGCGCACGAAGCTGTAAGCCTCATCCAGCTTTTTCACAGTCTTCTGCAGGTCGATGATATAAATGCCGTTGCGCTCGGTGAAGATATACTTCGCCATTTTGGGGTTCCAGCGGCGGGTCTGATGACCGAAATGCACGCCGGCTTCGAGAAGCTGTTTCATAGATACTACTGCCATAATTGTGTCCTCCTAAAATTTGTTTTTTCCTCCGCATGTCCTGCATGGCGCGCCACCCGAAGGCACCGGACGCCAAAGACATGCGTGCGTATTGCCGAATCAGTATACCATACCCGCGCTCGGATTACAAGTGTTTTTCGCTGTACAGCGCGTTTTTTTGCCGTTCATTCCTGCGGCGTGTAATCTTCCAGGTACGGCTTGCCGAACATCAGGTCATACTGCAGCAGCCAGTGGCCGTCATAGCACTGCCGCTGCACCTCGGTCATTTCCTCGCTGAAGGAGCCGTCCGTCTCCACGGTAACACCGCGGGTGCGCGCACGCATCACCGAAAGGCTGTCTGTCAGATACTCGAACAGCAGCGGCTTTTCCAGGCCGTACAGGTCCATCATTACAGGCGAGATATCATAGGCCGCGATGGTGCCCAGGTCGATGGAGGCGCCGCCGTAGTTGCTCCAGATCATCAGGTCCGTGCGGTGCAGGTCCGGGCTGCCGGTATCTCCCTTTTCGATATAGCCCGTCTTTTCAAACAGCTCGTAGCCCTTGCCCACGGGGTTGAAATGGTCGCCCCAAAACACGATGATGGTGGGCTCGTCCACATTGCGGAAATAATCCACCAGAGCGCCCAGAGCCGCGTCCGCCTCATACACGCCCGTTGCAAAATCCTGCAATTGGGAAAGCGTCTGCGTGGAAAGACCGGGATGCTCCGTGATCTTCACCAGTTCGTTCGCCGCGTAACGGCTTGCGTCGTAGGTCGTGTGGTTTTGCATCGTCACCGCATGGATGAAAAGCGGTGCGCCGCCGTCCCGCGCTTCGTATTCCTCAATAATGCGCTGCGTCATGGCTGCGTCCGAGATAAAGCCGCGGCGGGTGTGCGGGTTCACAAAATCCTCGGCGGCGATGAACTCGTTAAAGCCGAGGTAGGGGTACGCAGTGTTGCGGCTCCAGAACTTGCGGTAGTATCCGTGCACGGCCAGCGTATCGTAGCCCTGCGCCCGCAGATACTGCGGCAGAGAAAACATATCATGGGTGACATGCTGCTGATAGGGCTTGCTGCCCGCAGGCAGATGCTCCACTGAAAAACCCGTCAGCGCCTCAAATTCCACATCACAGGTTCCGCCGCCGAAAGACGGTGTATAGCAGTAGCCGTAGGCCGCCTCGTTTTTCAGCGCCGTCAGATTGGGCGTCAGCTCCCGGTCATAGGATATGCCCTCCAGGCGGGAGGCATCCCAAAACGATTCGTTCATCACAAAGATGATATTGGGCCGCTGCTCGGGCGCGTCCGCCGTGGCCGCGTAGGATTCCTTATACAGCGGCTTCGCCGTTTCGGCCGTCTCTTCCACGCGGGCGGCCAGCTCCAGAACCGATTTTTCAGAGTAGTTCTCCGGCGCTTCGATGTCCAGCACCTGCAGATTCGTCATGAACCCCGTGATGACGCCGTAGTTTTTGTAATAACGGTCCTGCATCCACATATCGGAATAAATGCCGAAAAATTCACACATGGAGGCGTTCAGGTATACGCCGAACACCAGCAGGCACCACAAAAAGCCCGAAACCGCCGCGCTGCCGATGCGCCAGCGCCAGCGCGTCTCTTTTCTATAGGGCATACGCAAAAAGCAGCTCGCTGCCAAAAGCACAAGGAAAATTGCAAGCGTCCACAGCATCGTGGGCTGTATGTCCAGCTCCACCTTGCCGGCCACGCCGGCAAAGTCCCCTACCTGGGTGATATCCCAAGGCAGAAACGGCTCGCCGCGCATCTCCAGCTTAAAATAGGTGACGGTCCCCGGCACGTTGCTGATGATGCCCGTAAGCAGCGTGGCCAGCCAGTGCAGGCCCGAAAGCTGGCTGATGAACACATACAGCAGCACCAGAAACAGCCACTCAAAAATAAAGCCCCAGGGATGCGGCTGCACGCGGGCACTCCAGAAATCGCCGCCCAGCGTACCGCGGTGGATCCACTCCATCGTAACAAAAAAAACAGTTGGCACCAGCACCGACCATACGGCGCTCAGCCAGAAAGAGGCGCGCAGCTTCGCAAAACGCGTGGGCTGCGCACCGGGTCCGATCTGTTGCACGTCAAACGTCCTCCCGATTTTCAAATGCCAATCTTCCGCTTTTCAAAAACTTTACGTTTTCCACTTCATTATTATAAAACACCTTGTCAACCCATTTTATTTCACTCCAAACAATTTTTTTCTGCTCCTGGGCGGCGCGGATACCGCCGTGCGCACCAAAAGAACATCCGTCCCGATTTTTTCGATGTCTCCCCACGGGATGGCCGTGTCCTCCTCCCGGCCCAGCAGGCCGAACAGCTTTAGCCGCCCGTACAGGATAACGCCCGTGATGCTGGCCGTCTCCGGCTCGAAGGAAATATCATCCACTTTACCAAGGTTCTGGCCTGTGGTAACATTTACAACGTCCCGTTCGCACAGCTCATATACTGTCATAACGACAACCTCCCTTCTCCGGCTACACGCCGGCATTCCATACCTATTCCGAACGAAGCCCTTTCTATACCGCAAAAAATGTTGTATAATAGTGAAAAGCTGCCGAAAGCCGCTTTTTGGGTCCCGGCCGTCCACGCGCGCGGCGGCGGGCGCCCCGGACAAGGCGCGCAGAATCCAGGGGAACGCGTTCCCCCGCACAGGACAGGTGAACGTTTTGTATAAAAATATTATTTTTGATCTGGGCGGCGTCGTGGTGGATTTTGACCCGCGCGAATTCCTCGTCGACCATTTCATGAACGAACGTGTGGAGGACCAGCTCTACGACATTACCTTCGGCAGCGAGGAATGGCTGCAGATGGACGCCGGGCTGCTCACCCGTGAGGAAGGCGACCGCATCATGCGCGAAAAGGGCGCAGCTCTGCGCCGTTCCTTTGAGGTGGGCGTTATTCTGGACGACTGGTACGATATGCTGCGCACCAAGGACGACACCGTGCAGCTCATCAAGCGGTTGAAAAAGCGCGGATACGGCGTGTTTTACCTTTCTAATATTTCCTGGGACGTGCTGGAAATGCTGCAGCAGCGCAAATTCTGGCAGCTGTTCGACGGCGGAGTTGCTTCCTGTGAGGTAAAGCTGACCAAGCCCGACCTGCGCATCTACCATGCGCTTCTGGCCAAATACGGTCTTTCGGCAGCGGAATCCATTTTCATTGACGACAACACCGTCAATGCGTCCGCCGCTTTCGACGCGGATATCACTGGGATCCACTTCAAAAATGTGCGTACGCTGCAGCGCGCGCTGCTGAGCTACGGCGTGGAAAGCGAAAAAAAACTGAGCAGGCAGAAACAGGCTGCCACGGTTGCCGCGGAATAGCCGCATTGCCGACGCAAACAAACCCAAAACGCGCCCCGGAACATTTTGTCCCGGGGCGCGTCAGCTTGGCGGAAAAGCCCAGCTTTTTCGCCAAGCTGCCTACGAACAGGGCCTGCGGCCCCGTTCGCCGCGCACGGCGCGGGGTTATTTTAAATGAAAAAGGGGTTCTCCACCCCTTTTTCAAGCTTTTTCCCCGGACGTTTCTTTTGCCTTTCTGGCTTTTTCAACAGTCTGGGACGCGCCCCGGAACATTTTGTCCCGGGGCGCGTTTTTCATGCGGTGTCACAGCCGGTGTCACAGCTGTTTTTTGATGCGCTCCAGCGCGTTTTTTTCCAGACGGCTCACCTGCGCCTGGCTGATACCGATCTCCCCCGCAACCTCTACCTGCGTTTTACCGGCCAGGTAGCGCAGGGACATGATTTTTTTCTCCCGGTCCGACAGCTTGCTGACGGTGTCGCGGAACTGGATAGAGGAGATCCAATTTTCCTCACAGCCTGTCTCGCCCACCTGATCCATCACATAGATGGTGTCGCCGCCGTCGCTGTATACAGGCTCATACAGGGAAACCGGCTCCACCACACTCTCCAGCGCCAGCGTAACAGTCGCCTGCGGCAGGCCCACCGCCTCGGATATCTCCCGCACGTTAGGCTCCCGCCCCAGCTTCTTTTGCAGCAGCTCCCGTGCCTGCATGGCCTTGTACGCCACATCCCGCACCGAACGGCTGACGCGCATGGCGTTGTTGTCCCGCAGAAAACGGCGTATCTCGCCGATGATCATGGGCTGGCCGTAGGTGGAAAAGCGAAGGCCCAGCCCTGGGTTGAAATTGTCGATGGCCTTGATGAGGCCGATGCAGCCCACCTGAAACAGATCGTCCAGATTCTCCCCCCGGCCTGTGAATTTCTGCACAACGCTCAGCACCAGCCGCAGATTCCCGTTGATCATCTTCTGGCGGGCTTCCTTGTCGCCCGCCTGCGCTTTGACGATGAGTTCCATTTTCTCCTTTTCCTTCAGGACCGGCAGCTTTGCGGTATTCACGCCGCAGATCTCCACCTTGTGATAATACAAAGTATCCTCTCCTCCAAGCAAAACGTCTTGCCCGGAGTATTGGCCCTGCGGCGGCGTACAATCCAAACGGCGGGCTGGGAAAATTACCCGGCCCGCCGTTTTACGTTTGTTCTGTTCAGGAAATGCGTTCCAAATCGCCTTTCAGCCGTTTGATGATGCGCTTTTCCAGCCTTGAAATGTAGCTTTGGGAAATGCCGATCATATCCGCCACTTCCTTCTGCGTATGCTCCGCCCCGCCCGAAAGGCCGAAGCGCAGCTCCATGATCTGCCTCTCCCGTGCGGAAAGGCGGCCCACCGCCTCCAGCAGCATATTTTTTTCCGCCGCCTGCTCCAAATCGGCTCCCACCTGGTTCCCATCTGTCCCCAGAACATCCGAAAGCAGCAGCTCGTTGCCGTCGCAGTCGGTGTTCAGGGGTTCGTCGATGCTGCTCTCCTGCCGCTTGTTGCTGCTCTTGCGCAGGTACATCAGGATCTCGTTTTCGATACACCGGCTGGCATAAGTGGCCAGCTTGATGTTTTTCGACGGGACGAAAGTATTCACCGCCTTGATGAGCCCGATGGTACCGATGGAAATCATGTCCTCCACAGAGGCCGTTTTGCTCTCGAATTTTTTTGCGATGTAGACCACCAGCCGCAAATTGTGAACGATAAGCACATCGCGGCAGTCGGGGTTTCCGGCCTCCAGGCCGGCAAAAACGACCTTTTCCTCTTCTTTGCTCAGCGGCGGAGGCAGCGTTTCCGGCCCGTTGATATAATAAGCGTAGTCCGGCAGGCGGATGCAGATGATGAATTTCCTGCACAGGGCCGCCAGCCCCGTGCGCAGTGATGCAAGCAGTGGCATTTTTCTTCTCCTTTGTATGGTCTGCAGGCGGCGCGGCGCCCTGTGCGGCCGGAAGCTGCGTCTTTGTTCGCCCGGCGGCTGCGTCAGGCTCCGCAAACCCCTCCCTCCGCGGGTACGATGGCGCAGAAGCCGCCGTCCGCCAGAGGCTCCGGCGTGAACACCGCACACACGCCCGTATAGCGGCGGGGCGCGCCGTCTGCCTCCAACACCAGTTCACGTACGCGCACCGCAGGCAGGGCACGGGTGCCCGCCGCCGTTTTGGTGGGGATGAGCCGCAGCGGCATGCCTCCCGTCTCCATGGCGCCGTCGTCGAAATAAAGCGCCAGCGCCCGCAGCAGCCCAGGCGGCAGCGCGCCGCGCACCGCGGGAAAGCTGAGCAGAAACGCGGGCGTTCCCGTGATGGGGTCGCGGACCGAAAACCCCGTGTCCACCAGCGCCAGCCCCTGCACGCAGCCATCCTCGAACCGGGCGGTGAACGGTATGGTCCGCACCTGCTGCGGCCGGCCGAATGCCCATGCGCAAAGCTGTACGGCCAGATATACGCCGGCAATGCACCCGATAAGCAGCAAAGGGGAAACATTGAAATACACCGACAGGTTATTGGTGCTGACATTCTGCGCCGCACCATAGTATGTAGCCGCAAATACCGCGCCTGAAAGCGCAATGTTCAGAAACACATACCAGAAGCAGCATTTCAGGAAGCCGCGCACATTGTGCACCGGGAAGCTGGCGAATACGATGAGCACCGCGCTGCCGATTTTTGCCCCCCACATGAGCCATTGCGGCAGAGGAGGCAAAAGCAACAGCAGCGAAGAAAGGCCCGCGGCGGCCGCCCCCAGAAAGATGCGCCAATCGGCGGCGATGCGCCCGGCCAGCAGCGCCGCGCCCCGCAGCAGAAAATATCCGATGAGGGCATTGACAAAAAACAGAATATCCACATAGATCACACCGCGCATGCCGCCGCCCCCTCTTCTCCGAGTGTAGTACACCCGGAGCGAAAAACATGTCAAACCAAAGGGGCGCGCGTCGCAGGTTTTGTATGCGGGCTTGTAGCATGGGCCGTTTCTGCCTCGTAATGATAGGCAAAGGACATTTTTCACGTTCCAAATACAGCGCGGCGCGCCGCGCGGAAAAAGGAAGCATACGACCATGAAGCAAAACCGCAAACGCTCTGAACGCCGCCCTGTGAAACGGCTTTGCCCCACACCGGAAACAGGGCTTACAGAGGAACAGGCGGCCCAGCGCCGGGCCGCCGGATGGAACAACGCCGCGCAGGACAGCCTCTCCAAAACAGAATGGCAGATCGTGCGGGACAACGTATTTACCTTTTTCAATTTTGTGTTCGTGGCGCTGGCCGCCTGCCTGTTCGCTGTTGGCGCATACCGCGACATGATGTTTTTGGGCATTGTGGCCGCCAATGTGTTCATCGGCATTGTGCAGGAGCTGCGCGTCAAACGCACGCTGGACAAGGTGACACTGCTCTCGGGCAGCACGGCTTGTGTGGTCCGCGGCGGCCGAACGCGCACCGTCCCCACAGACGAGCTGGTACTGGACGACATTGTGCTGCTGCGCCCGGGCAGCCAGGTGTGCGCGGACGCCGTTGTTGCGGACGGGACGCTGGAGGTAAACGAAGCGCTGCTGACAGGCGAGGCAGAGCTTGTGCAAAAACGCCCCGGGGACACGCTGCTCTCGGGCAGTTTTGTGGTGACCGGCGCGTGCGCGGCACGGCTGGATAAGGTTGGCACCGACTGTTATGCCGCGCGCATCACCGGCGAGGCCCGGCGCCGCAAACGTCACCGCTCGGAGATGATGCGCGCATTGGACAGGCTGCTGCGTTTCATCAGCATTGCCATCATCCCCGTATTCGTCATCATGTTTGCAAAGCAGTATTTCTTTCTTCACACAGGGCTGGAGTACGCCATGAGTTCCACCGTGGCCGCCATCATCGGCATGATCCCCGAGGGGCTTTACCTTCTGGTGAGCGTAGCGCTGGCCGTGAGCGTCATCAGCCTGGCGCGCAGCAAAACGCTGGTTCACGAGCTTTCCTGCATCGAGAATCTGGCCCGGGTGGACACGCTGTGTCTGGACAAAACAGGCACCATCACCGAGGGCTGCATGGAAGTGCTGGAAACCATCCCCGTACCGGGCATGGAGGGCGGCGCACTGGCAGAGCTGCTGGGCAGCTTTACCGCCGCCGCGGGCGAGGACAACACCACGGCGCAGGCTCTGCGGGCACGCTTCGGCGCTTTGGGCGGCGGCTGGCAGCCCAAAGCCGCCGTCCCCTTCAGCTCCGAGCGCAAGTGGGGTGCTCTGGTGCTGAAAGACGGAGACGAATACATCCTCGGCGCACCGGAGATCGTGCTGGGCGGCGGGTATGCCGCCTTCCGGGGTACGGTAGAGCCGCAGCTGGCGGCAGGACGGCGCGTGCTGGTGCTGGCGCGCGGACACGGCGTGCTGGAGGGCGGTACGCTGCAGCACGATCCGCAGGCGCTGGGCTTTGTGGTGCTTTCGGATAAAATCCGTGCGGATGCACCTGCAACACTGGCCTATTTCAAGGCACAGGGCGTGGATGTAAAGGTCATCTCCGGCGATAACGCGGTATCCGTGGCGGAAGTTGCGCGCCGGGCGGGCGTGGAGGGCGCGGAACATTATCTGGATATGTCCCGCGTACCTGAAGACGCGGACCTTCGCGGCGCGGCGCAGGCGCATGCCGTGTTCGGCCGTGTGACGCCGCAGCAAAAGCGCGCGCTCATCTGCGCGCTGAAGGACACGGGCCGCACCGTGGCCATGATCGGCGACGGGGTAAACGACGTGCTGGCTTTAAAAGATGCGGATTGCAGCATCGCCATGGCGGCAGGCAGCGAGGCTGCGCAGCATGTGGCCCAGCTGGTGCTGCTGAGCTCCAATTTTTCTGCCATGCCGCAGATCGTCAAAGAGGGGCGGCGTGTCATCAACAATATCGAACGTTCGGCGACACTGTTCCTTGTAAAAAACATCTTCTCATTCGTTGTTTCGTTGGTTCTTCTGTTTGCGGCCATGCCCTATCCGCTGGTGCCCGCGCAGATCAGTCTGCTCAGCGGGCTGCTTATCGGCGTTCCTTCGTTCCTGCTGACATTCGAGCCATCCTATGGGCGTGTACGCGGCAGCTTTATGCGCAGCGTGCTGCTGAACGCACTGCCCGGCGGGCTGGTCAATGTGGTGAACCTGCTGGCTGTGATGTGGATCGGCTCCGGGATGGGCCTTCCCATGGAGCAGATTTCCACTGTGTGCACACTGCTGGCAGGCACGGCAGGATTTATGGTGCTGCTGTTTTTGTGCTGGCCTCTGTCCAGATGGCGCTTTGCCATCGTGGCCGCCATGGGCGTGGGCTTCATCGGCGCATGCGTCCTGCTGGGGCCGCTGTTCGGCCTTTCCCCTCTTTCAGGGCGTGCGTGGACGCTGCTGGGCGTATTTGCCGCCGCCACTCCCGCGCTGATGTGCCTGTTCGTGTTCCTTGTGAGCCGCGTCAAGCAGAGACTGCGCCGTTCCCAGCGCGCCAAGCATGCCGCCGGGCTGTCTGCCACACTTTCCTGAAGCACATTTTTCTTTATTTCACAGCGCGCTCCGCCTTCCGAAACATATGCCGGAGGTTGGAGTGCGTTTTCTCTGCCCCGCACCGTCCGCAGCTTGAATTCAATTCAAAAAAACCGCATCTGCGTTCAACATCAGCTCCATTGTATACGCGGCGCTCGTATGTTACGATGGAACCGGGCCCAAAAGAAACGAAAGGAATTTGCCGAAATGGAAATGCCAACCGGAAAAACCATCCAAACACTGCGCAGACAAAAGGGACTGACGCAGGAACAGCTTGCCGAGGCCGTGGGCGTTACCGCCGCGGCGGTGTCCAAATGGGAGACGGCCAGTGCCTACCCGGATATTCTGCTGCTGTGCCCTCTGGCGCGGGCGTTGGGCACCACACCCGACACACTGCTGGATTTTCGGCCTCTTCTTTCCGAGGAAGAACTGAAAGCCATCTGGGAAAAAGGACGCGTCCTGTTTGAAAGCGGCCGCGCCGAAGAAGCCTGCGCCTATTGTGAAGATATTCTGCTTTCCCATCCAGGCGACACCGCGCTCAAATTCCGCATCGCATCGCTGTATATGCGCTATATGGCGGCCCTGAAAGACGAAGCGTTCGTACAAAAGCAATTGGAACGCTCCATCCGCCTGTTTGAGGACAGCACGCACAGCACGGACACCGAGACCCGTGAGGCCGCATTCTACACGCTGTCCGGCCTGTATATGATGAATGGAGAAGCCGGTCGTGCGCTGGACGCCGTAGAAAAACTCCCTCAGCCCGATTACGACGCCCGCATGCTGAAAGCATCCATCCTGAGACAGACGGGACAAGCGGAGGAAGCGGAAAAGCTGCACCAGACCTGCCTTTGGGGATATGTGCGGGACGCGGGACTGTGCTTATACAGCCTGTCCGCCGAGGCACGTGCGCGCGGGGATACGGAGAAGGCCCTCGCACTGTTGGACGCAGCCTGCCGTCTGGACGTTTTGTTTCACGGTGAAAACGCGCCCGGCATGCACGGAAACTATGAGCTGGCACGCGCCGAATTGCTGGCTCTGGCGGGCAAGACGCCGGCTGCGCTGGACGCCGCCGAAGCCTACGCGGAAAGCGCTGTTACGGGCTGCCGCGCGCAGGAATATTCGCCGCTGTTTTTCGACCGGCTCTCCTCCTCCGGCATCATGGATGTATCGGATGATTTTCTGCGTGAAAACGCGCTGTTCGTACTGGAGAGCTCTGAACCGCTGCACGCACTGAAGCAGGAGCCGCGCTATGCCGCGCTGCTGGAGCGGTTGAAAGCGGCGACGGGCACGAAGCCGGATGACGCCGGCCGCAAGGCGAATTAGGCAGCCGGCAAATGACAGAATCACGCCCAAAGCATGGTTTCCGAAGACGCGGCGCATCCTGCCGGAATGGACAGTGCGTAAAAGATTTATAAAAAAACTCCCGGCAAGCCCTGAAAGTTTGTTGTTGATTAGCCATGCAGTTATGCTACAATATGGATAATCAATAAATTTAAGGCAACACCGCACAATTCTAAGAGTCGAATCGCGCCGGCAGATTTTTTGGCAGGTTAAACAAAAAGCGCAGCGAATACTTTGTGTATTCGCGGGCATTTTTGTGACAGTTGCCGGAAAATCTGCAAGCGAGGCGGCGCTTAAGGCATCAGCCGTGAATTGTGCGGTGTTGCCTTAAATCTGATGAGAAGGCGCACTCTACGGAAGGAGCGATATTCTATGCTGTCAGAAAGGTTTGATAATCTTCTTATTAGAATAGGGAACCCAACGCTGGAGCATCCCGTGTTTTATAAATGCCCCGTTGCCATTCGCTTTGAAATAGGAGGTGAAACACCTGTATATTCAGACGCTTCACTTCTTCGTGATACGGTTGTAAATCCCCAATATATCGGTGCGTCACTACAACGGGCAAAAGCTATATATAGCTCCCTTCCACAACCTCCGAACTTGTTACGGATAGATACCCATCCCAACGAAGATGGGCCGGGGTATGGAAACGGATTGGATTTGAGTGTGCTTCAGAATCTGGTTTCTTTGCCCCACGAACAAAGGGAGCAACAGATAAATGACGGAGACGAACAGTATATGGTATTGCAGCTCTATTGGGATCTGTGTAAGATTGATTTTTCGCCAGAGCTGCTGCTAAGAGAAATCATCAAAGCCGACCTGGGCGGTATTTCATCCTTGGTTTCAAGCGTTTATTTTGCAAATACAGAAGAAGTGTATTTGTATCATATTTACGATGATAGGGGCGCAGATTTAGTTGCAGAACGCAAAGAAACACTGTGGCCTATTTATCATAATTTTAACCAATGGATTTTAGATTGCGATAGAAAGGAAATCGATAAGCTATTTGCAACGTAAGAATATTCTTTTTCGCATGAAATCCCAGTTTACCGGCAGCATATAAAGCTCCGACAGAATCATACCTTTAGCCTCTCATTCAGCGTCCAAGGGCAGGAGAACGATTCTGTCATGGCGTCAAATTTGCTTCATGCTCTTGTCGGGGCGTGCCTGCCCCGGACCCGGCATATACAAAAGGCCGTGTATCCAATGCGATACACGGCCTTTTGCTGTTTTACGCGCTCCCCGGAACCGGAGCTTTTCTGTTTTTCGCGGCGCGAATCCCCCGTCAGGCGGCAGGCTTCCCCGTGCCGTCCCCTATTTCAGCTCTACTACCGTAACGCCCGCTTCGCCCTCGCCGTAAACGCCAAGGCGGAAGCTGCGCACATTTTTATGACGGCGCAGATGCTCATGAATGCCTTTGCGCAGCGCGCCCGTCCCTTTGCCGTGAATGAGGTACAGCGTCGTTTGTCCGTTCATCACGCCGTTGTCGATAAATTTGTCCGCCTCATGCAGAGCTTCTTCTACCGTCATGCCGATCAGGTTGATTTCCATGCTGGGCGTACGTGTTACCTTATCCCCGCTTGACGCGGAGGCCGGCGCACGGCGCGGCTGATACTTTTTCTGCGGCGCGGGCTGCTGCTTGTGCGGCGCGCACAGGCCGTTGAGCGGCACTTTTGTCTTGATAATACCCGCGCGCACCTCCACCATGCCGTCACGGTCCGGCAGAGCCGTCACGATACCGGGCTTGTCCAGCTCGGCGATCAGCACCTCCTGCCCCAGTTTTACGCTGTCCAGCGGCTTGAAAGTACGCTGAGGCGCATGCACCACGTCCGTTTTGCCGAACAGCTTTTCCGTTTCCTTTTTCGCGATCTCCCGCGCACGGGCCGCGCGCTGGGACGCGTTGAGCTGCTTGTCTTTTTCCAGCTTGCGCAGCTCATCCATCAGGCCGTAGGCTGTGTTCTGCACGTCCTGCACCATACCGTGGGCCTTCTCCCGCGCAGCGGCCAGTTCTTCCTCGCCCTGCCGGATAAGCGCAGCACGTTTTTCCTCGGCCTGCTCCAGTGCATGAGAGGCCGTGTGCTTCAGGCGCTCTACCTCGTCCTGCTGCGCCTTCAGCTCCACCTTCAGATCCTCAAGCTGGTTGAGGATATTGTCAAACTGCTGGTCCTCGTTGGACAGATGCGCCCGGGCGTTCTCAATGATCTCCGGCGCAAGGCCAAGCTTCTGGCTGATGAGGAACGCGTTGGATTTTCCCGGTACGCCCACGGAAAGGCGGTAGGTTGGGCGCAGCGTTTCCACATTGAATTCGCAGGAGGCGTTTTGCACGCCCGGCGTATCCAGCGCAAAAATTTTCAGCTCTGAATAGTGCGTGGTGGCCATGATCTTCGCTCCAAGACCGCGCAGCGCCTCGATGACGGATACCGCCAGCGCCGCGCCTTCAGCCGGGTCGGTCCCCGCGCCCAGCTCGTCCATAAGCACCAGCGTCTGAGGCCCCGCCAGTTTCAGGATTCCTGTGATGTTTTTGATGTGCCCTGAAAATGTGGACAAACTCTGTTCGATGCTCTGCTCGTCACCGATGTCCACCAGTATCTCGCCGAACACACAGACAGAGCTGCTTTCGTGTGCCGGGATCAGATAGCCGTGCTGCGCCATCGCACACAAAAGGCCAGCCGTTTTAAGCGTAACCGTCTTGCCGCCCGTGTTGGGGCCGGTGATGACCATCGTGTCGTAAGCGCCGCCCAATGCGATGTCTACCGGAACGACCACAGCCGGATCGATGAGCGGGTGGCGCGCACGCACAAGACTGAACGCATGGTCGTCGTTCACCTGCGGTTTCATGGCCTTTTGGTCCAGCGCCAGCCTGGCCTTGGCCAGCAGCACATCCAACTCCAGCATCGCTCCGTAGCCAAACGTAAACATCGGCTCCAGTGCCGCAGTCTGAGCGGAAAATGCTGCCAGAATGCGTTCGATCTCAGCCTGTTCCAAATTGCGCAGCTGCAGGATCTTGGCATTGGCCTCCACCACGGCCGTAGGCTCCACAAACAACGTGGAACCGCTGGAAGAAACGTCGTGGATGACGCCGCCCACCTCGCCGCGGTGCTCCGCTTTCACGGGCACGACAAAGCGCCCGTTGCGCAGCGAAACCACGGCGTCCTGCAAATATCTTGACGCCGACTGTGATTTTGTAATGGCGTCCAGCTTATCGCGGATGGAATTTTCCGCCGCGTGGATCTTGCGGCGGATATCATACAGCGTGTCGCTGGCCGTGTCGGCCATTTCATTTTCGGACAAAATCGAATCCTTTATCGTCTTTTCCAGCGTCGGCTGGGGCGTCATGGCATAGAACAAATCGTCTACCGGCAGCACGTCGTGCTCCGTCAGGCCGTACCATTTCACCAGCTCACGGAAGTTGCGCAGTGTGTCCGCCACCGTAAGCAGCTCCGCCATGGAGAGCACGCCGCCCTTTTCCGCTCTCTGCACGATACCCCGCACATTCTCCACCGAGGAAAAACGGGGCGAACCGTTTTTGATCAGCAGCGTCGTCATGGCGTCTGTCTGCTCCAGCGCCGCACGCACCTCGTCAGGCGTTTCCCATGCGGGCTGCCCCAACAGCATGCCCCGTGCCTCCGGACAGACGATGCCGTCGGCCGCGCGGGCGCGTATCTTGTCGAATTCCAGTGCTTCTAAGTATTTTTCGTCCATATTCTCCTCTTGGTTCCTTTCCCGGCGGCCGTGCCGCCGGAGCATCCGAAACGTTCCCGTGCCGCGGCTGCAAAGCCGCTTCGGGAGCACCCCGCTGTTGCGCCCGCCGCATCGGACCGCAAAGGCGTTACGCGGAGCCGGGCGTGCCAACTCTAAACAAATATTGCGGCGCAGACAAGCCTTGCCCGCGCCGGGTGACGGTCTATCTATGTATGCCGCACGCACGCTTTAATCCAGAACGGTATTTAAAAAATCCAGCGAACGCAGCGGCCTGTCCACACAATAAAGCGCCCACCGCCCCGTCACCGCGCCCAGCAGCTGCGTGCTGTGCTCCGCCAACGAAAAAGAAAACAGCTTGTCATCCCCGCTGAACACGATGTGCCGCATGGCCGCCAGCGCCGCCGGGTCCAAATTGCATTCCAGCTCGCGCTTCGCGGCGCATTCGCCGCAGTACAGGCGGCCCTTCCGTGCATCGAAGCAGAACGCGCCGCCCTCGTATTTCACACAATCCGCGCAGGCCACCAGGTCCGGCATAAAGCCCGCCAGCGTCATGGCGCGCAGCTCGTACACGGCCTTTACCAAACGCGGAGCGCGCCTTCCTTCACTCAGCAGGTAAAGGCTGTTGAGCAGAAGCCGCAGCTGCGCCTCGGCCTCCTGCCCCGTGGGCGAGAGCGTGGACGCAAGCTCTGCGAAATACATGGCGAGCGCCATATGCTCCACGCTTTCGTGGATGCCCCAGAACACCTGGCGTACCTCCGCCTCGTCCACAACAAACATGGTTTTGCCCTCGAACAGCGTGAATTCACTGTAGCAAAACAGCCCCGTACCGCTGAACAGCCTGCTTTTCAGGCGCAGTGCCCCCTTTGCCATGGCACTGACAAGGCCATCCGGCGTCAGCAGCAGCAAAGCGCGGTCAGCTTCGCCCGTCTTTGTCGCCCGCAGCACCAGGCCCATTGTCGTCGTCCGCATTTTGTGTCTCCTCCTGCGTGCCGTGCTGCTTAAAGGCAAGATAGTCCTCTACCTGGCCCGTACTTTCAAACAGTTTCCAGTAGTTGCTTGTTTCCATGGTGAACACCTCCGCTAACAGGTACTATTCACCATTGTAGCGCGCATATAAGCGGAAATGTTGTCCAAAAACAGGGAACGCGGCGGATTTATTTCTCCTGCCCGGCCCTGCGCTTATTTTTGAAAGCCGAAATTGTTTAACAGAAAATCGTTGTCGCGCCAGTCGTCCTTAATCTTTACCCAGCACTGCAGGTTCACCCGTGCGCCCAGAAACTCCTCGCACTCCACACGCGCCTCGGACGCGATTTTCTTGAGCATCTGCCCGCCCTTACCGATGATCATACCCTTATGGCTCTTTTTTTCGCAGTAGATGTTTACGTCGATGTCGATGATATCCTTGTCTCCGCGTTCCTTGAAGCGTTCCACGGTCACAGCCGTGCCGTGGGGAATCTCGTCCCGCAGGTTCAGCAGCATCTTTTCCCGCAGCACCTCCGCCACGAGAGCCTTTTCCGGCATGTCGGTGTAGGCGTCGTCCGGGAAATAGTGAGGGCTTTCCACCGCGAAAGGCAGCAGTGCGTCCAGCAGTTCCGTACAGCCCCTGTCCTCTGACACGCACAGCGGCAGCACGCCCCGGAACACGCCCAGCTTTTCCAGAAACTGCATGCGCACGGCAAGGTCTGTTTCTTTTTTCAGCGTATCCGTCTTGTTCACCGCCGCCAGCGCAGGCACTTTTTTCACGCGGATGTCCTCCACCAGCGCCTGCTCGGCTTCCGTCAGCTCGCCGTACGGTTCAAACAGCATTACCACCGCGTCCACCTCGGCCACGGAATCCGCCGTTGCTTTTGCCATGCGCTCGCCCAGCCTGGTGCGTGGGCGGTGGATGCCCGGCGTGTCCAGAAATACATACTGCACCGCACCGCGCGTCAATATACCCGTGATGCGCGTTCGTGTCGTCTGGGGTTTTGCGGTGACGATGGCCACCTTTTCCCCCACCATTCTGTTCAAAAAGAGACGATTTCCCCACATTGGGGCGTCCCACGATGGCCACGAAGATCGATTTTGTCTGTTCCTGCTGCAATTATTTGCCTTCCTTCCGTTTTCCAAAAATGAACTGCCACGCCACGGCAAGAGACGCGGCCAGCAGCACCGCCAGCAGCGGCCTTGCCGCAAAGAAAGCGAACATGCGCCGGAACGCCGCGATATCCCAGAACAGGACAGCGCCGCACACCGCGCACCCGATGCTGAATACCAGCACCGCGCCCGCGGCCATGTCTTTCACCACGCCCGCAGTCATGTACCGGTCCGGCGCGGGGCGCTCCACCGTGCGCTCCAGGCTGGAGTTGACAAGCTCCAGCGCCAAAACCCCGCATACCATGAGCGTGATGAGAATGTACTCTGTTTTGCCAAAGCCGTAAAACAGCGAAAAAAGATAAACGTAAAACGCGGCGCACAGGTGGAACCGCATATTGCGCTCCTCGCGCACCGCGGTGCGGATGCCCTGGGCGGCGTACAGAAAGCTGTCCACGAAGCGCGGCTTCATCTCAGTCCACCTGGCTGTACGAAACCGTGCGCGGCAGGCCCAGCTGGATGAGCGCCGCCTCCTCCTTTTCGCGCATACGCACGGCCTCCAGGCCGCCTGCTTCGTGGTCGTAACCCAACAGGTGGAACATGGAATGCACCGTCAGGAACGCGACCTCCCGCTGGAGGGAATGGCCGTATATATTGGCCTGCTCCATGGCCCGTTCCATCGAGATGACGATATCCCCCAGCATCGCGGCGCCCGTCTCCTGATTGATGTCGTACTTGCCGTCCTGCCCCAACGGAAAACTGAGCACATCGGTGGCCTGGTCCTTATCCCGGTACTGCTTGTTCAGCTGCTGGATCTCGGCGTTGTCCACAAAAGTGACGCTGATCTCGGCAGGGCCCTCGAAATGCTCGGCCTCCAGCACCGCGTGGCACGAGCGGCGGATGAGGATGCGCAGCCCGGACGGCACCTTCACCGTGTTCTGCTTGTTGGTGATATATACTTTATGAGACATCAAAAACACATCCTTTACTTTCTGTTTCTCGCGGCCTGCGCTTTGTCGTAGGCGCGTATGATCTCCTGCACCAGCCTGTGGCGCACAACGTCCTTTTCGGAAAAATGAATCATGGCGATGCCCTCAACGTTTTTCAGAACGCCCAGCGCGTCCACAAGGCCGGAGCGTGCCTTATCCGGCAAGTCGATCTGCGTAATGTCGCCCGTCACCACGACCTTGGAGCCGGCGCCCATGCGTGTGAGGAACATTTTCATCTGTTCGGGACTGGTATTCTGCGCTTCGTCAAGGATGATGAAGGCATCATCCAGCGTACGCCCGCGCATATAGGCCAGCGGAGCCACCTCGATGAGCTGCTTTTCCAGCAGCTTCTGATAATTTTCTGCGCCCAGCATATCGAACAGAGCGTCATACAGCGGGCGCAGGTACGGGTCCACCTTATTCTGCAGGTCTCCGGGCAAAAAGCCCAGCTTCTCACCGGCTTCCACAGCGGGCCGCGTGAGAATGATGCGGCTCACCTCCCGTGCCTTGAAGGCCTTCACGGCCATGGCTACGGCCAGATACGTCTTGCCCGTGCCTGCCGGCCCCACGCCGAAGGTCACGGCATTTTTGACAATGGCGCCGATATACGCTTTCTGGCCCAACGTCTTTGGCCGCACCGGACGGCCCTTGGCTGTGATGGCAATAAAATCTCCTGTCAGGTCCTTCACGCGCGCTTCATCCCCGCTGCCGGCCAGCGAGATGCAGTAACGCACCGTCTGTTCTTCCAGCGGCGTACCGCCTGCCCGCAGCATCAGCATGGCGTCCAACGCCCTGCGGGCACGCTCCACATCCTCTTCTCCGCCTGTCAGCTTCACCTCGGTGCCGCGGCATATGGCCGTTACGCCAAAGGCCTGCTCCAACAGACGGATGTTCTCATCGCAATTTCCAAAAATGGCAAGTGCCGTATCCACTGAATCCACTTCAAGCACTGTTTCCGCCATTCCAACACCTCTTATTTTTTATTGTACGCTGCAAGTTTTTGCAGCATATTTCAGCATTCCCCAAACCGCATGCCCGCAAACGCCTTTGCGCGTTTCAACAGGCGCAAAGCCTCATGCGCGCCAGCGCATCCGGGCATGTCTGCACATGCCCGCGACCGCGCAGCGGTGGCTTTGAGACTATTATAACGCGACGCCGCAAAGCGGCTGCAACAAAACAACGCCATGCCGTTGTTTTGCGCGTTTCAACAGCCACAAAGCCCATGCGCGCCAGCGCATCCGGGCATGTCTGCACATGCCCGCGACCGCGCAGCGGTGGCTTTGAGACTATTATAGCATATTTATCAAAATTTAAAAGAGGATTTTGTACATAAGTTCTACAAATTTTTCTGAATTTTTCCTATGAATCTGCACCAATCGTGCTGTCCGGCTCCATGGCCTCCCCCTCATAGGGCACCATTTTCCCGATATCCGCCAGCATGCGCACCCGCAGCGTCAAGGTCACCGCACCGTCTGCTTCCTCAGCAGACGGCGTTTCTTCCAGCAGCTCATAGTCGCCGAATTCCGCCCGGATGGCGTCCAGAATGCGTGAGCGCGCGATATCCTCCGCCAGCCCGGGCGTCAAATCAAAGGGCACGGCTGCGGCCTGCCGCACCTGCGTTTCCTCCACAAGCGCAGGCAGATGGAATCCGAAAGGGGCTGCCGGGCGGCGCAGCACGCGCTGGGACGCGTTTTCCGGCACATCAAGCTGTGCATAAAGCGAAAGTTCACCCCAGGGAAGGTACAGCTTGTAATAGCTTTTGCTCACGGCTTGGGGCAGTACAGGCTCCACATGCAGCGGCTGGGTATATACATAGCTTTTTTCCACCTCCGCCAGCACCTCGGCCTGAGCATGGGAATAAAGCGGACGTTCATACTGGCTCAGCGTCATACCGCTGACAAGCACCTGGCCCTGGGCCACATACTGGCCCGGCACCACGCGGGGATAGCCGTCCACCAGCTCCAGCCGCCGTATGATGCCGTCGCTCTTTGCCACTACGTTGGTGACCTCCGTGCCGATGGGCTCCGGCACCTTCTCCCGCTGTGTTTTTTCCACCACCAGACGGCCCTGCACAAAATTCAGCGCGACCCAGCCGTATTCTTCCGACCCCACAAACAGTTCGCCCGCCGCGCGCACCAGCTTCTCATTGTTTTGAAACGCACCTTCATAGATTCCCTTTTCAAACAGCTGCGCGCGGGCGGATGCTTCCTGCTCCGGCGTAAAATTGTAAAAGCAGATGTTCCAGATAAGGTTGCGGCACATGCACAGCAGCAGGACGCACAGCACAAGGCCCGCCAGTATCCCCCAGCGGTGACGGTATGTGAACAGCGCGAAGTATGCGCCGTATTTCTCCCGCACGCGCAGGCGGCACCGGTTCCGGCGCGCATATTTGTGCATGCGCTTGTAATCCCGCAGAGGCACTGTGGCCAGATAGCCCGTTTGTGTGGGGCGGATATGTTCGACCGGGACGCCCGCGTTCACGCAGTCGTTTAAAAAGCGCTCGCCGCGCCCGCCTGTTACCTCAAAATTCACGCTTCCCATCGCGTACCGCGCCAACCTGTTCATCAACCGCCCTGCACTCCTCCGTAACCAAAATGGATGGAAAACACCTGCCCTCGCACCGTGATGAGCGTTTTTTGGTAAGTGTCCACCACCAGCTCGTTTCCTTCGATCGTAACGCTCAGCTCGCCCATGTCCAGCTTGAGTTTTTCGGCATCGTACTGCAGGATGCTCCGGCAGTTTTCGATTTCCAGCGCGCCGCCGCAATCCACATGCAGCACCGGCCGCCCGTACAGCACGGTCTGCACCGTCTGCGTTCCAAATCCCATCGCGCGGCGAAAGGAGTAGCGCTCGCCCGGCTTCTTTTTCCTGCGCATCAGCCGCCCTCCCTACTATTTGATTCCGGTTCAATCATATATATCAGGGTGGAGGGACGGTTTATGAATATTCTTAAAATAAAACGCGCTCTGGCCGAGCTTGTGTGGACTGGCGCGCTGTTGTTTGCCGCAGCCAGCGTGTTCCTTCGCCCGGGGGCGGCGGCGGGCGGCGTACTGCGCGGGCTGAGCGTATGCTACGAGACGGTCATCCCCGCGCTGTTTCCCTTTCTGGTGCTTTCCCGTCTGCTGTTGGAGAGCCGTGCCGCAAGCGCGCTCGGCCTGCTGCTGCGGCCCTATACCCGTTTGCTTGGCCTGCACAGCCCAAAGGCCCCCGCAGCCATGCTGTGCGGCGTGCTGGGGGGCTTTGCCGGCGGCGCAAAGGCGGTGGATGTTCTGTACCGCACAGGCGAGTTAACTGCCGCTGAGGCCGCGCTGCTGCTGGTATGTACCATTGGCTCCGGACCGGGGTTCGTCGTCAGCAGCGTAGGCGCGCTGATGTTGGGCAGCGCGGGCGCGGGCTGGCTGCTTTTAGGCGCACAGCTGGGGGCGTCACTTGTCTGCGGGCTGGCCGCCGCACTTTTTGTTCGCCTGCGCAAACGCGGCAGCATGGCGGGCCGTTTCCGGGCCGCCGTGGCCTGCGCAGCGCAAACGGGCAAAGGCATGTCCGCCGGCCGCTGTTCCGTCCCGCAAAAAACACAGCCGGACGCCGTTCCGTCTCAGACGGGTTTTGTTCCCGCCGTACGGGACTCGGTCAACGCCATCGTGATGCTGTGCGGCTATGTAACGCTGTTCTCTTTTTTTGCCGCCATTGCTGTCCCCACAGGCGCAGATGCGTCCGTCCGCTTTTGGGCCACGCTGCCTCTGGAGGTCACCAGCGCGTGCCGCGCCGCCTGCGAGACTGCATCCGCCTGGCGCACACAGCTGTGCTGCGCCGCACTCAGTGTAATGGGCGCTTCCGTCTTTCTGCAGGTGCGTGCGCTGCTTGCCCCCCGTATACCGCTGCTGCCGCTGCTGCTGTCCCGTCTGCTGCATTTGCCGCTCTCGCTGCTGCTGTTCGGGCTTTTGGCAAAGCTGTTTTCCATGGCGTTGTCCGTGGGCGCTCAGTGGGACGCCAGCCCTCTTCTGGCCGTGCGCATGCCGCCGGATGTAATGCTGATATTATTCGCCATGGCCGCGCTGGCCTGCGGCGCCTTACCCGTGCCCCGGTATTTACGCCGCCGCTGAAAAGGGGTATAATCAATGCAGACCGCACAAATGCGCCCCTTCCGCAGCGCGGCCAAGCTCCAGGAAAGGAATTCACTCCCATGTTTACAAAACCGCTGTTCGGCAGGGATATCCCCCCGGCCTGTGAATACTGTTCCCACGTGGTCCGTGCTGCCGATGGTTCGCTGCGCTGTACCCGGCGCGGCGCAGTGCAGCCTTTTGACCACTGCCGTGCCTTTTCTTATGACCCTCTGCGCCGCGTGCCGCGCCGCAGGCCACAGCTCCCCACCTTCAGCCCGGATGATTTTAAGCTGTAAGGACCGCTGCATTTTTACGCGTTTTCCGCACAACATGAAAACAGGCCCGCGCCTGTATCCCGCCCGGCGGCGTGAACCGTTCGGCAGGGTACAGGCGCGGGCCTTTCTGTTTTCAGCTTTCGTCATCTTCCCGCCAGCATCAGCCCGAAAGCCGCCAGCAGCGCGGCGCTGCACGCCCACACGGCGTGTACGCCCCAGGCGCCGGCCAGCACCGCGCCCGCCCAGGCTCCTGCACAGAACACGAGGATGACCGCACAGTACCGAAGCGCCGCACGGCCCGCCGTTTTGTCGCCGTGTGCCCAGGCGAACACATGCTCGCCTGCACTGCGCAAATTGCCCGTGCACATCGTTGTGGCATAAGGCAGGCCCCTCGTGCGCCGGAAACTGTTCACCTGCAGAGAGCAGATGAACGAAACCGTCACATTCACCACAGCGTCCGGCACGCTCCGCGGCACGAATCCCACCGCAAAAACCAGTATTGCCTCCGCCAGCAGCACCACGTGCTGCCAAGCGATATGCTGCGCGTTCGTCAGGCGCGCCTTGAGCCATTCCGTGACGATCACCCCTGCCAAAAACGCCGCTATGGGCAGAAGATAATAAAAGGCCCGCCCGTCCCGCCGGGCGGCGTACAGGGCCATCAGCACCATATTGCCTGTCTGCGCGTTGGCGAACACTCCTCCCCGCAGAAGATAGGTATATGCGTCCAGAAAGCCGCCGGTAAAAGCCAGGCACAGCCCCACACGCAGCATCTCGTGCGCCGGGGCGCGCTCCAATGTTTCGCCTTCACGCCGCAGAAATGCGGCAATGGCATGCAGCATACTGTTCTCCCCTCTCTGGCGGGCCGTGCCCGCCGCTTGCAGACATCATTATAGCACCTTCTTTCCAAAAGAAAAGCGCCTTGAATATGATATTGTTTTTCGCAAAGCTTACTTGACATTTTTTGCAAAACAAACTATACTAAAAGTGCAAAGCCTGCTATACAAAGGAGAACATGTCCCATGAAGACGAAAATCCCGGAACTGCGCCGTGCGCGCAGGCTGTCGCAGGAGGAGCTTGCCCAGGCCGTGGGTGTGACGCGCCAGACCATTACCTCCATCGAGGTGGGCAAATACACCGCATCTCTGCCTCTTGCCCACAAGCTGGCGCGGTATTTTGGGCTTGCGATTGAGGATGTGTTCGACTTCAGCGACCTGGATGGGGAGGAATGAACGATGATGGAACAGATCACCCTGGAGCAGTTCCGGAGAACAGTGCGCATACGCCTTCGGCTGCTGCGCGTCTTTATCCTTCTGTGCGCTGCAGCGGTGTTCTGCGCGCACTTTTGGGGCCACCGGGGCGGTGTGCCGGGCGCTCGGTTTCCTTATTATGCCGACCTGCTCACCGGCGCGCTTTCCGCGCTGGGCATCTCCGCCGCTTTTATTTGCATCCGCCTTACAAAAATGCTTCGTGACGACGTGCTGCTGCATAAGATGTATACGAAGGCCACCGACGAGCGCGAAGCTCTTTTATGGCAGAAGGCCGGACGGCAGGCGTTCCAGGTCGTTGTGCCCGGGCTCGTGCTTGCGGCGCTGGCCGCGGGCTACTGGAGCGCCACGGTATGCATGACGCTGCTGGGCGCGGCTTTGTTCACGGCCGTCACCACCAAGGCGCTTCGGTTTTATTATATGCGAAAATTCTGAAAGGGGCGTCCGGCATGAACGGCATCGAGGATCGTGTCACTTCCCTGCTCACCTGGGGCCTGCCCCTGGGCGCGCTGGCCTTCTGCGCCAGCCTTGTGCTGGCATGGTTCGGTGCGCCGGATGGATTCTGGCGCGGCTTTTGGGAGGGAGCGGCAGCTGTGCTCGTGGTTGCGGGGCTTGCCGCGCGGCTGTGGCGCAGCTTCCGCACGCGGGGAAAATAACACCAGCAAAACAGGCGGCCCGGAGCATTTTCCGGGCCGCCTGTTTTTTCGTTTCATCCTCTGCCGTCCGTTATTCCACGGCGAACTGGCTGTTGTACAGGTTTGCGTAAAAGCCCTGCTTCGCCAGCAGCTCGGCATGCGTTCCCTGTTCGATGATATGCCCGGCATTCATCACAAGGATACGGTCCGCAGACTGGATCGTGGACAGCCGGTGCGCCACCACAAAGCTGGTGCGTCCCTGCATCAGCTTTTCAAACGCCTGCTGCACCAGCATTTCGGTGCGGGTGTCGATGCTGGATGTTGCTTCGTCCAGTATGAGCATCTGCGGCTGGCACAGCATGATACGCGCGATGCACAAAAGCTGCTTCTGCCCCGCCGAAAGGTTTCCGCCGCCCGGTGCAATGACGGTATCATATCCCTGCGGCAGACGCTTGATAAAGCCGTGGGCATAAGCGGCTTTCGCCGCGGCCTTTACCTCCTCGTCCGTGGCGTCCGGCTTGCCGTAGGCGATATTCTCGCGCACGGTAGCGCATTTGAGCCAGGTCTCCTGCAGCACCATGCCGTACATGCCCCGCAGCGCACTGCGCCGCAGTTTGGCAATGCTGTTCCCGTCCACGGCGATCTCACCCCGGTCCACCTCGTAAAAGCGCATGAGCAGGTTGATGAGCGTCGTCTTGCCGCATCCCGTCGGCCCCACGATGGCGATGCGCTGGCCCGGCATCACATCCAAGTTGAAATCCTCAATGAGCGGCACCGCCGGAACATAGGCAAAGTCCACATGGCTGGCCGTCACACGGCCCCCGCAGGGCGTGGGGGCAAGGGCGTCCGGCGCATCCGGGCGTTCGGTCGGCTCGTCGATAACGGCGAACAGGCGCTCGGCGCTGGCCACAGCCGTCTGAAGCTGCGTCAGCACGCCCGTCACCTCGTTGAAGGGCTTGGTGTACTGGTTCGCATACGTCAAAAAGCAGCTCAGCTGGCCCACCGTAATGGAGCCTCCAATGGCCGAGATCGCGCCGATAACACCTACCGCCGCGTAGACGATGGCATTGACAAAACGCGTGCCCGGATTCGTCACAGAAGAATAAAACACGCTTTTCAGGCCCGTGTCGTACAGCTCATCGCTGATGGCGTCGAACTGTGCGAAACAGCGGTCCTCGTAGCCAAAGGCCTTTACGACGCTCTGCCCGGCAACCATCTCGTTGACAAAACCCGACAGACGGCCCTGCGCAGCGCTCTGCGCCTTGAAAAAGCCTGTTGTGCGCCTGGCAACGAAGCCCGCAAAAGCAATGGACACCGGCGTCACCAAAACCACGACCAGCGCGATGACAGGATTCAGCACAGCCATCACCACAAGCGTACCCAGAATGGTAGCCACTCCCGGCAAAAGCTGTGTCAGGCCCTGCAGAAGCCCCTCGGCTACAAGATCCGCATCGTTGACCATTCGGCTGATGATGTCGCCGTGCGTGTGGCCGTCGATGTACTTCAGCGGCGTGCGGTTCAGCACGCGGAATGCTTCGCCGCGCATATCATTGGACGCCCTGCTGGAAATCTTGCGGGTGCAGACATTCATTACCCACTGGCTGGCTGCGGCCAGCAGCACCGAAATTCCCAGCAGCGCCAGATAGTACAGTACGCCGCGCAGGTCCACCTGCCCCGGGCCGAGGATGTTGTCGATGGCGCGCCCTGTGAACACCGGCCCAAGCAGGGTAAAAAGCACATACAGCAGCGCGCTGGCGCAAGATGCCGCAAACGCCGCGCGGTAGGGCCGCACGTAGGTGAGGATGCGTTTAACGGTTCTCCGTTTCATGCGCCCACCTCCTCTGTTACAATGCCCTGCGAACGGCAAATTTCTCGGTAAACCCCGCAGCTTTCCAAAAGCGCCTCATGGGTGCCGAAACCGCACTGCCGCCCGTCGTCCAGCACAAGGATGCGGTCCGCGTTTTTGATGGTGGACGCCCGCTGAGAGATCATCACGACCGTCATATTTTCCGTCTGCGCCCGCAGCGCGCGGCGCAGCGCCGCATCGGTGGCGTAGTCCAGAGCCGAGGCGGAATCATCCAAAACCAGGATATCCGGCTGCTTCGCCAACGCCCGCGCGATGGTCAGGCGCTGCTTCTGGCCGCCGGAGAGGTTTTTGCCGCCTTCCTCTACGGGAGTATCCAGGCCGTCGGGCTTGCCGCGTACAAAATCGGCGCCCTGGGCCACCTCCAGAGCCTTCCACAGCGCGCTGTCCGGCGCGTTTTCCGCGCCCAGCTGCAAATTGCTGCGCACCGTGCCGCTGAACAGCTGCGCCGCCTGCGGCACAAGACCGATCTTGGCGTGCAGCCGCCGGGAGGTATATTCCCGCACATCCGTGCCGTCCACGCGCACCGCGCCGCCCGTCACGTCGTAGTCCCGCGTCAGCAGACGCACCAAAGTTGTTTTGCCGCAGCCCGTGCCGCCGATGATTCCCAGCGTCTGGCCCGGCTGTACGGAAAAGCTGACGCCCTCCACGGCGTCCTCGCCCGCGTCCGGATAAGCAAAACGCACGCTTTCAAACTCAATGCGCGGCGCACCGGGCTTCTCCGCGGCGCTTTGGCGCGGCTCCGGCATAGAGCTTTCCTGTGCCAGCACTTCGCTTACGCGCTTCGCGCTGGCCAGCGCCTTCGTGAGGATAACGATGATGTTCGCCAGAACGATGAGCGCCAGCAGCGTCTGCGTCATATAGTTCACCATGGCGATGATCTGACCCTGCTCGATGCCTCCGTCCTGTGCAAACAGGCCCCCGAACCAGACGATGGCCACAATGGCAAGGTTTGCGATAACCGAAGTGATGGGGTTGAGCGCCGCCGAGAGCTTGCCCACGCGGATGGTAATGTCGGACAGCGTGTCTCCCGCCTGCTGGAACTGTTCAATCTCGCTGTCCTGCTTTGAAAAGGCACGAATGACCCGCGCTCCCTCCAGGTTTTCACCCGCAAGGCGGGAGATAACGTCCTGCTGGCGCTGGATACGGGTGTATTCAGGCAGGCTGCGGCTCATAACGCGGTACAGCACGAACACGATGAGCGGTGTAGAAAGCAGAAACACCAGCGCGATCTTCCAGTTGATGGTAAAGGCCATCACAATGGAGCCGACGGTAAGGAACGGCGCGCGGATGGCCAGGCGGATAAACATGTTCACACCCGTCTGCACCTGATTCACGTCGCTGGTGAGGCGCGTAATGAGCGAGTTCGTGCCCACAGAGCCATACTCGGCCTGGGACAGGCTGAACACATGGCGGAACAGGTCTTTGCGCAGGCTGCGGCCGAAGCCCTGTGCGCACACAGCCGCAAAATACTGGCACGTCAGCGCGCAGGCAAGGCCCACCGCACCCAGCCCAAGCATAAACAGGCCGTGCGTAACGACGTATTTCACGTCGCCGTTTTTAATGCCCACGTCGATGATATTTGCCATCAGCAGCGGCACAAACAGTTCCAGAACGGCCTCCGTCAGCTTGAACAAAGGCCCCAGAACGAGCTGCCTGCGGTAACCGTCAAAATAGCGGAACAGTGCTTTCAAACTTTCACATCCCTTTTCTCAGAAGCGGTTTTCATTCATAGTTATTTTATCACAGCATTGCCCATTTTCAAGAAATGGATATTCTTTTTTCCAAAATTGAGGAATCAGGCCCTTCTGCCGCGTTACGAGAACGACGTATTTTTCAGGCATACCGCAATGCACGGCGCCCCGCAGGGCGGGAAGGAGAGCGACAGATGTATAAAATACTGCTTGTGGAGGACGACCCCACCATTACCGAGGTGCTGGAGCGCCAGCTTGCAAAATGGGGCTATGAAGCATCTCATGTAACAGATTTCCAACACGTTCTGGAAACGTTTGTTCAGCAAGCGCCCCACCTTGTTCTGCTGGACATTTCGCTTCCCTTTTACGACGGCTATCACTGGTGCGGCGAGATCCGCAAAATCAGCAAAACGCCCGTGCTGTTCATCTCCTCCGCCAGCGACAACATGAACCTTGTGATGGCGCTGAACATGGGCGGAGACGATTTCCTGGCCAAGCCCTTTGACCTGAACGTGGCCATTGCCAAAATCGAGGCGCTTCTGCGCCGCACATACGATTTCGGCGCCGGTGTAAACGCACTGGCCTGCCGCGGTGCGGTGCTGGATCTAAAAGACGCCTCGCTGCACTACAACAGCCAAAAGCTGGAGCTGACGAAAAACGAGTTCCGCATTTTGCAGCTTCTGTTCGAGCGCCGGGGCCGCACGGTTCCCAGGGAGGACATCATGCAGGCCCTGTGGGAAAGCGACAGCTTCATCGACGACAATACCCTCACGGTTAACGTGGCGCGCCTGCGTGCCCATCTGGCGGAAATCGGCCTGGAGGGACTCATCCGCACACAGAAGGGCCTGGGTTACCTGGTGGATGAGACATGATGGGCGCACGGGAGCTTCTGCCTGTATTTTTCAGCTACTGCCGCCGTATGCTCCGGGCGTTCCTGCTGGTGGCGCTGGGCGGCGCCACGCTGTTCGTGGTGACCATTCTGTACCGCGCGCCGCTGGAGCTGCCCCTATACACATGCTGCCTTGTAGGCGCTGTGGGAGCCGTGTTCTTTTTTTCCGGCTTTGCCCGGTATTACCGCCGGCATGCCGCGCTGCGCATGCTGCGTGCCCAGTGCGCCACTAAGCTGGCGGCGCTGCCTGCACCCCGGGATATTTTGGAGAAAGACTATGGCGATATCATTGCCGCTCTGGAGCGCAACCGTCTTTCTGCCGCGGCAGACGCCGCCCACCGCGAAGCCGATGCGACGGAATATTATACGCTTTGGTCCCACCAGATCAAAACCCCGCTGGCGGCCATGCGCCTTCTGCTGCAGGAAAGCCCGGATATCCCTGGCCGCAGCGCCTTTGCCCAGGAGCTGTTCAAGGCCGAACAGTATGTGGACATGGTGCTGGGCTATCTGCGCATTGGTTCTATCCATGCCGATCTCTCGCCGCAGGAGGTCCCTTTGGAGGCCCTTGTGCGGGAGAGCGTAAAAAAGGTGTCCACTCTGTTCATCCATCAGAAAAGCACAACGCTGCAGATCAGCTCCCTGCCGGGCACGGTCCTCACGGATAAAAAATGGTTCTCCTTTGTGCTGGAACAGATCCTTACCAACGCGGCCAAGTACACGCTGCGCGGCACGGTGCGTGTGTATCTGGCCAAGGACTCGCCCGATACGCTGGTCGTCGAGGACACGGGCCTTGGCATCCGCGCAGAGGACCTGCCCCGTATTTTTGAGCGCGGCTTTACCGGCTACAACGGGCGCGGCGGCCAGCGCAGTACAGGGCTGGGCCTGTATCTGTGCCATGAGGTGCTGCAAAGGCTGGGGCACACGATCTCCATCCGCTCCGAGCCGGGAAAAGGGACGGCGGTGTGCATCTGCTTTGCCCGCGGCACGCTGGTGGTGGAATAATCGCTTCGGCGCACGGCAGGCGTTCAGCGTCTGGCGCGCGCTGTTTTTGTCTGCTGCCGCAGGTGCGTTCCTTACGGTTTTGTAAGCCGGAACGCGCCAATCGTAAGCGTATGTTATGGCAGGCGTGGCGGACAGGATACTATAATGAAAGCACACCGGAGATCCGGAACGGCGCGGGCGGACAGCCGGCGCTATTTTTTGAGGAGGCTGCTTTATGCCATTGCTTGAAGTTGAACACTTACAAAAGGTATATACCGCGCGCTTCGGCGCAGTACAGGTAGAGGCCCTGCGGGACGTAAATTTCACCGTGGAGGAGGGCGAATACGTCGCCATCATGGGCGAGAGCGGCAGCGGAAAAACCACTCTGCTGAACATCCTTGCCGCGCTGGACAAGCCCACCAGCGGCGCGGTGCGTCTTTCGGGCGGGGATATCACCAAAATCAAGGACAGCAAAATGTCCCAGTTCCGGCGTGAGCATCTGGGCTTCGTGTTCCAGGATTTCAACCTGCTGGATACGTTCAGCCTGCGGGACAATATCTTTCTGCCGCTTGTGCTCTCGCACAAGGGCCACGCTGAAATGGCCGCCCGCCTTGCGCCCATCGCGCGGCAGCTCGGCATTGAAGCTCTGCTGGACAAGTACCCTTACGAAGTCTCCGGCGGGCAGAAACAGCGCGCAGCCGTGGCCCGCGCGCTTATCACAAAGCCGGAGATTGTGCTGGCGGACGAGCCTACGGGCGCGCTGGATTCCAAGGCGACCACAAAGCTGCTGCGCATGTTCGGCGAGATCAACCGCGGCGGCCAGACCATATTGATGGTGACGCACTCCACGCGGGCGGCCAGCCATGCGGGCCGTGTGCTGTTCATCAAGGACGGCGTGGTGTTCCATCAGCTTTACCGCGGCAATATGACAAGCGACGAGATGTTCGCCAAGATCGGCGATACGCTCACCATGCTGACGACGGGAGGGGCGGACCGTGGCTAACGCGCTTTACCCCAAACTGGCGCTGACGAACCTTGGCAAAAACAAAAGCACCTACTTTCCCTATATGCTCACCAGTATCGTATGCATCATGACGTACTATATCATGCAGTCCATCGCCATGAACGAGGGGCTGATGGAGGTGCCCGGCGCCGCCATCTCCATGACCATCTTTTTTCTGGGCACGGGCATTATTGCTGTTTTCTGCATTGCGCTGATGTTCTACACCAACAGCTTTCTCATCAAGCGGCGCAAAAAGGAACTCGGCCTTTACTGTGTACTGGGCATGGAAAAGCGGCACGTTGCGCTGGTTTTGTTTTTTGAAACGCTGTTCACCGCAATTGCGTGTCTGGCGCTGGGGCTTGTGTTCGGCGTATTATTCTCAAAGCTGCTGTTCATGGCGCTGCTGTATCTGCTGGATTTCGCAACGCCGCTGGCGTTCTCCGTCTCGGTGCCGTCGCTCGTCACCACTGTGGTGCTGTTCGCGTGCATCTACGGCGCGACACTGCTGTACAACATGGTGCACATCCGCCTTGCCAACCCTGTGGAGCTGCTCCACGGCGGGCAGAAAGGCGAAAGAGCCAAAAACCTCCTGGCTTCTCACTTTTGTAGGCCTGGCCGCGCTGGCAGGCGGCTATTTTATCGCCGTATATTTCAAAAGCCCGCTGAATGCGCTTTTGCTGTTTTTTGTCGCTGTATTCCTCGTCATTCTGGGTACGTTCTGCCTGTTCACCGCCGGCAGCATTGCTCTGCTGAAAGCCCTGCGGCGCCGCAGGAATTTCTATTACAGGCCCAACAACTTCATTGCCGTCTCCGGCATGATGTACCGCATGAAGCAGAACGCCGCCGGCCTTGCGGCCATCTGCATCCTTTCTACGATGGTGCTCGTCACGATCTCTACTACCGTAAGCCTGTACATGGGGCGCAATGACATGGTGACAAGCATGTACCCCAGAGAAATTTGCAGCAATTCTACCGCAGCGGAAAATGCGCCGGCGGTTCAGGATGCTTTTGCACAAAGCACCCGGGCGCTGGGCCTGGAAATCAAAAATCCCATCGCCGGCCGCAGCCGTAGCCTTAATGTGATTTCTGTCGACGGTTCCTACGAAGACGCGCCTGCTTCGGTGAGTTCCGGGGAGGTTGTTGCGGTCTCACTTGTCCCTCTTTCAGACTATAATTCTACTTTCGGCACAAACTTCCAGCTCGCTTCCGGCGAAGCCCTTGCCTATCCCACGGGAAACTTTGTGCTTTCGGATACTGTTACTCTCGGCGGGCAGGCTGTTCATATCGCACAGCGGCTGGACGAGAGCCCTTATATCGGCTCCGGCAACTACACCGCCATAACCGGCCTTATCCTCGTTGTTCCGGATGAAGAAGCCACTTCCCTGTACCGTGCCATGGGCGGAACGCAGGAACAGTTCGCTTACAGCGCCGCCTTCGACGTGGACGCCACGCCGGAGCAGATCGCCGCATTGCAGGAGGATCTATGGACGCGGCTTAACGGTATCTGCGGCATTTATGCCCGCTCCGAGCTATATACCGAGTGGAACGCCATGTACGGCAGCTTCCTGTTCCTTGGCATCTTCCTGGGGTGCCTGTTCCTGATGGCCACGGTGCTGATCATCTACTACAAACAAATCAGCGAGGGCTATGAGGATCACGACCGGTTCCGCATCATGCAGCAGGTGGGCATGAGCCGGAAAGAGGTCAAACGCGCCATCAACAAACAGATATTGCTGGTGTTTTTCCTGCCGCTGCTCATGGCTGCGCTGCATATGGTGTTCGCCTTTGAGATCATCTGCAACATGCTTCTTGTGTTCGGAATGGTGAACCGGCTTTTGTTCTTCGGCTGCACGGCCGTCACATTTCTCATTTTCGCCGCCGCGTATGTGGTGGTATACCGCATTACCGCGCGTACCTATTACCGCCTTGTGGAGGCGTGACGCCTCTTTGCTCCACTTCAAAACGAAAGGATGAAGCCCTCTATGAAAACCTTTGGAAAATGCATCCTCGCCCTGCTGGGCGTTGCCGTCCTGCTGTTCTGCATCGGCAAAATGAAAGCGCCCGACGAAGCGCTCGCATACCGGGAGCGCCGTCCGGATTAACGCCCGGAGAGGCAGCCGCAAAAAAGCGCCCCGCGCATCGGTCCGGTGTCCGTCCGGCCGTGCGCGGGGCGCTTTTGGGTCACTTGTGGTATTTTCCGCCGTGGTTGATGGAAAACGCGCGGTAAAGCTGCTCCAGCAGCATCACCCGCGCAAGCTGGTGCGGGAATGTCATTTTGCTCATGGAAAGCCGCAGAGACGCCGTCTGCTTTACGCTGTCCGCAAGCCCGTGGGACGAGCCGATCACGAACGCCACGTCCCGCGCCGCTGCCCGCGCGCTCGTCCAGATACGCGGCCAGCTCCTCGCTGGTTTTTTGTTTTCCTTCGACGCACAGCGCCGCCAGGCTGCTGCCCTTGGGCACGGCCGTCAGAATGGCGCGCGCCTCTTTTTCCAGCGCCTTGCCGATGACGGCGGGCGAAGCGTTTTTTTCCGCAATGGGCTCCTCCGGCAGCTCCACGATGTTCAGCCTGCAATAGGCTGAAAGACGCTTTGCATATTCGGCGGCGGCCTTTGCGTAATAATCCGCGTTCAGCTTCCCCAGCGCGATGAGCGTAATGGTCTGCACAATGCTTCCCTCCTGTTATCCTGCGGCTGCCGCACGGCGCGCTTAAAATTCAATGATGGGCGATACCTCGTGGCGGCGCGCCGCATTCACAACGCAGTCCCGCCCCGGCACAACGCCCGCGCCCAGCAGCGCGGCGCGCACGCTTTCCAGCGCAAGCTCCGGGGTATTGTTCTCCTGGCTGATATGGCACAGCGCGAACCTTTCACATCCGTTTTCCAGCAGACGCACCAGCGTGGCCGCGTTCTCCTCATTGCACAGATGCCCGCGCTGGGACGCAATGCGCGTTTTCAGATAATATGGATACGGCCCCGTCATGAGCATATTATAATCATAATTGGCTTCCAGCGCCACCACATCCGCCAGCAAGAGGTTCGCCAGCACCTCGTCGCTCACATAGCCAAGGTCTGTTGCGACGCCTGCCACCCGGCCCAAAGGCGTGGTGATGCGGTAGCCCCGGCAGGCCACAGAGTCGTGGCTCGTTTCAAAGCTCTGCACCGCAAAACCGCACACGTCCTCGGTGCGGCCGTCGATGTCTATCAATTCCGCGCCCGGCGGCACAAGACCCCGGCAAGCCAGATAATCCAGCGTGGCCGCGCTGCCGTACACCGGCACAGGGTGATATTTTAAAAAGATGGCAAGACCGCTCACATGGTCCGAATGCTCGTGGGTGACAAGGATGCCGCCCAGGTCCGCCAGCGGCAGCCCCAACCCTTTCAGCGCGTTCTGCGTCATGCGGCAGCTCTTGCCCATATCCACCAGTAAGTAACGGCCGTTTTCCTCCACCAGGGCGCTATTGCCCGAGGAACCGGAATACAGCGTGGTAAAACGCGCCATGCGCAGCCTCCCTTTTAACATTCAAAAACGGAAGGAGCCGAAACGCTCCTTCCGTTCTGCTTTTTGTAAGCTTACAGCGCAGCCTGCCGCAGCACGCCCGCGGGCTTTTCCACCCGCTTGATGTCCGCGCCAAGCCCCCGCAGCTTTTCCACGATATCCTCGTAGCCGCGTTCGATGTGGCAGATCTCGTCCACTTCGGAAACGCCGTCCGCCGCCAGCGCCGCAACCACGAGTGCCGCGCCCGCGCGCAGGTCCGCCGCGCGCATGGGGGCCGGCAGCAGCTCCTGCACGCCCTCAATCACAGCCACGCGCCCGTCCACCTGGATGTTCGCGCCCATACGGGTCAGCTCATCCACATAACGAAAACGGTTTTCCCAAATCCCTTCGGTGATGATGGACGTCCCCTTTGCCAATGTGAGCAGCACGGTCATCAGCGGCTGCATATCGGTGGGGAAACCGGGATGCGGCATTGTTTTGATATTCAGCGGCTCCAGGTCGCCCGTGCGGTACACCCGCAGGGAATCGTCGAACTCCTCAATGGTGGCGCCCGCCTTTTCCAGCTTGCTGGTGATAGGTTCCAGATGCTTGGGGATGACATTTTTGATGAGTACGTTGCCGCCTGTGATCGTGGCGGCAACCATGTAGCTGCCCGCCTCGATCTGGTCCGGGATGATGGAATAGGTGCAGCCGTGCATCTGCTTGACGCCTCGGATCTTGATGACGTCGGTGCCCGCGCCGCGCACGTCCGCGCCCATCATATTCAAAAAGTTGGCAACGTCAACAATGTGGGGCTCTTTGGCCACGTTTTCCAGCACGGTCTGGCCCTCGGCCATCACAGCCGCCAGCATGGCGTTGATGGTGGCGCCCACCGAAACGGTATCGAAAAACACGTCCTCGCCGCGCAGGCTGTCGGACTCCACACTGATCATACCGTATTCCACCGAGTCCTTCGCGCCGAGGGCTACAAACGCCTTGAGGTGCTGGTCGATGGGGCGCGGGCCGAGATTACAGCCGCCGGGCATGGCCACGGTGGCTTTGCCGAAACGGCCCAGCAGCGCGCCCAGAAAATAATAAGAGGCGCGCATCTGGCGCGAAAGCTCGTTGGGCACACTTGTGGCGGTGATATGGGCTGTGTCGATCTCCAGCGTGTGCTTGTTGATGACGCGCACATGCGCGCCCATGGCGCTGAGGATGTCCACAGAGGCACTGACGTCGCTGATATTGGGCAGGTTCTCGATCACACATTTACCGCCTGCAAGAATGGTGGCCGGCAGGATGGCGACCGCCGCATTTTTCGCGCCGCTGATCTCGACTTCGCCCACCAGCGGTTTACCGCCGTGAATGACAAACTTTTCCAATAGACGTACTCTCCTTTGAGCGTTCTTTATAGGATCGGGCCGAAAGGCCGCGCATAGAGCGCATGGTAACTCTTTTAGTATACACTAATTTTGCGCAGATTAAAAGCATAAATGCATATTCGACAGGATTTGGCACAAATTAACTGAACGTGCGGAAAGGCTCTGTCACAACCGCACTTATTATATCCATTTGCCAGGCTTTTTGCAACAAAAACGGCATGATTCGTCAATTTTTTGTCACCAATGTAAAGGCCGGGCGCTGTACGCCCGGCCTTGTGTGTTCACGAACGGCACTCGGTCAATTCTCCGCGCGCCTACGCCGCCTAAGCGGGGAAGCACGCCGGTGAATTGCGTGGTGTATCCTTAAGGCATGACATACCTTCGGGTATCTGTCCACTGGCCATTCACCTGGATCTCAAAATGGCAGTGGTTGCCCGTGGAATACCCTGTGGAACCCACGCGTGCGATAGGCTGGCCCTTCACTACATATTCACCCTGCTGCACCAGAAGCTCGGAGCAGTGCGCATACACAGTGGCGAAGCCGTTGCCATGGTCGATCTTGACAAATTTTCCGTACGTCCACCATGCCGTGCCGCGCGCGTCTGTCGCAACTTCCACCACGCCGTTATCCGCCGCAACAATGGTCGTACCGTAACGCGCCGTGATATCCGCCCCGCGGTGATAGCGTGAGGCCCAGCGGCTGATGCCCTTATAATCCGGTACCGGCCAGGTGAATTCACCTGTCGCCGGGTCTCCCGCAGTGCCGCCGTAGGGGTTATACGTGCCGTACCGCGTGATCTTCGGCACCGCCTCCACCAGCACGGTCGGCTCACGCGTCTGAATGCGCTGCACCTCCTGGCCGTCGATATAAACGACGTCCTCGTTTACTTCCTCCAGGCCCGGTGAAGCCTCCTGCTCCACCACTTCGCGGCCCCACTCCAGCTCGGGGTCATTGATGACCTGCGGCTCGGCCGCAGTTTCAACGGTGCGGGTCACATTCTGCACCGCCTGCACGCCCAGCATATCCCAGCCCACCAGGATATTGCCGTCGGAAAGCTCCACCGGAGCCGTTCCATGCAGGCGCGCCAGCAGATCGTCCAGTGTGACGATGGTGCTGGTGAAATACAGGCCCGGCTTAAGTTCCACCTTTTGCTGGAACTCCACGCGCCAGCTGTCGTCGTTCTCATGTCCTTCGTAAAGAGGCTCTTTCAGAGCCTCCAGCGCCTGTGTCAACGCGGCGGAATCCGCCGTAACGCCGATGAACTCCGTATTGACATAGACGCCTGTCGCCTCGCGGAATTCAGCAGATGACGTTTCGATGATGCGGTCCGTCAGTTCGCCTTGGGAATACAGCGCCGCCTGATCCACAATGGTGAGCGTATATTCCGGGCGCGCTTTCCAGTCCTCGCCCGTGTCCACATTCTGGATGCGGTCCAGAATATCCGCGTGCGCCGCATCATAAACGCTTTCGTTGGCAATGAAGCCCACGAATTCGCCGCGGAATTCCACCCGCAGTGCAAAAGTAGAGGACAGAACACCATCCACGGTAACGAGCAGCACGCCCAGCGCGGCCGCAGGCAGCAGATACGCCAGACCGCGCAGGAGCAGGTGCTTGTACGCCAAAACGCCGCGGAAGAAATAGGCAAGTCCTTTGCCCGCCGGCGAGCCGCCGGCCTCCCGTTCTTCACGCACTACCTGGCGGATGTTGCGCAGCCCGCTGCGCATCTGCCGCCAGGGGGCGCGCAGATCCTCCCATACAGCGGCAAAAAACGGCCGCAGAATATTGGCACCCAGCGCCAGCATCCAGCACACGCCGTGCCAGAGCGCCAGTACGGCGGCGCGTGCGCCGCGGCCGAAGTTCAGCAGAAAATATTCCGAATGAAGGCCGACATAATAAAACAGGCGGCCGATCAAATGCAGGAAAGCGCGCACGGATATCTCGTCGTCCGGGATATACCTGCGCCAGCGTTTCCTTGCAGCCATACGCCCCCTCCTTTCCGGGTCTCCGTGGGGATATGCCAGCCGCGCAAAGCGCGGTGCAGAAACAGGCAAATGTCCGGTTCCATCTGCATCCCCGGCACAGGAGCGCCGGTCAGAGCGGGGGTCCGAACTTTATTATTATACACTATTTTGCCCACGATGCAAGTTTAATCCCTTTCCAGCGCGGCGACGCATACCTTTTTTCACATTTGTATCAACACACGGAAGGGGTCAAATGCCGAAATCTTCCGCCTGGATGCCGCACGCCGCCAGCAGCGCACGCATGTCTTCGGGCAGCGGCGCGTGCACTGTGTGCGCCGCATCCTCCCCCGTCAGGCCAAACGATACCGCGCCGCAGTGCAGCGCCGGGCGCGCCATGTGCTCCGCACGCCCGCCGTACATGCCGTCGCCCGCCAGCGGATGCCCCTGGGACGCGAAATGCACACGGATCTGATGTGTGCGCCCCGTGACGGGCACCACCCGCAGCAGCGTATGCCCTCCGCCCCGTGCCAGCACCCGGTATTCCGTGCGGCTGGGCCGCCCCCGGCCGCACACGCACCGCTGAATGATGGACCCGTGCGCCAGCGCAATGGGCGCGTCGATGGCGCCCTCCTCCCCGTCCACCAGCCCCTCGGCCACGGCATAGTACACTTTTTGCACCGCGGCGGCCAGCAGCGGCGCGGCATAGGCGTTCATCGCGCACAGCACAAGGCCGGAGGTTCCCCTGTCCAGCCGGTTCACCGGACGGAACACGGCCGCGCTGCCCCGCGCGGCCATCCGGCCGCGGAAAGCATTGGCCAGCGTGCCGTCCGCATACCCCCGGGTGGGATGTACCGTTTGTCCCGCGGGCTTGTTCAGCACCATTGCATGGGCATCCTCATACAGGATATCCAGCGGCAGCGCCTGGGGCAGCACCTCCGTAGGAGGCTCCGGAGGCAGCGCAAAGGAAATCCGCTGGCCCGCTGAAAGGCGCATATCCGTGTGTACGGGCGCGCCGTCCCGGAAAAAGCCGTCCGAGGCCTTCACGCCCTTGGCCAGCGCTGCCGAAACACCGCGTTTGCGCAGAAAGTCCCGCAGCAGCATACCGTTTTCCTTTTGCTCCACCGTAAATTCCAGCGTCATGCGCTCCGCTCCTTTCCCATGGATGCCCCGCCGTCCCGGCAGGCAAAAAACAGGGGCCGCTCTGTGCGGCCCCTGCCCGGTTTTGTACGGTTGATGCTTAATACGCAATACCCTCGGCGAGCATGGCGTCGGCCACCTTGATAAAGCCCGCCACGTTGGCGCCCACCATCAGGTTTCCTTCCGCACCGCATGCCTTGGAGGCGTCATAAGCATTGTGGAAAATATTCTTCATGATATTCTGCAAACGCTCGTCCACTTCCTCGAATGTCCAGGACAGGCGCAGAGAGTTCTGGCTCATCTCCAAGCCGCTGGTGGCCACGCCGCCCGCGTTGGCGGCCTTGGCCGGGCCGTAGAGCATGCCGTTTTCCAGATACACGTTGATCGCCTCCGGCGTGGAGGGCATGTTCGCGCCCTCGCACACTACCTTGCAGCCGTTTGCGGCAAGCAGCTTGGCGCTGGCCTCGTCGATCTCATTCTGCGTGGCGCAGGGCAGCGCGATATCGCAGGGGATGCTCCAGATGCCGCTGCAGCCTTCGTGATACTCGGCGGCGGGCACCGCCTTAACATACTCGGAGATGCGGGCACGGCGAGCCAGCTTGATCTCCTTCACCACATCCAGGTCGATGCCGTTTTTGTCGTAGACATAACCCGTGGAATCGGACAAAGCCACGACCTTGCCGCCCAGCTGGGTGGCTTTCTCCGTGGCGTAGATGGCCACGTTGCCGCTGCCGGAGATCACCACCGTTTTGCCCTTAAAGCTGTCGTTTTTCATGCAGTTGAGGGCTTCCTCGGTAAAGTAACACAGGCCGTAGCCGGTGGCCTCCGGACGCACCAGGCTGCCGCCGTAGGAAAGGCCCTTGCCCGTCAGCACGCCCGTCACTTCGTTGCGCAGGCGTTTGTACTGGCCGAACATATAACCGATCTCCCGCGCGCCCACGCCGATGTCTCCGGCGGGCACGTCGGTAAACTGGCCGATATGCTTGGAAAGCTCCGTCATAAAGCTCTGGCAGAAACGCATGATCTCTGCGTCGGATCTGCCTTTCGGGTCAAAATCGCTGCCGCCCTTGCCGCCGCCCATGGGCAGGCCCGTAAGGCTGTTTTTGAACACCTGCTCAAAGCCCAGGAACTTAATGACGGACGCCGTGACGGAAGGATGCAGGCGCAGGCCGCCCTTGTACGGGCCGATGGCGGAGTTGAACTGCACGCGGTAGCCGCGGTTCACATGCACCTTGCCCGCGTCGTCCACCCAGGAAACACGGAACTGAATGAAGCGTTCCGGCTCCACCATACGCTCCAGAATGCCTTGCTGTTCCAATTCGGGATGCTTTTCCACATAAGCCTCCAGGCTCTCCAGCACCTCGCGCACAGCCTGCAAAAATTCGGTTTCGCCCGCGCTGCGCCCGCTTACTTCGTCATACACGCGCGCCAGATAATCGTTTTTAAACATAATCTTTCCCCTTTTCCTGTTGCCCGCGCCCAAGGCGCGGATATTTATAAATTCCCATACATAAAATTATACCCATTAAATGGCATTTTTTTCAAGAGAAAATTGCAGTTTGTGCGCCGGTATTGCAAATGCTGCAAAATGTGTGCTATACTAAGATGCCCAAACGAGTAAAACATACGGCGGCGGGGCGTTTCACGCGCTCTGAGGAAAGTCCGGGCTCCACAAGGGAATGGTAACTGCTAACGGCAGCCGGGGGTGACCCCAGGGATAGTGCAACAGAAATAGACTACCCGCGTTTTGCGCGGGAAAAGGTGGAAAGGTGCGGTAAGAGCGCACCAGCGCGCTTGGTGACTTGCGCGGCTCTGTAAACCCTACCAGGAGCAACGCCCATATGGGAACTATGCGTGCCCTGCGCGTTCCCGGAGGCGGCTGGAGCTGCATGGCAACATGCAGTCGAGATAGATCGTCGTTTAATACAGAACCCGGCTTACGGTTTAGTCGTTTGGGCAAAAAAGCCCCCGCTGTTCGCAGCGGGGGCTTTTTTGCATCATGTCCCGGGCAGCGGCTCGGTGCCGAAATATTCACAAATGGCTTCGTAATACAGCCGGGCTGCGCGCCTGCAGCCGTCGTCCGTTCCCCAGGCCGCCACATCGGCCTCGCTGGTAACAAAGCACTGCTCCACCAGTACGGCGGGACAATCTGTTTTTTCCAAAAGGCCAAAGGTCTGCTCGGAGTAAACGGTGCTGTCGCTCTCCTCCACCACCTGCTTTTCGTAGCCGCTTTCATCGTCGCCCGCATAGTAGATGTAACGCACGCCCGCGTTGCCGCGCAGGCGCTGGCCCGCCGCGCCGAATTTATCGGCAATGAGATGCGCAAGGCGCAGCGAATCCTCGTGATGGGTGCGCCCCGGCGGCTGCGGATAGCATTCCAGGCCATAGGAATCAGAGGAATAAGGGTCTGAATTGCCGTGCACGGAGAGCAGCAGCGAAGCGCCTGCGCTGTTTGCCGCGGCCGCGCGCTCGGTGTTTTTGGAAAATGTATCCGCCGCGTGGGTGCGCACGGACGTATAATTCTCGTCCTGGGTGAGCCAACCCTCCAGATATCCGATCGTTGCTTCTGTGAGCTGGATCTCGTTGATAACGCCTTCCGCGCCGATGTCGGTGCCGCCGTGGCCCGCGTCGATGGCAATGGTATAGGGCGGGCCCTCATGGGGCGCCGCGGCCGTGGGCAGAGCGGCGCTCTGCCCGGCGGCGCCGCCCTCCGTCCCGGCGGGCTGGGCAGCGGACGTCTGGCGCAGCACGGCCAGCAGCACGATGGCCAGCGTCAGGCAGGCAAGCCCCAGTGTGACAAGCCGCCTGCGGCGCTTCTGGCGGCGGCGCGCCGCCGCACGTGCGCCGCGCACGGTGCGCGGGCCGGGCACGGCCGGATATCCGTAAGGCCCCGGCTGCCGCACGCGGGCCGCTCTTTGTCCCCCGCTTTGGGGCGGGACACGCACGTTCGCCGCATGCCGTGCGGGACGGCGCGCACGGCCTCCCTGGTTGATATTTCTGTACTCCGTCTGCACGCACACCCGCCCTTTTTCGCCATTTTTTGATAGTTTAACACACAAGTGTGTCGAAATTGTATCATGTTTTCCTTAAGTCTATCTTAAATTTTGACTCCGCATGTCATTTTACAAACGTTTTACAGGATATGGCGGCGCAAGGGCGCTCATTCTCCTTTTAAATAGGTGTCGTTTGTAATCCGATAGGCACGCAGCGGATATCCACCGAAATCATAATTGACGTATGGCTGAAGGTAATATCCCCGGTAAAGCTGATAGGTTTTCCCGCTGTCGCAATCGACCCACAGGCTGATGTGGTTCTCTCCGCTTTCCTCTATCTTTCCTTCCAGCTCCGCACGGACCTCCGTCACTGCCGCGCCGCCGACGAGCGCACTGCCGGAAAGTTGTTCCTTTGCCTGCTGTTTCAGCTTCTCCACTGTCCCGGCATAGCTCGCTTCGGTTTCATCCCAATAGCCATAGCTGCCCGCAGCGTCGGGGTCTGCCCTTTGGATAAAGCAGGCCGGAACCGCCGTCGCCTGCATGGCCGCGATTTCTTCACTGCCGAGCGTATAATCCACGGCGATAAACTCGCCGGTCGTCGCATCCAGCGTGCAGCTGATGGCGTTGGTGCTGAACAAAACGCCGTCCGCAGCTTCCTCCCGGCTTACATGCCAAATGGCGCGCATCACACCTCCGCCTGCTGGATGATAGCTCATGTCGGAATCGCTTTCAAAACATTGCAGCAGTAAGGTGTCCTGCGAAAGGTCGAACCCATACAGCTTTTCAAACAGGGAGCCCGCAAGGTTTGCCGCCTCCTGCGCGGATACAACCGGGTCCAGCGCAAGCTCTGCTTCCAATCTTTTTTGGTTGTCTGCCAGATCCTGTTCAATGCGTGCCTGCCTTGCCTCTACCGCCTGCTGCGCTTCCGCCAGGGAAGGATATCCCGCCGCTTTGACGGCTTCCTCCCCTTTTGCAATCAGCTCTTTCGCATCGTTCACTTCCTGCTCATAGGCCTCCCGCAGCATTTGCAGAGTTTCCTCCGCATTTTCCGCCTGCCAGTAATACGCATAGTTTTTGCCGCCGCCCGCTTCCTGCGCAATGGCCTCCTGCGCGGCGCTGGGCGGCGTCAGGTCGTCGCTGGTCACAACGGGCCGGCTCTCCTGCGGCGCACAGGACACCAAAGCGCTCATCGTAAGCGCCGCCGCCAGGCACGCCGCCGCAAATCCCGTCCAAGCGCTCCGCATCTTCCGCACCGTTCTGTTGCTTTTCTTCATCGCAAGCAACCTCCTTTCGATGCTCCCAGTATCCCATGAAACTGTTGCGGCATTTTCTTCAAGATGTCATCAAGCTGTAAATATTACGGCGGCCGTGGTGCCCGCGCCCGGCGCGGAGGTAAAGGACAGCGCCGCGCCATGGCTCTGCGCGATCTGGAAGCACAGCGCAAGGCCCAGCCCCGCGCCGCCCTGTTCCCGGCTGCGGGCCTTGTCCGGCCTGTAAAACGGTTCACCGATGTGCGCCAGCGTCTCCGCGTCCATGCCGCGGCCCGTATCCTGCACCGTGAGCGTCAGGCGGCCCGTCTCCCGCCGTGCGCAAAGGCGCACACTGCCGCCCGGCCCGCATGCCTTTACAGCATTGTCCGCCAGGTTCACCATCAGGCTTTCCAGCAGCGCCGCTTCTCCCTGCACCGTACAGGCGTCCGCCCGCACCGGCTCCAGCGCCACGCCCCGGGCAGCGGCCTTGGGTGCGACGGTGCGTGCCGCCTTTTCCAGCAGAGCGGGCACGTCCACAGGCTCCCGCGCCGCCTGTTCGCCCCGCAGGGCCGCCATTTGCAAAAGGCGCTCGCTCATCACGGCAAGGCGGTTTGCCTCCTCCACGATGTACTGCGCAGCCTCGTATTTTTCCTCCTCGGACAGCTCGGCCCGCTGGATGTATTCAGCATAGCCGCCCACAGCCGTGAGCGGTGTGCGCAGCTCATGCGCTACGTTGTCCACAAGCTGCTGCTTGCGCCGGGCCGTTTCACGCAGCTCGGCCACGTTCCGTTCTACACGGGCCGCCATCTCATTCAGCGCATGGGCAAGCTGGCCCACCTCGTCCCGCGTGCGCTCCGGGCTGCGGGCCGTGTAATCGCCGTCCGCCAGCCGCCCGGCCACCCGGGCCAGCCGCTCCATGGGGGCGGGAAAGCCCCCGCAGCACAACGTACAGCGCAGCCGCCAAAACAGCGGACACCGCCGCGCCTGCCAGCAAAAATGCCCGGCGCGTCTGCGCCCACTGTACAAAAAAGGCCTCCATGTCAAACGCACAGGTGACGGCCACATCCTCCGGCGGGGCGGGCAGCACGGCGGAGATATACAGCACATGCCGCCCGCCGGACAGCAGTACCGTATGCACGCGCTGTCCCTCGGGCGGCACCTCAGGCAACGCGGAATCCGGCTGCGGCAGCTCATCCGCCCATACGTCGCCCGCCTGCGCCACACGCAGAAAAACGCCGGAGCGTTTCAGCTGCCCGGCGTAGTTCTGCGCCAGACGCGGCAGCGCCTCCGGCCTGCGCGCCTGCACTGCGGCGGCGTCCGCGGCAAGGCTCTGCGCCACGGAATGCTGCTGCGCCAACAGCTTGCCGCATTCGGCTTCAAACGCACGCTGCTGACTGACGGACGCAATGGCCGTTGTGCCGCCGCCCAGTGCAAGCAGAAACAGCGCCAGTGTGAGCAGATAGGTCTTTTGCCAGAATTTCAGCCGGACGCTCCCGCGTCCCTTTTCCATTTTGTTCCGCAAGCGCCGCGCCTCCATTTTCGGGAGCGCCCGGCGCGCTCCCTATTCCTTTGTGCTCAGCCGGTAACCGAGCTTGTACACCGTCTGGATACGATCTTCAAAGCCCAGCTTTTTGCGCAGCTTCTGAATATGTACGTCCACGGTTCGGGTGTCTCCCTCATAATCGTAGCCCCAGGCCAATTGCAGCAGCTTTTCCCGGGAAAGCGCCAGATTCCGGTTGCGCACCAAAACGCCCAGCAGCATAAATTCCTGCGGCGTAAGCGCCACCTCGCGCCCGGCAACGAACACACGGTGCGTGCCGAACTCCACATGGCAGTCGCCCAGGTCGAACACCTCGGCCCCGGCGTGCACGCGGCGCAGCACGGCCTCCACGCGGGCCAGCAGCTCCAATATCTCAAAGGGCTTCACGATGTAATCGTCGGCGCCAAGGCCCAGCCCCTGCAAACGGCTGGAAAGGTTGTTCTTCGCCGTAACGAAAATGACGGGCAGCGCCGGGTCCAGCTGTTCCTTTACTTCAAAGCCGGAGCAGCCCGGCAGCATCACATCCAGCAGCACAAGGTCGAACCGCTCGGCCCCTGCCATCTCCAGCGCACAAGGGCCGTCGAAAGCCTGCGCCGCTGTGTGGCCCACCAGCATAAGGTTGCGTTTGACAAGCTCACTGATGGGGCGCTCGTCCTCCGCGATCAATATTTTCGCCATAAAGCGACACTCCTTTTTTTCCGATCCCCATTATCTCTCAGACTTGTTAGAAAGTTGTAATGGGCGGCGGCGCGCCGGTGTGCCGCGCGGGGCGGCTTTTTCCCCTGCGCACAACAAAAACGCCGCACGTCATATAGACGCGCGGCGCTGCCGTTTTGTTGCAAAAAGTTTACAGTTTCGTCATTCCATGCCCAGGATCGCGATGCCCACGGCAGCCACCGCAATAACGGCGTACTGCGCCTTCGACAGCTTTTCCTTGAGGAAAATGCGGCTCCACACCAGAGACATGATACAGTAGGAAGAGATCATGGGCGCGGCCACGATGGCGTTTGCGCCGATGGCGAACACATAGGCGAACTGGCCCGCGGTCTCGCACAGGGCGGCGGCCAGCTTGGGCTTTCTGCCGGAAGGCTGATCTTCTGCTTTTTGACGATCACCACATACACAAACGCAAAAACGGCCATCATCAGAAACGTCAGCTCATAGGCGATGTTCGCCTGCTCCTCGGCAATGACGGTATCCAGCAGGAGCGCATCCGCAAAGGTGCCCAGGCCGTCGATGATGCAATACAGGATGGGGAACAGAATAGCCAGAAAGCTGCGGGTATGCTTTTTGTCGGGCGTATCGCCCTCCTGGCGGCGCAGCGCATCGTCCTGCTTCTTTTCGATATAGGAAAGCGCGAATACGCCCACGCATACCAGCGCCACCGCGAAGAACTGCAGGCCGGACATCGTTTCCTTCAGAATGAAAAAGCACAAAAGGGCCGCTACCGCGCCCGAGGAATTGCAGATGGGCGAGGAAATGGAAAGCTCAATGTACCGCAGGCCCGCATAACCCAGGATCATGGACAGGATATACATAGCCGAGGCGGGCAGATAGGTGACGATATCCGAAATGCTGAACGGCGTGCCCGTGGCGATGAGAAAGAAGGCGTGCGCGCCCATTACAACGCCCACAGCCATGACCATCTTCCAATGGCTGTATTTATCGTCGGGCCTGGAGCCCAGCTTGGAGAACAGGTCCGAACCGCTCCAGAACAGAATCGCAATCAGGGAAAGAATAAACCATGTCATATGTAAAACATCCTTCTAAATTTTATAAAGGCACACAGCAAAACAAAGCCTGCGCACGAGGCGCGGGCGGCTGCATGCGGGTGGCCGTGCGTTCAGAAGGATGCGGCCGGGGGCGGCCTGCGGGGAAACCGGGTATTGTGCCAGCACTGGGTACGCCGGATGCTGTTTCGTGTCATGAAAAGATGCCGCCTCCTTTTGCCGAAAATTTGCAAGCGATTCATTCTATCATGAACACACAAAAAAGCGCAAGTGTTTTGGTGCAAAAAACGCTTGCCGGCCCACAAAGGGCCGCCAAGCGTTTTGCGTGCGCCGGTGCCAAAGCCGTCATCCCACAAAGGCGCTTTCTTCCGCAGAGGCTCCTTCGCGCTCCGCGTTTCCCCGCTTTGGTCAATGCACCACGACGGCGCGGCTGCCCATTTGCCTGAAGCATTGCAGAAACGCAGCCGCGTCCACTCTGCGCCTGCCCTGCAGCGGGTCTGCGATGGTGCAGGTATCCCCGTCCCACCCCGCAAGCACGACGCAGTGCAGATTGACATAAGGCGCGTAGGTCTCGCCCGTATCCGCCAGCAGCCAGGTGCAGCCTCCCGTGCGCGGTGCGGAAAGGTCTTTTGTGATCCACACGATCACAGGGTCTCCGCCGCGCAGATACTGCAAAAGCCCCTGTCCGGTAACGCCTGTTATATCCGCCGCACGCAGAGCCGAGCCCTGCGCCGCCAGATAGGCGTTCGCCCCCTGTGCCACCGGCTGTGCGAAGCAGTAAAAGCCCAGGCCCGCGGCCGGGTCGCCCGCATAGGCCAGCTCTGGGTCAGGCCCGGTGCGGCCGTCCGTGGTTTCTTCGATATCGCCGCGCGGGATATAACCATAGGCAAGGTCCAGCTTGTCGGCGGGCACGCCCTTATATTTCAAAAGAGCCGCCAGGCTGGCGGCCTCGCAGCCGTTGGGCAGCTCCGGGTTTTGCAGGACCGTCCTGACCGGGAGCTGCACTCCGAACCGGCTGCGTGCCCTTCCATACAGACGGAACGCACACAGCAGCGCCCCGCAGCACAGCGCCACAGCGGCAAGCCGCCGCCATGCGCCGGGCTGTGTTTTGCGCGCATGAGCCGGTTTGTAAAAGACGGCGGCACGCCCGGCGCGCTCCGTCAGAGCATTCCGGCCCTGCACGTTCCGCGAATGGAGCGTCACCTCCCGATCATAAACGGTCTGCATTCCCATTCCTCCCCTTTGGGCAGGCTGGCTCCTGCCCTTTTTTCCAGATTAGCGCGCGTTTGTTTCAAACTTGTCGCCTTTTTGTATCCGGCATGTTACCGTGCTGCAAAAAAGGAGGACCACTCAGCCCAGCGGAACGGCAGCAGCTTCCGCTCCGTTCGTTTGCTTCGTGTTCTGAATCCGGACCGCTAAACCATCCAGGGGCGCCGTGCGCAAAAAAGCTCCCGGCGGCGGGGGCACAGGCTTCTTCGCCTGCGCCTTTTCCCGCCGCCGGGAGCCATCGTCTGCCGTTCTGTGCTTTTACAGCGCCATACGCATAGGAACGTGGGGATACCCTTCGTCCAGATACGGTTCACCGTACGGCGCAAAGCCAACGGCCTCGTAAAAGCCCTGCTTGTCGTACTGTGCGCCCAGCTCCAGCGTGCGCGCCCCCTGCGCCCGCGCCTTATCCGCCACGGCCGCCAGCAGCAGCCGGCCCACGCCCTGCCCGCGCAGGCCCCGCTGTACGGCAATGCGCCCCGCATGCCACACGCCCGGCGCGTCCGCAAACACACGCGCCGTACAGCGCGCGGCCCCTGTTTCGTCCAGGCCCAATACATGCAGGGCGTTCTTGTCCTGCTCGTCCCTGTCCGCCTCCAGCGAAAAGCCCTGCTCGTCCACGAATACCTCTTTGCGCAGCCCATGGGCCAGCGCCATGCGCGCTGCGTCGTCAAACCCAAACCATTCAAAGTGCAGCGTCAATTTTATTCCTCCCTCCGCGGCGCGGCATGCGCCGCCTTTGGGGAATATTGTAGCCGACGGACGTTAAAAAAGCAACAGCACACGCAGCAGCAGCATGGTGACCACGCCCGGCGCGCCCAGCACCACGGCTACAAACGCCGTGGCGTAATTAAGCGCGATGGAAACGCCCGTGTACCCTGCCAGCAAATTCACCGCGCCCAGAGATGCGGCCCCGCACACCGCGCTGCCCAGCGCCCGCAGCAGCGGCCGCTTTGCCTTGGATGCTGCCAGCACTACGCCGATCACGCTCATCAGCGCCGCGAACACTCCGATGGTCTGTACCAGGATCATTTTCCTCACCTCGCCACAGCATATGCGGACAAGGCCCCCGGTATGACACCCGGATGCGCCCGGGGAGCAGCCGCCGCGGCAGCGCTTTTCCCGGGCGCGCAAAAAGCCCCGGCGGGTACGGCTGTCTGCCGCACGCCCGCCGGGGCCCGCCGGGCCGGAAGCACCGGCTCCTTCCGCTACTGTTCCTGTGCCGGAACGAAATCCACATTGCCCTGAGAGACATCCACGCCCGCCACACGCACGCGCATGACGTCGCCCAGCCGCCATTCCCGACCGGACAGAATATCCCGCAGCGCCACGCCCTCGGTGAGCGTAAGCGCGTTTTCCGAAAGCGCCTGCGCGCGCACAAGGCCTTCTACGGTATTGGGCAGCTCCACATACAGGCCGAACTGCGTGACCGACGAGATCACGCCGTCGAATTCCTCTCCCTCGAAGCGGCGCATGTATTCGGCCTTGTAGCAGTCCTCCACATCGCGCTCCACCGTCATGGCCAGCACCTCGCGCTCGGAGGACTGCACCGATGCTTCGGCCGCGAACTGCGCATATTTTTTCTGCACCGCGCCGTCGTCCATACCCGCGCAAACGTCGGAAAGGATACGGTGGATGGCAAGGTCCGGATAGCGCCGGATGGGCGAGGTGAAGTGGGCGTAATCTGCCAGCGCAAGGCCGAAGTGGCCCTTGGGCTGCGGCTCGTACTTTGCCTTGGCCATGCTGCGCAGCACACTTGTGTGCACCGGGCGCTCCAGATTGGTGCCCCGGGTATCGGCCAACAGCTTCGCAAGCTCCAGCGTGGTGGGCGTATCGCCCGCAAAATGGAAGTCCACACCCGCCGCCGTCAGCGTCTGCTTCAGCTTTTCGATCCGCTCTGGGTCCGGCGCTTCGTGCACACGGTACACGAACGGCAGCTTCAGCCGCCGCGCCAGCGCCGCCGCCGAGGAATTGGCCAGCAGCATAAATTCCTCGATCATCTGCTCCGCCTCGCCGCGTTCGCGCTTCACCACGTCCACACAGCGGCCCGCCTCGTCCAGCACCAGCTTTGCCTCGCCGCTCTCAATATCCATCGCGCCCCGGGCTGCGCGCAGCTTGGCCAGCTTGTGGTACAGCTCGCGCATCAGCGACAGCTCCTGCGCCACGGCGGCGTAACGCTGGCGCAACGCGTTGTCCGCCGTGCCGTCAAAAATGGCGTTCACCTCTTTGTACACACCTTTCACGCGGGAACGGATGACGGATTTCACGAACGCGTAATCCACTACACGGCCCGCGGCGTCCAGCTCCATCATACAGGAGAATGCCAGCCGGTCCGCGCCCTCGTTCAGGCTGCAGATGCCGTTGGAGAGCTGGCGCGGCAGCATGGGAATGACGCTGTCCGCATAATATACCGATGTGCCCCGCGCAAACGCCTCGGCGTCCAGCGCGCTGCCGGGGCGCACATAATGGCTCACGTCCGCGATGTGTACGCCCAGCCGGTATCCCGTATCGGTCTTTTCCAGGGAAATGGCGTCGTCGATGTCTTTCGTCTCGGCGGAATCTATGGTGAAGACAGGCATGCCGCGGTAATCCCTGCGGCCCGCCGCCTCTTTTTCCCCCACGGCCGCGCCCTCGTATTTTTTCGCTTCAGCCTTTGCCTTGAGCGGGAAATGGCGCGAGAGCCCCGCGCCATACAGCAGTGCCTTTGCGCACTGCTTGGCCTCCTCGGCGCTGCCGAAGCGCATGGCTACGCCCGCCCGGTGGTCCTCGTGGGAATCGCCGCGCTCCAGAATCTCCACCGCAGCCTTTTCACCGTCGCGCGCGCCGCCGTCGGCGCTCTTTTTGATATAGATGGGGCAGTGCGGACACGCGTCCGGCACCAGCGCCAGCCTGCCCTCAATGGTCTCCACCGTTCCGGTAAAGCGGTTGTTTTCCTTCACCACGGCCAGCACCTCGCCCTCGGACGAGCCCTCTACGCGCGGATGCTCGAACAGCGACACCAGCAGCGTGTCGCCGGGCATGGCTCCCATCAGGTATTTGCCCGGAATGAAGATATCCTGCCCGTCGGGCTGCACAGGCCGCGCGAAGCCAAACTTGCCCGCCAGCTTCACCAGCGTACACTCCACGGCGTTCCCTGTTTTCGGGTCCGGCACGGCGTACACGCCCTTGCGGCACACCACCTTGTTCCGCTCCACCAGCTCGTCCACGGCGCGGGCCACTTTTTTGTCGTTGCCCAGCTTCGCCTTCAGCTCTTTCAGGCGGCGCGGCTTCTTTTGCAGCTCTTTCAGTATTTTTGCTTTGATTCCCATAATATGCTCCTTACTCCACACACATAACAATACTTTTCCCCGGTCTTCGGAGATATATAGCAAAAAAGCCCGCCAAAAGCTGGCGGGCTTTTTTCTGGCTTATTTCAGATAGATGCTGATGACGCCCACCAGGATAGCGAGCACAAAGAACACGATGGCCGCATACTTGGTGTATTTGGCAAGCATGGCATTGGAGGAACGCGAGCGCCCTTCGTTGCCCATCATCTCACCGCCGGCGATCGCACCGGACAGGCCGTTGCCCTTGGATTCCTGGAACAGAACCATCACGATGATGGCAATGCTGCACAAAATCAGCAAAACACCGCTGATAATCTCTAAAACACCCATTTTGAAACCTCCAGTTCATTCGCGTAAATAACTATACCATAGCCCGCGGCAAAAAAGCAAGCATATTTCTCGCGCGGCGCGCGGGTTTGCGAGGCCTTTCGTGTTTTATCCCATCCTTTGGCGCGCCCGGCGCCCGGCCGCGGGGCAAATTTGCAAAAAAGAGCGGCTTTTCCCCGCGTTTTGTGGTATGCTATTAACAGCCGCCGGTGCGCCTGTATGGGCGCACCGGCCATGCGCGCGGCGCACCTCCGGGGCGTCCCGCCGCTTTCTAAAAAACGAGCAAGGAGAGATCATATGATTCACCGCCGTAAAGCCGGCCGCGCGGCCGCCGCCGTGCTGGCCGCCTGCCTGCTGTTTTCCGCCTGCGGGCCGAACCTGTTCCAGACGCAGGCCGAGGAACGCCCGCCCGTTGTGCATGCCGATGTGGATTTCAGTACGCTGGAGTACACACGTCCCGACCTGGACGCGCTGAACGCGAAGATCGACACAGCGCTGGAGCAGGTCTCCGCCGGAGACAAGGAAGAAGAAACATTGGCCCTCTACGACGACATTCTGGCGGATATCAGCGAGCTGGACACCATGAGCGCCATCGCCGGCATCCGCTACAATATCGACCTTACGGACGAATATTACGAAGCCGAGGAGCTGGCTCTGGACGAAGCATACACCCGTCTGGACAACCGCATGAACGAACTGACGGGCGCGATCCTGGAATCCGGCTACGGCAAGGCCGCCCGTGCGCGCTGGGGCGACGGCTTCGTGGAGCGTTACGAGGTGAACAGCAAGCTCAATTCTCCTGAGATAGAAGAGCTGAGCATACGGGAACAGGCCCTTGTGAGCGAGTATCAGAAGCTGTCCGCCACCGAATATACGGCCGAGCGCGACGGAGAAGCCGTGACGCTGAACGATCTGGATCTGACGCAGGAATCCGATATCGCGCTGTACTATGCGATCTATGAAAAGCGCAACGCAGAGCTGGGACAGATCTACCGTGAACTGGTGCAGCTGCGCGTGGAGATCGCCAAAAAGCTGGGTTATGACAGCTACACCGATTACGCCTATGACCTCCTGGGCCGCGATTTCACCAAAGAGGATGCGGCCGCGTTCAGCGAAAAGGTCAAGGAGTACCTGGCCCCCATCAGCGACGCGATCTACAACCGCTATTACAGCGATATTGCCGCGGCACAGGCCCGCACGGACGTTACCTTTGACGACGGCATCCCTGTGCTGGAACAGGCGCTGAAGAACGGTGGATATCCCGCCGCCATGAGCGACGCGCTGACCTACATGCTGGAACACAACCTGTACAGCTTCGGCGGCGGCGCAAACAAAATGGCTGCGGGCTACACCACGCTGCTGAACCGTTACGCCGCGCCGTATATGTTTGTGAATACCGATTATTATACCGACCCGGGTACACTGTTCCACGAGTTCGGCCACTATTACAACTTCTACCTCATGGGAGAGACGCTCTGGAACGACGGCAACAATCTGGATCTGGCGGAGATCCACTCCCAGGGTCTGGAAGTGCTGATGTTCGACACCTACGAGGATATGTACGGCGAGGACGCCTCCTATATCGAGTACGCACAACTGATGAACCTGGTGGATTCCGTACTTCAGGGCTGTGCCGAGGACGAATTCCAGCAGGCCGTGTTTGAGGACCCGGACATGCCGCTGGACGAGATGAACCTTCTGCATGCCCAGATCTATCAGGACTACATGGGTTATCCTCTGGTTTACGAGTGGGTGGATATCCACCATCATTTCGAAACGCCGTTCTACTATGTCAGCTATGCCACCTCCGCCGTGTCCGCGCTGGAACTCTGGGCCGACGCGCTGGAAAACCGGGACAAAGCCATGCAGATCTATGATAAGCTGACGCAATATACCATCAACGTGGAATACCTGGAAACACTTAAGAAAGTGGGGCTGAGCGACCCGTTCTCCTCCGATTGCGTGCAGCGCGTGGCGCAGGCGCTGAATGACGAGATGCAGCTTTCCGGCAAGCCGGGCTCCAAGGCCGCATGACCTTTATTCCGCCACCATTCCTTCGTATCAAAAAAAGCCGCCGCGGCTCCCCGTTTCAGCGGGAGCCGCGGCGGCTTTTTTGATTCCGTTTTCCGGGCCCTTACAGCAGCTGCATCTGCTCGGCGGTGTCCTCGCCGCGCAGGATAGCACCTGCCGCGGGCAGCGTACGCACGCGGTAGCGGTGCGGGTCCGTCAATTCCAGATTGGCTGCGCGGCGCACATGGATGATGGACTGGTTCTTTTTCAGCGTAACAACGTTCACACCTGCGGTATTCTTTGTCTGCTTCGCGGGCACCTGGGCCGAATTCACCAGCAGCATGCGGCCTGCGCTGGTGTAAATGGCAAGCTCGCATTCCTCGTGCAGGTGTGCCGCGTACACCAGCGGCGATTTGTCGCTGAAGGCATTGAGCAGCTTGCGCCGGTTCTGCTTGGTGGCGTAGCTTTCCATGGGCACCTTTGCCGCTTTGCCGTTGGCAAACAGGAAGAACATATGGCCTTTGTAATCCGTTGTAAGGGCCATATACACGGGCGTTTCGCCCTCCTCCATGCCCAGCCGCGCGGCGATATAGTCGCCCATCACGCTGGCCTTGCCGTCGTCAAAATCGCCCACGCGGCACTTGTACACCTGGCATTTGCTGGTGAAGAACAACAGCTCGGCGTTGTTCTTCGTTTCCATCTGGACGGTGATCTCGTCGCCCTCCTTGAGCTTTTGCTCACCGGACATCCGCAGGGACTGCGGCGTGATCTTCTTAAAATATCCTTCGCGGGTATAGAACACGGTAACGGGATAATCCGGCATGCCTTCGTCCTCGTCCTCATCCTCGGGCAGCTCCGCCTCGTACAGGATCTCGCTGCGGCGCGGCTCGCCGTATTGCTTGGCGACCGCCGCCAGTTCGTCGATGATGACCCTTTTGATTTTTGCCGGGCTGTTCAGGATATCCTTCAGCCGGGCGATGTCCGCTTCCAGGTCCGTCGTTTCCTGTGTACGCCTGAGGATGTATTCGCGGTTCAGGTGGCGCAGCTTGATCTCAGCCACATACTCTGCCTGCACCTTGTCGATGCCGAAGCCGATCATCAGGTTGGGCACCACCTCGGCTTCCTCTTCGGTCTCGCGCACAATGCGCACAGCCTTGTCGATATCCAGCAGAATGGCCTCCAGGCCCTTGAGCAGATGCAGGCGCTTTTCCTTGCCCTGCAGATCGTAATACGTACGGCGGCGCACGCACTCGGTGCGGAACGCGGCCCACTCGCCCAATATCTCGCGCACGCCCATCACACGCGGCATGCCCGAGATGAGGATATTGAAATTGCATGGGAAACTGTCCTCCAGCGGCGTCATGCGGAACAGCTTCTGCATCACCTTGTCCGCGTCCTGCCCGCGCTTGAGGTCAATGGTCAGCTTGAGGCCGTTGAGATCCGTCTCGTCGCGCATGTCGCTGATCTCTTTTACGCGGCCGGATTTTACGAGCTCGGCGATCTTGTCCATAATGGCCTCGATCGTGGTCGTGGGCGGGATCTGGGTCACCTCGATCATATTGCCGTCTTTCTGGTACTCATATCGGGCGCGCACGCGCACGCCGCCCCGGCCCGTCTCATAGATCCTGCCGATATCCTCCTCATTGTACAGGATATAGCCGCCGCCCACGAAATCCGGTGCGGGCAGGGTGGAGCGGATGTCATGATCCGGGTTTTTAAGCAGGGCAATGGTGGTCTCGCACAGCTCCGCCAGGTTGAATGAGCAGATGCTGGACGCCATACCCACGGCGATGCCCAGTGTGTTGTTGGCCAGGATCGTCGGGAACGTGACGGGCAGCAGCGTGGGCTCCTGCGTGGTGGCGTCGTAGTTGTCCACAAAATCGACGGTATCCTTGTCGATGTCGCGGAACAGCTCGTTGCACACCTCCTCCAGCTTCGCCTCGGTATAACGCGAGGCGGCGTATGCCATATCCCGGCTGTACGCTTTGCCGAAGTTGCCCTTGCCGGAAACGAAGGGCACCAGCAGGCTTTCGTTTCCCCGTGCCAGGCGCACCATGGTATCGTAAATGGCCTGGTCACCGTGGGGGTTCAGGTGCATGGTGCTGCCCACGATGTTGGCGGACTTTGTGCGGTTGCCCTTCAAAAGGCCCATGTCGTACATCGTGTACAGCACCTTGCGGTGGGCCGGCTTGAAGCCGTCGATCTCCGGCAGCGCGCGGGAGACGATGACGCTCATGGCGTAGGGCATATAGTTGGTTTCCAGCGTCTGGGTGATGGGTTCTTCCAGTACGCTGCCCGCGTCCAGTATCTCTACGCTGTCGCCCAACTGCGGGCGCGCGGCTGTTTTTTTCGGCTGTTTTTTCTTTGCCATCTGTTTTCCTCACATCTCAAGAATTGTGCGGCCGCCGAACGGGTCCAACGTATGGATGGCCCTTGGGGCAGGCCGCGGACGCGGCTTGTTCAGCGTCCGTCCGGGAAGGACGCATCCGTCAGGACACGTCCAGCTCATCCAGATATTCGTAGCCATGGTTGGCGATATGCTCCTTGCGGCCCGCCAGGTTGTCGCCCAACAGCAGGTCAAACACTTCTCCCGTGCGCTTTGCATCCTCCGGCGTTACCTTGATGAGGCGGCGCGTCTCGGGGTTCATCGTCGTCAGCCACATCATCTCTGCATCGTTTTCGCCAAGGCCCTTGGAACGCTGGATGGTATACTTTGCACCGCCGATGCGTTTCAAAAATTCAGCCTTTTCCGGTTCGGTATAAGCAAAGTACGTCTTGCCCTTGCTCTCGATCTCATACAGGGGCGATTCCGCGATATACACATAGCCTTCCTCGATGAGTGAAGGAACAAGACGGTAGATCATCGTCAGGATCAGCGTGCGGATCTGGTAGCCGTCCACATCGGCGTCGGTACAGATGATGACCTTGCTCCAGCGCAGGTTGGCGATGTCAAAGCTGGAGAGATCCTTTTTGCCCTTGCCGCCCAGTTCCACACCGCAGCCCAGCACCTTGATGAGGTCCGTGATGATATCGCTTTTGAAAATCCGGTCGTAATCCGCCTTCAGGCAGTTGAGGATCTTTCCGCGCACGGGCATGATGGCCTGGAATTCCGAATCCCGGCTGGTTTTGACGGCGCCCATGGCCGAATCGCCCTCCACAATATATATCTCACGGCGGGCAAGGTCCTTGGAGCGGCAGTCCACAAATTTCTGCACGCGGTTGGCGATGTCTATCTGGGCGGAGAGCGTCTTTTTCGCGCCCTGGCGCACCTTGTCCGCATGCTCGCGGCTCTGCTTGTTCACCAGCACCTGCTGGGCCAGCTTCATCGCCTCGTCAGGCTTTTCGATGAAGTACACTTCCAGGTTGTGCTTGAGGAACTCCGTCATGGCCTGCTGAATGAACTTGTTGGTGATGGCTTTTTTCGTCTGGTTCTCGTAGCTCGTCTGCGTGGAGAACGAACTGGAGACGAAAATCAGGCAGTCCTGCACGTCGGTGAAGGTGATCTTGCTCTCGCCTTTTTTGTACAGGTTTTTCGCCTTTAAAAATGCGTCGATCTGGTTGACGAAAGCCAGCTTCACGGCGCGGTCCGGGCTGCCGCCGTGCTCCAGCCAGCTGGAGTTGTGATAATATTCCAAAAGCTGATTTTTATTGGAAAAACAGAACGCGGCGCTCATTTTGACCTTATAGTCCGGCCTGTCCTCCCTGTCGCGCCCTTCGGCGGTGGACTGGCAGAACACCACGGGGGTCAGGCTTTGAAGGTCGGCCACTTCCTCCACATAGTCCTTGATGCCGTTTTCGTAGCAGTATTCCGTTACTTCCTTTTTCTCGCCGCTCTCGTCGGTGAACACAAAGGTGACGCCCGCGTTGACAACGGCCTGGCGCTTGATGACGTCCTTATAATATTCACTGGGCACGTTGATATCGGTGAACACTTCGGCATCCGGCTTCCAACGGATGGCGGAGCCCGTTTTTTTGCGGGTGGCAGGCTCTTTTTTCAGCCCTCCCGTGTTTTCCCCCTTGCGGAAATCCAGGTGATAATGGAAACCGTCCCGGTAAATATCCGCCGTCATCCATTCGGACGCATACTGCGTGGCGCACAGGCCCAGACCGTTCAGGCCCAGGGAGTATTCGTAATTGTCCGCGCCGGCGGAGTATTTGCCGCCCGCGTACATCTCGCAGAACAGCAGCTCCCAGTTGTAGCGCTGCTCGTTTTTATTGTAATCCACAGGCATGCCGCGGCCGAAGTCCTCCACCTCTACCGAGCCGTCCTTAAACTTGGTGATGAGAATGCGGTTGCCGTAGCCCTCACGCGCCTCATCGATGGCGTTGGACAATATCTCGAAAATGGAATGGGCGCAGCCGTCCACGCCGTCGGAGCCAAAAATAACGCCGGGACGCTTGCGCACCCGGTCGGCGCCCTTCAGGGATGTGATGCTTTCATTGGTATAGGCGGCAGGTTTTCTTGCCATTCGGTTTGTGCCTCCTTGGAGCTTCATATTTGTGATCACTTTGCCGTACAGAGCTATAAAACAGCCCTATAGCCATATGCTGTAACCGCGCACAGGGCGGCCCGTCTGGGCCGCCCGGCGCAACGCTGCTTTTGTTTTGGGCGTTCCCGCATCACAGCAGATACTGCGACACCAGCACCGCCCCCATCGTGAACACCGCGGCCGCGGCCATGGTGACAAAGGGCATATACCGCAGGATAAAATCCGCCGTGGAATCCTTCATGATGGAAACGCAGGCCTGCGGTGCGCCGCCCATGGCCGGAACGGCGGGCCGTTCCATTTCCTGCTCCGGTACGCCGCGCAGCGCGCGCGGCATCCGGGGCTTTTGCACAGCATACTGCACGCCGCCGCCCCGCTGCCCGCCGGAGCCGCCGGCGGGCGCTTCGTCCTGCACGGGCAAAAACTGCATATCCGCACCAAACTGGGGGCGTGCCGGCGCCGCGCCGCTCTGCGCATCGCGCACAGCCGCCTGCATCAGCACCTTTTCCACGCCGCACTCGCTGCAATAACGGATGCCGCGGCCCGCGTTGTAATTGAACGCGCCGCAGGTGCAGCGCCAGCCGTCGGCAGCCTCCTCGGGGTAATAATCCGCATCCTGCGTGCCCAAGGCGCGGCACACGGCCGCGCGTTCGCGCTGGGGCAGGGGCCGCAGCGCAGGCAGCGCCACAGCCGGGCAGCGGCGCAGGTCATGAGGCGCTCCGTCGTCGTAGGTGACGGAGCCCAGGCGTACCTCCACGCTGCCCAAAGGCTCGTCGCTGACAAACACCGCATCGTCGAAGCCGAAGCACTCGCCTTCCCCGGCATACACGTTATCATAGGTAAAGGAGTCCTCCACCACCACTTCGCCGTATTTGTTCTTGCAGCGGAAATACGCTGTGAACGAGACCAGCGGGCGGGAGAACAGGTTTTTGAACGTAAGCGTCACGACCGTGGCGCCCGTGCCTTCCATGCGGAACAGCTCCACCATAACAAAATGCACCGGGCTGCCTTTACAATAATAGCTCGCGCGGGACTGCGCAAGCGGCGTAAATTTCTGACTCATTGGAGCAACACCACCCTTAACGGTTTATTTTATCATATTTTTCCGCAACCGGCAAGCCGAGCCCTGCGGCCACGCGGCACAAAAAGTCCTGTGCATTGGCCACGATGGGCACGCTGGAAAGGCTGCCCCTGTCCCGCAGTTTGTTGGTGACGAACTCGGAGATATCCACACAGTACAGGTATACCGGCCGTACCCGGCCGCCGCGCACACAGTAGGAAGGCGTCATATTGCCCGTGGCAATGGTATGCAGCTGGGTGGCCACACAGATGACGGTGGTGGCCTGCTGCACCAGCTCCCGCATGGCGTTCTGCGCCGCGTACACGTCGCCGTATACGCCGGGCAGCGGGCCGTCGTCGCGGATGGAACCGGCCAGCACATAGGGCACGCCGTGCGCCACGCAGGCATGCATAATACCGTCCCGGATGCCGTTCTGTTCGATGAACGCCGGAATGGAGCCTGCAGCCCGCGCGGCGTTGATGACGTCGATGTGGTGGTAGTGGCCGTTGGGGCGGCTCTCCTGCGTGTAGATATCCTGCCCCAGCGCCGTGTGCAGCAGCGAACCCTCCAGGTCGTGCGTGGCAAGAGCGTTGCCCGCCAGCAGGCCGTGGGCATAGCCATTTTCGATGAGCGCCTGCATGGCCGCCTTGGCCGACGCGTCGAAGCTGCATGCCGGACCGAGCACCCATACCACATTGCCGTGCTCTTTTTCATGGCGCAGCAGCCCGGCCAGTGCGTCATAATCCCGCGTGAAAGCCGTTTCCCGGCTACGCCCGGTGCGGAACGCGAACGCTTCGGCGCTTTTGCCGCCCGCGGAAAAGCCCTCCGTATGCATCAGAATGCCCTCGCTGCCATCGTCCGTGCGGCCCAGCACCACGCTGTCGCCCTGCACAAGATTGCGGAACTCCACAATGCGCAGTTCCCCGTCCGGGGCCAGAACAGGCACGCAGTCCATACGGCTTTTTTCAGCAAGACGCCACACGCCGTCCACTTTATAATATTCCGGATACATGCCTGTGGCATGATAGCCCGCAGGCGCGGCGCCGTCCGCAGGGGCCGGTGCCGTGCGCACGCTGGGCACATTTTGTAAAAGCGGCGCGGAAAAATCCGGCGCGCAGTATTCGGGCAATGTAAACATATCATTCCCGCCTTTCCTCTGTTTTACAAGTATTCCGCAGGCGCCGGCCGCACGGCAGTGCGCGTTCGTTTTCGGAAAGCCGCGGCGCCGCTCCTGCAAACACAATGTTTACGAGTGCATTATAACATGCTATACTGACAGCAACAACCCATACCACTATAAACCACAGGAGGGCCAAGGCATGCAGATTGAAGAGCTGGTATCCGCCCAGAGGGCTTTTCAATACAGGCGCGACAAAAGACGCCGCTTTCCGCCGCCGCGCGCTGGCCGCGCTGAGGCAGGCGGTAACGGCCCGGGAGGCCGATATCTGCGCCGCCCTGAAGGAGGACCTGCACAAATCTCCCTTTGAGAGCTATATGTGCGAGACAGGCCTTGTACTGAGCGAGCTGACCTATATGGAAAAGCATCTGAACCGCCTGATGCGTGCCAGGCGCGCCAAAACCCCCGCTGGCGCAGTTCCCCGCCCGCAGCTTCGTCGTGCCCGAGCCGCTGGGCGTGGCGCTGGTGATGAGCCCGTGGAATTATCCGTTCATGCTCTCGCTGGACCCGTTGGTCGGCGCGATCGCGGCGGGCAACTGCGCGGTGCTCAAGCCCAGCGCGTACGCGCCGGCCACCAGCCGCGTTTTGAAGGAGCTTGTGGAAAGCTGCTTCGCGCCGGACCATATCGCCGTCGTGGAGGGCGGACGCGCGGAAAACGAAGCCCTGCTGGAACAGAAATTCGACTATATCTTTTTCACGGGCAGTGTGGCCGTTGGCAGGCTGGTGATGGAAAAGGCCGCGCGCTGGCTCACGCCCGTGACGCTGGAGCTGGGCGGCAAAAGCCCGTGCATCATTGACCAAACCGCAGACCTCCCCCTGGCGGCAAAGCGCCTCGCCTTCGGCAAATACCTGAACGCCGGGCAGACCTGCGTCGCGCCGGATTATGTGCTCGTGCACAGGGACGTTCATGACGGGCTGCTGGCGCTTCTGGCCGGGGAGATTGCCGCCTTTTACGGCAGCGACCCGCTGGCCTGCCCGGATTACGGACGTATCGTGAACGAAAAGCATTTCCACCGCCTGATGGGCCTGATGGACAGCGGACGCGTGGTATGCGGCGGCACGGGCAGCGCCGAAACGCTGCAGATCGCGCCCACGGTGCTGGCGGACGTTTCACCCGACAGCCCGGTGATGAGCGAGGAAATTTTCGGGCCCGTCCTTCCCGTGCTGGCCTATGAAAGCCTGGATGAGGCCGTGGCGTTCGTGAACGCGCGGCCGAAGCCCCTGGCACTGTACCTGTTTACCACCGACAAAGCCGCAGAGCGCCGCGTGCTGCGGGACTGCAGCTTCGGCGGCGGATGCATCAACGACACCATCATCCACCTTGCCACCAGCGACATGGGCTTTGGAGGCGTGGGTGAAAGCGGCATGGGCAGTTACCACGGCAAGCTCAGCTTCGATACGTTCACACATTACAAAAGCATTGTCAAAAAATCAAACCGGCTCGATCTTCCCGTGCGTTACCAGCCCTATACAAAGGAAAAGGAGCGCATGCTGCGGCGTGTTTTAAAATAAGAAACGCCCTTTACAACCGCCGCCCGGCGCGGTATAATGTCCAAGAAATTGCCGCTGCACGGCAAACATGTCTGCCCGGTGAATGCGAGGTGCAGGCCGGGAAGCATGGCGTGTCACCGCGCGGCCTGCAGCAAGCCGGGCGCGGCTGCCGTGCCCGCGAGGGATTCTTGGAGGGAATGTATATGCGCCATTTGATCGACCCGCTGGACTTTACCGTGGAAGAGCTGGACAGGCTTCTGCGGCTGGGCGAAGATATCCGCCGTGAGCCGGGAGCCTACTCGGAAAGCTGCAAAGGCAAAAAGCTTGCCACTCTGTTTTACGAGCCAAGCACCCGCACCCGTCTTTCGTTTGAAGCCGCGATGCTCAATCTGGGCGGCAGCGTGCTGGGCTTCCCCAGTGCCAACGTATCCAGCGTTTCCAAGGGCGAAAGCGTGGCCGATACCATTCGTATCGTCTCCTGCTACGCGGACATTGCCGCCATGCGCCATCCCTTGGAGGGCGCGCCCATGCGCGCGGCACGCTTTTCGCGCATCCCCGTCATCAACGCGGGCGACGGCGGCCACCAGCATCCCACCCAGACACTGACGGACCTGCTCACCATCCTGACGCGCCGGGGCCGCCTGTCCCACCTGAAGATCGGCTTCTGCGGCGATTTGAAATACGGGCGCACCGTGCACTCGCTGGTGAATGCGCTGGCCCGTTACGAGGGCAATGAATTCGTGTTCATCAGTCCTGAGGAGCTGCGCGTGCCCGGCCACCTTATCGAAAACGTTGTCAAGCCCGCACACATCCCCTATGCCGAGGTGACGGGACTGGAGGAAACCATGGCGGACTTGGACATCCTGTATATGACGCGCATCCAAAAGGAGCGTTTTACCGACGCCGGCGAATATGAACGCCTGAAAGGCAGTTATGTGCTGGATATGCCCAAAATGGCGCTGGGCAAAGCAGACATGGCGGTGCTGCACCCGCTGCCCCGCGTAAATGAGATCGCGCTGGCGGTTGACGACGACCCTCGCGCCGCCTATTTTGAGCAGGCGCAGAACGGCGTGTATGTGCGTATGGCGCTGATCCTGACGCTGCTGGGCCTGGCGCCCTCCGGCCCGCTGGCCGAGCAGGCTCTTTCCGCACAGCGCGCCGCCGAGGCAACGGGTGCGCCGTGCCGGAACCCCCGCTGTATCACGGTTGCCGAAGAAGAGCTTGTGCCCCTGTACGTCCCCGACGCTCACGGTGTGCCGCGCTGTGTGTACTGCGAGCAAAAAATGCCGTGATCTCTCCCCTGCGCGCTGCGGTGTAGGACGCAAGGCCGTCCTCTCTGCGGCGCGTTTTGTTCAGTTCCCCTCTTTTGTTTTTGCGCAGTATCTGCTACAATAAAGCCAATTTCCAAATTTTTTGAAAAGGGGTCTTTTCCATGACGCGTGAAGAAGCGCTTGCACTTTTAAAAAAATACAACAAAGAACCGTTCCATTTGCAGCATGCTTTCACGGTGGAGGGCGTCATGCGCTGGTATGCGAACGAGCTGGGGCACGGCGACGAAGCGGATTTCTGGGCGCTGGTCGGCCTGCTGCACGACGTGGATTTTGAGCAGTGGCCGGAACAGCACTGCAAAAAAGCGCCCGAGCTGTTGGCTGAGATTGGCGCGGACGATGCGTTCGTACACGCGGTTTGCAGCCACGGCTACGGCCTGTGCAGCGATGTGGAGCCCGTGCTGGAAATGGAAAAAGTGTTATTTGCCGCGGACGAGCTGACGGGCCTTGTCGGCGCGGCCGCGCTGATGCGCCCCTCGAAGAGCGTGCAGGATATGGAGCTTTCCAGCCTGAAGAAAAAATTCAAAGACAAAAAATTCGCCGCGGGCTGCTCCCGCGACGTCATCCGCCAGGGCGCGGAACGCCTTGGCTGGGAGCTGGACAGGCTTCTGGACAGCACGCTGCAGGCCATGCGGGCCTGCGAGGATGATATTGCGGCACAGATGGCCTCTCTGTAAGCCTTTCCTGCGGGACATCCGTTCCCGGCCCACCAACCAGATGAAATCAAGCAAGGCGCCCCGGGCATTTTCCCGCCGGGGCGCCTGCTTATTTTCCGCCGCTCCGTCAGCCCGCGCGCCTGCCGTCCAGCGTCTGCTGAACGATGCTGTCCATGATGTCCCGCGTCAATGTGCTTTCCACATAGCCAAACACATTGCCCTCCCGGTCGATCATAAACGTTGTGGGAAAGGCCCGCACACCGTATGCCGCGAACACCTCGCCCGTGGTATCCATCGCCACGGGATAGGTATAGCCGTTTTCCTCCAGAAACCGCTTCACCTCGTCTTCGCTTACATCCTGATTATACGGATATTGATCGGACTTTGGGTTCGCCACGGCCAGAACGACCACGTCTTCCTCGTTCAGCCCCAGATCCTCATACATCGCCTGGATGTCCGGCATCTCCCGCTGGCAGGGGCCGCACCAGGTCGCCCAGAAGTTCAGGAATACGACCTGGCCCTGATAATCCGAAAGCGTGTGCGTCTTGCCGAACTGATCCGTCAGCGTGAAATCCGGTGCGGGGATCTCCGGCTGCTCCGAGCTGGCTGCAGAGCCGGAAGACGCCGACGCATTATCCGGCCCGGACGATGCGCCGCCTCCCTGTCCCGCCGCGCTGTCTGACGGCACGGAAGACGAAGGGGCGGCGGAAGACGCCGACGTCCCAGCGCCGCCCAAGCCGGAGAGATAGCTGGTAAAGCCGTTCATCCAGCCTGTCAGCATCATTACGCCCATCAGGATCATCAGCACACCGCCCGCCTTGACGGTATAACGCACCGCTTTCTGGTGTTTTTTGAAAAAATCCAGCAGCGAGCCCGTGAAAAGCCCTACCGCCAGGAACGGCAGCACGAACCCCAGCGTATATACGCCGATGAGCAAAAAGCCCTGTGCGGAAGAGCCAGCCGACGTTGCCATGATGAGCACGCTGCCCAGTGCCGGGCCGACGCACGGCGTCCACGCAAAACTGAACGTGAAGCCGAAAAGAAACGCCACCGCGGGATTCATTGAAAGACGGTCAAGACGGATGGGCAGGCGACGTTCGGTGCTGAGCGCGCGGGAACGGAACACGCCCAGCTGGTACAGGCCGAACAGAATGATCAGCACGCCGCCGATGCGCGCAAACAGCGCGCGGTTATCGGAGAAAAAGCGGCCCAGCGCCGTAAACCCCAGCCCCAGCGCAAAAAAGGTAAAGCTGACGCCCAGCACAAAAAACACCGTATTGCGCATTACACGGCCGCGTTTGTAGCGCACTGTGCCGTCGGCGTCCACACTTTTCGCGCCGCCCGCCAGATACCCGATGTACAGTGGTACCAGAGGCAGCACGCACGGGGAAAAGAAGCTGAGGATGCCCTGCAAAAATACCGCTGCGGCGGAAACGCCTGTTTCAAGAGTAAAACCCATAGAAGTCTCCTTTTTTGTTATATTTAAAAAATTCCGCAATAAAAAGGTTCATCTTGATGGCCGCGGGCCGGGGACGGCCCGCATGGCCTAAAAAATAGCCTCCGGCCATTTTTTATTGTTTTTCAATAAAATCCTTTCCCGGCAGCCCTCTAAAAAAGACACCGGAATGAAAACCGCCTGCGGGAGCCTTTTACTTCGCCCCGCCGTGCGCCGCGGCAGCTTTTTCTTTTTTTGCCCGACCGCACGGCCCGGCCAGCGGCTTGCCGTCGAACAGCCGCGCCTCCAGCGCGGCTACCGTGACGCTTTGCAGACGTTCCTTGCACAGCGCGTCCAGGCCTGTGTACACTTCGTCCATCAATGCGCCCATGCCGCTTGCCACAAGACAGGGCTTATCCACGTCGCCGCTGCGCCACGATGCCGAAACGAACGCAGCACCTACCGCCTGCGCAATGTCGCACAGGGTCACGGTATCCGCCGAGCCCGCAAAGCGGTAACCCCCCACAGCGCCCTCGTGCGTTTCCACCAGCCCCGCCCGCTTGAGCTGGGCCATCACCTTGCGCACCCGGGCCGGGTTTGTACAAATATTCTCCGCCAGCACCTCGCTGGATACCATATCCCCCTTGTGATGCAGAAATACCATCGCGTGTACCGCGATGCCGAATTCGCTTGTCATCTTTCCGCTCCTTTTTAATTCCGCTATAAGTGCTCCGCACGGCCATTGCCGCCGGACAACTGTAACTTTTGTCATCTCAGTTTAATTGTTATACTATCAGTTACAGTTTGATTTGTCAACTCCTTTCGGCGCACAGCCTTTCCCCTCGCGGCAGTTTTATAGAAAAGGAAAAGCCCGGATGTCCCACCTGCAAAGGCGGGTATCCGGGCTTTTTCTCATCCCTGGTTTTTGTAGTTGTTTCCCCACGCTTCCATCGCGTCCATGATAGGCCGCATGGATTCTCCCAACGCACTCAAGGCATACTCCACGCGGGGCGGAACTTCGGGATAAACCGTTCGGGTAATGATGCCGTCCTCTTCCATAGAGCGAAGGCTGTCGGTGAGCACTTTCTGGCTGATGCCCTCCAAATTTTTCCGCAGTTCATTGAAACGCCACGGCCGCTGCAGCAGATTCCGCATGATCAGCAGCTTCCATTTGCTGCCGATCAGCTGCACGGTGGTCGCGACCGGACAGGCCGGCATTTCTTCCTTTGTCAACATCAGGGAGTGCTCCTTTCCAATGCTTTAAATATGAATATTGCATTCAAATTATAATACAAAGGTGCTTTCACCGCAAGCGAAGGTCACCAAAAGGTAACTATGTAATAAAAAAGTGCGTACTTTTTTTCTTTGCCGCCGGCTTTTACAATACAGTCAGAGGGACAAACAACATCCCTCAAATAAAAAAGACGGAGGTAACGATCATGGCACTATCCAATCTGTTTGGCTGGGCACAAAAAAATGGGGAGGCTGCCGCCTCGGCCTGCGGTTCAGCCTGCGGCGCCGGGGACAAGCCCGAAGAAAAGCCCGCGGCCTGCGGTTCGGCCTGCGGCGCCGGGGACAAGCCCGAAGAAAAGCCCGCGGCCTGCGGTTCGGCCTGCGGCGCCGGGGACAAGCCCGAAGAAAAGCCCGCGGCCTGCGGTTCGGCCTGCGGCGCCGGGGACAAGCCCGAAGAAAAGCCCGCGGCCTGCGGTTCGGCCTGCGGCGCCGGGGACAAGCCCGAAGAAAAGCCCGCGGCCTGCGGTTCGGCCTGCGGCGCCGGGGACAAATAACTTCCCTGTTTTCCCGGCCGGGTTTCGGCCGGGTTCCTGAAAGTATAACCGGCCCCGGCCGGAGCAATAGAATTCGCCGATGGAACGGAGAGATCAAGATGAAAGAATATTTTGCCTTTCAATGGCACATAACGGACGAATGCGACCAACGGTGCAAACACTGCTACATTTTCTCGGAAAACAACTGCAAGCACCTGGATGCCATGACCTGGGAGCAAATTCAGGAAACCTTTTACAACTGTATGGACTTCTGCGAGGTATACGGCAGGCTGCCGTACTTTTACATCACCGGCGGCGACCCTATCCTTCACCCGGACTTTTGGCGGCTGCTGGCACTTTTGAAGGAGCACGACATTCCTTTTGCCATCCTGGGCAATCCGTTCCACCTGACCGACGAGGTCTGCATGCGTCTGAAGGGATACGGCTGCCGGAAGTACCAGCTTTCTCTGGACGGCATGCGGGAAACACACGACTGGTTCCGCAAGCCGGGCTCTTTTGACTGTACGCTGGAAAAGATCGGGTGCATCAACCGGGCGGGCATCCGTTCGGTGGTCATGACCACCGTTTCCGGCGCCAATATCAGCGAAGTGCCCGATATCATCGACACGGTGGTGAAAGCGGGCGCAGATGTGTACGCTTTCGCCCGCTACTGCCCTACCAGCGGCGAAAAGGACACCGGCATGACACCGCAGGACTACCGGCAGCTTTTGGATATCTGTTATCAGAAATATCAGAAATACGAGGCCGAAGGCTGCAAGACCTGCTTCAACAAAAAAGACCATCTTTGGACGCTTTACGAATATGAAAAAGGGATATTCAAAATCCCGGAGGATGCGCAGGACGGCATGATATACGGCGGCTGCAACTGCGGCAACTGCCATATGACTATTCTTCCGACCGGGGATATCTATGCCTGCCGCCGGGTCCAGAACAGCAAGGTGGGAAATGTTTTTTCGGACCGGATCGCAAACGTGTGGATCTGCCGGATGGAGGCCTATCGGGATTACAGCAAATTCGAAAAGTGCGCAAAATGCGAACTGCTGCCTTACTGCCGCGGCTGCCCCGCAGTGGCAAGCGGCAAGGACGGAAACTTTTATGCGGCTGACCCGCAATGCTGGAAAGAGGTGTAAGCATGGAATTTTTCGATCTGGTAAAACGCCGGCGTTCCATCCGAAAATATCAGGACCGGCAAATCGAACGCGGCGATTTGGAAAAAATCATTCAGGCGGGGCTTTGCGCGCCCAATGCCGGCGGCGGACAGCGCGCGATCATCGTCGCAGTGCGAAACCGCGCGCTTTGCGAAAAAATCGGGAGGCTGAATATCGCTAAATTCAACCGAAACAGCCTGGCCGGCTCTTACGTATCATCAGAACAGCCCAGCATCATCGACGACCCCTCGATCCGAAGCGGATTTTACGGCGCCCCCACGGTCTGCGCGGTTTTCGGGCCGAAGAATTTTCTGTACAGCGTTGCGGACGCCTTCTGCTGTGCCGAAAACATGGCTCTGGCCGCCACGGAACTGGGGCTTGCCTCCTGTCTGATCGCACGCGGCGAAGAAACCTTCGACAACGAACCGGGGGCCGCGCTTTTGAAGGAATGGCGGATCCCGGACGGATATGTTGCACGCTGCTTCGTGCTTTTGGGGTACCATGCGGGAGCTTATCCGCAGGACAAGCCCCGAAGGGCCGACCGCAGCCTGGTCGTAGAATGAGGTGGGCTTATGGATGCACAGACCTGTTTGAAAAAGCTGCAGTGTGTCGGGGTGCTGAATTTTTCCACCGTCGGCCTGGACGGAACACCGCAGGCGCGCTGTATCAGCGCCATCCATTATACTTCGGACGCGCTTTATTTTTTCACTGCGCGCGGAAAAGAATTTTGCCGTGAACTTCTTCACGACGGACAAGTACAGATACTGGCGTATACCCGGTATAAAGAGATGATCCGTGTATCCGCAAAGGCCGTTCCTGTACCAGAAGCGGAACAAAAACGCTGTATCGACCTTATTTTTCAGGAACAGCCTTATCTTTCCAATGTGTATCCGGGCGCCACGCGGGAAATCGGAATCGTCTTTGTTGTCCGGGATATGCGGATCGAGTATTTCCATTTGGGTGTGAAGCCCATTTTCCGGGAGACGTATACGCTTGGAAAAGGAAAACACACGCCAAAAGGTTACGAGATTACCGGGGAGTGCATCGGCTGCGGGAAATGCGCTCAGATCTGTCCGCAGCAATGCGTTGCACCGGGAACACCCTATCACATCGCACAGGAGCACTGCCTGCATTGCGGAAATTGCTTCGAGCAGTGTCCCGTACAGGCCGTCACGAAAAAAATTTGAGGTGCAGTATGAATGGCAAAGAAAAACAGCGGCTCCGGCGCGGAAGGAAGGCAGAGACAATGCTTAGGGCACGTACCCGGACAGAAAAAGACGTTTTTTCGAAAACGGAACGGCTGAAGCAGGCGCTTGAAACGGCCGACGCCGTTCTCATCGGTGCGGGTGCGGGGCTTTCCGCCTCTGCGGGATTTACATATTCCGGGGAACGCTTTCACCGGTATTTCAGTGATTTTGAAGCAAAGTACGGTTTTCATGATATGTATTCCGGCGGCTTTTATGCTTATCCCACTCCGGAAGAGCACTGGGCGTACTGGAGCCGGTATATCCAGGTCAACCGTTATGAAAATGCCCCAAGGCCCGTTTACGATTCGCTGTACCGGCTCATATCCGAAAAAGATTATTTTGTACTCACGACCAATGTGGACCACTGTTTTCAGAAAGCGGGTTTTGATAAAAAACGGCTGTTTTACACACAGGGCGATTACGGTTTACTCCAGTGCTGCGAGCCGTGTCACCGGCAGACCTATGATAACCGGGCCCTTATCCTGCGCATGGTGGAAGAACAAAAAAACATGCGCATCCCCACCGCGTTGATCCCGCGGTGCCCGAAATGCGGAAAGCCCATGGCGGTGAACCTGCGTTCGGACGACCGTTTTGCCGAAGACGAAGGCTGGCGGAAAGCCGCCGGCCGGTATGCGGATTTTCTGCGCCGCCACGATGGCATGCACATTCTCCTTTGGGAGATCGGCGTCGGATACAACACCCCGGGCATCATCAAATATCCTTTTTGGCAGATGACCGCGCAAAATCCAAACGCAGTATATGCCTGTTTGAACAGCGGGCAGGCTGTTTGCCCCGGGGCGATCCAACGGCAGTCCATCTGCATCGACGGCGACGCGGGCATACTGCTGCAGGCGCTTCTCGCGCCGGAGGAGTCCTATGAATGAGCTGGAAAGCCTATTGCAATTGAATAAAATGCTTCTGGCCGAATCGCCCCAGTACCTGGCGCAGGCAGCCGCTTTCCCGCCGGATGCGGAAGCGCAGTGGCGGCTGTTCCGCTCGCTCGTCAATGTACGGGCACCGAGGCCGGCCGGCGGGGATTTCTTAGCGCTGCAGGACAGCTTGCTGCAAAAAATAACCGCCTGCAAGGGAGTCACCGCCTTTCATTCGCTGACGCCGATGCAGAAAGGCCTGTACCTGTGGCGGGGCGATATCACCACCCTGCAGACTGATGGGATCGTGAACGCCGCAAACAGCGGGCTGACAGGCTGTTATCACCCCTGCCACCAATGCATTGACAATGCGATCCATACGTTTTCCGGTGTTCAGCTTCGGCTCGCCTGCGCTTCCATAATAAAAGCGCAGGGCCGCCCGGAGCCTGCCGGACAGGCGAAAATAACAAGGGCTTACAACCTGCCTTGCCGTTATGTCCTGCATACGGTCGGGCCGGCTGTGGCGGGAGCCCCCTCGCAGAAGGACCGCGATTTACTGGCGTCCTGTTACCGTTCCTGTCTTGCGCTGGCGGAAAAGCACGGGCTGCGCTCCATCGCATTTTGCTGCATCTCTACCGGAGAATTTCATTTTCCCCGCCGGGAAGCAGCGGAAATCGCAGTCAAAACCGTAAAAGAATATTTAAATGCCTCTCCCGGGCTCCTGGTCGTTTTTAATGTTTTTACGGAGGAAGACCACAAGATCTACCATGATCTGCTCCGGCCGCTCAAGCACAGGTGAATCCTCTTCCGCAAAAAGCAGAGGCCGCTTGAAAAAGCGGCCTCTGCTTTTTGCCATAACGTCTATCCCTCGTACGCTTCGCGCAGCATGGCGATTTCCCGCGTCCAACCGGCGTCGTCGTTTGGCGTCTCTAAAATAAAAGGCAGTTCACGCAGCGCGGGATGGTTGATGATGCGCCGGAAAGCCTCGAAGCCGATGTGTCCCTCGCCGATCTTTGCATGTCTGTCCTTATGCGCGCCCAGCGGATTCATACTGTCGTTGATGTGCACCGCACGCAGGCGGGAAAGCCCCACCGTTTTGTCAAACTGTGTCAGAACGCCGTCCAGATCGTTGACAATGTCGTAGCCGCCGTCCCACACATGGCAGGTGTCCAGACACACGCCCATTTTTTCGTCAAGCGCAACGCCGTCCAGAATTGAACGCAGCTCCTCAAAGGTGCGCCCTACCTCGCTGCCCTTGCCCGCCATGGTCTCCAGCAGCACCATGGTGCGCTGCCCGGGCAGCAGCACGCTGTTGAGCTGTGCCGTAATGAGCGCCACGCCCGTCTGCACGCCCTGCTGTACATGGCTGCCCGGATGAAAATTGTAGTAGTTGCCGGGCGTATGCTCCAGGCGCGCAAGATCGTCCCGCATCATGTTCTGCGCAAATTCCCGCAGGCCCGGGTCCGCCGCACAGGCGTTCATCGTATAAGGCGCATGGGCCACGATGGGGCCTTCCACGCCGTTTTCCGCCGCTTTGTCCAAAAATTCCGCCACATCAGCCTCATCCAGCGCTTTTACGCTTCCGCCCCGTGGGTTGCGCGTGAAAAATGCAAATGTGTTCGCTCCCAATTTGCGCGCCTGCCGTCCCATGGCGGCATAGCCCTTGGAGGAAGAAATATGGCTCCCGATCTTCAGCATTCCATCGTCCTTTCCGCCGTCGCCCTGCGCGGCCCGGCGCTGTGTGCTTCTGTCACGCACCCGTGTGGCGCGTCTCTGCACATATTGTAGCATATCCCGCCGGATTTTGGTAGAATGGACAGGGGTGATTTGTGTGGAGATCGACATAAAGGCTGAACTTGTCCGCCTGGCCGAACCGGAATACGCCGTTTTTTCCCGCAGGCTTTTGCCCGGCACGGAAAACGTGCTGGGCGTGCGCCTTCCCCTGCTGCGCCGCCTTGCGCGCCGCATTGCCAAGGGGGATTGGGCCGCCTATCTGGATACCGCAGGGGACGGCTCGTTTGAAGAAGTCATGCTGCAGGGAATGGTCATTGGTGCTATCTGCGCGCCGCCGCAGGAGGTTCTGGCCCGCACCGCTGCTTTCGTGCCAAAAATAGATAATTGGTCGGTGTGCGACAGCTTTTGCAGCGGACTGAAGCTGGCCCGCACGCATCCGGAGCCGGTGTGGGAATTTTTGCAGTCTTATTTTGAGGACCCCCGCCCCTTTGCCGTGCGTTTCGCCGTGGTGATGCTGCTGTTTTATTACATCGACGCGCAGCATCTGCCCCGCGTGCTTGCTCTGCTGGAGGAAGTACACAGCGACGAATACTATGTAAATGGCTGTTGCATGGGCTGCCTCCATGTGCTATGCCGCATTTCCCGACGAGACGCTGCCCTGGCTGCAAGCCGCGCGGCTGGACGAATTTACTTACCGCAGGACCATCCGGAAAATTTGTGAATCTCATCAGGTCAATGCAGAGCAGAAATCCCATTTGCGCGCACTGGAGCGGCGTCGGCAGGGTTGACGCACCATTGTCCTCAGCCAAAAATGGACGCGGTCAAAAGGCCGCGCCCGTTTTTTGTTTTTCGCCCTATGCTCCCTGCTCCGCCGCCGCGCACGGCGCGCCGATACGCTGGATGCGCTCGATGAGGAACGAGGACAGCGTCACCGTAATGAATGAGAATACGATGCGCCCTGCCGGAATGTACGTCAGCGACAGCGCCAGCACAATGGCGTCTGTCATAAAATAGGATTTGGAGAGCGTCAGCTTCGTAAACTTGTTCAGCAGCAGCGCCAGCACATCGTCGCCGCCGGACGCGCCGCCCGCACGTACAACAAGGCCCACGCCAACGCCCACGAACACTCCGCCCAGCAGCGCGGCAATCAGCGGTTGGCCGGAAAGGTCTGGCAAAACCGGGCCGACACGCTCCCACAGCATATAAAAGCAGGCGAAGCCCGCGCTCGCCGCGATGGCATATTTGAAAAACGCCTTGCCCAAAAAACGAAAGCCAAGCGCGTAGCAGATGACGTCAATGACAAATTCACTAACGCCCGGCGAAATGCCGAACCAGTGATGCAGCAGCAGCGTGGTGCCCAGCACACCGCCCTCGGTAACGCCGCTCTGGCTGTGGACATTGAACAAGCCGAAGCTGAGGATGGCCGCTCCCAGCAGCAGCACAGCATAGCGTGTCAGGGTTTCCTTTGCGGGTCTCATGGGTATCAAATCTCCTTCCAATGTTTGCAAAGCCATTATAAACCCTCGTATCGTCCTAAGGTCAAGCATCTTTTTCGCTTGTATTCTCCGCCCATGGACGGTATACTTTTTACAAAGCCTTTTACACCGCCGGGAGGAATTGGATGAAGGAATATTACAAGATCACCGAGGTGGCGCGGCTGTACGGCCTTTGCACGGACACGCTGCGTTATTATGAGGAACAGGGCCTGCTGCATCCCCATCGCAGCGAGGCGGGTTACCGCCTGTACAGCATCGACGATATCTGTAACCTGAACGTAATCCGCGCCCTGCGGGAGCTGGACATGCCCGTGGAGCACATGCGCCGTTATTTCGGGGAACGTACAGTGGCCTCCACACTGGACATGCTGGACGAGCAGGACGCTGCCATCCGGGCGCGCATTGCCGCCCTGCGGGACGCGCGTGCCGCCGTGGATGCGCGCCGGGCGCGTTTGGAGCGGTATGACGGGCAGGAACCGGGCCTGCTGCGCCTGCTGGAGCTGCCGGAACGTCCCTGTCTGCAATTGCAGGAGGACGTTATCCTGGAGCGCGAGATCGACTTCGCACTGAAAAAACTTGCCCACCGCCACGAGGAGGTCATTCGTGCGCTGGGTACCCAGTGCATGGGCGCGGTGCTGGACGAATCGCAGCGCGCCCGGGGGATCTACAACCATTTTTGCAGCGTGTTCTACCTGGGCTGCCGCAGGCGGGAAGCGGACGGCGCGCTGCCCGCGGGCGCTTACGCCAGCGTTTTTTACCGCGGTCCGTACAGCCAGCTTGCGGACGTATGCGCCGCGCTGTGGCCCCGTCTGGCCGCACAGGGCCTGCGGCAGGACGGGCCTGTGATGGAACTTTACCACATCGACGCCCACGACACCGCGCGGGTGGACGAGTATTTGACGGAGGTCCAGGTGCGCGTGGCGCGCGCGGGGCAGAAAGGGAGCGGGGAGCATGGCGTCTGAATTCACAAAACGCATTTATGAGGTCGTACGGCAGATCCCACGGGGCTGCGTGGCCTCTTACGGGCAGGTGGCGTTTCTTGCCGGGAATCCGCGCGGCGCGCGGGACGTCGGCTTCGCGATGCACCGCAGCCCCGAGCCGGGCGGCATCCCGTGCCACCGCGTGGTATTTAAAGACGGCGGCCTGTGCGGCGGCCTTGCCTTTGGCGGCGAGGGCATACAGCGCGCACTGCTGGAGGAAGAAGGCGTGGTTTTCCTGCCGGACGGCCGCGTAGACATGGCCCGCTGCGGCTGGCTGAAATAAAATTCTTCCGCCGCTCCCCCTCCGCGTGACAGCGGACAGCACAGAATGTCAGGAACGGGAGCGCGGATTCCTTTATCATGGAATCACGCGGAAAGGGATGGCGCAATGAATTGGATCACCGGGATACAGCGGGCGCTGGACTACGTGGAAGCCCATTTGATGGAATCCGTTGACTATGAAGAAGCAGCGAAGCAGGCCTACTCGTCCAGCTTTCATTTTCAGCGGGTGTTCAGCATCCTGTGCGGCTTTACGCTGGGAGACTATATTCGAATGCGGCGGCTCACTCTGGCCGGCAGCGAACTTGCATCGTCGGACATTCGGGTAATCGACGCGGCTTTGAAATATGGCTATGATACGCCGGAGAGTTTCAGCCGTGCCTTTACCCGCTTTCACGGCGTGCCTCCCTCACAGGCAAAGCATGGCGCGGCGCTCAAAGCTTTTTCCCCTCTTTCCGTGAAACTTACTTTGGATGGAGGAAGCACAATGGATTACAGAATCGAAACAGTGGAAGCCTTCCGGCTCATCTGCCGAAAAAAGCAAATTCCCAGCCGGGCCGAATTGACGGAGGCGGTGATCTCCCCATTTTGGCGCGAATGCACCACCGACGGAACCATTGAGGCGCTGTGCCGCTATATCCCGGAACCCAATATCTTTGGCGACCGAATCGTGGGTGCCAGTTTCGGACGGGATGCCGCGGATGCGGAATTCCCCTACGCCATCGGCGCGCCTTACAACGGAGCACCCGTCACGGATGCGGGATTGACCGTAGAAGACATTCCGGCCCACACTTATGTTGTATTTCCCTGCACCGGGCGAATGCCGGAGGCACTTCAAAACCTTTACCAAAAGGTATGCAGCGAATTTTTCCCGGCCAGTGAATATCAGCCCTGCGGCGGAACGGATTTTGAGGCGTATCCCTCGGCAGATGTGGACGACCCCAACTACACCTGCGAAATCTGGGTGGCGGTTGAAAAGAAATGATTTTTCAGACGGTCGAAAAAGGCAAAGAAGGAAAAGAAACGTCCGGAAAAAAAGCTGGCGGTGGCAAAGCCATGCATCTTTGCGCAGCAAAGTGCAGGCCACGCGGCGAATGCCGCAAAAAAAGGGGGATGACCGCGCCCGCAGGCGCGTATCGGAGCGGCACGAAGCCTCCCTTGCGGACCACCCCGCTGAAAGTGCGGCTCTTAGCGCGCAGACGCCCCTTTTTCATTTGAAATAACCCCGCGATGCCCCGCAGGGCCAGTGCCGAGGCATGTAGAGCGAAACGACCGCCGAGGGCCGCCGTGTGCGGCGAACGGGCCGAAAGCCCTGTTCGCCGGCAGCCCGGCTCAAAAGCGCAGCTTTTTCGGCAAGCCGTCTGTCCACTTGAAAAAGAATAAAAATCGTTTGCCCGCCCGGACCTACGCCGGCCGGGCAAACACCTTGCAGCACAAGGGTGATTTGTGTGCGAAGCGCTCAAGCTTCCCCCCTTGTGCGCCGGAAAGGAGAACCGAGGAAAACAATGAGCGGCAGCGCCGTACAAAGCGTTTGGTATTCTCATAGGGCTGCGGCTTTGGCGGCAGCCTCAAAGGAAGGAGACCCATCTTGAAGTGCCCCCCAAAAGTTAGACAAAATATGTAATTAAGCGACCTGAAGGGTCTGGTATCTGTGTTGAGCAGGTGTCAGGCCCTTTAGCTTTAGCTTGACTCTGCGGTTATTGTAGTAGTAGAGATAGTCAATGAGCTCGGCTTTGAAGTGTTCCAGGGAGTCGAAATCTTGAAGGTAAGGCAGTTCTGTTTTGAGCAAGCCGAAGAAGTTCTCCATCACGGCATTGTCCAAGCAGTTGCCTTTCCGGCTCATGCTCTGCCGGACGCCCTTGTCTTCCAACATCTTTTGGTAATGCTTGTGCTGGTATTGCCAGCCTTGATCGGAATGAAGAATCAGTCCCGTACCGTCTGGGATTGTGTCAAAAGCTTTCTCCAACATGGAAGTGGCCATACTGAGCATCGGATGCTCCGAGATCGTGCAGCTTACAAGATCCTCGCTGCACAGATCGAGAATTGGAGACAGGTACAGCTTCTCGCCGAACAAGGAGAACTCTGTCACGTCCGTGACCCATTTCTGGTCTGGCTGCTCAGCATAGAAGTCCCTATCCAAGAGATTAGGAGCAATCTTTCCAACTTCGCCCTTGTAGGAACGGTACTTCTTCATCCGCACCTTGCTTGTTAACCCCAGCTTCTTCATCAGTTTCATCACAAGCTTGTGGTTGTGATGAAAACCTCGGTTTTGCAGTTCCTGCGTTACTCTGCGGTAACCGTACCTGCCCTTGTGTTCAGTCACAATAGAGCAGATTTCCTCTTTTAACTCCGCGTATTTGTCCGGGTCCTTCTGCTTTCTGGTGTAGTAATAGTATGTGCTGCGAGGGAGACCGGCGACGTCCAGCAACAGCGACAGTTTGTGTTCATACCTCAGTTCCCATATTACTTTGCTTTTTCTCTTGCCGTACCCTCTCGGCAACCAAGGCATTCAATTTTTTAGGTATGCGTTCTCAGCTCTCAACCGCTGTACTTCCGCCAGAAGGTCTTCTTCTACCTCCAGCTTTAGCTTCTTCGGTGGCCATCCTTTGCTTCCCCCTGCCGCGGCCCTCAATAAACAGCCCATCAGGACCTTGCCCCCATACCCGATTTGCCGGACAGAAAAACAATCTGTATAATGGAAAGGGGTAATGAAAAATGTCAACCAAAGAACGAAAACACCCAGCGCCGCCGCGTTACGATGAGGCCTTCAAGGCGGGGGCAGTGCGGATGGTCACCGAGCAGGGGCGGCCCAGCCGGGAGGTGGCCGCGGAACTCGGCATCTGCATCGACACGCTGCGCAGCTGGCTGAAAGCGGCAGGCGCACCATCGCCGGGGCAAGCTGACCGCCAAAACCGCGACGCCAGACGCCTGCGCGAACTGGAGGCGGAGATTCGAGCACTGCGCAAGAAGCTTGAAGAGAAAGACGGGGTCATTGACATCCTAAAAAAATCCGTCGGCATACTTTCCAAACCATAGAGGACAAGTACCGATACATCCGTACGGCCCGCGCGGGGGCCTCTGTGGAACTTGTATGCCGACTGCTGGAGGTCTCCCGCAGCGGGTACTACGAATGGCTGGGCCGCAAACCTTCTTTGCGCCGGCAGCAGGATCAGGAACTGAAACGCCGGCTGCTGAGCCTGCACCAGCGTTATCCCGCCCTTGGGCTGACAGCCTGTATCACCTGATCCGCCCGCAGCTTTCCTGCTCGCGCAAGCGCATCCACCGCCTGATGAACGAGATGAACATCTCCTCCACACGCAGGCGTGCCTACAAAGCCACGACCAACTCAAGACACGCGCACCCCATCGCGCCCAATCTCCTTGCGCGCCGCTTCTCCTTTGACAAGCCAGACACCGCATGGGTCGGCGATATTACCTATATCCCCACCGGCGAGGGCTGGCTCTACTGCGCTGTTGTGAAAGACCTTTGCACAAAGCAGATCGTCGGCTACGCCTTCTCCGACCGCATCGACACAAATCTCACTCTCGCCGCCGCCCTCGGCATGGCCGTCCGGCGCCGCAAGCCTCTGCCCGGCCTCATCTTCCACTCCGACCGCGGCGTCCAATACGCCGCCTACGCTTACCGTCAGCGTCTCGCCAGTCTCGGCATCCGGCAAAGCATGTCCCGCAAGGGCGATCCCTATGACAACGCCGTGGCCGAAAACTTCTTCAGCTGCCTCAAGTGCGAGTGCGTCCATCTGCGCCATTTCGCCTCAAGGGGCACAAGCCATGGCAGACGTCTTCGCTTATATCGAGACTTTTTACAATCCGGTGCGCCCGCATTCCTCTATTGGCTGGCGTCCTCCGAATGCCTTTGCGCGTGCCTTGTCTGAGCATCCCGCCGCCTGAGTGTGATACGACAAGATATCCTGCGTTTCTTTCTGTTTTTTCTTCATTTTTACTGTCCACGAAACCGGGAAGGGCACACCTTCTTCAAGATATATCCTTTCCCAATCCGCTACAGAGTGAGCTCCCCTGATTTCGTACTGTCGTGCAATTTCTCGGTAGCTTAATCCTTTCTCTCGCATTTCCTCTACTATCTGTTTCTTAAATGCTCCATCGTATTTAGGAACCCCTTTTGGCATAAAACAACATCCCATTCGTTAGTAGTTTACCATACTGTCTAACAAATGGGGTGCTGTTCATCTCCGGGTCTCCTTCCTTTTTGACTTTTAAAGGTTGTCAAACAACGACGTCTGTTCCGCACGCAGCGAAGGGCCCGTGCGGTCTGTGATCTGTTCGCCGCCCCGCGGCCATCCGGTGAGCATCGGCGCGTCCGGTGCATGGACGGCGCGGGCGCGCCGCAGCAGCGCCGGGCGTGTGGTGGCATAACAGTAGGTGCAGCCGTTGGGACAGGTATTGTATACGCCGATATCCACGGACGCCGCACAGCCGCAGGCCGGGCGCTGGCCGGGATCCTTTTCCACCCGGATGGGATACCCTGCGATACGCTCCACTTTTGCGCTGTCGATGCACGCCGCGTGCCGGATGCCGTATTCGGAAAGCTCCACAGCCTCGGCACAGGTGTACAGCGGCAGCCCATACTCTCCCGCAATGTCTGCAAACCCTTTCGCCAGCAAGCGCATCTGCGTTTCCTCCAACGGGGCGATGGACGAACGAATGCCCGGATATGGGTCCGCAAAGCTGAAAACACACCGCCGGGTGGCTCCGTGCAGCGCACGGCACAGCGCACCGAAACGCTCTAACTGCCACGCGGGAGTGATGGAGGAAGTAAGAAGCACCGGGTCGAACCGCCAGTCCACGCCCTCCGGGCCGAGGCGCTCGGACAGACGAAGAAACGTATCCACCGTGCGCGCTTTTTCAGGCAGGCCCGGCTCCAGTGCGGAGCCGTAGCCCGTTACTGTATATTCAAAATAGTATTTGTATCCAAGCGCGTCGAGCTCATCCAGCAGCGGCAGCATGGGCGCGGCGTTTTTCGTCCAAAAAACGATGCAGTCCACATTGCCCGGCGAAAGGGCCACGCGGCTGATACGCGACGCGTTATACGGGTTCGGCACAAGCACCTCTCCCGCCCTCAGGCGCGCCATCATCCACTGTCCGTAGCACGCTGGAATATCCGTGCGGCGGCTCGCGCTGATGATCATTCCGTCTTTCCCTTCCTTCTGCCGCGAAGCGGCCTCAACAAAACCGCACCTGCTGCGGTTTTGCATGGTTTAATGTTCTCAAAGCCCTGTGCGCCGGCACAGGGGCGTGTGCCTTGCACACGCGCGGCTGCGCAAGCGGCAGCTTTGAGGTTATTATACCACATGCCTAAGCTTCCTGCCTCCCACCGCGCACCAAATCCCGGCCCGGCCATATACTGATGACAGGGGCTTTTTCCCGGAAAGGAGGCGTTATGCATGGCACAGTGGATTTCTGCGTGTCTTTTCGCGCTTTCAGCCAATATTGATAATTTCCCCATCGGCATTGCTTACGGGCTGCGTGGTATGCGCATCGGAGCGGGCGGCAACCTTCTCATCGCATGCCTTACCAGTCTCGGTACAGCGGCCGCAATGCTGCTGGGCGGAGGGCTGGCACGGCTGATCCCGCCGGACACGGCAAATGCATTGGGCTGCATGCTGCTGGTCCTGATGGGCCTGTGGATGCTGTACCGCGAGACGCAGGGCGGAATGGGAGCGCCGGAACAGCCGCCTGCGGACGCCTGTGGAACGCGGCTGGGCCTGCGGGAAAGTGCCGCTCTTGCCGCCGCACTGATGGTGAACAATATGGGGTTTGGCGTGGGTGCGCGCATCACAGGGCTTTCCATTGTCAAAACAACAGCATGTACGTTCGTGTGCAGCCTGATACTTCTTGCGGGCGGCGCCGCTGTGGGCAGGCGGTTCGGCGGCGGGCATCTGGGCAGGTATGCGGGAGTATGCTCGGCGGCGCTCATTGTGGCGCTGGGCGTTTACGAACTTTTTATTTGACGCGCCTTATACCCGACAACCTCCCTGCATTGTCGATTGACTTCCCGTTCCTTCACCGCCTATAATGAAAGAACAAAAAAGCATCATGGGGAGGCCGCCAGAAATGGACCTGCACGATTTTTACACCGGCCGTACATTCGACGCGCACCGTTTTTTCGGCGCGCATTTTGAGGGAGACTGCGTAATCTTCCGCACTTATGCGCCCGGCGCACAGGCTGTGGAGCTGATTGGAGAATTCAACGGCTGGCAGGGTATGCCCATGGCCCGGGAGGGACAGGGCGGCATATTTTCCTGCCGTATACAGGGCGCAAAGCCCGGCATGCTGTATAAATACAAAATCCGTCCCGCTGCGGGCGGTGAGGCGGACCATTGCGACCCCTATGGCTTTTGGATGGAACTTCGTCCGGGCAGCGCCTCCGCGCTCTGGCCTTTGGGCGGGTACCGTTTCACAGACGAAGCCTGGATGGCGGCGCGCAGCCGCGCTTTCGATGCGCCCGTCAATATTTATGAGATGCATTTCGGCTCCTGGAAAAAAGACGAGGCCCGCGAAAACGGATGGTACCGCTATGATGAAATCGCGGACAAGCTGATTGCCCACGTAAAAGAAAACGGCTATAACTATATTGAATTCATGCCCCTGAGCGAGCACCCGGCGGACTGCTCCTGGGGGTACCAGAACACCGGCTTTTTCGCGCCCACGAGCCGCTACGGCACGCCCGACCAGCTCAAGGAGCTCATCGACAAATGCCACGCCGCGGGCATAGGCGTGCTTCTGGATTTCGTACCCGTGCATTTTGCACTGGATGCATACGCACTGGCAAATTATGACGGCACAGCTCTGTATGAATATCCCCATTCGGATGTGGGCGTCAGCGAATGGGGCAGCTGTAATTTCATGCACTCCCGCGGAGAGGTGTGCAGCTTTTTGCAGTCTGCCGCACACTACTGGCTGGAGGAGTTCCACTTCGACGGCCTGCGCATGGACGCCATCAGCCGCATGATCTACTGGCAGGGCGACCCCGCCCGCGGTGTGAACGGGAATGCCGTTTCATTTTTGCAGACAATGAATGCCGGCCTGCGGCGTCTGCATCCCACAGCGATGCTCATCGCAGAGGATTCCACCAATTTCCCCAAGGTGACTGCTCCTGTGGAATACGGCGGGCTGGGCTTCGACTACAAGTGGGACCTGGGCTGGATGAACGACACGCTGGACTACTTCAAAAAAACGCCAGAGGAGCGCCGGGCACAGTACCACAAGCTGACGTTTTCCATGGCGTACTTTCCGCAGGAACATTATCTTCTCCCCCTCTCCCACGACGAGGTGGTCCACGGCAAAGCAGCCATCGTGCAGAAAATGTACGGAGATTACGAACAAAAATTTCCGCAGGCGCGGGCGCTGTACCTGTATATGATGGCGCATCCGGGTAAAAAGCTGAACTTTATGGGCAGCGAGCTTGGCCACATGCGCGAATGGGACGAAGCCCGGGAACTGGATTGGATGCTGCTGCAATACCCCATCCACGATGCGTTCCGCCATTTTACGGAAGAGCTGAACCGCCTGTATCTTTCCAACGACGCCTTTTGGCAGAGCGAGTATGATCCCGCACATTTTCAATGGCTGGACTGCCAGGCCGACGGGACCTGCCTGTATGCGTTCCTGCGCAGAGGCGGCACGCACACCGTGGCCGCAGCATTCAATTTCGGCGATACGCCCGCGCCCAGTTACCGCCTGCACATGCCCTTCGCCTGCCGTGCCCGGGTGCTTCTGCACACGGAGTGGCAGCGCTTTGGCGGCGCTCTGCCGGAGGAAACGCCTGCGGTGCGCTCGCGGGCCGCTCGAGAAGGCCACGTGCTGACATTTCCGGTGCCCGCGTTCAGCGGCCTTGTGCTGGAACTGGATGCGCCGGACGGTAGCCGCATGACGGGCAAACCGAATCAATGACCGAAACAAAACACACGGGGCTGTTTCCGTCAGCCCCGTGTGTTTTGTTTTTTTACAGCCCCCGCGCCGCGGCCCGGCCTGCTGCGATTCCCGTTGCCCAGGCCCATTGCAGGTTAAAGCCTCCGCAGTCCCCCGCCGCGTCCAGCACCTCGCCCGAAAGATACAGGCCCGGGCACCTGAGGGAGGCACAGCCTTCCGTCTTCACCTCGGCCAGCGGCACACCGCCGCCCGTCATCTGCGCCTGCGTCCAAGGCAGCGTGCCCTCTACGGCAAAGCGCCAGTTTTTAAGCGCACTGGCCAGAGCGTTCACTTCCCTGCGGGAAAGGCTGCCCGGCGCGCGCGAAAGCGGCTGCAGGCCGCAGCTTTTCAGTATCGCATGCCCCAGCTTTTTGGCCACGAGCCCCAGCAGAAGCGTCTCCAGCGAAGCAAACATGCCCGACGCGCAGCGCTGCTCCAGCATCCCGCGCAGGACAGGAAACGCCATCTCCGGAAAAAAATCCACGCTTGTCCCCGCCTTCTTCACGCCCGGGCCAAGCAGGCACGAAAGCTGCATGGCCGGGATTCCGGAGAGGCCGTATTCTGCGAACTGTACTTCTCCCCGTTCGGTTCCGGCGCACCGGCCATCCAGGTACAGCGAAAGCGCACAGTTGGCCCGCACTCCTTTCAATCCGACGGGAAACCCTGCGCACCGCAGCGGAACAAGGCATGGATACGGCTCCGCCACACTGTGGCCCAGCATGCGCGCCAAAGCAAAAGCGGAACCATCCGTGCCGAACTGCGGCCCGGCCTGACCGCCCGCAGCCAAAACCACACGCGCGGCCGAAAAGGCCCGGCCGTCCCGCGTACGCACCGAAAAACCGCCGGGCCCTTTTTCCACCTCCGCCACCTCGCAGCTGCACGCCACATCCACGCCTGCACGCTCCAGTGCCGCACGCAGTACATCCAGCACCATGGATGCCTGATAGCAGTAGGGATATACTCTTCCGTCGGCCTGGGTATCACACAAAAGGCCCATCTCCCCAAAAAAGTCCAGCACTGCGTCCGGAGGGGTTCGCTCCAATATATCCGCCAAACGGGCCGTATCCGCACTGTGATAATGTTCCGGCGCGGCGTTTCGGTTCGTCAGGTTGCAGCGGCCGTTGCCCGTGGCCAGCAGCTTTTTCCCCACACGGTCCAAGCGTTCCAAAACCGTCACGCACCGTCCTCCGCACTCCTTTGCAGCCGCCAGCGCAGCTGCAAGGCCGGACGCGCCGCCGCCGATGATGATGATCTTTCCGTTTTTGCTCATAACGTCTCCCCGTTTCCGCACGCAAACCGCGGCTTTACATGGTTCAATGTCCTCAAAGCTCTGTGCGCCAGCACAGGGGCGTGTGCCTTGCACACGTGCAGCCGCGCAAGCGGCGACTTTAGGATCATTATACCATATTTCTAAGCTCACACTTCGCGTACCGCTCGTGTTCACTAAGAAATACGGTATCTATGCCGCTAAGTTCATGCTTCGCCTGCGGCTCGCATTCACCAACCGGACATATTATACATGACGCCGCGCAGCGGCCACAACAAAACCGCACCTCCTGCGTTTTTGCATGGTTCAATGTTCTCAAAGCCCTGTGCGCCAGCACAGGGGCGTGTGCCTTGCACATGCGCAGCCGCGCAAGCGGCGGGCTTGAGGTTATTATACCACATCCCCCGGCAGGCTTTATACGTTCTTTTTCAAATCACCTGACAAACTTCGTCTCAACATGCTACAATAAGGTCATGGCAACCGCCGGTTGCCGAAATGGAACACCCAGTTGGTGGCCCCGCGCCCGCGCTTTTGTTAGGATGAAATCGGAGGGCGGGCCTGTTCCCGCCTCACTTTTCCTCAGGAGGACACAACTATGACGATCAACGAACGCATCCTTGCGCTGCGCCGGGCGGCAGGCCTTTCCCAGGAGGCTTTGGCCGAACAGGTGGGCGTCTCCCGTCAGGCCATCGGCAAATGGGAGAGCGGCGCTTCTCTGCCCGGGCTGGATAATCTGCAGGAGCTGGCCCGCGCGCTGGGCGTAAGCTGCGACGAACTGCTGACAGGAAAAGAGTCCGGAACGGAAAATACCGCCGGACAGGACGGTGTGGCGCTGGAAAGCGTAAAAGCCCTGCTGGACGCGCAAAATGCGGCGCAGGCCCATGCGGCCCACCGCCAGCGCATCCTTCTTGCGGGCCTTGCCGCCGCGCTCGCCTGCGTGGGTGCGGCGCTGGTGTACCTCGGTGTGTATTACGGGGGCCGCATGCGGGAGCTTTCCAGCCGTGTGGACGACATCGGCGCAAACGTGGCCGGCATCGAAGGCAGCATCGATATGCGTATCTCATCCATCCAGTCCAGCATAGAAGAGAGCCTGCGCCAGCAGGCCAGCATCGTGGCTGGTTTTGATTGGGACTACGGTGTCCCCGGCACAGAACGCCGCGTACCGTTGACGGTTACGGCCACCCCCAAAAACTACCGCGACGGTCTTTCCGCCGTGTTCACTCTTACGCCGGAGAGCGGTGTGCCTCAGACAGCCGCCGGGACGCTGCTGGCGGGCAATGCGTTTCGTGCGGAGTTGGCCGTTCCCCTGGAAATGGAATACCAGGACTTTTCGGTATCCGTCAGCTTCACGCTGGATGGGGAAGCCCAAACGGAGGAACTGTTCCGGGAATACGATTTTGTCTCGGGCTACCAGACGACGGTTTCGGTGACGCCCACGGAATTTAAAGCACAGCACTCCGGGCTCAGGACGGACGGTACCGCCGGAATGACGCTGGGCGGGGATTTTGAACTTTCGGTAAATCGCGCTTACCGCGAGAACTCCGCCGTTCCCGCGCATGCGGTGATCGAGCTGGTGATCGACGGCGAGGCGGTACAGCGGCAGGAGATGGATCTTTCGGCTGATTTTCAGCTTGTCTCCGGCGGCACCGGAACCGCCGATGAACAGGCGGAAGAGATCCTTTCCGGCATCACCTATTATCTTTCCTTCCCGGAAGAGGTCTACGCCGCACCTCAGAGGGAGGCGGAGCTTGTGGCCGCCGTCACCGACAGCAGCGGGCTTACCGTCACCGCACGGCGGGACCTGTATCGTGTTGGTTGAATCCTATACTCCAAACGCCGTGCGGCGGCATTCTGCCCGTTGCACGGCGTTTTCTGTCTCCGGCCGCATTTGTTTGCCTGCGCGTCCGTGTTTTGACAAAATTTACTTTTTGTCTCTTTTCTTCTTTGTGCGCAGCGGGTATCATAATAGCATATGTTGGGGCGGCACGTCTTTTCACCTCCGGCACGGCGGAGCACGCTCCATCCACAACAGGAGCGATGAAGTATGAGCGTTTATTCTTACGGCCCGCAGGGGCCGGACGGACAGGGGTATCATTCGCAGGGAAACCGGCGTGCGGACGAGCCGTTCGCTGCGCCGGGCGGCAGCGGGCCCGTGATCGACATGGTCCCCGCAAGGCAGAGAACGCGCCACCCGTTTTTGTACGGGCTTGTGCTGGTGGCTCTGTGCGGCGCAGCGGCCTATTTCGGCACTGTATACGCCAACAGCCGTACCATGCCCGAACCGCAGAACGTCGTGGTGTATCAGGCGCCGTCCGGAAACGCGCCCGTGACCGGGGGCGCGCGCCTGGATGCGGCCAGTGTTGCCGCGGCGGCCAGCGATTCCGTGGTTGAGATCACAACGGAATCCGTGCAGACCGGCAGCTATTTCAACCAATATGTTGCCACAGGCGCAGGCAGCGGTGTGATCATCTCTGCCGACGGCTATATCGTCACAAACGACCACGTTATCAGCGGTGCAAACAGCATTGCGGTGCGCCTGCATGACGGCACCACCCTGGATGCCGCTTTGGTGGCCACCGACGCCAAGACCGACCTCGCTGTTATCCGCGTACAGGCACAGGGGCTCATTCCCGCCACACTGGGCACCTCGGCAGACCTTGTGGTGGGCCAGCCCGTGGTTGCCATCGGTAACCCGCTGGGCCGTTTGGGCGGCACGGTAACGGACGGTATCATCAGCGCCAAGGACCGGGTGATCAGCATTGACGGAGAGCATATGACGCTGCTGCAGACCAACGCAGCCGTCAACCCCGGCAACTCCGGCGGCGGACTGTTCGACGCGCAGGCGCGTCTGGTGGGCGTGGTGAACTCCAAATCCTCCGGCTCGGACGTGGAGGGCCTTGGCTTCGCCATTCCCATCGACACAGCGCGTCCCGTCATCGAGCAGCTCATCACCCAGGGCTATGTCAGCGGCAGGCCGTCGCTGGGCATGGAGCTGGTGGAGCTGACATCCTACCGCTCTGCGATTTTCGCAGGCACCGGACGGCTGGGCGTATATGTGAACAACGGCGGCAAAACGGGCCTGACGAACGGCGATTACCTTCTCTCCATCGACGGGCTTGCCATTGAAACGATGACCGACGTAAAGACCGCTCTGTCCGGGCACTCGCCCGGGGACACGGTGACGGTGCAGTACCTGCACAGCGGTGCGGTACGGGAAGCCGCCGTGGTACTTGTGGAGGATATTCCCGCTGCATGAGCTTTTTGCGCACTTTTTGAAAAAAACGTAAACTTTTGCGGATATCCTATATTTTCCGCACGGACAGGGGTATAATAAAGTATTATGGGTGCTGTATATTTTTCACGGTGCCCAATCACCGGCACGCGCTGCGCAGCCGGACATGGAGGTGGGCGCTTGCAAATCGAAAAGATGCGGGCCTTTATCATCAGGGTCCTGTTTTACTGCATCATCCTCGGGCTGGCCTACGCCGTGCTGAAATATGCGCTGCCGTTCCTGATGCCCTTTCTGGTAGCGTTTCTTATTGCCTTTATCCTGAAACCCGTTATCAACTGGGTGACACAAAAAACAAAGCTTGGGCGCAAGCCCGTTTCGGTTTTGCTGCTCATTGCGTTTTATGTTCTGGCGGCCGCTCTCATCACGGTGCTGGGTACGCGGCTTGTGATTTTCTGCCGCGATATTTTCTACGCGCTGCCGCAGGTGTACGACACGGTTGTGGCCCCGGCGCTGAATTCGCTGCAGGACACACTGGAAAACTGGGTGATGGCCCTGAACCCCACGCTGACGGATTTTGTGGAAAGCGCCGGCAACAGCCTGTCGTCCTCGCTGTCCTCAATGGTCACCGCCATCTCCACAGGCGCTCTGAGCGCGGTAACGAATGTGGCCGGTTCCGTGCCGTCGTTCCTCGTTAAGTTCATCATCACCATCGTCGCGTCGTTTTTCTTCGTTTCGGATTATTATGCCATCACCTCTTTCCTGGCGCGTCAGCTGCCCCAAAAAGCACGGGACATGCTGTTCAAGGTGAAAGAAAAGGGCGTGGACGTTATTTTCAAATTCGGACGGGCCTACGCCATTTTGCTGAGCATCACCTTTGTGGAGCTTCTCATCGGTTTTTCTCTGTTGCGGGTGGACTACGCCCTGCTCATCGCGCTGCTCACCGCCATTGTGGACATCCTGCCTGTGCTCGGCACCGGCACGGTGCTCATCCCGTGGGCGGCGGCCATGCTGATTCTGGGCAACTTCCCGCTGGGCATCGGGCTTCTTATTTTATATGCCATCATCACCGTAGTGCGCCAGATGCTGGAGCCGCGCGTGGTAGGCAAGCAGATCGGCCTGTATCCGCTGGTAACGCTTGTGTGCATGTTTGTCGGCACCTATCTGTTCGGTTTTGTAGGGCTGTTCGGCCTTCCCATCATCGCCACGGTCCTGGTGCAGCTCAACCAAAGCGGAGACATCCACCTGTTCAAGTGAGCCTGTGCAGAGCATGAAAAAAGCGCGTTTGACATTTTGTCAAACGCGCTTTTTTATTTTTCCCGGTATGGCTCAGCGCTCTGCGGGCCGCACGGGCAGCAGCTCAATATAGCCCCGGTCACCCACAGGCTCCAATTGTATGCGTGGGTTCGCGCCGTCCCACACATAGCCCAGACAGGCGGGGTCGTACTTCTCGATGGCGCCGCGCACCTGCCCGATGGCCTCGCAATAATCCTCCTCCGCAAACGGCTCGCCTTGAAACATCAAATATTCCGCCGCCGGCAGGCGGATCACATCAAAGCCCTCGGGCACGGGACCGTCATAATCCTCTGCGGTCTCCACACCCTGTACATATTCGGACGTACCCGGAGCGCGCTGCTCCGGCGGCAGCCACAGGCACACCGGCTCTCCGCAAAGGGACTTCATACTGGTGAGTGTGCCCCAAACATCGCAGCCGACCTCTTCACAGTAGGCGAAATAATCCCGCGCCTTTACTCCGCGCTTCAAAATGACCTTCCGCGCGGGCTTTTCCACACGCTGTACAAACACCGTTTTCACATTTTCCATTTTTTCGGCTCCTTTCGCAATTCCCGGTATCTTACCCCGTAGGGAACAAAAAGGCACAGCGGGACAGGCTTTGCCGCGTATTCGCCCGGGTTGCAGCCGAACGCGCGAAAAAACGCCCGCTGATAACCGTCCACGCTGCCGAACCCCAGTTCGAACGCCACGTCTGTAATGCGGCAGCCTTCGTCCCGCAGGCGCAATGCGGAGCGGGACAGACGCAGCCGACGGATATAATCCGCCGGCGTCAGCCCTGTGTGCCGCCGGAACAGCCGGTACGCATACCAAGGCGAAAACAGCGCGGCCCGGGCCAGGTCCGCCGGAGTGATCTCCCCAGCCAGATTCTGTTCGATATAATCCTGCATGCGCTGTACCGCTTCGATCTGCTGCGTCATGCCGTTCCCTCCCGACACCGAGGCTTCCGTCCTGCCGCCAGACGCTTGCTTCGCCTTAAGCGCACCTTCGCCCGCGGCCCGCATCTGCCAGGCAGGCATAGGATACCACACCGCCTCCGGCCCGCGCTCGACCTTTTTTGCCTTTTCGGCCTCAGCGCGTCGCCGCCGCGCATACGCCCCGGCATTCCGCCGCGCCTGCCGCGCGCAGAGCTTTTGCACATTCGTTCAGCGTGGAGCCTGTGGTGAGCACATCATCCACCAGCAAAATCCGCTTTCCCTCCAGCAGCGCATCCGGCCGGGCTGAAAATGCATTCTTCAAATTTTTCCGGCGTTCCCCGCCGGAAAGAGCCATTTGCCGGGGCGTTTCCCGTATTTTGCAAAGCGCCTGCATCACAGGCAGCCCCAGCTCCCGGCCCAGCGCGCGCGCCAGCATCAACGGCACGTCATAGCCGCGGCTCCGCCGTTCCCCTCTGCCGGAAGGCACCGGGACCAATGCATCCACATCCCCCAGACACCCCGCCGCTTTCAACTCCTCTGCCTGCAGCAATGCCAACGGGCGTGCAAGATCGGTGCGCTTTTCAAATTTCAGCCGCAGAACCGCGTCCCGCACAGGCGGTTCATAGAAATACGGCGCATACGCCGCATCCAGATGCTCCAGCGCGTGCCCCTGCTTCGGTACCGGCTGCCTTAGAGGACGGCGTATGCACGCCAGCGCCGGCCCGCATACGGCACATGGACCGGAAAAGCCCAAAACCGCATCGCAGAAAGGGCAGCGGCGCGGGAACAGAATATCCCCGCACAGCTCAAACAGCCGCTTTGATTTTTTCAAAGAGCTATCCCCCCTGTTCACAGCGTTTCGTCCCGGATCAGATCGGCCAGACAGGAAAACCGTTTGTTCCTCCGCACGCTGCGCACCATCTGCGCCACCTCCGCGCTATGGCCCGCAAGGATACAAAGCGTTTTTGCACGTGTGACGCCTGTATACAGAAGATTGCGGTAGCACAGCTTGGGCGGCACGTCCATCACCGGAATGATGACAGCCGGGAATTCGCTGCCCTGGCTTTTGTGGATGGTGACGGCATAGGCCGGCTCCAGCTCCCGCACATGCTCGGCGGTGTATACCAGCAGCCTGTCCTCGCTGCGCACCGTCACACTGCCGCCGCGCACGTCCACATCGACGATCACGCCCATGTCGCCGTTAAACGCGCCCGCGCCCTCCTCGCCGCCGTCGGGCCGGGTATACGGAATGTCGTAATTGTTGCGCACCTGCATTACCTTATCGCCCACACGCAGGATCTTGTCGCGGATATTCAGCTGCGGGCGGCCCGGTGCGGGCGGGTTCAGCCGCTGCTGCAACGCCGCGTTCAGTGCAACCGTGCCCAGCGGGCCAATTTTAGACGGACACAGCACCTGAATGTCTTCGAACGGGTCGAATCCATAGCTCTGAGGCAGGCGGCGGCACACAAGGTCGCACACCAGCTGCTGGCAGGCTTCGCCGTCGGATTCCAGCATGAAGAAATCACTGTCCCGCGAGCCCTTGCCGGGCAGCTGTCCTGTGACGATGCGGTGCGCGTTGGAGACGATCATGCTCTCGGCCGCCTGGCGGAAGATATCCCGCAGACGGATCGTAGGCACTACGCCGGAGGCGATAACGCCGCCCAGCACGTTGCCGGCGCCCACGCTGGGCAGCTGGTCCTCGTCTCCCACCATAATGATCTTGCATTGCGGCTTGAGCGCCAGCAGCAGGCTCTCAAACAGCATCACATCCACCATGCTCATCTCGTCAATCACCACAACGTCGCATTTCAGCAGGTTTTTTTCGTTGTGGATAAAGCGCACGGTGTCATTGTTCGTATAATCCACCTCCAAAAGGCGATGGATGGTCTTTGCCTTGCGGCCTGTCAGCTCCGACAGGCGTTTCGCAGCACGGCCTGTAGGCGCGGCCAGGGCCACACGGTCCCCATTCTGCTCAAACGCGGCCAGCATGCCGTTTACGGCCGTCGTTTTACCTGTGCCCGGCCCGCCTGTGAGCACCAGAGCATTGGCGCCAAGCGCCGCTGCGATTGCCTCCCGCTGCAAAGGCGCATAGGTGATGCCCTGCGCCGCTTCGATGCGGGCGATGGTCTTTTCCGCGTGCTCGCCCCCGGCGCAGGGATACTTGATCAGCCAGCGAAGGTGGCGGGCCACGGAAAGCTCCGCCCGCATATATTCAGGCAGGTATACCCATGCTTTTTCCCGGTATTCCACGGCGCATAAATCGTTGTTTTCCAGCATGAAGGCCAGCGTGGAAGCCACAGTCTCCGGCTCCACGCCCAAAAAACCGGAGGCCGCGCCGCACAGCTTGTCCTGCGGCAGGCAGGCGTGGCCGTTCTGCAGATTGTGGCGCAGCACGAACAAAAGCCCTGCGCACACGCGCTCCCGCGCGTCATACTCAAGGCTCATGCTCTGGGCAATGGCGTCCGCCACGCCGAAATCCTGATAAGCGGGATACCCGCACAGCACGTACGGATTGTGGGAGACGACCTCGACCGTATCAGGCCCGTACTGGCGGAACAGCGCGACAGCGGCGGAGGCCGGCAGGTTATATCGCGCCAGATATCCGATGGCCTCCCGCACGCCGAAGATACGCTTGAATTCGTTGGAAGCCGCCAGAGCCTTTTCCGGCGTGATGCCCTTGATCTTCGTCAGCGCCATGGGATCGCTGGCGATGACCTCCAGCGCATCCGCGCCGAAAACATCCACGATACGCCCTGCCAGTGCTTTGCCGATGTACGGCAGCGCGCCGCTGGCAAGGTAGCGCCGGATCGCCGTTGCGCTTTCCGGCATGCGCACCTCACACGCCTCCACGCGGAATTGTTCGCCGAAGCTGGGGTGTGTGACAAAGCGGCCGTGCAGCGTCACGTCTTCTCCCACATTCACATCCGAAAGCTCGCCCACCGCGGTGTAAAGGTCTCCCCCCGCTGGAAAATTCCAGCACCGTGTAGCCGTTTTCCTCGTTGCAGTATACGATATTTTCAACTGTGCCCGAAAGGGTCTGCCATTCCTGTTCCTGCGCCATGCGCGTCTCCCTTTTATTCTTTCGCCTGTCGAAAAAGCCGGGCTTCTCCGCCATGCTGCCTGCGGACAGCGCTTCCGGCCCTGTTCGCCGTACAAGACGGCCCGGGGCGGCATTCGCCGTGTGGCTTGTACTTTGCTCCGCAAATGCATCCGGCTTTTCGGCTGCCGGCTTTTTCCCGGGTATTTCTTTTTCCTCTTTGTTTTCTTTGATGCACCGCGCTCTTCTCTGCTTCACGCCGGAGCTGCGCGGTGCGTTATTCCTGCACCGTAAGCTGGGCCTGCACCACTTGCGCCAATGTGTCCGGCGTAGCGAAGGCCACACCCCGCATTCCCGCTCCCGGCGGCGTGAAAGCGTCCTCCTGCGGGCACAGCACCACCACCGCGGTGTCCGGCAAAGCCGCGCGTGCATCCAGCACGCCGGCCCACATCTGCTCGCTTGTGTCCGCCCGAAGCACCACCAACGCTTCCGCCGCTTTTCTGCGGCGGAACAGGCAGTTCGTCAGAAGGTCCGACAAATAATACGCGCCCAGCACCGCGAACATCGTCACGATGATCAGCATCACTCCGCTCAGCATTTCATGCACCTCCGTTTTCCCTGACACTACTCCCAGCATATGAAAAACAGGGCCGGACTGTGCGGCGCGGGCGGTTTATTCACCGCGCTTTGCCTGCTGCTCCAAAAATTCATGCAGCTCACCGCGCGCCTCCAGGCAGCGCATGTCCGCGATCATGTCGTCATAATAGCGGCGCATATCCGCCAGCGTGACGTTGAAGCACAGCGAAGCATCACTGTAAAAATCCGCGTCGCTTTTGCGGTATGCCTCCATGCGCGCGGCCGCATCGCTTTGGGCCGCGGGCTGCACGAAAAGGCTGGTGGCCCGGCGCACGTCCGGCGCATGGGGGGTGATGCGGCGCCCGTGCTCCAGATATTTCAGCCACATCCCCCAATCCTCATGGGCTTCCAGCGTTTCGATGAGGCCGCCGTACCGCTCGAACAGACTGCGGCGGAACAGCACGGTCTGTATAGGAATGCGGCAGTTTTGACACATGGTAAAACGGTCGATGCGGTCGAATACCATGGGGCGTACCTCCGTGACGGTTCCGTCCTTCGCCACGAACATCGCCATGGCGCTGCCCAGCACGAGGTCCGCTTCCGGGTGCGCGCACAGCACACCCGCCAGCAGTTCCAGGTGATCGGGATAAAAGAAATCGTCATCGTCCAGAAAGTTGCACAGCGCTCCCCGCGCCGCCGCAAGCCCCCGGTTGCCGTTGGCTGCACGGCCGTGGAACCGGCCATCGTTCAGATAGCGTATGGGCAGCTCCGCAAAATCCCGCTCCACCATTTCCCGTGCCGCAGGCGGGCCGTCCTCCGCGACGATGATCTCAAAATTGCGGTATGTCTGCCAGCGCAGGCTCTCCAGCGTGCGCTTCAGTGTCTGCGGCCTGCCGCAGGTGCGCACAATGACGGAAATGAGCGGCGTTTCCTGCGGCGGCGTAAATTTCCACAGGCCTCTGTCCGGTGAAAAGCCGCCTTCGAAGCGTGCCGGACGCGCGCCGTATTCGGCACGGTGAGAAAAACGCCAGAACAGGAAAGGCCACAGCTTTATAAAATGACGCAGATAATTTTTTGCCAGAACGCGGCGCACACCGTTGAAATGCAGCGGACGGCGAAGCGCGCCCAAATACATTTTATGCCCGCGCCAGATATCCCGCCAGGAGCCGAACTTATAACGCAGCAGCAGATTGCCGTAGAAGCTGCCCGCATATTCTCCCAATTTGGGGCCGCCATTCTCATAGGAATAATGGGTGACGCGCGCTGCGGGCACGTATTGCAGCCGGTATCCTCCGGCGCGCAGCCGCCAGGAGAGGTCCACATCCTCGCAGTACATGAACAGATGTTCGTCAAAACCGCCGACAGACGTAAAAGCGGCGCGCCGGACGGCCAGCGCCGCGCCGCTGGCCCAGCTTGTCTCCAACGTTACGGGATCGATGTGATGCCCTGTTTCATAGGGAAGCTGACGGCACTCAAACGCCGCCGTTTCCTGCGGCGCGCGCACGGCGGCCTCGTCCAGGCGGAGGAATACGTCGGGCCAGACTTCGGTGTCCAAATTCAAAAAAAACAGCAGCGGCGCGCTCCCTTTTGCCGCGCCGCGGTTGCATGCCGCGCCGAACCCAAGGTTCGCGCCGTTTTCCGCCACGGTAAAGCCGCCGAAAGCCGGGTATTCCCCTGCCATGCGCCGCAGCTCCTCCAATGTGCCGTCGGTGGAGCCGTTGTCGGCGAAAACAAGGTGCAGCTCCTCCAGCGGATACTGCACGGCGGCCAGCGCGGCCACACATGCGCGCAGCCATTTCATGCTGTTGTAGGTCACCATCACGATATCATAACGCACGGTGTTTTCTCCCTTTTTCATCGTTGTCACGGCTCCGCCGGCGGATGCATTCATTGCTCCCGACACCGCTGCAGCGGCGGGGCGGAACTATTTTATAGCTTTGCACAGCAAAGCCATAAAAAGCTCATCTTAATGGCCGCAGGCCAGGGACGGCCTGCATGGCCCCCAAAAAGAGGCCGTGGCTATTTTTTATAGTATAACACAAACCGGAAGGCAAAAAAAGCGGCGCGCGCCCTTTCTGCCCTCCGGCTCCTTCTTTTTTATTTCCTCAGCATTTTATGCGCTGCGCCGCGGAAAACGATGCATTTTCCGTTTACAGGCCCATGGCCGCACGCAGGGCCCCCGCTTTATCCGTCTGCTCCCATGCAACGCCCAGCTCCTCACGTCCCATATGGCCGTAGGCCGCAAGCTGACGGTAAATAGGCCTGCGCAGGCCCAGCTGCTCGATGATGGACGCCGGCCGCAAATCAAACACCTGTTCCACCGCGGCTTCGATGGCAGCCTCATCCGCCGCGCCTGTGCCGAAGGTGTCCACGCGGATGCTCACCGGCTCGGCCACTCCGATGGCGTAGGCAAGCTGCACCTCACACTGCTCGGCCAGCCCCGCGGCCACCACATTTTTGGCTACCCAGCGCGCGGCATAAGCCGCGCTTCGGTCCACCTTCGTGGGGTCCTTGCCGCTGAACGCACCGCCGCCGTGGCGGCCATATCCGCCGTAGGTGTCCACGATGATCTTGCGGCCCGTCAGGCCCGAATCGCCCTGCGGCCCGCCCACAACAAAACGGCCCGTGGGGTTGACATAGTATTTCGTCTGTTCGTCCAGCAGCTCGGCGGGAACGACAGGGCGGATCACATGCTCCAGAATATCTTTGCGCAGCGCCTCCATCTCCACCTCCGGAGCGTGCTGAGTGGAAATGACCACAGCGTCCACACGCACGGGCCTGTTGCCCTCGTATTCCACAGTCACCTGGCTCTTGCCGTCCGGGCGCAGATAGTCCAGCGTACCGTTCTTGCGCACGTCCGTCAACCGCTTTGCCAGCTTGTGCGCCAGCGAAATGGGCAGCGGCATCAGCTCCGGCGTCTCGCGGCAGGCGTAGCCGAACATCATGCCCTGGTCGCCCGCGCCGCCCGGGTTCACGCCCATGGCGATATCGGGGCTCTGCTCGTCGACATTGGAAAGCACGGCGCATGTGTCCGCGTCAAAGCCGTATTTGGCGCGGGTATAACCGATGTCCCGCACAACGTCGCGCACAATCTTCTGGAAATCCACATAGCCTTCCGTGGTGATCTCACCCATGATATGCACAAGGCCCGTACTGGCAGTCACCTCACAGGCCACACGGCTGTTCGGGTCTTTTTCCAGCAGCGCGTCCAGAATGGCGTCGGAGATCTGGTCGCAGATCTTATCGGGATGTCCCTCGGTGACGGATTCGGAGGTAAAAAGTTTTCTTGCCATTTTTGTTTTCCTTTCTTGTTTCCTGCAAAAGCGCGTAAAAAAGGCCCGGCAGACAACACCGGGCCTTTGCATCAGCTTATCTTTCGGTGTTACCCGCAGGATTTGGCACCTTGCTGTTACAGCAGGTTGCCGGACGTCACAGGGCCTGTTCCCTCAGTCGCTCTTGATAAGGTTTATTCATTTGTGTATAACAGTATAGCAGAACACCATGCGCCTGTCAAGAGGCGGCCGGTTCTTTTTCGCCGAACACCAGACGGCTGATGGGCTTATACACAAGATACGTAATGACGCTGTTGATGGCCGCCTTGGCCAGGTTGAACGGGATGATGGCCGGCAGCAGCAGCTTCACCACCTCGCCCACAGGCGAACCCATAAACAGCGGTGTGAACACCAGGTTGCACACACACATCACGGCCGTCATGGCCAGCGTGCCCGCGGCAAGGCCCAGCAGCGCGGCCTTGCGCGTACGATGCGCCCGGTACAAATTGCCTGCCAGAAGCACAAACGTGCCCGTGGCCAGAAAATGCATGATGATGCCGATGGGGCCGCTGGCCGCGCTGACCGTTACGCCCTGGATCACGCATACCACGGCTGTGAGCGCCAGCCCCGCGGCCGGGCCGAACAAAAAGGTTCCGATGAAAATGGGGATGTCCGCGGGGTCATATTCAAGGAAAGGCGCGGCAGGTACCAGCGGGAAATGGATGAGCGCCACCAGGACGATGGCCAGCGCGGCCAGCATGGCCAGCGTGGTGAGCTTGCGGGTATTGGCGGAAACATTGCGCATGGATAAAACCTCCAAAATAAAATTTCGAGGCCTGCTCGTGGGTGTCCGGGCCGCCGCCAAAACAAAAACGCCCTTCTGCGAAACGCAAAAGGGCGAAACATCTGGCACTGCCGCCGTTTCTTTCATCCGGACTCGACACACCGCGCAAAAACACGGCACGCACACCGTCGGCTTTGGAATTTCACCAAATCAGCGGTACATGCTGCGCATATACCGGTCGCGGGCTTTCACCGCCGGTGGGGAATCTCACCCCGCCCTGAAACAGACTTTCTGTACCATATTATAGCGCATTTTCGCGCGATTGCAATAGAATGGCCACAAATTTCCCGGCAAATATGTTATACTATGTATTATCTACTCAAACGGTTGGTTTTGCGTTCGGCACATCCGCGCGCGGAGCCGCAAAAGGAGGTACTGTTTTTGACCGAAACTGTGGAGACCATTGAAAATATTTCTCAAAACAGCAACACGCTGGTGCAGTGCCTTATCTGCGCCGCGTGGTTCGCCGGTTTTTTCATCGCCAGCCGTGTGTTCAAGCATGTGGTCGGCCCGCGCCTTACCCGAGCCGCGCAAAAAATTGAACGTCCCTATCTTTCCACGCTGCTGCAAAGCTTCATCCGGCCGTGCGCTCTGTTCATTGCGCTCATCGGCCTGTACATCGGCGTACGGCTGCTGCCCTTTGATTTCATCCACACCGACGCATGGCGCACCGCGCAGAATCACGCCGTGCGTATCGCTTTCATCGTGCTGCTGGCTTGGGGACTGCTGGGGGCTTCCAAATGTGTAGAGCTGGCGCTTGTGGGCACGCGCAGCCGCTTTGACCTGGGCGCGGGCGATACCGTCATCCGGTTTCTGGAACGCATTTACAAGGCTGTGATCCTGCTGTTCGCAGGAGTACTCGTCGTCACCGAGATGGGCTACAATGTCAACAGCCTCATTGCCGGGCTGGGCCTGGGCGGCCTGACGTTTGCGCTGGCTGCCCAGGACTCCGCCAGCAACTTTTTCGGCGGCCTTGTCATTATTTTTGAAAAGCCCTTTGAACTGGGAGACTGGATCAGCACCGCATCTCTGGAGGGTTCGGTGGAGGACATCACCTTCCGCAGCACAAAGATCCGCACGCTGGCCAATGCCCTCACCGTTGTGCCCAACTCCAAGCTGTGCGGAGAGCCCATCACCAACTGGACACGTATGAAAATGCGGCTGGCGCAGTTTACGCTGGGCCTGACCTACGGAACGCCCAAGCGAACCGTGGAAGCCGTAACGAACCGGGTGCGCGCCATGCTGGAAAACCACCCCGGCGTACACAGCGAGACCGTGCAGGTACGCCTTTCCGAATTCGCAGACAGCAGCATCGACATTGCCGTGCAGTTCTACACCAAAACCACCGACATCGTGGAATACCGCGCGGTAAAAGAGGACGTCAATCTGCGCATCATGGACATCATGGCCGGAGAGGGCGCCTCTTTCGCGTTTCCCTCCCGCAGCATTTACATTGAAAACGCGCCGTCCCTGCCGGACGGCAAAGGAGGACTACAATGAAAAAAATAACAGCCTTTGCATTTTGTCTGACGCTGGCGTTTTTCCTCGCCGCCTGCGGTAAAGCTCCCGTTTCTTCCACGGGCGGCGCTTCCCTGCCGCCGGCTTCTTCCGGCAGCGCTGCATCCTCCGGCGCGTTATCCACAGCGGGCGGCGCTTCCTCCGCGCCCGCGTCTTCCAGCTCGTCCCCGAGCAGCGAATCCCCCTCTGTGGATACCTCCGGCTGGACGCGCCGCTTCATATCCCTGCCTGTCATGCATCCGGACGGCGGCGCCGGTGAAAAAGCCCTCGTCATCCTCAGCGCGCCCACGGACTGGGAGTACGACAATTACACAACCTTTACGCGGGACGGCGTCAAGGTTGCCGAAGTTCTGAACCTGTGGCCCGCCGCCTCCGGTGCGTCTCCGTTCACAGACGCCATGACGGAGCCGTATGCGGACAACAGCTTTTACCCCGAGGGATACGGCCTGCTTTCCACCGAAGACACGGAGCTGAACGGCAATGCGCTGCACATCCTGCACATGAAGACCTGGCCCGATGACGCGGACAAGCCCTGGTATCCCCAGTATATGTTTTATGAACTGGACGGCTATGTGGTGGAGCTGCATTTCCTTACGGATGAAGAGAACGGCCGCAGCGCGGACATTTTCCGCGCCGTACTGGGCACGATGGAATTGCATTTCAGCGAAAAAGAGGCCGGCGGCAGTTCTTCTTCAGGCGGCGCCTGACCGGCTTTCTTCTTCATCCTCTTTTCTCATCCTTTGCGGGGCGGCTTCGGCCGCCCCGCTTTTTGCAGCTTTGCAAAGCCAGACCAGTGGAGTGTTCCGGCCCACGGCCCTAAAATTACGGTGTGGGACGCAAAGTGGACGGATGCATATAAAAATATGCCGGATCGGCCGCGGCCATTTTTATAAAAATCCTGTTTTTCCTATTGACAGCGTGTGTATACAGGTATATATTGTATATACAGTATATATACAATATTTCCGAGGTGCCTCATGGATATCATCATCAGCAATGCCAGTGGTAAGCCCATTTACGAGCAGATCACAGTGCAGATCAAAAGCCAGATCCTTTCCGGCGCGCTCACGGCGGGGGACGCCCTGCCCAGTATGCGCACGCTGGCCAAGGAACTGCGCATCAGTGTGATCACCACGAAACGCGCCTACGAAGACCTGGAGCGCGACGGCTTTATTGAAACCGTTGCGGGAAAGGGGAGCTTCGTGGCCTCAAAGAACGCAGAATTCCTGCGCGAAGAAGCGCTGCGGCGGGTGGAGGCTGCCTTACAGCAGGCTGTGGACACCGCGTCGCGCAGCGGCGTATCGCCGCAGGAGCTGCGCCAGATGCTGGAACTTTTATTGGAGGGAAATTAGAATATGAACAGCGCGATCGAAGTGCGCGGGCTTTGCAAGCATTACAGGGATTTCTCCCTGCGGGACGTCTCGTTTACCGTACCGGGCGGCTCTATCATGGGCTTTATCGGCGAGAACGGCGCGGGCAAAACCACTACAATCAAATCCATTCTGGGCCTGCTGCACACGGATGGAGGCTCCATCTCGGTACTGGGGCGCGACCCTGTCACGGACCGCCGCGCCATCGGGCAGGATATCGGCGTTGTGCTGGACGGCAGCTTTTTCTACGAGGGCATGCGCGCGAAGGATATCTCGGCCGTGATGAGCCGTCTGCACAGCCGATGGGACAAAGAGTCGTTCGCGTCGTACTGCGAGCGGTTCGCTCTGCCCATGGAAAAACCGTTTAAGGAATTCTCAAAGGGCATGCGCGCCAAGCTGGCGCTCACCACGGCGCTGGCGCACCATCCCAAACTGCTGGTGCTGGACGAGGCCACCAGCGGGCTGGACCCCGTAGTGCGCAGCGAAATGCTGGATCTGTTCCTGGAATTCATTCAGGATGAGGAGCACAGCATCCTGCTCTCCAGCCACATCACCAGCGACCTGGAAAAAGTGGCGGACTATATCACGTTCATCCACGCGGGAAAGATCGTGTTCAGCAAAACAAAGGACGATATCCTGGAGCAGTACGGCGTGGTGAAATGCGAAAAAGCGCGCGCCGCGGCCCTGGACGGCGCGCATATATTGGGCCGGCGCGACAGCAAATTCGACGCCGAGCTGCTGGTGGACAACCGGCCCGAAGTGGCCCGCCTGTACCCCGGCATACTGACGGAGCAGGCCACCATTGACGATATCATGACTTTTTTTGCCAAAGGAGCGTACGACGCATGACCGGACTGATGCTGAAAGACATGTATTCTCTTCGCACTTATTTTCTCAAGCAGCTCGCGCTGATGACTGTGCTGTATTTGGCCATCTCCGTGGGCCTGATGAAAAACTTCTCTTTTCTTTCCCCGATGCTGACGATGAGCGTGGTGATGATGCTCATTTCCAGCTTCAGCGTGGACGAAGCATCCAGCTGGGATTCCTACGCGCTGACACTGCCCGTCACGCCCCGGGCCATCGTGGGCGCGAAATATCTGCTTTTTTACGGCGCTCTGCTGGGTACGGGCGTTATCGCATCTGTCCTGTGCGGCGTGCTGGACAGTTTTACCTACCGCAACGGCTTTCTTGAGATCGCGGCCAGCACCGGCGGCGTCATCGTCGTATACATGCTTGTCACCGTGTTCATGCTGCCGTTGTTTTTTAAGCTGGGTGCAGAAAAGGCCCGCGTTGCCATGACACTGTGCTTTATCCTCCCCTTTCTGCTCATCGTCTGGGGCTTCAGCTGGCTCGGTGACGGAGCCGCAGCTTTTGTTGAGAGCCTTCCCTGGCCGATGATCGCCACGGTGGGCGGCCTTATTCTGGTGCTGCTGTGCGCCGCCTCCTTTTTCGTGTCTGTGAAATTTTACGAGAGCAAGGAGTATTGAGATGAAAAACAGCCGTCGCTGCTCCAAATGCGGCGGTTCGGACATCGTCCGTATACCGGACCGCCGCGGCCGCTGCGCCAGCGGGAACAATATTTATACTTCCAACTTTGAAAACTTCGGCAAGATACCGGTCATCCGCTATGTGTGCTGCAGCTGCGGCTATGTGGAAAACTGGGTGGAAGATCCTGCCTCCCTGCAGGCCATCCGCACGCGCTTCGGTTAACTTGCAAATGGAAAACCGCTCCCGCCGCACGCCCATTGAATGGGCTGCAGGGAGCGGTTTTGTTTTTCTTTTATGGTTCAGCGGCAGCGCTCTGCGCGGGCCGTGCGGCTCTATCCGCGGGCCTGCCCGTAATATGCGCCCGGGCCGTGCTTTCGCAGGAAGTGCTTGTCCTGCACATATTGGGGCGCAGGAGCCGCGCCCGGGTCGATCTGAACCGTCAGAAGCGCCATTTTCGCCACTTCCTCCAGCACCGCGGCATGATATACAGCCTGCGCCGCGTCTTTGCCCCATGCGAAAGGCCCATGGCTGCGGCAGATGACACCGGGCACATGGACCGGATCAATGTCCCTCGCACGGAATGTCTCAACGATGACCGTTCCGGTATTTTTCCCAGCAGGGTATCCAGCGCCACATGTTCTTCGTTCAGGATATCCAACCCGATGGCCAGCGTGGCAAACGCGGAGTAAATGTTGGCGCGCATCAGGTTTGCCAGGCTGAAATCACTTTCCGGCCCACGCAGCAGCATGGGGCGGCCTGCATCAAAGTGGGTCACGCCCTCGCCGGAGTAATAGTTCACGGGGATCACACCGCCGCAGTCCGATGCCCCCTGCAAAGAAAGGTTGAACAGCTTGGTAAACAGCTCACCCTTGTTCACTTTTGCACCGCAGAGTTCGGCGTTCTGAGCCAGCAGCTCCACCCAGGCGTTCAGGTCGCTGGTGCAGTTGTTGCAGTGCACCATGGCAACAGGGTCGCCTGCGGGGGTGGTAACCATATCAATTTCGGGGTAAACTTTGCTCAGGGCCTTTTCCAGCACAACCATGGCAAAAATGCTGGTGCCGGCGCTGACATTGCCGGTGCGGGGCGCCACGCTGTTGGTGGCGGCCATGCCGGTTCCGGCGTCGCCCTCCGGCGGGCAGAGCGGAATACCGGCCTGCAAATTGCCGGCGGGGTCCAACAGGCGGGCACCGGCTTCGGTCAGGGTGCCGGCGTCCGCACCGGCGGGCAGAACCTCCGGCAGCAGCGCGTTCAGGTCCACGGCATAGCCCTTGGCGGCGGCCATGGTGTTGAACTTTTGCAGCATGGCGGCGTCATAACCGCCGGTGGTGCTGTCAATGGGGAACATGCCGCTGGCATCGCCAACGCCCAGCACTTTATGGCCGGTCAGCCGCCAATGCACATAGCCTGCCAGCGTGGTAAAAAAGTCCAGCTTGGACAGATGCTCTTCTTTGTTCAGCATAGCCTGGTACAGGTGAGCAATGCTCCAGCGCTGGGGGATGTTGAAGTCGAACGCCGCAGTCAGCTCCTCGTGTTGCCGCAATGGAAGCCCATGAAGGTCTCGGGCAGGCGCACATCGTATCTGCCCCCGATGGCCTTGTCGTAAATGGATGCGGGCACGGTGTTGTTGATGTCCAGCAGCGTGGTGGGCGCGCCGGAAACGCACACGCCGATGTACTCGGACAGCGCGCCGTAAATATCCACCTCGCAGGAAACGGGAATTCCCATGGCCGCAAGGCGGCTGTTTACATAACAGGGCACAAATTTGAACTCCGTCTGGAACGCGGGCCAGCACTTGTTGGCAAACGCCACGTACTGCCGCGCGCCTTTGTGGGCCTCGGCCCAGTCCAGCAGCGTCAGCTCGTACTGGGCCAGACGGGGCAGAACACCCGCATACTTGTTGTTTCCGCCCAGCTCCGCCTGCATCTCGGCCATTTTGGCCGGAATGCGCGGGTCGTCCGCATGCTTGTTGTAGGCGACCAGTAAATCCAGCTCGCTGTTTTCTTCCACCGCCACGCCCAGGTCGTACAGCGCTTTGATCGGCCCGTTGCACGCCAGAAAATCATCGGGACGCGGGCCGAAGGTAATCAGCTTCAGCCCTCTCAGGCCCAGGATGGCCCGGGCGATTGGCACAAATTCCGCCACCTTTTCAGCCAGCTCCGGCGCCGTACCCACGGGATATTCGGGAATATACGCCGTTTTTCCCCGCAGGCCCAGATTGTAAGAGCAGTTGAGCATACCGCAGTAGGCGTCGCCGCGCCCGTCGTGCAGGTCTCCGTCGCCCTCGGCCGCGGCCGCATACATAATAGGCCCGCTGAACCATTCGGCAATCAGCGTTTCCGGCGTTTCCGGGCCGAAATTCCCCAGGAACACGACCAGCGCATTCACGCCCGCAGCCTGCACATCCTCCACGGCCCGCCTGGCGTCCAATTCATTTTCCACTGTGACGGGGCACTCGTACAGGCCCTCGCCATAGGCAGCCTTTATCGCTGCGCGGCGCCGCTCGGACAGCGCCATAGGGAAGCACCCGCGGCTCACCGCAATGATGCCCAGCTTTACTTCGAGAATATTTGCAAACATCTCCATCTCTCCTTTTCTGTTGTCCGGCCAGCTCACAGGCTGTCCGAAATATCGATATTTTCTCCTGCAAGGCCCACATAAGCGCCCTGCGCGGCTTCGTCCGACGCAGCGTGTGCCAGCAGCCATTTATTGCGCGCCCACAGCAAAGCATCCTCCCCGCCGCGCTGTACAACGGACGGCTTTTCGGTATTGGTGCCGCGCGGCAGCACAACGGCCGTGCAGAAGCCTTCCGCCGCATTTGTATGGCAGGGCGCATAGTGCAGCGTGGTGGCGTACACCTCCACGGCCATACCCGCCGGCACGCGGAACGCCTTTACTTTTCCGGTGTCCAGCACCCCGTTTTCGATCTCGTCCTGCTTTCCCAGCAGCAGGATAAAATCCCGCGCGCCCACATTCACCTCGCTGTCCCGGTGGTATTCCAGGCAGTTCAGCCTTGTGTTGTAGCCCCAGCACAGGCCCAGCTGTATGGGCATCCCTCCATAGGCGTTATTTTGCAGCGCGCCGTACAGCGCACATTCCTCCAGTACGGGGATGGAAGGTTCGTAGGCCGTGCCCTGCTCCGGCATGGGGATGGACCGCATGGCCGCACACAGAGGCGCGGTGTCGTAACCCTCCAGTATTTTGCCGTACGGGCGGAACGCCGCGTCTGTAACAGAATAAATTTTCATCGCACTTCTCTCCTTCGTCTTTGTAAACGCATACCGGGCCGCCGTTTACAGCAGCTTTGGAAACAACGCCCGGCATACCGGATAGATCTGTCGGAACTGTCGGTAGCGTTCCTCGTACAGCGCCGTCAGGGAAGCGTCCGGCTCCACGGTATCCACTGTGCGCACCAGCACGGAACATGCCTGCGCCACGGTCTCATATTCTCCGCAGGCAACCATCGCCAGCAATGCCGCTCCGTAGCCCGGGCCTTCGGAGGTTTTCACCACATCCAGCGGAATTCCCAGCACATTGGCCAAAATGCGTTTCCATAGCATGGAGCGCGAACCGCCGCCGCAGATATTGGAGCGCGGAACGGAAAGCCCCAGCCCTTTCGCTACTTCAAAAGAATCCCGTATGGCGAACGCCACGCCCTCCAGCATGGCCTGTGTCATATCCGCACGGGCGGTGTCCATCGTCATTCCCACAAACATTGCGCGGGCGTTGGTGTCGTTGATAGGGCTGCGCTCGCCCATCAGGTATGGCAGGAAATACACATGATTCCTGCCCAGCATTTCGGGTGCGATCTTTGCTTCCTCGCCCTTGTAGTCATTCGTGCCGATGATCGCATCCTGCCACCATTTGTTGCAGCTGGCTGCGCTGAGCATACAGCCCATCAGATGCCAGCCGCCGTCCGCATGGGCAAAAGCGTGCAGGCCGTTGGTGGCGTCCACGCCAAACTTTTCCGAGGAAATAAAAATGGTGCCTGAAGTGCCCAGAGAGATATTGCACCTGCTGTCCGCATGGGCCGCTCCTGTGCTCACCGTCCCGGTGCCCACGGCTGCCGCCGCGTTGTCCCCCGCACCCGCGCATACCGTCACACCCTGCGGCAGGCCCAATGCCGCGGCAGTCTCCGGAAGCAGCGTGCCCACGGGTGCAAAGCTTTCGTACAGGCGCGGCATCTGGCTTTCCGAAATGCCGCACAAAGCCAGCATGTCGCGGCTCCAGCACTTGTGCTCTACATCCAGCAGCAGCGTACCGGATGCGTCGGAGTAATCCGTAGCATGCACACCAGTCAGGCAGTAGACAAGATAGTCCTTGGGCAGCATGATTTTTCGAATACGCGCGAACAGCTCCGGCTCATGCTTTTTCATCCAGAGCAGCTTGGGCGCTGTAAAGCCGGCAAACGCGATGTTTCCCGTGCGCGCGCTGAGCACCGGGCGCCCCACCGTATCGTTCAGCCAGGCTGTTTCTTCGGCGGTACGGCCGTCGTTCCACAAAATGGCCGGGCGCAGCACCGCGTCCGTTTCATCCAGCGCAACAAGGCCGTGCATCTGGCCGCCCACGCCCATGCCGCGCACCTCCCGCGCGTCAAAGCCGGCCAACAGCTCCGGCACGCCCTCCCGGCACGCCGTCCACCAATCCCCGGGGTCTTGCTCGCTCCAGCCCGGATGTGGGAAGCAGAGCGGATATTCTTTGGAAACGGTATTCCGCACACAGCCTTTTTCATCTACCAGAAGAAGCTTGCAGGCCGAAGTGCCAAGGTCGATACCAATATACAGCATAGACACACCTCCTGTTGTCTCTTTCAGTATACCGCTGCGGCGCCCTGCTCTCTTTGACGATTCCGCATTTTAAATTAGACAAATTAGCTGTTTTTGAACTTTTGCCATTCTGTCCAGACGGAAAGGTGTTTCTTTATTCAAAACAGCAAAACCCGCCGGAGGCAAACGCCCCGGCGGGTATCCGTTTCCGGCCTGATATCTGCCCGCATGCCTTCCGCACCGGTTTGCGCATCGTGCGGCTTATACGCCGGGAGCGTATTTCGCCTCGAAACGTTCCAGCAGTTCCAGGCTTTTTTCACGGGAATAAAACCGTTCCAGTGAATGGAGGCTGTGGTGTACCTGCATTTCATCCAGCACCGGGCTCTGGGGCTGGCGGCTGTACTCCTCCGGCGTCATACCCAGCCGCTTTTGAAACGCCGCTGAAAAATACCTGTAATCGGAAAAACCGGACGCTACGCATACATCCAGCATTCGCCGCTGTCCCGCGGCGATGAGCTTGCACGCGCAGTGAAAGCGTACCGTATTCACATACTCCTGAAAGCTCTGTCCCAGCGCCTCTTTTACAAAATGCGAAAGATAGCTCATGGAACGGCGCTCAGCCCGGGCAAAATCCGACAGGCGTATCTTGTGCATATAGTTCTGGTCCACAAAACGGATGAGCCGCAGCAGGCGCGCGTTCCGCCGCTCGCGTTCGGCATTTTCCTCTGCCGTGAGCAGAACATGCGGCGCCGCAGCCAGCAGGCGGTACATCAGCAGGTGCACGTGTCCGGCACAGCACAGCTCGTAGCACGCGGGGCGCTCCAGATATGCGCGCATCACGTTCAGCAGGCCGCGCTGCACCTGCGCAAAAACGTCAGGAGACAAATATATGCCGGGGCACACGCCGCCTGTCCGGATGTTCCGTATGGCGGGAAAGCATCCCGCAAGCATCGTGGGAGCAACCTGCAGGCATAAAAAGGTGCAGCTCTCCTCCACCTTATGGAATTCATGAGTCTGCTGCGGGTCGAACAGCACCATCTCACCGGACTGTGCCACATGCCGGAAGGGTCCCGCCTGCACGGAGAGTCTTCCCTCCATCAACCAGATCAGTTCGAATTCCTCATGAACATGCGGCGTGCGGTAATCCACTGTGTCAAAAAAAATCCGCAGCCCGTCGATCTGCGGGTGTTGAATAATCTCGGTTTCGTTCATGCGCTTCCCCTTCTTTCCACTTTTCGGGCCGCCGCACGCCGGCATTTGAAACAAGCCCGAAGAACAGCGGTCTCTGTCCTTCGGGCTTGTTTTGATTTTCCCATGTGCTTGCTTCATTGCTTCCGGTAAAAAAACTGCTGCCCTATACAGCCTTAAAACCGAAGCAGATTCAGCCCGATCTGTTCGTCGTAGTACCGGTCCACGGTTCCCTCCAGGATATTGACCACCATTTCACAGGTGGCGCTCACCACCGCTCTGTTCAGGTGTCCGCCAAAGACCTCTCCCTTATCATTGCCCGCGCTCATGTGCAAATGGCAATAAAACGCTCCATCCATGGTATTGATCGTTCCGGTCAGAGAAACGATTTCAAAGCTGCCGCTGAAATCATTTGCAAGATACTTCTTATCATCTGTTTTGAACACACCCACAGTAAAACGGTCGACTGCACCAAGCGCCTGAACGCTGGCCAGCTTTATCCGTTCCTTCAAGGCAAGCTCTTTTACCTGCTCCAGTATCTCCTCGCCCTTATCCAGCCGCACTATGATGGTTTTGTCAAATCTTCTGTATTCCAATATCTTCACTCCCACTCGTTGCTGAGTATCATATTCTAACGAATTTTGCTTTGGAAATAATTATTTGATATATCCATATCATCCAGCCTATAGTTATCAATTTGTTATCAGGTGTGATAACGGTAGACAGCGCACATCACCTTTTCTCTGGTAGTTTGCGACTCTATTATACCATGACGCCGCAAAGCGGCCCCAACAAAACCGCACCTGCTGCGGTTTTGCATGGTTCAATGTTCTCAAAGCCCTGTGCGCCAGCACAGGAGCGTGTGCAGCGCACACACTCAGCCGCGTAAGCGGCGGCTTTGAGGTTATTATGCCATATTTCTAAGCTCTCACTTCGCGTACCGCTCGTGTTCACTAAGAAACATGGTATCTATGCCGCTAAACTCATGCTTCGCCTGCGGCTCGCATGCGCTAACCGGATATATTATACCACAATTAGGCCGAAAAGGACCCGCCCGCATTTAAATAGGCCTGACCGGTGCAAGGAACAGCACTTTTCATTTCATTTTTTCCAACGCACGAAATACTTGTCGATATCTGTCTCTGCTCTCCGCTCTGCACACACAGTAGTAGGTCGCCTCTGCCTGTTCGTCAATAATGGGAATTACAACTCGATTTTGAGGAACGCCGTCCCGCTCCATATGAGCGTCCGTAATAAAAGAGGGAAACGCTCCTGTTCCCGCCACTTCTCCAAACGCGTCCCATTCGTTCATCATAAGGAAATGTGCATTCGGCAGCTTTTCCCGACAGAAGCTGTGCCAGAAGCCAATATCTGTATACAGGAGAAGATTTTGCCCATCAAGGTCCGCCGGGGTAAGCGTCTTTCGGTTCGCTAAAGGGTGCTCCAGAGGGACCGAAAGGAACAGACGCTCTGTTCGGAATGGTTGCCCATACAGATCAATATCCGGGGGACTATCGTTCTCTTTTACTCCGTACCCTGTGCCTTGTTTTGGGGCATAGTGTGTCGTGAATCGCGACACACTATGGTACTTTTAGGGTGCCCTAAAATGGGGTGCCCTCTTGAATAATGGGGTGGCGAAACACCACCTCATATTTTCTTTTCCGCAACGGTGGCGACGGTCGCAACGGTGCTGGGAGTACCCCTCAAAACACCGTCGCGACCGTTGCAAGTGTCGCGCTTTACTTAATTACTTCAACCATAGGTGCTTCTACCATATAGGTCAGCCGGATACGCCGTCCGGCGTGCTTGGTTTTGTTTTCGTACTTCACCTGATGTTCTTCCAGCAGGCGGCTGGCATTCACATTCAAATGCTTGGTAAGGCGGTTCACTGCCATATTCAACTGGAGGGCTTCAGAAAGCTCTGTTGGGCTGCCTTCCCATTCGCGGTTCGCGTCAGATACGATCTTCGCTACCGCTTCCAGCACCGGGTCCGGAGATTGCTTCCAAAGCTCATTCTCTGCATGGTCGAGGAGCCATACCAAACGCTCCTGGTCTTTGCTTAGATATAGCCGCTGATCCGGCTGATCCCGTCCGCTGATTTCCAGTGTGGCCTTTCCGTCAGTTCGTTTTTCTTTCTGCATAATGAGTGCCCCATCTGCACAGCCCGACAGTCCGGTGGTACCGGAAATCTTCTCAAAGCTATCTCCCGCAGGCTGCTTTCTGGTGTGGTGGACAATCAGGATGCAAACTCCATGCCGGTCTGCAAATTGTTTCAGTTTTCCAATCACCTCATAGTCGCTGGAATAACTGTAGTTATCGCTCACCATCTCCCGGACTTTTTGGAGGGTATCCACGATAATCAATTTGGTGTCGCTGTGTTCCCGGACAAACTTTTCAAGTTGTTCATCCAGACCGCTGCCAATCATCTTGGCACTGGTAGCAAAGTGGAGAGAGCTTGTCCCCTCCACACCGAACATACGGAACATCCTGCGCTGCAAACGGCTTTCGTCATCTTCAAGTGCAAGGTAAAGTACCGTCCCCTGATGAACCTTGTAATACCGTACCGCGTGGTTGAAGATGGCGCTGAGCTGGTTGTGGACCGTTTTCAGGTACACCGGAGAGTAGGGCTTTCCGTTCTCGTCCTTGTGGTTCAACATCTCGTTTTGCCAGGTGATGATCTGCTGAGCGGTGATGTTGCACATTTTCAGCCTGCCAAAGTAGGGCAGAAGCTTGGTGCGGACGATATGATCCTTAGTGGCCCAGGTGTTTTCCTTGAGCCGAGTTTTCATATCCGCCGTGTAGAGGTCCACGAAGCTCCTGAAGGTCATATCCAGGTCGGCGCTGGTCTTGTTGAACTGTTCGCGTTCCCAGGCCTGCGCCTCCCGTTTGGTCTTGAAGCCCCGCTTCTGGGTCTGCTTGCGCTCACCGTTCCAGTCCGTGTAGCGGTAGACCGCCCGCCAGGTGTTGGTCTTTTCTTCTTTGTAGACTGCCATGATTAGCCCTCCTTTCCCGTCTTGCCGTAGCAAAACTTCTCCATGAAAAAGTTCCGATTAACCCGCCCGGAGATGGTCAAATAGCCCTTCTCCCGGAGTTCAGCATTGAGTTTGTGGATCACCTTGTAGGCGTGGGACTTGGAGATACCCAGCTCCTGGGCCACTTCCTCCACGCGCATAAAGTTTTGTGCCTGCATTGAAAATACCGTCCTTTCTTCGTTGATGGCTGCTGCGGATGGATATTGTGTTCCATAAATGCCTCCTCACTTTCGTCCGCCACTTTTTTCCCGGATGTATAACCAGGGCTTGCGGCAGTTCTTTTTTATTTATCAATTCTAAGCTATTATGCTTAGCATATTGTCATTATACTAAGCATAATAGCTTATGTTAATCAGAGGGCGCAAAATAAATTAAATAAAATTGTTTAGGATTTTCTTGACTTTACTAAGCATTTCTGCTACGCTTTTCCTAAAGACAACCAATGATTGGAGCTGATGATATGGCAATTGGCGAACGAATTCACTTTTTCCGCCTCCTGCGGGGGATGACTCAGAAATATCTCGGCATGGCGCTGGGCTTCCCGGAGAAGTCTGCTGATGTGCGCCTTGCACAGTACGAAACAGGATCAAGAACCCCAAAGGTAGACCTGACCGCTGCCCTGGCTGAGGTGCTGGATGTCTCGCCTCATGCACTCTCTGTCCCGGACATAGACTCCTATATAGGGCTGATGCACACCCTGTTTACCCTTGAGGACAACTATGGACTCAAGATCAGCGAGATGGATGGAGAAGTCTGCCTGAAGGTCGATGTTCGGAAGAACAAGGATGCCGCCCGGCTGCACGAGATGCTCTGTTCTTGGCAACAGGCCGCTACCATGTTGGAGGCAGGTGAGATTTCCAAAGAAGATTACGACAAGTGGCGTTACCACTACCCGAAATTTGATAAGGCTCAGACCTATGTGAAGGTGCCGTCCCAGGATCTCATTTGACTATCTCACTTGTAGGCCATGAGAGTGGCCGTCTGTTGCACAGAATAATAACAAAAATAAAAAGAGAGCTAACTGACTAATCAAAATCAGTTAGCTCTCTTTTTATAAATAATGAAAAAATGTTGCCAATTCGTTGCCACGAAGGGCGTTAACCCCTCAAAAATCCAGCAAAATCAAGCTTTTTCGGGCTTCTGAAATCATTCCCACTCGCCGAGTTAAATCCATTTCTAAACTTTTTTGTATAGCGGATTTGATTCGTCGTAGTTTTATTTGATACAGATTATCCTTATCCTAAGGTCTATTCGGACTTTTGCTATCAAAAATCTATCCAGGCCATCCTATCACGGGTTTTGCTTGAGATGCATGATTGGGTGGCTTAAAGGTATTATAGCATGGTTTTGTCGAGTTTTCTAGTGAAACTTCACTTTTCCTAATCTGACATTACTCACTCATATAATCAAGCATTTGCTGATTCAATTTTTCCTTTACTATTCGCCACTCCGGTAAGAAAATATCCATATACTTCTGGAATTGCTCGTTGTGATTTCGCTCTAACAGGTGTACCAATTCATGAGTTACGACATAGACAAGACACTCAGGAGTTTTTTTCGCAAGCTGGAGATTGATCCAAATTCTTTTTTGGTCTATATTGCAAGTTCCCCATTTGGTACGCATGTTTTTGACCTTCCACTCAGATGCATGAACACCTACAACTTGTTCACATTTTTGTATGACTTCCGGCAGCTTATTTTTAAGTTGATTTCGATACCAATCATTCAAAACACGCTCGCGCTGCTCCGTAGTGCTTTCAGGTCGCACTTGCAAAATCAAACGCCCATCTGTAAGGGACACCCCGTTCCTAACATTTGAGTATTGTACATCCAGACGATAACGCCGCCCCCAAACATAATAGGTTTCTCCGGTCACATACTGTCGCTTTGTTTGTCGTGCTTGTGCTTCAAAGTTTGCACGCTGCTTTTTTATCCAAGAAATTCGGGATACTGCAAACATTCGGATAGCATCATCTCCGGCGGAGTACGGCACAGTAATTTGGACTTTCCCATCAGGAGGCAGAACGCGAATGTACATATTTTTGATGTTCTTTTTTGTAACAGCAATGCTCATGTTGCCGATTTGTATTTCATCCACTAAAACTCACTCTGCTCCTTTACCAATACAAGCAACCGGTCAGCTTCCTGGTCATCTTTCACGATAGCCCGAATAGCACGCCAGATTTTACGCTCTTTGATTTTGCTTCCCCGAAAATTATCTTGTTTGCTGGACATGACAGCGTCATAAATCTGATTCGCCACAACCGCATTCCCGTTAAGATGGTCATAAAATGCTCGCTTAGCGGCACTCTCCCGGATTTCCGGAGGATATTCCGTTCCGCTTTCCGGCTTATGTACTTTCCTTGCCAGTTCTACAACTTGACGCAGATACTCCTCGTAGTTGATCACATCATTTTTGCGCTTTTCAATCAATTCACGAAGGAGCGCAGACATCTTTTCATAGTATTTTGGGTTACTTTGGGTTTTTTCAACAATTTCCTTGCCAATATTGTTCTCGATAGTCTCTGCAACTGCTTCCTTCTCTTTGGGTGTAGAGGCAGGCATATCCTTCAGCGCAGAAATCCCGTTGTCTACCAACAGCTCAACCAGTGTTGCTCCTCCAAAGGAGGTCAATACACGACTGGGATCAGCCGACAAATAGGTATCGATTAAATGGCGCATGTCCGGATCATATTTCTTCAAATCCACATAGTCGCCACTAGCCAGATGCACATCGTCACGCACCTTGATGTAGTAGGTAACTTCTCTCTCCAGCGCCTTGATCTGTTCCACAGTATAGTGGTACTTTTCCTGCAATTCGCCCGATACTTCACCAAAAGCGCGAAGAGCTGTCGCTGACAGATTGTAAAGCTGTTCCCGCTTGGGCATATTCTCTTCCAATTCATCCAAGTCAAAGGCTTCGGTGTTGGCACCACAGAAATAATGGTAGTAGTCCACCATATCTTTGGGTGGAGCCACAGGCTCGCACAACGCGCGCAGAGCTTCCAGAGAGTCCTCCAGCTGTTCCTTAGCCTTGTCCAAACGGTCTGTCAGCAAGCCAGAGACATCTTCCTTATCATAGCTGTCGAACGCTTCGGAAGTATAGTCTGCAACTGCATTTTCCAAGGAGCGAAACAGGTCTTTGTAGTCAATAATATACCCAAATTCCTTATCTTCACCATCCAGACGATTGACACGGCAGATTGCTTGGAACAAGCCATGATCTCGCATAGACTTATCAATATACAGATAAGTGGCAGGTGGTGCATCAAAGCCTGTCAGTAGCTTGTCCACTACGATCAGCAGTTTCATCTGTTCCGGTTGCTTAATAAACTTTTCCTTGACCTCTTTTTCAAATGCCTTCGGGTCTTTTCCACCCAGCATCTTCATGTAGATCTCGTATTGCTCCACAGCCTCGGTCTCGCCATCATCACCTACGGTTTCAGTTCGAATATCGCCCACCGCCGGTTCGTATGAAGTCACGATGGCACACTTGCTCTTCAGCTCGGTCTCCTGGAACAATTCGTAGAATTTGCACGCCTGATAGATACTGCCAGCCACTAGCATGGCATTTCCCCGCCCATCGTGCAGGCGCGGTTTTGTCTCCATATCAAAAACAATATCAGCTACAATCTGCCCCAGTCGGGCCTTGGAGCTGAACATCTTTTGCAGATTACCCCAGCGCTGTTTTAGCTTGGCTTTTGCCACACCGGTCAGACCGCGCGTTTTTGCCTCAAACCAGGCGTCGATTCGATCCTGCTGGACAACATTCTGCTCTACCTCTCGGGCCTCATAACGCAAATCCAGAACTACCTTATCCCGCACCGCTTCATCAAACTTGTAGCGATGAATATAAGGGCCAAATACCTCCAGACTGGTCTCCTTATCCTTTTTCATCAATGGAGTACCGGTGAAACCGATAAAGGTAGCATTCGGCAAAATGGTTTCCATCGCTTTGTGGAGCTTGCCGGATTGGGTACGGTGACATTCATCCACAAAGACATAGAAATCGCCTTTGGGAGAGAAGTTTTCCGGCAGCGAGCGTTTCAGCTCCTCAATAAATCCAGTATAATCAGACTCGCCGCTTTTCCCTCTGTTTTTCTTGCCGAATTTATGGATAAGGGAACACATCATGACAGGAGAGGTATCATTGATTTTCTGGATCAATTCGCTTCCCCGGCGAATACGGACAATGCTCTCATTGACTCCGGCAAACACCTGCTCGATCTGCACATCCAGCTCATCTCGGTCAGTAATAATCAGGATACGGCTATTAGAAATATTCTCTTTGATCCATTTGCTGAGCCACACCATGGTCAAGGATTTTCCGGAACCTTGGGTGTGCCAGATGATGCCTCCCTCATGACGCCGCACAAAATCCCGCGCTGCCATATTGCCAAAGAACTGATTAGGCCGACAGGTCTTTTTCACTCCGCTGTCAAATACGATAAAATTGTGCAGCAGCTCTATAAACCGTTCTTTCCGGCACAGAGAAATCAGGTTTTTGTCCAGACGCAGGGGATATTTTTCGATTTGATCACGCACTTTTACGGAAACATCATCTTTGGCATTAGGATCTTCTTTCCAGGAAAGATAGTACATTTCCGGTGTGCCAGTGGTACCGTAACGAGCCCCCTCCGAATCATTGCCAGCCAGGACAAGCCCAATGGTTGCAAAAAACTGCATGATCATATCATGGCGCTGGTTAGTCAAGTTTTGACGGATACCCTCAGACATAGAAACTGTGCTGCGCTTTAGTTCGATGACAGCAAAAGCGATACCGTTGATGTATAGCACCAAGTCAGGACGCTTGTGCTTGATAGTGACTTCCTCGGCAATGTAAAAATCATTTTCCAGCGGATGCTCCCAATCCACAAACTGGACTGTGGTTTTATGTTGGCCGACAGACTCGCTGACCTTGACCCCATAGCGCAGCTTTTTATAGGTCTGCTCATTCAAATCATAGAGATTCACCGACTGATCTCCGGCAGCATCTTGCAGCTCCTTCAGGGCGCGCCTGATAAGCACCGACGAATAGCCCTTGCCAGTCAGGAATTTCGTCAACAGTTCGGTTTCAATATTGGAGTTTTTCCTCTCGGTAAAATCGCCCAGATATGTATATCCAAGTTCCTGGACAAATAAATTTATGACACGCTTCTGCGTGGCTTTTTCCCGTTGGCCGATACTCATGGCTCTCCTCCTCCACTTGAATATAATTCATCGAAACAAGCTGCATGCCGCGAAAAATCCGACTCGGCAATATTTTGAATAATTACTTGGCACCAATGCTGGTATTCAGAATTAAAAAACAGATTATTACGCATTTCCTTTGAGCATTTTGGTGCAAACATATCCTTCACGCAAAAGGCTAACGCCCAACTTTGGATTGGAACAGTAAACTTTATGTTTTGTGTTCCTATTTTTTGCAAGAATCGTGCGGACTGCGTTAATATCCATTCATTTTCAAGTGACCACTCCGTTTTTGTATCCCAGCATCGTACAATAGTATTTATTATCTTACAAAAGATGCTTGCGACATTATCGGCCAGTTGAATCAGTTCTTCCGCTTGACTATCTATAAACTTAACCGCCACCTCGAAATGTTTAAGTTCTTCGCTTAACATTTTATCGATACCTGAAATATTATCATGAACAATATCAATTTTTCTGGTATCACAGTTGTGTTCAATTTCAATCACTTCCAGCAACTCTGATAGAGCATTAAGATTGATAAGATTAGCAAATTTCTGATTCGAATAACTTCCAAACTTAAGAAAATCACTTACAAATATTTCTTCGAGTCCTTTGTTCTGAATCTCTGAAACAGCAAAAACCAATCCATTTCCAGCCGGTGGAATATGTTGATATGAATAGGTTTTTAAGTATTCAAACAGATCATGCACGCTTGCCTTTGTAGCTCGTTTTGTTAGTTTGCAAAATGTTGCAAATAACTCATCTTTTTCTTGAGAAAGGTCACTCACCAGCGAGTAATATTCTACCAGGAACTGTTCTCTTGCTCGTTCTCCCAAAATGGCAAATAACAAAAAGCGATGCCAGATAGAATTTTTTATCGTACAAACATATAGAAAAATGAATGTCGTCTATAATATTATTCAGAAAGTATTCTAAAGCATCGTTATTTTCTTTTGCAAACAGAGAGTTTCCTTTCAGTTCTTTCTCAGATGCAAATCGGTTCTTAAATGCTGCATATTTCTGACGAAGCAGCTGCTCACTTTGCGAATCATGAGCAACAACAGCTGCCAAACAAAAATGGCGCTGTGTTCCATAATTTAGTTTTTCATTCTTATCAATTATGCCACCAGTATTTCCCGCTTCATCTAGAAATAGACGCATTCAATATGTCACCTCCCGTAGGTATTAGCTTTCAAATAGATCTTGGCACTTTTTAATTGCTCGCTGAATCTCCGAATCGCGAAAATAGGTCTTTTTCAGTTTAGCTCTCCATTCTTTATTTGAGGAAATCAAATTCTTAATCGAGGCTACGGAAATTTCCTTGCCTTCCTGCTTTAGGTCACAGATTGCCATATCTACCGTTGCAAAAAGCTCTAGATCATTAACATTTGTGTACTGGAACTGGGATACTAGCCAATCTATATCTGTTTGTTTCCCCAGTCCTGCAAATAGGCCAGTGCCCGCTGCATTTGCGCACCTTTTTCAAAACGGCTGCCCTTTTCGTTTCTTTTGACCTGGATATACTTATTCTTTTGAGCAATCGGCTCGCCGCCTTTATAGCGGACTTCATCAGCATAGGGGCCAGCCGCTTTCTTATGGAAGGCGGAAATATCCGCCTGTTCCTTACGGCGCACCAGATAGAGCAACTTCTGAACTTTTTTACGCCCAAGAGGATACTTTTCAGAGTAGAAAGCATTTACAATTCCTGCAATCATAACTGCATCATCAAAATGCTGATTATGTGCCTGCTGAGGCTGTTTTTTCTGAACTGCTTGTGTCTGCGGTTGATCTTTACCATCTGCATCTACCAGACGAATCTGTCCGGTGAGCAACTCCTGCATCATTCCCTGCTTGATCTGTTGATACTTTGCCAGTTTCTTTTCCAACTGCTCAATTTCACTGTCCATATCAGAAAGAACTTGGGCAATAGCTTGTTGTTCAACTATATCACAAGGATAATAAATTGGCAGTTCCTTAACAATTGCTGCTGTGTAACTTTGCTGCTTAGTTCCTTGGCAGTACTGAAACGCTAACTCTTCACCATTTAACAAATAATAGTGGTATAAATAAGGAATTACCATTTTATCTGTTCCATAAATAGCCATACATGACTGATTTGTTGTAGCGTCCTTACCTAAGATTGCACAGCTTCCTCTTGTCCCTGCAGCCTCCAACCCTGTTATAGCCATCAAAAATGTTCCTGCTGGATGCACCACCAGGGAGGTTTCGTTTTTTGCTTTTTCGGATATGTGCTCTATTGTATCTTTAATAATATTATAGTTAAGTTCTCCACTAGACACCCATCTAATATTTCCTTTATAGTAATCAGCCCTACCTCGATATGGAGTTGCACCACTGTAAAATCCAGCTAGGACATCTTTCCATACCCCATGCTTCCATTTCCCATAAAACCCCGGAAGGCGTTTTTTACCGGTGAGCAGTTCCTGCATAGCTCCCTGCTTGATGGCTTTCTTTTTCTCAATCAGCTTTTGCAGTGAGGAAATCAGGCTGTCTATATCGGAAAGAGCTTTGACAATAGTGACTTGCTCTTTCAATTCCACATTTCTAAACTTTAATTGCTTTAACTGTGTGCCCGTAATCAAGGGCTGTCCAGATCCAAAGATTAACGAGTGCAAATTTAAGTATTTCAATTGATAATACACATATTTGACATTATATTGTTGGGAAACATCAATGATAATAGTGTTATCAGAAACACCGTATTTCCCGTCTACAATATTTATTGTTCCTGCATTTGCACCAACTCTTGCAACTAATATTTTCACACCGGAATAATCATACAAGTTACTATAACCTATAATTCCTGTCGACCCATATACATTGTATTTCCCCCTTGATGCCTTTTTTTTGTAATTCCTGAAGCAACCGACAAAGATACATCTTTAATTGAAACATATTTCACCATACAAACCCCATCCTTTCCAGATGAGATTTGACCTTGGCCTCGAACTGGTCTACTTCATCCTCACATTCCTTCAGGGTATACTCATACCGCTCTACCAGCTGGGTCACACGGGCAGAAAGATGATGGGATACCGCCTCGTGAATGGCATCAATTCCGCTGTAAATGGCGGCAAACCACTTTTCCTCTACCAGCAGATGACGAATCTCCTCCAGTGTCAGCTGGGGGTATTTTTTCTCCAGTTTGGTGTCCAGGTCTGCCTCGGCCTGCTTAATTGCTTTCTTGTAATTGCTTTCAGCTTCCAGCAGGGACATATGCTCTTTCAATGCGGCCAATTCTTCCTTTGCTGCGGGTCTTTCTTGATTGTCTTGATCCGGGCGCCGACGGTGGCTTTTTTCAAATCATCCAGCTGAGCAAACAGTCCATCCTCGCCTCCATTTTCTTCGGCCAGTTCTTCCAGCTTGACGGACACCTCATCCAGTTGGCCCCGAAGGGTATCCAGCGCCTTGACATCCTCCTCAAAGAAGTGCACAGCAATCAAAGCCTTGGGGAGCAGCTTACCCTCAAAGCCCTTGATCTTATCGGTCTTGACCTCGATGGTCTGGCCGTTTTCTTTTTTCTTCTTGGTCACATACTCATAGGCAATTTCCCGCCCAGCCTCATAGCCATCATAGCAGACCGCATACACATCATCCTGCATGGTCTCCGCCCAGTACTCCATCAGCACTTCATAGACATCATATTTATCTAGAAGCGCCACCTGGGCAAAATCATCCAGAAGCTGCTCGGAAATTTTGGCAATCAGCTCTTTGGGGTGAATGTCCCGGCTGAGTTCCATCAAATCGTGGGTAACGGTCTCCTTCCATTGGGCGTAGGCATCGTCCACCTGGTCCGCATGGCGGATAAACTCCGGGTGGGAGGTAATCGTGGAAACCACTTGTCCTTGCCCACCGCCGGGCGCAGATACCCCGGGCGAAGGGGCTGGAACAGGATCTCCTTCAAAGATGGGTACACCGCCCAATATTCCGCCATACTGTCCACATCGGTTTCCGGAATACCGCCGTTCAGATGGGCATTGATGTCCTGTAAATCTTCCGGCTCACTGCTATCAATATAGCGCGGGATATTCAGGTTGTACTCGTTGGTGACTTTGATCTCCTCGTTCGGAACAAACCGGGCATACTTGAGGTCCGATTCATCCGTTGCAAGGAAGGTAGTTACGATCTTATGAATGTCCTGTTCCCGCAGACGGTTTTTGTTGCCGTCCTTCACATAGCCTTTGCTGGCGTCAATCATGAAAATGCCGGTACGATCAGCAGCATCCTCTTTGTCCAGCACCAGGATACAGGCAGGAATTCCTGTGCCATAGAACAAGTTAGCAGGCAGACCAATAATGCCTTTGATATAACCCCGGTCAATGATCTTTTTGCGGATGTCAGCCTCGGCATTGCCACGGAATAGCACACCATGGGGCAAAATGATCGCCGCCTTGCCGGTAGATTTCAAAGATTTCAGGACATGCAGCAGCCAAGCGTAGTCGCCGTTTTTCTCCGGCGGCACGCCCAACACAGCCTCGCTGTATCGCCCATAAGAATCAGGGATCGTAATGCCATCCATCCAGGATTTATCTGAGAAAGGAGGATTGACTACGATGTAGTTGAAGGTTTTCAGCAGTTCAGGGTTGTTCTCATCTTTATACTGGGGTGCAGACAAGGTGCTTTTATTGCCGACAATGACGCCAGCGCCCTTGTTGTGCAGGACCAGGTTCATGCGGGCAAGACCGGCGGTGGAGTTGTCCTTTTCCTGGCCATAGATAGAGATCTCGCAAGGAGCCTCATCCGCCGCACGAATCAGCAGCGAACCGGAGCCACAGGCCGGATCATAGACCGTCATGCTGGGATCGGTGGCTTTATCAATACCGATCACCTTTGCCATGATACGGGAGACTTCGCCCGGTGTGTAGAACTGACCCTTGCTCTTGCCGGAATCCTGGGCAAATTTCCGCATCAAAAACTCGTAGGCGTCGCCCAAAATGTCATCACCGCCAGCACGGTTGTTGGTGAAGTCCAGCTCTGGCTTCTGGAAAATTTCCACGAGACCAGAGAGTTTGTCTACCGCTTCCTTGTCGGTGCCCAATTCCTCGCTGTTGAAGTCGGCAATGTCGATAATGCCTTTCAAGTCGTTGGCTTCTGCCAGCTTGCCAATGATGATATTGATGCCTTCACCAATGTTTTTCTTATATTTCAACGCAGCAATATCGTCAAAACTACCGCCTTCTGGCACTTCAATGTCCCAGTTATCGCTGCTCTTGAAGCGGTCGGACACATACTTTACAAACAGCAGTGTCAAAATGTAATCCTTATAACGGGCCGGTTCCACACCACCTCGCAGTTTATCGCACGCAGCCCATATTTGGCTGTAAATTTCGCTCTTTTTAATTGCCATCGGTATCTCTCCGTTCCTTTCTAATTTCCTGTCAGGTTCCCATTTATTCCTCCAACGGAACGGGGATATATACCATTTTCAGGGGGATCATTTTTCGATATTTGACACTGAGCTGGTCGTAATATTTCAAGACCAAATCCACAAGCTCTGTGCCGTTAATACCCCGAATAATAGGAGTGTTATCCAGGTATCTCTGCGCATTTTTGGTATAGTTGGACAGTGTCACAAACAGGCCATAATCTCCTTCACGCATAGCACCTTTTAAGGACTGTATGGTAGTCTCTTTGATATCTCCATCCTGGCTTTTGACCTGGACAACAATGCGGGGCGGCAGTTCGTCTTTATAGGCGGTAATGTCGATGCCGCTGTCACCACCATGCGGCGACAGAATCGTGCGGTAGCCCATAGCTTGCAAAAGATTTGCTACAAACGGCTCCAAATCATACCCTTTGAGATTTTTACTTAGCTCTTTTAGGATAAAATCGCGAGTGGCCTCGATGATTTCATCCGCCGTTTGTGCAACCGTCTCATCAGTATCCGGTTCCACAATATCGCCTTTAAAGTTTTTATCCAAAGCTTTCAAATACTCATCCGCATAGTTTTTCACCTGGAAAAAGCTCAGTGCCGAGCCGACTTCGTGCAGAGCCCCCTGGGAAAAGGCTGTGCGTGGCAAATGTTTAAGCCACTTTACTTTCCGGCGATTGGGATATAGCGCTGCAGTATCCTCATAGAAATAAGAGCTTTCAACAATTCCAATGTTGATCTTACGGTCAATCTTAGAGGGGAATACAACATAGTCACCTTCCTGTACCTCATGAACGAATCGGTACAGCATTCCGGCACTTGTAGCAATTGAACCCTTTTTAGCGTCTGGATAGACGGCGCTATACTTTTCTTTATAAGCATCACGGGATGCGATTATGGACGACAAGTTACCCATTCCTTCCCATCCGATTGCAATTAAATTTTGATTCAAAAAAAGTGGGTCATCCATGGTATGGATTCCCCAAACCGTTTTGTTTGCTGTCGCCATCACAGCCACACTCCTATCCGATCTTTTATGGCTTTTCAGTCTGCAATAGTCTTATAAATCGAAAGAAACTGTCAAACATCAAACCCTGTTGTCAAATTATCTTTGTCTATTTTTCTTCGGGAACAAACTCCAGAATATCGTCCACGCCGCACTCCATAACATGGCAGATCCGTTCTATACTTTCGATGGAAACATACTCGTTTCGCTTTAGGCGGGTGATAATATTGGCACTAAAACCAGCCTTTTCTTTCAGCTGTGTGTTACTTATCTTTTTGTCGATCATCAAATGGAATAAGCGGTCATAACAAATCGCCATTTTAATTCCTCCAAGACAATAAATGCTTAAGTTTATTTTATCACATTATCGTGAAAACTCAACTATTAGTTATCCTCTCGAAGAAAAATCCACCAAAGGCGTATCTTTTAGCATACTGCTTCTAAACGGATTTTATTTTTAATCTAATGGAACGATCTTTGTTACAGTTTTTAGATACAGTTCTGGCTCACCATTCAAAATCAGCTCAGCATAGGCCAGCGGATCGTTGTAGATCAGCCAGTCTAGCTCTGACCGCTGATACATACTATTCGCCACTTCGTTCTCTACGGCGGTGCAGTCGATGGCGAACAGTGTCCCGTCATCCAGGCACAGCTCCACGCAGGCGGTGTCCAGGTTGAACTCACAGGACAAAATCTTTCTCATAGTCGTTACCTCCTGATGTTTAAATTTCGGTTGATTTTCCGCAGAGGCACAAGGTCTGTTTCGTTAATTTTAGAATCTGGCAAGCAATGCGTGTGGCTATCCACACACAAATCCGGCAAGCAATGCGAGTGTTAATACACACTCACATTTCCTGCCGTCTGCTTGTTGAGGGCAGCGCCCCCAAGCCCCTTTTGAACACAGAATTTCATTCTGTGGCTGCGCGTTCTGCGAACGCTTTGAAAGGGGATGCCAAAACGCCGTCCCCTTTAAGATCCCCTGGAACAAATCGTTCCACCCTTATTACTTTGCGGGCTGCCGTGAAACACAGTAGACCTCGCTAGATGCGTGGCCGAAATGCCTACCCATCGTTGTCTTTTACTCCGCACCCTGTGCCCTGTTTTGGGGCATAGGGTGTCGTGAAATGCGACATCCTATGGTGCTTTTGGAGTGCCCTAAAATGGGGCACCCTCTTGAATAATGGGGTGGCAAAACACCACCTCATCCGAGATACTTTTTAGCGGAATTTCTTTGCCCAAACTGCCGTCAGCCATTCCTTCTGCCAACAGAAAAAACAGGAGCGTGACACGCTCCTGTCCAAGCCAACAGGGGAGAAGATTGACTTTGGTGCTAATTTCATCCGCGAGATTAGTTTGAAGGTAAGCACCTGTTACCACCGAAAATCTGGGAATACTCCACGCTTATCCAGGTATGCCTGCCGGGCCTGCTCCCGTTCTTCTGCGGTGGGCGCAGTCTTATATTTTGCATACAGTTCATGCCGCACCATCGCATCTAACTTTTGCTCCAACCCCTGATGAATTTCCTCGGCATAATCATCGTCATAGGCCAGATGATACTCCACCAAAGCTACAAAAAGGTCATAGGAAATTTGTACACTTTTCATATTCATTTCCTTTCCGCGACGGTTGCGACGATAGCGACGGTGTTTTTGACGGTATCATTTTCACCGTCGCTATCGTCGCGCCCCTTATTCTTCGATTACTTCACAGGCGGTTGGCTCTACCAGCATATAGGTCAATTTCACTTGACGACCGGAATGTTTGGCCTTATTTTCATATCCAACATGATATTCCTCCAGCAGCCTGCCTGCCTTGACATTCAGGTACTTGGTGAGGGCATTGGAGGCCATTCCCGTTTGGATGGCTTCAGCCAGTTCGGATGGAGAGCCAATCCACTCCCGGCACTCGGCGGAAACCAACTTTGCAACCGCATCTAGCACTGAGTCCGGCGGTTCTTTATACAGCTCGTTTTCCATGCGTTCCAGATTCCAGATCTGGGTCTGCGGGTCCTTCTTCAAGTAGAGAATCTGATCCGGCTGATCTCGTCCCACCACTTTAATGGTGGCGTCCAGTTCCGTGCGCTTTTTCTTCTGCATCAGCAGCGAACCATCTGCACAGCCCAGCAGCCCAGTGGTGCCGGAAATCGTCTCAAAGGAATCGTCTGCCTGCTGCTTCCGGGTGTGATGGACGGTCAGAACACAGATACCGTGCTGATCAGCAAACTGCTTGATTCTGCCGATGATCTCATAGTCGCTGGCATAGCTGTACGCTTCGCCGCCTACCTCACGGATCTTCTGCATAGTGTCAATGATGATGAGATTGGTGTCCGGGTGCTCCTGCACGAAATTCTTCAGCTGTTCATCCAACCCATTCCCAATCTTTCCGGCGGCCGTGGCGAAGTGGAGGTTGGGGGTATCGTTCACGCCGTACATCATAAACATCCGGCTCTGGATACGCTGAAAATCATCTTCCAGCGCAAGGTAAAGTACCGTCCCCTGATGGACTTTATATCCCCACAAATCCTGCCCGGTACTGACATGGTAGGCAATCTGAGCCACCAGGAAGGACTTGCCGATTTTGGGTGCGCCGGCAAGGATATATGCCCCTGCGTAAAGCAAGCCTTCCACCACCGGAGGCCTACTCTTATAGGTGGTTTGGAACAGCTCTGTCATGGTGAGTGTATGCAGGTATCGGGGGTCTGTCATACGCTGTATCTTGCGGTACATTTCTTCCAGACTGTCCTGGGAGTTTACAATTTCATCGTTGCTTTTTTGTCCGGAAGTGGGTATACTATTTTCAGAGTTTTTTGAGATTGACTGCCCATCATCTGCGCCAACAGATAAACCCTGGGCGGTCATTTTCTTTTTCTCATCGATCATAGGCGAATTCCTCCTGCATCCCGTTCATAATGGTTGTAATCATTTGGATCGTGTCCAGCAGCTCGTCGCTCACGCCCTGTCCGGCTTCGATTCGGCGCAGCTCGTCCAGCACGGCAGACAACTGATCCCGCAGGGCTTTGTAAACCTTTGGGTTGCCCTGCACCACCACATCTCGTTCCAATAGCCGACGGATAATGTAATCCTGCTTGGTCAGGCCGGTGAGTTTCACCAGGGTTTCCAGTTGGAGATCCTCTTCCGCCGACACTCGGAAAGCTACCGTCTTGTTTCTCCAGCGGTTGTGGTTGTCATAGTTCTTCTTAGACATTTTCTTACACTCCCTTCTCATTTTTCAGCAAATCCAACTTGTCAGCCATTTCCACCTGTCGGGTGGGGAACAGGTGAGCGTATCGGTAGGTGATGTCGATACTCTCATGCCCCACACGCTCTGCAATAGCCAAGGCAGTAAAGCCCATGTCGATCAACAAACTGATGTGGCTGTGCCTCAAATCGTGTATGCGAATGCGTTTTACCCCAGTTTGCTTACAGCCACGGTCCATTTCTCGGTGGAGATAGCTTTTGCTGATGGGGAACATCCGGCTGTCCGGCTCCACTCCATAGAGCTGCTTGAGATAGTCCTGGAGTTCATCACATAGGAACTGCGGCATCTGGATCACGCGGTTACTCTTGGGTGTTTTAGGCGTAGTGATCACATCCTGCTTATTGAGCCGCTGGTAAGACTTATTGATGGAAACGGTGCGCTTTTCAAAGTCAAAATCTGCTGGGGTCAGGGCCAGCAGCTCGCCTTCACGAACACCGCACCAGTACAATACCTCAAAGGCGTAGAAGGACAACGGCTTGTCCATCATGGCTTCAGAAAAGCGGGTGTACTCCTCTCGGGTCCAGAACAGCATCTCCTTTCGTTCCTCCGCCCCCATGTTGCCCGCCTGCCGGGCTGGGTTGAGGTTCAGGCCGTAAAATCGGGCAGCATGGTTGAAAATGGCGCTAAGCTGGTTGTGAACTGTCTTCAGGTAAGTTTTCGACAGAGGTTTGCCATGGCAGTCCCTCAACTCCCGGATTTCATTTTGCCAACGGATAATGTCCTTTGCCGTGATCTCAGAGAGTTTTCGATTCGCAAAATAGGGGAGGATCTTTTTCTTGATGATACTCTCCTTGGTGAGCCAGGTATTGAGTTTCAGCTTAGGTTTAATGTCCTTCTCATAGAGAGCAACGAAGCTCTCAAAGGTCATGTTCACATCAGCCTGTTTTTCCATCAGGAACTCCCGTTCCCATTCCAGCGCTTCTCGCTTGGTAGCAAAGCCGCGCTTGAGCTTCTGCCGGCGTTCACCCTTCCAATCGGTGTAGCGGAATTGAACATACCAGGTGCCGTTATCCTTGTTTTTGAACGCTGCCATAATTATTTCTCCTTCCTTTCTGTCTCAGATCTTGTACCATAGAATTTCTCGTGGAAAAACTTTCGGTCAATTCGCCCGGCAATGGTGATGCAGCCGGTTTTAGCCAGTTCCTCATTCATCTGTCGAATGATCCTATAGGCAAAGGGAATGGAGATCCCCAACTCCTCTGCCACTTCGTTGACACGCATAAAAATCTGATTAGCCATAGTAAATACCTTCCTTTCTTTGTTGTTGGTAACTGCCTGCTAATTTTGTTTTTCATAAAGACCTCCTCACTTGCTACTGCCACTTTTTTCTCTGTTGTATAACTAAAAAGCTGGCGTAATATTTTTTGCGCTTCGTTATCCAATCTTATTTGCTTAGTGTTCTTATGATACTATACATATAAGCTTAGTTCAAGTGTTTTGAAAGAAATATTATTAAATAAATTTGCTTAGATTATCTTGACAAAACTAAGCAAATATGCTATGTTTCAAATAAGAACAATCATAGATTGGAGTTGATGATATGGCGATTGGTGAACGAATCCACTTTTTCCGTCTCCTGCGGGGGATGACACAGAAATATCTCGGCATGTCACTGGGCTTCCCGGAGAAGTCTGCTGATGTGCGCCTTGCACAATATGAAACAGGATCAAGAACCCCAAAGGCAGACCTGACCGCTGCCCTGGCTGAAGTGCTGGATGTCTCTCCCCATGCGCTTTCTGTCCCGGACATAGACTCCTATGTAGGGCTGATGCACACGCTGTTTACCTTGGAGGACAACTATGGACTCAAGATCAGTGAGATGGACGGAGAGATCTGCTTGAAGGTCGATGTTCGGAAGAACAAGGACGCCGCCCAGCTGCATGAAATGCTCTGGACCTGGCGGGAACAGGCCGCCAAGTTGGAGGCCGCAGAGATCTCCCAGGAGGAGTACGACAGCTGGCGCTACCACTACCCGGAATACGACAGCAGCCAGATCCGCGCCAAGGTGCCGCCGGAGGGGCTGATCTAATCCTCTCACTTGTAGGCCACGGGAAAAGCCGGTTGTTGCACAAAATCAGATAATTCAGATAAATGAGAGCAAAATAAAAAAGGTCTAACTGATCAACAAAAATCAGTTAGACCTTTTACTTATGAATAAAAAGATGAGGATTTTTAGGCTACTCGCAAGCCACCCGATTTTTCTTTTCAAACTCAATAAATAGGGATTTGACGAGTGCTATCAATCTGCT